>Ga0209130_1000009_pt1 | contig 498952 bp, 465 predicted proteins | sample AraplaMF_Cvi_mLB_FD_184264 | JGI IMG/M metagenome (GOLD analysis project Ga0209130, IMG submission 184264) | Arabidopsis root microbial communities from the University of North Carolina, USA - plate scrape MF_Cvi_mLB (SPAdes) (version 2) | ecosystem: Host-associated > Plants > Roots >... | reverse complement strand
TTATTCCGTAGAAAAGGGTAGATTCCCACGCGTTACTCACCCGTCTGCCGCTCCCCTTGCGGGGCGCTCGACTTGCATGTGTTAAGCCTGCCGCCAGCGTTCGTTCTGAGCCAGGATCAAACTCTCATGTTGAGAATTCAATCATTGGCATTACGTCACGTTCTGAATCGACGAGAACTTCACACCTGTCTTCCAGAGGACAAACCTAAATCCATCCCCGAAAACCAGTGTAACTTCTCTTGATAAACGTGACCGCCAAAGTCTCTTTCAAAGGATCCAATCTCTCAGATCCCGCAAGCTCCGCCGCCCACGTTTCTCTTTCTTCTCATCTTCAATTGTCAAATAACAGACGACATCCAAGCCGTCACAAAATCAACGCCCCTAACTTCCGCCAAGAGCAACAAACCAGCATCAGCCAATCCGCTTGATTTCTTTAGAACGAGAGACTTCGTCGCCAGCAGCGCCGCCGCCCTCGTCAGTGAGTGGGCTTATAATCCTCACACACCGAAACAGTCAACAGGCCTTTTTCAAAAAAATCATCTTTCTCGTATCCTATTGTTTTCTCACGAGATTTTATAGAGGCCATTGGAATTCGTCGATTTGCCGGATTCTGACCACGCTGGAAAGCCTGAAAAACATGACTGTTTGTCGGTTTTGTTGTGGAAGATGCGATTTTGCTCCTCTTCGCCCCGACATCATCACATTCTGCTGGTGAGAGGAAACACGTAGGATTCACGCAGGCATGCGCACGTAAGGTGCCATTCCCGGTGTGATTTGACTTCAGTGCCCAAAATATGCACATCTTTCGCCCCAGCCAGGATGGCCCGCGGATGCTCAGAACGACATCGAATGTAAGGATGCGAACTCCACTGCCATGATGACGGAGAAAATGATGATCCGCTCGCTCGGCAGCGAGCCTCCGCTTCTGGCAGACGGGCGACGCGCGCCCGACCGACGCGAAGTTTCGCTTCGCTGGCTTTCGGGTACGTTCCTCACCGGCATTACCTCTTCAATCCTCATGGGTGTCGCACTCTTTGCTGCGCTCGACGGCAGGCAGCAGCTGGCAATCCCGGCCGAAGCCTATGCAAGCGCATCGGCAGACGCACATCAGGATACATCTGTTACTCGCGGCGGTCGTCTGATCGCCCCCGTCATCGCCGCCAAACCATCTGACCGCGCCATCATGGAGGTCTCGACCGTTGTCCACGACGGCGAGAAGGAAGTCGTGCGCCGCCAGCCCTTCTCTCATGTGAAGATGATGCTGGCTGCCAATCACGTGGCAACTGAGGATTATCCGGACTTCGATCCGCTGGCGATCTTCTCGGCCGACGAGCCCCAGCCGGCACCGCAAAGCCGTACCGGCGCAATCTACGGGTCCGACGTCGAATCCGAAGTGGCACTGAAGACCGTTCCCTTCCCCACCGGCAAATCCAATCTCAACATGGCCCCTGGCCTGTCGCTTGACGAGGTTGAGGAAAACGTCCGCTCCAACGGATCCGTTCTGACGGATGGAAATGCCCAGCTCGCGGCCCTTTACTATGTGGATCCGCGCCGCTTCTCCGCCGAGGACAATGACGTCGATTTGACAGCCGGCCTTGCCGCACGCGTGCTCGAACAGAATATGACCGTCTCGGCACCGGAATCCATCACACCGCAGACCGAGGAATTCGCCGACGATATTCTGCCGGTGCGCCAGGACACGACAATTGCCAAGGCGCTCGCCGATTCCGGCTATCCGCAGCCACAGGCAGATGGCATGTCCGGTTATATCACCCCGGTGCTCGGCACCGATACGCTTTCCAAGGGCGACGTCCTGCGCATCGGTATCATTCAGAAGGGCGAGCAGGCGAAGATCATTCGGGCCAGCATCTATCGCAATACGCGCCATCTCATCACTGTCGCCCTCGATGACAAGGGCCGCTTCGTGGCCGGCAGCGAACCACCGATGCTGGATGCGATCGCCACCGCTTTCGAAGACAATTCCTTCGCTCCGCCCGCCGGCCAGAATCTGCCGCGCGTCTACGACGGCATTTACCGCGCAGCCCTTTCCTACGGCATGACCAAGGATATGACAGCGCTGATCATCAAGCTGCTTGCCGCCAACGTAGATTTCCAGGCGCAGTTGAAGCCGACGGACTACCTCGAAGCCTTCTTCTCGGTGGCTGACAGCAACGGCCAGGCGACCGAGGATTCCGACCTTCTCTATGTCAACGCCCGTTTTGGCGATACGTTGACGCGCTTCTACCGTTTTCAGGACCCGGAAGACGGCACGATCGACTACTTCGATCAGGAGGGTAAGAGCATCCGGCAGTTCCTGCTGCGCAATCCTGTCCCGAACGGCATTTTCAAATCCGGCTTCGGCATGCGCCGCCATCCGATCCTCGGCTTCGCGCGCATGCATACGGGTGTAGACTGGGCAGCGCCGCGCGGAACGGCAATCATCGCAGCCGGTAATGGTACGGTCGAAAAGGCCGGCTGGGATTCCGGCGGCTACGGCAACCAGACGATCGTCCGCCATGCCAATGGCTATGAATCCTCCTATAACCACCAGAGCGCCATCGCCAAGGGCATTGTGCCGGGAGCAAAGGTGCGACAGGGTCAGGTCATCGGCTGGGTGGGCACGACGGGTGAGTCCACCGGCCCGCATCTGCATTACGAACTGATCGTCAATGGCACCAAGGTCGACCCGCTTCGCATCCGCCTGCCGGGCGGCAAGTCGCTCCAGGGCGATGCACTCGCCAAGTTCGAGGACGAGCGCAAACGCATCGACACGCTGCTGAACAACCAGCCCGCCTCGGACCAGGTCGCCAGCAAGTAATCCTCCCGTCTGCAGAAACAAAAACGGCGGCCCGAAAGCCGCCATTTTCAATTCTCGTGAACGCAGCCTTACGCCGCTTCGCTGACCGACTGTTTCGACCGGAACAGCAAGCGATCCGATCCACTGGTGATCTTCACCGTCGATCCGTCCGGCACCTGGCCCGAGAGGATCTGCTCGGCAAGCGGATCCTGGACGAATTTCTGGATCACCCGCTTCAGCGGACGCGCGCCGTAGACCGGATCGTATCCCTTGTTCGCCAGCCAGTTGCGGGCGTCCTCATCGAGGTCGAGCACGATCTTGCGCTCGGACAACAGCGAAATCAGCCGCTTCAGCTGAATATCGACGATCGCGCCCATTTCCTCACGCTTCAGGCGATGGAAGAGGATGATCTCGTCGATACGGTTCAGGAATTCCGGCCGGAAATGACCGCGAACCACGTCCATCACCTGCTCGCGAACAGTCTCGCTGTCCTCACCCTCACGCAACTGCGTCAGGTATTCGGCACCGAGATTCGAGGTCATGATGATCATCGTGTTGCGGAAGTCGACCGTCCGGCCCTGACCGTCGGTCAAGCGACCATCATCCAGCACCTGCAGCAGGATGTTGAAGACATCGGGATGCGCCTTCTCGATCTCGTCGAACAGTACGACCTGATAGGGCCGGCGGCGGACGGCTTCCGTCAGCGCACCACCTTCATCATAGCCGACATAGCCGGGAGGGGCACCGATCAGCCGGGCCACGGAGTGCTTCTCCATGTATTCCGACATATCCATGCGCACCATTGCCGTCTCGTCGTCGAAGAGGAAGCGGGCGAGCGCCTTGGTAAGCTCCGTCTTGCCGACACCAGTCGGGCCGAGGAAGATGAACGAGCCGATCGGCCGGTTCGGATCCTGAAGGCCTGCACGGGCACGACGCACGGCACGGGATACAGCCTGAACCGCATCGCCCTGGCCGATCACCGATTTCGCCAGATCGTCTTCCATCCTGAGCAGCTTGTCGCGTTCGCCTTCCAGCATCTTGTCAACCGGAATGCCGGTCCACCGGGAGACGACGTGGGCGATATTGTCGGGGGTCACGACCTCCTGGACCATCGCGTTGCGGCTGTTGTCTTCCTTGCTTTCGGCATCGGCAAGCTGCTTTTCGAGACCCGGGATCACGCCATAGGCAAGCTCGCCAGCGCGCTGGAATTCACCCTTGCGCTGGGCGATCGCCAATTCGTTGCGGGCATCGTCGAGCTGCTTCTTCAGGTCAGCGGCAAGACCGAGCTTCTGCTTTTCCGCCTGCCAGCGGGCTGTCAGCGCATCCGCTTCTTCCTCGAGCGAGGAAAGCTCGCCTTCCAGCCGCTTGAGCCGATCCGCGGACGCCACATCGGTTTCCTTCTTCAGCGCCTCGCGTTCGATCTTCAGCTGGATGATGCGACGGTCGAGTTCATCGAGCTCTTCCGGCTTGGAGTCCACCTGCATGCGCAGGCGGGCAGCCGCCTCGTCCATCAGGTCGATCGCTTTGTCCGGCAGGAAACGGTCGGTGATATAACGGTTGGAAAGGGTCGCAGCGGCAACCAGCGCGGCATCGGCAATGCGCACCTTGTGATGCTGCTCATATTTTTCCTTCAGGCCGCGCAGGATCGAAATCGTATCCTCGACCGTCGGCTCTTCGACCATGACCGGCTGGAAGCGGCGGGCAAGAGCCGGATCCTTCTCGACGTGTTTGCGATATTCGTCGAGCGTCGTCGCACCGACGCAATGCAGTTCGCCGCGGGCAAGAGCCGGCTTCAGCAGGTTCGAGGCATCCATCGCGCCGTCAGCCTTGCCGGCGCCAACAAGCGTGTGCATTTCATCGATGAAGAGGATGATCTCGCCATTTTCAGACTGGACCTCGTTCAGCACCGCCTTAAGGCGTTCCTCGAACTCGCCGCGGAACTTCGCGCCGGCAATCAGGGCGCCCATGTCGAGCGCCATCAGCTTCTTGTCCTTCAGGCTCTCAGGCACGTCGCCATTGACGATACGCAGCGCAAGCCCTTCGACGATCGCGGTCTTGCCGACGCCCGGCTCGCCGATCAGAACGGGATTGTTCTTGGTACGGCGCGAGAGAACCTGGATCGTGCGGCGAATTTCATCGTCGCGGCCGATAACCGGGTCGAGCTTGCCTTCGCGGGCATCGCTTGTCAGGTCGCGTGCATATTTCTTCAGGCTGTCGAAACCCTGCTCGGCGCTTGCTGTATCGGCGGTGCGACCCTTGCGGATTTCATTGATGACCTGATTGAGCGCCTGCGCGGTCACACCGGCATTCTTCAGCGACTGATAGGTCGAGGCAGAGGTTTCGATCGCCAGTGCCTGCAGCAGACGTTCGACCGTCACGAAGCTATCGCCGGCCTTTTTTGCAGCTTCTTCGGCAGTGGAGAAGACCTTGGCAAGCGGCTGGGCAAGATAGATGTTACCATTGCCGCCGGAAATCTTCGGCAGCTTGGCAAGCGCGGCATCATTGGCGAGCCGCGCGGCTTTTACATCACCGCCGGCGCGCTCGATCAGCGAAGCGGCCATGCCCTGATCGTCATCGAGCAGGACTTTGAGCACATGTTCTGCAGTGAATTGCTGGTGCCCCTGCGCAAGCGCATAGGTCTGGGCGGACTGAACGAAACCGCGCACCCGCTCGGAGTATTTCTCGATATTCATATGTTACCTCCATGAATCGCCCTGCCCTTCATAAGGCACAGACCGATGATTGAGATTGAGCTCCCTCAAAGGCAAGCCCTTGTTTGTCGCCATTGAGATTTGCGGCAAACGAAACTGAGGTGGATATGGTGGGGAATCCGGAGAGTTTAAAGGGGTGGGACGCGGGAAAAACCACGCGTCATAGGCCGCTTTGCAAACCTCTCCAATTTTGCCGCCTGGTCAGATTCGCTTGATCTGAAAGTCGGATTCCAACCGCGATGGGCAAAGACAGGCGCGAGAATGATCCGGCGTGACACGCGGCCCATGCCCCTAAAGAAAAAGCCGCCTAGGGGGCGGCTTCTCGGGTCCATGGATATTTGAAACGAGCTTACTCCGAAGCTGCCTCGGCCAGAGCAGGTGCCTCGCTGGAAGCGCCCTCTTCGCCTGCTGCTTCGCCTTCAGCGCCGCGGCGCGGACGGCGGGGGCGGGCGCCTGCGGCACGGCGACGGGGCTGGCGTTCAACAGGCTGCGCTGCGCCACCCTCTTCTTCCATGGCAACTTCCGCCGGAATACCTTCGATCTCCGGCTGCGGTCCGGTTCCGTCGATGGCCTCCGCCTGCTGCACCGGTGCGGCCGGCTGCTGTTCACGTGGCTGGCGCTGTTCACGCGGCTGACGCTCTTCACGCTGTTGCTGACGCTCTTCGCGTTGCGGCTGTCGCTCTTCTCGCTGCTGCTGGTGCGGCGGCTGAACGATGACGACATCGTCATTGTCACCCGTATCCAGATCGTCACCATCGCGGTCCGCATTGTCACGATCATTATAGTCGTTGCGGTCGTCGCGCTGGAAGCGCTCCTGCATCTGCGCCTGCGCGGCGGCAATGATGCGGTTGTAATGTTCGGCGTGCTGCAGATAGTTCTCAGCTATGACGCGGTCGCCGGAACTTTGAGCGTCACGAGCGAGCTGCGCATATTTCTCGGCGATGTGCTGGGCAGTGCCGCGGATCTTCACATCGGGACCGGAACTGTCATAAGTCCTGGTCAGCGGATTGCCGCCCTTGCGGTTGAAATTGTTGTTATTGTTATTTCCGCCGCCGCCATTGTTATTGTTGTTATTGCCACGCCCTCGACCGCGCTTGTTCTGCTGTCCTGGCCTCATCGATCGTTCACCTGAATTCTCTGTTTGTGATTGGATACATGGCACCAACCGCCAAGACCGGTCTATCCGGATCAGGGCCTTCGTGCCGCAAGCATAGTGCGCCTTCGCGCCGACCTGCCGCTTGTCTTCAAGTCAGTTTGACTGATTCACGCATTGGGTCGTGTTCAACTTTTGAAACTCTCGTTTAAAAGAGCAGACCCCCGAAGCTGAGCAAGTACCGAACGAATCTCGTTCATTCCTATGCGCCCAACGCGTGAGGGCAACCTATATTGCTTCCTCGGGAAATCCAAGCCTTTTTCTTCGCAATAGCAACAATGTCCAGTTCGATGCTGCAATTTGTCGCCAGTCATGCCGGCGAGAACACGAGCACTCTGTCATTCTGACCATAGTCTTTCACGGATTTGAGGCACTTGAAGCCTTCCGCTTCAAAGATCGCCGTCACATCGTTTCGCTGATCATAGCCTATTTCAAGTCCGACGATCCCATTTGGCCGTACGAACCTTCCGGCATCTTTTGCTATGGCTTTGTAGGCGTCAAGCCCATCCGAGCCGCCGTCCAGAGCTGCAGCTGGATCAAATTTCGTCACTTCGGGAGCGAGATCGTGAATAACATTGGAAGCAATATAGGGCGGATTTGAGACAAGCGCATGAAACGTCCCGTGGATGTTCTCGAACCAGTTCGACCGAATGGTCGTGAATCGATCCTGCAATCCGTTTCTTTCTGCGTTTGATCTTGCCGTCTCAAGTGCATCGGTCGAAATGTCGCTGCCGATGCCTGATGCTTCCGGGCATTCACTCAGGAGCGCAAGGCAAATCGCTCCCGTCCCGGTTCCTAGATCCAGGATGTGGAGATTGTCCTCCGTCTTTGCAAGGTCGCGCAGATAAGGAATGATCGTATCGACGAGGATTTCCGTATCCGGTCGCGGTTCCAGCGTGCCGGCGGACAGCGAAAGCGGCAGGCCGTAGAACTCCCGCTCTCCGAGAATGCGATGCACCGGCTCGTGTTTTAACCGCCTTTCGATCGCCCGACCGATGGTTCCCGCCTGCTCTTCCGAAACCACGTCACGGCCTGCGGTCAGCATCTCGGTCGGCGAGAGCTTCAACAATCCCGAAATCAGCAGCCGCGCATCGGTCTGCGGATCAGCGATGCCGGCTTCCGTGAAACGGCGCCGGGCCTCGGCAAGCATTTCGGAAACCGTCGGCCCGGATGCGGTCATTGCTGTTCGCCAAGCTGCGCGAGCTGGCTCGCCTGATAATCAGCAAGCAGCGCATCCACCACTTCGTCGATCTCGCCGATCATCATCCGGTCGAGTTTATAAAGCGTCAGGTTGATTCGATGGTCGGTCACACGGCCCTGCGGGAAATTGTAGGTGCGGATGCGCTCGGAACGGTCCCCCGACCCGACCTGGCTTTTGCGGTCGGCAGACCGTTCGCTATCGGCCCTCTGCCGCTCGGCATCGTAAAGACGCGACCGAAGCACCTGCATGGCCTTGGCGCGGTTCTGGTGCTGCGATTTTTCCGAGCTGGTCACAACGATACCTGTCGGCAAGTGCGTGATACGCACCGCCGAGTCCGTCGTGTTGACGTGCTGGCCGCCCGCACCCGACGAGCGCATCGTATCGATGCGGATATCCTCTGGCCGGATTTCGATATCGATCTCCTCGGCCTCGGGCAGGACCGCAACCGTCGCCGCCGATGTGTGGATGCGCCCACCGGCTTCCGTCTCCGGCACACGCTGCACACGGTGCACGCCGGATTCGAACTTCAGCTTGGCAAAGACACCTTTGCCGGTGATTGTAGCGATGATTTCCTTAAAGCCGCCGGCTTCACCCTCGCTTGACGACAGCACTTCCACCTTCCAGCCATGTGTCGACGCGTAGCGCTCGTACATGCGGAAAAGGTCACCGGCAAAAAGCGCAGCCTCGTTGCCGCCGGTGCCGGCGCGGATTTCCAGGATCGCGCTCTTTTCATCGGCCGCATCCTTCGGCAGCAGCAGGATCTGGATTTCGTTCTCCAGCGCCTCGATCCGCTCTTTCACGTCAGGCAGCTCGAGTTCGGCGAGCTCGCGCATGTCGCGATCGACGGACTTGTCCTCGAGCAGCACCTCCAGATCGGCAAGTTCGCTGGCTGCTTTCTGATAGGCACGGATCTTTATGACGACCGGCTGCAGCTCTGAATATTCGGACGCGAGCTTTACATAGACATCGGCCGAAGGGCCGGCCGACATGCGCGCTTCGATCTCGCCGAACCGGCGCTCAAGCTCGCGCATCTTTTCAATGGGAAGCTTCGCCACCCCTTGCTCCAATTCTTCTTATATATGTCTAAAGGGGAATATTGTGGCTCTCGGCGAAGCGGGCAAGCACTTCGCGCATCGGCACGGTCGCATTTCGGTCGTCGAGCGCCTCATTAACGGCCTTAGTAAGAGCCTCGGCATCGAGGCCTAGCAGCATCGCCTTGACCGGCCCGATCGAAGCCGGCGACATGGAGATGGAGCGGAAACCGACGCCCAGCAACGCCATAGCCGAAAGCGGCTTTCCTGCCAGCTCACCGCAGAGGGTCACCGGTGTCTTGTTGCGATCGGCACCGCGCACGATATCGCGCAGAATCCGCAGGAACGGCCGTTCCAGTGGATCGAAGCGCTCCGACACCCGCGCGTTGCCGCGATCGACCGCCATGGCGAACTGGAAGAGATCGTTGGAGCCGACCGAGACGAAATCGACCGCATCCATCAGCTCGTCGAGCTGCCAGAGCAACGCCGGCACTTCCAGCATCGCGCCGAACTGCAGCTTGCGCGGCAGACCGTGGCCGAAACGCGACAGATGCTGCACTTCCTTCTGCAGAAGTTCGCGCACCTGCCTGAGCTCAGAAACCTCGGTCACCATCGGCACCATCAGCTTCAGCTCGGCGCCTGCCGCAGCCTTCAGCATGGCGCGCAGCTGGGTGCGCAACAGCCCCGGACGGTCGAGCGACAGGCGGATTGCCCGCCAGCCGAGCGCCGGATTCTCTTCCTCGTGGCCGCGGAAGTAAGGAACGACCTTATCGCCACCGATATCGAGCGTACGGAAAGTCACGACACGGCCCGCCGCCTGCTTCAGCACATTGCGGTAGAACATCTCCTGCTCTTCCGCTTTCGGCATGGTTGACGCGATCATGAATTGCAGTTCTGTGCGGAAGAGACCGATGCCCTCTGCACCCGATTCCGCCAACTGCGGCAGGTCGACCAGCAGGCCGGCATTCATCAGAAGCTGAATGCGCTGACCATCCCGGGTGACCGGCTCGACGGAACGCAATGCCCGGAACTGCTCCTGCCGGCGGGCGCGGAAGCGAACCTTTTCTTCATAGGAGCGCTGATGCTCCGGCATCGGTCGGATATGCACATGCCCTTCGTCACCATCGATAATGACGGCATCGCCATTTTCGGCAAGAGCGACGACACCCGCCGCCTGGCCGATGACCGGAATGCCCATGGCGCGTGCAACGATCACCACATGGCTCGTCACCGCGCCTTCTTCCAGCACCAGACCGCGCACATTGGCGCGCGGATAGTCGAGAAGCTCCGCCGCCCCCATGGCACGCGCCAGGATGATCGCGTCGGTCGGAAAGCCTTCAGCCGTCGTGCGACCTGTATAACCGGTCAATACGCGCAGCAGCCGGTTCGCCAGATCTTCGAAATCGTGCATCCGCTCGCGAAGATAAGGATCGGTCAGGCGCATCATGCGCGCCTTGGTGTCGCTCTGGACCTTCTCGACCGCCGCTTCCGCCGTCAGGCCGTTGCGGATCGCCTCTTCCAGCTTGCGCACCCAGCCCTGGTCATGGGCGAACATGCGATAGGTTTCGAGCACCTCGCGGTGCTCACCTTCCATGGAGACATCGCGGCGCGACAGCATGTCGTCGATCGAGATCCTGAGCGAGCCCATGGCTTCCGCCAGCCGCCGGATTTCCTTCTCCGCATCTTCATTGAGGAGATTGGTAACAACGATGCGCGGCTCATGCAGCACGACGTAACCGAGACCGATGCCGTCATTATAGGTATCGCCGTCGACTGTGACCGAACGGGTGAGATCGAGTTCGAGACCCGGCTTGGTGATCTTCTTGAGTTCGCCGGTCGCGATCATCTCGGCGAGAACCATCGCCGTTGTTTCGAGCGCTTCCAGCTCCTCGTCGCGATAATTGCGGCTCGCCTTGTTCTGCACGACGAGAACGCCGAGCGACCGGCCGGTCCGCAGGATCGGCACACCGAGGAAAGAATGATAGATCTCTTCACCTGTTTCCGGCAGGTAGCGGAAAGCAGGATGCGACTGTGCGTCGGAAAGATTGAGCGGCTGGGCCGATGCGGCGATCGTGCCGACGAGACCCTGCCCCATCTTCAGTTGCGAAAGGTGGACGGCTTCTTTTTTGAGACCCTCGGTCGCATAGAGCTCGAGAACGCCGTCGGCCCGCAGCACGTAGACGGAGCACACCTCTGCCACCATGTTGCTGGCGATCTGGCGCACGATCCGGTCGAGTCGCTCCTGCGGCTCCAGCGGCTCCGCCATCAATTCGCGCAGCCGCTTGAGCAATACGCGCGGACCGCCGGAAAGGTCTCTCATTGCGTCTCAAGCTCCCCGAAACAAACGCTTGGTGCGGACAGAAGAACCGGCCGCATCTTCAACCTGAAGGGGCAGGCCGCCCGCTGGGAATCAATTCTTATCCAGACCGTAGCAGGAATGCAAAGTTCTGACAGCGAGTTCTGCGTAAGGACCGTCGATCAGGATCGAAATCTTGATCTCCGAAGTTGTAATTGCCTTGATGTTGATGCCTTTTTCGGCAAGTGCCCGGAAGGCGGTCGCCGCAACACCCGCATGGCTGCGCATGCCGATGCCGATGACCGAGACCTTCACCAGCCCCGATTCGCTCTGTGCGACGTCGTAGCCGATCTTCGCCTTGTTGTCGGAGAGGACCTTGATGGCCTTCTCGACATCTCCCGAGGGAACGGTGAAGGTCATGTCCGTCTTCGAACCATCTTCGGAAATGTTCTGGACGATCATGTCGACGTTGATGTGGCTTTCGGCAAGCGGCCCGAAGATCGCGGCGGACACGCCCGGCCGGTCGGCAAGACGGCGAAGCGAGATCTGAGCCTCATCCTTGGCATAGGCGATGCCGGTGACTACTTCCTGTTCCACGATTTCATCCTCGTCACAAATCAGTGTTCCGGGCGGGTTCAAGAGGTCACCCATGCCCGGAGCATCGGGATCCTCGAAAGACGAACGCACGAAGGTGCGCACCTTGTGCACCATGGCAAGCTCCACCGAGCGCACCTGGAGAACCTTGGCACCGAGAGACGCCATTTCCAGCATTTCTTCGAAGGCGATCTTCTTCAGACGCCGGGCCTTGGGCTCGATGCGCGGATCGGTCGTGTAGACGCCGTCGACGTCGGTATAGATGTCGCAGCGGTCGGCCTTCACTGCGGCCGCGATCGCCACTGCCGACGTGTCCGATCCGCCGCGCCCGAGCGTCGAAATGCGGTTATCGGGGCCGAGCCCCTGGAAGCCGGCAACGACCGCGACCTGACCCTCGCCCATGCGTTTGATGATATCGGTGCCGTCGATCTCCATGATGCGCGCGGCGCCGTGCGCGTTGTCTGTGCGGATCGGAATCTGCCAGCCCTGCCAGGAACGGGCATTGATGCCCATGCTCTGCAGCGCGATCGCCAGAAGGCCTGACGTGACCTGTTCGCCTGAGGCGACCACGGCGTCATATTCGCGTGCGTCGTAGAAAGGCGAGTTCGCGCCGATCACTTTCGGCGTGCCTTGCACCCAGCCAACCAACTCATTGGTCTTGCCGGACATGGCGGAAACGACGACTGCCACTTCATGGCCGGCGTCGACTTCACGTTTCACATGGCGGGCAACGTTCTTGATGCGGTCCAGATCAGCGACGGAGGTTCCGCCGAATTTCATAACGATGCGTGCCATAAGCCTCTACCACGACCCGCGCGCGACTGCCGGAAACGGGATTTGCTTCTCCGGTACGCCACGCGTTCACAAACCGCCGGGAGACGCATTGCCCTCCCGGGCATCAGAAAACCCCGGCTGCCGAATGGCCGAAGAGCCCGGAAATACTGGTTTCTGGAACGCTTCTAGCCCCGCCGACCAAGGACGAAAGTTGGCGCGTCTCTTAGCGAGTTTGGCAAGGGGTGGCAAGGGCGGGGAAAGGGTGAAGTGGAGACGGCAGGAGTTCGCCGGAAACGGTCCGCGCCGCCCACGCAAAACATCCCTTTCGCTATATCCGTCAAACCGGAGCATGAAGGCGATTGAACTTAGTGGCCGGAAATGCGTTTAAACAGCAATAGATACGTCAAGAAAGCTGGTGAGCAGAATGAGAAGATTAGCGATAATTGCACTGTCGATAGCAACCGCATTCTCCGGAATGCCCGCTTGGGCGGGGCCGGCCTATACGGCGAACCCTGTCCAGTCGGCAGTGCAACCCCAAGCCGCCGGCGACAAGGCCGAGCTTCTTCAGGTGGGCTGCAACAACTTCACGAAATGCCCTCGTTATAATCAAGGTTGGGGCCGCAATTACCGCTATTCGGACCGTTATCGTTATGATCGCGGATGGGACAGGGACCGCCGCTATTATGGCGACCGCTACTACCGCGACCGGTATTATCGGCACCATGACAATACCGGCGCCATTATCGGGGGCCTTGCCGCCGGCGCAATCATCGGTGGCATTATAGCCTCGCAGCCGCGCGTGCAAACGGGCAATTCGCATGCCGATTACTGCTACAGCCGTTATCGCTCATACCGCGCGTATGACAACACCTACCAGCCCACATACGGCCCGCGCCGTCAGTGCCGCTAAACCGGCATGACTTTTGATACGAACCCCGCGAAGACGCGGGGTTTTTTAATGTCTTGAGGCTCGGTCGTTTCTTTGAGATCTATCCCCAAGCTTCCGGTGCGACCTGAGCGCCCTTGACTTATCGTCTCGATCATCCGACTTCACTGACAGGACATGAAGGAGCGGCAGATGAACGAAGCGGCCAAAACAACAATCGACCAAAGCGAAGTCGATCGCTTTTCCGCCATGGCAGCCGAGTGGTGGAGCCCGACCGGCAAGTTCAAGCCGCTGCACAAGTTCAATCCTGTCCGCCTGGCCTACATCCGCGACAAGGCAGCGGAGAATTTTTCTCGCAATCCGAAGAGTGCCAAACCGCTTGAAGGCCTGCGCGTGCTCGATATCGGCTGTGGCGGCGGCCTTCTGTCGGAGCCGGTTGCCCGCATGGGGGCCGATGTTGTCGGCGCGGACCCCTCCGAAAAGAACATCGGCATCGCTTCCACCCATGCCAAGGCATCGGGTGTTGCGGTCGACTATCGCGCCGTAACCGCCGAGCAGCTCGCCGAGGCCGGTGAGGCCTTCGATATCGTGCTCAACATGGAAGTGGTAGAGCATGTGGCCGATGTCGAGCTTTTCATGAATACCTGCGCCGGCATGGTCCGGCCGGGCGGCCTGATGTTCGTCGCCACCATCAACCGCACCATGAAGGCGGCCGCGCTTGCCATTTTTGCCGCCGAAAATGTCCTGCGCTGGCTGCCGCGCGGCACGCATCAATATGAAAAGCTGGTGCGCCCCGAAGAGCTGGAAAAACCGCTCGTCGCAAACGGCCTCGAAATCATCGACCGCACAGGCGTCTTCTTCAATCCGCTGGCAAACCAATGGAACCTGTCGAAGGACATGGATGTGAACTACATGCTGTTGGCAAAGCGGCCGACTTGATCCCGACGGTCTAGACTTTCAAAGTTTGGACGAAAGCGAGCAGATCCTTCTGCGTCTCGGCGTTGCGCGCGGCAATCTCTTTGACGTGGTCGCGATCGATCACAATTTCCGCCCCGTCAGGCCCATAGGGCTGTTTGAAGTTGAAGGCCTTCGGGCTTGCGCCGTGGTCTGCAAGATATTCGAGACGCTCCACACCTTCCTGCCAGTCCGGCCGATGATAGGCTGAAACCCACCACAGGACGAGCGGCGGCCAAGTCGGTTTCACATTCCAGTTGCGGGCATGTTTCAGGGCGTCCGCATGAACACCATTGTAGGTGAAAGCCATCAGAGACTCGATATCAGACCATAATGACAGGGAAGAAGGCGCAGAGGTAAAGCCGCTGCCCTCGATGTAACGCGGAAAAACCTGCGGCCCCCAGCTTCTGGGGCCGGGATATCCGGGATAGCCTGAGCGGCCAATGAAGCCGCACGCCCGGGCGGCAGCTTCGAAATTCGGAGGTTCACGAAGAACGAAGCCTTCGACGGCCCGGCTGTCAGAAGGTGCGACATGCAGGCCGAAATTATAGAAGGCCAGCCGCGCAGTCTCCATATCAGTTCACGTCTTCAGGCAGGATCGGCAGGGCAGCAATCTCGATACCCTCTTCCACCAGCGACTGCGCTTCATCGGGTGTCGCCTGGCCGATAATGCCGCGAGCATCCGCCTCGCCGTAATGGATCTTGCGGGCCTCTTCGGGAAAACGCGTCCCGACATCCTCCGAATTCGCCTTGACCGCTGCAACCGCTTCCTTGAGCTTCAGGAAGGCTTCGCGGCGAGCCACGTCCATGGCAACGGACTGTATCTCGTCCTTCTTGCGTGCAGTCGAGACCGACGGCGCCATCAGCGATTTCGAGATGGAGGCGGAATTGCAGACGGGACAGGTCAGAAACCCGCTTGCGACCTGCCGGTCGAAATCGGCGCTTTCTGAAAACCAGCCTTCGAACTCATGGGCATTCTCACAAATGAGGGAATAGCGGATCAAGCTGCGACGCCTCCCGAGATTCCCCCCGCAATCCTCTCGATGGAAAACTCCCGTCCGTTCTTAAGGTTTGGAATCTTGTCATGCGCGACCTTCACAGCCGCCGGATCGATCTCCGCCAAAATGACGGCCTCGCCAGTCGGACCGCCCGCCGCGAGCACCTTGCCCCAGGGGTCGATGATCATGGAATGACCGAATGTCTCCCGACCGTCCTCGTGCAGGCCTGCCTGAGCTGCGGCGATGACGAAGACGCCGTTTTCGATGGCACGCGCCCGCAGCAGGATCTCCCAATGCGCCTCTCCGGTCTGCTTCGTAAAGGCGGCCGGAACGGTCATCACTTCGGCACCGGCAACCGCCTGCGCACGGAAAAGCTGTGGGAAACGCACGTCGTAGCAGATGGTGAAACCCATCTCGGCGAAAGGCAAAGACAGAACGCGCGCTTCGGACCCCGGCCGGTAGGCTGCGCTTTCACGCCAGCTCTCGCCGTTGTCGAGATCGACGTCGAACATATGGATCTTGTCGTACCGGTTCAGGATCTTGCCGTCAGGTCCGAAGAGGAAACCGCGATTGGCCATCTTGCCGTCATCGAGCGCAATCGCCGTCGAGCCGACATGCATATAGATGCCGAGCTCAGCCGCAAGCGCCGAGCCGGTCTTGACGATGATGTCGTTGCTCTCGTCGCGCAGCACTTCTTTTGCCGCAGCCCGGTTACGCTGCAGCATGCCGGTCATTTCCGGCGTCTGCACATAGGTCGCGCCCTGCCCGGCAGCTGCTCGGACGAGGCGTGCCATCGAAACGGCATTCCGTTCCGGATCGACACCGGAACACATCTGAATGGCGGCAGCCGTGAAACTCATCGCTCTTCCTCAGGCTGCCAGCAGCGGATCGAGCTTGCCTGCCCGATCGAGCGCGTAGAGATCATCGCAACCGCCGACATGCGTGCTGCCGACGAAAATCTGCGGAAAGGTCGTGCGGCCGTTCGACTTGCCAAGCATTTCCTGGCGAAGCTCGGGCGAGAAGGTCGCGTCATGTTCGACATAGTCGACGCCCTTCTCTTCAAGAAGAGATTTGGCGCGTGCACAATAGCCACAGAATTGGCGCGTATAGATGGTAACGGGTACCATGAAGCTCTCCAGACAGTGCTGTTTTCTTTCTGTCATATAGTTTCTGCGATAGCCCTTGCAAAGGTCAAAACCGTTATATCGGAGGCCCCCGCCTTGCGCAGCGCGCGCGTTGCCGCACCAACTGTCGCTCCTGTCGTAAAGACATCGTCGACAAGCACGGTGCGTTTTCCGAAGACATCGCTTTCCCTGCCCGCGGCAACTGCAAAAGCGCCACGGACATTGTCTTCGCGCGCCCGCAAACCAAGACCGACCTGCTGGCTGGTCCGCTTCACACGCAGGAGCGTTGCCGGCAATAGCGGCTTTCCGGCAAGCCCGGCCAAATGTCGGGCAAGCTCTGCGGCCTGGTTGAATTTGCGCGAGACCATGCGGCTGCGATGAAGGGGAACCGGAATGATGGCGTCGCAGCGTTCGACCATGCCGTCCGAGGCGCGCAGCATCCAGGCGGCCATCATCAGTGCGAGATCCGTACGATCGCGGTATTTCAGACCATGGACCAAGGTTCGAACGGCGTGATCGAGGGTGGCTGCTGAACGCAGTCGATCGAAGGGAGGTGGATTGGCGATCGCTTCGGCACTCAGGATGCCGGCGCCGAGATCATGAGAAAAGGGAAGGCCGAGCACCTCGCAATAAGGGCGCTCGATGAAGCGGACCTCGGACCAGCATTTGGCACAGAGCCCGCGGTGACCACCTGTCGAAACACCACAAGCCGCGCAGGCCGGCGGATAGACAAGATCGGCAAGCATCGAAAACGGCTGCAGAAACTGCGCCCATATCCGCACTGCCTCATTTTTCATCTCGATCGTCCCCATATGAGGCAGACTAAAGCATGTCGCACAAAAGTGTGTAGCGGTTTTGCGAGAGTGACATGCGTAAAAACGAAGACCCAAAGTGTGGCAGGCTGATCTGAAGGGCCGCGAAACAGGTTGGCGCGTCGCGCCAGAGGAAAATCGCCTTGCCGCCTGCCGGACGGGGGAATATGGACATCGCCATGGATATCATCTTCGACAAGGCGCAGATCGCCGCAAACCGTCGGCGCGCACTCTCAAATAACGACCCGAAAGCAGGCTTCCTGCTCGATATCGCCGCCGAGGAACTGGCAGACCGCGTCGCCGTCGTGGAGCGCAGCTTCGAACATGCGGTAGAACTGCACGGCACGACAGGTGCGGCCGCCCATGCGGCGATCGCGACCGGCAAGGTCGGCAGCCTCACCCGCGTGGAAAGCGACATTCGCTATGTCGCGCCCGGTGAATCTTTTCTCGAAGCACCGCTCGAAGACGTGCCGCTCGCGCCCCAATCAGCCAATCTGGTGATTGCACCACTCAACCTGCACCTGACCAACGACACACCCGGTGTCTTCATCCAGATTCGCCGCGCGTTGAAACCGGACGGCTTGTTCCTTGCCGCCATTCCTGGCGCCGGCACGCTGCAGGAACTGCGCGAGGTGCTGCTCGCAACCGAAATCGAGATGACCGGTGGGGCAAGCCCGCGCGTCATCCCCTTCGCCGATGTGCGCGATGTCGGCGGTTTGCTGCAGCGAGCAGGCTTTGCGCTGCCCGTCATCGATGCGGAGAATTACACTGTCCGCTATGATTCACTGTTTCCGCTGATGCGTGACCTGAAAGCGATGGGCATGACGAATCCGCTGTCTGCTCGCAGCCGCAAGCCGCTGACGCGTGCCTTCTTCCTGCGCGCAGCGGAAATCTATGCCGAGCGATATTCGGACCCGGACGGCCGTATCCGCGCAACATTTTCAGTAATCTATGTGTCTGGATGGGCACCGCATGAAAGCCAGCAGCAGCCCCTGAAGCCGGGATCGGCCAAGGCACGGCTTGCTGACGCATTGAAGGTGGAAGAGCAGAAACTGAGGCAGTGAGGCCTGACGGATAGCTCAGTTGATCGTCAGGTTATTCTCGACGGTATTGAACACGCCGCGCAGGCCATCGGTGAACACACCCAGGCCGCCAATAAGGGCAACCGCCATCAGCGCTGCGATCAATCCATATTCGATCGCCGTCGCACCGCTTCTGTCCGTCAGAAATTTCTTCAGCAAATCCATCAACCCAACCCTTTTGCGCCCAAGACAGCAACGACATTCGCAAGCCCCGGCGACGGAAGCCTGACTTCCTCAGCAGCCGGCGCCCACGCCGTAGCCCTGGACGACACAGACAGAGCCAGGCGTATCCTGGAGCACGCTGCGGCGGATTGTATAGCGCTTGCCGTTCTCGCTTTTCGCGCCATTCTCCACCTTCGGAATGGAACCGGTGGTGATCGTGTCGAAATCAGCCGGCGCGCTGGCGAGCACGCTCTTCTTGGAAGAATCCGCCAGCATAGGCGTCAGGATAAGGGTCAGCGCCACGACGGCCGTACCGAACAGAAGGGCAATATTGAGCGCCCCCGTCCTGCGTGAAGCAGACGAAGAAGCGCGTTCCTTTTCGCGCACAGCTTTCCAGAAATCGTCGTCCATGACGTCAAGCCCTTAAATACACACACGCCAGTTGCTTGAGTGAGGCCGATCATTGCCAGAAGGTGCTAAATGATCGATTAATATCCACAGGCGAAATCGACGTTTCGCCCCAATAATCAACAAAAGCTAAAGTAAATCCTGCAACACCGGAATGAGCGGTTCATCGGCCGGCGGCATCGGATAATCGCGCAGTGCCTGCGGGCGCACCCATTTGATTGCCTGGCCCTCACGGCCATGCGGAATGCCCTCGTAGCGGCGGCAGACGTAGAGCGGCATGAGCAGATGGAACGTATCGTAGCTGTGGCTTGCGAAGGTCAGCGGCGCAAGACATGGCACCTTCGTCGAGATACCGAGCTCTTCGTTCAGTTCGCGCACCAGCGTTTCCTCGGGCGTCTCGCCGGGTTCGACCTTGCCGCCGGGAAATTCCCACAGGCCGGCAAGCGACTTGCCCTCCGGCCGCTGCGCCAGAAGGATCCGCCCATCTGCATCGATCAGCGCACAGGCTGCGACCAAGAGCAATTTCCTTCCGGCTTCGCTCATTCGCAACGCTCCCGCCAATAGCAATAGTGATAGGCATCACGGAAGCCGAGACGCTCATAGAGCGCGATTGCCGGCGCATTGGAGAGTTTCACCTGCAGCCAGGCTGTACGGGCGCTGCGCATCCGCGCCCAGCGCAAAGCCGACGTCAGGATCTCGATACCAAGCCCCTTGCGGCGATGGCTATCGGCGACCGACAGCGACATGATGCCGGCAAGATCATTGTCCTGCACGCAGAGGACCGTTGCCAGCGAGCCTTGGATTGTATCCTCGATCATGAAGAGACCGGACGGCGGCTTGATTGCAGAAATGATCTCGGCAAGCGCTGGCTTCATCGAAGGTGATGCCTGGTCGACGGCGAGATTGGCATCGACGAACCGGCCAACATCATGTGTTGGAAGGTGATCGAGCGTATCGGGCAGATCAGCCTGCGAGAGATCGCAGACCATGACAGCCGTCTCATCGAAACGTTTCCAACCCTGTTCCTTGATCATGTCGATCAGAACAGGCGATGCAAGCGGTGTCTCGCGCAGCACGGCGGAGCGGCCATAGGCCTCGAATTTGCGACTTGCCTTCTCCAGCCTGATCTCGACGTCCCGATGGTCGGACGGATCGAGCGGCACGATGGAATTCAGGCGGTTGGAGGGATGGCCGGCGGTTAGGCGAACCTGCCAGCTTCCGTCATATTGCACGGAAGCGGCCGGCCAGGCGCGAAAGCCCACGGCCTCCAGCCGCCGGACCAGCGGCAGGTTCTGCTTCTGAAGGGATGCCTGCATCACCGAACGATCAGCTCCGGTAGTCGCCATTGATCGCAACATATTCCTTGGTGAGGTCGCAGGTCCAGACCGTGGCCTTGCCGGAGCCGAGGCCAATGTCGACCTTCACAGGAATATCCTGCTTCTTCATGACAGCCGAGGCAGCATCCTCGGAATAGCTGGGGTCGCGCTCACCATTGACGGCAACACGCACATCACCGAACCAGATGGCGAGCCGGTCACGATCGGCCATTTCGCCGGCTTTGCCGACAGCCATGACGATCCGGCCCCAATTGGCATCCTCGCCGGCAGCCGCAGTCTTGACCAGCGGCGAATTGGCGATGGAAAGGGCGATCGTCTTGGCGGCGGCATCGCTCTCGGCGCCGGTCACGGTGATCTCGAGCATCTTCGTCGCCCCCTCGCCGTCGCGGGCGACCTGGATTGCCAGGTCCTTGAGAAGGTCGTTCAGCGCCGAACGGAATGCGCCGAGCTGCGGAGCGTTCGCGCTCGTGATCCGAGCCTGTCCGTCGGTCGCTGCTGCACCTGTCGCAAACAACATCAGCGTGTCCGAGGTCGAGGTGTCGCTATCAACCGTCATGGAGTTGAAGCTCGGTTCGACGCCGGCAGACAAGAGCGACTGCAGGACGGAGGAATCGATCGCAGCATCGGTAACGACGAAGGAGAGCATGGTCGCCATGTCGGGCGCGATCATGCCGGCTCCCTTGGCGATGCCGTTGATTGTCACCTCGACACCGCCAATTTCAGCCGTCCGGGTCGCGACCTTCGGATAGGTGTCGGTGGTCATGATCGCCTTGGCGGCCTCGAACCAGAAATCGCCCGTCGCATCGGCGTGCATCTTGTCGAGCACACCGGCAAATTTGCTGGCGTCGAGCGGTTCGCCAATGACGCCGGTCGACGCGAGAAAGATTTCATTTTCGCCGCAGCCGACGGCGGCAGCGGCGGACTTTGCCGTGAGCTCGGTCGCGGCGCGGCCCTTCAGGCCGGTAAAGGCGTTGGCATTGCCGGAATTGACGACGACGGCGCGTGCCGTCCCGTGCGGCAGGTTGGTCCGGCAGAAATCAACCGGAGCGGAAGGGCACTTCGACTTGGTGAAAACGCCGGCAACGGCAGCCGGCGCATCAAAGACCATCATCAGCACATCCGTCCGGTTCTTGTACTTGATGCCGGCGGAAGCGGTCGCCATGCGCACGCCGCGAAGCGCGGGCAGCGAGGCAAAGGTCTTCGGGGCAAGCGGAGAAACGGTAGCGGACATAGAATGAGACCTGCCAATATGCATTTCCAGGCGAAGTGGAAACCGGTCCGCCATCCGGAAATGCGACGATGATAGTGAAGGGCCCGGAAGAACCGGGCCCAAATGCTGATGATTACTGCTGCGGCGCCGGTGCCGGCACGGGCTCCGCGCCCGGCTCTGGCTGCTTGTTCGCGTTTTCGTAACCCTTGCGAAGCGTTTCGTCCATGATCTCGACCTTGGCCTTGGCTTTCGCATCGTTCAGAAGCGCAAGATACTTGTCACGCATGACGAGTTGACGAACCTGGTCCTGTACCTGTTCGAACGGCGGCGGCGGAGCGTCGCGCTTATCCTCGACCTTGATCACATGATAACCGAAGTCGGTCTTCACAGGTGTCTTGGAATAGGTGCCCTTTTCGAGAGAGAAAGCGGCATCCTCGAATTCCTTGACCATGCGGCCGCGGGTGAAGTAGCCGAGGTCGCCGCCGTCATCCTTGTTCGGATCGGTGGACTTTTCTTTGGCGAGCTCGGCAAAATCCTTGCCGGCGTCGAGCTGCTTGATGACGTCCTTGGCCTCGTCCTCGGTCTTGACCAGGATGTGGCGGGCGTGAACCTCTTCCTGCTTCGGCAGGGCGGCGACTTCCTTGTCATAGCGCGCCTTGACGTCGGCATCGGTCACGGTATCGACGACATGTTTCTTGAAGTAGGCGTTGTGAAGCTCGCGGTCGGTCAGGTACTGCATGCGCTTCTTGAAGTCGTCGGTCTGGTCGAGCTTCTCGGCGGTCGCGTCGGAAGCCAGAAGCTTCACGTCGATGGCGGCTGAAAGTGCGGCGACCTTCTTCTGATCGTCAGGGAGCTGTGCAAGCTGCGGGTCGAGATTGGCGACAGCCAGATCGAGTTCCGACTGATGGATTTCCAGATTGCCGACCTTGGCGACGACAGCGTCATCGGCAAAGGCGGGAGCCTGAAACGCCACGAGGGCGGTAAACGCCAGCGCGGCAAGTTTTTTACTGCTCAACATCAAATAACCCTTCACAATTATACCCGCCGGCTTCAGCTTTCGTGAATCCAGCCCGAAAACAGCCTTCAACACCGGAATGTGGCCTTTCTATATCAGCCAAATCCGTTGACATCATTTGCCCCCCCTCTTATCTGTCACGCAACCTCGCGTCCAGAACAGTTTCCGGGCGTTTTCAAGCGTGCGCCTGTTTTTCGGCTGGGTGGCGAATAAGAAACGTCGGGGAAGAATATTCAGAAAGGACCAGTCATATGGTCAGCTTTGGCGGTATTGCCCGCAAGTTATTTGGCTCAGCCAACGATCGCCGCGTGCGGTCCTTCCAGCCGAACGTCGCCGCAATCAACTCTATTGAAGAGAAGACCAAGGCGCTGACGGACGAGCAGCTTGCCGCAAAGACGGTGGAGTTCCGCGCGCTCCTCGCAGAAGGCAAGACACTGGACGATATCCTGATCCCGGCCTTCGCGGTCGTTCGCGAAGCCTCGCGCCGCGTTCTCGGCATGCGACCTTTTGACGTACAGCTCGTCGGCGGCATGATCCTGCATTCCAATGCCATCGCCGAAATGAAGACCGGCGAAGGTAAAACGCTGGTCGCGACCTTGCCGGTCTATCTGAACGCACTCGCCGGCAAGGGCGTGCATGTCGTCACCGTCAACGACTACCTCGCTCAGCGAGACGCCGCGACCATGGGCCGTCTCTACGGCTTCCTCGGCCTGACAACGGGGGTCATCGTCCACGGCCTTTCCGACGAGGAGCGCCGTGACGCCTACAATTGCGACATCACCTACGCGACCAACAATGAACTCGGCTTCGATTATCTGCGCGATAACATGAAGTACGAGACGAACCAGATGGTCCAGCGCGGCCATAATTTCGCGATCGTCGACGAAGTGGACTCGATCCTAGTCGATGAAGCGCGCACGCCGCTCATCATTTCCGGCCCGCTCGACGACCGCTCCGACCTTTACAACACCATCGACACTTACATTCCGCTACTGACGCCGGAAGACTATGAGATCGATGAAAAGCAGCGTTCGGCAAACTTCTCCGAAGTCGGCACCGAGAAGCTGGAAAACCTGCTGAAGCAGGCCGGCCTCCTGAAGGGCGCCTCGCTCTACGACATCGAGAACGTCGCGATCGTTCACCACATCAACAATGCGCTGAAGGCTCACAAGCTCTTCCAGCGCGACAAGGACTACATCGTCCGCAACGGCGAGATCGTCATCATCGACGAATTCACCGGCCGCATGATGCCGGGCCGCCGCTATTCGGAAGGCCAGCATCAGGCGCTGGAAGCCAAGGAAAAGGTGCAGATCCAGCCGGAAAACCAGACACTGGCTTCGATCACCTTCCAGAACTACTTCCGCATGTATGCCAAGCTTGCCGGCATGACCGGTACGGCTCAGACGGAAGCGGAAGAATTCGGCAACATCTACAATCTCGACGTTCTCGAGGTGCCGACCAATCTGCCGATCAAGCGTATCGACGAAGACGACGAGGTCTACCGGACTGTCGAGGAGAAGTACAAGGCGATCATCACCGAGATCCTGGACGCCCACAAGCGCGGCCAGCCGGTGCTTGTCGGTACGACCTCGATCGAAAAGTCGGAATTCCTGGCCGAGCTGATGCGCAAGCAGGGCTTCACGAACTTCCAGGTCCTGAACGCCCGCTATCATGAACAGGAAGCCTATATCGTCGCCCAGGCCGGCGTGCCGGGTGCGGTGACGATCGCCACCAACATGGCCGGTCGCGGTACCGACATCCAGCTCGGCGGCAACCTCGACATGCGTCTCGAGCATGAGCTCGCCGAAATCGAGCCGGGCGCCGAGCGCGACGCGAAAGTCGAGGCGATCCGCGAGGAAATCAAGGCGCTCAAGGAAAAGGCGCTTGCCGCCGGCGGTCTCTACGTTATCGCCACCGAGCGCCATGAAAGCCGCCGCATCGACAATCAGTTGCGCGGCCGTTCCGGCCGTCAGGGCGACCCCGGCCGCTCCAAGTTCTATCTTTCGCTTCAGGACGACCTGATGCGCATCTTCGGCTCCGACCGCATGGACAGCATGCTGCAGAAGCTGGGCCTCAAGGATGGCGAGGCGATCGTCCATCCCTGGATCAACAAGGCTCTGGAACGCGCCCAGAAGAAGGTCGAAGCCCGCAACTTCGATATTCGTAAGAATCTCTTGAAATATGACGACGTTCTGAACGACCAGCGCAAGGTCATCTTCGAACAGCGCGTCGAGATGATGGAAGCGCCGAACATTTCCGAGACTGTGTCCGATATGCGCCGCGAAGTCGTCGACGATCTCGTGACCACCCATATCCCCGAGCGCGCCTATGCCGAACAGTGGGATGCCGCAGGCCTGAAGACACAGGTCACCAACATCCTCAATCTCGATCTGCCGGTCGAGGACTGGGTGAAGGAGGAAGGGATCGGCGAGGACGATATCCGCGAACGCCTGACGGAAGCCACCAACGCCGCCTTCAACGAGAAGGTCGAGCGTTTTGGCCCCGACATCATGCATTATGTCGAGCGTCAGGTCGTCATGCAGACGCTTGATCATCTGTGGCGCGAGCACATCGTCAATCTCGATCACCTGCGTTCGGTCATCGGCTTCCGTGGTTACGCCCAGCGCGACCCGCTGCAGGAATACAAGTCTGAAGCCTTCGAGCTCTTCCAATCGCTGCTCAACAATCTGCGCCAGGCTGTGACCGCGCAGTTGATGCGTGTCGAGCTGGTGCAGCAGGCTCCGCCGCAGCCGGAACCGCCGCTCATGCAGGCGCATCACCTCGACCCGACGACGGGCGAGGACGAGTTCGCCAACACGACTTACCAGGCAGAGGAAGTGATCGTGGCGCCGGAAAATCGCAATCCTGACGATCCCCAGACCTGGGGTAAGGTGGGCCGCAACGAAGCCTGCCCCTGCGGCTCGGGCAAGAAATACAAGCACTGCCACGGTGCTTTCGAACAGGTTTGAGAATGGCGCCCTCGGGCGCCATTTTTCTTGGGTAATTCCGCCCAATTATGGATCACCGCGACAGGCAAGACCTCCTCGCCGGGCATACCGTTTCTTAACCCTGGTCTGGCAAGACTTGGCCGTGCGAATGCCCTGCCCTTAGAGTTTTGCGTGTTCAGAATGGCGGTCATAGAAACAGCGGAAAAGATGCTGCCCGCGGGGCTGCGGCCGATCGCCGGCCGGGCGCGGCGCATGCTTGCCGCGGTCCTGACCGAACGGGGCGACAAGGCCGCCGCCCAGCGTATGGCGCTGATCGCCTTTTCGATCCGCATTCTGAGTGCGGCCCTCGCCTTCCTGTCGCAGATCATACTTGCCCGGCTGATGGGAGAATATGAATACGGCATCTTCGTTTTCGTCTGGGTGCTGGTCGTTCTATGCGGGGATCTTTCCTGCCTCGGTTTCCACACCGCGATTGTCCGGTTCCTGCCGCAATATCGCGCTGCCGGCGCCTTCGCCGAAATCCGCGGCCTGACGGCTATTGCGCGCATCTTTGCAATGGTCTCGGGCACGACCGTTCTCATCGCCGGCATGCTTGGCCTGCATTTCTTCGGCGACAGGATCGAGAGCTACTATCTGGTTCCGATATTCCTCGGCCTCATGGCGATGCCGATGATCGCGCTCGGTGACATCCTCGAGGGCACGTCGCGGGCCAATCATTGGCCCGTCATGGCGCTGAGCCCGGTCTATATTGTCAGGCCGATCCTCATCATCCTCTTCATGCTGGCTGCGATTTTCTTCGACGCGCCGCATACGGCAGTCACCGCCATGCAGGCAGCGCTCGCGGCGACCTTCGTCACGGCACTCGGCCAATATGCCGCAACCCTTTATCGGATGCGCAAGCACTACGATGCCGGCCCGCGCAAGGTCGATTTCGTGGAATGGCTCGGTGTCGCATTTCCGATCTTCCTCATCGAAGGCGTGAGCTTCCTGCTGACCAATTCCGATGTCGTCGTCGTCGGCATCTTTCTGAAGCCGCACGACGTTGCGATCTATTTCGCAGCGGCCAAGACCATGGCGCTGGTACATTTCATCAATTTCTCGGTGAAGGCCGCCGCCGGCCCGCGCTTCTCCTCGATCATTGCCGAGGGCAACCGAGCCGATCTCGCAGTTGCGGCTATCGATGCTGCGCGCTGGACTTTCTGGCCGGCGCTTGTTGCCGGTCTCGCGGTGCTGGCCGCCGGTCATATGCTCTTGTCGCTCTTCGGCGGCGCCTTTACAGCCGGTTATGTGTTGATGGCGATCCTGCTGGCCGGTATCCTTGCCAAGGCGCTGGTCGGCCCCGCCGAGACGCTGCTGATGATGGCGGGCAAGCAGAACCTCTGTGTCGCCCTTTACGCCGGAGCACTCGCCGCCAATGTCGGCCTCAATCTCCTGCTGATCCCGCATTACGGCATTGTCGGCACGGCAATCGCCACGGCCTCCGCCATGGCCGTGGAAGCGATCCTGCTGCATGTCTTTGTCCGTCGTGCGCTCGGCTTCGCTCTTTTCGCCTTCGCAACCCCTTCCATCGCAACGCCAGAAATGAGAGCCCGATAGATGGTACGTGTACCACCCATCACCGAGAGCACCGACAGCAACGCGAACCGCATGGTTCACGATCTCGCCGCGCTCAAGTTCGAGGCGCCGCAGGCTGAAGCACGGATCGAAATCGGCCGGCTGGGGCGCGAGCTCTGCCTTTACCCCGGCAGGCTGGGTTACGATCTGCAGGAAGAATTGGACTTCCTCTCCAACCGCGCGATGGAACCGAACGTCTTTTTCAGCGGCCGTTTCCTGGCGCCTGCCATGCCGCGTCTGGAAGACCGGCAGGTGAATTTCGCCATCATCCGCGACGAGAACGAACATCGCAGCCGCATGCGCCTGCTCATGCCCTTCTCGGTCGACAAGCCCGGCTTTGCCGTCGGCCCGTCGATCATCCGCGGCTGGGCAAACAGTTTCGGTCCGCTCGGCACCCCCTTGGTTGATGCAGAGGAAGCGGCGGAGACGCTCGACAACCTCTTCGAAGGTCTTGTCACGCCGGACCTCGGCCTGCCGGGCACACTGGTGCTGCCGGATGTACGGCTGAACGGCATCTTCGTGCGCATGGCAAAGGCGGTGGCCCTCAGCCGCAACCTGCCGCTGACAGTTGCCAATCCCTATGAGCGGCCGATGCTGCAAAGCGATGACGACGCCATGGTCTATCTCGGCCGCACCATATCCTCCTCTCACCAGCGCGAGATGCGTCGTCAGTGGCGGCTTCTCGAGGAGCTCGGCAATGTCGTCCACACCGTTGCCCGCCAGCCACGCGAAATCCACCTGCGCTTCGAGGAGTTCCTCGCGCTTGAGGCCGGCGGCTGGAAGGGCAAGCGCCGCAGTGCGCTGGTGACCGACCGCTATCACACCGCGTTCGCCCGCGAGGCCGTCTCCAATCTGGCGGAAGTCGATGCCGTCCGCATCCACACGATCGACATTAACGGCAAGGCGATTGCTGCCGTGGTCGTACTGATGATGGGTGGCGAAGCCTATACCTGGAAGACTGCCTACGACGAAAGCTACTCCCGTTATTCGCCAGGCAAGCTGCTAATGAGCGAGCTGACCGAATGGCATCTCGACGATGCCAATGTTGTACGCTCGGATTCCTGCGCGGTCTCGGATCATCCGATCATGAGCCGCTTCTGGCAGGAACGCGAGGAAATGGGCACACTGGTGATCGGCCTCACCCAGAACGGTGACCGCGACATGCGACAGGTCGCGGCTCAGCTTCACATGTACCGCAGCACCCGCAACATGGCGAAGATGCTACGCGAGAAGATCATGTCGCTCGCCGGCCGCGGTTAGCTTTTAGCTTCCGCCGCAGCCTTTTCCCGCAGCAGGCGCCGGATGACCTTGCCCGTCGTCGTCAGCGGCAGTGCATCGACGAATTCGACCTCGCGCGGATATTCGTGCATCGAAAGCCGGGTTTTCACCCAGTCCCGGATTTCCGCTGCCAGTTCCGCGCTCGAGCTGTAGCCCGGCGAAAGCACGATATAGGCCTTGACGATCTCCGTGCGCAGCGCATCGGGCTTTCCGACGGCCGCAGCAAGCTGCACGGCCGGATGGCCGATGAGACAGTCCTCGATCTCTGCAGGCCCGATGCGGTAGCCAGATGAAGTGATGACGTCGTCGTCGCGGCCCGCAAAGGTGACATAGCCCTGTGCGTCCTGCCAGCCGATATCGCCGGTCAGCAGCCAACCCTTGGCATATTTCCTCTCTGTCGCGTCGGGATCGTTCCAGTAACCGAGAAACATTACCGGATCAGGGCTGGCGATTGCGATCTGCCCCTGCTCTCCGACCGGCAGTTCGTCACCTTCGTCACTGACAACAGCAACCCTGTGGCCGGGTGAGGCGCGCCCGATCGCGCCAGCTTTGGTCACCCCGAAGGCAGAGCTCGAAGACAGCACAAAATTACACTCCGTCTGTCCGTAGAATTCATTGACGGTGATGCCAAGCGTACGGCGCGCCCACTCGTAGGTTTCGCGCCCCAGCGATTCACCTGCCGAACCGATGGTGCGCAGCACGAGATCGTATTTCGAGCGCGGCTCCTCGACGGATTTCAGGAGCCGGAGCGCCGTCGGCGGAATGAAAGCATTGCGCACCCTCATCTCGGCCATGATGCGATAGGCCATGTCGGCATCGAATTTCTGAGCCGGCGAGGAGACGACAGGCACGCCGAGCAGCAGGCTCGGCAGCAGCGCGTTGAGCAGCCCGCCCGCCCAGGCCCAGTCTGATGGCGTCCAGACCTTGTCTCCGGCCTGCGGAAAGCCTTCATGGGCAAACTGCATGCCGGGAATATGGCCGGCGAGAACCCGGTGACCATGCAGCGCGCCCTTCGGCGGCCCCGTCGTGCCCGACGTGAAGATCATCAGTGCTGGCTCGTCCGGGCCTGACGACACAATTTCGAAAGCGGAAGAATAGGCAGAGACCAGCTCGGCAAAACCGAGCGTACCAGCCGATTTTCCCTCGATCGAGACGACGTGCTTGACGTCAGGCAGCCGGTCGCGGATCTGGTTGATGCGTGCAAGCCCGAAGCCGTTGGTGACGACGGCTGTCGCACCCGCAGCCTTCAGCCGGTATTCCAAAGCCTCGACCCCGAAGAGCAGCGCCAGCGGCAGCGCGATTGCGCCCATCTTGTAGATCGCGACATGCGAAACGACCGTCTCGAAACATTGCGGCAGGAGCAGCGCAACCCGATCCCCCCTGTCGATGCCAAGTGCTGACAGCGCATTGGCGAAGGATGAGGAGCGGGCAGCAAGCTCGCCATATGTCAAAGACAGATGGTGGCCGTCGAGACTGAAATGTTCGAGACAGACGCGATCGGGATCACGCGCGGCCCAATCGTCGCTGACGGCGCGGCCGATATTGAAATCCTTTGATATCTGCCAGGAAAAATCGCGGTAGAGCGTGTCATATCGATCGCCGGGCGGCAGTTTCATAGGCATGATCCAGTAAAATGCTGCACCAGCTAACACCTCACCGGTCGAATGTGCAAGCATTGTAATCCGCAAGGATAAGACGACATCCCGCCCGCCCATCACGTATTATTGCGCTAACTGCAGAAGACATTCTCCGCCTACTCACTGAGACTTCGGCAATTTCTGCACTACATCATGCGCATGCGCCTGGGGAGCCGCTGAAATTCATCACGGAGCATTTTTATGGAATATGTAAAACTCGGGAAAACCGGTCTCGAAGTCTCGAAGATCTGCCTAGGCTGCATGACCTATGGCGATCCGGACCGTGGAAACCACGCCTGGAGCCTGCCTGAAGAAGGAAGCCGTGCATTGCTGCGGCAAGCGATCGAACTCGGGATCAATTTCCTCGACACGGCCAATACCTATTCCAACGGGTCCTCCGAGGAGATCGTCGGCCGCGCCATCAAGGATTTCGCCAAGCGTGAGGATATTGTTCTCGCCACCAAGGTCTTCAATCGCATGCGCCCCGGCCCGAACGGCGCCGGCCTGTCGCGTAAGGCGATCTTCGACGAGATCGACAACAGCCTGCGCCGCCTCGGCACCGATTATGTCGACCTCTACCAGATTCACCGGTGGGACTACACGACACCGATCGAGGAAACGCTCGAAGCTCTCCATGATGTCGTGAAAGCCGGCAAGGCGCGTTATATCGGCGCCTCCTCCATGTATTCCTGGCAGTTCGCCAAGGCGCTTTATACCTCCCGCCTCAACGGATGGACGGAATTCGTCAGCATGCAGGACCATCTGAACCTGCTCTACCGCGAGGAAGAACGGGAGATGCTGCCCTTCTGCGAAGACCAGAAGATCGGTGTCATTCCCTGGAGCCCGCTTGCCCGCGGCCGGTTGACCCGTGACTGGGACGATAAGACCAACCGCAGCGAGACCGATGAATTCGGCAAGACGCTCTACAAGCAGGCTGAAGATGCCGATCGCAAGATCGTCGAGAAGGTTGCCGAAATTGCCAAGGGCCATGGCATTTCCCGCGCGCAGGTCGCCACCGCCTGGATCCTGCAGAAAAGTGCCGTCACCGCGCCGATCATCGGCGCATCCAAGGCGCAACACCTCACGGATGCCGTCGGCTCGCTGACCGTGAAACTCAGCGCCGAAGACATTGCCGCACTCGAAGCCCCCTATATCCCGCACAATGTTGCGGGCTTTAAATAACACGCCCCGGCAATCTCCCTCTGCTGGTGCGGAGGGAGACCCATTCAATTCCCAAAGTCGGGACTTTCAGGCGAGCGCCGCGCATGGAATATCAGTGCTCGCTGGGTCACGACATCGAGGTAGATCATCACGAGCCGGTCACACTTAGGCCTTAGCCGTTTCGGGCAAACAGAGGGCCCGCCGCATGACCATCGTTCCCTACGAAGCTCGCCGCTTCCGCACCACTGCTACTTACTATAGTCGCTTCCGCGTCCCCTATCCGGACAGGTTGATCGAACGCGTTACCGAACGAACCGGCCTGAAACCCGGTGATCGTCTGCTTGATCTCGGCTGCGGTCCGGCACCGCTCGGCATCGCCTTCGCACGCCTCGCCGGCGCCGATGTAATCGGGATTGATCCCGAGCCGGAAATGCTGGACGCAGCACGCGAGAATGCGTCCGAAGCCGCGGTGACTATAAGGCTTGTACAGGGCTCGTCCTACGATCTCGGCCAGGACCTGGCACCGTTGAAGCTTGCAGTCATGGGCCGCGCCTTCCACTGGATGAACCGCCCGGCAACGCTTGCAGCACTCGATAAGCTGATCGCTCGCGATGGCGCTGTCGTTCTCTTCTCCGACAGGCATATCGCGGCCGCACCGGATTGGCGTGATGTCCTGCATCAGCTGTCAGAAACCTATTCGCCGGAAAAAAACGCCGAACGCAAATTGCGCCGCGCGCCGGAATTCGGACCCCACGAGACGGTCCTGCTGCACTCCCCCTTCCGCAACCTCGAACGCATTGGCATCGTCAACGAACGGATAATCGGGACGGAGGACATAATCGGCCGCGCCTTCTCCATGTCCGTCACCTCTCCGCAGGCGCTGGGCGACAAGACAGAAGAATTCGAGACGGCCTTCCGCAGCGAACTCGCAGCGCTCTCGCCGAACGGCACCTTTACTGAAATCGTCGAAGGCCTTGCGATGATCGCCTTCCGAGACTGAAGCAACTCCAGCAAAAGCGCGGAGCCGTTTTTGCAACGGGAATGCGCGAATTCCCTAGGATGATTGCGCCGGATCGAGCCTGCGGCGCATCGTGACCAGAAATTGCTCGGCGAGCGCCCGGTCCTCCACCGCGCGGGCAAGAATGACGGCCCCCATCATCGATGAAAGCGTCGTCGTCGCATTGGCACGGCGCTCTTCCTCAGTAGCGCCGGGCACCACTTCCTTCAACACATCGACCAGCGTGGACAAGCCCTCGCTGAAGGTCGCACGAACCGCCCCTTCGCTGCGGCTGACCTCCTGGATCAGCGACGCAAAGACGCAGCTTCCACCGGGATCGTCGACCGTGCGCCAATGGATGTAATGATCGAGCAGCGCCTGAAGCGGACGATCTGGATGTCCGACAATCAACTCACGCCAGCGTTCCTCCACCCGCTCGATCAGCTTGCGGCTGACCTCCAAGGCAAGATCGTCCTTCGATTCGAAATGGCCGTAGAACCCGCCATGCGTCAGACCCGCGGCTTTCATGATGTCCGCAACGCCGACGCCGTCGAACCCGTTCTCGCGGAAGAGCACGCTGGCTGCCGTCAGGATCTTCTCGCGGTTTTCTGCAAATTTCTCGCGGGTGACCCGCATTTTTCGTCTCCGGAAATGGTCGCTTGACAATTTATATGATGTCCATCATCAATATGCAACAAATATGATGGTCGTCATGTAAAGCGGCCTTGTATGGTCCCGACGTCACAAACGGAATTTGCCCATGGTCTCTGCTGTACTTGCCTCAACCCTTGCCCGGCGAAACATCCACTATGGATGGGTTGTCGTCGCAGCCACCTTCCTGACCATGCTGGTAACCGCCGGCGCCATGGGTGCCCCCGGCGTGCTCATCAAGCCGCTGCAGAACGAGTTCGGCTGGGAAACTTCGCAGATTTCCTCCGCACTCGCCATCCGCCTGATCCTCTTCGGCCTGATGGGACCGTTTGCCGCCGCCTTCATGAATTATTTCGGTGTCCGCAAGGTCATTGTCTTCGCCCTTGCCTTGATCGGCGCGGGCTTCGTCGGCTCGCTGTTCATGACCAAACTCTGGCATCTGCTGGCGCTCTGGGGCATCGTCGTCGGCTTCGGAACCGGGCTGACTGCCATGGTGCTGGCGGCCACGGTTTCCACCCGCTGGTTCGTCAAGCATCGCGGCCTTGTCGTCGGCATGCTCTCGGCAAGCTCGGCGACCGGCCAGCTCGTCTTCCTGCCGCTGATGGCGGAATTGACCGAACGCTACGGCTGGCGCGCCACGGTCTTCTTCGTCTGCGCGATGATCATGGTTGCTGCTCTTCTCGTGCTGCTTTTCATGCGTGACCGCCCCTCGGACGTAAACCTGCCCTCGGTCGGCGAAACTCAGGTGACGCCGCCCCCGGCCCGCGGCACACTCGCCGCCGCGCTTGCAACGCCGATCACCGTTCTCAGGGAAATTTCCAAGACTTCGACCTTCTGGATCCTGTTTGCCACCTTCTTCATCTGCGGGCTCAGCACCAACGGCCTGATCCAGACGCATTTCGTCACCCTTTGCGGCGACTACGGCATCATGCCGGTCGCAGCCGCCAGTGTCCTCGCCGTCATGGGCATCTTCGATTTCTTCGGCACGATCGGCTCCGGCTGGCTTTCCGACCGCTTCGACAATCGCTGGCTGCTTTTCTGGTATTACGGCTTGCGCGGCCTCTCGCTGCTCTTCCTGCCCTTCAGCGATTTCTCGTTCTACGGCCTGTCGATCTTCGCCGTCTTCTACGGCCTGGACTGGATCGCCACGGTGCCGCCGACCGTCAAGATTGCCGCTGACCGCTTCGGCCGTGAAAAAGCCGGCCTCGTCTTCGGCTGGGTCTTCGCCGGCCACCAGCTTGGCGCTGCAACCGCTGCTTACGGCGCCGGCCTGTCGCGTACGGCGCTGGAAAGCTACCTGCCGGCTTTCTTCATTGCCGGTGCCTTCTGTCTGTTGGCCTCGGTTCTGGCGATCACGCTGAAGAAATCAGGCCTAACCGGCGCAAGCGCAACTGTGGCCCACTAAACACAAAATTCGAAGCGGCTAAACTTCGCCCGCCGTCTTGCACGCGCGGGCGAACGCATGTTAGACAGCCGCCTCGTATTTCGCTGCCCCATTGGCGGAATTGGTAGACGCGCTCGACTCAAAATCGAGTTTCGAAAGAAGTGCTGGTTCGACCCCGGCATGGGGCACCAAATATCTCTAAATATCAGATCTAGTATGTTTGCCCCGCCCTGAAGGGCGAGGCACCATCCATGGCCGACGATGCTGAAGTTCCACAAAGTGCAGGACCTCAGTCGGCTGCTTAGTCACACCGTCTTACGGTTTTTGTGACGGTGCCTTCGTCAGTCTCGCGGGTCACGCTACGCGTGTAGCAGCGGTCACGGTCCCGATCGCGATAACGATCACGTTCGCGCACAGCGCCGAACGTAATGCCGCGATCACTGATGGTAACGCCGGGGCGGACCCGGTCTCGGTCACGGTCGTAGCGATCATAACCGTCATAGGCGCGCTCGCGTGTGACTGTAACACTGTCTGCCATTGCAGGCGCCGCAGCCGAGCCCAAGGCAAGGGCAGCGATTGCACAGTTGATGATGATCTTTCGCATATCTCTTCTCCTCGTCTTCATGCATAGGCAACGACCCAGGAGCTTCGTGGTTCCGCCCAAAAAGGCAGCCCTTTAAGCCAACTCTATTCAAATCAACTCTTTAACTTTGCCGACGCTTCGTCCTAAAGTGCCGGCCTTGCGGCATTTTGAGAGGGCTGATGCACCAGGAAACGGGACTCATTGCGACGGTAGCCATAAGCTTCGTCTTTGCAGTAATTCTTGGCTACGGCGCGGACAGGTTGAGGCTGCCGCCACTGGTCGGCTATCTTGCCGCCGGGGTCGTCATGGGGCCTTTTACGCCGGGCTTTGTTGCTGATACCGAGCTTGCGAGCCAGCTTGCCGAAATGGGCGTGATCCTGCTGATGTTCGGTGTCGGCCTTCATTTCTCGGCATCCGATCTTCTTGCCGTGCGCGGCATCGCAATACCCGGCGCCATTGGCCAGATTCTCCTTGCCACCCTGCTCGGCATCGGCCTCGGAGAACTCTGGGGCTGGAGCCTCGGCGCCGGCATCGTCTTCGGCCTCAGCCTTTCGGTTGCCAGTACCGTCGTACTTCTGAAAGCGCTGGAAGAACGCAACCTCGTCAACACCGCCGGTGGGCGTGTTGCCGTTGGCTGGCTGATCGTCGAGGATCTTGCAATGGTGCTGGCGCTGGTGCTTCTGCCGGCACTGGCCGAGCTTTTGGGTGGCCATGCGGGTGAAGCCTGGCACGGCCTCGACCTGCCTCTCTGGGCCACGATCGCGCTGACCTTGCTGAAGGTCGCAGCTTTTGCCGCCATGGCGATCTTCCTCGGCCCGCGTATCGTGCCCTGGCTTCTGACGCTGATTGCCCGCACCGGCTCGCGTGAGCTTTTTACTCTTGCGGTGCTTGCCATCGCACTTGGCATCGCCTTTGGCTCGGCGGCGATCTTTGGCGTTTCCTTCGCGCTCGGCGCCTTCTTTGCCGGCGTGGTCATGAGCGAATCCCATCTCAGCCATCGAGCAGCAGCCGATTCCCTGCCGTTGCAGAACGCTTTCTCGGTGTTGTTCTTCGTCTCGGTCGGCATGCTCTTCGATCCATCGATCATCGTGAAGCAGCCGCTTGCCGTCATCAGTGCCTTGGCGCTGATTATCATCGGCAAGGCGATTATCGCCTTCGGCATCGTAACTTTCTTGCGCTATCCAATCGGCATGGGCCTGACGGCCGCCGGTGGCCTTGCTCAGATCGGCGAATTCTCATTCATCCTCGCTGGACTCGGTGTCTCCCTCGGTCTGTTGCCGCATGAGGGGCAGGATCTGATCCTCGCTGCCGCGATCCTCTCCATCACCCTTAATCCGCTGGTCATCTTCGTAGCGGAAAACCTGAACCGCCATATCAAGACGAAATGGCCGCGTGTCTACGACACGTACGGCCGCAAGAATCAGGACACTCTCAGCCGCGAACTCGAGAAGATCCGTGCAATCGGCGAGGAGCGTGAACGCCAGCACCATCTGCGCATCCAGCAACTGATTGATACTTTCCCGCTCTTTTCAGAGGTCAACGAGGATGCACTGGAGGAACTGCTGCTGCTCTTCCAGGCTAGACTTGCTCCACCCGGTGAACGTGTGATCCGACGCGGCGACCGCGGCGACAGCATGTATTTCATTTCTTCCGGCGCAGTCGAAGTGAGGCTGGCAAGCGGCTCGGTTCGCCTGGAGCCCGGCGCCTTCTTCGGTGAAATGGCGCTACTCAGCGGCGGTCGCCGTACGGCTGACGTCATCGCTGTCGATTTCTGCCAATTCGAAGTGCTGGAGCGCCGCGATTTCAACATGTTCATGTCGCGTCATCCGAACCTCCGTGCCATCGTCAGCGAAATGGCCCAGAAGCGCACCGAAATGAACGTCATGCGCCAGCAGTGGGAAAAATCCATGGACCTGTCGTAAGCGCTCCTGCGGCTGGTCGTTGCCAGACCCCTGTCACGCTGTCGTAGTGCTGTCCAGCATCGGCCAGTAAAGGTCTGAATCGAAATCAGCCGGAATACGATCGAGACGGCATATTGCCTCGGCAGCATATTCGATCTGCATGGCGAGATATCTGAGTGATGATGGCATCGGCACGCCAATGGCAAATTCCATGACCCGCGACCGGTGATATCCGCTGGCACCGAGACGCCGCTCGGCCTCGCGGCGAACATCCTCATGTTCCGGCCGGCGGTGCTCCGCGTCCTTGTTCCATTCTTTGCCGGCGCTGAGCCCGCCGTCTATGACCTTCAATTTCATGAGATGCCGTCAGTATTTCGATCTGCCGGTAGCTTGCCGCAGATTCGCCCCCTTGCCATCCTGCTAAATCTTGGGAGGGGGACCAGGTCGATCACGAAAATTTTCAACGCGAACGTCGTCAAGCCGAAGACCAAGCATTTACAGCGTCACGATCGCCCCCTAATGCTTTGTGCGTCGCAACAAGGAAAGGAAACGGATGCTCCGCAGACTTTACGACTGGACCATGTCTCTGGCCTCTAAGAAATCGGCCGAAGTCTGGCTCGCCGTCATCGCCTTCGTCGAAAGCTCCGTCTTTCTGGTTCCCGCGGACGTGCTCTTCCTGCCGATGGCACTTGCCAAGCCCGAACGCTCCTATCGCTACGCGATCGTCGCTACCATCGCATCGGTGCTGGGCGGAATCGCCGGTTGGGCGCTCGGCTATTATGCCTACGAGGCTGTCGCGCGCCCGGTGCTGGAATTCTATGGAAAGCTCGATCAATTCGAGCAGATGAAGTCCTACGTCACCTACGAGACGATCCTCCTGCTTCTCGTCACATCGGGTCTGGCGCACCTGCCGCCAATCAAGATCGTCACGATTCTATCCGGCGTCATCCACGTCAGCCTGCCGCTCTTCATCGTTTCGGCAATCATCGCCCGCGGCGCCCGCTTCCTCTTCCTTGCCTGGCTGCTGCGCCGTTATGGCGAGCCGATCCGCCACTTCATCGAGAAGCGCCTCGGCCAGATCGTCGGCGTCGGCGCGGCGGTCGTGATCGTGCTATATCTAGCCTATCGATATTTTGCCCACTGAGCCAACTTCGCGGAGTTCCGCCATGAATGCCCCCACCTCGCCGCTTGCCCGCCCGGGCTTCACCCTCTCGCTGCTGCTCGCCATTGCCATGGCAGTAGTCGTCGGCACGGCGCTCGGCTTCCAGTATATCGGCGGATATATTCCGTGTGCGCTCTGCCTACTGCAGCGCCAGCCCTATTATTATGGCATTCCAATCGCTGTAGTCGGCGCTGTTGCGGCTCTCGTCGGCCTGCCGAACTGGATGACGCGCGCCATCATCCTCGCCGTCGGCATCCTCATGCTGGTGGGCGCCGGCATGGGCGTCTATCACGCCGGCGTCGAGTGGCATTTCTGGCCCGGCCCGGCCACCTGCTCGACCACGGCCAGCAGCATGACCACCAATGCCGGCGATCTCCTGGGCGAACTAAATACGATCAAGGGCCCGTCCTGCACGGATGCAGCGCTGCGGGTCCTGGGCTTGTCCTTCGCCGGCTGGAATGTGATCGCAAGCCTGGTCCTCGCAGCCTTCGCCTTCTGGAGCGTGAAGAAGACTGCGTAGTCGGTTCGATCAGGGCTGCAGCTCGGTGTCCCAGTAGAGGTAGTCGAGCCAGCTGTCATGCAGGTAGTTCGGCGGGAAGAGCCGACCGTTATTGTGCAGGTCCTGCACGGTCGGCTGATAAGGCTTTTGCGCCGGGAGCATGCCAGCCTGCTTCGGAAGCTTGCTGCCCTTGCGCAAATTGCAGGGAGAACAGGCCGCCACGACATTCTCCCAGGTTGTCTCGCCGCCGTGAGCGCGCGGGATGACATGGTCGAAAGTCAGATCGTCGTGAGCGCCGCAATACTGGCACTCGAACCTGTCGCGCAGGAAGACGTTGAAGCGGGTGAAGGCGGGATTGCGGGACGGCTGAACGTAAGTCTTCAGGCACACGACACTTGGTAACCGCATCGAGAAGCTCGGTGAGGAAACCTCATGCTCATATTCTGCGATAATGTTCACACGGTCGAGAAATACCGCCTTGATCGCGTCCTGCCAGGACCAGAGCGACAAGGGGTAATAACTCAGCGGCCGGTAGTCAGCGTTCAGGACGAGCGCTGGCAGGGCCTGTGGTGAGACTGCAATCGTCAAGGAGCCCTCCTGGATCGATTCGGCATCTGCACTTGTATATTAGGCCGGTTGTTACAGGATTGTGAAGTCCAATAAATTCAGGGGATAAAGGCAAATTGAGGGAGGGTGTCCGTCAGGCGACCGGCAGCACGTCCCGACGCATTTTTGCAGCGTAATAAGCCCAGAAAAGCCGGGCTGCGACCGAACGCCATGGCGACCAGATTTCCGCAAGCCCTGCAAGGACTTTGGCTTGCGGGCGTTCAGCGAGACCGAATGCCGCAGCGACCGCCGCCTGAAGCGCCACGTCGCCGGATGGAAATACATCCACATGGCCGCCGCAGAACATCAGATAGACCTCCGCCGTCCATGGCCCGATTCCCTTCTGAGCCGTCAGTTCTGCGAGCGCTTCGCCGGGCGGTTTTTGGATCATGGCCTCCAGATTGATTCGTCCTGAAGCAACCGCTTGCGCAATCCGCGTCAGTGTATCGGCCTTGGCGCGAGAGAGACCGAACTCGCGCCAGGCATCGGGATGAAGCAATATGTAAGATTGCGCGCTCAGCATTCCGCTCTCTGGCTGCATCCGCCGCCAGATCGCCTCGGCGCTCGCCCGCGATACCATCTGCGAAACGATGATATGGGCAAGGCCGGCAAATCCTGGCTCGCGCAGCCGGAGCGGAACGGGGCCTGCCTCCCTGGCAATTGCCACGAGCCGCGGATCGAGAACAAGGAGAGAGGCAAGCCCCTCCTCAATATCCTTTTCATTGCTGATGACCCGCACCTTGCCTCGCGATCGTTTCAAATCCATGCCAGAAGAAAGCATGATCACGACTCCGCGTCAAAAACCCGTCTTCCGTTTCGCTCCGAGCCCCAACGGGCAGCTGCATCTCGGTCACGCGCTGTCGGCTTTCCTGAACAACGACATGGCCAGGGCCGCAGATGGTCGGCTGCTGCTGCGTATCGAAGACATAGACCTGACCCGCTGCACACCGGAATTCGAGGCCGGCATATTCGCCGACCTCAGGTGGCTGGGCATTGAATGGGAACAGCCGGTCCGTCGCCAGCAGGAACATTTTTCCGATTACCAGGCAGCCCTTCATTCGCTGATCGAACGCGGACTGGTCTATCCCTCTTTTCTGACGCGCGGTGAGGTCAAGGCACGCGTTGCTGCCTATGAGCGGATGGGCGAGCCCTGGCCGCGCGATCCGGATGGCACGCCGCATTATCCAGCCGACGATCGTGACCGCAGCGAGGAAGAACGCGACGCGATGCTGGGCTCAGGTCTCAGACATGCATGGCGGCTGAACATGAGCAGGGCGTTGGACCTGATCGGCGAACCGCTGTTCTGGACGGAGACAGGCGATGAGCGTAAGGGCGAAATCCCGGCCGAGCCCGTCGCCTGGGGCGACGTCGTTCTCGCACGCTCGGACGCGCCCTCGAGCTATCATCTCTCCGTCGTCATCGACGATGCGCTGCAGGGCGTGACCGATGTCGTGCGCGGCCTCGACCTCTTCCACGCCACCTCGGTGCACCGGCTGCTGCAGGAGCTGCTCGACCTGCCGCAGCCCGTCTATCACCATCACCGTCTCATCATGGATGCAGAGGGCCGCAAACTTTCCAAGAGTGAGGGCGACACCGGCCTTGCGGAACTGCGTGCCAGTGGGCTGTCAGCCGCCGATATTCGCCGTCTTGTCGGGCTTTGAATCGGCGGCGTGGTCACGTCCGACCACCGAGAAGGTTCGCGAGAAATTGCGCAACACCCGGAACTTCATGAGCGCCGCATTGATCTCTGCGCCGACGATGAAGATGACACCCACCATATAGAGAAAGATCAGCACGATCATGACGGACGCCAGACCGGCATAGGTGGCCGTGTAGTTGGCGAAGGTCGCAAGATAATAGGCAAAGATCAGCGCGCCGATGAGCCAGAATATCAAGGTCAGGAACACGCCTGGGACGACGTCGAATACGCGACGCTTGCCGGAGGGCAGCCAGAGATGGACGACGAGCAGGGCAATCGTCAGCATGACGAGCGTGCCGTAGATGCGCCAGCTGAAGACAATTTCGAGTGTGTCGACGATGGCCGGCAGCCATTGGCGGATGGTGACGGGAAGCCATTCGAGCGAGTCGTTGTGCAGTAGCCAGTCGCGGGCATAATCAAGACCGACAGGGACTGCCACGAGCAGAATGCTGATGACCGCAAAGATGATCACGGCGATGAGGACATAACCGAGGCTCGCAAGGCGGGTGAAGTACCAAGGGCGCGTCTCCTGCACGCGATAGGCGCGATTGAGCGAGATCCTGAGTGCCTCGACACCGTTCGAGGCGAAATAGGCAGCCGCAAGCACGGAGATGGTCAGCAGCCCGCCGCGCGGGATCGTCAAGACCTCCACCACCTGGTCGGCCAGCGGCTTGGCGATCGCTTCAGGCCACGTATCGAAGATCAGATGGATGGCCGTGGTGGAAAACTGGTCGGCACCAAGAAAATTGGCAAGCGCCGTGCCGAAGATCAGGAAGGGAAAGACTGCAAGCAGGGTGGAAAGCGCCACATGGCTTGCCATTGCGAAGCCATCGTCCTCGATAAGGTGGCAGATGGCGTCGTACACCACATCGTAGAACGTGCGCAGGAATTTCGGCATTCTGCTTCCCAATTGTATCCTTTCCGCGAATATGGGAAACGAGTCCCATTTTGTACAGGAATCATTGAATGGCTGACCCGCGCATCATCGTCGTGACCGGATGCTCTTCCGGCATCGGCGCTTATTGCGCGCGCGCCCTGAAAGCCGACGGCTGGCGTGTCTTCGCCACAGCACGCAAGGCGGAGGATTTGTCGTCGCTCGAAGCCGACGGCATCGAAGCCGTGCTGATGGACTACACGCAGCCTGAAACGATCTCGGCGCTGGTGGACGCAGTGGCCGAGCGCACTGGCGGCAGGATCGATGCCTTGTTCAACAATGGCGCCTATGGGCAGCCGGGCGCAGTCGAGGATCTCTCCACGCAGGCCCTGCGCGACCAGTTCGAGACCAATGTCTTCGGCTGGCACGAACTGACCAGGCTGGTCATTCCCTTCATGCGCCGGCGCGGCCAGGGTCGCATCGTCCAATGCTCCTCGATCCTCGGCCTCGTGCCCTACCGTTATCGCGGTGCTTACACGGCCTCGAAATTCGCGCTCGAAGGCCTGAGCATCACCCTGCGCATGGAGCTGCAGGGAAGCGGCATTCATGTGAGCCTGATTGAGCCGGGACCGATCACCAGCCGCTTCACCACAAACGCGCTGGCGAAGATCAAAGAACATATCGACCTGGAAAACTCGCCCCATGCGGTCGAATACCGCCGGCAGCTCGCCCGCCTTGAAGGCTCAGGCCCGGTCAACCGCCACAAGCTTGGCCCCGAGGCGGTCTACGCAGCATTGAAACGTGCATTGAACTCGAAAAATCCGAAGCCACATTATCCTGTAACGACTCCGGCTAAACAGGGCATATTGTTGAAGAGGCTGCTTCCGTCCGACCTCTTCTATCGCCTGATGCGCTGGACGGACTGAAAAGAAAAGAGACTGCCATGTCCACAGTCACCTACGTCATTGCGATCATCGTCATGGGCCTCGTCGCCCTCGTGCTGATCCGCGGCCTGTTCAACATGATGAAGGGTGGCGATCCGAACCTTTCCAACAAGCTGATGCAGCTGCGCGTGCTGCTGCAGGCAATCGCCGTCATCCTGATCATGCTGACGCTCTGGTTGACCGGTGGCGGACGCCCGAGCTGATCCGAAAGCCGTCAATGGTAAAGCTCAACAAGATCTACACCAGAACCGGCGATGACGGCACGACCGCGCTCGTCTCCGGCCCGCGACGTGCCAAGCATGACCTGCGTGTCGAAGCCTACGGCACCATCGACGAAACCAATTCGGTAATCGGCGTCGCAAGGCTGCATACGGCGGACCTGCCCGAACTCGATGCCATGCTGATGCTGATCCAGAACGACCTCTTCGACCTCGGTGCCGATCTGGCTACGCCTGAAACCGACGAGCCGCCGGCTTACGAGCCGCTACGCATCGTGGAAAGCCAGGTCACCCGGCTGGAACGCGATATCGACAGGCTGAATGCCGATCTCGACCCGCTGAAATCCTTCGTGCTGCCCGGCGGCAGCCCTGCCGCCGCTCATCTGCACCTTGCCCGGACGATGGCGCGCCGTGCCGAACGGCTGATGGTTGCGCTTGCCCGCGGCGAGGGAGAGATCGTGGGCGTCGCGGCCCTCAAATATGTCAACCGTCTCTCCGACTTCCTGTTCGTCGCGGCCCGCCATGCAAATGATGGCGGCAAGGCGGATGTGCTTTGGGTTCCCGGAAAAAACAGGTAGGTTCGCAGCCATCACGATCGCCGGGGGCAGGCTTTCATGTTCATACCTCTGCACGATGCCAATACGCTGAAACACATCAAGGTTCAGTGGGTCACACTCGGTCTGATGGCGGTCAATATCGTCGCCTGGATCTTCACGACGGTCGAAACCGAGCAGGTCGCTCAGGCCGCGACTATCGGCCTCGGCTATATCCCGGCCATCGTCTTCGGCCATGCGGTGCTGGCGCCGGGATTGGAAATCGTGCCGGAGACAGCCACCTACGTTACCTATTCCCTGATCCATACGAGTTTCTGGCATCTTGCCGGCAATATGATCTTCCTCTGGGTCTTCGGCGACAATGTCGAGGATGCAATGGGGCATCTGCGCTTCCTCATCTTCTACCTCGCCTGCGCCGCCGCCGGTGCCCTCTGCCACGGCCTGCTGTCGACAACATCGGAAGCCCCGCTCGTCGGTGCATCCGGGGCGATCTCAGGTGTGGTGGCGGCCTATCTGATGCTGCATCCGCGCGTGCGGGTCTGGGTGCTGGTTTTTTTCCGCGTGCCATTGCCGCTACCCGCCTTCATCCCGCTCCTGCTCTGGGTCGGCCAGCAGTTCTTCATGCTGTTGATCGATTCCGACGGCAATGTCTCGTGGGGCGCCCATGTCGGAGGCATCATCGCGGGTGCCCTGCTCATTTTCGTCATGCGCCGGCCGGGCGTGCCGCTGTTCGACCGGCAGATCGTGACGCCGCGCGCCGTCAAGGATCGGCCGATCCCCATTCGCGTCACTGCCTCGGGCATGCCCGTGCCACCGCGCCTGCCCTGGGGCCGGGACAAGCTTTAATATTGACGTGAACGTAAACGTTAATATATTGCGATCCAAATCGACCGGCTGCGTCACGGAAGCGTTGTATTTGGAGGAAAAACGCGTATCCATGTCGCCATTCGACAATCGGAGCGACGCCCAAGCGCGCATTTTCCCAGAAGTCTCTGTTGAAGGCCCATCTCTGTTCGAAGGAAGGACCCCATGAAAATTCTCGTCCCAGTCAAGCGCGTTGTCGATTACAACGTGAAGATCCGCGTCAAGCCGGATGGATCGGGCGTCGACCTTGCCAACGTCAAGATGTCGATGAACCCGTTCGACGAGATTTCGGTCGAGGAGGCCCTTCGCCTGAAGGAAGCCGGCAAGGCCGAGGAAGTGGTCGTCGTCTCGATCGGCCCTGCCAAGGCCGAGGAAACGCTCCGCACGGCGCTCGCCATGGGCGCCGACCGCGCCATCCTCGTCGAAACCGATGTCTCCGTCGAACCGCTCACAGTGGCAAAGATCCTCAAGGGTGTTGCCGACGCCGAAAAGCCGGGCTTGATCATCGTCGGCAAGCAGGCGATCGACGACGATTCCAACCAGACCGGCCAGATGCTGGCAGCCCTCCTCGGCTCCGCCCAGGCGACCTTCGCCTCCAAGATCGCGATCGAGGGCGACAATGCCACCGTTACCCGTGAGATCGACGGCGGCCTGCAGACGATCAAGGTCAAGCTACCCGCGGTCGTCACGACCGACCTGCGCTTGAACGAGCCGCGTTACGCCACCCTGCCGAACATCATGAAGGCGAAGAAGAAGCCCCTCGATAAGAAGAGCCCGGCCGATTTCGGTATTTCCACCGCTCCACGCCTCAAGGTGCTGAAGACGGAAGAGCCGTCCGGCCGCAAGGCGGGCGTCAAGGTGAAGTCGGTCGCCGAGCTTGTCGACAAGCTCAAGAACGAAGCCGGCGTCCTCTAAGGTTCGAGAAAGGAATTACGACCATGGCCATTCTTCTTCTGGCTGACCACGACAACGCAACCCTTTCCGACCAGACCGCCAAGGCCCTGACGGCTGCCGCACAGATTGGCGGAGACATCCACGTTCTCGTCGCCGGCAAGGGCGCAAAGGCCGCCGCCGACGCGGCTGCCAAGCTATCCGGCGTCTCCAAAGTGCTGCTCGCCGAAAGCGATGAGCTCGCCAACAATCTTGCTGAGCCGCTTGGCGACCTGATCGTCTCTCTGGCCGGCAGCTACGACACGATCGTCGCCGCGGCGACCTCCACTGGCAAGAATGTCATGCCGCGCGTCGCCGCTCTCCTCGATGTCGCCCAGGTCTCCGAAATCACCGAAGTGATTTCGCCGGATACCTTCAAGCGCCCGATCTATGCCGGCAACGCGATCCAGACGGTGCAGGCGACCGACGCCAAGAAGGTCATCACCGTGCGCACCGCTTCCTTCGCCTCCGCCTCCGAGGGCGGCGCGGCCGCCGTCGAAGCAATCCCCGCCGTCTCCGATCCGGGCCTTTCGAACTTCGTGTCCGACGCGCTCTCGGCCTCCGAACGTCCGGAACTGACCTCCGCCAAGATCATCATCTCCGGTGGCCGCGCGCTCGGTTCCGCCGAGAAGTTCAAGGAAGTCATCCTGCCGGTCGCCGACAAGCTCGGTGCAGCCGTCGGTGCCTCGCGTGCCGCTGTCGACGCCGGTTACGCCCCGAACGACTGGCAGGTCGGCCAGACCGGCAAGGTCGTCGCCCCGCAGCTCTACATTGCTTGCGGCATATCGGGCGCCATCCAGCATCTCGCCGGCATGAAGGATTCGAAGGTCATTGTCGCGATCAACAAGGACGAAGAGGCCCCGATCTTCCAGATCGCCGACTATGGACTTGTCGCCGATCTCTTCGACGTCCTGCCGGAGCTCGAAAAAGCCCTCTGATCGGTCAGATTGCCTTCTTTTCGCACTTGCGAATGACTGGAAAATTGTCTTCTATCGGTCTACTACTTTTGCCGGGCGATCTTTCGTCCGGCAATTTCATATAAAAATACCGGCGGCGCGGGGGTGTATGCCGGGCGGGGGTTGGAGATGAGCGCGGTGTTGAAGAATATTGGTATCATTGGTGCGGGCCAGATGGGCTGCGGCATCGCGCATGTTTCGGCCGCCGCAGGATACAAGGTTCATATCTACGATCTGTCGCAAGACCGTATCGAGTCCGGCCTTGCCACCATCAACGGCAATTTTGCGCGTCAGGTGACGAACGGCAAGATGACCGATGAAGAGCGCAGCACAGCGCTTTCCCATATTACCGGCTCGGCCAATGTCAACGATCTCGCCCCCTCTGATCTCGTGATCGAGGCGGCAACCGAAGATGAAAGCGTCAAGCGCAAGATCTATACTCAGGTCTGTCCGGTACTGAAGCCGGAAGCGATCCTTGCCACCAACACCTCCTCGCTGTCGATCACGCGTCTTGCAGCCGCGACCGACCGTCCCGAGCGCTTCATGGGCATCCACTTCATGAACCCGGTTCCGGTCATGAAGCTCGTGGAACTGGTGCGCGGCATCGCGACTGAGGAAACAACCTTTTCCGCCGCCAGGGAATTCGTCGCATCGCTGGAAAAGACCGTTACGGTCGCCGAGGATTTCCCGGCCTTCATCGTCAACCGCATTCTGCTGCCGATGATCAATGAAGCGATCTATACGCTCTACGAAGGCGTCGGCACGGTCGATGCCATCGATACCGCCATGAAGCTCGGCGCCAACCATCCGATGGGACCGTTGCAGCTTGCCGATTTCATCGGCCTCGATACCTGCCTTTCAATCATGCAGGTGCTGCACGACGGTCTCGCCGACAGCAAATACCGCCCGTGCCCGCTTCTGGTGAAATATGTCGAGGCCGGCTGGCTCGGCCGCAAATCCGGCCGCGGCTTCTATGACTATCGCGGCGAAACCCCGGTTCCGACCCGATAAGTCCCTGATCACTAAAATAGGCGAATGGAACAAAGGCTCGCGACATGCTTTCCTGCCGTGAATGGGAGGAAAAAACATGTCGAGCGAATTGCCGATGTTTCTGCTGCAGTGCTGCGTCCTGATCGGACTGGCAGGTGTGTTCCTTATCCGCGGCGCCGGTGACCCCTGAGCCGCGTCCTTACGACCCGATCGCCCCCTTGATCAGCGCCTTGGCATCGTCGCTATCCCATGCGGCCGGACCGTTCATGGCCGAGATCAGGCAACCCTTTTCGTCGAGCAGCAGCGTGACCGGAAGACCGAAGGCAAGTCCTTCCTTTTTCAGGCTATTGAAGACGCCGATCGTATTGTCCCGGTAAAGCTGCAGCGCATCGACACCGATTTCGCTCAGGAACGCCTTCGGCTTCTCATCGTCACCACTATCGATATTGACAGGCACGACCTGGAACTTGCCGCTGCCCATATCCTTCTCCAGCGCGTTCAGTGCCGGCATTTCCTCGCGGCAGGGCACGCACCATGTGGCCCAGAGATTGAGAAGCACGGTCTTGCCGGCGAAATGATCAAGCGTCATCGGCTTGCCGTCAGGGCCGTTGAACGCGACTGTCTGAAGTTTCTTCGGCTGGTTGGCGGCGACCATGGCGGCAACCTGGCCTTTCATGAGGGAGCTCAGGTTAGCACTGCGCTCCTTCGTCAGCGGGCATTCGGCCGAAGCCGTATCGCCGATACCATTGCCAATGCCCGTCTCCTTCACGTATACCGCTGCCGCACCGGCAACGATGCCAGCAACGGCAGCGATTGCGATCAGTTTCACGGACGGCAGGCCGAAGGGTTTTTTCGTCGTCATTTCATTCTCCAGGACGGGCATCTTCCATGGCCGAGGACAACACGGACACCAAATCCTCCAACCAGATGTGGGGCGGACGTTTCGCCTCCGGCCCCGATGCGATCATGGAGGAGATAAATGCCTCGATCGGTTTCGACAAGAAGCTGTTTGCCCAGGATATCCGCGGATCGATCGCCCACGCCACGATGCTCGCCCATCAGGGCATTATTTCCGGCGACGATAAGGACAAGATCGTTCACGGGCTAAACACGATCCTGTCAGAGATCGAAAGCGGCAATTTCGAATTCTCCCGCCAGCTTGAAGACATTCACATGAACGTCGAGGCCCGGCTTGCGACCCTGATCGGCCCAGCGGCCGGCCGCCTTCATACGGCCCGCTCGCGCAATGACCAGGTAGCCCTCGACTTTCGCCTCTGGGTGAAGGAAGAACTGCAAAAAACCGAGGCCATGCTGACCGATCTGATCGCAGCCTTCCTCGATCGCGCCGAGGAACATGCAGACAGCGTCATGCCTGGTTTCACACATTTGCAGACAGCCCAGCCGGTGACCTTCGGCCACCATTGCATGGCCTATGTGGAAATGTTCGGCCGCGACCGCTCGCGTGTTCGCCACGCAATCGAACATCTCGATGAAAGCCCGATCGGTGCGGCAGCGCTCGCCGGCACCGGCTATGCGATCGACCGCCACATGACGGCAAAGGCTCTCGGTTTCCGTGAGCCGACCCGCAACTCGATCGACACCGTTTCCGACCGTGATTTTGCCATCGAGTTCCTGGCGATTGCCGCAATCTGCGCCGTGCATCTGTCGCGTCTTGCAGAAGAGATTGTCATCTGGTCGACGCCGCAATTCGGCTTCGTGCGTCTCTCCGACGCCTTCTCGACCGGCTCCTCGATCATGCCGCAGAAGAAGAACCCGGACGCAGCCGAGCTGGTGCGTGCCAAGACCGGCCGCATCAATGGCTCGCTGATCGCCCTGCTGACGATCATGAAGGGCCTGCCGCTCGCCTATTCCAAGGACATGCAGGAAGACAAGGAACAGGTCTTCGACGCAGCCGAGAGCCTGGAACTTGCGATTGCCGCCATGACTGGCATGGTACGCGACATGACGATCAACACTATCAGAATGAAAGCGGCTGCTGGCTCGGGCTATTCGACTGCGACAGATCTCGCCGACTGGCTGGTACGCGAGGCAGGTCTTCCCTTCCGCGACGCCCACCATGTCACCGGCCGCGCCGTGGCCCTTGCCGAAAGCAGGGGCTGCGATCTGTCGGAGCTTCCGCTCGCCGATCTGCAGGGGATCAATCCTGCCATTACCGACAAGGTCTATGACGTGCTGACGGTCGAAGCTTCGGTCGCCAGTCGCAAGAGTTTTGGCGGCACCGCACCTTCGGAAGTCAGGAAGCAGATCGCCTATTGGCGCGCGCGCAATTAAGGCATTTCCGGGCGAAATGGAGAACGGTCTCCCGCCCGGAAACACGCGCTGGGCAAAGCGTCAACAATCGGGGTGCACAAGGCTGTCAAACTTCGCTATGAAGATGCCAGTCAGTGCCCGCCCAGTGTCCGATACGAGGATATCCATGCAGACCAGCTTGCCGCATTTCATCCGCCTTACGGTGGTTTTTGCCGTCATCGGCCTCGCCGTTGCCGGGTGCGGCCGCAAGGGTGACCTCGATCCGCCGAGCGCAAATGCGACAAAGGGCGGCGATGTTTCCAAACCGACGCAACGGCCAGGCTCCGTCGACAAGCCCTTTATTCTCGATCCCCTTCTCTAAGGCCGGACTCCAGTGAACCATTTTCAGTATCGCGACGGCATTCTCTACGCCGAGAACGTTCCCGTTCCCGAGATCGCCAAAGCGGTCGGTACACCCTTCTACGTCTATTCGACTGCAACGCTCGAGCGCCATTACCGCGTCTTCGCCGACGCCTTCGGCGATGTCGATTCCATGGTCTGCTACGCAATGAAGGCCAATTCGAACCAGGCCGTGCTGAAAACGCTCGGCCGGCTCGGTGCCGGCATCGACGTGGTTTCCGAAGGCGAACTGCGCCGCGCGCTTGCCGCGGGAATTCCCGCCAACCGCATCATGTTCTCCGGCGTCGGCAAGACACCGAATGAGATGGACTACGCACTCGAAGCCGGTATCTACTGCTTCAACGTCGAATCCGAACCGGAACTCGAAGTTCTCAACCAGCGTGCCGTGCGCGCCGGCAAGAAGGCGCCTGTTTCCTTCCGCATCAATCCGGATGTCGACGCCCGTACCCATGCGAAGATTTCGACAGGTAAGAAGGAAAACAAGTTCGGCATCTCCTGGGAGCGCGCCCGCACGATCTATGCTCGCGCCGCCAGCCTGCCCGGGATCGAGGTTACCGGCATCGACATGCATATCGGCAGCCAGATCACTGAGCTGCAGCCCTTCGACGATGCCTTCAAGCTGTTGCACGATCTGGTCGACACGCTGCGCGCCGATGGTCACGATATCCATCACGTCGATATCGGCGGCGGTCTCGGCATCCCCTATAAGGACGACAACAACCCGCCGCCCTCGCCGGAAGCCTATGCCGCCGTCGTCAAGAACCAGCTTCGCTCTCTGAACTGCAAGATCGTCACTGAGCCGGGCCGCCTGCTCGTCGGCAATGCCGGTATCCTCGTCACCGAGGTCATCTATTTGAAGGACGGCGGCGAAAAGACCTTCGTGGTCGTTGACGGCGCGATGAACGACCTCATCCGCCCGACACTCTACGAGGCCTATCATGAGGTTCGTCCCGTGGTGATTTCGGCTGCCAACGCGCCGCGCATCCGGGCCGATGTTGTCGGCCCCGTCTGCGAGACCGGCGATTATCTCGCGCTTGACCGCGAAATGGCGACCCCGAAGCCGGGCGACCTCCTGGCCATCGGCACGGCCGGCGCTTACGGTGCAGTCCAGGCAGGCACCTATAATAGCCGCCTTCTCGTGCCTGAAGTCTTGGTCAAGGGCGACGAATTCCACGTGATTCGCCCCCGCCGCACCTATTCGGAGCTGATCAGTCTCGATTCCATCCCGGCTTGGCTGGACTAAAGGTCGCAATCACTTTTTGGCGACCGCACGTGAAAAACCGGTATTGAAGGGCCCTCGCCCTCGCCTTCGCCACAAAGAGTGTTATCCTTTTCTTTCGTGAGCGTATTGCCCAGCAATCGCCGGAAGCGCCCTCTGTTCCCTGAACGCCAGATCGCGGAGACCGGATTGATGACAAGCCCCGCAAGGCAGAAGAAAGGCGCATTCGCGCTTCAACCCTCTCTTGCGCGGCTTGTGGCAGCAAAACGTTTCCTCGCGCGGATCGTGCTTCTTGCCGAGCAGGTTCTTCCGCTGCTGGTACCCGCCCTTTCCGTCGTAGCGATTTATCTCTCGGTCTCCTGGTTCGGCTTCTTCCGCATCGTACCGGATTGGCTGCGCATCCTCCTCCTGACCGTCTTTGCTGCAGGCTTCCTCGTTTCCCTCCTGCCGTTCCGCAATCTTCGCTGGCCCCGCGTTGTCGACGCCGACCGCATGCTGGAAGAGCGCAATGGCCTGCCGCATCAGCCGGTCATGGTGCAGGAGGATGAGCCCGCCTTCGACACACCCTTCTCCCGCGCCCTGTGGCGTGAACACCAGACGCGCATGGCGCGGAAGATCGCGACACTGGACGCCGGTCTGCCGCGACCCGATATCGCACGGCACGACCGCTTCGCACTGCGCGCCATTCCGACACTGCTTGTCGTCACCGCTTTCGGTTATTCGCTGTCCATCAACGGCGGCTCCGTCGCCGATGCATTTGAGCCTGCGCCCGCACAGGTTACGAGCAATCCGGCCGTGCGTATCGACGCCTGGGTAACCCCACCTTCGTATACCGGCCGCGCGCCGATCTATCTGACGGCAGATGGCAGTGAACAGACACCGATCGGCGTTCCGCAGTTTTCCAGCCTGACGGTGCGTGTCAGCGGCGGTCAATCGGACGAGAAGGTGCTGTTCAGGAAGGCCAATGGCGAAAGCCACGAGATTGCTGTTCAGGAAGACACCCGGCCGCAACCGGCCGCAAATGCCAATACCGAACAGCCCTCGGGCGGCGCGCCGGTCGCACCTCAACTGATGGCACAGACGCACATCATGAAGCTCGAGGAGAACGGCGCACTGCAGGCGAACGGCCGCACCTGGAATTTCGACGTGCTGCCCGACAAGGCCCCGGAAATCGCTTTCGACGGCATGCCGCGCCGCGCCGTCAATGGTGCTCTGGAGATCGGCTTTACGGTGAAGGACGATTACGGCGTGCAAGAGGCTCATGCCGAGATCGTGCCGGTCGAATCCGACCCGGCCGCAACGCCGCTCTATCCGCTACCGGAATTCCGGCTGGACATTCCCCGCCGCAATGCGCGTGACGGCAAGGGCCTGACGAGCAAGAACCTGACCGAGCATCCGCTGGCCGGCAAACGTGTACGCATCACGCTCGTCGCCAAGGATGCCGCGGGACAGACAGGTCGCAGCCCGCCCTATGAGATGATCATGCCGTCGCGACCCTTCAGCGAGCCGCTGGCTGCAGCCGTCGCCGAAGAGCGCCAAACGTTTGCTCTCGATACTCGCAAGATGAAGGAAGCAATCGCGCTCAACGAAGCCCTGACGATCCGGCCCGAGGAGACGATCCCGAACACCACCCATTTCCTGCTGATAGAGTCCGCGCTGACCCGCATGAAAATCGCCAAAGGTGATGAGCAGCTCAAGGATACCGCCCAATATCTTTGGGACATCGCCCTCGGTATCGAGGAAGGGGATCTTTCGCTGGCCGAACGGCGGTTGCGCGACGCCCAGCAGAACCTTGCCGATGCGCTGAACCGCAATGCTCCTGATGCCGAAATCAAGAAGCTGATGGATGAACTGCGCAAGGCGATGCAGGACTATATGAACGAGCTCGCCCAGCGCCTGCAGAACATGCCGATGCAGCCCAACCAGAATGCCCAGAATTTCCTGCGCCAGCAGGATCTGCAGCGCATGATGGACCAGATCGAAAACCTGGCGCGCTCCGGCAATCGTGATGCCGCCCAGCAGATGCTGTCAGAACTGCAGCGGCTGATGAACAATCTGCAGACAGCCCGCCCACAACGCGGCCAGCAGCAGGAAAACAGCCAGCTGACACAGCAGATGGACAAGCTCGGCAAGATCCTGCGCGACCAGCAGAAGCTGATGGACGAGACCTTCCGCCTCGACCAGCAGCTTCGCGACCGCATGCAGCGCGGTGACCCCAACATGGACGACATGATGCCGGGCGAGGAAGGCCAGCAGCAACAGCAGCAGGGCCAGCAGGAGCAGCAGCAAGGTCAGCAGCCCGGTGACCAGATGACGGCCGAGCAACTGCGTGACGCATTGAAGCAGTTGCGCTCCCAGCAGGATGCGCTCGGCAAGCAGTTGCAGGAACTGCAGAAGAGCCTCAGCGATATGGGTATGAAACCTGGCGAAGGCTTCGGTCAGGCGCAGCGGGAAATGGAAGGCGCCGGCCGCGACCTCGGCCAGGGCAACGGCAGCAGCGCTGTGGAAGGCCAGGGACGGGCTCTAGAAGCCCTGCGGCAGGGCGCGCGCGACATGATGAGCCAGATGATGCAGGCACAGCAGGGTCAGCAAGGACAACAGGGGCCTAACGGCCAGCTCGGGCAAGGCAACCAGAACGGCCGCGATCCGCTCGGCCGCCCGCGCCAGACCGATCTCGGCCCCGATATGAACAACGATGTGAAGATACCCGACGAGATCGACGTCCAGCGCGCCCGGGAGATTCTCGACGCCATCCGCGAAAAGCTCGGCAACAATCCGACCCAGGCGATCGAGCGTCAATATCTCGAGCGGCTGCTTGATATTCAGTGATGCTGAGAGGAGTGAGGGTAGTTGGCGTGCCTTTTGGGCACGCCGCGCCGCAATATGTTATGCGACCAGGGCGCGCGCCACGGCCTTGCGGATGTCAGGCAAGGCGAACGGTTTCGGCACGACGTCGATAATTTTCTCAGCCAGGTCGTCAGCGCGTTCGCGCTGTTCGGCATAACCCGTCATCAGCAGGATTTTCAGCGCCGGAAAGGCATCCTTCGCCTGATGCGCCAGTTCGATGCCGTCCATGACCGGCATACGGATATCGGAAAGCAGCAGATCGTAGCTGCCGCCCTTCAGCTTTTCCAGCCCTTCCGCCCCATCGGCGGCTTCATCGGTCTCATGACCGTCAAGGCGTAGTGCCCGGGCTACGAAAGTACGAAGGGAATCCTCGTCTTCCGTGATCAGAATTTTTGCCATCTGTGCATTGCTCCGTCGTCATGCCCCGCGACGGAGATCGCATGCGGTTCCTTTTCGATCGGTAAACATGTCAGGCCGATCGACGGAATGGTTAACAAGCCGTCTTGAAGCAGGACGGCTTATGCGTCACCGGTAACCACGCCGACGAAGGGCAGCTCGCGGAAGGCATAGGCGACATCCATGCCGTAGCCGACCACGAAATAGTCGGGGCATTCGAAGCCGACATAGTCGGCTTCCAGTTCTTCCTTGCGCTTCACGCGCTTGTCGAGCAGCACGGCGATCGTCACGTTGCGCGCACCGCGCTCATAGAGCAGCTCTTTGGCAAACCGCAGCGTACGGCCGGATTCAAGAATGTCGTCGATCAGCAGGACATCGCGGTCCTTCACGTCGCTGTCGATATCCTTGACGATGCGCACGCCCTGCGAAACCGTGCCCGCGCCATAGCTCGAAAGCGTGATGAATTCGACCTCGGGAGCAAGGCCGGTATCATGCAGGGCGCGCAGCAGATCGGCCGCAAAAATGAAGGAACCCTTGAGCACGGCGATGACCAGCAGGTCCTTGGTCGGACCGGCTGCGATATCCTGCGCCAGGGAATGATTGCGCTCGGCGATCTGCTCGGCAGTGAAGAGCGGTTCGATGTTTTTTCCGCGCACGACAGGCATAAAGGCTTGCTCCGTAAAATGAAGGGTAAGCCGTTAGCACATTAATCCCGGCGAAACACCCCGCAGAAGCAGGTTTTCCCGTCGATCAACCCAAAAACGCCCCTGGCGCTCAGGGCATGAAGGAAAGCCGCAGATCCGGCACCTTTCCGCCGACATGCTGCACACGGGCTGAAAAGCCACGACTCTGACCTGCATAAATGGCATCGGCCGGTGGCTCGATGACAATACTGGCGGTCAATCTGTCGTCGGTGACGAGATCGGCACGGATCGGCTTGACCTGCTGCGTCACGCCGCTGTCGTTCTCGATGATGCCGTTGATCAGCAGGATGCGCATGCCATTGGCGTCGCGTGGGGTAATCGTCACATGCGAGAAGTGGAGCGCAGCAGCCGGCGGCCCTCCACTTTCGGAAAGAAACGAAAATCCACCGGCAAGTCCGAACACCAGCACGAAGAGCGAGGCGACCAGTGCAGCAAAGCCCTGCAGCGACGCCTGTTGTAGCCAGACCTCAATGTTGCGCACGATCGCGGTGACGGTAGCAAGCGGCATTGGAGCTTGGTCCCTGAGCGGGACGCTGCGACGGGGATTGTGGGTCGTATCGCGGGCATTGCCGGACCCACCTTGCTGCCGTGCTTTGCCGACAACAACGAACTCGGCATCGGCAACGTCATCTCTGCGCGGCATGCGCCGAGGCTGGCGAATAACCGGATCCGGCGGCAGAAAATCATAGGTCTGGCCGGCGGCCTGTCTTCTGAAATAGGATGCTTCCATGGTGGCGACCTCTCGGATGTCCACATGGTTTCGCTGCCCAAGACAATCTTGGCATTGAAACGAATCCAGCCCAGTCGTAAATTTCAATGGTTAATGCTTCGCAAAGATCGCCATCAAACGGGCGTCTTTCCGGCAAAATTTACCCGCTGTTAACGGTGTTGGTTAACAAGTCATGCGGTGAAACCACGAAAGACTGAGCTGCCCCGTTGATCCACTTCGAGAATGTCGGTTTGCGATATGGTATGGGCCCGGAAATCCTCCGGGACCTGACTTTCGACATCCCGAAAAAGTCCTTCCAGTTTCTGACTGGCCCGTCCGGCGCCGGCAAGACCACGCTCCTGCGCCTGCTCTTCATGTCGCTGCAGCCGACCCGCGGCCTGATCCGCATGTTCGGGCGCGACATATCCGAGATCCCGCGGCCCGAGCTGCCGTTGCTGCGCCGCCGGGTCGGCATCGTCTTTCAGGATTTTCGCCTTCTCGACCATCTGACGACCTATGAGAATGTGGCCCTGCCGCTACGCGTACGCGGCAAGGATGAGAGCACCTACAAGACCGATGTGCTGGAACTTTTGAAATGGGTCGGCCTCGGCGAACGCATCAACGTGTTGCCACCGGTGCTCTCGGGCGGTGAGAAGCAGCGCGCAGCAATCGCCCGCGCACTGATGGACCGGCCGGAAGTGCTGCTTGCCGACGAACCGACGGGCAATGTCGATCCGCCGATGGCCAAGCGCCTGCTGAACCTCTTCATGGAGCTCAATCGCCTAGGCACCGCGGTGGTGATTGCCACTCACGATCTCTCGCTGATGGACCAGGTGGAAGCCCGCCGCATGATCCTTTCGGAAGGGCATCTCGATATTTATGACTAAACCGCCCACCAGGACCCGCGCAAAGGCGCCCGCCGCTGCCCCTGCCCAGCAGCCCAAGCGGCCGGAGATGCGCGTGCGCCCCACGGCACCGATCCTGCCGCCATCAAACATCCAGGGCAATGCACTGATGGTTGTCATCGCCATCATGGCATTCCTTGCCTGCCTGACACTCGGTGGCGTCAGCATGGTCCGTTCGACTGCAGCAAGCTGGGAAAGCCAGATCTCCCGCGAAGTCACCATCCAGATCAAGCCCGACGATAACTTGGACATGGAAAAGGCCCTCGTTCAGGCCCGCGATATCGCGCTCACCTTCGTCGGCACGAAGAGCGGTCAAATCGTCGATGAAGCCGCCACTGCTCGCCTTCTGGAGCCGTGGCTCGGCAGCGGTCTGGACATCAAGGAACTTCCCGTGCCGCGTCTGGTGATCATCACCATCGACGAGAGCCATCCACCCGACTTTGCGGCGATGCGCGACCTTCTGAAGGAAAGTATCCCGCAGGCCTTCCTTGATGACCACCGTACCTGGGTCGACCGGCTGGTTGCCATGGCCCGCACGACAGTCATGATCGGCACCGGCATTCTGCTGCTCGTTTTCGCAGCCATGGTACTGACGGTGGTCTTTGCCACGCGCGGCGTACTCTCCGGCAATCGCCACATCGTCGAAGTCCTGCATTTTGTCGGTGCCGAGAGCTCGTTCGTCGCGACGGAATTCCAGAAGCATTTCCTGAAAATCAGCCTCAAGGGTTCGGCAATCGGCAGTGCGCTGGCCGCCCTCTTTTTTGCCGGCGCCGGCTTCTTGCAGAGCAGGACGATCGCCACGCCAGAGACCGATCAGGCAACGGCCCTCTTCGGCACTTTTTCGGTCGGTGCCCTCGGCTATCTCGGCATCTTGGCGACGATGATCGTGATTGCGTTGCTCACGACGTTGACGGCGCGGCTCACTGTCATGCGCACGATCTATGAAATCGATACATTGCGTTCCGATCCGACGCGCGCGGACGGCATCGTGAATTAGTCGCAGCATGCCGATTTGCCATGAAAGCGTCTGTTCTGCGCCGCAATCAGCGTATAATCACGACTCATGACGATGGGCCATACGACACGCAATCCGATTCGCCCGGACCCGGAGATTGAACGCCCCGAGAGCGTCTCGGCGCGGCGTAGCCCGATCCGTCGCGTCTTGCGTTGGACGGGCTTTTCCTGCGTGTTGATTGCTGCGCTGATCTTCGGCGGTTTTTTGCGTTTTGCAGATTCGGTGACGACCCTGAAGCCTCCCGCCGAGCCGCGGGCGGACGCGATCATCGTGCTGACCGGGGGCTACCAGCGTATCGATCAAGCCGTCGAGCTCCTGCAGAAAGGTGCAGGCAAGCGGTTGCTGATCTCCGGCGCGCATCCCTCCACCACGCCGGCGCAGATCCGCAGGATGACCCAAGGGTCTGCCGATCTCTTTTCCTGCTGTGTCGACATAGGCTACGACGCGCTCGATACGATCGGCAATGCGGAGGAGGCGTCGAACTGGATTCATGCCAGGGGCTATAAGAGCATCCTCGTCGTCACCAACAACTACCACATGCCGCGCAGCCTCGCCGAACTCGCCTATGTCGATCCCGACACCCAATTCATCGCCTATCCCGTCGTCAATTCCGATCTGAAGACACGCGATTGGTTCACTGATCCGAACGCCTTGCGCGTCATGCTGGCCGAATACGCGAAGGTACTGTTGGCCGGTGCACGCAACATTGTCGGCCTGCGCCATACGGGCCTGCGTTCCGCCAGCCTGGCGGGCCAAAGCTGAGACTTTTGCGCGCTCAGGCAATCAGACGCTTTTTCCGACGGGCAATATCGTGTAGGCCGGTCCCGTGACCGTGCCTCGGGAAAGTTTCATGATCGCCCTGCGTTCCGTTCTGTTCAACACGATCTTCTATGCAAACCTCATCCTGCGGATGATCGTGCTCTCCCCGATCTACTTCATCATTCCGCGCAAGCTCGCCTACAGCGTTCCCAAGAACTGGGCGCGCTCGAACCACTGGCTGATGCGGGTGATCGTGGGAACGACCTTCGAGATCGAGGGCATCGAGAACCTGCCTCATGGCAGCTACATCATTTCGCCGAAACATCAGTCCTTCTGGGATACATATGCGCTGCTGCCCAACCTCGACGATCCGGTCTACATCCTCAAGCGCGAACTCATGTGGATCCCGCTCTTCGGCTGGTACGCCAAGAAGCAGCGAATGATCCCGGTCGACCGCGGCGCCCGCGGCAAGGTGATGGTCGAGGTTCTGAAACGCACCAAGGAAGAGCTTGCCACCGGCCGTCAGCTCATCATCTACCCCGAGGGCACACGCCGCCCGCCAGGTGCCGAGCCGCTGTACAAATACGGCATCGCCCGCATGTACCGCGACCTGCAGCTGCCGGTCGTACCCATCGTGATGCATCCCGGTCTGTTCTGGCCGCGCCGCAGCACCATGCGCTATCCCGGTCACTTCAAGGTACAGATCCTGCCGCCCATCATGCCCGGCATGGATCCTGACGCTTTCTTCGCCCATCTGATCGACGTGACGGAAAGCGCCAGCGATCAGCTCCTGATCGACACGGTCGAACGCAACCCGCATGTGCCGTTGCCGCCGACAGCGGCAGAACGGCTGGCCGAGTTGCGCAAGGCAAAAGCGGTCACGGCTTAAGCTGCAGCCCGCAGCCGCGTGACTTCCTCTGCCACCTGCTCCAGCCACTGGTCGCGAATGCCCATCTCCTTGAGATGCGCGAGCGTGTTGAAGACATAGGCATCGTTCGGCCCCGACTGGCCGACTGATACGTTGACGACACGTGCCGCAGCGAATGCGTCGAGTGCGCCGGCATATTGCTCATGGGCGCGATCGACCACATAGGCGACAGCGCGCGCGCTGCGGCCATCCGGAAGCTGCAGCGGCAGATGCCGTTCGAGATAGACATTGGTGACGAGTTCGCGGGCGCGCAGGTAGTCGATCACTTCATCCCACTTATCCGCCGCCACGCGAAAAGCCATGCCGCGGCAGGCGCCGCCTCTGTCGAGGCCGAGAACGAGACCGGGGTTTTCCCGGCTGCCGCGATGTACGAAGGAGCGGACGCAAAGAGAGCGCCGATAGCCGTAAACCAGGGCTTGCGATCGCTCGACGAATTCGAAGCCCGGATTCCACATCAACGAGCCGTAGCCAAATACCCAAAATTCGTCCATATCGCACGCCAGATCAAATCAGATTTCGCTCTCACCATTGGAGAACATCATGGCAGCGTCAAGCCAATCCGGCAGCGGCCAATATAACAGCGGTAAGAAATTCTGGTTGCTGGGCGGCGCTATCCTTCTGGTGATCGCTCTCTATACGGGCGGCTGGTTCTATGCAGCCTCTGCGCTGAAACAGACCGTGCTGAGCGCGATTGCTCCCCGCGCAGACACGGGCGTCAGCGGCGAGTGCTCCGATATCGAATTCCGCGGCTTTCCTTTCCGCATCGGGCTTTTCTGCTCCAAGGTGGATGTGGACGACAACGTCAACGGCATCTCGGCCACCTTCGGCGCGCTTCGTTCTGCTGCCCAGGTCTATGCCCCCGGCCATATCGTCTGGGAACTCGACTCGCCGGCTGAAATCCGCACCGCGCAGGGCCTGACCATCAATGCCCAATGGGACAATCTGCAATCGAGCCTCGTCACCAAGGCGCAGGGCATCGACCGCACCTCGACCGTTATCAACGGGCTCAAGGCCGTCACCATCTCGTCCTTTACCGGACAGACCGTCAATTTCGATGCCGCCCGCACCGAAATCCACCTTCGGCAGAACGGAGCGGATCTTGACGGCGCGATCTCGGTCGAAAACGCCAATGCGATCGTGAAGGACTGGCCGCAGATCTTCCCGAAATTCTCAGCCAGCGCCGACCTGACGCTGATTGGAAGGGCCGGCATGATCGACGGCACTGACGAACAGGGCATCCACGGCTCTCAGGGCCAACTCCGCCGCATCGTTGCCGACATCGGCGATGGCAAGGTGATGACCGTCTCCGGCCCGTTCACCTTCGACGAGAACGGTTTCCTGTCCGGCAAGTTCAAGCTGGAGATCGAACAGCTCGGTCCCTGGGGTAAGACCATCAAAGAGGCCTTCCCCGATATCGCCTCGACGGTCGATACGGCAACCAAGCTATTGAAGGCGCTTGCCGGCGGAGGCGACAAGGTGTCGGTCGATCTCGTCGTCGATCACGGAAATGCGACGGTGAGCGGCTTTATCCCTCTCGGCAAGATCCCACCGGTTTAATCGAGCTTCTTGAGAAAGAAGACCTCGGGCACCAGTTGAATGCCGGGCAGTTCGATCGACCCGGTTTCAGAAAAGCCGTTACGGCGATGCCAATCCTGCGGACGGCTTTCATCGCACTCGCTCGAGGTCATCAAAAGGCCCGCGCCGCTGTCGCGCATTTCCTTTTCCCAGATGAGAAACAGCGCCGTGCCGACGCCGGACCGGCGATGGCCATCCAGAACGCGGATCATCTCCATATAGGGGATCCTGCCCCAGAAGCGGGAGAAGCGCAGGAAGCCGACGATCTCGCCCTCTTTGCGGGCAATCAGATATTCGCCGAGGTCGATGCAACGCGAAACCCAGGTTTCGCCAACGCGATGATCCTCGCGAAGCAGCCACTCCTTGTCCGACTGGCCAGGCCTGGCGATCTCCACCATGACTATTTCTTTTCCAGCGGGTGCGGGCGGCCGAAGTCGGGCGCATCCACATCCTGGCCTGCCTGGACGATCGAGCGGCGGATCGCGCGGGTGCGAGTAAACAATTCGAAAATCTTGTCGCCCTCACCCCAGCGGATCGCCCGCTGCAGATAGGCAAGGTCTTCCGAGAATCGCGCCAGCATTTCCAGGATCGCGTCGCGATTATGCAGGCAGACATCGCGCCACATCGTCGGGTCGGATGCGGCAAGTCGGGTAAAATCGCGAAATCCGGAGGCGGAATATTTGATGACTTCCGATTCCGTCACCGTCTCCAGATCGTCGGCCGTGCCAACGATATTGTAGGCTATGAGATGCGGGAGATGCGAGACGATAGCGAGCACCTTGTCGTGATGCTGGGCGTCCATTTCGTCTACTCGGGAGCCAAGTGTTTCCCAGAAATTGCGCAGCGTCTTCAGCGCTGTCGGATCAGTTCCTTCGAGCGGCGTCAGGATGCACCAGCGCCCTTCGAAAAGGCCCGGAAATCCGGCATCCGGACCGGACTTTTCCGTACCGGCAATCGGATGACCAGCAATGAAATGCACGTGGTCAGGCATATGCGGCTGCATCTGCGCGATAACAGACGCCTTGGTCGAGCCGACATCTGTGACGATGGCGCCGCGCTTCAACGTGCCGGCAATTTCCTTCGCCACACTTTCGGAGGCACCGACCGGCACCGAAACGATGACGAGATCGGCATCCTTGACCGCTTCGGCCGAGGAGGTCGTATAGCGGTTTCCAAGACCAAGCTCCTCGGCCCGCTTCAGCGTCTCTGCACTGCGCGTGGCGACGACCACTTCCTTGGCCAAGCCCAGACGCTTGATGTCGTGGGCGAGCGAGGAGCCGATCAGGCCGATGCCGATGAGGGTGATGCGATCAAACTGCACAGTCATGCCTTGCGTCCCATGAATTCGCCGAGTGCTTCGATGACGCCGCGATTGGCCTCTTCCGGACCGACGCTCATGCGCAGCGCATTGGCGAAGCCATAGCCGCGCACCGCACGCAGAATATAACCGCGGCTGGTCAGGAATTCATCGGCATCCGCTGCGCGCCTTCCATCCACATCGGGAAAATGGATGAGAACGAAATTGGTCACCGAGGGCGTAACCTTGAGGCCGAGCGCCTGAAATGCATCCGTCAGCTTCTCGATCCACATCCGGTTGAAGGACACGGCCTCCTGAATGAAAGCCTGGTCGCGGATCGCCGCGGCCCCTGCCGCAATGGCGGGCGCATTCATGTTGAACGGCCCGCGCACGCGGTTCAGTGCATCGACGATCGCCGCCGGCGCGTACATCCAGCCGATACGCAAGGAAGCAAGGCCATAAGCCTTCGAGAATGTGCGGGTCATCACGACATTGGCATTCGAGGAAACGACTTCGATACCGGATTCGTAATCGTTGCGACGGACATATTCCGCATAGGCCGCATCGAGGACGAGCATGACATGCTGCGGCAGCCCAGCCTGCAGGCGGCGGATTTCGCTGACCGGGACATAGGTTCCGGTCGGATTGCCGGGATTGGCAATGAAGACGATCTTCGTCCTCTCAGTCACCGCCGCAAGGATCGCGTCGACATCGACCGTATGATCCTTTTCCTTGACCACGACAGGCGTCGCTCCCGCCGCCATGGTCTGGATCTTGTAGATCAGGAAACCGTGTTCGGTGACGATGCTCTCGTCGCCGGAGCCGAGATAGACATGGCAGAGCAGCGCAAGCAGCTCATCGGAGCCGTTGCCGCAAAGAATATTTGCCGGGTTGAGGCCATGCACTGAAGCAATCGCCTCACGCAGCTCACGAGCCTGTCCATCCGGATAACGCTCGAGATTGCCTGCGGCTGCCTTGAATGCCTCGATTGCCTTGGGGCTCGCGCCGAGCGGCGTCTCGTTGGAGGAGAGCTTGTAGACGCGGGCGACACCCGGCGCATGTTCCTTGCCCGGCACGTAGGCAGCGATATCAAGAATACCGGGACGCGGAACGGGTTTGCTCATCTCAATGCTCATGGATCGACCTTCGAAATCGCCGGAAAGCCGGCGAAAGACTCGAGTGGCATTAATGCGGAATGGCGTTTTTGTCGAGTACCGCGGTGTGCTAGCGGCTGCGCGTCGTCGGCACGCCGTGCGGCGCGAGCACCGGCACGAAGACACGTCGGGACGCGCGGGCAGCAACCGGCAGGCCCTGATAAAGCCGCTTCTGTGCCTCGACGATGATGACGCCGGAAAAAGCCGGCCAGAGTGCGCGGCCGATCCGCTCGAAACCGCGGCGCAGGCGCAAGACGGCACGCAGTTTCGACGGCGGAAAGAACAGAGCCTCGGCCGTGGCGCCTGGCGTGAAATTGGTCTCGCGCAGCAGATGGGTCAGCTGACCGCGCGAATAGGGTCGGCCCGAACCGAAAGGCGTATGTTCCATCCGTGCCCAGACACCGCGCCGGTTCGGCACCACGATAACGAGCCGTCCGCCGGGCGCCAGCACCCGCCAGAGCTCCTTCAGAGTCTCGCGCGGACTTTCCGCAAATTCCAGCGAATGCACCATCAGCACACGATCGATCGAAGAATCCGGCAGCGGCAACTCCTCGTCGAAGATCAGCGCAGTGGAGGAGAGCGAGCCGACAGGCCAGTTTACCGCCCCCTGCCCGGCCGGCATGAAGGCAAAGGTGCGCTCCGTATCGGCCTGGAACCGGTCGAGGAAGGGCACGGAATAACCGATGCCCACAAGCCGCTCCTGCGGCAGCCGGACCCACAGCGATGATAGCGCCATGGCAATCGACTGCTCGGCCATGCGCCCAAGCTCGGAATGATAGAATTGGCGAAGATCGACGATATCGGCGTGCATTATCTCAAATGTTATCAATGACCGGTTGGACTTCAAGGCCGGAACCTCTACATTCCCGGTCAGTTCGAGGGATAAGGGACTATTTGAGCGATGAAACCTTTGGAATTAGATGTTTTTCTCTGCCGCAGCGACAATTTCGGTGTTCTGATCCATGACACGGAGACTGGGCAGACCGCTTCGATCGACGCGCCCGATGCGGCAGCTGTCGAAGCCGCTGCTGCGCGCCGCGGCTGGAACATCACCCATATCTTCACGACCCACCACCACATCGACCATGTGGAAGGCAATCTGGCGCTGAAAGAACAATACGGCCTTGAGATCATCGGCCCGATCAACGAGGCTGTGGCCATTCCCGGCCTCGACAAGACGATGGGCGACGGCGACAGCTTCCTCTTTGGCGACCACACGGTCAATGTCATCGAAACGCCCGGCCACACGGCAGGCCATATCTGTTACCACTTCCCCGACGACAAACTGCTCTTCGCAGCCGATACGCTCTTTGCGCTCGGCTGCGGCCGCTTGTTCGAACGGCCGGCCGCCGACATGTGGCACTCACTGCAGAAGCTTGCCGTCCTTCCGGATGAGACCACCGTCTATTTCGGCCACGAATATACGCTCTCGAACGCCCGTTTTGCGGTAACCATCGACCCTGACAACGAGCGCCTGAAGAGCCGCGCCGCAGAAATCGAAGCGCTGCGGGCCGAAGGCAAGTTCACCATTCCGACGACGCTGGGGCTCGAAAAGGAAACCAACCCTTTCCTGCGCGCCGCCGATCCTGCCATCCGCCGCAATCTGCTGATGGAAGGAAAGACCAACGAAGAGGTCTTCGCCGAAATCCGCAAGCGCAAGGACAATTTCTAGGACATGGCTGGCACGGACCTGTCCCCCGAGGAGATTATCCACGAGCTCGGCATGCAGCCGCATCCCGAAGGCGGCTGGTATGTCCAGACTTTCCGCGACACGAATGGCGGCGAGCGCGGCCATTCGACGGCAATCTATTATCTGCTGGCCAAAGGGCAGCGCTCGCATTGGCATCGCGTGCATGACGCTGCGGAGGTCTGGCACTACTATGCCGGCGCGCCGCTGGCTCTCCATCGTTCCGAAGATGGTGGCAGCAGCGAGACGCTGAAACTCGGCACGGATATCGCCGGCGGCGAGCGGCCGCAGGCAATCATTCCCGCCAACTGGTGGCAATCGGCCGAAACCCTGGGCGACTATACGCTGGTCGGCTGCACGGTTGCCCCCGGCTTCGAATTCTCCAAATTCGAAATGGCGCCGCCCGACTGGAAACCCGGTTCCTAGATCTGCTCCGCCACAGGCTGCATTTGTGGCTTGCGGCGGAACATCTCCTGTGCGGCGAGCACCGCGCCACCCGTGATCAGCAGGCAGGCGAGCACAATACGCCAGCTCGGTTCGGCAATTCCGAAGACTGTCAGTATCAGCGTCGAAAGCAGCGGTGCGGCATAGCTTGCAGCGCCGAGAATCTGGATATCACCGTTCTTGACCCCGTGATCCCAGGCATAGAAGGCCGCGCCGACCGGAAAGAGACCGAGACCGACCACCGCAATCCATTCGAAGCCCGTTTGCGGCCAGACCGTCGTCTCCAGTCCCAGATGGCAGAGCAGCGAAAGAATTGATGTCGCAAGGCAGAAGCCGGTGACCACATCGGTCGAGACAGCGTCGAAACGCCGCGTCAGCAGTGAATAGCCGGACCAGGTGAAGGCACAGAGGAAGGCCGCGCCATAACCGACCGCATATGCGCCGTCGAAATCGATGCCGTTGCGCCCGACGATCAGGAAGGTGCCGCACAGACCCGCCAGAGCGCCGACGATGTGGTACCAGCGCAGCTTCTCGCCCGGCAGCAGCGCCGAACCGACGACGATCAGCAGCGGCCACAGATAGGCAATCAGCCCAGCCTCAACCGCCGGCGCATTTCTCAGCGCGGTGAAGTAGAGGAAGTGGTAGCCGAACAGACCGGCAACGCCTGTTATCCAGACCTTTGCCGGCTGCTTCAGGAGCGCGATGCGCGACGGGTTGAAGGCGAGCACGAGAATGCCGGGAATACTGCCGATGGCAAAGCAGATGGCGGAAAGCTGGAACGGCGGCATCTTGCCGGAGGCGGCCGTAAAGAGTGCCAGGAACGACCACATCAGAATGGCCGTAAAACCGATCAGCGTTGCCCGAAGTTTCACCTGTCCCCCTTGCGGAGACTTGTCAAAGCTCCGTCAGTTGCTCACACGCCGTATTTCACAGCCGTGATTGTCACCGTTCCGTATTCCGTGGGAATGCGGACGTAGACCGGAGCATATACATTCGCCGCCTCAGCCTTGGCAAACCAGATCTCCATGCGATTGCTCTTGCTGAGATAGTCGAGATCCTTGCGGCCCTTCTTGTAGCCGGAACGCGGAATGAAGCGCACGCTGCAGACGGTCGCCTTGCCCTTGAACCCATCCGTCGAGAAATCCTCGTCGCCTTTCGGCGAAAGCACGAGGTCCATCCGCGTCTCGCCGTCGAAGATGGGCAGTTTCTGGGCGCACACATTGGTATCGCCAGTGAAGATCAGGCCCGAAATCGGATCGAGCACGGAGCGCATGTCGCCCTGCGTCACCGGAATCCAGTTCTTTGGCCGCCGCGGCTCGGGTGTGGTGGTAGCAGAGACGATATTGCCGTTGCGATAGCTGACCTCATAGGTCCGCACCTTCTTGCCGGTCTTGTAATAGAGAACGTATTTTGCTGCCTGCAGGCGGTCGTTTCGTACCACGCCGCTGACACTGGTCTTGGCAAGGATATCGGTGACGAGATCGGCAAGACCGGCCGATTTGATATCGCCGTCAATATTGTAGCTGTGATCGTCTTCGATCTTGGTCAGGAAGGCTGCCCGCGCGATCGTCAGCCCTGCAAGGGCAACCTTATACTCCGTACGGTGCTGTATCTCGCTTGCACCCGCTGGCAAGGCCAGAAGCGCCGCAAATGCCGAAGCCGTTATTCGTCTGCCGAGATGAGCCATAGTGAGAGCCTTGTCTTGCTGGGCCGCTTGCGCCCTTGCATTGCGGTCTATACTCCTGCCGCAACGCGAAGAAAACAGCAGCTTTTTGACAGAATTGCGGGAAAGGCCAAGGTTTGGCTTGACGGGCGCGGCCTGTCTGACTATAGAACCGCAACTTTCCAATCATGGCCTGATGGATTGCGCAGCTGGTTGTTGCCGGATTGTCATCCAATGGCCCGAGAAAAACAAGAATAGGTGTTCCATGTCCCGCATGTGCGAATTGACCGGCAAGGCAGTCCTGACTGGTAACAATGTCAGCCATGCCAACAACAAGACCAAGCGCCGGTTCCTCCCGAACCTGTGCCAGGTTACGCTGATCTCCGACGCGCTCGGCCAGCGTTACCGTCTTCGCGTTTCGGCTGCTGCTCTTCGTTCCGTTGAGCACCGTGGCGGCCTCGATGCCTTCCTGCTGAAGGCTAGCGAAAACGAACTTTCGATGCGCGCTCGTCTGCTGCGCCGTCAGATCGTCAAGAAGACCGCTGAAGCCGCTGCTGTAGCAGCCTAAGCTTCGACGACGTCTTTCGAAAGCTTCAAAAGGCTTGCACGGATAACATCCGGACAGGCCTTTTGCTTTGCCAGCCTTTAGGCCTAAATTTTACTCCAACTGGTGGCATCACCCAGGATAAAAAAATGCTGAAGACCCGCTATACGTTGGCCTATGTCGCCCTGATGACGCTTGTCGTCGTCGCCTCCAATTTTCTCGTCCAGTTTCCGCTGAACGCCACGATTGCCGGTATCAATCTTGCCGACATTCTGACCTGGGGCGCCTTCTCCTATCCGATCGCCTTCCTGATCACCGACCTGACGAACCGCCAGTTCGGCCCACAGGCTGCGCGTAAAGTGGTTTTCGCCGGCTTTGTCGTCGGTGTCGCCCTTTCCTTCTTCACCTCGGTTCCGCGTATCGCGATCGCCTCCGGCTCGGCCTATCTTGCTGGCCAGCTTCTCGATATCGCCGTCTTCAACCGTCTACGCCGTCAGGCCTGGTGGCGCGCCCCGCTCGTCGGCTCGTTGATCGGTTCGGCGCTGGACACGGTGATGTTCTTCTCGCTGTCCTTCGCCGCCTTCTTTGTCTTCCTTGGCCCGAACGAACCGTTCGCGCTGGAAAACGCACCGATCCTCGGTGTCCTTTCAACGGAAGCCCCGCGCTGGATCTCCTGGGCACTGGGTGATTTCTTGGTGAAGATGCTTGTCGGCCTGGTGATGCTGCTGCCCTACGGCGCACTCATGAACGTGCTGCGTCCGATGCAGTCCGCTGCGGCACGGTAAATACCGCCGCACGATCAGCCGTCACCTTGCTCCCGCTTGGATGGACATCGTTTCTGGTCGAGCGACCCAGGAAAACGCTCTGACCATGAATGCTGGACGGACTGGCTGCGGCTTTGCTGCAGCCAGTCCGAGCGCCGATAGCAACCAGCACCGGCCACGGATTCACAAAGCCCGAGGGCGCTTTGCAATCACCGCCGGGTGGTTCAGTACGTCAGCAACAAGATCTCCCAGGGGACGCGATGAGTCGAGGCGCAGGACTGGCCTCGTCACCGTCCTTAGCCACTCTTCATGCCCAACGAGGCTGCGGTGTTCCGGTCCGGCCGTATCATAGCTCTGGGCCCATTCCATGAAGGCGCGGCTTTGCACGGCCATGTCGCCGCCGGGCCTGATCCGCTCGCCATAGCGGGCATCCTCGCGCATGCGGATGCGCTCCATGCGCAAGATTGGATCGATCGTCAGGAAAACCACCAGATCATAAAGCGGCTCGAAGTCCGCACCCCATTTCAGGGCCGAGCCGGAAAGCACCCAGCCAGCATCGGGCCGCGCTTCCTGTTGGAGCATCGCGACGCGAGCGCTCACTTCGCGCTGCGTCGTGAAGGGCGGATCGGTCGGCATCCAGAAAAAATGGTCGGTATCGAGATGGCGGATGCCGAGTATGTCGGCCAGCGCCAGGCCGAGCGTGGTCGTGCCGGAGCCCGAAGCGCCCGTGATATGGATGTGCATGATACGCTCTCGTAAGGGGTGATATCCGCAAGGGACGGACCGAATAGCGCAGAGTTGTGACAGCCATTCGACGGCCACTCAATCGATGAGTCTGAACTCCAGCATCAGATTGCGCTGAAGGATGGAGTGATTGTCGTCAGACACCAGGATGACATGCGTCGTGCCATCGGCTGCCTGGAAGGTATCGATCCCTTCCATATTGTCGATATTGTAGTTGAAATTGCCCTCGACGAGCAGTTCCCCATTCACAATGGCGCCAGGTTTGATATCCGCCCCCTTGATGCGGCGGATGCGCATGCCGATGCCTTCGGCCATGTTGAAGCGCCGCTCCAGAAGAAGCAGATCGCCATCCGGCAGGAAGGCGCCGTCAGTCACATCGAAGCTGCCGTCCTTCTCGACGGTAAACTGCCCTTTCAACGGCCCGTCCAGAATAGCCGCAAGCCGGTTGCCGTCCTCATCCAGGCTACGTTCGGTCACGATCAGGGGCGCGCCCTTCAGCGGGCTTGAGGCAGGGGCCACGACGACAGTTTCAATTCCACGGTTCGACCGCATCTCATCGCGGGGAACGAGGATCCCGACCGTCGACAGGGATCGTGAGTCGAGAAAACCTGGATCCGGATAGACGTCGACGCGATGATACTGTTCGAAGGACACAAGAAGCCTGTCGCCATCCAGCGCGAGGCCCTCGGCATCCATATGTCCCTTACCCTCATAGGTCCGGCCAACGCGATCCCGCATCGGCGTGATCTCGACACCGGAAAGACCGGAGAGCCTGCCGTTGGCATCGCGTTCGATGCTGCCCGTCAGCCAGTGCCCGGTATCGAGAACGCCAACGAAACTCTTGCCGTCAGGGCGCATGCGGATGGAAGAAAGCGAGCCGAAGAGCGAATTGCTCGACACCATCTCCAGCCCGCCGATAAACTCCAGCGGACCGAAACGGGTTTCGTCGCGACCGATATGGAAATCCGAAATCTTGCGGCTGACGATCTTCGCAGGCTCGCCCGCACCCGCTTGCGCGCTTGAGTACCCTGTCGCGAGGCAGAGGGCGACCAGAGCCACGCGAGACAGGTTTTCAAACGCCATACGGAGTTTCCCCGAGACTATATCAACCGGCGCGGCGCAGACGGCCACCGCGCGGCTGTGTGGCATGATCCTCAAACAATTCGGCTAGCTGCTCGGTCATGGCGCCGGCAAGCTCGTCGGCATCGACGATCGTCACGGCACGACGATAGTAGCGCGTGACGTCATGGCCGATGCCGATTGCCAGAAGCTCGACCGGAGAACGCGTCTCGATCTGCTCGATCACGGCGCGCAGGTGTCGCTCCAGATAATTGCCCGGATTGACCGACAGCGTGGAATCATCGACCGGCGCACCATCCGAAATCATCATCAGGATGCGGCGCTGTTCGCGCCGTGCCAGCAGGCGATTATGCGCCCAGATCAACGCCTCGCCATCGATGTTTTCCTTGAGCAGGCCTTCTCGCATCATCAGGCCGAGATTGCTGCGCGCGCGCCGCCACGGGGCGTCGGCAGACTTGTAGACGATATGGCGCAGGTCGTTGAGACGGCCTGGTGTCTGCGGCTTGCCATTCGCAAGCCAGTTCTCGCGCGCCTGACCGCCCTTCCAGGCCTTCGTCGTGAAGCCGAGGATTTCCACCTTGACGCCGCAGCGCTCGAGCGTGCGCGCCAGGATATCGGCGCAGGTCGCCGCAACCGTGATCGGCCGGCCGCGCATTGAGCCGGAATTGTCGATCAGCAGCGTCACGACTGTATCGCGGAACTGCGTATCGCGCTCCATCTTGAAGGAGAGAGGCTGCGTCGGGTCGATGATGATGCGCTGCAGACGGGCCGTATCGAGATAGCCTTCCTCGAGATCGAAATCCCAGGAACGGTTCTGCTGCGCCATCAGCTTGCGCTGCAGGCGGTTGGCAAGGCGACCGACAGCGCCCTGCAGGTGCGCCAGCTGCTTGTCGAGGAAGGCGCGCAGGCGCTCCAGTTCGGCGGCATCGCACAACTCTTCGGCCGTGATGATTTCGTCGAACTCTTCCGTATAGACGTGGTAATCGACCTTCTCGTTGAAATCGGCAAACGGCGTATTCGGACGGCGGGTTTCGCCCGGCGTCTCGGAATCGTCCTCGCCCTCTTCCATCATGTCGTCGTCGGAGATTTCGGCGCCTTCAGTCTCGCCGTCCTCCATTTGCTCATCGGAGACTTCACTGTCCTCGACAGGTGCGGCATCGCTGCCGGCATCCTCGTCGACCTCGTCCTCGTTCTGCTCGTCACCGGTCGGCTGATCATTGTCGTTGGACTGATCGTCATCATCCGAATTGCTGTCGTCATCGCCATATTCCTCAGCCATCTCCATGGCTGAAAGCATATTGCGAATGACCTTCGAGAAAGCCTGCTGGTCGTTGATGACGCCGGAGAGATTGTCGAGCTCGCTGCCGGCCTTGTCTTCGATGAAGGAACGCCACAGGTCGAGCACCTTGCCAGCCGAGGCCGGCGGCTTCTGACCGGTGAGCTTCTCGCGCACCATCATGGCGACAGCCTCACCGATCGGCGCATCTTCCTGTCGTTCGATGCCGGTGAAATTCGCCTTCGCGTATTTCTCGTCAGTCATGGAACGCAGGTTTGCAGCCATGCCTTCCATGCGCAGCGAACCGATCGATTCCACCCGCGCCTGCTCGACAGCGTCGAAGATCGCCCGAGCATCGGAGCCCTGCGGCGCCATGGTCGAATGGACTTTCTCGTCGTGGCAGGCGATACGAAGCGCCATGGAATCGCCAAGCCCACGCGTCACCGCCAGCTCATGCGCCGTCGGCCGCTTGGAAAGCTCCGGCAGACGGATACGCTCGCCCGTCATGCCGGGACGCTCATTGGCAAAAGCCACCTCGACCTGGTCGTCACCGGCGATTGCGCGCACGCAACCGGTTATCGCACGCCGCAACGGCTCGACATCGACAGGCGCGCCGGGCTTTGCTTTCGAATTGTCACCACGAGATGCCATGATCGACTGGCCTTATGCCCCCAGCACGATGTTGGCTGCACTTTCCTTCAGCTCTACACCGAAGGCGCGCTGATAATGCTCGGCCACCAGCGGACGCTCGAGCTCGTCGCACTTGTTGAGGAAGGTTACCCGGAAGGCGAAGGCGATGTCGCCGAAGATCTCGGCATTCTCGGCCCAGGTGATGACGGTACGCGGGCTCATGACGGTCGACAGATCGCCGTTCATAAACGAAGCGCGTGTCAGGTCGGCGACGCGGACCATCTTGGAAACCGTATCACGGCCTTCCTTGTCCTTGCCGAAACTCTTCACCTTGGCGGCGATGATATTCACTTCGTGGTCGTGCGGCAGATAATTCAGCGTCGAGACAATCGACCAGCGGTCCATCTGCGCCTGGTTGATCTGCTGCGTGCCATGGTAGAGGCCCGTCGTATCGCCGAGGCCAATCGTGTTGGCAGTCGCAAACAGGCGGAAGGCCGGGTGAGGGCGAATAACGCGGCTCTGGTCGAGCAGCGTCAGGCGCCCAGAGGATTCCAGCACGCGCTGGATAACGAACATCACGTCCGGGCGGCCGGCATCGTACTCATCGAAAACGAGTGCGACATTGTGCTGGTAGGCCCAGGGCAGGATGCCGTCCTTGAATTCGGTGACCTGCAGGCCATCCTTGACGACGATTGCATCCTTGCCGACGAGATCGATACGGCTGACATGGCTGTCGAGGTTGATACGCACGCACGGCCAGTTGAGGCGCGCGGCGACCTGCTCGATATGCGAAGACTTGCCCGTGCCATGGTAGCCGGAAATCATCACGCGTCGGTTATGAGCAAAGCCGGCGAGGATCGCGAGCGTCGTCTCACGGTCGAAGAGGTAGTCGGTATCGAGATCAGGCACATAGGCGTCGCCCTTGCTGTAGGCGGGAACGCGGATGTCGGAATCGATGCCGAAGGCCTCACGGACCGAAACGGTGGTATCGGGCAGTTCGGAAATATCAAGTTCGATCTTGCTCATCATGTCTCCAAGGCGGGCGGTGGCACCCGACCATACTGTCTCAGGCGATTTCACAACCGCGACGCCGCGATATTTGTCCCGCGCCCGTCAGGTTGGAACGTCGGCGATACTTCTCCGGGACTGAAACGAAACCTCGGCGGGATGATGACCGCTGGCGAGCATTCTTGAAAGAGTCCCGGACAAGAAACGCCGCGTCCGGAAGGTCGGCAGAGGCGATGTCGGGAAAACGCACAAATATGTATGCCGCGGTTGCCTGCGGCCTCAGCCGATGAGGACCATACCCGATTGAAGCTTAAGAGCAAGGACGGGAATTAACAAAAACCGTTCTGCTTCAATAATTGATAGGCCTGGATGACGGCGCGGAAACGCTCTTCCGAGCCGCGATCGCCGCCATTCGCATCGGGGTGATGCTTCTTGACCAGTTCCTTGTACTTGCTCTTGATCTCGGCGGAGGTGGCGTTCGCCGCAAGTCCCATCGTATCGAAAGCCTTGGCTTCCAGCGATTTCAGCTTGCGGGCCTGCGGGAAACGCGGGCCGCTGCCCTTGCCGCCGCCTTCCTTCACGAAGCCGAAGGGATCACGCACGCGTGAATAGGAGCCGGAGCGAACTTCGGCATGCAGCGGGCTGTTCTTGGCATCCTTGTTGACGCCAACCGTCCAGGTGGGGCGATGACCTGTTATCGCCTCCTTCTGGTAGCGCGCGATTTCGCCGTCCGAGAGGCCGGAGAAATAATTGTATCCCTTGTTGTAGTCCTTGACGTGCTCGAAACAGAACAAAAAGAACTGGCCTTCCGCATTGCGTCCCACAGGAGCGCGATGCGTGCCTTTTTTGTCGCAGCCGTCCCACTGGCAAGTTGGAGGCGCCTGCTCCGGCTCCTGCTCTCGCCTGCGGCGCGTACGGATGCGATCGAAGTATTTGGAATCAAGTCTCATGACGGCGCTAATTATGGGGCTGCAGACCGATGACAACAAGAATTGACAAACGGGAATGTTGCTGGCTTGGTGGGAACCTTTTTCGTGAACTCAGAAGACCCGGTGATGACACTCCAGACCAGCATCGAAGAGAAGCTCAAGGCGACCTTCGCACCCGAACGCCTTTCCGTCATCAACGAGAGCCATCTGCATGCGGGCCATCAGCCGGACATCACAGGCGCCGGCGAGACGCATATGCGTGTGCGCATCGTCTCTGCAAAATTCGTCGGCATGTCTCGGCTGCAACGGCACAGGGCGATCACCGACCTGCTGAAGCCCGAACTGGATGCCGGGCTTCACGCATTGGCCGTCGAACCGGCAGCGCCCGGCGAACCGACGCGCTGGTAATCCTTAGCGAATAATCAGAGCGGTCGCGTAAAGGCCGAAACCGAACACGGTGTGGGCCAGCAAATTGAGCACGCGAACCTTGGTAGGGTTCGGCGTCTTCGAAGCCGCCCATCCGAGGCCGAGGCCAGGCTGCATCAGAAACCAGCCCGCTCCGACGGTGACGATACCGAGGATCCAGGCCGGCAGGAACGTCGGGGCGGCAAACCAGGCCGGGCCGACAAAGATCGCCAGCAGGATGCCGTAGAGGATGCCGACGACATAGTGGCCGATCCAGCCGAGAGCCAGCTCGCTGGCATAGGGCGCGGCATCACCGATATTGTCATGGAAGACCTTGCCCTTGCCGAGATGCCAGAACCAACGGCCGGCCGGCGCCCAGTTCGGCGACGGCGTCACGCCGAGCTTTGCGAGCAGGATCGCCCAGAGATCCATGAGGATGGTTGCCCCGATGCCGATGACGACGGAGCGCCAGATGATGTCGAACATGTCAGATCCTGCGGAATGAGCCGGCATCAGGAGTTCTCCAGATGCCCGGCAACGGAAATCTTGGTCAGGCGGGTTTCGTTTCGTCTTCCTCGGCGGGACGAATGCGAAGCTTGGTGATGCGGTTCTTCTCCCGCTTCATGACGACGAAGCGTTTGCCGTAGAAGGTGAAGGCCTGCCGCTCCTCGGGAATGGTCATCGATTCATGGATGACGAGGCCGGCAATCGTCGTCGCCTCCTCATCCGGCAGGTTCCAGTCCAGTGCGCGGTTGAGATCGCGGATCGGTACGCCGCCATCGACGACGATCGAACCGTCGGCCTCCTGTCTTACGCCCTGCATGTCGATATCATGTTCGTCGGAGATGTCGCCGACGATCTCTTCGAGAATATCCTCGAGCGTCACGATGCCCTGCACCTCGCCATATTCATCGACGACAACAGCGAAATGCTGCTTGCGGCGAAGGAAGGCGTTGAGCTGGTCTTCGAGATTGGTACTGTCGGGCACGAACCAGGGCTTCTGGGCGATCTTCACGATATCGAGCTGCTGCGGTTCCATGTTCGGCTCGGCCAGCGCCCTGAGCAGATCCTTGGCGTGTACGACGCCGATGATGTTGTCGATCGTACCGCGCCACAGCGGCATGCGCGTATAGGGACTTTCGAGGATCGCCCGGACCACCGCTTCCGGCGGATCGTCTGCATTGATCGCCCGCATCGCCATGCGGTGGACCATGATATCCGAAAGCTCGAGTTCGCCGAGATCGAGTACGCCCCCGAGACGGTCACGGTCGGCCTTGACGACGGAACCCTCGCGATGCAACAGGTCGACGGCGCCGCGCAGCTCCTCATGAGCTGACAACATCGAGACTTCGCGCGACAGGTTGATGCCGAAAAGACCAAGGATCTTGCGCACGATCGCATTGACGAAGGAAGAGATTGGGCCGACCACGGCGACGAAGAGCCGTGTCGGTATTGCAACGTTGAGCGCAAAGCGCTCCGGCTTGGAGATCGCCCAGCTCTTCGGCAGAACCTCTGCGAAGATTACGAGAATGATGGTCATGGCAAGCGTTGCCAGTGCCACGCCGGAATTGCCGAAGATCCCCAGAAACACGCTTGTCGCCAGCGACGACGACAGGATGTTGGCGAGATTATTGCCGATCAGCAGCGCACCGATCAGCCGGTCACGACGCTCGATGAGGGTTCTGACGAGACCGGCACGCTCATCGCCATTGGCTTCCAGCGTATGGATCCGGCTTCTCGAAACGGCAGTCAGCGCGGTCTCGGATCCCGAAAAGAACGCAGACATCAACACCAGGGCCACGATCGAAACGATCTCCGGCCAGTAGACCGACAAAAACGCCAGGGTGCCCTCGACTGACATCAGGGATGTTTTTCCTTGAGAAAGCTGACCACTTCGGAAGCCGGCACGTCGTCGGCGACGAAAGACTGGCCGATGCCGCGGGTGAGAATGAAGGTGAGCTTGCCACCCTTGACCTTCTTGTCCTGCCCGATCGCATCCATCAGCACTTCGGCCGGCGGCAGGGTGCCCGGCATTTCCGACATACGGGTCGGCAAGCCGACAGCCTTCAGATGCGCCTCGACCCGGCGGGCGTCGTCCGGGCTCGCAAGGTTCATGCGCGCCGAAAATTCATGCGCCAGCACCATGCCGATTGAAACGCCTTCGCCATGAACAAGCCGGCTGCTGTCATAGGCGGTCGCAGCCTCCAGCGCATGGCCGAACGTATGGCCAAGATTGAGCAGTGCTCGCTGGCCGTTTTCACGCTCGTCGGCGACGACGACATCCGCCTTCGCCTGGCAGCTGATGGCAATCGCTTCGATGCGCGCAGAACCACCGGCAAAGACTGCCTGCCAGTTGTTCTCCAGCCAGGCAAAGAAATCCGGCTTGTCGATCAGTCCGTATTTGGCAACTTCGGCATAACCGGCGCGGAATTCGCGCTCACTCAGGGAATTCAGAACATCCGTATCGGCGAGAACCAGGTCCGGCTGATGAAAAACGCCGATGAGGTTTTTTCCGTGGCGGCTGTTGATGCCGGTCTTGCCGCCGACGGAGGAATCCACCTGGGCCAGCAGCGAGGTCGGCACCTGCACGAATCGTACACCCCGCCTGACAATACCGGCAGCAAAACCCGAGAGGTCGCCGATGACGCCGCCGCCGAGTGCGATGACATAGTCATTGCGTTCGACGCGCGCCTCCAGAACCTTGTCGCAGACATTGATCAGATGCTCGAAGCTCTTGGTCTTCTCGCCGGCCGGCAAGACGACTGACGCCGAGGCGATGCCTGCAGCATCCAGACTTGCCTTCAAAGCGTCGAGATAAAGCGGAGCCACATGTTCGTCGGTGATGATGGCGGCCTTGCGCCCCTTGAGCCGCGAGGCAATCTCGGCGCCTGCGCCGGCGATCAGCCCCGGCCCGATCATGATATCGTAGGCGCGTTCGCCAAGCGGCACATGCACTTTGCGGACAGCGGAAGCGGGGGTTATCGCGTTCATGATACTGCACTTTCCTTCTGCGCCTCGACCACGGCTCTTAGCACTTCATCGGCCATGACTTCCTTGCGTACGTCGCGCGAAAGCACCGTCAGATCGGCTTCGGCATAAACGGGGTAGCGGGCATTCATCAGATTTTCGAGCGTCTGCTTCGGATTTTCAGTCTTCAGGAGCGGGCGTGTGTCACGCTTGTTGACCCGTTCCCAGAGGACCTCGAGATCGGCCTTCAGCCAGACCGAAAGGCCGCCCTTCTTGATATGTCTGCGCGTCCGGGCATTGATGAAGGCGCCGCCGCCGGTGGAGACGACGCGCGGACCGCCCTTGAGCAGGCGCTTCATGACCCGCGCTTCGAGCGCGCGGAACTCCTCCTCTCCATAGGCAGCGAAAAGTTCCGTGATCGTCATGCGCGAAACGCGCTCGATCTCGATATCGCTGTCGATGAAGGGAACGCCGAGCTGGTGCGCAACGAGGCGGCCCACCGAGGATTTTCCGGCTCCCATAAGGCCGACGAGGATCAGATTGCGTGAACCGAGCGCGGCGCGAGCTCTGTCTCTCAGGCTGTCTGCAACGGAAACTGGCGGTTCACTCATCGGTCCATTCACACTTTGTTTGCAAACGGTATCGACAAATGCGGGTGTAGCGTCAAGTCGCGGGCAAGGGAATCATGACACCCATGCCGCTTCTTGCGCTTGCAAATATGCTTCTTATAACAGAAGCAGAGTTCTAAGGAGTAGTCGGATGCCGACCCTGATCCGTTTCCTGTCCGTCCTGGCGGTCATTGCCGGACTGATCTATGGAGCGATGTGGGCGCTCGTCACCTTCGTCGAGCCGCAGGAGCGGGACGTGACGATCCGCATTCCCTCCGAACGGGTGAACCCGCCTTCGACCGGCACGATCAACACCACGAAGAAATGACGCGATGAAGGATCTCGGCCGCGTCCATGTGGAATCATTTCTGGAAATGATGAGCGCCGAGCGGGGTGCTGCGGTCAATACGCTGCAATCCTACGAACGCGATCTGGATGACCTGCGCTCTTTTCTGCACGGTCGCAGCATCCGATTGACCGAGGCAGCATCGGGTGATCTCGGCGCCTATCTCGCCTCGCTATCCGCGCAGGGTTTCAAGCCCTCCTCGCAGGCTCGCCGGCTTGCCGCCATGCGCCAGTTCTACAAGTTCCTCTATGCCGAGGGCCTGCGCACAGACGATCCGACCGGCATTCTTGATGCGCCGAAGAAAGGCCGGGCGCTTCCGAAGACCATGGGCGTCGGCGAGGTAACGAAGCTGCTCACCCAGGCGGAGGCCGAAGCCGCCGACCCAGCCCCCGGCCAGCTTCATCGCCTGCGCATGCTGGCGCTGTTGGAATTGCTCTACGCCACCGGCATGCGCGTCAGCGAACTCGTCTCGCTTCCCGCCCGCGTTCTCGATCAGGAGGGCCGCTTTCTGATGATCCGCGGCAAGGGAAACAAGGAGCGGCTGGTACCCCTTTCCCAATCCGCCATTGCCGCGCTGAAAGCCTACGGTCGCCTGCTGGCAGTCGAGAACGCAGCATCAAAACAGCCTCAGGACAGTCCCTGGCTTTTTCCTGCCGCCTCGAAGGAAGGTTACCTGCCCCGCCAGGTCTTCGCCCGCGATCTCAAAAATCTGGCAATCCGCGCGGGCCTCACACCGTCGATGATTTCGCCGCACGTCATGAGACACGCCTTCGCGAGCCATCTTCTGGCAAATGGTGCGGACCTGCGTGTCGTGCAGGAACTCCTCGGCCATTCGGACATTTCGACGACACAAATCTATACGCATGTTCTGGAAGAACGTCTGCAGCAGCTCGTCCATACGCACCACCCCCTTGCAAAACAGGCGAAAAAGCACGAATAGGACCGGCGACAAGGGGCGGAACCAGGAAACTGCCCCGAGCACAAGGAACGGAAACGCACCTCATGCACAACTATCTCGACTTCGAAAAGCCGATCTCCGACCTCGAAGGTAAGATCATCGAGCTTAAGAAGCTGGCGACGGAAGACGAAAGCATCGACACCTCCGACGAAGTCGGCAGGCTCGAAGTCCGCGTCCGCGAGGCGATCGTCGAGATCTATTCCAAGCTCAATGCCTGGCAGAAGACGCAGGTCGCGCGCCATCCGCAGCGTCCGCATTTCGTCGACTATGCCAAAACGCTCTTCCAGGAATTCACGCCGCTTGCCGGCGACCGCAAGTTTTCCGAGGATGCCGCCATCCAGGCCGGTCTTGCCCGCTTCCGCGGCCAGCCGGTCGCCGTCATCGGCCAGGAAAAGGGCAACGACACCAAGAGCCGCCTGAAGCACAATTTCGGCAGCGCCCGTCCGGAAGGTTACCGCAAGGCGATCCGCATCCTGGAGATGGCGGACCGCTTCCAGCTTCCCGTTATCACCCTCGTCGACACCGCAGGCGCCTATCCCGGCGTCGGCGCCGAAGAACGCGGCCAGGCCGAAGCCATCGCCCGCTCGACGGAAATGTGCCTCGGCGTCAAGGTACCGCTGATCTCCATCGTCATCGGCGAAGGCGGCTCAGGCGGCGCGATTGCGATCGCCACCGGCAACCGCGTCTACATGCTCGAGCATTCGATCTATAGCGTCATCTCGCCGGAGGGCGCCGCTTCGATCCTCTGGCGCGATTCCACCCGTGCCAAGGAAGCAGCAACCAATATGAAGATTACCGCCGAGGACCTGAAGGGGCTTGGCGTCATCGACGGCATCATCCCCGAACCGCTCGGCGGCGCGCATCGTGATCCCGACAGCGTTATCGCCGCAACCGGCGACGTCATCGCCAATGCGCTTGCCGAAATGGCTCCCCGTTCCGGCGAACAATTGCGCAACGACCGCCGCCAGAAATTCCTCGCCATGGGCCGCAATCTGTAAATTCCACAGGCCGATAGAGCTGATTGGGGCCAAATCTTGGCCACAATAATGTTATCTGTAACATTGCGCTTGCGGGACACGTCCGCGCAAGTCATAGGCTGGTAAGGATTTATCAAGTATAAGCCGCCTATGATTCCGCGCTACGCCCGGTTTCCGTAAGCGGGTTGGGTCGCATTATTGAATGGGCTGATTGAATGCGCATACGTCATTTTGCCTATGTTTCGCTCATGGCGCTGGCTCTGACCGGCTGCAATGATGCATTGGAATCGGCTCAAGGCATCGACCTTTCGACCGTCAAGAACAAGGTGGAGCAGCCGCTTCCCGCCCATATCCTTGCCGACATGTCCGCCAAGAGCATGGACCGCAATTCGCCGATCATGATCCGCATTTTCAAGGAAGAAGGTGCGCTGGAAGTCTGGAAGGCGAAGACGGACAATCGGTTCGAGAAGATCGCCGGTTATAAGATCTGCGCCTGGTCCGGCAAGCTCGGTCCGAAGGTCAAGACCGGCGACCGGCAGGCGCCGGAAGGCTTCTACAACCTGAGCCGCGCCAACCTGAACCCCAATTCCAAATATTATCTGGCGATCAACACCGGTTTCCCGAACCGCTATGATGCCGTCAACGGCCGCACCGGCAGCGACCTGATGATCCACGGTGCCTGCTCGTCCTCCGGCTGCTACTCGATGACCGACCAGCAGGTTCTGGAAATCTACGCCTTCGCCCGTGACGCCTTCAAGGGCGGCCAGGAAAGCGTGCAGCTTCAGGCCTTCCCCTTCCGCATGACCGCCGAGAACATGGTCAAGCACCGCCTCGATCAGAATTACGATTTCTGGAAGATGCTGAAGGTCGGCTACGACAATTTCGAAGTTACCAAGCGTCCGCCGGAAGTGAATGTCTGCGAGAAGAAATACGTCTTCAACCAGCAGGCCACGAACGGCGGCAGCTTCAATCCGGCCGGCGCCTGCCCGGCCATGTCGACGCCGCCGGCGCTGACGGCAGCGCTCGCCTCCTATGGCAAGACCTATGATGCCGATTATCAGACGGCGCTGAAGAAATATGACGGGCTTGCCTGGTACGACCCGACGGAAGCAGAACGCAAGGCTGTGGTCGCCAAGCAGCGCAAGGGTCGTGAACTCGCCTATGCTCCAACCGGCACGTCGCTCGAGGCCGGCCGCATGGTCAAGGTTGCCGAACTCGAAGACATGATGGCCAATCAGGCCGCAAAGAGCGTTGCTGCAAAGACCGTAGCGACTGCGACGCCGACGACACAGGCGCAGGCCACGACCGTTGCCGCCGCGCTGCCGGCCAATATTCCGGTGCCCATGCAGAACCCGCTGGCCTATGCAGCGCCCGAACCCGCGCCGCAAGAAACCGCTGACGCAACCAAGAAGCCGTTCTGGAAGTTCTGGGCCAGGAACTGACCGGCTTGGACGCCGTTCTCTACGATCTGCGCGGGCTGAAATGCCCGCTTCCCGTTATCAGGACACGCAAGAAACTGACGGCCATGCCGAGCGGTGCGATGATCCTCGTCGACACGACCGACCCGCTCGCCGTCATCGACATCCCGCATTTCTGCAATGAGGACGGCCACGAACTGGTCAGCACGGAAAAGACCGAGCGCGGCCACCGTTTCCTGATCCGCAAGGGATAGGGTTTTTCGCAGTTAGATCCGCACCCCCGGAATGGCGAGCGGATTGTCGCTGAGCGCTGTCCGATCCGGCGTATCGATCCGCGGCTTGCCCACGAACGCATCAAAAAGATCCTTCACGAAAGCCTCAGGCAGATCCTTCGTGATCAGCACCATGCGCGTGCGCCGGTCCTCGGGATCCGGCCAGGCTGGAAGCCGCACCGGCGGATGAAAGATGCTCTGAACGCCATGCAGCACCAGCGGTCGCTCCGGCCGGTCGGACGTCGCGATGATCGCCTTCATGCGCAAAAGCTTTTCCCCGTGCGCCGAACGCAGGAGATCGATGAACATTTCGAGCGCCATCGGATCGATTGCCTTCTCCTCGATGATCGAGAAAGAGCGGATCGAAGCATCGTGACGATTGACGTCGTGCGGGTCCTGATGCTCGTGGCCATGATCATGATGATGGTGGTGATGACCGTGATCGTGCCCATGGTCGTGATGATGATGCCCCTCGTGCTCATGCTCGTCTTCATCATGAAGCCATCGGCGGACATCGGCGATCTTTGTACCGGGATCATAAAGCCCGTTGACAAAAATACGCGCTGAGCCTGCCTCATCGCTGTCGGCATTCATGATGGCGGCGCGCGGATTGAGGCCATGCAGACGTGCCATCAATGCATCCGTGCCGCCGGCTATGCTCTGCTTCGAAACGATCAGTCGATCGGCAACAGCCGCCTGCTTGCGCGCCTCCTCATGATTATCGAGCGTCTGCAGACCGTTCACCGCATCGACAACGGTGACGACGCCGTCGAGCTCGAAATTCTGCGCAATGACCGGATTGCCCATGATCGCCTGCATGACGGGAGCCGGGTCTGCAACGCCGGTGGTCTCGATGACCACGCGCTTGACCAGTTTCACCCGGCCCGTCTGCACGGCATCCATGAGGTTCGCCAGCGTATCGACCAGTTCCCCGCGCACAGTGCAGCAGAGGCAGCCATCGGAGAGCTCGATGATGGAATCACCGGAGCTTTCGACCAGCAGATGGTCGATGCCGACATCGCCGAATTCGTTGATGATGACGGCCGCATCCTTCATGGCAGGATCTTTGAGGATGCGGTTCAGAAGCGTCGATTTACCGGCACCGAGGAAGCCGGTCAGGATGGTGACCGGGATCTTGTCGCTGAACGTGCTCATGATGTTTCCTCAGAAGGATTTCGGCCGCGGGAGCGGCACCGGCACATTGGCAAGCGCCTCGACCGCGTCGCCCTTGGCGATCTTGTCGTTCTGCGCAACCGGCTGCGGATCCTGCCCCGGAATGAGGCCGGCAAACACGAATTGCGGCTCGTGGTCCATTTCGTGAATATAGGGCGACTGCACCTTCATGCGGCCGACCTCGTCACGCGTTTCGCTGCGTATCTTCGCGCCCTTGGCGCTGCAGATGTCGGCTGTAATGTCATTCACCTGGTCCTGCCCCGGACCATAAGGCCTCAGCGAACCCAATGTATCATTTGCCGCAAACTGCGTGGTGAAGCCCTTCTGCAGCAGATTGGCAGTGGCGTCGGCGCGAGCCGCCAGGCTGTCGGTGCCGAGCACGACGGAAATCAGCGTCCGGCCATTACGCGTCGCAGAACCGATCTGGTTGAAGCCCGAAGCGCAGATGAAGCCGGTCTTCATGCCGTCGGCGCCGGCAAAGCGGCCGATCAGCATGTTGATGTTCGGGACGTTCTGCTTGCCATTCGTGAAGCCTTCCAGCGAGAAATAACCGGCATATTGCGGGAAGTCGCGGCGCAGCGCCACCGTCAGGATCGCCAGGTCGCGGGCCGTTGTATACTGGCCGTTACCCGGCAGGCCGTTCGGATTGACGAAATGCGAATCCGACATGCCAAGCTTCGCCGCCTCGGAATTCATGCGCACGACGAAAGCTTCCTGGGTGCCGCCGACCGCTTCCGCAACGGCAACGGCGATGTCATTGGCCGACTTCACCATCAGGATCTTCAACGCGCTGTCGAGCGTAAATTTCTGGCCCGGCTTGAAGCCCATCTTGGCCGGCGGCGCGGACGCGGCCCGCTTGCTCATGACGACGGGCGTGTCGAGGCTGATCTGGCCGGAGCGGATCGCATCGAACACGGTATAGACGGTCATCAGCTTGGTCAGCGAAGCCGGATACCACTTGCGAAAAGCTTCCTCGTGCTCCAGCACCCGGCCGGTCTGCACGTCGACGAGAATATGCGGATTGGCGTGAGCAAGTGTAACGGACGAGACAAGAACCGCTGTTGCTGTCGCTATAAAGGAAAAGGGCCGCAAAGCGGCGAACAAACGATCGTGGCGCGTCGACAAGTGCTCGTCCTTCAGGGAATTATCTCGAAACCTTCCCCTATTTACCCTATATGGCTATGACATGGCAAAGGTCATTGACTAAGTTATTTCCAAGGCATCACGCCCTTGTGATGCTTTCAGACGGGCCCCACGCATTTCATTCACAGGAAGCCAAGAATGCCGATTCTGAATAGAGCCGCCGAACTTCAGGACGAAGTTGCAGAGTGGCGCCGCCACATCCATGCGCGGCCGGAACTTCTCTTCGCGGTCGAAAATACGGCTGCCTTCGTTGCTGAAAAGCTTAAGGAATTCGGCGTCGACGAAATCGTCACCGGCATCGGCCGCACCGGCGTCGTCGGCCTCATCAAGGGCAAGGGTGAAGGCAGCCGCACGGTTGGCCTGCGCGCCGATATGGACGCTTTGCCGCTGACCGAAATCACCGGCAAGCCTTGGGCCTCGAAAACACCTGGCAAAATGCACGCCTGCGGCCATGATGGCCACACCGCCATGCTGCTCGGCGCAGCAAAATATCTTGCGGAAACCCGTAACTTCAACGGCAATGTCGCTGTCATATTCCAGCCGGCCGAAGAAGGCGGCGGTGGCGGCAACCTGATGGTCAAGGACGGCATGATGGAGCGCTTCGGCATCGAAGAGGTCTACGGCATGCACAATCTGCCGGGTCTTCCCGTCGGCCAGTTCGCCACTCGCAAGGGGCCGATCATGGCGGCAACCGACGAGTTCACCGTCACCATCAAGGGCCGCGGTGGCCACGCGGCACAGCCGCACCGTACGATCGACCCGATCGCCATCGGCTCGCAGATCGTGACAAACCTGCAGCTCATCGCCTCGCGCAGCGTCAATCCTCTGCGCTCGGTCGTCGTCTCCGTCACCAAGTTCAATGCCGGTTTCGCCCATAACGTCATTCCCAACGATGCGACCTTCGCCGGCACGATCCGCACGCTTGATGACGAGGTGCGTGATCAGGCTGAAGCGCGCCTGCGCGAAGTCGTGACAGGCATTTGCGCCGCACACGGCGCAGAAGCCGACATCAATTTCCACCGCAACTATCCCGTGACCTTCAATCATGCGGATGAAACGGAACACGCTGTCGCCATCGCCACCGACATTGCCGGCGAAGCCAACGTCGATCCCGAAATTGACCCGATGATGGGCGGCGAGGATTTCTCCTACATGCTGAACGCCCGCCCCGGCGCCTTCATCTTCATCGGCAACGGCGACACCGCCGGCTTGCATAACCCCGCCTATGACTTCAACGATGAGGCCATCGCCCACGGCATTTCCTACTGGGTGCGCCTTGCCGAACAGCGCCTCGGCGCCTGAAACGAAACGACATGAGAGACTGCAAAAAGGCTTGGCTTAATGCCAAGCCTTTTGTATGCATGGCATCCAAGTGGTCCCGTAGCTCAGCAGGATAGAGCACCAGATTCCTAATCTGGGGGTCACGCGTTCGAATCGCGTCGGGATCACCATTCTCTCACCGATATCCAGGTCGCCACTGCACAGCGCGTTTTGCGCCAACCCCCAGCAGTGCCGCGACGATCCATCCGCCGACGAACCCGATTGCCGCCCACGCAAAACCGGCGAAGCTGACGGGGACCCCCGGTACGAAGTCCTGCCACGTACTGGCAAGGATACCGTCGTCGGCATTGCGCATGAGAATGCAGGGCTTTGCGACCGGCGCCGCGCGGCCGAGATCTGACTGTTGGGTCACGAGGCGCTCGTAGCGTTCCAGTGTGCCGCGCATGGAAAGGCCGCGATCACGCAGGAAATCGTCGGGGGAACGGGCATAGACATCGAGTGCCTGCTGGCGATCGAGATGATGGTCGGCAGCCTGTTTCGTGAAATCGTCGACGATGATCCTGAGCTCGTCGACCGCCCCACCGATGCGTTGCCGATACTGCTGGGCGAATTCCGGCGCCTGCGAGAAAAGCGTGCCGCCGGCCAGTCCAACGGCCAGTATGACGCCCCTTCCAATCTGTCCCATCATCATGTCTCCGGCTGTTCCGACACGACAACGATTTCGAACGGGCAAAGGTTGCCACTGACACAATTGGTAACGCTATGTGATTGAACTGATTACGCTTCGTTCGAGTTCATCTCTCGACCCACTTAGAAAGAGAGGCTTGTCATGAAGAATATTGTCATTGCTTCCGCATTTGCTGCGGCCACGATTTTTGCCAGCGCTCTGCCGTCCCAGGCTGCCAGCGTCACCATCACAACCGACAACGGCGGATACGGGCACCATCGCATGACGGACCGTCCCTACTATCGTCATCACCTGCCGCCGCGCCGCGTTTCGCATGATTGCTTCACCCGCACGGAACGCATCCATAGCCACGGCGAGACCGTGATCAAGAAGACCCGTGTCTGCCGCTAAGATGTGAAGACCCCGGCCGGAAAACCGGCTGGGGTCTTGTGTTCTGAAGCATGAGGAACTTCGGAATTTTTCCCGCGTTTTACCGGTAAATAGGAGTATCCGTCATGCATATTCGAATGACCCTGCTTGCAATTGGCTGTGCAATCGCTTGCGGTCTGCTCATCGCCATCAGCTATCAGCCGCAAGGCTCCATCACCGCACATAAGACCGATCGGCTCGTTGGCGAAAAGGCTCCAGCCGGGTTCCTGACCGAACGTTTCGGCTGATCAACTGAGCGACGGTTTGCGCGCGACGACGTGGAAATATTCCTCGTCTGCCAGCGTCTCGCCGCCAATCGGGCGTCCATCGACCGAAAAGAGCAGTGGCTCGCTGATAAAACCGCTTTCGGTAAGTTGTGAGCGTAGCTGGCCGGGTGTCGTGGCATAGACCATGATGCCGAAATCATGGGCGCGATGCAGCAGGATTGCATGTTCGCCGTCGCGCTGCTCCAGCGGCGCAAAACGACGCTCCCGAACCAGACCCATTGCATGCTTGAGAAGCCGAAAACTCAGCTTCACCGGATGGTTGGACCAGATAATGGACGAGCGGGCGCGGTTCTCGCCGAAACCATGCCAGTTGCGATTGAAGGTCGAAAAAGCAAACGTGCCACCGGCCTTCAGGACGCGCGAGACTTCACGAAGGACCGATCTGCGTCCATCGGCATCGACAGAGTCGATGCCATTGTAGCTGAACACGACGAGATCGAAGGAGCCGTTGGCAAAGGCCGAAAGATCGCGAGCATCCATATTCTCAAAACGAAAACCCGGGTGGTTGGAGCGTGCGAGGGTCACCATCTCTGCCGTATAGTCGACGCCGACATACTCGCTGGCCTCCCCGGCGAGAAGTGCAGCCGTACGGCCGCCGCCGACACCGATATCGAGCACACGACCGCCCCTGGCATTGGCAAGCCCAATACCAAGCACCATACGCTCGCCTTCATTGATGAACCCGCTGCTATTGCGATAGTCGCGCCGGGAGAGCGGGCTGCTCCACGTTCGGCGATTGATCATTTCCATCTGATGCATTGAAATACCTGACTTCGGGGGCTGGAATAGGTCCAAACCTAGGTCAGGGGTTGGCACGAATAAACTTACATAAAGTTAATGTTCGGTTAATAGTTAATGGCGAACGTTAACCATCGAGTTCGCAAGCAAAATACGGTTGCGAACCGTATGCACGCCCTCGACTGTTCTTGCGATGACTGTTGCCCGCTCGATTTCATCAACAGTACCGACATTGCCGCTCAACACGATTTCGTCACCTTCGGCAGTAACTTCGACATCGGATGCGTCGATACCGCCAGCGACCGCCAGCGCATTGGCGACCGCAGATTCCAGCGTCGCGCGGTTGGCGTATTCTGCCTCAGCTTCGGGCTGTTGGCCGTGAAATGTCTGTTCCTTGAACACCATCGTTCTCTCCTCCTTGACTGTGAGGAAGAAACGCAGAGCAAGGAGCTTTGGTTTCGCCTACCAGCGAAGCTGATAATTCAAATTGACATTTCCTGTCCGGCCCGTCGAAAGCGGATCGGATACGGACGCACTCAGCCCGAGATTGGGCAGGATATTCTGGCTAACGGCAACAGTGCTGGAAAAGTCGCCACTCGCATCCCCGATGCTGCTGCCGGCCGAAATCGATGTGCCGGTCCATGGATAGATCAGCTTGACCGCCTGGGACGCTGACACTGTTGCCTGCCGCGCATCGACGGCGTTGTAACCGAAGCTCACCGCACGTGTCGTCTGCATGTCGAGTGTGTCAGACAATATCCAGCTCCGCGAGCGGCTGAGCATAAGCGCACCGCTGCCGCGCAAGGTATCGACCTGCAGCGTGACATCCTGCTGTGCGCGGCCGGCCGGTGTAACGCTCACCTTCTGCAGCTTGCCCCAGAGCATTGCCTGGCCGGAATCCGGCAGCGGCGCGCCGCCCTTGTTGGAGGCGAGCGCGAGATCGGCGCCGGCACTTGTCTCCCATTCCATCGGCAGGCGAAACCCGACCGTCGTCTTGTAGGAACGGTTGGACACCTTCACCGGTGACCAGATCAGCAGATCATCCGCAAATACCGGATTGGCCAGCGGCAGAAGGACAAAAACAAAGCAGGCAATCTTTATCTTCGTCATAATATCGCATCGTTTTGAACTAGCACGCCGGGCGCGCCGATAGGCGCAGAGCAGACGTGGAAGCGCTCGCATCGAACGCAATGAAGGACGGCGCGGACACGCAATCCCGGTTCAGTCTTCGATTTTTGTTGGCCCGGTTTTTGTTTGGCCCGTGGCCAGTGGCATAAATTGCCGGTTGCTCGTCGGACACATCAGTGCCCAGCGGATTTGCCTTGTTCGACCGTAATCAGCCGTAGCAAATGATCATCCCCTTGAGGACTGTTATGAGGATCACATCATGGCAGGGGCATGTAAACCCCTCTGGGGTTGAAATTTGCTGCACCGCACACTTGCTGCCTCCCGCGATCCCCTGTAGAGCCGATGCCGAATATGCAATTTCTTGCGAAATCGACCATGATGACGGGCAAAATCGCGCCTCGGCGCCTCAGTATCTTCGGTTCGACAGGTTCGATCGGCCAGAATACGCTGAATGTCATCGACCATATGGGCGGCCGGGACAATTTCGAAATTTCCGTCCTGACCGGCCACGGCAATGTGGAATTGCTGGCCCAACAGGCGAAATCATCAGGCGCGCGGCTGGCGGTCATCGCCAATGACCGGCACTACGAATCACTGAAGAGCGAACTTTCGGGCAGTGGCATTGCAGTCGCTGCCGGCAAATCCGGCCTGATGGAAGCAGCAGACTGCGAAGCTGACTGGGTAATGGCGGCCATCGTCGGCACTGCCGGACTCGCACCCACCCTCGCCGCGGCACGCCGTGGCGCCGATATCGCGCTCGCCAACAAGGAATGTCTTGTTTCGGCCGGCGATCTTTTCATCGAGTCCGTGAGGAACGGCGGCGGCAAGCTGTTGCCCGTCGACAGCGAACACAATGCGATCTTCCAGGTGCTGGAGGAAAACCAGCGCCATGCCGTGGAGCGTGTGATCCTGACGGCATCGGGCGGCCCCTTCCGCACCTCCTCGCTGGAGGAGATGGCCAACGTTACGGTGGAAAGCGCACGCGCTCATCCGAGATGGTCGATGGGCCTGAAGATTTCCATCGACAGTGCGTCGCTGTTCAACAAGGCGCTCGAAATGATCGAGGCGAAGCATCTTTTCGGCCTGAGCCCCGAACAGGTGGAGGTGATCGTTCATCCGCAGTCGGTCATCCATTCAATGGTAGGCTATACGGATGGCTCGGTGCTGGCCCAGCTCGGTGCACCCGATATGCGCACTGCAATCGGCTACGCCCTTTCCCACCCGCGTCGTGCGAATCTGCCGATCGAGCGGCTGGATTTCGCCAAGCTCGCGCGGCTCGACTTCGAGGCTCCGGACGAAAAACGTTTCCCTGCCCTGCGGCTTGCCCGGCTGGCGATGACGCGCGGCGGCGTCCAGGGAGCAGTGCTGAACGGGGCCAAGGAAGTGGCGCTCGAAGCCTTCATCGACGGCCGCCTTCCCTTCCTCGCCATGGCCGAGATTACCGAAAAGGTGATGGACGATCTCATCAGCCTGCCAGCGGCCGCGACGATGGACGATGTGTTCGCCGCAGACAAGGAAGCCCGGCAGCGGGCTGCCGGGCTCATCCAATAAAAAGCTGTTCCTGAAAAATCAGGCGACGTGGCGGGCAAGCGCGCAGCGCGACCAGAGCGAATGCAGCGCGCTGACGAGATGCTCGATATCCGCGTCCGAATGCAGCGGTGTCGGCGTGATGCGCAGGCGCTCGGTCTTCTTCGGCACCGTCGGATAGTTGATCGGCTGCACGTAGACACCGAAATTGTCGAGCAGCAGATCCGAGATCCACTTGCACTTGGCGGCATCGCCGACCATGACCGGCACGATATGGCTCGGGTTCGGCATGTGCGGAATGCCCTGCTGGTCAAGCAGCATGCGCAGCTTCCGCACCCGATCCTGATGGCGAGCACGCTCGAATGGGCTTGCCTTTAGATGCCGAATCGAAGCGACCGAGCCGGCAGCAAGCGCCGGCGGCAGCGACGTCGTGAAGATGAAGCCCGATGCAAAAGAGCGGATGAAATCGCAGAGCGCCGCAGATGCAGCGATGTAGCCGCCCATGACGCCAAAACCCTTGGCGAGCGTGCCTTCGATAACCGTGACACGATCCATCAGGCCTTCGCGCTCGGCGATGCCGCCGCCGCGCGGACCGTACATGCCGACGGCATGCACTTCGTCGAGATAGGTCATCGCGCCATACTTGTCGGCGAGATCGCAGATTTCCTTGATCGGCGCGATATCGCCATCCATGGAATAGACGGATTCGAAGGCGATGAGCTTCGGCGCCTTGGGATCGGCGGCAGCGAGCCTGGCTTCGAGATCGGCCACGTCATTGTGCTTCCAGATGACCTTCTCGCACTTGGCGTAGCGAATGCCCTCGATCATCGAGGCATGGTTGAAGGCATCGGAGAAGATGATGAGGCCGGGGATCTTGGCGCCGAGCGTGCCGAGTGCTGCCCAGTTGGAAACATAGCCTGACGTGAAGGTCAGCGCGGCTTCCTTGCCGTGCAGATCGGCAAGCTCCCGCTCAAGCAGAACATGGTAGTGGTTGGTGCCAGAGATATTCCGGGTGCCTCCCGCACCCGCGCCACAGTGATCGATGGCTTCCTTCATCGCCTCGATCACCTTGGGGTGCTGGCCCATGCCGAGATAGTCGTTGGAGCACCAGACGGTCACTTCCTGTTCGCCGTTCGCCGTGTGACGGGTAGCCCGCGGAAAGTTACCGCGATGGCGCTCCAGATCGGCAAAAACGCGATAACGGCCCTCAGCGTGAAGCCCGTCCAGCTCGCTTTTGAAAAACGCTTCGAAATCCATCATATGCTCCAGTTCGTACGGCTGTTTCTTGCTGAGACCGCAACCGCACGTCAACCCTTACGTCCCTGATTTAACATCAACTGCGGCAAAAGGCGCAGACTTTTGAATGATTCCAGATAAAAAATATGCGAGCCGTGATCGGGGAAATTGATCGGCGTCAATTCCGGCAAATAAATTCGCTTTTAATCGTGGAAAGAAACCCGCGCCTTTCGAAAAAAGCTCGATCATGGTGGACAAGACCTTCTTGCGACATAGTTTTCGGGCTAGCCTGGCGAAAAAACAGGTTAGGGACGACATCCGCCCGCTGGGGCGCCAAAAACCTCGGAGAGAAGAATGAAGAAAGTCCTCGTACTCGCATTGATCGGCCTTTCGATCGCAAGCTGCACACCCACGCAACAAGGTGCCGGCATCGGCGCAGCGTCTGGTGCCGTTATCGGCGGCGTGGTCACCGGCGACGTGCGCGGCGCGGCAGTCGGCGCAGCAATCGGCGGCGTTTCAGGCGCATTGATCGGCAGGGTCGCAGAGCAGCCCGGCCAATGCTACTATCGAGATCGGTATGGTCGCCGCTACATCGATGATTGCCGCTGAGATCTGCAATCAGAATGGGAAAAATGGAAATCCCGGACCCTCGTCCGGGATTTTTTTGTACTAAATTAGTGCGCCAACAGTTTAAATTGGTACACGTGGCGCGATTTTGCCGCTAAGCTTGTTATCGGCTGGGCAACGCAGAGCTTCATTTTAATGTAACCAAAAAGCGGCGGATGCGGATTAGAGGGACGGGCCTGAGAACGGGTATTGCGTATCGAGCAGGCGCCATGGTGGTGGTCGCAGCGGCGGCTGCATTTTCACCAGTTCTCGTGGGCAATGCTTACGCATTCAAGCTTTTCGGCATCACCATATTCGGCAAGGACGAGGACGAAAACCTGCAGGTCCCCGATCCGGTGCGCTATGACATCGACCTTGAGACCGGCACAGCTGATAGCGACCTGAAAGAGGCGCTGGAAAACAGCTCTCGCCTTGTCGGTGACAAGAGCAGGCCGGTTTCAGGCGATCTTGGCGTTGTCGTCAAAGCCCGTGACGACCGCGAGAGGCTGATCGCGACACTTTACGAAAAGGCGCGTTACGGCGGCGTTGTGACGATCACCATCGATGGCCGCAACATAGACGATCTCCCGCCCAACCCGACTTTTGATCGCTCGAAGCCGGTTCCGGTCAAAGTGGATATAGCCCCTGGTCCGGTCTTCACCGTGGATGAGGTCCAATTCGGCGGCGATGCTGCGCACCGCAATCCCGCCGATTACGATCTCGCGCCGGGCGAGCAAGCCGGCTCGCTCGCCATCATCAAGGCTGGCGATACGATCGTCGACCAGTTGAAGAGCGAAGGAAGGCCCTTTGCCAAACTGACCGAGCGGCGCGTGGTCGCCGACCACAGCAAGAACACCGTCGATATCGTTCTCGCTGCCGAAGGCGGTCCGGTTGCTCCGATTGGCGACGTCGGCGTGACCGGGGAGGAAAGGGTCAAGCCGGAATTCATCCAGCGCTACTCCCGTCTGCAGAAGGGCGAAGCCTATTCGCCGGAAGCGCTGAGGAAGGCAGGCGAGCGCCTGCGCGCGCTTGGCGTGTTCTCCAGCGTGACGATCCACGAAAGCGACGCACTGGCTTCCGATGGTACCTTGCCCATGACAATCGAGGTTTCCGAAGGAAAGCGGCGCTACCTCGGCATCGGCGCGCAATATTCGACGATCGACGGTTTCGGCGTCAACGGCTACTGGGGCCATCGCAACCTGTTCGGCGGGGCCGAATCGCTGCGCATCGAAGGCGCCGTCTCGCGCCTCGGCGAAGCGTCCGACCTCGGCGATCTCGATTACTCCGCCGGCATCCTCTTCACGAAACCGGGCTTCATCCATCCGTCCGCCACGCTGAAGGCGGGCATCGTCGCCAAGACGCAGAATCCGGATGCCTATAATGCAAAGCTTATCACCGCCTCGCTTGGCCTCTCTTATGAATTGACGGATCAGGACACCATCTCGGCAGCCGGCGAGGTGAGCTTCGAGAATGACGACGACGCTTTCGGCAACAACAATTATCTGACCTTCACGCTGCCGATCACCTATGATCGCGATGCCCGTGATGACAAATTCAATCCGACCGGGGGCTATCACGCCACGCTGTCGGCAAAGCCGGGCTATGAGTTCATGAACGGCACGGTCTATTCGGCCTTCGAGGGCTCGATATCAGGCTATCTCGGTCTCGGTGCCGAAGACGGCGTCGTACTTGCCGGCAAGCTTGCAGCCGGCACGCTGATCGGCGGCGACGGCGTTCAGGATATTCCCGCCACCCAGCGTTTCTTCGCCGGCGGTGGCGGTTCCGTGCGTGGTTACGGTTATCAGGAAATCTCGCCCTACAACGAAAACGACGAGGCGACTGGCGGCCGCTCCTATGTAATCGGCTCCTTCGAAGCGCGCATCAGGATTACCGATACGATCGGCGTCGTGCCCTTCATCGATGTCGGCACGGTTTCGGACAGTATTGCGCCTGATTTTTCCGATATCAGGGCCGGTGCGGGCGCCGGTATCCGCTATGCAACGCCTTTCGGTCCCCTTCGGCTTGATTTTGCCGTACCGCTGAACAAGTACGACGGTGGAACTGAATATGGAATTTATGCCGGCATAGGCCAGTCATTCTAGAAATGATGGAGTATTTCCGCGACCGGAAACGGGAATGCCTTTGGAATGCCGATTTCGCAGTGTTTTCCGACCTGTGAGCTGTCATGAAAACGGGATAGTGTCCGCTCTTATGCAAATGTTGGCGAAAATCATGAACTGGATAATGCGGCTTGTCGGGTACGGCCTCGGCGCTGCGCTCATCCTTGCCGTCATTGCTCTTGCTATTTTCGGCTTCACCTCATTCGGCGCCCGCATCATCACCGAAAATGTCGCTTCGGCACTTTCCAACCGCGATATGACGATCTCAGTACGGGAACCCGAAGGCCTGCTGACCGGTGGGTTGCGCGCTGCCGAGATTACCCTCTCGGACACGCGCGGCACATTCGCAGAAGTCCGTGGTATTGCCATCGACTGGAATCCCCTGGCGCTGTTGACCGGAACGTTCAGCGCCAAACAGGTCTCTGTTGCCTCCATCGATGTGCGCCGTAAACCGGTACGCACCTTGCCTTCTAGGCCGGCGCCCTCGGAGGAACAAGGCAGCAGTGGTTTTCGGCTACCAATAAAGATCGATATCGAGCATATCGCCCTGCCGGATATTTCACTCGCGGCGCCTCTGACCGGACGCGCCTTCTCGCTTGCCGCTACCGGCAATCTCAGAGCCGATGGCGACGGCGGCGAGGCAATTATCAACGTCAACCGCCATCAGGTTCCCGACGCCAAACTCTCCGCCGACGTTGCCTTTACCCCGGCAAACAACCACCTGCGGCTGAATGCCCAGCTTGCAGAACCGCAGGGCGGCCTGCTTGCTGGCTTTCTCGATCTGCCCGGCAGCCCGGCCGTTAACATAGCGCTCAATGGCGAAGGCCCGATTTCGGATTGGAACGGCAAGCTGCAGGCAGCCCTCGATGGCCAGCAGCGCGCCTCACTGGAAGGCAAGCATGCAATCACGGCCGACGGCTTGCATCATCTCGACCTTAAGGGCGGCGGCGATGTGAGCTCGTTGCTCCCCATGGCATTCCGACCGCTTTTTGCAGGCCAGACGAATATCGATGTATCCGCCACCTTCGACGATCACGGCAAGATCGATATTCAGACCGGCAATCTCGCCACCGGCAGCGTCGTCATCGCCGCGTCCGGCACACTCGATCCTGCCGGCAACAACAGCCTGAATGCCAATGTGCTGGGCACCTCGGGCCCTGTCGATTTCCGCTGGCCGCTTGCCGATGGCGAAGCACGCTTCATGATTTCAGGCCTCAACCTGGCGATGACCGGACAGGCACAGGCCGTGCGCATCAATGCAAGCGGATCGCTGGATTCCGCCACAATGCCGCAAGCCGACATCGGCAACGTCAAGCTGACGGCCAAGAGCGATGCCTTCAATCTCGCCAATGGCGCCGGCGATATCCAGCTGCGTCTCGTCGCCGGCGACGCGACATTCACCGAGCCCAACCTCAACCGCGCCGTTCGCGGCCCGATCACACTCGTCGCTCCGCTTCAGATTTCACGCAACGGCATCGGCTTCAACGGCACGACGATCGAAAGCGCCAATATCGGCGCCGATCTCAATGGCTCCTATCGCTTGGCTGACAATACACTGACCGGCAATGCGAAATTTGTCGTACAGCCGGCCGCGCTACCGCCGGCCGTCGCTGAAAAGTTCGATGCGCCGCTCAATCTCGAGACCCAGGTCGCCGGCACTATCCCCTCAAAGGTGGCGCTGTCGAACATCACGATCAAATCTCCGACCATCGAGGCAGGCGGCAACGTTGCGCTCGAGGATGACGTGCTGACAGCCGATCTCGCCGGCAAGCTTCCCGACATCGGCAAGCTGCTCTCGGGCACGAGTGGGGAAGCGGATTATAGCGTCAGAGCCAGCGGCACGCTTCCGGCGCTTGCGCTCACCGCCAATGTAAAAGCCGCCAGCCTGCAGATGGCCGATCGCAAGGTGGGCAATCTCAACATCGACCTGACGGGCTCTGCCGATCCCGCCGCTCCGCAGGGCCGCGTAGCCGCAACGGGCACGATCGACGGCCAGCCGATCGGCATCAACGGCGATGTCAGATCCGAAAACGGAACGATTTCTATCCCCGCGCTGACAGCCGATGTCGGCAGCAATCGCCTGACGGGCAATCTCACGCTTTCCTCAGGCATGACACCGGCGGGTGTGCTGACCTTTGACTTCCCGGATATCGGCCTGCTTGCAGCCCTCGGCGGCCAGAAGGCGGAAGGCGACCTTAAAGGCTCTGTCGATATCACCGGCAATGACGGCAAGATCGCCCTCAAGATTGCCGCCAACGGCAATGGCATTCGCCGCGACACGCTGACGATCGCAAAGCCTGCGATCGACGTGACCGTCAGCGATATCCAGGCTTTTGCCGCCAACGGCACGATACGGGCCGACGAGTTCGGCATCGGTACCAACAAGCTTACCGGCATTGCGCTTGATTTCGCCCAGCAGCAGACCCGCACCGACTTCAATCTGAATGCCGGCTATGACGGCAATCCGCTGCAGGCGGGCGGCAGCGTGCAGTCCGCAGGCGGCATGATTGATCTCAGCCTTGACCATTTCGCCGCAAAGCCACGCAACATTCCGGTCGAACTGGCATCACCGGCGCAGGTCAACGTCACCAAGGGAGTTGCCAGTCTGAACGGGCTGACCGTGAAGACCGGCAGCGGCTCGGTATCGGTTACCGGTTCTGCCGGTGAGACACTGAAGCTCGACGCCGTCATCACCGACCTGCCCGCAAGTCTCGCCAACAGCTTCGTTCCCAATCTCGCCGCTGACGGCGCGATTTCAGGGACGGTCAACGTGACCGGCACATCAGCCGCTCCCGTCGTCAATTTCAAGCTCGACTGGAAGGATGCAGCCACCAGTCATACGAAGGGTGCCGGCATCGCCCCTCTTGGTGTCTCCACATCAGGTACCTTCGCCGAAAACAAGCTGACTTTCGACGGCGGCATTAGCGGCGCTGACGGTCTTTCCCTGAAAGCTGGGGGTGACGTTGGCCTTGCGGATCCGAACGGCCCAACTCTCAATATCAACGCCGACATCGTCAGTCTGCCGGCAAAGGTCGCCAACGGTTTTGTTCCCGATCTTGCTGCCGAAGGCACGGTGTCGGGGACGGTCACCGCGAAGGGCACGCCGGCGGCACCAACGGCCGATTTCAAGCTGAACTGGAAAGGCGCCGCGACAAGCCAGACAAAGAGCGCCGGACTTGCCGGTCTGTCGCTCAACGCATCCGGCAGGTTTGCGGATAACAAGCTCGATTTCAACACGGCACTCACCGGCAAGGGCAAATTATCGCTGAAAGCTCTCGGCAACGTCGCGATTACCGGAACCACGATCGGCAACATCAAGGTCGATGCCGAGCTTGCAAATGTCCCCGCCAATATCGCCAATGGTTTCGTGAAGGATCTGGACGCCGGCGGAACGATTTCGGGCACCGCCTCGGCATCGGGGACGCTTGCCGCACCGGCTGCGGATATCAAGCTCAGTTGGCAGGATGCCACGACACGCCACACCAAGACCGCCGGCCTGACCGGACTGGATCTTGCGGCAACAGGCCATTTTGCCGATCAGAAACTCGATTTCGATGCCAGCCTCACCGGACCGAAAACCTTATCGCTGAAGGCGGCGGGCAATATCGAGCTTGCGGGGGCGGCGGTGCGCAATCTCAAGGTCGACGCCGATCTGGCAAACCTTCCTGCCAATCTCGCCAACGGCTTCGTTCCCGATCTCGGCGCTGAAGGAACGATTTCCGGCAAGGCGTCGGCCTCGGGCTCGCTGCCGACACCGGCAGTCACCTTCGATCTCGCCTGGGCCAACGCGGCAACGCGCCAGACAAAGAGCAATGGCCTCACCGATCTTTCCGCCCGGGCCACCGGCAAATATGAAAACAACAGGGTCGATTTCGACGCCAATCTCGGCAGTGGCAATGGCGCACTGCTGAAGGCGAACGGCGGCGTGACGATCGACGGCACCGCCATTCGCGACCTCGCCGTCAACGCTGACATCGCCGGACTGCCCGCAAACCTCGCCAATGGCTTCGTGCCCGGTCTTGGCGCCGAGGGCATAATCTCCGGCACTGCAGTCACCTCAGGCACGCCGACGGAGCCGGTGGTCGATTTCAAGCTCGACTGGACGAACGCGGCAACGCGCCAAACCAAGTCCGCCGGTCTTTCCGGCCTCGCGCTTGCCGCTTCCGGCAAATATGTCACCAACCGTCTGGATTTCGACGCCAATCTCAATGGCAAGGGTGGGGTGTCGCTGAAAGCCGCCGGCAATATCGCGCTGGCAGGCACCGCGATCCAGGGCATCGATGCAAAGGCCGATATCACCAACCTGCCGGCCGCCGTCGCCAATGGTTTCGTCCCCGATATTGGAGCCGAAGGCATCATAACAGCGACGGCCACGGCCTCAGGATCACTGACCGCTCCGACGGCCAATTTCAAGATCGACTGGAAAAACGCCGGGACGAAACAGACGAGAACTGCCGGGCTTTCCGGCCTGGCGCTCGCCGCTTCGGGCAAGCTCAATAAGGATCGGCTGGATTTCGACGCCAATCTTAACGGCAGCGGCGGCGTCTCGCTGAAGGCATCCGGCAATCTCGACATAGCCGGAACGACCATCAAGGGCGTCAACGCCAAGGCCGATGTCACCAATCTCCCGGCTGCCGTAGCCAACGGTTTTGTTCCGAACCTTGGTGCGGCAGGAGCCATCTCCGCAACCGCAACTGCTTCCGGCGCACTTCCCCTTCCCTCGGTTGATTTCAAGGTCGACTGGAAGAATGCCGAAACGAGCCAGACGAGGAGCGCCGGCCTTGCCCCGCTCACCATCGGCGCAAGCGGCAAGCTGGCCGACAACCGCCTGACGGTCGACACCAGCCTTGCCGGCGACGGCGGATTGTCGCTGAGAGGCGGCGGCAATCTCGCAATGACAGGCAACCGCGCCATGTCGATGCGTTTCAACGGCAGCCTTCCCTTCGCCGTTCTCGGCGCACAACTCGCCCAGCAAGGTCTCGTTGCCGAAGGCGTCGCCAATGTGAACCTGGAAGTCAGCGGTACGACGGCTGCCCCTGTTATCAACGGCACGGTCACCACGGATGGCGCAAAGCTGATCGACGTGCGCCGCAACCTCGCCCTCGAAGGCCTCGGCGCGACCATTACCTTCAACGGCCAGCAGGCCGTCATTTCTCGGCTGAACGGCAGGCTCGCAAGCAGCGGCTCTATTTCGGCCAGCGGCTCGGTCGGCATCAGCGGCACCTTCCCCGCCGACCTTTCCATTCGTCTGGATCATGCAGTCTATGTCGACGGCACTTTGGTTGTCGCAACCGTGGACGGGGCGCTCGGACTAAAGGGACCGTTGCTCTCCAATCCCATGCTTAGTGGTAAGCTCCACATCGACAAGGCGTCGATCACCGTGCCGGAGAGGTTGCCGACGTCGCTGCGCGAAATCGATATACGCCACATCCACGCGCCGCCTGCCGTGCTTGCCCAGCTCAAAAACAATGCGCAGCAGCAGCCACGGGAAAAGTCTTCGACCATAATGCTGGATATCCAGCTCGACGCGCCCTCGCAGATCTTCGTGCGCGGCCGTGGCATCGACGCGGAAGTCGGCGGCAACATCACGATCCGCGGCTCGGCTGCCGCACCCGAAGTTGCCGGCGCCTTCACCATGCGCCGCGGGCGTCTGACGATCCTCAACCGCCGCCTCGATTTCTCCGACCGCAGCCGCATCACTTTCGCCGGCGACCTGACGCCCGCCCTCGACATGGAAGCAACCTCCACCTCGGGCAGCACGACGCTGACAGTCGATGTTGCCGGCCTTGCGACTGACCCCGCTATCACCTTCTCCTCCTCGCCCGCCCTGCCGCAGGATGAAGTGCTGGCTCAGCTGATCTTCGGCCAGTCCATGTCACGCCTTTCTCCGGTGCAGATCGCCCAGCTTGCCGATGCCGTCAGCCAGCTCGCCGGCAACCGCTCGACCTCGCTTTTCGAAGGTCTGCGCAACCAGCTCGGCGTCGATGATCTCGACATCAGCACCGACTCGAAGGGCCAGACCAATGTCAGCGTCGGCCGCTATCTCAACGAGCGGACCTATTTCGAGCTGCAACAGGGCGGAGAAGCCGGTGCCAAGGCGATTATCAATCTCGATGTCGGCCGCGGCGTGAAGCTGCGCGGTGCCGCCGGCGGCAACGGATCGGGCGAAGCCGGGATCGTCTACGAACACGAGTATTGAGGCCGGGCTAGAAGCTCGTCTTGCTGGTCTTGAGCAGAATGTTGGTTTCGGTCGTGTTGATACCGTCGACGAGACGTATCCGGCGCAGCGTTTCATCGAAAGAGGCGAGGTCCCGATCCTCGAGCTCGGCGACGAAATCCCATTTGCCGTTGGTGCTGTGCAATGCGCGTACCTGGGGCAGGCCACGCAATTGGGCAGCAACCTTGTCGGCAAGCTTGCCATGCACTTCGATCATGACGATCGCCCGAACGCCGGCCGAACGTGTCTCGTGACCGGTGCGGATGGTAAAGCCGGCGATCGTCCCGTTTTCCACGAGCCGGTCGATGCGGGCAGTCACCGTTGCACGCGAAGCGCCGGTCAGCGCCGCAAGCGACGAAACGGAGATTCGCGCATTGTGCCGAAGCGCACTCAAAAGCTCGTTGTCGAGGTCGTCCATGATTTCACTTTGTCAAATTAGCTTTATCAATCTGCGCAATCATAATCCATTTCTGACACTTTTCCATCTATTTGCCGCCGCGTCTTTATCCCACTATCGGCCAAAACAGGCCTCACAACGGAGCCCTACGAATGGAAGTACAATCTCAATCTGTCGCCCTCATCGGTGTTCCCCTTGAGGAGGGTTCCGGCCGCAGAGGCGCGGGCATGGGGCCGACAGCATTGCGTATCGCAGGCATCGACAAGGCTCTGGCCGAGCTCGGCCACACGGTCGTCGATACGGGCGATCTCAGCATCGTCCCGGCCAGGGACCTTCCCAATCATCCGAAAGCGCATAATCTCCGCGTGGTCGGCGCCTACACGCGTGCGCTCGAAGCAGCCACATATGACGCAGCGAAAGCCGGCCACTTCCCGCTGATCCTCGGTGGCGACCACAGCCTTTCCATGGGTAGCGTCTCAGGCATGGCGCGTTATGCCGCCGAAAAGGGCCGCCCGCTCTTCGTCCTTTGGCTCGACGCTCATTCGGATTTCAATACGCCCGAGACCTCGCCGTCAGGCAATATTCACGGCATGCCCGTCGCCTTCTTCTGCGGCCTGGCGGATTTTGCAGAGATCCTGCCGAGGGACCGCGCATTCGTCGATCCGGAGAAGATCTTTCAGGTGGGCATCCGCTCAGTCGATGCGGCCGAGCGGGTCGAAATCCGCAGGCACGGCGTCAATGTCTTCGATATGCGTTCGCTCGACGAACAGGGCGTGGCCGTGATCCTTCGCCAGATTCTGGAAACGGTCGAGAAGGCGAACGGCCTGCTGCATGTCAGTTTCGATGTCGATTTCCTCGATCCGGATTTTGCGCCCGGCGTAGGCACCACCGTTCCCGGCGGCGCCACCTTCCGCGAAGCGCACCTCATCATGGAGATGCTGTCCGACAGCGGCCTCGTCTCCTCGCTCGACCTCGTCGAACTCAATCCTTTCCTTGATGATCGCGGCAAGAGCGCCCGCATCATGGTGGAGATGACGGCAAGCCTCTTCGGTCGCCGCATCTTCGATCGTCCTACACGCGCCGCATAAGGGAGCACCGGCCATGAACATCTCGTCGAACCTCATCGCCACCGAACAGCGTCTTGGAGCCAATAACTACAAGCCGCTCGATGTCGTGCTGACGCGAGGAGAAGGTGTTCATGTCTGGGATACGGATGGCAAGCGCTACCTCGATTGCCTCTCGGCCTATTCCGCCGTCAACCAAGGCCATTGCCATCCGAAGATCCTTGCCGCCATGGTCGAGCAGGCCGGCCGTCTGACGCTCACCTCGCGCGCCTTCCGCAACGACCAGCTCGCTTATCTCTATGAGGAGCTGGCTGCACTCACAGGCTCCCACAAAATCCTGCCGATGAACTCCGGCGCGGAAGCCGTGGAGACCGCCATCAAGGCGGTTCGCAAATGGGGTTATGAGGTAAAAGGCGTGCCGGAAGGCAAGGCGGAGATCATTGTCTGCGCCAATAATTTCCATGGCCGTACGCTGAGCATCATCAGCTTTTCGACGGACCCTGATGCCCGTACCGGCTTCGGGCCCTATACGCCGGGCTTTCGCGTCGTTCCCTTCGGCGATGCCGAGGCCTTCGAAGCGGCCATCAATGCGAATACCGTCGCGGCACTGATCGAGCCGATCCAGGGCGAGGCTGGCGTTATCATCCCTCCGGCCGGTTACTTCACCCGCGTACGTGAACTCTGCACGGCAAACAACGTCACGCTCATCCTCGACGAAATCCAGACTGGTCTCGGGCGCACCGGCAAGCTGCTCGCCGAAGAACACGAAGGCATTGAAGCCGACGTGACGCTCATCGGAAAGGCGCTTTCCGGCGGCTTCTATCCGGTCTCGGCCGTACTTTCGAATTCGGAAGTCCTCGGCGTGCTCAAGCCCGGCCAGCACGGCTCGACCTTCGGCGGCAACCCGCTGGCCTGCGCGGTCGCCCGCGCGGCACTGAAAGTGCTGACCGAAGAAGGGATGATCGAGAACGCCGAGACGATGGGCAACTATTTCCTCGAAGGTCTTCGCTCGATCCGCTCCAACATCGTCAAGGAGGTGCGCGGACGTGGTCTTATGCTCGCGATCGAACTGGAGCCGGAAGCCGGTGGCGCCCGGCAATATTGCTACGCCTTGAAAGATCGCGGCCTGCTCGCCAAGGATACGCACGACCATACGATACGATTCGCGCCGCCGCTGGTCATCACCAGGGAAGAGGTCGATTGGGCCGTCTCGCAAATCGAAAAGTCGATAACCTAAAGTAAAACCAGATTTATCTTACAACCATTACTATCTACCGGAGGAGAAAAACTAATTCTCCTCCATAAAAATTTGTAAAAGTGGCGCAATAATCCGATTAAATCTGGATTTGGTTACTCATTATTAATCCTGAAAATCATACTTAATCGATGTGAATGTCGCTAATCCTGAGCCTTGGAGCCACAGATCGAGATTCACGATAACATTGATACCGATTCACCTCGTTTGTGAAGCAGGACAGACTTCAAGTATTGTCGGATATACTGCGATATTGTGGCAGGTCCGCATTACTCAAATCCGGTCCATTCTCCGAGAGATCGGCTGGTAGCAACCACATATCGGAGGGTCGGAATGTCATTGTTTTCGCTGGGTGCGACGCCGGATTCACGCGCGATTGTCACAGCTCTCATGAAGTCGCAGGCGACGATCGAATTCGACCTGCAGGGAAAGATCCTGAATGCGAACGAGAATTTCTGCCGAGCGCTGGGCTACAAGCTAAGCGACATTGTCGGCAAGCATCACAGTATTTTCTGTGAGCCGGACTATGTTGCCTCCCCGGCCTACCGGGAATTCTGGCAGAAGCTCGGCAGAGGCGAATTCGATACCGGTGAATACAAGCGCATTGGCAAGGATGGCCGCGAAGTCTGGATCCAGGCGAGCTACAACCCGCTGATGTCGGGCGGCAAACCCTATAAGATCGTCAAGCTGGCAAGCGACGTGACCGCCGTCAAACTGAAAGCCGCTGATGCCGAAGGCAAGATCGACGCTCTCTCGCGGGCTCAGGCCGTCATCGAGTTCACGCCTGATGGAGAGATCCTGGAGGCGAACGAGAATTTCCTCTCGGTCATGGAGTACCGGCTGGAGGAAATCCGCGGCAAGCATCACGGCATGTTCTGCGACCCGGCCTATGTGCGCTCGGACGCCTATAAGGAATTCTGGAAGAAGCTAGCCGCCGGCCAGTTCGTCGCCGCGGAGTTTATGCGCATCGGCAAGGGCGGTAAGGTCGTCTGGATCCAGGCATCCTATAACCCCATCTTCGATATGAGCGGCCGCGTCTTCAAGGTCGTCAAATTCGCGACCGACGTCACCGAGCGTGTCCGCGCCGTCGATGATCTGGCCACTGGCCTGACCGCACTTGCCGAAGGCGATCTGACGAAGCGGGTCGAAAATCCTTTCCCGCCCGCGCTGGAAAAGGTCCGCACCGATTTCAACGCCGCGATCGACAAGCTCGGCAGCGCCATGCGTACGGTCCTCCTTAACGCCGAGGCGATCGCCAGCGGTGCGCGCGAAACGAAGGAAGCAGCCGACGTGCTATCCAAACGCACCGAACAGCAGGCTGCGACAGTAGAGGAAACCGCTGCCGCACTCGATGAAATCACCCAGACCGTTGCCGATAGCGCCGGACGCGCCGCCGATGCGGGCAGCCTCGTTGCGGAAACCAAGCGCGGTGCGGAACATTCCGGCAGCATCGTCCGCAAGGCGGTCGACGCCATGGGCCAGATCGAGAAATCCTCACGCGAGATCAGCAATATCATCGGCGTGATTGACGAGATCGCCTTCCAGACCAACCTGCTGGCACTGAATGCCGGCGTCGAGGCGGCGCGTGCCGGTGAGGCCGGCAAGGGTTTTGCCGTCGTCGCCCAGGAGGTGCGCGAACTTGCACAGCGCTCGGCCAGCGCCGCCAAGGAAATCAAGGCGCTCATCACTGCTTCCTCGGAGCATGTGAAGAGCGGTGTCGATCTGGTCGGCCAGACCGGCCAGTCGCTGGAACGCATCGTTACCCAGGTCGGCAATATCGACATCAATGTCGCAGCGATCGTCGAGTCCTCCCGAGAGCAGTCGACCGGACTGGTCGAAATCAACAAGGCCGTCAACATCATGGATCAGGGCACGCAGCAAAATGCCGCCATGGTGGAGGAGACGACGGCGGCAAGTGCCCGGCTTTCGTCCGAGACTGAAAACCTCCGCAATCTCGTTGCACAGTTTAGATTTGCGCAACACTCTTCCGTTAATGTCATCCATAACCGTAACGATGCTTCGCAAGGTGCAAAGCCATCGTATGGTGTGAAGGCAAAGCTCGTCCGCGCTAATGGGGGCGCATCCGCTTCTGCCCTGGCTTATGACAGTTGGGAAGAATTCTAATGGCCACGATCAATTCCACTAGCTTCAGCGGCGATACGCTCGAAATCATTGCCTTCCGCCTCCATGATCAGGAATTCTGCGTCAAGACCACGACCATCCGCGAAATCCGTGGCTGGGCGCCATCGACGCCGATCCCGCACTCTCCGGCCGACGTCATCGGTGTCATGAACCTGCGCGGTTCGGTCATCCCGATCATCGACCTCGCCTACAAGCTCGGCATGAAGAGCACTGTTGCCAATGAGCGCAGCGCCATCGTCGTTGCCGAAGTGCACAATATGGTCATCGGCATGCTGGTCGATCGGGTTTCCGATATCCTGACGATTTCTTCCAGCCAGGTGCAACCCGTTCCTGAAGTGACCGCGTCCTTCGACCGCGCTTTCTGCGAAGGTATCATCGCTTCTGAAAATGGCATGATCTGCTTCCTGAATCTTGCAAAAATGTTCAAGGAAAACGAGACGGACGAACTGGCCGCCTGATCGCCACGCCAGGCAGTTTGACCGAGACAAGAACCGCCCCACACGGGCGGTTTTTTGTTCATATCCGATGCGATCTGAACGTGTAATTTTCTCTCGAAAATATATATTTATTAGTATTGCCTTTTATACAGAAAATTTACCGTCCACCATCATCATCGGTTGTGAAGCATCAAGAAGACACGATTTGTGATAGGTGAAAATAACGGTTGTTGCCCGGCCGTATTTTCACGCCGCGAACCCATGCTTGTTTGGTCTTCAATTCAGGGGTTGGGCGCGAATATCTGCGTCCTATTTCAGAGGGGACGGGAATGCTTGGTCTATCACCCAATTCGAAATATGTTCTCAATGCTATCTCGAAGTCACAGGCGATTATCGAATTCGACCTGACCGGAGCCATTCTCACGGCAAATGAGAATTTCTGCAAAGCGCTCGGTTACGATCTCAACGAGATTGCCGGCAAACATCACAGCATGTTCTGCGAACCTGCCCACGCGGCAACCGCCAGCTACCGGGATTTCTGGACCCGCCTAGGCCGTGGCGAATATGATGCCGGCGCCTATAAACGCCTGGCAAAAGGCGGTCGCGAGATCTGGATACAGGCCTCTTACAACCCTGTCTTCAAGCATGGCAAACCTTTCAAGGTCGTGAAAATCGCCTCCGACATCACCGAGGCCAAGAAACGCGCCGTCGAGGACGCCGGCAAGCTCGAGGCAATTTCACGTTCGCAGGCCGTCATCGAATTTACCCCCGCAGGCGACATCCTCGCGGCCAACGAGAACTTCTGCAATGGTCTTGGCTATTCGCTGTCCGAGATCGTTGGCAAGCATCACAGCATGTTCTGCGATCCGGCCTACGCGCGAAGCGACGAATACAAGCAGTTCTGGCCGCGGCTGGCAAAGGGCGAATTCATCGCCAACGAATTCGTCCGCTACGGTAAGGGCGGCAAGGAAATCTGGATCCAGGCCGCCTATAATCCGATCGCCGACGCGGATGGCAAGATCTACAAGGTCGTTAAGTTCGCAACCGACGTGACACAGCGCATGAGCGCAATTTCCCTTCTCGGCACGGCCCTGCGCCAGCTCTCAGAAGGCGATCTGACGCGGACGCTGGACACGGCCTTCGTCCCTTCGATGGAGCAGTTGCGCCACGATTTTAATGCGACGATCGACAAACTCTCCAGGACGATGAAGACCATTGGTGAGAATGCCACCGCTATCGCCGACAGTTCCCGCGAGATCGGTTCCTCGGCAGACTCTTTCTCCAAGCGGACGGAACAGCAGGCCGCTTCGGTCGAGGAAACGGCGGCAGCTCTGGAGGAGATCACCACCACGGTCAACGATTCCAGCCAGCGTGCCGACGAGGCGGGCCGCCTGGTCGGACAGACAAAACACAGTGCGGAACAATCCGGCACGGTCGTGCGCAAGGCAGTTTCGGCCATGGACCAGATCGAGCAATCCTCCCGCGAGATCACCAATATCATCGGCGTCATCGACGATATCGCCTTCCAGACCAACCTGCTGGCGCTTAACGCCGGCGTCGAAGCGGCTCGTGCCGGTGAAGCCGGCAAGGGTTTTGCCGTCGTCGCCCAGGAGGTCCGCGAACTCGCACAGCGTTCTGCCAGAGCAGCGAAGGAGATCAAGGCGCTGATCAATACATCGAGCGAATTGGTGAAAAACGGCGTCGAACTGGTAGGACAGACCGGCAGGGCGCTGGAGGAAATCGTCGTTCAGGTTGCCAGCATCAATTCAAACGTCGCAGCGATCGTCGAAGGCTCCAGGGAACAGGCGACCGGCCTCAAGGAGATCAATCAGGCCGTCAACACCCTCGATCAGGCAACGCAGCAGAACGCCGCCATGGTGGAGGAGAGCACGGCCGCTAGCCAGAACCTTGCCGCGGAAGCCGATGCACTGCGGACACTGGTCTCGCAGTTCCAGCTCCCCGGCGGCAATATCGCCGCGACACGGCATCTGACGAAGCCAGCTACTTCTCCGGCCCTGCATCTTGTCGCCCGCACTGCAAGAACCCGTGGCGCAGCGGCGACGTCTGCCGAAAGCTGGGAAGAATTCTGATCAGGCCTCATTCGGATAGCTCGTGCCGCCGCAAGAGCGGCACGAGCTCTTTATGATCATGACCTTTGGCCGACACCGGGAAGAACCGCCCCTCTGATATTGGCCTATCGAACTGGCTGTTCCGCCGGTTCCGGTTTGCGAATCAGGGGCACGGCCTGCAGCACGAGTGCGTCGAGGCCGTTTTCTTCCTTTTCCAGAATTTCGAAGAGTTGCCGCCGCATGCGCGGCTCCCAGAATTTGTTGATGTGCGTCGCAACTCCCTGCGCAGCTTCGCTTTCGGGCTGCGTCTTGAAAAAGGTTGCGATCTGGTTTGCCATATAGACAAGCTTGGTCTTGGTATCATGCGACATCGGCGATGCTTCCGGGCGACAAGCGATGTGGGTGGGTGAAAATCTCGAAATCCTCTCCGCGCACGAGAGCGACAAGCGTCATGCCGGCTTCCTCCGCCGTGCGGATGGCAAGTGCTGTCGGCGCGGATATGGCGATCAGCACGGGAGCACCAAGGATCGCCGTCTTCTGAACCATCTCGACGGACAGGCGGCTTGTGACGGCAACGGCGCCTGAAGCGCCTGTTTCACCGGCTCTGATAACGGCGCCGCAAAGCTTGTCGAGCGCATTATGCCGGCCGACATCCTCGCGCACGGCGATCAATCCCTTGCCAGGAATGTAGAAGCCGGCGCCGTGAACGGCCCGCGTCTCGCGATGCAGCGGCTGAGATTCGTTAAGCAACGCAACCGCCTGGACGATATCGGCATGCGACAGCGACAGTTCAGCCTTGGACACGTCCGGTACGGTACGGACCGCCTGCTCGATCGACTCAATACCGCAGAGGCCGCAACCGACGGGTCCCGCCATGCTCCGCCTGCGCCTTCGCAGCGCATCCTCGACGTCGTCGAGGAGGGTCACCTGGACGTCGATACCCTTCTCGTCTTCCAGGAGTTCGATACCGGCGACCTGGCTGCGATCAGTGATAATGCCCTCGGTCAGGCTGAAGCCGACAGCGAAATCCTCGAGATCGTCAGGCGTGCCCATCATGACCGCATGCGAACTGCCGCCATAGGAAAAGGCGATCGGCACTTCCTCGGGCACGATACGCTCGCCCCGTGCCATGATACCGCCTCTCCGGGCGACTTCCGTCACGCTTATGCGGGTCGGCCGTTCCGTCATTATTCCGCCGCCTCCATCTTGCTGGCGATGCGGCGGGACTGGCGGGCCTGCTCGTCATATTCGACCTGCCATTCCGACGGGCCGTTGGAGGGCGAAACCTGCACTGCCGTCACCTTGTATTCCGGGCAGTTCGTCGCCCAGTCGGAGAAGTCTGTCGTGATGACGTTTGCCTGCGTATCCGGATGATGGAAGGTCGTATAGACGACCCCGGGCGCCACGCGATCCGTAATCAATGCGCGAAGTGTGGTATCGCCCGAGCGACTGCCGAGCTTCACCCAGTCACCATCGCGGATGCCGCGCTGTTCGGCATCATGCGGATGGATCTCCAGCCGGTCCTCTGAGTGCCAGACAACGTTATCGGTACGGCGTGTCTGCGCACCGACATTATACTGGCTTAAAATGCGGCCGGTCGTGAGTAGCAGCGGGAAGCGCGGGCCGGTACGCTCGTCGGTCGCTACATATTCCGTACGGATGAACTTGCCCTTGCCGCGCACGAATCCATCCACATGCATGATCGGCGACCCGAGCGGATGTGTCTCGTTGCAGGGCCACTGAACCGAGCCCATCTTTTCGAGATAGTCGTAGGAGACCGATGCGAAGCTCGGAGTCGTTGCGGCGATCTCGTCCATGATCTCGGACGGATGCGTATAGTGCCAGTCGAGGCCCATTGCCTGAGCAAGCTTCTGTGTCACTTCCCAGTCCGCATAGCCGTTGCGTGGCGTCATGACCTTTCGTACGCGGTTGATGCGGCGCTCGGCATTGGTGAAGGTGCCGTCCTTTTCGAGGAAAGTAGAGCCCGGCAGGAAAACGTGCGCATAATTTGCAGTCTCGTTCAGGAAGAGATCCTGCACCACGACACATTCCATGGCGGCAAGACCGGCGGCGACATGCTTCGTGTCCGGATCGGATTGAAGGATATCCTCACCCTGAATGTAGAGCCCCTTGAAGGAGCCATCGACGGCGGCATCCAGCATGTTCGGAATACGCAGGCCCGGCTCGTTGTTGAGCTTCACACCCCAGAGCTTTTCGAAAATATCGCGCGTCGCATCGTCCGAGATATGGCGATAGCCCGGCAGCTCATGCGGGAAGGACCCCATGTCGCAGGAACCCTGCACGTTGTTCTGGCCGCGCAGCGGATTCACACCGACGCCTGGACGGCCGATATTGCCGGTTGCCATGGCAAGGTTGGCGATTGCCATGACCGTCGTCGAGCCCTGGCTGTGTTCGGTTACGCCGAGACCGTAATAGATGGCGCCATTGCCGCCGGTCGCAAAAAGCCGAGCAGCGCCGCGCACGTCTTCCGGATTCACGCCGGTAAACTTCTCGACAGCTTCAGGGCTATGCTGCGGCTCGGCCACAAAAGCCGCCCAATCCTCGAATTCCGACCAGTCGCAACGCTCACGGATGAACTTCTCGTCGTAGAGGCCTTCGGTCACGATCACATGCGCCAGCGCCGTCATGACGGCAACATTGGTGCCAGGCTTCAGCGGCAGATGGAAGGAGGCCTCGACATGCGGCGAGCGGACGATATCGATGCGACGCGGATCGATAACGATCAGCTTGGCGCCCTGCCGCAACCGCTTCTTCAGGCGCGAACCGAAGACTGGATGGCCATCGGTCGGATTGGCACCGATGATAATGACCACATCGGAATGCTCGACGCTGTCGAAATCCTGTGTGCCGGCCGAGGTGCCGAAAGCCTGGCCCAGCCCATAACCTGTCGGCGAATGGCAGACGCGGGCGCAGGTATCGACATTGTTGTTGCCGAAGCCGGCGCGTATCAGCTTCTGGACAAGGTAAGTCTCTTCGTTGGTGCAGCGGGACGATGTGATGCCACCGATCGCTTCACGGCCATACTGATACTGGATGCGGCGGAACTCGGAAGCGACATGCGCATAGGCCTCGTCCCAGGTCACCTCGCGCCAGGGATCCGTCACCTTCTCGCGGATCATTGGATTGAGAATGCGGTCCTTGTGGGTCGAATATCCATAGGCAAAGCGGCCCTTGACGCAAGAGTGGCCGCGGTTTGCCTGACCATCCTTCCACGGCACCATGCGCACCAGCTCTTCGCCGCGCATTTCCGCCTTGAAGGAGCAGCCGACGCCGCAATAAGCACAGGTTGTGACGGCCGAATGTTCCGGCTGACCGATGCGGATGACTGATTTTTCGGTCAGCGTCGCGGTCGGACAGGCCTGCACGCAGGCGCCACAAGAGACGCATTCGGAATCGACGAAATGCTCGTGCATACCGGGCGAAACACGCGAGCCGAAACCACGCCCCTCGATCGTCAGCGCGAAGGTGCCCTGCACTTCCTCGCAGGCACGAACGCAGCGGGAGCAGACGATGCATTTCGACGGATCATAGGTGAAGTACGGATTGGACTCGTCCTTCGGCATCCATTTCAGATTGATCTCGCCGCTGTTGCGCGCCTTGACGTGGTTGTCGCCCTCATAGCCATAGCGCACATCGCGCAGGCCGACGGCGCCCGCCATGTCCTGCAACTCGCAATCGCCATTGGCCGCGCAGGTCAGACAGTCGAGCGGATGGTCCGAGATATAAAGCTCCATGACGCCGCGGCGGATATTCTTCAGCCGCTCCGTCTGCGTATGGACGACGATGCCGGACGCCACCGGCGTGGTGCAGGAGGAGGGCGTTCCGTTGCGGCCGTCGATTTCGATCAGACAGAGACGGCAGGAACCGAAGGCATCGACCATATCGGTCGCGCAGAGCTTCGGCACCTGAATGCCGGCCTCCATGGAGGCGCGCATGATCGAGGTTCCCTCGGGAACCGTCACCTGCCGGCCGTCAATGGTCAGCGTCACCATCGTTTCGGATTTCGAAGCCGGCGTTCCGTAGTCGATTTCGTGAATGAGAGACATGGCCTATTCCGCCGCTTCAATGAGAGGGACCGGAGAAAAATCTTCCGGAAAATGCGTCATGGCGCTCATGACAGGATAGGGCGTGAACCCGCCGAGCGCGCAGAGCGAGCCGAACTTCATCGTATTGCAGAGATCGGCGAGCAGTTCCCGGTTCTTCTCGGGCTCTATGCCCTGGGCAATCTTGTCCGCCGTTTCGACGCCGCGCGTCGATCCTATGCGGCAGGGCGTGCACTTGCCGCAGCTTTCCACCGCGCAGAACTCCATGGCGAAGCGCGCCTGTTTCAACATATCGGCGGTATCGTCGAAAACGACGAGGCCGGCATGGCCGATCAATCCGTCCTTGGCCGCAAAAGCTTCGTAGTCGAATGGCGTGTCGAAGAGAGCCCGCGGGAAATAGGCACCAAGCGGCCCGCCCACCTGCACCGCCTTCACCGGCCGTCCCGATGCCGTACCACCGCCGATCTTCTCGACGATATCGCCGAGAGACAGGCCGAAGGCGGTTTCATAGAGCCCGCCATATTTCACGTTACCGGCAATCTGCAGCGGAATGGTGCCGCGCGACCGACCCATGCCGAAATCGCGATAGAAGGCCGCCCCCTTGTCCATGATCACGGGCACGGATGCGAGCGAGATCACGTTGTTGATGACGGTCGGACAGTTGAACAATCCCTTATGGGCCGGCAACGGCGGCTTGGCGCGCACGATGCCCCGTTTGCCTTCCAGGCTGTTGAGCAACGCCGTTTCCTCGCCGCACACATAGGCGCCTGCACCGGTGCGAATCTCCATGTCGAAGGTCTTGCCGGAGCCGAGCACCGAAGCGCCTAGGATGCCGGCCTTGCGGGCAATCTCCACCGCCTCCGTCATCGTGGCGATCGCATGCGGATATTCCGAGCGCGTATAGACGAAGCCTTTCGTGGCTCCCGTCGCAAGCCCGGCAATCACCATGCCTTCGATGAGCACGAAGGGGTCGCCTTCCATGATCATCCGGTCGGCGAAGGTGCCGCTGTCGCCCTCATCTGCATTGCAAACGATATATTTGCGAGAACCGGCAGCATCGAGCACCGTCTTCCATTTGATGCCGGTCGGAAAACCCGCACCACCGCGGCCTCGAAGACCGGAATCGGTCACTTCCTTGACGACATCGGCAGGCTGCATCGAAATGGCGCGGCGAAGGCCGGCAAGCCCGCCATGGGCCTCATAATCGTCAAGCGAAAGCGGATCGGTAATGCCGCAGCGGGCAAAGGTGAGACGGGTCTGGCCTTTCAGGAACGGGAGGTCCTCGACCTCCCCCAGACAGAGCGCATGCATCCCGCCTTCCATCAACCCCGCATCAAAGAGATCGGCGACATCCTTCGTCCTGACCGGCCCATAGCCGATCCGTTTCCCGGAAACCTCGACCTCAACCAGTGGCTCGAGCCAGAACATTCCGCGCGAGCCGTTGCGCACGACTGTCGCATCAAGGCCGCGGGCGACGATCTCCTGGGCAATCGCCGTTGCCACCTTCCCGGCCCCGAGCGAGAGCGCTGCGGCATCGCGCGGAACATAAATCTTCACAGTCATCGACGTGCCTCCGCAACGAGCTCAGCAGCCAGTTCGCCATCGACCCGGCCATGGACTTCGCCATCCAGCATGGCGGCTGGCGCACAGGCACAGAGGCCAAGACAGTAGACCGGCTCAAGCGTGACGCTGCCGTCCAGTGTCGTCTGATGAAAATCGATGCCGAGCAGGGTTTTGATACGCTCGGCCAGTGCATCGCCGCCCATCGACTGGCAAGCCTCGGCGCGACAGAGTTTCAGCACGTGCCGGCCGGCAGGATGATCGCGGTAATCATGATAGAAAGTTACAACGCCGTGGACCTCGGCGCGGGAAAGGTTGAGCTCCTCGGAGATAACCGGCAAGGCTTCCTGCGGCACGTATCCGAACTGCTCCTGGACTTCATGCAGAATAGGAAGGAGTGGTCCTTCGAGGGATCGAAGATCGTCAACGATCGAGCGGATACGTCCGGTGATATCGCCCTGGGCGACACGTATGTTCATCAGCAGCTCTCCCTTGCGACCTGCGAATTCCTTGAAAACCGCAAAACTCCCCATGTCATTGCGAATTCTATCGAACTGTCTCAGGGAAGCTGGTCGCAATCAATAAAGCAGTCTCGTTGATTGATAGCTTTTTTCTATCAAAATTCGGCGTCTTCAACGAGTGTCCTTGCTTCATGCAACAAGGCGGAGACGAGCGGCGTAAAAGGTTCTCGAAAAGGAGCGACAAGGCCAACAAGATGGTGCGCCTCCGGCTCGGTGATCGGAATCATTCGGATCTCCACAGGAAAACCGAATGATTTCGCGACGTTATGAGGCATGATGCTCGCCCAGCGGCCGGTCCGCACATGTGAAAAAAGCACGATCATCGAGTTTGATTCGAGCGTCGGATGGACTGTCGCGCCTGCTTCGGCCAGATGTCGGTTGATGATCCGCCGGTTTTGCATGTCCGCCGTCAATAGGCAAAGCCGAAGATCGCCCACTTCACGCCACGTCACACTCTCGCGATCCGAGAGCGGGCTGCCGGCGGCAGTAATGAGATTATAGCGTTCCGCATAGAGCGGCACCGAGGTGACGCGTCCGAGCGGCTCGTTTTCCAGATAGGTGATGCCGGCATCGATCTCGAGATTTTCGAGCATGCTCAGCACCTGCAGTGAATTGCGCGAGACGATGGAAAAGGTGACGTCGGGATGCCGTTCCTGGAAGGGCGTCGTGATTCGCGACAGCATGGCGAGTGCGGTCGGAATGGAAGCCAGGCGCAGATGGCCGGAGAGACCCGTGCGGGCGGCGCGCATTTCCTCGCGCATGGTGCGCGTGTCACCGACAATGCGCCGGGCCCATTCGAGCACGCGCTGGCCCTCGGGCGTCAACCCCTGAAAGCGGGAGCCGCGCTGCACCAGCATGACCCCCAGCTGATCTTCAAGCTGGCGAATGGCGGCCGAGAGCGTGGGCTGGGAAACGCCGCATTCCTCTGCCGCACGACCGAAATGTTTCTCGTTGGCGAGTGCGATGAAGAATTCCAGCTTGTCGATCATCCGGCCTCCTGCCGAATTCGGGATGAGGCCTATCTTTGCGGCTTGAGGGCCGCTTCGCAAGAGCTGCGGCTTCAGACCTTTTCAACAACCGGGAAGAGACTGAACAGTGATTCGAGGAAAGCCAGAACGCTTTCATTTCCCATGCTGTAATAAACGAGCCGTCCTTCACGACGCGTGTTGACGAGGCCTTCGAGCCTCAGTCGCGCAAGCTGCTGAGACACCATAGCCTGCTGTATACCAAGGATATCCTCGATCTCGCCAACCGTTTTTTCCCCTTCCGAAAGGATACAGAGGATGAGCAACCGGGTCTGATGGGCTAGCGCCTTCAGGAGATCACTTGCCTCGTGGGCTTTATCAGCAAGCTTCTGCAAGTCCTGGCTGGTCATGCCCAGCTTCGGTTTAGGCAATGGCATTTGCTTCTCGGAAGGAGGTAATAGGGTAGATCAGTACAATATCATATTCGCAGAAGCGAATTGGTCAAAAGTCGTCAAATACCAAAAAAAGTCCAACCAAATCAGCAGATAAGCTGGCCGCCGTTGATCTCCAGAACCTGACCGGTGATGTAGCCGGACAACGATGGCGCGGCCAGGAAGAGATAGGCCGGGGCGCAATCTTCCGACGTTCCAAGCCGCTGCAGCGGGATCGACTTGCGTGTCTGTTCCAGTTTTTCGCGGGATGAATAGCGTGCATGGAAATCGGTATCGATCGTACCGGGCGAGACGCAGTTGACCCTTATATCGTCAGGCGCGAGCTCACGAGCAAGCGCCTTTGAATAGGTCGCGACGAATGCCTTTGATGCGGAATAGATGGCCGAACCGGGACTACCGCCCGTTATCGCGGAAATCGAGACCGTATTGACGATGGCGGCGCCCTGCGCGGCCCGGAGCGCGGGAAGCAGGGCCCGGGTGAGCTCCACCACCGACGTCTGGTTGAGGCGCACGATGGTCTCATAATCGGCATCGGTGAGTTCACCGGCGGGAAAACGCCCATGCATCGTGCCGGCATTATTGACCAGCACATGCACCTTGTCGAAGAAATCGAGCGCCTCTTGCGCAAACTTCGCAGCCCCGCCCTGCTGCAGGAAATCCGCCGGCAAAAGCAGGGCCCGGCGTTCCGATTCGGCAGTCAGCAGAAAATCCGGCAGTTCGCGCTCCCCGTCGCGCCCGGTATGGACAAGCACGCGCGCACCGCAATCCAGAAACTGCCGGGCAACTTCGAGGCCGATACCGCGGCCGGCACCCGTCACGACGACATTGCGGTTTTCGAATAATTTGGGATGAAACACGAAGTTCTCCTCATTTGCGGGCCGGTCCGCCGCTTGCGCTATCACGCCTAACATATGCGGGCATCAGCCAAAAGAAAGCCCGAAGGTCTAGGCACTCGGGTCGAGAAGCCGCGCACCGGCGCCCTGTCTGCCAAGTACATCGAAGGGATTGCGCAGCGGGCAGGCGTCGATAGAGAGGCAACCGCAGCCGATGCAGCTCGTCAGATGATCGCGCAGCAGGCTGAGCTGCCTGATGCGGATATCGAGATTGTCCTTCCAGAGCGTCGATAACCTCTGCCAGTCCTCGACTGTCGGCGTACGGCTTTGCGGCAGGGTTTCGAACGCAGTCTGAATTTCGGCGAGCGGAATGCCGACGCGTTGCGCCACCTTGATGATGCCGAGACGCCGCAGCACGTCGCGGCCGTAGCGCCGCTGGTTGCCGCGGGTGCGAATGCTGAAGATCAGCCCTTTCGCTTCGTAGAAATGCAGGGCGGAAACCGCAAGTCCGCTGCGCTCTGCAACCTCGCCCACCGTCAGAAGTTTGCTCAAGGAGAATCCCGGATTCTGCTGCATGACCCATTGACCTCAATATTAGTTGAGGTCTTATAGACTGCGCTCCCGAGGCCGTAAAGCCGAGATAAGAAGGAGCAATGCATGCACAAACCCATGAGGCTTGCCGTCATCTACGGCAGCACGCGCGAGGGACGCATCTGCGACAGGGTGGTGAAGTGGCTCGAAAGAGAGCTGGCCCGCTTTCCGCAATTCGAGATCGATATCATCGACCCGCTGGCATTTTCACTACCGCGAGAGCACTTACCGCATCATCCGGAGGCAAGGCGGCTTGCGGACAGGCTTCATCAGGCCGATGGTTTCATCCTCGTCACGCCGGAATACAACCACAGCTTCACCGCTTCCCTGAAATTCCTCATCGATCTCTTCGCCGAACCCTGGCACGGAAAGCCGATCGCCTTCGTCTGCTATGGCGGCATATCCGGCGGATTGCGCGCAGTCGAACAACTTCGCCTCGTTTTTGCGGAGCTTCACGCCGTCACGATCTGCGATGCCGTGAGTTTCAATTCCCCCTGGCGCCGTCTCGACAATGAGGGCCGGCTGCAGGATCCGCAGGACGCTCTGCGCAGGCTTTCCCGAATGATGTCCCAGCTGCAATGGTGGACTGAGGCCCTGGTCGCCGCCCGCAGCGATACGCCCTATGCCGGCGTCGCCGCCTGAGCCAAAGACATCCGGCTCCGTCTCTGGCAGGTACGGACCGGCTGGACACCCGGACAGGACCTCCGTCCGGGTGTTTCCCTCGGGCATCTTACAAAGTGCCCCTGAACTGCACGCGCCTCTTGCCGACCGCATAGCCGGGTAGGAATTTTACGGTTGCGGTATCGCAGGCCCGGTGATAGCTTCCGCCACAATTTCACGGGGGAGCTCCGAATTGCCGGGGCTGAGATGTGAGGCGCATGCCTCCGGACCCTTTAAAGCTGATCTGGGTAATGCCAGCGGAGCGAGGTCCAAATGTTTTCCGGCGCACAAGTGTCTCTATATCCGATGTCCGGCAATTTCGTCGGCATCATCCTTGACGCGATCAAGGCCCTCGAGCCCTATCGCGATCATCTTCGCATCGAAACCGATGATATTTCCACGCTGTTGGTCGGCCCGCCTGATGTGCTGTTTGACGCGATGCGCGATCTCTTCGTTTCGGCTGCCGCAAGTGGCGAGCATTGCGTATTGTCCGCCGCAATCTCGCGGGGCTGCCCCGGCGAACCGGATGATGCGATCTGCGGCGCCGGCCCGTCCTCAAGCCGCTCCGAGCCGCTCGCCGAGCGCGTGGAGGCAGCGATCGCAGCAGTCAGGGATACGACCGAGACTGGTCAACCGACGGCCGCCCAATTTTCTCTCTATGTTATGGGAACGGGCACCCATATGGACGAGATTTACGGCTGCATCGACTTCCTGAAGCGCTCGGGCACATTCGACCGCTCGAAGAATTTCTGCACCAAGCTGCGCGGTGACGCCGGCGCGATCTTCGCGACCATCCATGAAGCTTTCTATCGCTTTGGCGATCCCGAAGGTCATGTGACACTGGATATCACGGTCTCCGCGAACAGCCCGAGCAAAGCCTGAGACGCCTGACGGCATGACCCTATCGAAACCGGATTCGACATTTGCTCCACTGAGGCGGGCCTTGCCCGCCATTCTCGCCATGCTTGCCTTCCTGGCTGTCTGGGAGTTCTATGTCGATCTCTCCGGCATCAAGCCCTCGATCCTGCCCTCACCTTCGCGTATCCTTACACAGGGCTGGCTGAACAGGCAGGCGCTGCTCGACAACACTTGGCCGACGCTCGGCGCGACGCTCGGCGGTTTTGCTTTGTCGCTCGTCTTCGCCTTCGCCTCGTCGGTACTGATGGATTTCGTGCCATTCATGCGCCGTGCGCTGCTGCCGCTCTTCATCGTCAGCCAGACATTGCCGCTGGTCGCGATCGCTCCCCTCGTCGTACTCTGGTTCGGTTTCGGGCTGCTGCCGAAGCTTCTGCTCGTCGCTCTCGTTACCTTCTTTCCGCTGCTGGTCGCCCTGCTTCAGGGCTATGAAGCGACGGACCGGGATATTGCCGAGCTTCTGAGCTCCATGAAGGCAAGTCGCTGGCGCATCTTCTGCCTGGCACGGCTCCCTTCCGCCATGCCTTTCTTCTTTGCCGGCCTGCGTATTTCGATCACCTATGCCGTGGTCGGCGCCATCTTCGCCGAATATGCGGGCGCCGCGCGCGGCCTCGGGATCTATATCCTCAACGCCAAGAACAACTTCCGGCCCGACCTCGTCCTCGCCGCCGTCGTCGTCAGCGCCCTTCTGACCCTTTGCCTCTTCGGTCTCACCCTGGCGGTGCAGCGTTTCGTCATGCCCTGGCAATCCTCTGCGGAGAAACGCCGATGAACGGGATGCTCGAGCTGAAGAATGTGTCGAAGTCCTTCGACGGCATGGAAGTGCTGAAGGACATTTCTCTTCATATCGCCAGAGGTGAATTTGTCTCGATCGTCGGCCCCTCCGGCTCCGGCAAGTCGACGATCCTGCGGCTGCTGACACAGGCGCTGCAGGCCGATAAGGGAGAGATTGTCTTCGACGGCATGCAGCTCTCGCAGGCTGCGCATGCATTCGCCTTCATGCCTCAGCGCGATGCGCTGATGCCGTGGCGAAGCGTCATCGACAACGCGATCCTCGGCCTCGAAGTGCACGGCATGCGCCGCAGCCAGGCGCGCGCCGTGGCCGCCCCCCTCTTTGAACGCTTCGGCCTTGCTGGCTTCGAAAATCACTATCCCGCGGCCCTTTCGGGCGGCATGCGCCAGCGCGCGGCCCTGCTGCGCACGGTGATCCAGCGGCAGGACATGCTGCTGCTCGACGAGCCTTTCGGGGCACTCGATGCGCTCACCCGCACCCAGATGCAGGAATGGCTGCAGGGCATGTGGACCGGTCATCGATGGACGGCCCTGCTGATTACCCATGACGTACGGGAAGCCGTCTTCCTGTCCGATCGTATCTATGTGTTGTCCGCCCGTCCGGCTGCCGTGATCAGGGAATTCGAGGTGCCGCTCGCAAGACCGCGGACGCTTGCAGATCTCGGCTCCCCTGCTGCTCAGGCAATCGAAACTGAGATTCTTCAAACATTGCTGCATCCGCAAAGAACCTGAGGAGGTCCTGATGCTTCTCACCCGCCGACAGACCCTTTTTGCCGCCATGGCCGCAAGCCTTGCCGGCCGCACCGCCTTCGCGCAATCCTCCCCAAAGGTGCGTATCGCGCTCGACTGGACGCCGAACACCAACCATATCGGCATCTATGTCGCCAAGGCGAAGGGCTTCTATGAGGCAGCCGGCATCGATGTCGAGATCCTGCCCTATGCCGATACGAGTGCCGGCACGTTGGTCGCAAATGGTGTTGCCGATTTCGGGATTTGCGGAGAGATCGAGACCTTTACCCAGCGCGCCGCCGGCGCCGATGTAAAACTCGTCTATGCCGTCGTGCAGACGGAAACCGGCAGGTTGATCTTCAAGGGCGGCCGCAACGATATCAAGAGTCCGAAAGATCTTGATGGCAAGACCTATGGCGGCTTTGGCGGCGCATGGGAGGAGGCACTCGTCTCTGCGATGATCCGCAACGACGGCGGCAAGGGCACCTTCCAGAATGTCACGCTCGGCACCTCGGCCTATGAGGCGCTCGACAACGGCGCGGTGGACTTTACACTGGAAATCTACACCTGGGAGGGTATTGCCGCCCAGCTGGAGAACCGGCAGGTCGGACGCTGGCGCTATAGCGACCATGGAATTCCCGACGAACAGACGACCGCAATCGCTTCCAGCGATGCCTATCTTTCGGCCAATCCGCAAAATGCCCGCGCCTTTGTCCAGGCGACACTCAAAGGTTATGCCTATTCGGTCGACAATCAGGACGAGGCCTGCGATCTCCTGATTGCCGGCAGCAACGGCGCGCTGCTGAATACCGAACTGGTCAAGGCATCGCAAAAGGCCCTGGTCGAAGGTCGTTTCCTCAAGGGTGACAACGGCGCGATCGGCATCATCGATCCGGCCAAGGCCGACGCGATCGGCACGTTCCTGTTCGACCATGGCATCCTGCTCGATGCCAATGGTGCGGCGCTGAAGGAAAAGCCCGACTTTTCCGCCTATTACACGAACGATCTGCTTGGCTGAGATGACCCCGCCCTTGCCGGCAGCAGCTTTCCGCTGCAAAGTCCGGCAAGGAGCGAGGGAGTGACATGCAGCAGCAGGACCGGGTAGCCGGAGCAGATTTCTTGCGTGCAACCGCTTGCCTGCTTGTCCTCATCCACCACCTTGTTCTGCGCATCGACCTTAACAAGACCGAAGGGTTTCGGCCCGCGCTGACCGCCCTGCGCTTCGGCAATTTCGGCGTCGCGATCTTCTTTATCCTCAGCGGCTTTCTGCTGGCCTTGCCGTTCTGGCATTCCCTTGATGCCGGTTATGCAATGCCTGACCTGCGCACCTATGTGCTGCGTCGAGCGGCCCGCATCGTGCCCGGCTATTGGGTAGCTTTGACCGCAGGTTTTATCCTCAGCATCACGTTGCTCGGGCATGCGCTGACGCCGGAACTCGTCATGCGTTATGTGAGCGGTCTCCTGTTCATGAGCCAGTGGCACTGGCGCACCTTCTTTCCTGTCGACGGCAACGGCCCGCTCTGGTCCATATCCTTCGAAGTAACGAGCTATGTGCTGCTGCCGCTTGGTTTCCTTTGGCTTTTCGCTATCCCGGAAAAACGCCGCACTCCGCTGATCACGCGCCTTGCCTGGCTCGCCATCATTGCTGTGGCGCTGCTTGCCCACGAGACTTTCCGCACGCTTGTTCCTCCCAATGAGATTGATCGTGGCTGGCAATATGGCATGCAGGGCGGCGCAAAGGAGTGGATGCCGAACTACAATCCCTTCGGTTTCTTCGCGATTTTTGCGCTCGGTGCACTCGCGGCGGGCCTTCACACGATACTGCCGCGAAAGCGTCAGATCCTGTTCGACATCATTGCCTTCGCCTGCCTGGTCATCGCCGGCCTCCAGCTGCCGCTTTCGGCGGGAGGCCCGTGGGAAGCCTATGGATGGCTCGGCATCCCTTACGTCTTTCCACTGTTCCCACTCATGACCGCGATTGCGCTGGTTGCCCTCTCGCGCTCCACCCTGCTTGCGGCGTTGCTCGACAACGCCTTCGTGCGCTTCACGGCAACCGTCTCTTTCGGCATCTACATCTGGCAGGACATCGTACTGACCACGATGCAGACGATCTCGCCGGCCATATTCGGGATCGGTAAGGACAACCCCCTGCGCGATTGGCTTATTGGCTCTGCCCTTGCGACGACGATTGTCTTTCTTCTCGCAAGCCTCAGTTATTTCGCTCTCGAGCGGCATGCAATACGACACGCCGCACGCATAACGCGCAAGAATTAAGCCTTTACGCAATATAGTTAATTCCTAACCAGCCAAAAATATCAGGGACATATTTCGAAATACTCCCAAATTTGGCTCAATTAGGGTAAGGAAAACATTAAAGAAGCGGGTGACAAACCGACCCGGTCCATGTATTTGTGCCAGCGCGACGCACTATTCCAGTATTTCCACGGACGTTGCTTAATGAACGTGTTTACTTCAAATAAGCTTCAAGACACGGCTTTCTCAGTAAAGACAGTGAAGATGAAGGCTCCCGACGCAGCGAATTCCAATATTCGCCAGCCGGAAAGCTTTGCCTCATTGGATGGCGGAGGCTGGCTTCAGCTTGGCTTGAAGAGAGCTTTCGACATTTTCGGCGCAACGAGCGCGCTGATCATCCTGTTCCCCGTCCTTCTGACGATCGCCCTCCTCATCGTGATCGACGATGGCGGCCCGGTGTTTTTCCGACAGATTCGCTGGGGGCGTAAGGGTAGCAAGATCACTGTCTATAAGTTCCGCTCCATGCGGGCGGATCTCTGCGATCCCACCGGCGTCGAACAAACCGTCAAGGGTGATCGGCGCGTGACTCGGATCGGCACCTTCTTGCGCAAGACCAATATCGATGAACTGCCCCAGCTTCTCAACGTCATTAAGGGCGATATGTCGCTCGTCGGTCCCCGTTGCCACGCCATCAACATGCGCGCGGCCGGTATGCTCTACGAGGAACTGGTGCCTGAATATCATTACCGCCATCTGATGCGGCCAGGTATTACCGGCCTTGCCCAGACGCGCGGCTGGCGCGGTCCGACGGAACGCCCGACGGAGGCACGCGCCCGCATCGCCAGCGATATCTATTACATCAGGAATTTCAGCCTCTGGCTGGATATGAAGATCCTGCTTGGCACGCTGCTCTCCGAGCTGCGCGGCGGCACCGGTTTCTGAGATACCGAGTTTCCACAGACCAGATCGATCAGGCGGGCGGCGAAACACCGCCTTTTGTTTTTGCAAGCACGCCTCAGCATAAATGCATCTTGTTTCCGGATAAAAAAAGCGGCCTTGAAGGCCGCTTTCTTGTTCAATCCAGAATGTCTACCTGAACCGATCAGTCCTGACCGACCATGCCCTGCAGACGGGTCATTTCCATGATGAAATGCTCAAGCTTGGACTTGTGCTCATGATGCACGACATCCTCAAGTTCCTGCTTCGCAGCTTCGATGCGGCGGGTCAGTTCGTCCTTGTTGAGTTCCTCCACCGGAAGGGCAGATTCAGCAAGGAGCGTGCATCCCGTCGGCAGGATGTCGGCAAAACCGCCGAACACCACGTAATCCTGCTTCGAGCCTGAAGAAGAACGAACACTCACGATGCCCGGCTTGATGGTCGTCATCGTCGGGGCATGGTGGGCCATGACCGTCATCTCACCTTCAGTGGCGGGAATGACGACCTCGGTCACCATCTCCGACAGCAGCAGGCGCTCCGGCGAAACGAGCTCAAAGTTGAAATTGTCAGCCATCAGTGACTTACCTTCTCGGCTATGGCCTTTGCATCTTGCAATTTGGTCCCGCAGAACGGGCAGTGCATCATCGCATGATCGAGATAACCGAGGCCTTCCTCGGTCTGAGCCAGTCCGACAACCATCATCATCACGCCATTATCGGCCCGGTAGATGGTCGGCGCGGCCGGTTCAGGAAGCTCTGCCACGACACTTTTGAGCGTGTCGCAGCAGAATATCTCGTCCTGAGCGTCGCTCATCAAGCGGCAGCGAGCTTCTTGGCCTTCTCGATGGCTTCTTCGATCGAGCCAACCATGTAGAAAGCAGCTTCGGGCAGGTGGTCGTAATCGCCGTTGACGAGGCCCCTGAAGCCCTTGATCGTGTCTTCGAGAGCAACCAGCTTGCCCGGCGAACCGGTGAAGACTTCGGCAACGAAGAACGGCTGCGACAGGAAGCGTTCGATCTTGCGGGCGCGGGCAACAGCGATCTTGTCCTCTTCGGACAGTTCGTCCATGCCCAGGATGGCGATGATGTCCTGCAGGGCCTTGTAGCGCTGCAGGGTCGACTGGACCTTACGGGCAATTTCGTAATGTTCGTCGCCGACGACCAGCGGATCGAGCATGCGCGAGGTGGAGTCGAGCGGATCGACGGCCGGATAGATACCCTTTTCAGCGATCGAGCGCGACAGAACCGTCGTTGCGTCCAGGTGGGCGAACGAGGTTGCCGGTGCCGGGTCGGTCAAGTCGTCGGCCGGAACGTAAATGGCCTGAACCGAGGTGATCGAGCCCGTCGTCGTGGTGGTGATGCGTTCCTGCATCTGGCCCATGTCGGTTGCGAGCGTCGGCTGATAGCCCACAGCAGAAGGGATACGGCCGAGCAGAGCCGACACTTCCGAGCCAGCCTGCGTGAAGCGGAAGATGTTGTCGACGAAGAACAGAACGTCCTGACCCTGGTCGCGGAAGTGTTCAGCAACCGTCAGACCGGTCAGAGCGACGCGAGCGCGGGCGCCCGGCGGTTCGTTCATCTGGCCGTAAACGAGCGCAGCCTTCGACCCTTCGCCGCCGCCATGCTTGTTGACGCCCGATTCGATCATTTCGTGGTAGAGGTCGTTGCCTTCGCGGGTACGTTCACCCACGCCAGCGAAGACCGAGTAACCACCGTGCGCCTTGGCGACGTTGTTGATCAGTTCCATGATGAGAACGGTCTTGCCGACGCCTGCGCCGCCGAACAGGCCGATCTTGCCGCCTTTTGCATAGGGAGCAAGAAGATCGACCACCTTGATGCCGGTGACGAGGATCTGCGCTTCCGTGGACTGCTCGACATAAGCCGGGGCGTCCTGGTGGATGGCGCGCTTGTGAGCGGTGTTCAGCGGACCAGCTTCGTCGACAGGCTCGCCGATGACGTTCATGATACGGCCGAGCGTTTCGTTGCCAACCGGAACCGAGATCGGAGCGCCGGTATCGGTAACCTGCTGGCCGCGAACGAGACCTTCGGACGAGTCCATCGCAATGGTACGAACTTCGTTTTCGCCGAGGTGCTGAGCAACTTCGAGAACCAGACGGTTACCGTTATTGTCGGTTTCCAACGCGTTCAGGATCTTCGGCAGTTCGCCTTCGAAAGCAACGTCGACGACGGCGCCGATAACCTGTGTGACTCTGCCGACAGAGCCGGTCTTGGGGGTAGCTGCCTCAGCCATTTTCTGACCCTCTTTTCCTAACCTCAGAGCGCTTCCGCGCCCGAAATGATTTCAATCAGTTCCTTGGTGATCTGAGCCTGACGCTGACGGTTGTAGCTCAACGTCAGCTTGTTGATCATCTCACCAGCATTGCGCGTCGCATTGTCCATCGCGCTCATCTTGGCGCCCATTTCACCCGCGACGTTCTCGAGGAGAGCGCGGAAGATTTGGACCGAGATGTTGCGCGGGATCAGCTCGTCGAGGATCGACGCCGGATCCGGCTCGTATTCATAAACGGCACCAGCATGCTCTTCATCTACGGCAACGGCTTCCGGAGCCTTGGCCGGGATGAGCTGCTGTGCGGTCGGAACCTGGCTGATGACCGACTTGAACTCGGAGTAGAACAGCGTGCAGACGTCAAACTCGCCGGCTTCGAACATCTCGATGATGCGCTTGCCGATCTGGTCGGCATTCTCGAAGCCGATCTTCTTGACTTCGCGCAGTTCCTTGCGCTCGACGATCAGCGACGCGAATTCGCGACGCAGGATGTCATAGCCCTTCTTGCCGACGGTGAGGATCTTCACCGTCTTGCCTTCGGCGACCAGCTTGCGAACGTGATCGCGAGCAAAGCGCGCAATCTGCGAATTGAAGCCGCCGCACAGGCCGCGTTCGGCCGTGCAGACGACGAGCAGGTGCACCTGGTCCTTGCCGGTGCCGGTCATCAAAACCGGGGCACCGTCCGCATCGGTAACGGCCTTGGCAATATTCGCCAGGACCGCATTCATACGCTGCGAGTAAGGCCGGGCGGCCTCGGCCGCCTCCTGCGCACGCCGAAGCTTCGCCGCGGCGACCATTTTCATCGCCTTGGTGATCTTCTGCGTCGCCTTGACGGAGGCGATCCGGTTTTTCAGATCCTTAAGTGAAGGCATCCGTTATCCGTCCTAACCTAGGGCCCGTTACTGGAAAGACTTGGCGAAGCTGTCGAGAGCAGCAGTGAGCTTGCCCTTCGTCGCGTCGCTGATAGCCTTTTCCGTGCGGATCGCATCGAGGATGGCAGAGCCTTCCGAACGCAGATAGGACAACAGGCCCTGTTCAAACTTGCCGACCTGAGCGACCGGCAGCTTGTCGAGGTAACCGTTGACGCCCGCGAAGATCACGGCGACCTGCTCTTCCGTCTTCAGCGGCGAGAACTGCGGCTGCTTCAGGAGTTCGGTCAGGCGTGCGCCGCGGTTCAGCAGACGCTGCGTAGCAGCGTCAAGGTCCGAACCGAACTGGGCGAAGGCCGCCATTTCACGATACTGGGCGAGTTCACCCTTGATCGAGCCGGCAACCTGCTTCATGGCCTTGATCTGAGCCGAGGAACCGACGCGGGAAACCGACAGACCGACGTTAACGGCCGGGCGGATACCCTGATAGAACAGGTCGGTTTCAAGGAAGATCTGGCCGTCGGTGATCGAGATCACATTGGTCGGAATGAAGGCCGAAACGTCGTTACCCTGCGTTTCGATGACAGGAAGAGCGGTCAGCGAGCCGGCGCCCTGGTCGTCGTTCATCTTCGCAGCGCGCTCGAGCAGACGCGAGTGCAGGTAGAAAACGTCGCCCGGATAGGCTTCGCGGCCCGGCGGGCGGCGCAGCAGCAGCGACATCTGGCGGTAGGAAACAGCCTGCTTGGACAGGTCGTCGTAACCGATCAGCGCGTGCATGCCGTTGTCGCGGAAATATTCGCCCATGGCGCAGCCGGCAAACGGTGCCAGATACTGCATCGGAGCCGGATCGGAAGCCGTGGCGGCAACGATGATCGAATACTTCAGCGCGCCGCGCTCTTCGAGCACCTTGACGAACTGCGCGACGGTCGAACGCTTCTGACCGATGGCGACGTAAACGCAGTAAAGCTTCTCACCTTCCGGACCGCTCTCGTGAATGGCCTTCTGGTTGAGGAAGGCATCGAGCAGGATCGCGGTCTTGCCGGTCTGGCGGTCGCCGATGACGAGTTCGCGCTGGCCGCGGCCAACCGGGATGAGGGCGTCGATGGCCTTGAGGCCGGTCGACATCGGCTCATGAACCGACTTACGCGGAATGATGCCCGGAGCCTTGATGTCGACGCGCGAACGGCGGGTCGCATTGATCGGGCCCTTGCCGTCGATCGGGTTGCCGAGAGCGTCGACAACACGGCCGAGCAGTTCCGGACCGACCGGAACGTCAACGATCGCGCCAGTGCGCTTGACGGTGTCGCCTTCCTTGATGTCGCGGTCGGCGCCGAAAATAACGACACCGACATTGTCGGATTCAAGGTTGAGCGCCATGCCGCGGATGCCGCCGGGGAACTCGACCATTTCACCAGCCTGAACATTGTCCAGGCCGTAAACGCGAGCGATGCCGTCACCAACGGAGAGAACCTGACCGACTTCCGAGACTTCTGCCTCTTTGCCGAAGTTCTTGATCTGGTCTTTAAGAATTGCGGAAATTTCCGCAGCGCGGATATCCATCAGCCGACCTCTTTCAATGCAAGCTTAAGGGTAGAGAGTTTGGTACGAAGAGACGTGTCAATCTGACGGGACCCGACCTTGACGATCAGACCACCAAGAATTGACGGATCAACCGTGACAGCAATCGCCACGTCTTTGCCGGTGACGCCCTTGAGCGCCGCCTTCAATTCATTTTCCTGCTCTGCCGAGAGAGCATGGGCCGAAGTGACTTCGGCAGAAATTTCGCCACGCTGGTTGGCAGCAATGATGCGGAAGGCCTTGATCATGCCCGGCAGAGCAAACAGGCGGCGATTACGCGCCACGACCTTCAGAAAATTGGCAAAGAAGCCCGAGATGCCAGCTTTTTCGCTAAGAGCGACGATCGCCTTGAGCTGATCTTCTGCGGAAAAGACCGGGCTCAGGACAAAGCGCTTCAGGTCTTCGCTTTCGTCCAGCATAACCTGGAAACGGTCGAGATCAGCGGTAACGCTATCGACCGCGCCTTCTTCGAGCGCCAGCTCGAAAAGCGACGAGGCATAGCGCTCGGCAACACCAGAAGTAAGCTGGGACGTGTCTGCCACGGGCACAAATTTCCCTGATTTCAATTCAAAATCCGACTTCCGACGGGCGCCGAGTCTATGATCTTGAATTCGTTTTGATTTCCCCCAGAAATCGCAAGAGAAGCCTCTTGCTTCTTCCGAAATTCGGGGTCCGTCTAACATAGGATATCGGGACTCGCAACACGCGTAACGCCCGAATACGTGTTTCGCATGATTTTCTGTCGGCAAAATTACTGAAACGTCCTGAACTGGCCCGCGAAACGCTATAATTTCGGCTTTGGATCAGCCCTGCAGGAAGCCGAATACGTGTAGCAGCGGCAATGCGGCCACGACCGCCTGCACAACCAGAAGTAAATAGTTGAGGAGCGTGCTCCCCTTATCTGACAGGATGGAAATGATGCGCGCGAAAGCCGCCATCGCGAAGGCTGCTCCGAGCGCCAGATAGGTCCAGTCCTGCGCCAGCATGATCGCGGCAACGCCGAGGCCGAGATAGAGGCCGCCCATCGATCGCATTTCGCCGAAGCCCTCGCGCCGTTCGCCGCGCGGTGCGAGCCCGAAAGCCCGCATGGCAAGACCGGGCGCGAACATGATGACGAAGCCGGCAAGTACAGTGAAAGCCGCTGCACCAAAGGCAAGCTGTTCGCTAAATTCCGTCGGGAAGTAGAATTCCATGCCGCGCCCCTAATCGCCAGTTGATTCGGCGTTTATGCCATGATCGACGGCATCCGGAAACGCTGAGACTGTAACGATCTACAGGAAGCTCTGCGGATCGATGTCAAGCTGCACCTGAATCGAACCTCTCTCCTTCGGTGATTGCGACAACATTGCCCGCAGATAGGCCTGCATGTCCGAGTTCCGGCGCCCATGGACCAGCAGCCGGAAACGATGGCGCCCGCGCACCAGCGCCAACGGCGCCTCTGCTGGGCCGAGAACGGAAATGCCCGCAACCTGCGGTGCGGCATTGCGCATGCCGCGCGCATGGTTTTCCGCATCGTGCCGCGTATCGGCTGAAACGATGATGGAGGCGAGCCTGCCGAAGGGCGGAAGGATTGCGCGCTCGCGCTCGCTGATCTCGCGTTCGTAAAAGGCTCGCGCGTCGCCGGAGACGATGGCCTGCATGACCGGATGTTGCGGCTGATAGGTCTGAAGCAGCCCATGGCTCTTGAGGCCGGTTCGCCCGGCGCGTCCGGTGACCTGCGAAAGAAGCTGGAAAGTCCGCTCGGCAGCACGCGGATCACCGTTGGCGAGGCCAAGATCCGAATCGACGATGCCAACCAGTGTCATCAGCGGAAAGTTATGGCCCTTTGCAACAAGCTGCGTGCCGATGACGATATCCGCCTCGCCCTTGGCGATGGCGTCGAGTTCCAGCCTCAGCCGTTTCACCCCGCCCATGATGTCGGAAGAGAGCACGATGGTGCGCGCATCCGGAAAATGTCGTTCTACTTCTTCAGCGATACGTTCCACGCCGGGACCACAGGCGACGAGATGGTCGAGCGTTCCGCATTCCGGGCAGGCTTCGGGTGTCGGTTCGGAATAACCGCACTGATGGCATTGAAGCTGCCGACGGAATCGGTGCTCCACCAGCCAGCTCGAACATTGCGGGCACTGGAAACGATGGCCGCAGACACGGCAGAGCGTCAGCGGCGCATAACCGCGGCGATTGAGAAAGAGCAGCGCCTGCTCGCCCTTCTCCACCGTCTTGCCGATCGCCCGGATCAGAACCGGCGACAGGAATCCGCCGCGCTCCGGCGCATGGCGTCTCATGTCGACAAGATGCAGGTCGGGCAGTGCGGCATCGCCGAAACGCGTCGGCAGATGGATCGTGCTGTAGCGTCCGCTCTGGCCGTTGACCTGGCTTTCAACCGAGGGCGTCGCCGAAACGAGTACCAGTGGAAAATCGCCGATCCGCGCCCGCACGACCGCCATGTCTCGCGCATTGTAATAGACGCGGTCTTCCTGCTTGTAGGCAGGATCGTGCTCTTCATCGACGATGATGAGGCCGAGATCCTCGAAAGGCAGAAACAGCGCCGAGCGCGCACCGGCCACGACCCGCACCTCGCCTGTCACCGCCTGCCGCCAGACCTTTTCACGCATACGCGGTGCAAGATCGGAATGCCACTCGGCCGGTTTCGCACCGAACCGATCCTGGAAACGTTCGAGAAAGCTGGCAGTAAGCGCGATTTCCGGCAGCAGGATCAGCACCTGTTTGCCCCGCCTCAGCGTCTCCGCAATCGCTTCGAAATAGACTTCCGTCTTTCCGGAACCCGTTACGCCATCGATCAGCGATACCGCAAATTCCCCCTTGCGCACTTCGTCCAGGATTTCGTTGGCCGCCTCCTTCTGCGGCCCCTCGAGGCGGGAGCCGATGAAATCAGGATCGGGTCTGGCAACGACAGGTGGCGGCGGCAGGAAGATGGTCTCGAAAATGCCCTGCGCGATCAGCCCGTCAACGACGCTTGTGGAAACACCGGCAGCATGCGCAAGGCCGATGCGTGTCCAGGACACCCCGTCCGCAGCGGTATCGAGCACGCGGGCGCGCGCTGGCGTCATCCGCTCCGGCTCGCCGCCGACGAAGCGCAATCCTTCCACCATCGGCTCCGGCTCGAAGGCATTCGGCGCCCTCAGCGCCATGCGCGCCACAAGTCCCGGCGGCGAAAGCGTATAGGCGGCCACCCAGTCGATGAAATCCCGCATCTCCTTGTTGAGTGGCGGGCAATCGAAGACGTGCGTGATGGGTCTGAGCTTCTTGGGATCGACACCATCTTCGCCACCGTCCCAGACGACGCCGATCACCTGGCGCGGGCCAAGCGGCACCTGCACGACCGAGCCGGGCTCGACCGCCATGCCTTCAGGCACCGAGTAGGAATAGGGCCTTGGCGCCGGCATCGGCACCAGTACCGGAACCGTGCGGTTCACGGGCGGGGCCTCGAAAAGCGCGCCAAAGAGATCGGACGAATCTGTGCTCATCGCGGCAGACCATGCCCGCAACGGCCGAAAAATGGAACCCGCCGACAATGAGGCTTATTCGTCATCATCGTCTTCACCGGCGATCGCTCCCGTCAGCCGCATGCCTTCAATCCAGGTGGCGCCATTCTCGCGGATAACCTTTCGCGGGCGAACGCCGCAGCGTTCGCGCACCGCCTCGGCCAGTTGCACCGAATGGGTGACAATCCAGACCTGAGTGCTTTTCGACGCTTCGGCGATCATATCGGCAAGCGGCACGAGCATATCGGGATGCAGGCTCGCCTCCGGCTCGTTCAGGGCGATGAGCGCCGGCAGACGATAAGAGAGCAATGCGGCCGCAAGGCCGAGGAAGCGGATCTGGCCATCAGACAGCTCGCGCGGATGGAAGACGCGGTGCGGAAAATCCGGAAGCAACAACCCGAACTCGGCCGTCTCGCCCGGTTCCGGCACGACAAGCCTCGCCCCACCGAGCGCAGATGCCAGGATGCGGTCGAGCTCGACCGTATCCTGCCGGATATGTGCAAGCGTTGCAAAGACGGCGGCGAGATTGGATCCGTCCTCATCCAGAATCGGGCTGGTGACCGGGAGACAGGGGTGGCGAAGCGGAGACGCCCTGTCGGTACGAAAACCGTGGAAGAAGCGCCAGTTGTTGACAATGCGGCGGAAGGCAGCAACCTCGGGGAAATGGCCGGCATCGCCAAGGAGCGCGATCGCGGTTTCAGAGGTCAGGGCTTCGTCCGGATAATCCTGCATCCGTCCTGCAGCGTCGCGGACGGAGATGCCAGGACCGGCACGTCTCATCATCGTCACTGCGCGTCGACCGGTTTCGACGGACAGTTCTTCGGCTTTGATCTGCGGCTCCAGCGCGAATCCGGCCGCCGCCGGCGGACGCAGCCCTGCCTCGACATGATATCGGAATGTGACGGCGCGCTCCTCGTCGACGATCTCGACCTCGAGACGGATTCGAGCAGGCCCATCGGACGTGCGGCGTGATCCTGACCAGAGGGCCGATAACATCCCGCCCTCTGCCGCTAGTTCGTAGCCCAACCGCCCGCGAACCGCCGCCTGTACAAGCTGCAGCGCCCGATAGAGATTGGACTTGCCGGCGCCGTTTTCGCCGAGGAACAGCGTGGTATCCGCCAGATCCATGCGGATCGAGCGCAGCGACCGGTAATTCTTGGCAAACATGGAGCGAAGACGCATGTCTTCGCTTTAGCGCAAAGCAACGCTAAAAAGAATGGGCGGCAACGGGCTCCCGCAACGGCTGAGCGGAGACGGGCACGAACTGCGCATTCCCATCAGCCGCCATATCGTGGACCGTGAGCTTTTCCAGCGCCTTCGTCACCTCGGTCAGGTCGCCGTCAAGCTGTTCGGCAGGAATGAGATTGCCGATGACGAAATCGAAGCGATCGCCCTTCTTGTTCAGAAGCTCGTGGAAGACAGTCATATCGCGCAACTCGGTCGACCATTTGGCAAACCAGTAGAACAGACCGGAATTGCGCGCCGTCACATGAACGGGAAGAATCGGCAAGCCGTATTTGCGGGCGAGACCGACAGCAGAGGTTTTCCACGGCCGCTCGTTCAGCCTTCCATTTGCCCAGTAGGCGATGCGGCCGGAAGGAAACAGCACCGTCGCCTTGCCCTCCTTGACGGCATGGTTGGTCAGCTGCAGCGTCTCGCGCGTCTTGAGCTTGCTCTTGAATTCCTCGCGCCACTCGACCGGAATGATTATTTCCGCAAAGCGCGGATTGACGCGTACCGCATCACGATTGGCAAAGAACATCATATCGGGCCGACGCGTCTTCAGGAGATCGAAGACAGCCACGCCATCGGCAATGCCGGTCGGATGGTTGCTGACGAGGATGAAACCGCCGGACGCCGGAATGCGCTCGCCATTGGTGACGTTGATATCGAGCTTCAGCAGGTTGCTCATATATTCGAACGACTGAAAGCCCGGCATATTGGCAACGTCGCTGGCGAACTCGATCGCCCTGTTATAGCGCAGCAGAGTGTAGAGAAACGGCCGGAGGACCGGCCAGAGCGGATGCCGGACGATCTTTTGTCCACGCTCGGCAATCAGCGTATCGACGATATGGCCGGGTTTTCCGTGTGAGACCAGGGCGATCGCTTCCGCAAGCTGTCCGAAAGCCGTCATGGAGTCGCGCCGTGCCATAAAAATTCCTGTCTTATAGGAGCTGTAAGCTATCTCAGCGAATTATGATCGATACATGACAAGGGTTTGGCAAGCATTAGCAATTCCATAACGCCACTGTTCCAGAATTGGCATTGTGGAAATCAAATTCAAGAGCCCTGGCCATGAATGAACTCCTGATCATCGCCGATCCGCACCTGATGACGGAACGCAGCGCCTGGCTCGAAAACCTGGCCCGCGAACGCCGTCTTTCCGGACATACGCTCGATGCTTACGAGCGCGACACACGTCAGTTCCTGACCTTCATGACCGGTCACCTCGGCGGCCCCACGACTCTGCGCGACGTCGAGGCGTTGCGCCCGGCAGACTTCCGCGCCTTTCTGGCCGCACGCCGCAAGGAAGGTTCCGGTGCCCGTTCCGTGGCTCGCAATCTCGCCGGCATTCGCTCTTTCCTGCGTCACCTTGAAAAGAAGGGTCTCGTCAATGCAGCAGGGGCGAGCGCCGTGCGCTCACCGAAGCAACCGAAATCTCTCCCTAAACCTCTGTCGGACAAACAGGCCATCACCGCGGTCAGCAATGAATCGCAGCTCCATGACGAGCCATGGATTGCCGCGCGCGACGCCGCCGTCATGACGTTGCTTTACGGCTGCGGCCTGCGCATTTCTGAAGCGCTCGACCTGACGCCCGCCGATGTCAGGACCGGCACCACCACGCTGCGCATCACCGGTAAAGGCAACAAGACGCGCCTCGTGCCGCTGCTGCCCGTCGTCTTTGAAGCTGTCGCTAAATACCGGCAGCTCTGCCCCATTCATCTTGACGAAGGCGAGCCGCTCTTTCGTGGTTCCCGCGGCGGCAAACTGCAGCCAGCGATTATTCAGCGTGCCATGCAGAAGCTGCGCGGCGCCTTTGGCCTGCCCGAGACTGCCACCCCGCATGCGCTGCGCCACTCCTTTGCCACACATCTGCTGGCCGGTGGCGGCGATCTGCGTACCATCCAGGAATTGCTCGGCCATGCCAGTCTTTCCACCACACAGGTCTATACCGGCGTCGATGCGTCAAGGCTCCTGGAGGTATATGATAGGGCGCATCCACGCGCATAAGCCTTCGTTAACGCTGTCTCTTAAAGGAATATGCGCAAGCCCGGCGTAGAGCATGAGGCTTGAAGCACATGTGACCGGATTACCATCATGACGATATCCATCGGCCACCGCACTTTCCATATCGCGCAGTCGGGCAATATCCTGCTCTGGCTGATCGCCGCCTTTCACATGCTGCTGGCCGCTGCATTGCTTGCAGTCATCTTCTCGGTCACGCCGGCCGATGCTGCTGAAGACAACTGCAACGGAAAAGACCTTCTCAGCGAGCTGCGGCAGAACGAACCGGCCCGCTATGCCGAAGCGGTGAAAGAGGCAGATGCCACGCCGAACGGTAAAGGTATTTTCTGGAAGATCGAGAAGCCCGGTCTTAACGCCTCCTGGCTGCTCGGCACCATGCACGTCACCGATCCACGAGTCCTGAACCTGCCGCCCCGCGCGCAGGAGGCCCATGATGGCGCCGACACAATCGTCATTGAATCCGACGAAATCCTCGATGAGAAGAAGGCCACGGCATCGCTTCTGATGAGGCCGGACTTGATGATGTTCACGGACGGCACGACTATCGAAAAGCTTCTTTCGCCTGAAGACTATACCCGCCTCGAGGACGGACTGAAGCAGCGCGGCATCCCGCTCTCGGCCGTTTCGCGCATGCGTCCCTGGATGATCGCAAGCGCCGTCGCACTTCCCGCCTGTGAGATGGCCCGCAAGGCCAAGGGCGTGCAGTTTCTCGACCAGAAGATCGCGGCCGATGCGGCCGCGGAGGGTAAACAGGTCAAGGGGCTCGAAACCCTGGCGGAACAGTTGCAGGCCATGGCCGAGCTGCCGACCGAGTTTCATCTGAAGTCGCTGATCGAAACCCTGGAACTCGGAGCCAAGATGAATGATGTTGTGGAGACCATGACCGACATCTATCTCTCCGGCGATATCGGCATGACCATGCCCATGCTGAAGACCGTCACGCCCGAAGGCAGCGAAGAAGACAGCGATTATGCCGCCTTCGAGCAACGCATCATCCTCGACCGCAACAAGGTGATGGCCGAACGTGCCGCACCGATCCTCGCCAACGGCAACGTCTTCATGGCCGTCGGCGCCCTTCACCTGCCGGGCAAGGAAGGCGTCATCGAATTGCTGCGCCAGCAGGGCTTCACCGTCACCGCGGTTAACTGACCGCCTTTAGCCGGTAGTCATTCGCCGCAAGACATCAGTCTTCCAGTAAAACTGATGGACCAGCGCGCCGAAGACATGCGTGACGATGACGATCCAGAGAACGAGCTTCAGGACGTCGGCATGCAGTGAGCCCAGTGCCTCGACACCAAAATAATAGGCCGCAATGCCTGAAGCAGGCAGAGCGAGCAACAACAGATAGAGGCTCGCATGCACCAGCCGCGCAGCGAGCCGAAAGATCGTCGGTTCCTCCGCAGCTTCAGGCGGTATACCCTGCACGAAGCGCAGGGCGAGCCTGAGGATCGTCACGATCAGGATCGCGATACCGACATAGGCATGGATGTTGGCTGAAGCGATCTGTTCTGGCGACGGCGTGCCGCCATGGCGGACAAGCCGCCGCCACGTATTCATGCCGTCAGGAAATAGAAGATTGAAGAGGACCAAGAGTACGGTCACCCAGTGGAGGAACCGTTGGGAGAGGCTGTAACCGACAACGACACGATCACCCATTTTCTTGTCTCTCATCAAATAATCGACAGATCTTGCCTACCAAATGAAAATGCCGCCCGCCCGAAGGCAAGCGGCATTATGAATGATTGCTGAAATTTAATCTTACATATGGATCGGCTTGAAGAAGGCGGCGAGTGCTGCTTCCTTCACGGCCTCAGACATGGTCGGATGCGCATGGCAGGTGCGGCCGAGGTCTTCGGCTGAACCACCGAATTCCATCAGCACGGCAATCTCGTGGATCATCTCGCCGGCACCGAAGCCAACGATATGGCCGCCGAGCACGCGGTCGGTTTCCTTGTCCGACAGGATCTTCACGAAACCATCGGTTGCCAGCATCGCACGGGCACGGCCGTTTGCCGTAAACGGGAACTTGCCAACCTTGTAGGCGATACCGGCGGCCTTCAGCTCTTCCTCGGTCTTGCCGACGGAAGCGACTTCCGGCTGCGTATAGACGACGCTCGGAATGACGTCGTAATTAACGTGGCCGTGCTGGCCGGCGAGGATTTCGGCAAGCGCCACACCTTCGTCTTCGGCCTTGTGCGCCAGCATCGGTCCCTTCACAACGTCGCCGATGGCGTAGATACCCTCGACATTGGTCTTGAAGTGGCCGTCGATTTCGACGCGGCCACGATTGTCGAGCTTGACGCCGGCTTCTTCCAGGCCAAGGCCTGCCGTGTAGGGAATGCGGCCGGTCGAGATCAGCACGACGTCGGCTTCGAGCGTCTGGGCCGCACCACCTGCGACCGGCTCGAACGTCACCTTGGCGCCCTTTTCAGCCTTTTCGACACCGGTCACCTTGGAGCTCAGCTTGATATCGATACCCTGCTTTCCGAGCATGCGCTGGAACTGCTTGGAGACATCGGCATCCATCGCGCCGAGGATCTTGTCGAGAAACTCGATGACGGTCACCTTTGCGCCAAGGCGCGACCAGACCGAACCGAGCTCGAGACCGATGACACCGCCCCCGACGACGATCATCGTTTCAGGCACTTTTTCCAGCGCAATGGCGCCGGTGGAGGATACGATGATTTTCTCATCGAGATCGACCTTCACGCCCGGAATGCCGGCGACGTCGGACCCGGTGGCGATGACGATGTTCTTGCCCTCGATCTGCTGAACCGAGCCGTCTTCGGCGGTCACGGAAACCTTGCCGGCGGAGACGATCTTGCCGGTGCCATGGAACGCATCGATCTTGTTCTTCTTGAAGAGGAAAGCAACACCGTCGACGTTGGACTTCACGGTCGCATCCTTGTGCGCCAGCATCTTGTCGAGATTGAGCTTCGGAGCAGCGACTTCGATGCCGAGCTCTTCCATGTGATGTGTTGCGTGGAACATTTCCGAAGCGTGCAGCAGTGCCTTGGATGGAATGCAGCCGACATTCAGGCAGGTGCCGCCATAGGTCGCGCGCTTTTCCACGACTGCGACCTTGAGGCCGAGCTGCGCCGCCTTGATTGCCGCGACATAACCGCCGGGGCCGGTTCCAATAACAATCACATCATAGGACATTGCTTTTCCCTTTACGTTATTGATTAAAGCGTGTCGCGATCTTTCAGATTCGCTTGCCGCGCTTTAAGTTCTTGTTGTCGCATGTCGTTATCGCAAAACCGCTGCGCACTTTTGCGCGACGTGCTTTAGCGCCCGCCGCTCACATTGAGGATCGCGCCTGTTATGTAGGATGCCGACGGCGACAGCAGGTAGACGATTGCATCGGCCACTTCTTCCGCCTCTCCGGTTCGCTTCATCGGGATCGATGAAGCCATTTCTTTGGGCCTGTCCGGCTGCCCGCCGGAGGCATGGATATCCGTCTCGATGATGCCGGGGCGGATCGCATTCACTCTGATGCCTTCGGCCGCGACTTCCCTGGAAAGCCCGATCGTGAAGGTGTCGATAGCTGCCTTGGAGGCGGCATAGTCGACATACTGTGTGGACCCGCCAATGACAGCCGCCATCGAGGAGATATTGACGATCACGCCGCCCTGCCCGCCATGCCTGGAGGACATGCGCCTCACCGCCTCACCGGCACAAAGGATGGAGCCGGTTACATTGATCCGCATCATCCGTTCGAGACGATCGGCCGACATTTCATCGACACGCGCGGTGTAGTCGACGATACCGGCATTGTTCACCAGCCCGTCCAGTCGCCCAAAATGCTTGTCGACCGCCCCGAACATCGAGACGATATCGGCGGCATTGCCGACATCGCCCCTGATCGCGATCGCGTCGCCGCCGGCCTTCTTGATCTCGGAAACGACAGCATTTGCCGCAGCCTCGTTCGAGGCGTAGTTCACCGCAACACGCCAGCCATGGCGCGCAGCAACCAGGCAAGCGGCAGCACCAATGCCGCGGCTGCCGCCGGTCACGAGCAGAACGGGACCATCAGTCATTGTGCACATCCCTTGAAATCGAGAACATCCCACGGCGCGACCTTTGCTTTGCCGTCACCCCAGGCCGAAGACTGGCGTATCGCCGGGCCGAGGCCGGGAAAGACGATCTTCTCCGCAGCCGGGCTGTCGCCGGACTGCAGATTATCGAGCCCGCCATTGGCGCTTGCACGATAAACGAAGCCCTGCCAGACCATGCAGGCATCGAGATCGGCACCGGTGACATCGCCATCCGGGCAGTTGAACATCACCATGCCCATGGTCCGCTCCGGATCGTCGGAAGACATGACATAGCCATTCATGACGACGGGGCTCTTCAACGCGCTGAGCTTGAACTGATGGGTCGAGGCCATGGCCTCGGAGGTAATCGGCGAAAAGCGCAGTTCATAGGCATCATCACGATCTCCATAGATCGCGCTGGCCTGCTTGCACTCGGCAGCGGTGGCGGAAACCGGCGCACAGGACAGTGCGGCGATGACGATCGCTGCCAGACCTTTCCGTTTCGTCGCCATGTGCTCCCCACTCATTATAAGTTCGGCTTTCTGCGCCCGTCGGCGTTTTCGATAACCTGGAAATCCGTCAGCAGCACCAGTGGATGCTCATCCTTGTCCATGCCCCAGAACACCGGATAGAAGCCGTCCCCCGAGCCGCTCCAGAAGATCGCGACATTGCCCTTCTTGCCGGCCATCGGCCGGTGCAGGGCATACACCCCCTTGTTGGCATCAAGCTCCGGGGCGAGCACGTCGTTATAGTAATTCGCGTCGGAATCGGGCTTCTGGGTCTGCACCTGCTGCTCGCGCTCCCCGATCAGGTCGAGCGTATCGGCATCCATGTAGCTGCCGAGGCCTGCATCGACGGGGTAGCCGAAGATCTCGTCATCCTTGAGCGTCGCGACATCCTGCCCCGGAACGGTCGCAAGCTCCCAATGATCCGGCTTGCCTTCGCCGAAACGCATGCTGGCGGCGGCAACACGCCCGAAAGCCTCATAGAGCCGCACCGGATAGTCGCCTGCAGGAACCGTTCTCGCGAGGGCCGGCCGGTCCGGCTGCGCCAGCGGATCAGCGGCGACGATATGCCCGGACGTGAGCTCGACATTGCCCATATCAACCGTCTTGAGAGAGCGTGCGGAAAGCTCCGCATCGCTAAGCGACACGAGGTCGAAATTGCTGCTCGCCTTGTTCACGTCGAAAGCGAGAGCCGAGACCGGCATGAAGGCAACCATGGCACAGATTGCTGCGCCTGCCGCTCGCATGATCCGGTCTCGCATGGCAGATCGCTCCGCTTAGAGGTCCAGAACCAGACGTTCCGGATCTTCCAGGCTTTCCTTGACGCGCACGAGGAAAGTCACGGCTTCCTTGCCGTCAACGATGCGGTGATCGTAGGAGAGCGCCAGATACATCATCGGGCGGATGACGACCTGACCGCCGATGGCGACCGGACGTTCCTGGATCTTGTGCATGCCGAGAATGCCCGACTGCGGTGCATTGAGGATCGGCGAGGACATCAGCGAGCCGTAAACGCCACCATTGGTGATGGTGAAGGTGCCGCCCTGCATTTCGGCCATCGAGAGCGAACCGTCACGAGCTGCCTTGGCGAGACGGCCAAGTTCCTTCTCGACTTCGGCAATCGACATCTGGTCGGCGTCGCGGATAACCGGGACGACGAGGCCCTTGTCCGTGCCGACGGCCATGCCGACGTGGCAGTAGTTCTTGTAGATGATTTCGGTGCCGTCGATTTCGGCGTTGACGGCCGGCAGTTCCTTCAGGGCATGCGTGACCGCCTTGGTGAAGAAGCCCATGAAGCCGAGCTTCACGCCGTGCTTCTTCTCGAAGACATCCTTGTACTTGTTGCGCAGGTCCATGACGGCCTTCATGTCCACCTCGTTATAGGTGGTCAGCATGGCAGCCGTGTTCTGTGCATCCTTCAGGCGCTTGGCGATCGTCTGGCGCAGGCGCGTCATCTTCACGCGCTCTTCGCGGGCAGCATCTTCGACCGTCGACGGGCCGCGCGCGGCAACGGGTGCCGCCGGAGCAGCAGCGGCCGGAGTGGCGGCAGCCTTGGCGACGGCAGCGATGACATCACCCTTCAGAACCTGACCGCGCTTGCCGCTGCCATCGACCTGCTCTGCCGACAGATTGTTTTCTGCGAGCATCTTTGCCGCAGCCGGAGCCGGCGGCATGGACGATACCGACGCGGCGGGAGCAGCGGCAGTTGCTGCCGGAGCAGCCGGCGTCGGGGCCGGAGCCGCAGGTGCTGCAGCCGGGGCGGCGGCAGCGGGCGCAGCTGCGGCAGCCGCACCTTCGGCGATCTGGCCGAGAAGCGCGCCGAGACCAACGGTCTCGCCAGCCTGGGCGACGATTTCCGAGAGCGTGCCGGATGCCGGCGCCGGAACTTCGATGGTCACCTTGTCGGTTTCAAGCTCGAGAATGGGCTCGTCAGCCTTGACGGCGTCGCCGACCTTCTTGAACCAGGTGCCGACGGTTGCCTCGCTGACGGACTCACCGAGTGTTGGAACGCGGATTTCTGTGGCCATTGTTCAAATCCTGATTGTGCTTGTTATCGTGTTAGATAGCGGTCCCGGTTTGCGGCCGGAGAATGATTGAGGGCATTGGCGAGACATCGAAACGGAAACCGAGGTCGGAAGAGACGATCGGGTCGGCATCGGCAAGCGCCTGTGCCGCCGCCTGGTCCGCAGCCTCGACGACCGCGATGCCGAATGCCCCATCGCCCGCGAAGACGGGGCCGACGGCAATCGCCGATCCCGCAAGAGCGTTCTGGTGCCAATATTCGGCATGGCGCTTCATCGCCGCCATCTCCTCCCCGGTCCCGTCGTGCGGGAACGTGGAGCGCGGCGGCACAAGTTTCATGAAGAAATATGCCATCGCGCTTCCCCTTTTTTGTTAGCCGCCCAGCGCATCCTCGAGGAATGCTGCGAGCTGCGACAGGTGCTTGGACATCAGGCCCGTTGCCGGCGAAGCGGCGGCCGGGCGGCCGGTGTAGCGAACGCGCTGATACTTCGCATCGATATGAGCAAGAACCCATTCCAGATACGGGTCGATGAACGACCAGGCGCCCATGTTCTTCGGCTCTTCCTGGCACCAGACCATTTCCGCGTTCCGGAAGCGGGACAGCTCGTTGATGAGCGCCTTGGCCGGGAACGGATAGAGCTGTTCGATGCGCAGCAGGTAGATGTCGTCGATGCCGCGCTTTTCACGCTCTTCCAGAAGGTCGTAATAGACCTTGCCGGTGCAGATGACGACGCGACGGATCTTGGCGTCCTTCTGCAGCTTGATCGGGCCGTCCTTGATGACCTCGGCATCGTCCCACAGGAGACGGTGGAAGGAGGATTCACCGGCCATTTCGGCAAGCGTCGAGACCGCGCGCTTGTGGCGCAGCAGCGACTTCGGCGTCATCAGGATCAGCGGCTTGCGGAAGTCGCGCTTCAGCTGCCGGCGCAGGATGTGGAAGTAGTTCGCCGGCGTCGTGACGTTGGCGACCTGCATGTTATCTTCAGCGCAGAGCTGAAGATAACGCTCCAGACGGGCGGAAGAGTGTTCCGGACCCTGACCTTCATAGCCGTGCGGCAGCAGGCAGACGAGACCCGACATGCGCAGCCACTTGCGTTCGCCGGACGAGATGAACTGGTCGAACACGACCTGCGCACCGTTGGCGAAGTCGCCGAACTGGGCTTCCCAGAGTGTCAGCGCATTCGGACGAGCGAGCGAATAGCCGTATTCGAAGCCGAGAACGGCTTCTTCCGAAAGCATCGAGTTGATGACTTCGTAACGGGCCTGCGTCGGCGACAGGTTTGCCAGCGGGATGTAGCGCTCTTCGGTTTCCTGATCGTAGAGAACCGAATGGCGCTGCGAGAAGGTGCCGCGTTCGCAATCCTGGCCGGAGAGGCGGATCTTGTGGCCTTCGACGACGAGCGAACCGAAGGAAAGCGCTTCCGCCATCGCCCAGTCGAGGCCTTCGCCGCTCTGGATCATGTTTGCGCGGTTTTCCATGAAGCGCTGGATCGTGCGGTGCGCGTTGAAGCCATCAGGAATTTCCGACAGCTTGCGGCCGATATCCTTAAGCGTCTTCATCGGCACGGCGGTCTTGCCGCGGCGCTGTTCGTCGGCGTTGTCTGCTGTGCGCAGGCCCGACCACTCGCCGTCCAGCCAGTCGGCCTTGTTCGGCTTGTAGTGCTGGCCGGCCTCGAATTCCTGCTCGAGATGCGCGCGCCAGTCGGCCTTCATCTTTTCGACTTCGCCGTCGGTCAGCAGGCCTTCGCGGACGAGGCGATCAGCATAGAGCTGCAGAACCGTCTTATGGCCGCGAATGACCTTGTACATCTTCGGCTGCGTGAACGACGGCTCATCGCCTTCGTTGTGGCCGTAGCGGCGATAGCAGAACAAGTCGAGCACCACAGGCTTGTGGAACTTCATGCGGAATTCGGTCGCGATCTTGGCTGCGTAGACGACGGCTTCCGGATCGTCGCCGTTGACGTGCAGGATCGGCGCCTCGATCATCTTGGCAACGTCGGACGGATAGGGCGACGAGCGCGAGAAGGCCGGGTTCGTCGTGAAGCCGATCTGGTTGTTGATGATGACGTGCATCGTACCGGCAACGCGGTGGCCGCGCAGACCGGAAAGACCGAGAATTTCTGCAATGACGCCCTGGCCGGCAAAGGCCGCGTCGCCGTGGATCAGGAGCGGCAGGACCTTTGCGCGCTCGGACAGCGGGATGATGTCGCCGTCCCACACCGTAGCGCTCATGTCCTGCTTGGCGCGGGCCTTGCCCATGACGACAGGGTCGACGATTTCGAGATGCGACGGGTTTGCCGTCAGTGAGACGTGCACCTTGTTGCCATCGAATTCGCGGTCGGAGGAAGCGCCGAGATGGTACTTCACGTCGCCAGAACCTTCGACTTCGTCCGGCGCGTAGGAACCGCCCTTGAATTCGTGGAAAATCGCGCGGTGCGGCTTGCCCATGACCTGGGAGAGCACGTTCAAGCGACCGCGATGGGCCATGCCGAAGACGGCTTCCTTGAGGCCGAGGTGGCCGCCGCGCTTCAGGATCTGTTCGAGCGCCGGGATCAGCGATTCACCGCCGTCGAGGCCGAAGCGCTTGGTGCCCTTGAACTTGACATCGAGGAACTGTTCGTAGCCTTCGGCTTCGACGAGCTTGGCGAGGATCGCCTTCTTGCCTTCGGCCGAGAAGGCAACGCCCTTATCCGGACCTTCGATACGTTCCTGAATCCATGCCTTTTCTTCCGGATTGGAGATATGCATGAATTCGACGCCGAGCGTCGAGCAATAGGTGCGCTCGAGAATCTCGATCATCTCGCGAATGGTCGCGTATTCGAGACCGAGCACGTTGTCGATAAAGATCTTGCGATCGTAGTCTGCAGCCGTGAAACCGTAATTTTCAGGCGCAAGCTCGTGATAATCATCCACCGGGGCGGCGATGCCGAGCGGATCAAGCTTGGCATGCAGGTGGCCACGCATGCGATAGGCGCGGATCATCATGATGGCGCGGACGGAATCGCGCGTCGCCTGCAGCACATCGGCTGCATTTGCCGGCTGGCCAGCGGCTTCGGCCTTCGCCTTGACCTTGGTCTCGATGACCTTTTCGACGATGCCCCAGTCGCCATCCAGCGCCGAGACCAGATCGCCGCTTGCCTGCAGCGGCCAGTTCTTCTTGCGCCAGGAAGCGCCCTTGGCCGCCTTCTTCACATCAGCGGGGTCTTCTTCAAGCGCCTTGAAGAAAGACCGCCACTGGTCGTCTACCGAGTTGGGATCGTCTTCATAACGGGCGTAGAGCTGCTCGATATAGGCAGCGTTGGCGCCATCCAAAAACGAGGTGATCTGAAATTGCTCGTTGGCTTCTTGCCGTGCCATGGTGTTACGCGGACGCTTCCGCCCGCCTCCTGACTTAGATGAATTTGCCGGCTTCATCGCCGGCTGCCGCATTCCGATTGCCGCCTGTCCGCGGCGCATCCGCTTTGAAATGAAGAGCCGGGCGGAGGCCGGGATGCCGTTCCTCCGCCCGGGGTATATAAGTTGGATTAGCCCTTGAGGACTTCAACCAGCGTCTTGCCGAGGCGAGCCGGAGATGGCGACACCTTGATGCCTGCCGATTCCATTGCCGCGATCTTCGATTCCGCGTCGCCCTTGCCGCCGGAAACTACAGCACCGGCATGGCCCATGGTTCGGCCCTTCGGTGCCGTACGGCCTGCGATGAAGCCGGCCATCGGCTTCTTGCGGCCCTTCTTGGCTTCGTCCTTGAGGAACTGTGCCGCGTCTTCTTCGGCCGAGCCGCCGATTTCGCCGATCATGATGATCGAGGTCGTGGCTTCGTCGGCCAGGAACATTTCGAGCACGTCGATGAATTCGGTGCCCTTGACCGGGTCGCCGCCGATGCCGACAGCCGTCGTCTGGCCGAGACCTTCATTGGAAGTCTGGAAGACGGCTTCGTAGGTCAGTGTGCCCGAGCGGGAAACGATACCAACGGAACCCTTGCGGAAGATCGAGCCCGGCATGATGCCGATCTTGCATTCTTCCGGCGTCAGGATGCCCGGGCAGTTCGGTCCGAGCAGGCGCGACTTGGAACGGTCGAGGCGGGCCTTGACGCGAACCATGTCCATGACCGGGATGCCTTCGGTGATGCAGGTGATGAACGGGATCTCGGCGTCGATCGCTTCGATGATCGCATCGGCGGCACCTGCCGGCGGAACATAGATGACGGACGCGTTGGCGCCGGTCTTTTCCTTGCCCTCGGCAACAGTTGCGAAGATCGGCAGGCTTTCGCCCTTGGAGCCGGTCCAGGTTTCGCCACCCTTCTTCGGGTGAATACCACCGACCATCTGCGTGCCGTAGTAAGCGAGCGCCTGTTCGGTGTGGAACGTGCCGGTCTTGCCGGTGAGGCCCTGAACCAGAACCTTGGTGTCTTTGTTGACGAGAATGGACATGCGAGGCCTTTGTTTAGGAGAGGTTGGAAGACGTGAGGGACGCGCGACGATAGGTGCCGCTGACGACCTCCTGCCAAGTATCGCTGCCTGCAGGCGAAAAGCTGACGCCCATCCGGTAGCAGTCTTCATTTTCAAATGTGAATACGGTGCGCTGTCTGCCGCGCGGCGAAGCCTTCATCAGCACCAGTTCATTGCCATTCCACGCGCCGGAAGCCGGTGAGGGCGGAGCAAAACCGACGCTGTCGAACTGGTAGAGCTTGTAGCTCTGGTCCGAACCGTCGAAGCCAAAAACATTGCGGGCTTCGAAGGAAATTTCTCCGTCACGCATCTGGCGGTAGGACTGCTCGACGAAGAAGCCGCCGAATAGCGCCTCGCCAGAGAGCGAAGCGCTGGCCTTGCCTTCCTTCGTCCAGGCCGAAGCCGCGACATGCTCTTCCCCTTCCCAGAGGCCGGCAAAGGCCTCCAGGCGGAAATGAGCAGCACTGGGCGTGGACTGGGAAGCCATGACCGTTCTCAACCGTTGATCGCAGCGACGATCTTCTTGGCCGCGTCATCCAGATCGTCGGCAGCCGTAATGGCCAGACCCGACTCGTTCAGGATCTTCTTGCCGAGCTCGACATTGGTGCCTTCGAGGCGCACGACGAGCGGAACCTTGAGACCGACTTCCTTGACTGCGGCAATGACTCCCTCGGCAATGACATCGCACTTCATGATGCCGCCGAAGATGTTGACGAGAATGCCTTCGACCTTGGGGTCTGCCGTGATGATCTTGAAGGCCGCAGCAACCTTCTCCTTGCCGGCACCACCGCCGACGTCGCAGAAGTTCGCCGGCTCCTTGCCGTAGAGCTTGATGATGTCCATCGTCGCCATGGCAAGGCCAGCACCGTTGACCATGCAGCCGATATTGCCGTCGAGCGCCACGTAAGCGAGATCCCACTTGGAGGCCTCGATTTCCTTGGCGTCTTCTTCCGTCTCGTCGCGCAGCGTCTTGACGTCGTCATGACGGAAAAGAGCGTTGCCATCGAAGGACATCTTGGCATCGAGGACGCGCAGATGGCCGTCCTTCATGACGATCAGCGGATTGACCTCGAGCAGGGCCATGTCCTTTTCGCCGAACGCCTTGTAGAGCGCCGGGAAGAGCGTCTTGGCATCTTCTGCGGCCGCGCCATCGAGCTGCAGCGCCTTCGAGATCGCCGCAACGTCGGCAGCCGTAACGCCTGCTTCCGGATCGATCGCAATCGTGTGGATCTTCTCAGGCGTGTCGTGGGCGACAGCTTCGATGTCCATGCCGCCTTCGGTCGACACGACGAAGGCCACCTTGCCGACCGAGCGGTCGACCAGGAGCGAGCAATAGAGTTCGCGGGCAATGTCGGCGCCATCTTCGATATAGAGGCGGTTGACCTGCTTGCCGGCTTCACCGGTCTGTGCGGTCACCAGCGTATTGCCGAGCATTTCCTTGGCATGAGCAACGACTTCGTCGATCGACTTGGCGAGACGAACGCCGCCCTTGGCATCCGGGCCGAGTTCCTTGAACTTGCCCTTGCCGCGGCCGCCCGCATGGATCTGGCTCTTGACCACATAAAGCGGACCGGGAAGCGACTTGGCGGCAGCCTCGGCTTCTTCAACCTTGAGGATAGCCACACCCTGCGCGACCGGCGCGCCATAGCCCTTCAGCAGAGCCTTGGCCTGATATTCATGAATGTTCATGGGTTTATCCCTATTTCGATAACGTCAGCGCACCGATTACTTGAGAGCGGGCGCGATGTTGATGCAGGCTTCGCAAAGACCGGCGACAGCGCCGACGGACTTGTCGAAGGCTTCCTTCTCGGTCTTGTTGAGATCGATCTCGATGATGCGCTCGACGCCACCGGCACCGATAACGGTGGGAACGCCGACATACATGTCCTTGACGCCGTACTGGCCGGTCAGGTGAGCAGCGCAGGGCAGAACGCGCTTCTTGTCCTTGAGGTAGGATTCAGCCATTTCGATCGCAGAAGCAGCCGGAGCGTAATAGGCCGAACCGGTCTTCAAGAGGCCGACGATTTCGGCGCCGCCGTCACGAGTGCGCTGGATGATTTCTTCGAGGCGTTCCTTGGTGACCCAGCCCATCGTCACGAGATCGGTCAGCGGAATGCCGCCGACGGTCGAATAACGGGCAAGCGGCACCATCGTGTCGCCGTGGCCGCCAAGAACGAAGGCCGTGACGTCCTGGACGGAAACGTTGAATTCCTTGGCGAGGAAAAGACGGAAGCGCGAGGAGTCGAGAACGCCGGCCATGCCGACAACCTTGTTCGCCGGAAGGCCGGAGAACTTCTGCAGCGCCCAGACCATGGCGTCGAGCGGGTTGGTGATGCAGATCACGAAAGCGTTCGGGGCATACTTCTTGATGCCGGCGCCGACCTGCTCCATGACCTTGAGGTTGATGCCGAGAAGGTCGTCGCGGCTCATGCCCGGCTTGCGCGGAACACCGGCAGTGACGATGCAGACGTCAGCGCCTTCGATGGCGGAATAGTCGCTGGCGCCGGTCAGGTTGGCGTCGAAGCCTTCGACCGGGGAGGACTGTGCGATATCGAGACCCTTGCCCTGGGGAATGCCGTCGGCAATGTCGAAGAGAACGATATCGCCCAGCTCCTTCAGGCCGGCGAGATGCGCCAGCGTGCCACCAATCATGCCAGAACCGATGAGTGCGATCTTGTTACGCGCCATTTCGCTTTTCCTTTGCGATCAAAATCCGTCGGGCGACGCGCGGGCATCGCCCAATGTCGCAATCGCATAGACCTAAAGCCAAAAAATGGCAATGCATTATTTTTGGTGCAGCAATTTCAATCGTTTAGATATCAAAATTCTTACGTAAACGTAAGATCAATTGTCACCAAAGTGTTACTCGGCAGCCCGCTGTTGATGATGCGCTGCGAGATATTCGGCGCTTCTCATTTCGAAAAGACGAGACACCGTGCGATCGAATTCAAAACCTTCGGTTCCGCGCCTTTCGGCGAGCAGATCTTCAGGCATGGCGGCAGCGGAAACGCAAAGGCGGACGCCGTGATCGTAGAACGTATCGATCAGAATGATGAAGCGCTTGATCTGGTTCCGCTTTTCAGGGCCGAGCAAGGGAATGTGATCAAGGAAGATCGTATCGAAGCGTTCGGCGATGGCCAGGAAATCGGCAGCGCCCAGCGGTTTTTCGCAGAGATCCGAGAAGGAGAAGCGCGCCATGCGATCGACGGCGAGCGGCACATCGATCGCTCGTCCCTTCATAGCGATCTGCGTCGGCAAGGCCTTGCGGCCGTGCAGCGCCTGCGTCCACGACGCATCCATCGCCATGTCGGTGCGCTCATCGATCGGCACGAGATAGACCGGTTGGCTGTTCAGCTTCTCCATCCGGTAATCGGTCGGCGAATCGAGCGTGACGATCTCGACATGCTTCTTCAGGAGATCGATGAAGGGCAGGAAGAGGCCGCGATTGAGGCCATCCCTGTAGAGATTGTCAGGCTCGACATTCGAGGTCGCCACCAGCACGCAGCCGCGCGCAAAGAGCTCGGAAAACAGCCGCGATAGGATCATCGCATCGGCGATATCGGTGACGGTGAATTCGTCGAAGCAGAGCAGCTCCGCTTCCTCGAAAAGAGCGGCGGCGACAGGCGGCATAGGATCGGCCTGCTTCGTTTCGCCGTTCTTCAGCTTCTGCCGATGGGCGGCGATGCGATTGTGCACATCGGCCATGAACTCATGAAAATGCGCGCGCCGCTTTTTCCGGCATGGCGCCATCTGGAAGAACATGTCCATGAGCATCGTCTTGCCGCGCCCGACGCTGCCATGGATATAGAGGCCCTTGATGCCGGCCTCCGCCTTCTTCTTGGATGCGAATAACCAACCGAGTGCGCTGCTCTTGGCCGCAGGCCGCTTCTGCTTGAGAGCGGCAAGTATCCGGTCGAGGCACTTGGCCACATCCATCTGGGCAGAATCAACCTGCAACGTCCCCGATGCGGTCAGCGATTTGAGCTGCTCGGTGACGCTGAGCGAATAGTCTGGCATTGGCTGCATGAGGGCTTGTCCGCCTATGCGTAACCGGCGGAACCCCGCCGGACTGACTTACCGGCTGAGGGTGATCGGCTGCCCGGTCGAGGTCTGGCCATTGAAGCTGTTGTCGGCAACCTTGTAGACGGAACCGATCTGGTTGCCGCTGCGGTCCTTGAGCAGAACCTGCTTGCCGGACACTTCCCAGGAGCCCATGGCTGTCAACTCGCCGACGCAACCGCGCGTACCGCCGCGCGATCCGCTGCCGAGATTGGTGAGCGTCAGGAACATGTCGCAGGTGCCGTTGACACGCCAGCTGCCGACCATCGATTCCTTGGTGACATCAAGCGAAGTCGCTGGTGCAGCACCACCCGGCTGGACACCCGCCATCGGCGCCGTCGAGGTCGGGGCGGCAGGAAACTGCCCGGCCGGAGGAGGCAGCTGGCCGCCCTGTACGGAAGGTACCGGCTGCGCCGTCAGCGGCGGAGGCGCACTGTTACTGCTGTAATCATATGAGGTGCGCTGGCATCCCGCCAAGGCCAGAGCGGCCGTTAGACCCGTCACCACATATCGCAACTGCATCATCAAGCTCCCGAATGTCCGCCTCAACCGCAGAGATATTTCAATTCTGGGTTCGAATTACCGTATTTCACTTTGGTTAATCAAGTCAGCACAATACAAATCAGCCTTCGAGACACCTATGGCGAAGCCGGCACAATTCAACCAACCGCTCGCCGGACTTCTTGCTGGTAAAATATGTCAGCAAGGTGTTGTGCCCGGGCGTCCGCTTCCTGATCAAGTTTGATTCGCTCGGCGAGGTCCTGATAACGCTCAATTGATGCCGCGAGAAAGGATTGGATGCGCTTGGGCGGCAGACCCTCGCCCATCTCGCGGGTCCGGCCTTTGACGATCACCAATTCATGAATCGCTTTGCGCAAGTCCTCATCGATGGTGACTGCGGCCAGACATTGCATCATGTTCATCGGCGGCAGCTTCTGAAACCCATTCGAGTGCATCCATTCGAGCGCAATTGCCGGACGGACCGCATAAAGCAGCTTCTTGAGCTTTATCGGACCGTCCCCATGCGTCTGCCAGTGACTGCGCAGCAGACCGACATAGTGCAGCGCGACCTTCGGCGGCAACATGATCTCGTCAAGCACGTTGGAAAGACGGCTGCGAAATCCGGGCTCCTCTTCATAGGCGATTGGCGATTTTACCCATTCGACGACAACGGCATTGCCTTTGAGGGCGAGAAGCAGCGCCTTGCGCAGATCCCAACCGCCAGTGTCGATATCACCCACGATCGGAAACTCGATCACCTCCCGATGCGAGATCAGTCCGATATGGTCGGCGACCGGACGGACATAGACGAAACGGCAATCATAATCGCTGTCGGGTGAGGGAAAGCCCCAGGCACGGCTTCCGCTTTCGATCGCAAAACCGATGCGGATACCCTGTTGTTTGACAGAGGCAAGCCGCGAACGGATTTCGGCGACCGCCTCGGAATCAAAACCTTCGATGCCGGCTGAAGCGTCAGCACTCACACGCGACGCTCAACCATCATCTTCTTGATTTCGGCGATCGCCTTGGCCGGGTTCAGACCCTTCGGGCAGGTCTGCGCGCAGTTCATGATCGTGTGGCAACGATAAAGGCGGAACGGATCCTCAAGATTGTCGAGGCGTTCGCCGGTCGCTTCGTCTCTGGAGTCGATCAGCCAGCGATAGGCCTGGAGCAGGACGGCCGGTCCGAGATAACGGTCGCCGTTCCACCAGTAGCTCGGACAGGAGGTCGAGCAGCAGGCGCAGAGAATGCACTCATAGAGGCCGTCGAGCTTCTGACGGTCTTCGTGGCTCTGCTTCCATTCCTTGGCTGGCGTCGGCGAAACCGTCTTCAGCCAAGGCTCGATCGAACGATGCTGGGCATAGAAATTGCTGAGATCGGGAACCAGATCCTTGACGACAGGCATATGCGGCAGCGGGTAGATCTTCACCGTGCCCTTGATGTCGTCCATGCCCTTGGTGCAGGCGAGCGTGTTCGTGCCGTCGATGTTCATCGCGCAGGATCCGCAGATGCCTTCACGACAGGAACGGCGCAGCGTCAGCGTCGGATCGATCTTGTTCTTGATGTAGAGAAGCGCATCGAGAACCATCGGTCCACAATCATCGACATCGATGTAGAATGTATCGATCGACGGGTTCTGGCCGTCATCCGGGCTCCAGCGATAGACGCGGAACTCGCGGGTGTTCTTGGCACCCGCCGGCTTCGGCCACACCTTGCCTTCGCGCATCTGAGAGTTTTTAGGGAGAGCGAGTTCAACCATGTCAGGTTCCTCTGATCAGTATACGCGGGCCTTCGGCTCGATCTTGTGGGGATCGATGCCGTCTGCGATGAGGTCGGTGTGGACAGGCCGGTAGTCGAGCTTCACGTCGCCCGCCTCGTTCACCCAGGCCAGCGTGTGCTTGCGCCAGTTGACGTCGTCGCGGCCTGCGAACGGACCTGACGTGTAGTCTTCGCGGGCATGCGAACCGCGGCTTTCCTTGCGGGCTTCCGCGCCGTAGATCGTCGTTATGGCGTTTGCCATCAGGTTCTGCAGTTCCAGCGTCTCGACGAGGTCGGAATTCCAGATCATCGAGCGGTCGGTGACCTTGATGTCCTTGAGTTCGCCCCAGATTTCCGAAAGACGGCGGCAGCCGGATTCCAGTGATTCCTGGGTGCGGAACACGGCTGCGTCTTCCTGCATGGCGCGCTGCATCTTCTCGCGCAGCACCGCCGTCGGCGTGCCGCCGCTGGCGTAACGCAGGCCGTCGAAACGGTCCATGATCTTGTCGCAGGCAGCCTTGTTCAGCGCCGGCACCGGTGCGTCGCGATCAATGATCTCGCCGGCACGGATCGCCGCAGCACGGCCGAAGACCACGAGGTCGATCAGCGAGTTGGAGCCAAGACGGTTTGCGCCGTGAACCGAGGCGCAGCCGGCTTCACCGACGGCCATCAGGCCGGGGATGATACGTTCCGGGTTGGAGCTGTCGGCGTTCAACACCTCGCCCCAATAGTTCGTGGGAATACCGCCCATATTGTAATGGACGGTCGGCAGAACCGGGATCGGTTCGCGGGTCACATCGACGCCGGCGAAGATCTTGGCGCTCTCGGAAATACCCGGCAGGCGCTCATGCAGTACGGCCGGATCGAGATGGTCGAGATGCAGGAAGATGTGGTCCTTGTTCTTGCCGACACCGCGGCCTTCACGGATTTCCAACGTCATGCAGCGCGAAACGACGTCGCGCGAGGCGAGGTCCTTGGCCGACGGCGCATAACGCTCCATGAAGCGCTCGCCTTCGGAATTGACGAGGTAGCCGCCTTCGCCGCGCGCGCCTTCCGTGATCAGACAGCCGGAGCCGTAGATGCCGGTCGGGTGGAACTGCACGAATTCCATGTCCTGCAGCGGCAGGCCCGCACGCGCGATCATACCGCCGCCGTCACCGGTGCAGGTATGGGCAGAGGTTGCCGAGAAATAGGCACGGCCGTAACCGCCGGTCGCCAGCACCACCATCTTGGCGGCGAAGCGGTGGATCGTCCCGTCGTCGAGACACCAGGCGACAACGCCGGTGCAACGGCTGCCGTCGTCGGACATGATCAGGTCAAGCGCAAAGTATTCGACGAAGAACTCGGCATTGTTGCGCAGCGACTGGCCGTAAAGCGTATGAAGGATGGCATGGCCGGTACGGTCGGCAACGGCGCAGGTGCGCTGTACCGGCGGGCCCTCGCCGAAATTCTGCATGTGACCGCCGAACGGGCGCTGGTAGATCTTGCCTTCCTCGTTACGCGAGAAAGGCACGCCGTAATGCTCGAGCTCATAGACCGCCTTCGGCGCTTCCATGGTCAGATACTGCATGGCATCGACGTCGCCGAGCCAGTCGGAACCCTTGACGGTATCGTAGAGATGCCACTGCCAGCTATCGGGCGTCATGTTTTGCAGCGAGGCGGCAATGCCGCCCTGGGCGGCAACCGTATGCGAGCGGGTCGGGAATACCTTGGTGATGCAGGCCGTGCGAAAGCCCTGTTCGGCCATGCCGAGCGTGGCGCGCAGGCCGGCGCCGCCGGCGCCGACGACGATTACGTCATAGGAATGGTCGACATAGGTGTAGGCCTTCCCATTCTGAGCGGGTGAAGACGTTGCCATGATACGGTTATCCTACGAATGCGATTTTCAGAATGGCGAAGAGACAGAGGCCTGCGATCAGCACCGCAAAGAACGTATTCAGCATCAGCAGCAGCAACTTGCCGATCTCGCCGTGAACGTAGTCCTCGATGATGACCTGCATGCCGAGCTTCATGTGGATGGTGCCGGATATGACCATCAGGCCCATGATGACGGCGACGAACGGGTTCGACAGCGCGCGAACCACGTCGGCATAAGGCGCGCCGGCATAGACGATCATGAAGATGGCGAAGAAGATGATGAGGGGAACGTTGGCGACGGCCGTCAGGCGCTGGCGCCAGAAATGATCGGTGCCTTCCTTGGCGGAGCCGAGGCCGCGAACCTTGCCCAGAGGAGTGCGCATATCCATGAGTGCGACCTTCAGAAGCGAATGATGAAGCCGATCACCCAGACCAGCACGGTCAGACAGAGCGATCCGATGATATTGGCGATTGCGAGCTTGGTCGAGAATTCCTTCTCGAAGCCGTGTCCAAGGTCCCACATGAAGTGGCGGAAGCCGCCGAGCAGGTGGTGGATCAATGCCCAGGTGTAACCGAGCAGGACAAGCTTGCCGATAATGCTGCCAAGCACCCAGTTGGCCCAGTCGTAATAGGCCTGGCCGGTGGCGGCCGCGATCAGCCACCAGGCAATCAGCAGCGTGCCGAAATAGAGAGCGCCACCGGTGATACGGTGAACGATCGACATGACCATGGTGGGGATCGGCTTGTAAATTTGCAGATGCGGCGACAGGGGCCGGTTTGTCACATTCGCCATCAGAACCTCGCGGCGTCTTCTCTTTGCCCTTGATGTCAGGGGCATTCTCAGTCAACCACACGAATGACAAAATTCTGTGTGCGTTGCATCAATCTCGACGTTTAATCACCGAAACCCCTGACGACAAGCATAATTGCTGCCTGCTTTTAATTTAATCGATTCGCGTTACCGGGAAGTTTTCACGGCCGCGAAACTCGTCTCTTTCGCTCTATTTTTAAGCTGACTGCACGCCTGCGTGGACAAGATCGGCCTTTTGGCGCAATCTGGCGTTAACGATTTGTTAGCGTTTCGGAGTTTGGTCCATGTTTCCCAGTCTGCCCAAGACTGCCCTTGCTCTTATCGCGGTGCTGGCAGCACTGCCAGCCGCAGCTGGAGAACGCCACTTCGATCATCGCTTTCCGCGCCACAACGGTTTTAACGACGGCGTCTTCCTCGGCAGGCGCACTCACTGGGACAGTGGCCTGCATTTCACACGCGACAACGTCATCCGCTATCGCCCGCGCACCCCTTTTCTCAGGCAGTTCAACTATCCGGGGGCAAATCGCTACGGCCGCAACAACATCGTCGTCATCACATCCCAGCCCCAGAATTATGATCAGAATTACGGGAGCAACGGCGTCTACGCCGGATCGTCCTATGCCTATCAGACGGATGGCGGGACCTATGTCGGCGGCGACGGGTACTATCGTCTGGCCGGGCCGGAGCGTAACCTTGCCCCGAAGGCCAAGGTGATCGATGTCGGAATTGCCGACGATCCCTGCTCTTATGAGGCCAATGTCTGCGTCATCAGACCCTAAGGCCTGAACCGCCAGACAGTCGTCTTCTTGACCTCGCTGTCTTCGAGCGCCCGGGTGACGGGCACTTCATAGACGGCGCAGAATTCCAGCCTATCCTTTGGCAAATAGGTGCGCCCGGGATCGCCGACCAGCACGTCCTTGCCCTCGGCCGCGAGCGTCTCGAACCAAGGCACCAGCGCACCGGCGAAGGATTTGTCGTAGAAAACGTCGCCTGCGAGAACCACATCCGCATCGACGTTCTGACCAATCAGATCGGTCTCGTTGAAGTCCAGCGAGACCGAATTGGCGGCCGCATTCAGCCGCACCGCCGTCTGTGACCACGGATCGATATCGGAGGCCGTTACCTTGGCCGCACCAGCCTGGCTTGCGGCAATTCCCACCAATCCGGAACCGCTCGCGAAATCCAGTATGCGCTTTCCTTTGACCGTTTCGGGGTGATCGAGAACGTAGCGCGCCAGCCCCTGACCACCCGCCCAGGCAAAGGCCCAGAAAGGCGGCGGCAGGCCGATCGCCTCCAGCTCCTCTTCCGTCTTCAGCCAGAGCTCATGGGCTTCGCTGGCCAGATAAAGCTGGATTTCCGGCACATGCGGCGGCGCAAGCAGGCTCGTATTGGCGCGGATGAAGGTTTCCGGGTCAGTTTTCAAAACTGCTCAGCGCGGCGGGTTGTCGAAACCGCCCATGCGGCAAACCTCGGCCCATTCGTCGTCGGTCACCGGCTGCACCGAAAGCCGCATCGAGGTGACCAGCGACATCTTGGACAGTTTCTCGTTTGCCTTGATGTCCTTCAGCGTCACCGGCTTCGGCACGTCCATGACGGCGCGGATATCGACGCAATCCCAGCGATCGTCACCCTTCGCCGTCGAATCGGGATGCGAGAGCGCGCAGACTTCGACGATACCGACGATCTCCAGCCCATCATTGGAATGGTAGAAGAAACCCTTGTCGCCGATCTGCATGGCCCGCATGTTGTTGCGCGCAAGGTAGTTGCGCACACCGGTCCATTCTGTGCCCTTCTCGCCGGCCGCCTTCTGCTGTTCCCAGGACCAGGCCGCGGGCTCGGATTTATAAAGCCAATGCGCCATCGCCCTCAAGCCTCCGGCTTGTTGAAGACCCAGTTGAAGGGCTTCACCTCGACGCTTTCGAAAAGGCCGGCCAATGCATAGGGGTCGGCAGCGCCGAGCGCCGTGGCATCATCAGCCGTTTCGGCATGGACAATCACGAGGCTGCCATTCGGCTTGCCTTCCGAATCGAGAAACGGGCCAGCCATGGCAAGTTTGCCTTCGGCATTCAGCTTGTTCAGGTAATCCAGATGGGTCGCGCGCGTTTCCATGCGCACATTGAGATGGCCGGGCTTGTCCTTGCAGAGAAGGGCGAAAAGCATGTCTGTCTCCTATTCGGTCGTAATCGGACGTGTCATCAATTGTTCGATGGCTTCGGGTATGCCGAGCCTGCCGTCGATGATCGCGGAAACCGCGTCGGTAATCGGCATCTCGACGCTGAGTTCCTCGGCAAGTCGCGAGGCAACTGCAGCAGCAAAGGCCCCTTCCACCAACTCGCCATGCGAAGGATCGACCTTTTCGCCGCGTCCGAGCGCAATGCCGAAACGCAGGTTACGCGACTGATGGCTGGTTGCCGTCAGCACCAGATCGCCGAGGCCGGAAAGCCCGCGCGCCGTATCGGCATTGCCGCCCTTGGCGACGATGAAGCGTGACATCTCGGCAAGCCCGCGGGCAATCAGTGCCGCGCGCGCCGAATCGCCGATGCCGGCGCCTTCGACAATACCGCAGGCAATCGCCAGTACATTCTTCAACGCACCGCCAAGCTGCACACCGATGCGGTCTGCCGACGCATAGAGGCGGAAGGTGCGGCCGGAGATCGCCTGTGCCAGCCGTTCGGCAACCTGCATGTCGGCCGCGGCGATAGCCATGGCCGTCGGCAGCCCCTTGGCGATATCGGCGGCAAAGCCCGGGCCGGAGAGTACGCCGACCGGATGATCGGGCAATTCCCGCTCCAGCATGTCGGTCAAAAGCGCGCCTGTTTGCCTTTCGATGCCCTTTGCGCAGGTCACCAGGACGGCATCCTTGGCCAGATAAGGACCATATTGTCGAGCGGCGTCTGCCTGCGCTTGTGACGGCATGGCAAAGAGCACGATGCCCGCGTCGGCGATCGCATCTGCCTCAGCGGAGAATTCCAGCGTTTCCGGCAGTGGGATGCCGGGCAGAACAGCGTCATGAAGCCGTTCCGACCTGAGATCTTCGATCAGCGCGGGATCGCGGCCGACGAGAATTGCCGAATTGCGCCCAGTGAGCGCGATGACGGATGCAAGCGCCGTACCGAAAGCTCCCGATCCGACCACAGCGATCCGTTCGCTCATGCCTTGGCTCCCCGCTTTCCGGATCCGAGCACGGTCCCGGCCTTGGAATCAAGCGGCCACCGCGAGCGCGGCTGCACATCGAGATCGTCTGGCGCTATTCCCTTCGCCATGCGCTCAAGTCCGGCCCAGGCAATCATCACGGCGTTGTCGGTGCAGAGGTGAAGAGGCGGCGCGATGAAACGGAAACCATTCTTGTCGCAGAGCGCCTGAAGCGTGCTGCGGATCTCCTGGTTCGCTGCGACGCCGCCGGCCACCACCAGCGCCGGCTTTTCGGGAAGGTCCGGAAATTCCGCCTTGAATCGCTGCAGGCCGCGGCCGATGCGATCTTTCATCGTGCGGGAAATCGCCTTCTGGAAGGAGGCGCAGATATCGGCGACATCCTGATCCGTCAGTGGCGCGATCTCGGTCGCCGCCTGGCGCACGGCCGTCTTCAGGCCCGAGAAGGAAAAATCGAGCCTCGCTTCGCCAACGAGCGGCCGCGGGAAATTGAAGCGATCGGCATTGCCACCCCGCGCCATCCTCTCCACCGCCGGCCCGCCGGGATAGGGAAGGCCGAGCAATTTCGCCGTCTTGTCGAAAGCTTCGCCCAGCGCATCGTCGATCGTCGTGCCCCAGCGCTCGTACTCGCCGATGCCCCGCACGAGAATGAGCTGCGTATGGCCACCGGAAACGAGCAGCATCAGATAAGGAAAGGAAAGACCATCCGTCAGCCGCGCCGTCAGCGCATGGCCTTCCAGGTGGTTGACGGCATAAAGGGGTTTGCCCGCCGCCTTGGCGATAGCCTTGCCGGTCATCAGCCCGACAAGCAGCCCCCCGATCAGGCCGGGCCCCGATGTCGCGGCAATCGCGTCGACATCCGAGAGCGACACATTGGCGCGCTTCAGGGCTTCGTCGATCAGCTCGTCCAGCGCCTCGACATGGGCGCGGGCCGCTATCTCCGGCACCACGCCACCATAGGCGCTATGCTCGTCGAGCTGGGAAAGAACGACATCCGACAGGACATTGGAGCGGCCTTCGGCATCGCGCTCGACGACCGCAGCGGCGGTCTCGTCGCAGCTTGTCTCGATGCCGAGGATGCGCAGAAAGGGAGCCATGAAATCTGTTCGTTGATTGCGATAGGGGTTAAACCTGTTTACGAGAACTCCGGTAACAACGGAACAAAGTGGATGCAAACAAAACCTTTCCGTATCGGCACGCGTGGCAGCCCGCTGGCGCTCGCACAGGCGCACGAAGCCCGAGATCGGCTGATGGCAGCCCACAATCTTCCGGAGGAAATGTTCGAAATCGTCGTTCTGACGACCAAGGGCGACCGCATCACCGACCGTTCCCTGGCCGAGATCGGCGGCAAAGGACTTTTCACGGAAGAGCTCGAGCAGCAGCTTGCGGCCGGCGATCTCGATTTTGCCGTGCATTCGAGCAAGGACATGCCGACCAACCTGCCAGAAGGTCTCTACCTCTCCGCCTATCTGCCGCGTGAAGACATTCGCGACGCGGTCGTCGGCCGCACCGCTCCGAAGCTGATCGACCTGCCCCATGGCGCAACCGTCGGCTCATCCTCGCTTCGCCGTCAGGCGCTCATTCGCCGCATGCGGCCGGATATCAACGTCATCACCTTCCGCGGCCTTGTGGACACGCGCCTGCGCAAGCTGCAGGAAGGTCAGGTCGACGCGACGCTTCTGGCGCTTGCGGGCCTCAAGCGTCTTGGCAAGGTCGAGGTGATCACCGATATCCTCGACCCCGATAGCTTCCCGCCGGCACCCGCACAGGGCGCGATCTGTATCGAGAGCCGTATCGACGACAACAGGATCGACGAACTGCTGACGCCGATCAACGATCCGCCGACCTTCGACACGGTCTCCTGCGAACGCGCATTCCTTGCCGCCCTCGATGGCTCCTGTCGCACGCCGATCGGCGGTTACGCCGTCTGCGAGGGTGATCAGATCCGCTTCTCGGGTCTCATCATTACCCCTGACGGCCGCCATCAGCATGCGATCACCATAGATGGCAATCGCCGCGATGCCGCTGCACTCGGCACCCGCGCCGGACAGGATGTCCGCGCAAGAGCAGGAAGCAGCTTCTTTGAGGACTGGAGTTAGCCGGCATGCGCGTGCTCGTCACCCGTCCGGCACATTCGGGCGAACGAACCGCTCAACGTTTACGCGAGCTAGGCCACGAGCCACTATTGCTGCCGCTGACCCGTCCCATTCATGACGCGGCAGCCGCTCGTCAGGCTCTGGACACAACCATTGGGGCGATAGCGATAACGAGCGCGGAGGCGGTGCGCACGCTACAATCTCTGGATGACGCGCTGACACCCCACCTTTCGCGCCGTCTCTTTGCCGTCGGCGAGACGACGGCTGAGGAGGCCCGCAAGTTGGGATTCCGCTCCGTCACGGCATCGTCTGGCAGCGGCCGCGAACTGGCCGAGTTGATCGCGGCAAACAATACCGGCGGGCTTGTCTATCTCGCCGGCCTTCCGCGTGCCGAGGCCTTCGAGACGCGGCTGACAGAGCTGGGGCGTCAGTTCGCAGTGGCCGAATGTTACCGGATGGAATCTATCGCTCTCGATCCCGGGACGGTCGCCACCTTCCTCATGAGCAATCCTCCTGATGCTGTTCTTTTCTACTCCCGCCAAACGGCCGCAAATTTCTTTCAGATCCCGCAGGTAGAGTCCCTTTTGTTGCAGCTGCCGAAAATCCGTCTCATTTGTCTCAGCAACACTGTAGCGGAAGCTGTTCCATCTCTTTTGAGCACAGCCTTGGAGATTTCGCCGACGCCGGATGAAAAAAGCCTTTTGTCGCTGCTTTGAAGGCTTTAGCCGCCCAAATTTGATCTAACCTCTTCCCTTAACTGCCGTCCCTGTCTAGTTTCGTTGCAATGCAGGATAATGAGGACCTCATGGTATCGGGAAATCCGCCACGCCACTCGAAGAGCTCCGACAAGCCGGTCACGATTGACCTGGACGCGCAGGAATTCGCCTCGGCGACTGATCCTGAAAAGCCTGCTGAAGAAGCCGCACAAGCCATCGATGATGCGCCTGTCGCCGAGGCCGTTTCCGCTGCAGAAGCCGCGGGTGAACCGCTGTCCGAACACGAAAGCGAACGCGCCGCCGGCGCGCAGGATGGGTCCTTCTCCAAGGAACCCCCGCTCTCGGAACCGGTGCAACCGCCGCCGCCGCAGAAGGGAGCGGTCACATCGGGTCTGATCGCCGCGGGCATTTTCGGCGGCCTTGTCGCACTGCTCGGCGCCGGAGCCATTCAATATGCCGGTTATCTGCCGGGTTCCTCAACCTCGCAGACGAATTCAGCCGATATGGCCGATCTCGCCGGCGAGATCGAAGGGCTCAAGCAATCGGTCGCAAGCCTTGCCGCCAATCCGCCGCCGGCCGCCGATACAAGTGCTCTCGAAAAGCGCGTCGCGGCTCTCGAAGCGGCTCCCCAGGCACCGGCATCCGGCACAGCGACCGAGCCTGGCGGTGTTGAAGCGCTCAACCAGAAGATTGCAGATCTGACTGCTCAAATCGAGCAGTTGAAGACGAGCCTTACGCAGACCACCGAACAGCAGGCCTCCAGCGGCGCCGATATTTCCAGCCGCCTTGCCGAAGCCGAAAAGAAGCTGAATGAACCGCGCGAGGATGTCGCCGTCGCCCGGGCTATCGCAGCCGCAGCGCTCAAGGCCGCGATCGACCGCGGCGGCCCCTTCATCGCCGAACTTGATACATTTGCCGGCGTAGCACCCGACGATCCCGCTGCAACCGATCTGCGCGGCTTTGCCGAAACCGGCGTGCCCTCCCGCGCCGAGCTCATCCGTCAGGTTCCCGACGTTGCCGCAGCGATCGTCGAGTCCGTCAACCAGCCCGATCCCAACCAGAGCTGGTCCGACCGGCTGATGTCGAGCGCCAAATCCCTGGTTTCGGTCCGCCCCGTCGGTAATGTCGAAGGCGAAAGCGTTGAGGCGATCGCCGCGCGTATGGAGGACAAGGTGAAGAACGGCGATCTGCCCGGTGCAGCCACTGAATGGAACAGCCTGCCTGCTGCTGCCAAGCAGGCTTCCGCCGCCTTCAAGCAGTCGCTCGAAGCTCGTATCCGCGTCGAGGATCTCGTTGGCGGCGCTCTCTCGAAGGCCGTTTCCGGCACCGGCAAGGAAGGATGAGTATGGTCCGCCTGGTTATCTTCGCGCTCCTCGTCCTCGTTCTCGCATATGGTTTCTCCTGGCTTGCCGATCGTCCCGGCGATCTGTCGCTGATCTGGGAAGGCCAGATCTACCAGACCAAGCTGATCGTGGCGGCAAGCGCCATCATTGCGCTGATCGCTGCCGTCATGGTGGCCTGGTGGTTCGTCCGACTGATATGGACCTCTCCGCATTCGGTGACACGCTTCTTTCGCGCCCGTAAACGCGACCGCGGTTACCAGGCGCTGTCGACCGGCCTCATTGCAGCCGGCGCCGGCAATGCCCTGCTCGCCCGCAAGATGGCGGCCCGCTCGCGCGGTCTTATCCGCGCCGATCAGGAACCGCTGATCAATCTTTTGGAAGCACAGGCGGCGCTCATCGAAGGCCGCTACGACGAGGCACGCTCCAAGTTCGAAGCGATGGCCAACGATCCGGAGACTCGGGAGCTTGGCTTGCGCGGCCTTTACCTGGAGGCCAGGCGTCTCGGCGCAAACGAAGCAGCCCGCCAATACGCGGAAAAAGCGGCCGACAATGCGCCATACCTGCCGTGGGCAGCACAGGCAACGCTCGAATATCGCAGCCAGTCCGGCCGCTGGGACGACGCCATCCGCCTGCTGGAACAGCAGAAGGCCGCCAAGGTTGTCGAAAAGGCGGAGGCCAACCGTCTGCATGCAGTGCTGCTGACGGCGCGCGCCGATGACAAGCTGGAAAGCAATGCCGCCGGCGCTCGTGACGATGCCCTCCAGGCGCTGAAGCTTTCAGCCGATTTCGTGCCCGCCGCACTTATCGCCGCAAAGGCGCTGTTCCGCGAGAACGGCATACGCAAGGCTGCCTCCATTCTCGAACAGGCATGGAAGGCCGCACCACATCCCGAGATCGGTCGCGTCTATGTCCGCGCCCGCAGCGGCGATTCGACACTCGATCGCCTGAAGCGCGCCGAGCGGCTGGAAGGCATGCGGCCGAACAATGTCGAATCTCTCCTCGTCGTCGCACAGGCCGCACTCGATGCACAGCAATTCGCCAAGGCGCGTGCCAAGGCGGAAGCAGCCGCCCGTATCGAACCCCGCGAGGCGGCCTTTCTGCTGCTCGCAGACATCGAGGAAGCAGAGACCGGCGATCAGGGTCGCGTGCGCCATTGGCTGGCACAGGCGCTGAAAGCACCGCGCGATCCGGCCTGGGTTGCCGATGGTTTCGTTTCCGACAAATGGTTGCCTGTCTCGCCGGTGACCGGCCGTCTCGACGCCTTCGAGTGGAAGGCACCTTTCGGCCAGCTCGAAGGACCAGTCGAGGAAGGGTCGACCGCCCCGATCGAAACGGCGCTGAAGACCTTGCCGCCGCTGCGCCATACCCGGCCGGAAAGCGTGGTCAACGACCACCGCATTATCGAGCTGGAACGAGCCGCAACGATTGCGGAAGCCGTGCGGCCAGCACCTCCGGCCCCTACACCGGCAAAAGCCAATGAACCGTCCACCTCCCGACCGGCTCCTGCTGCGTCTGAACCAAAGCCCTTCTTTGGTGGCCTGCCGGATGACCCCGGCGTGCGCGATCCCAAGATGGAGCCGGAAACCAAGACGCGACTCCGCCTTTTCTGAAATGGAACAAAAACCGCATGTTCGAACGCTTTCAGGCATTCTTCCAAAATCTGACCGCCGACCGCCCGAAATCAGGCTTTGCGCCCGATGACCCGCGCATCGCGGTGGCCGCGCTCTGTATGCAGGTCATGGAGGCCGACGGCCAGATCAAGGACAGCGAGAAGAAGCGGCTGCGCAAGCTTCTGAAGGAGCAATACGCGCTCGACGGCAAACAGCTCGACGCCTTGATGGCCGCGGGGCTGGAAGCCGAAAGCACGGCAGTTGATTATTTCCGCTTCACCTCCGATCTAAAGAGACATCTCAATACCGAGCAGCGTCTGGAGCTGATCGGCATTCTCTGGGATATCGTCTATGCCGACGGCGAGCGCAGCGAGATGGAAGACCATGTGATCTGGCGGATCGCCGATCTCCTGGGGGTGTCCTCTCGTGAGCGTATTCAGAAGCGGCAGGAGGCGGCGGCACGAGTGACAAACGCACAGGTGGTGCAGGACGATGGCGACTGACAGGATAGTGAGACGCGACAAGCGTCCCATTCTCATCATTCTTCATCAGGAGCGCTCAAGCCCCGGCCGTGTTGGCCAACTTCTTGTCGAGAAAGGCTACGACCTCGATATCCGGCGCCCCGTGCTTGGCGACCGGCTGCCCTCGACGCTCGACGACCATGCGGGTGCAGTGGTCTTCGGCGGCCCGATGAGCGCCAACGATCCCGATGAATTCGTCAAGGCGGAGATCGACTGGCTGGAAATCCCCCTCAGGGAAAACCGTCCCTATCTCGGCATCTGCCTCGGCGCACAGATGCTGGCGCGCCAACTCGGCAGCAAGGTCGCGGCCAATTGCGACGGGTCTACCGAGATTGGCTGGTATCCACTCCATACGACGGAGAAGGGCCGGCTGCTGATGCGCTGGCCGAAGATGGTCTATCACTTCCACCGGGAAGGATTTGAACTGCCGCATGGCGCCGAGCTGCTGGCATCCGGCGACGCTTACCCCAACCAGGCTTTCCGCTACAATGGCAACGCCTGGGGCCTGCAATTCCATGCGGAGCTGACGCGGGTGATGATGCACCGCTGGGTCGTGCACGGCGCCCATCGCTTCATCCTGCCGAATGCACAGCAGGGACGCGAACATCTCGAAGGCCGCATGCTGTTCGATGCGCCGCTGAGAGCCTGGCTCGACGAATTTCTCGATGTCGTCTTCGAAGGCAAGTCGACCGTGGCCAGGACGACTAGGGCGCTTCTCGTATAGGCGCGTCGAGCGTATCGATCTTCCTGAGCTTCGGAAAGCCGCTTGCCCAGAGCGCAGCGACCGCAAGCGTACCGACCCCGCCGATGATGACGGCCGGAACCGCACCAAAGGCCGAGGCCATGGTGCCCGCTCGGAACTCGCCGAGCTCATTGGACGCGCCGACAAAGACCATATTGACGGCATTTACGCGACCGCGCAGATGGTCCGGCGTCCAGAGCGCAATCAGGCTCTCGCGAACATAGACGGAAATCATATCCGCAGCGCCCATGATCGCGAGCGCTGCGATGGAAACCTCGGTATTGGTCGAGAATCCGAACACGATCGTACCAACGCCGAAAATCGCCACGCCGATGAACATATACAGGCCGGCCTTGTGCTTCAGCGGATAGGCGGCAAGGAAGATCGCCATGATGATGGCGCCCACGCCCGGCGCCGAACGCAGCAGGCCGAGGCCCCAGGGCCCGAGCGTCAGGATATCACGCGCAAAGATCGGCATCAGCGCGGTGGCGCCGCCTAAGAGAACGGCGAAGAGATCCAGCGAGATGGCCCCAAGCACCACCTTCTCTTCCCTTATATAGCGGAAACCGCCGAGGATCATGTCCCAGTTCTTGGCTTCACCCGTCGTCTTCTGCGGCGGTTTCGGGATCGTGTAGAGCAGGATCGCACCCAGCGCAGAAAAGATGACTGCGACCATATAGGCCGTCGAAGCGCTGACGCCGTAAAGCAGACCGCCGAGCACGGGGCCGGTGATGGCCGCAAGCTGCCATGAGGAGGAATTCCAGGCGATCGCGTTCGAAAGGTCCTTCTCCGGCACGAGGTTCGGCGCAAGCGACTGCACGGCAGGCGTCATGAAGGCGCGTTCTATGCCGAAGATCAGCAGCACCGCGAAAACCAGAATTGGTGAAAAGCTGCCGGTAATCGTCATCCCCAGGAGCGCAAGCGTGCAGAGCGCGCTGACAAGCGAGCAGATCGAGGCGATGGCACGGCGATTGTGTCGATCGGCCACCGATCCAGTAACGAGGATCAATGCGAGAGACGGCAGGAACTGCACGAGCCCGATCAGGCCGAGATAAATGGCGCTGCCGGTCTGGTCATACATCTGCCAGCCGACGGCGACGCTGACGATCTGCTGCGAGAAGGAAAGCAGAAACCGCGCGAAGAAAAAGCGGGTGTAGGACGGATGCCGGAACGCGGCAAAACGGTCTCCGGTGGGCGAAAGCGACATGAAGCTTTTCCGAGAGAGCGGGCGCAGAATTGCCTGCGAAGTGGCCCGTTAAACATGATTTGCCATGCGTCTCCACACGGCCCTTGCTCGTTTAATCGCCAATGTCTACATATCTGTCAACAACGAACTGGAGACGGTAATGGCGGGAATTCTTGAAGCCATTTTTTTGATTATCAATGTGGCTTTGAACCTCTATTGGTACGTGATCATTGCCAGCGCCATTTTCTCGTGGCTGTACGCATTCAACGTCATCAATTCGCATAACCAGTTTGTCAGCCAACTGGGCATGTTCTTCTATAACGCCACCGAACCTGCATTGCGGCCGATACGACGTTTTCTGCCCAACCTGGGTGGCATCGACATCTCTCCGATTGTTCTGTTGCTGATCATCCTGTTCATCCAGGCCATACTCAACAATCCGATCAAGCCTTTCCTATTTTCGCTGGTCGTTTGAGCCGTCCCTGGAGGCTTTCCGGTGATCACGTCCGTCTTGCCGTAAGGTTGACGCCGAATGGCGGGCAGAATGCCATCGACGGTATCGAACCAGATGGCGAAGGCGGCATGTTCTTGAAGGCGCGTGTCACCGCCGTCCCGGAAAAGGGAAAAGCCAACAAGGCCCTCATAGCGCTCGTCGCCAAGTCTTTGGGTATTGCAAAGTCCTTGGTCAGCCTTGCTGCCGGCGATACATCGCGCAAAAAAATCCTCCGGATCGATGGCGATCCGGAGGATTTGATCAACAAGCTCGAAACGCTATTTGGCTAGAGCAATTCCGGCGAGGATGTGCAGCGGTTTTGCATCCGCAACTGCGTAAAGGCCGGAATCAGGCCTTTTCTTTCTTGGCGCGCTCGATGGCTTCGAGGATCAGGTCGCCTGCTTCCTTGGAGTCGCCCCAGCCATAGATCTTCACCCACTTGCCAGGCTCCAGATCCTTATAGTGCTCGAAGAAATGCTCGATCTGCTTCAGCGTGATGTCCGGAAGATCGGTATAATCCTTCACCTTGTCATAACGCATCGTCAGCTTCGGCGAAGGGACGGCGATGATCTTCTCGTCCTTGCCGGAATTGTCTTCCATCTTCAGAACGCCGATGGGGCGCACGTTGATAACGCAGCCCGGAACCAGCGGACGGGTGCTGGCGATCAGCACGTCGATCGGGTCGCCGTCTTCGGAAAGCGTATGCGGCACGAAGCCGTAGTTGCCCGGGTAGGTCATCGGCGTATAGAGGAAACGGTCAACGACCAGCGTGCCGGCTTCCTTGTCCATTTCATACTTGATCGGATGACCGCCGACCGGAACCTCGACGATAACGTTGACGTCTTCAGGTGGATTCTTACCGATTGAAACGGCGTCGATGCGCATAGGAAACTCCCGGGAGGTTGAATTGCTCGAAGCCAGTTAATCGGTTTCATGACGCAACGCAACATGCCTCGCAAGCAATGCTTAATGCGCGCGGGCGTCAAAATATATAATTTTTCTAATGAAAGATGCAGCGACTGCGGTACCGCAATCAGTTCCAGATGAAGCCGATCTTTTTGATCTGCTTATGGTCGAAATTTTCCATGCCTTCGCAGAAATCGACACCGCCATGGTCGCGATAAAAGCCGGCTGCGGTCTCATTTTCTTCCAGGCACCAGACGACCATACCGTTGCAGCCGAGAGATTTCAGCAACCGCCGGGCTTCACCGAAAAGCAGTTTTCCGAGGCCGATACCCTGATATTCCGGGCGCAGATAAAGCTCGTAGATTTCGCCTTCCTGAGGCAATGCGCGAGCGCGATTGAGGCCGAGGGTCGCATAACCCGCGACAGTTCCCGCCACATCCAGAACAAGCAATGTCGCCGGACCGCGCGTCGCCTTGCGCCACCAGTTCTCGCCGCGGCGCTCGATCATCTGCGTCAGAGCACGATGCGGAATGATGCCGGCATAGGTATGCTGCCATGAAAGCCGGTGGGCTTCCGAAATGGCTCGGGCATCATGCGGTTCGGCCCGCCGGACATCGATCGACAACGTCTTCATAACGCTTACTCTGGTCCCGCTGGCGACAATTAACCATATGCGGCAGCCGCATCGTGATCGATTGCCCACAGACTTGATATGTGGACGACAGAGAAAATTTAACGCTTTTTTAACGATTGTCACAAGACGGAATCGACGCAGCGCACAATAAAAAACCCCGGCGCGAAGGCCGGGGTTTTAAAGGAGTAGGCGAGGCTCTTACAGAGCTGCCTTCGACTTTTCGAAACGCTTGCGGTCGTTAGCGTCGAGATACATCTTGCGCAGGCGAATGTTCTTCGGCGTCACTTCCATCAGCTCGTCGTCCTGGATCCAGGAAAGAGCACGATCGAGTGTCATGCGGATCGGCGGGGTAAGCTTCACGGCTTCGTCCTTGCCGGCGGCGCGGATGTTGGTGAGCTGCTTGCCCTTCAGCACGTTCACTTCAAGGTCGTTGTCGCGCGAATGGATGCCGATGATCATGCCGGCGTAGACCTTTTCGCCCGGCTCGATGATCATCGGACCGCGGTCTTCCAGGTTGAACATCGCATAGGCGACGGCTTCGCCGGAACCGTTGGCGAGCAGCACGCCGTTGACGCGGCCACCGATCACGCCCTTGTAGGGCTGGTAGTCGTGGAACAGGCGGTTCATGATCGCCGTGCCGCGCGTGTCGGTCAGCAGCTCCGACTGGTAGCCGATGAGGCCGCGGGTCGGTGCGTAGAAACGCAGGCGAAGGCGATTGCCGCCCGACGGACGCAGCTCGACCATCTCGGCCTTGCGCTCGGACATCTTCTGCACGACCACACCGGAATGTTCTTCGTCGACGTCGACAACAACTTCTTCGATCGGCTCGAGAACCTGGCCGCTTTCATCCTTGTGCATCACGACGCGCGGACGCGACACGGCGAGCTCGAAGCCTTCGCGACGCATGGTTTCGATGAGAACGGCGAGCTGAAGTTCACCGCGGCCGGACACGTAGAACGAATCCTTGCCTTCGGCTTCTTCAATCTTCAGGGCGACGTTGCCTTCGGCTTCCTTGAAGAGACGGTCGCGGATGACGCGGCTCGTCACCTTGTCGCCTTCAGTGCCCGCCAGCGGGCTGTCGTTGACGATGAAGGACATCGTGACGGTCGGCGGATCGATCGGCTGCGCCTTCATGGCTTCTGAGACCGCAGGATCGCAGAACGTATCAGCGACAGTACCCTTGGACAGGCCGGCGATCGCGACGATATCGCCTGCCTGCGCATCTTCGATCGGCTGACGCTCGATACCACGGAACGCGAGGATCTTGGAGATACGGCCAGTTTCGATCAGCTTGCCATCCTGGCCCAGAACCTTGACGGCCTGGTTCGGCTTGATCGAGCCCGATGCGATACGGCCGGTGATGATGCGGCCGAGGAAGGGGTTGGCTTCAAGGATCGTTCCGATCATGCGGAACGGGCCTTCTTCGACCTTCGGTTCCGGAACGTGCTTGAGCACGAGATCGAGAAGCGGCGCAAGACCTTCGTCCTTCGGGCCTTCAGGATTGACGTTCATCCAGCCGTCGCGGCCCGAACCATACATGATCGGGAAGTCGAGCTGTTCGTCGGTCGCGTCGAGATTGGCAAAGAGGTCGAAGACTTCGTTGATGACTTCTTCATGGCGGCCATCGGGACGGTCGATCTTGTTGATCGCGACGATCGGGCGAAGGCCGACCTTCAGCGCCTTGGAGACGACGAACTTCGTCTGCGGCATCGGACCTTCGGAAGAGTCGACCAGAACGATCGCACCATCCACCATCGACAGGATGCGCTCGACTTCACCGCCGAAGTCGGCGTGGCCGGGGGTGTCGACGATATTGATGCGGACACCCTTCCATTCCACCGAGGTTGCCTTGGCGAGAATGGTGATGCCGCGTTCCTTTTCGAGGTCGTTCGAGTCCATCACGCGCTCTGCAACGCGCTGGTTCTCACGGAACGAGCCGGACTGTTTCAGGAGCTCGTCGACGAGGGTCGTTTTGCCATGGTCAACGTGCGCGATGATCGCGATGTTGCGAAGTGCCATTTGTCATAATCTCTGAGGCTGGGGCGCTACGCTTAGTGGACGCGCCATTTATGTTTGGCGCGCTCATACCGTTTTTTTCGCGATTGCGAAAGGGGGTGGCACGCGAAAGCTGCGGCATGGCTATCACCATGCCGCTTTGCTCTATGTCATCAAACTGTCTTAAGCGTCACTGCCTGTCAATTCCTCGAAGGTCGCAAGGCCCTTCTTGACCAGCATCGCGTCCGGGCTCGGCAGCTTGCCGCGGAAAGCCTTGTAGGCGTCTTCCGGATCGACGGAGCCGCCCGTGGAGTAGATATTGTTCCGAAGCTTTGCGGCCATTTCGCCGCTGAAGGCATCGCCCGTCTCTTCGAAGGCGGCGAAGGCATCGGCATCGAGCACTTCCGACCACATGTAGGAATAATAGCCCGCCGAATAACCGCCGGAGAAGATATGCTGGAAGTGCGGCGTGGCGTGACGCATGACGATCGATTTCGGCATGCCGATTTCCGAGAGCACCTCGGCCTGAACGGCCATCGGATCCTCCACCTTGTCGCGCGTATGGAAGGCCATGTCGACCAGCGCCGAAGAGGTGAACTCCACGGTGTTGAAGCCGGAATTGAAGGTGCGGGCGGCAAGCACCTTGTCAAGCAGCGCCTGTGGCATCGGCTCTCCGGTTTCGAAATGCACGGCATATTCCTTGAGGATGGCAGGAACCGTCAGCCAGTGCTCGTAGAGCTGCGAAGGAAGCTCGACGAAATCGCGCGAGACCCCCGTTCCCGATACAGAGGGATAGGTGACGTTGGAGAGCATGCCGTGCAGCGCATGGCCGAATTCATGGAACAGCGTACGCGCGTCGTCGAGCGAAAGCAGCGCCGGCTTTCCTTCCGCGGGCTTTGCGAAATTGCAGACATTGTAGATGATCGGCATCTCGCCATGGTGGCCGTTCTTCATCGTCAGCTTGTGCTGTGACTGGAAGGAGCTCATCCAGGCGCCCGAACGTTTCGAGCTGCGGGCGAAATAGTCGCCGAGGAAAAGCGCGACCAGCTTGTCGTCCCGGTCGCGAATCTCGAAGACCCGGACGTCCGGATGATAGGCGGCAACGCCCTTCTTCTCGACGGCATGAATGCCGAACAGGCGACCAGCAACGTCGAAGCAGGCGTCGATGATCTTTTCGAGCTGCAGATAGGGCTTCAGCTCCGCTTCCGAGAAATTGAACCGCTGCGCCCGGATCTTCTCCGCATAGTGACGCCAGTCCCACGGCATGACGTCGTGGTTCTTGCCTTCCGCGGTGATCAGCGTGGCGATATCCGCTTCTTCCTCGTGAGCGCGCTTCACCGCCCTTGCCCAGACGGCGCGCAGCAGGTCATTCACGGCCTCTGGCGTCTTCGCCATGGTGTTGTCGAGCTTCAGCTCGGCGAAGTTGGCGTAGCCGAGAAGCTTTGCCACCTCGTCACGCAACGCAAGGGTCTCTCTAATAATGCCACGGTTATCCGTCTCGCCAACATTTTCACCACGCGCCACCCAGGCCTTGAAGGCCTGCTCGCGAAGGTCCCGGCGCTCGGAGAAAGTAAGGAACGGCTCTATGATCGAGCGTGACAGCGTTACGGCATATTTGCCGTCCTCGCCGCGCTCGCGGGCAGCAGCTGCCATTGCGTCGCGCAGGAAATCGGGAATGCCGGCAAGTTCCTCTTCGCTGGAGAGGATCAGCGACCACCCCTTTTCGTCGGCAAGTACGTTCTGTCCGAAGCCGGTGCTGAGGCCGGCAAGCTTTTCGTTGATCGAAGCAAGTTTCTCCTGCTCCGCCTTTGGCAGCTTGGCGCCTGATTTGACGAAGCCTTTCCAATGCCGCTCCAGCACGCGTGTCTGCTCCAGCGTCAAGCCGAGGCTTTCACGCTTTTCCCAGAGTGCGTCGATACGCTTGAAGAGGTCGGCATTCATGCCGATCTTCGAGTAATGCCGGGACATTTTCGGCGAAATATCCCGCTCCAGCGCCTGAATGACATCATTGGTATGCGCGCCGGCCCGGTTCCAGAAGAGAGAGGAAATGCGCGATAGTTCATCCCCGGCAATCTCGAGTGCGACGACCGTATTGTCGAAACTCGGCTCTTCCTTGCTGCCGGCGATCGCGTCGATCTCTCTTTCGTGCAAGGCGAGCGCGGCCTCGAAGGCCGCGGCAAAATCGCTATCGGCAATGGCGTCAAAACGCGGCAGGCCATGAAGGCCATTCCAGTTGACAAGTGCCTGATTGAATTGAGTGGAAGAAGACATATGAAAGTCCTTTATGCCGGCAAGTGGATCGATAATATAGGAAGGTCGCCACGGAATTGATATGTGGTCGGCCGTGACTTTTGTCCGCCCGGCTAATTCTTGTGGGCAAGAATTGATACATAAAAATTAACCAATCGTTAACGATTGACGCGAATCGGCTCGAGACGCTAGTTTCCCCTTATCTTCAAGTAAGAGGACATGCGCATGGAAATTTTTTCCCTGCGGTCTTCTCAGAGTTTGCTATTCAAAAATAATACAAACAATAACGCAAAAAGTTCGAAGACCGCTGATATTGTAATCGAGCCTAAGCACGGCATTGCTCAAGGCTCATTCCAGATCGAAGATTTTGATAATCGCCAGGCGATCGATTTCACGGCCGTCAGTGCAGGCGAATTGCGCAGCTATGCCCGTCAGAGCCTTGACAATGGCTTGATTGATCAGAGTACCTTTGCCGCAATATCCGAACCATTGCCCATGCACGCGATCGATCCGCTCGGCAACGTCATCGATCTGTCCAATGTCACCGACGGCACCAGTTTCAACTTCCTGGACTACTACAAGGACCAGCTTCAGATCGCCATGTCGATCGGCGACCCGAATGAGGTTCAGACGCTGAGATCAGTCGTCGGCTTCCTTGCCAGCGAGACCTGATCAGGCTTTCCGCCAACCGAGCAGACCGGGCGTGGCATGCCACAGGGCCTGAACGGCGAAACCCATGAAGAGCACGCCCGAGCAACGTACAATCAGCCTTTCATGGGCGCGGTAGAAGCGGCGTACGACGCCGGCACCGATGATCCCGATCAGGATGATGTCGGCCGTGATGAAACCGACGAAGGACACGCTGAGCAGCATCGGCAGGGCCTGAAAGTCGAGCGCGCTTGCAGAGCCTGCGACCAGCGCCGTGAACGTGGCGAGCGCCACCGGATAGCCCTTCGGGTTGGTGACCCCGAAAATCAGTCCGCGGCGGAACGGCCGCTCCACGACGAGCAGCGCCTGTCCCTCGGCCTTCGGCTTCGCATTGACGGCGCTCCAGCCGATCCAGGCGAGATAGAAGCCGCAGGCAAGCCCCAGCAGGTCGAAAACGAACGTGCCGATCGTCTTGGCGCCGACGATCGCAACCAGCGCCAGACCCGACCAGACGAGATCGCCGACAAGATGCCCCATCATGAAGAAGGCGCCTGCCTTGCGACCCTGCCCGGCCCCAATACCGAGAAGCTGCAGGAAGGCCGGACCGGGGATGAGCACATAGAAAAGCGCCGCCAGAAAGGCGCCGACGAGCAGGGAAAGCGGCATGGAAAGGCTCCGATGGTAACCGGTGCAGCTTATGCCATGACCTCGTCCCGTCAAGACACTGGTCGACGTTGTATCGGCCGGGAAAGAAAAAAGCCCGCGCGGCGAGGCCGGCGGGCTCTTTCGGATCGGTCCGACGAGCGTTACTTCTGCAGGTTACGCTTGCCGAGCGTGCGAAGGCGCAGCGCATTGAGCTTGATGAAGCCGGCGGCATCCTTCTGGTCGTAGGCGCCCTGATCGTCTTCGAAGGTGACGAGCTTGTCGGAATAGAGCGACTTTTCGCTCTCACGGCCGGTTACCATGACATTGCCCTTATAGAGCTTCAGCGTCACTTCACCTTCGACATGTTCCTGGCTCTTGTCGATGAGGGCCTGCAGCATTTCGCGCTCCGGCGAGAACCAGAAGCCGTAATAGATGAGCTCGGCATAACGCGGCATCAGCTCGTCCTTGAGGTGTGCCGCTCCACGGTCGAGCGTGATCGACTCGATCGCGCGATGCGCTGCCAGCAGGATCGTGCCGCCGGGGGTCTCGTAGACACCGCGCGACTTCATGCCGACGAAGCGGTTCTCGACGAGATCGAGGCGACCGATACCGTTGTCGCGGCCGTAATTGTTGAGGGTCGCGAGCAATGTTGCCGGCGACATCTCGACACCGTTGATCGAGACGGCATCACCCTTGCGGAAACCAACCTTGATGGTCGTGGCCTTGTCGGGCGCCGCTTCCGGAGAGATGGTGCGCATATGCACATATTCAGGCGCTTCCTGCGCCGGGTCTTCCAGAACCTTGCCTTCGGAAGAGGAGTGCAGCAGGTTGGCATCGACCGAGAAGGGAGCCTCGCCCTTCTTGTCCTTGGCAACCGGGATCTGGTGCTTCTCGGCGAATTCGAGCAGATCGGTACGGCTCTTGAAGGACCAGTCGCGCCACGGCGCGATGATCTTGATGTCTGGGTTCAGCGCATAGGCAGAAAGCTCGAAGCGGACCTGGTCGTTGCCCTTGCCGGTCGCGCCATGTGCGATCGCGTCGGCGCCGGTCTTGCGGGCGATATCGATGAGGTGCTTGGAAATAAGCGGACGGGCAATCGACGTGCCGAGCAGGTAGACACCTTCATAGACGGCATTGGCGCGGAACATCGGGAAGACGAAATCGCGCACGAATTCTTCGCGCACGTCCTCGATATAGATCTCCTTGATGCCGAGCATCTCGGCCTTCTTGCGCGCCGGCTCCAGCTCTTCGCCCTGGCCGAGATCGGCGGTGAAGGTCACGACTTCAGCGCCGAGTTCGGTCTGCAGCCACTTCAGGATGATCGAGGTATCGAGACCGCCCGAATAAGCGAGCACGACTTTCTTCACGTCTTTGTATGATGCCATGATGATGAGGTCCGTTGCATGAAGGCCGCGGCACACCCGCAAAGCCCGGTATCGCGGCACTTTTAGCGAGATTGGCGCGTGACGCAAGGGCAACGAGGCGCCAGCGGTACCCCGATAAGGTTTGACAGCGCAAAAGCAGAGCCCATATTCGGCACCGTCCGAACAATGCTCCGAGGAGAGGCCAGTCCCGTGACGAATATTCAAGACATTTTCAAACAATCCAATGTTGCCGTCATCACCGGCGGCGCATCCGGCATCGGCCTTGCCGCCACAAAATACTTCGCCAGGGCCGGCATGAGCGTCGTGATCGCCGATCTCGGTGGCGACAGGCTCGCCAGCGCCCGCGCCGAACTGGAGGCGATCGCGGGCCAGGAGCATGTGATGGCTGTCGAGACCGACGTATCGCAGAAGGAGCAGATCGAAGCCCTCGAGCGCGCTGTCATCCAGCGCTTCGGCCGCGTGCATGTGTTGATGAACAACGCCGGCATCGGCCCGGAAACCTCGATCTTCAGTCCGCAGGCCGGCTGGGACAATATTCTTGCGGTCAATCTTCTCGGCGTCGTCAACGGCGTCAGGGCATTCGGCCCGGGGATGATAGCCCATAACGAACCCGGCCTGATCATCAATACCGGCTCCAAGCAGGGCATCACCACCCCGCCTGGCAATCCCGCCTATAATGTTTCCAAGGCCGGTGTGAAGGTCTTCACTGAAGCGCTCGAGCATGAGCTGCGCAATACCGAAGGTGCCGGTATTTCAGCGCATCTGCTGATCCCAGGCTTCGTCTTTACCGGCCTCACCAAAGGCGATCGCCAGGAAAAGCCTGCCGCGGCCTGGACGCCGGAACAGACGGTCGATTTCATGGTCGAAAGCCTGGAGCGCGGCGATTTCTACATCCTATGCCCCGATAACGACGTAGCCCGTCCTGTCGATGAACGCCGCATGGCTTGGGCGATGGGCGATATCATCGAGAACCGCCCGCCACTGTCCCGCTGGCACAAGGACTACGCTGAAAAATTCAAGGCCTATCTCGAACAGAAGTAATCGGTGCCATCACAAGGTTTGATTGGTAAATTTCTGAAAGCCGCGTAAGAGATCGTCGGATCTTTCTCCGGCTTTCAGAGTATACCATGGAGTTTCTGCCAAGCTTTCCGACGCTTATTGCCTTCGCCGCCGCCACTTTGTTGCTTGCGGCAACCCCCGGCCCTGACATGACCTTGTCGATCAGCCGTGCGCTGGCACAGGGCAAGAAGGCAGCCCTTTTCGTTGTTCTTGGCACCAGCCTCGGCATCGTCGTGCACACGATGCTGGTCGCCTTCGGCATATCGGCTTTGATCATCGCTTCTCCGACCGCTTTCCTGATCCTGAAGACCGGCGGCGCCGCCTATCTCTTCTGGCTGGCAGTGCAGGCAATCCGCTACGGCTCGAAGCTGACGGTCGCTAAGGTTGAAGGCCCAAGGGGCACGATCCTCTCGAACATTTCCTCGGGCTTCTGGGTCAACCTGCTGAACCCGAAGGTCATCATCTTCTTCATGACCTTCCTGCCGCAGTTCGTCGATGCGAGTGACCCCGCCGTTACGCACAAGCTGCTCTTCCTCGGCTTCTGCTTCATCCTGGTCGGAATGCCGGTCAACGCGGCTGTCGTCATGGCTGCCGACTGGCTGTCGAGCTGGCTGCAGAGCAACAGGAAGGTGCTGCGCGGCATGGATTATACCTTCGCTGGCGTCTTCTCGGTTTTCGCCGCCAAGATCCTGCTCACACAGGCGCGCTGATCAATGATCAGCACGCTGTCAGCTTAGCCGATCAGCACGCTGTCGGCCTAACCGATCAGCAGCGCATCGTCGTCGAGCGTCTGGCCACGCATCTTGCGGAACATGGCGATCAGATCTTCGACCTGCAGGTTCTTCCTGTTGTCCCCAGCCACGTCGAGCACGATCTCGCCGCCATGCAGCATGATCGTGCGGTGGCCGTAGTCCAGCGCCTGACGCATGGAATGCGTCACCATCATGGTCGTCAGCTTGCGTTCGGAAACGATCTTCTGCGTCAGGTTCATGACGAACTCGGCCATACCGGGATCGAGCGCTGCCGTATGCTCGTCGAGCAACAGCACTTCGGAGCCGGCAAGCGTCGCCATGACGAGCGAAACGGCCTGCCGCTGACCGCCGGACAGCAGGTCCATACGGTCTCTTAGCCGGTTTTCCAGCCCGAGATTAAGCTCGGCGATCCGCTCCTTGAAATAGTCGCGGCGGCTTCCACCGAGAGCTGCGCCAAGCCCGCGCTTTTCACCGCGCCGGGCGGCCAGAGCGAGGTTCTCCTCGATCGACAGCGCACCGCAGCTTCCGGTCAATGGATCTTGGAAAACGCGTGCCACCAGACCGGCGCGGGCCGATGTAGACTTGCGCGTCACGTCGGTCTTGCCGATCAGAACCGAGCCTTCACTCGGCATGACATCACCGGCGAGCACGCCGAGCAGTGTCGATTTGCCGGCGCCATTGGAGCCGATGACGGTGACGAAAGAGCCTTCCTCGATTCTCAGGCTGACGCCGTTCAGCGCCTGTTTCTGCAGCGGCGTGCCACGCCCGAAAACAACCTTGATGTCCTTGACGCTGATCATGATGCGGCACCTCCGCGAAGGCGGGGAAGAATGAGCGCGACCGTCACGAGAACCGCCGTCACGAAATTGAGGTCGGAGGCCTGCAGGCCGATGACGTCGCTCGACAGCGCAAGCTGGATGGCGATGCGGTATATGATCGAGCCGAACACACATCCGATAAGCGCAATCAGCAGCCCCCGCCGCCCAAGCAGCGTCTCGCCGATAATGACTGCAGCAAGGCCGACGACGATGGTACCGACACCCGAGGTGACGTCCGCAAATCCGTTGGTCTGCGCAAACAGCGCGCCGCCAAGCGCCACCAGCGCATTGGAAATCGCCATGCCCAGATAGATCTGCCGGCTGGTATCAACACCCTGGGCACGGGCCATGCGGGCATTGGCGCCCGTGGCACGCATCGCAAGCCCGGCATCGCTTTCAAGGAAGCGCCAGACGACGATGACGGCGATAACGACGAGGCTGCCGACGAAGAGCGGCCGAACGTAGAAATCCCTGAGCCCATGCCCGAAGAAGGGACTGATCATCGTATCGGCATTGATGAGCGCGACATTCGGCTTGCCCATGACGCGTAGATTGACCGAGAAGAGCGCGATCATCGTCAGGATCGAGGCGAGCAAGTTGAGGATCTTGAACCGCACGTTGAGGAGCGCCGTCACCATTCCGGCTCCGGCCCCCGCTGCCATCGCGATCAGTGCTGCGAGCCACGCATTGACGCCGGCGATGATCAGCACCGCAGTCACGGCTGCGCCGAGCGGGAACGAACCGTCCACCGTCAGATCCGGAAAATCGAGAACGCGGAACGCAAGATAGACGCCGAGCGCGACGAAGGAATAAACCAGACCGAGCTCGACGGCCCCCCAGAATGCAATTTGGCTCAAGGCTTTCAGCCCCTTTTGTTTCCGTTCCGCCCGTCGCGAAACGGGAGCCTTTTAATATATTCAGCCGCCCCCGTGCAAACAGGAGCGGCTGATCGTAGCTAAGACCTTGGAACGACAGTCGATTATTCGATGACTTTGTTGGCGCGCGAGACAACGCTTTCCGGCAGGGTGACACCCATTTTGGCCGCCGCTGCCTTGTTGATGACGAGATCGCTGCCGGCCGCGGTCTTCACCGCGATATCACCGGGATTTTCACCCTTCAGCACGCGAACGACGATCTCGCCGGTCTGCTTGCCGACATCATAGTAATTGAAGCCAAGCGCTGCGATCGAGCCGCGAGCAACGGAATCCGTATCGGCGGTGAAGAGCGGCAGCTTGCTTTCTTCTGCAACGGCAACCGCACCTTCCAGCGCCGAGATGATCGTGTTGTCGGTCGGGATGTAGATCGCATCGGCGCGGCCGACGAGCGCGCGGGCGGCGCCCTGCACTTCGGCGGACTTCGTCGCAGCCGATTCAACAACGGTGATGCCGGCCTTCTCGGCTTCAGCCTTCAGTGCCGCCAGAAGCGAGACTGAGTTCGCCTCGCCGGAATTGTAGAGGTAGCCGATCGTCTTCACATTGGGCAGGATTTCCTTGATGAGCGCGATGTGTTCGCCGACCGGCGACATATCGGAAAGGCCCGTCACGTTGCCGCCCGGCTTGTCCATGTTCTTGACGAGCTGCGCGCCGAGCGGGTCGGAAACGGCCGTGAACACGACAGGGATATCGCGCGTCGAGGAAACGACGGCCTGGGCCGACGGCGTGGAGATCGGCACGATGACGTTGGGCTCGTCACCGGCAAACTGGCGGGCGATCTGGGCTGCCGTTGCCGGATTGCCCTGCGCGGATTCGAAGACGAACTTGAGGTTTTCGCCTTCCTTATAGCCGGCAGCAGTCAGCGCATCGAGCACGCCTTTGCGCGCAGCATCGAGCGCCGGATGTTCGACGATTGCGGTGACGGCAACCGTGACGTCAGCGGCCTTGACCGGCAGTGTAAGGGCCAAAGTTGCAGCACAGGCCAGAAGAATTGAACGCATGGGATGTCCTCCAGAATGATTTTGGGGGCACTTTTAGAAAAAGCGCCCCCGTTAATCAATCGCGGAGATTTGTTGCGACGATCAAACTTGCTGATCAGTCGTCTGCGCCGTGGTTGGCGATCATCATGGCTTCGAAGGCAAGACGCTCGGTCTTGCGCATGCGTTCCGATTCCGACTTCAGCTGACCGCAGGCAGCGAGAATATCGCGGCCGCGCGGCGTGCGGATCGGCGAAGCGTAACCCGCCGAATTGATGAAATCGGCAAATTTCTCGATCTGCGCCCAGTCAGAACACTGATAGTTCGTGCCCGGCCAGGGGTTGAAGGGGATGAGGTTGATCTTCGCCGGCACGCCCTTCAGGAGCTGGATCAGCCCCTTGGCGTCTTCCAGGCTGTCGTTGACGTCCTTCAGCATCACATATTCGAACGTAATGCGCCGCGCATTCGAAAGACCGGGATAGTTCCTGCAGGCTTCGATCAGCTCCTTCAGCGGATACTTCTTGTTGATCGGCACGAGAATGTCGCGCAGGTCGTCACGCACCGCATGCAGCGAGATCGCCAGCATCACACCGATTTCTTCGCCGGTGCGCAGGATCTCGGGTACGACACCAGACGTGGAAAGCGTTACGCGGCGCTTGGACAGGGAAAGACCATCACCGTCAGTAGCGATCAGCAGCGCCTGCTTGACGGCATCGAAATTATAGAGCGGTTCGCCCATGCCCATCATCACGATGTTGCTGACCTTGCGGCCTTCCGACGGCACCATGGCGCCGACAGGCACGTCGCGGTCAGGGAAATCGCCGAGCCGGTCACGGGCGAGCAGAAGCTGGGAGAGGATTTCCTCGGCTGTGAGGTTGCGAACCAGCCGCTGCGTGCCGGTGTGACAGAAGGAACAGGTGAGCGTGCAGCCGACCTGGCTGGAAATGCAGAGCGTGCCGCGCCCTTCCTCGGGAATATAGACGGCCTCGATCTCGACCGGACGGCCGGCACCCCGCGGCGGAAAACGCAGCAGCCACTTGCGCGTGCCATCATTGGAAATCTGTTCTTCGACGATTTCGGGCCGGGCGATGGTGAAATGCTGCTTCAGCATCTCGCGCATGTCCTTGGCGACATTCGTCATGTGGTCGAAGTCGGAGACGCCGCGCACATAGATCCAGTTCCAGAGCTGCGATACACGCATTTTGATCTGCTTGTCCGGCACACCTTTTTCGCGCAGCGCCGTACCCATTTCCTCGCGCGTCAATCCGATCAGCGAGGGTTTTGGCGCAAGCTCAGTACCGAGAGGCGCCCGTCCGGCGGGCTTGGCAACGGTCATCGCATCCATAATGGACATAATCTTCTAATCCCGAACTCAACATGGCAACCATCCCGGAAAGCCGGAAGACTTACGGGGCCGGTGACGCATGATTGCAGAAATGAATGGGCGGAGCGGCGATGAATTCGCCATCCTTCCGCAGTTGCGCGCCGCTTTAGCATCAATTTGCCTCCACGTCACTAGACCCGCGTCACGAGAGATGGAGGCGTCCCTATAGATGGAAACGACGAAGGCCGGCGCAAGGCCGGCCTTCGAAACATTGCCTCAAGCAATCGAACTTACTTGCAGCTTTCGATCTGCTTCAGTGCAGCCGAAATACCAGAGAGCGAATAGCTGTAGGACGTGCCGGTGCCCTTGCGCGAGACAGCGTTGACGGTCATCGAATGGCCCGTCTTCATGGCTGCGACGAGCGCCGGCTCCTGCGCGGCGTTCTCGACCCACGCAGCCTTGTCCTTGGTGAACATCACGAAGGTCTTGTTGTCGATGACAACATTCACCTTGGAGTTTTCCTGCAGCGAATAGCCCATCATAGCCTGCGGCTCATAGGAGATGTTCTGGCCCGGGCGCTGCGACACGATGAAGAAATTGTCGCCGTGGTCGACGCTTGCCGGCTGCTTTGCAGTCGGTACCGAAAGCACGTAGCAGACGGTGGATGCGCCGGACTTGTAGGAATAGGCGCCCCATGCCTGGAACTGCTGGATGCGGGTCGGTGCTGCTGCCGCCTGCTGCGCTGCCGCCACTCCGGTCATAGCAACTGTGAGGGCGAAAGCGGATACGATACTTTTTACGAACATGGAATTCCTGCCGGTTCTTGCGGTTCAAGGCCCGAAGCGATCATTGCGGGCGGCGCATAATCACGATCTGCTTTATTTTGACTTAATTCAGGTTACCAAATGGTCAACAATGGCTGCGAATTGTATCTGCCTGTTTCATTTTCGCCCGACCGTTAACGTCTGAACCCGACAGCGGCGCTTGTGTCACGCTCTGTCGTGATGGGCTGAGCCATCGGTTCGGGTGAATTTAAGACACAAAGATTCAGGCAAGAGTTTGACCTTTCTCAAATCCGTTGTACCTCATTAAGGTGTGGAAATTCAGGACGAAATCTGTGTCGTAGGGAGTGCGTGAGGGGATATGGATGCCGAGGAAAGACAGCGTTTCGCTGCCCTCGCAAAGGCCGTTGCCGATCAGCGCGACGAGTCCGCATTCTCCGTTCTCTTCGACTATTTCGCACCGCGCCTGAAATCATGGCTGATGCGCCAGAAGATGACATCAGGCGAGGCCGAGGAACTGGTTCAGGAGATCATGATCGTTCTCTGGCACAAGGCCGCTCTCTACGATCCCAGCCGCTCCTCGCTTTCCACCTGGCTTTTCCGCATCGCGCGGAACCGCCGCATCGATCAGCAGCGCCGCGCCCGGGTTCGTGTTCTCGATGGCGAGGATCCGACGCTGCAGCCGCCCGAGGAGATGCGCGCCGACGAAATCGTCGCCAATGACGATCGCGATGCGCAGGTGCGCGACGCCGTCAGTCAATTGCCCGAGGAGCAGCGGGCACTTCTCCAGGCTGCCTTCTTTCTTGGCCAGTCGCATTCGCAAATCGCTGACGCGACCGGCCTGCCACTCGGCACGGTAAAATCGCGCATCAGGCTCGCCTTCGGCAAGCTGAGAAACCTGCTGGAGCGGGAAGAGGTCTGAAGCGTGCGGCGGTTTGCGATGACGACAGGCGTCAAAACAATGGTCCGGCGGAGCAGGCGCATCTGAAAAATCGGGACGCGATTTAAATCGTCTTCATCCCGTCTTCGGAGCGGTCGGCGAGAACGCGATCGGCCGCCTCGTAATGGCTTGGCCGGATATTGCCCCTCACCATGGCAAAGGCCGCCGACAGGACGGCGACATCATCCGAAAAGCCGATTACGGCGAAGATATCGGGGATGATATCGACCGGCATGACGAAATAGGCGAGCGCTGCCAGGAGAACGCCGCGCACCCTGGTTGGCGTCTGCGGATCAAGCGCGCAATAGAAACCGGCAACCACATCGCGTGAGAATGGAATTTGACGTACGGCACGGCGAAAGGTCGGCCAGAATTTCTGCCGCACCGTCTTTTCACGACGGTTCTGCGTATCCTCGTCGCCCGGCAACAGGATTTCTCCGTATTTGACGTCGTCCATCCCGATATCCCTTGTGGTCGCTCCGAACATATGGTGACGACCGAAACCGTTTCAATCAACTCGCGGCGCTGCAGCCTTGTCCATGGCCTTTGCAAGCTTGAAATCCAGCTCAGTCAGACCGCCGGCATCATGCGTGTTGAGCTTGACCTCGACTCGGGAATAAACGTTGAACCATTCAGGATGATGGTTGAGTTTTTCCGCAGCAAGTGCCGATTCGGCCATGAAGCCAAAAGCTTCGACGAAGCTGCCGAATTTGAACGTCTTCGAAATCGAGCCCTCCGCATCATCGAGTGTCCAGCCCTTGAGCTCGCCAAGCAACTGGCTGATCACCGGTCTTTCCAGCTTTTCCCTTTTCATGCCATGCTCCTTCCATCCTTCGCCAGGTTCTCAGATGAAACGTATCAGCATCCTCTTTGTTTGCATGGGCAATATCTGCCGCTCTCCACTTGCCGAGGGAATATTCAGCCATATCGCTGATGAAACAGGCCTTGGCGATGCGTTCCGCATCGATTCCGCCGGCCTCGGCGGCTGGCATCAGGGAGAACTTCCCGACCGACGCTCGATCGCCACCGCAAGCGTACATGGCATCGACATTTCCGGGCAACGCGCCCGCAAGATATTGCTCGAGGATTTTGACGGTTTCGATCTGATCCTCGCCATGGACCGGTCGAATGTCTCTGAACTGCGCCAGCGTTCCCCCGACCGGGAAAATATCCACCTTTTCGGCGATTTCGCGCTCAACACCGGGGAAGATATTCCCGATCCCTATTATGGCGACCGGGAAGATTTCGAGTTCGTTTACGCCAGGCTCTTCAATGGCTGCAGCACGCTGGTCGAGAGGCTCGGTGCCATCAGCGGTTCGTGGAGTGGGAACACCTCCTCGGTGAGGTAGGGTCCGCCGCCAACCGATTCGCGAGACGACAGAAGCACGAAGCGCGGCACGGTGAAGGTCGAGGTCTGGAAGTTGCCGCGGCCGGCGAGGTATTGGACGACATCATCGACACGGGAATATTTCAGCCTGGCAAGGGTGACATGCGGCGTGAACTTGCGCGGGTCAGGCGGCAGGCCGATACGCTGGCAGATCCGCTCGATCTCGCCCTGCAGGGCGTACATTTCCGGCGAAGGAGAAACTCCCGCCCAGATCGAATGGGGTTTTTTGGAGCCGAAGGAGCCGATGCCCTCAAGCCGGAGCTGGAATTCCGGCCGGTCGATACGATCGAGGCGCTCGACGATTTCGTCTGCCGTGCGTCCGTCGACATCGCCGATGAAGCGAAGTGTGATGTGGTAATTCTCCACATCGATCCATCGAGCTCCGGGAAGACCACCGCGCAACAATGACAGACTCATCGCCGCATTGCGCGGAATTTCGAGGGCGGTAAATAGTCTCGGCATAACGAGCACTCCCCGAATCTTTTGCAGGTGCTCACACGGAATCACGCATTACAAACCTGTGCAAGCCCCTATTTCTTCACAGAAGAAATCGTTCCAACGAATTTCGTGACAGCTGGTTCCATCTTTTCCACCATAACGTCCACCCCCTTGGCGTTGGGATGCATGCCGTCGTCGAGTTTCAGGCCAGCATCCAGGACCACGCCGTCGAGAAAAAATGGATAGAGTTCAACCCCATGTTTTTCCGCAAGTTTCTGGTAGATCGGGTTGAAGCGTTCGGCATAGTCCGCCCCCATGTTCGGGGGTGCCATCATGCCGGCGAGCAATACCGCAATGCCGCGCTCTTTTAACCGGCTTATCATCTGGTCGAGATTCTTTTCACTCTGATCCGGAGGGATGCCGCGAAGCGCATCATTGGCCCCGAGTTCGAGAATCACCCCATCGGTTCCATCAGGAACGGACCAATCGATTCGCGCAAGCCCGCCCGTGGTTGTGTCGCCCGAGACGCCGGCATTGGTGATCGAAACGTCGATCCCCTTGGCCTTCAGAGCCGCCTGCAGCTTTTCAGGAAAGCCGTCGCCCGGCGGCAGCTGGTAGCCCGCCATCAGGCTGTCGCCGAAACCGACCAGATTGATCGTGCGTGCTTGCGCAACCGTCGAGAAAATCAGGGAGAAGATGATGACAGCGAAGTGAAGGGCGGCAACTTTAAATCTCATAATGCTTTCCCTAGATTGGCTAGGTGCCGTTATGCGGCCATTCGGTTACGGAACTTATATAGGGCGATTTCTGTTGGCCAAAACCATCATCGATCTGAAACACGCCGATTTGACGCTCGGTAATGCTGCTGCCTCCGTGCATGTGCTGAAAGGCATCGATCTGGAGATCAGCGCCGGCGAATCCGTCGGCATCGTCGGTCCCTCGGGCTCCGGCAAGTCCACGCTGCTGATGGTGCTTGCAGGCCTTGAGAAACTCGACAGCGGCGAAATCAATATCAACGATACGCCCCTGCACGCGCTGAGCGAGGATCAGGTCGCCGATTTCCGCGGCCGCAATATCGGCATCGTCTTCCAGTCCTTCCACCTGATCGCCAATATGACGGCGCTGGAAAATGTCGCGGTCCCCCTCGAGCTCGCCAATGTACCCAATCCCTTCGAGATCGCTCGCCGTGAGTTGGCATCCGTGGGGCTCGCCGAACGTCTGAACCACTATCCTGGTCAGCTCTCCGGCGGTGAACAGCAGCGTGTTGCAATCGCCCGTGCGCTCGCGCCGTCACCTGCCCTGCTGATCGCCGACGAACCAACCGGCAATCTCGATACCGATACCGGACGGCAGATCGCTGATCTCCTGTTTTCCAAACAGGCCGAACGCGGCATGACCTTGCTGCTCGTCACCCACGATATTGGTCTCGCCAATCGCTGCTCGCGCCAGATCCGCGTCCGCTCCGGACGCATCGAAGGCGACAGCGCCGTCCGCCAGTCCGAGGCGGCGATTGCATGACGATCGTCACGCCGCATATCTCGCTCGCCTTCCGTCTGGCCCTGCGCGAGCTTCGCGGCGGCCTGAAGGGCTTCTACATCTTCCTCGCCTGCATCGCACTCGGCACCGCCGCAATCGCTGCCGTCAACTCGGTCTCGCAATCGATCACCGATACGATCGCTTCGCAAGGGCAGGAGCTTCTGGCAGGTGATGTCCGCTTCGAGCTCAACAACCGCGAAGCGACGCCGGAGGAGATGAATTTCCTCCGCGGCCTCGGCGAGGTCTCCGTTTCCACCGGTCTGCGCTCAATGGCCCGCAAGCCCGATGGTTCGGATCAGGCGCTGGTCGAGGTGAAGGCCGTCGACGGTGCCTATCCGCTCTACGGCACTTTTGAAGCGCAGCCGAATTATCCGCTCTCCTCCCTGCTGTCAGGAGAAGGCGGCACATACGGCGCGGTCGTTGCCCCGCTGTTGCTGGAGCGGTTGGGATTGCAGATCGGCGACGAACTGCTCCTCGGCAACGTCAAGCTCAGCATCACAGGCACGGTCAAGACCGAGCCCGATGCGCTCTCGGAAGGCTTCGGCTTCGCCCCTCGCATGCTCATCAGCCGAAACGCCCTGCAGGCTTCGGGCCTGATCCAGACGGGCAGCCTTGTGGAACATGTCTACAAGATCAAGCTGGAAGACCGCAGCACGATGAGCGGCATCCAGGCGCGCGCCACCAGGGAATTCCCGTCAGCCGGCTGGTCGATCCGGACCAGCGATCGCGCCGCCCCGTCACTGACGGAAAACATCACCCGCTTCTCGCAGTTCCTCACGCTGGTCGGCCTCACCGCATTGATCGTCGGCGGTGTCGGCGTCGCCAACGCGGTTCGCGCCTTCCTCGATGCCAAGCGGACGACGATCGCCACCTTCAAATGCCTGGGCGCGCCCGCCGCCGTCGTTGTCTGGATCTATCTCTTCCAGATCGGCATTATCGCGGCAGCCGGCATCCTGGTCGGTCTCGTGTTCGGCGCATTGTCACCTATGCTGGCTGCGCAGTTCCTTGCCCAGTTCCTGCCGGTTTCCACCGATCCGACGCTCTATCCCGGCGCTCTGCTTCTTGCGGCCCTCTTCGGCATGCTCACGACGCTTGCCTTTGCCATCCTGCCGCTCGGCCATGCACGCGAGGTGCCGGCAACCGCACTCTTCCGCGAACAGGGTTTCGAGGCACGCCGCCTGCCCTCCTGGCCTTATGTGCTGCTGGCCGTGCTCTTCATGGCAGCACTCGCAGGCCTCGCAATCTTTACCGCCTATGATCGCTTCATCGCTGTGGTTTTTGTCGGCGCCATCATTTTCGCCTTCGTCATCCTGCGGCTCGTCGCGGCTTTGATCGCCTGGGCGGCGCGTAGAAGCCCGCGCGTCAACTCGCCGGCGCTGCGGCTGGCGATCGGCAATATCCATCGCCCCGGAGCACTGACGCCCTCGGTCGTTCTCTCGCTCGGTCTCGGCCTGGCGCTGCTCGTGACACTGACGCTGATCGACGGCAATCTGCGCCAGCAATTGACCGGCCGTATGAACGAAGGTGCGCCGAATTTCTTCTTCGTTGATATCCAGGGCGCCGAACTCGATACCTTCCGCAACCTGATCCACACCCGGTCACCAAATGGCAAACTGGTGGAAGTACCGATGCTGCGCGGCCGCATCATCGCCTTTAACGGCCAGGACGTGACCAAGATGAATGTTCCGGCGGCCGGCCGCTGGGTGCTCAACGGCGACCGCGGCATCACCTACGAGGAAAGCCCGCCGGAAAATTCGACACTTGTCGAAGGTCAATGGTGGCCAAAGGATTACAGTGGCGAGCCGCTCGTTTCCTTTTCCGCGGAAGAGGCGCATGAACTCGGCCTGAAGATCGGCGATACCGTGACTGTCAACGTCCTCGGCCGCAACATCACGGCCAAGATCGCCAATCTGCGGCGGGTCGAGTGGGAATCGCTGTCGATCAACTTCGTGATGGTCTTCTCGCCGAACACCTTCCGTGGTGCCCCGCATGCGTGGCTGGCGACACTGACCGACCCTGCCTCGACCGAGGCGGAGGACGCCGCGATCCTGAAATCCGTGACCAATGCCTATCCGACCATCACCAGCGTGCGTGTCAAGGACGCGATCGATATCGTCAACCAGTTGGTCGGCGAGCTTGCGACCGCCATCCGCGCTGCAGCATCCGTTGCACTCATCGCCTCCGTTCTCGTGCTGGCCGGCGCACTTGCCGCCGGAAATCGAGCGCGCACTCATGATGCTGTGGTGCTGAAAACGCTTGGCGCGACGAGGGCCATGCTGATCCGTGCCTTCAGCTACGAATATCTCATCCTCGGTGTGGCCACTGCGATTTTCGCGCTCTTTGCCGGCGGTGTCGCTGCCTGGTTCATCGTCAGTCGCATCATGCGCCTACCCTCCAGCTTCATGCCTGATGTCGCCGGTCTCACGCTTGTCACCGCCCTTGTATTGACCGTCGGCATCGGCCTGATCGGCACCTGGCGCATCCTCGGGCAGAAGGCGGCACCCGTTTTGCGCGAGCTGTGACGGGCAAGGGGCTTAAATCCCTTCACCTTACGGCGATTTAACCGAGCGGCAGATTGCAAAGGCCTTGTTTGAAAAGGGCGAAAGCCTCATATTGTCAGCAGGCATGCTGGAAGCTCCGCAGCGGCGCCCGGGTCGTAAACCCGACACCGTATTTCCATCGGAGCTTGTAAGAGGAAACTATGGCTGATCTTCGTAACTACCAAAGCCGTGCACAAACCGGCGAAGTGATTGATCAAGGCCTCCGCGCTTATATGCTCAAGGTCTACAACCTGATGGCGCTGGGTCTGGCGATCACTGGTTTGGCCGCCTATTTCGCATTCACCTTCGCCGTCCAGGACGGCCAGCTCACCCAGTTCGGTCAGGTCCTGTACCAGTCGCCCCTGCGCTGGGTCGTGATCCTTGCGCCTCTTGCGGCGGTCTTCTTCCTGAGCTTCCGCATTAACCGCATGAGCGTGGCTGCGGCTCAGACGACCTTCTGGGTCTATGCTGCACTGGTCGGTCTCTCGCTGTCGTCGATCTTCCTGATCTACACCCAGTCGAGCATCACGCAGACCTTCTTCGTGACCGCGGCCTCCTTCGGTGCGCTGTCGCTCTACGGATACACGACCAAGCGTGACCTGTCTGCGATGGGCTCGTTCCTGATCATGGGTCTCTTCGGCCTGATCATTGCTTCGCTGGTCAACATCTTCCTGGCTTCGTCGGCCCTGCAGTTTGCAATCTCCGTGATCGGCGTGCTGATCTTCGCAGGCCTCACCGCCTACGATACGCAGCGGATCAAGGAAATGTATTATGAAGCAGACGGTTATGACGTCGCTGGTCGCAAGGCCATCATGGGCGCCCTCACGCTCTACCTCGACTTCATCAACCTCTTCATGTTCCTGCTGCAGTTCATGGGCAACCGCAAGTAAGCAGGCTGGACTGAAACACGAAAAGGCGGCTTCGGCCGCCTTTTTTGTTGCGGGCACCTCGCTGGAATGCTTCAACGTGGCTGTCATCCAACCGTGCCGATCGATCCGAAATGCCTCCTCTCCTGCGCGACGCTTTTCCCTCTGATCTTCCTGCCATTACCGAAGTCTATCGCGAGTCCGTACTGAACGGCACGTCGAGCTACGAGATCGTGCCGCCGACCGAAGCGGAAATGACGGCACGCTACTGCGCTATCAGGGAGCAGTCCTATCCTTATATTGCCGCAACGGCCGAGGACGGCACGCTGCTCGGTTATGCCTATGCATCGGCATTCCGCACCCGTCCGGCCTATCGCTGGCTGGTCGAGGATTCGATTTATCTCGGCACGGAGGCGCGCGGAAAGGGCATCGGCAAGCTGCTCCTCGGAGAGCTGATTTCACGCTGCACGGTCTCTGGCTTCCGCCAGATGACAGCCGTCATCGGCGGCGCAAGTCCGGCATCGATCGCGCTTCACCGGTCGCTGGGTTTCGAAGAGATCGGTCTGATGAAAGGTGCCGGCTACAAGCACGGCCGTTGGCTGGATACGATGCTGATGCAGCGCAGGCTTGGCGAAGGAACAGAAACCCATCCCGATCCCGAGGCCTATCCAGGCACCCTGTTCAAGGGATGATATGGCCTATTTGTCGACGAGCTTCAGCGACTTGTCGAAAACCTTCAGAACAGGCCCAAGTTCGTGGCCGCGTTTCAGGATCACGCCGTTGAAGTTTACCACCGAATAGGCGCCCTGCTTGGCGGCAAGCTTCGGGTTCTTCTCGATGCGGAAGAGCGGCATTTCGCCTGAACGCTTGAAGACGGAGAATACCGCCTTCTCCCTGGTATGGTCGATCGCGTAGTCTTTCCACTCGCCCTCGCCGACCATGCGGCCGTAGATCCACAGAATCTGGTCGAGTTCCCGCCGGTGAAATGTCACCGGCATCGGGTCCTTGTTTTGTCTGTATTCCTTGAGATCAACGACGGTTGAAGAGCTATTGTCGACGGAGCGGCTTTCGCCGTGTCGCAAATCCGGCGTATCTGTCATCAGACTCCCAAGACCTCCACGTGTGACAGGAGAGTGACAGTTTGCCCGAGCCACGACAAATTGCAAGGGCGCCGACTATCACACTGGGGACGAAACCGGCTTTCTCGGCGGTGCCGCAATTCAGACAAAACAGCGCCTCATTTGCAAGAGAACTATAGGCTCCAGTTTGGCGCCAGCGCGCCAAAGGGCCCGGCGGAGCGTATCGACCTTAACCCCAGCCCCGAATACGCTTTGCCGGGCCGCCTAACTTTCATCCGCAAGCGAATGAAATCCTTATATATTTTTTCCTGCCATGACGACCGTCGCGCCGAGGATCGCTCCCGGATCGCCGTTGTCAGTCACAGACTGCAAGAGAATCGCTGATCCCTCGAGATCCGGTTTTTCCATGACGCTCGCCGGCAGAGTGAGCGTCGTGGCCTTGCCATCCCACATGCCGACGGTCTCCACGTCGGTGACACTGTGGAGGTACGAGATCTTCTGGCCGCTGTTTTCGCCCTTCTCGACGTCGATCGTTTTTTCCTTGTCGAAATAGACCATGACGACATTGGCCTTGCCCTGGCCCGCACCCAGCTTGATCTCCATTTCGTCGCCACGCATGTGGGCGCTTATAGGCACGGTCAGGCCTTTGCCGTCGTTGGCGTAGCCATTTATCTTGCCGTTGATACCGGCAAGATCGGCACCTGCGAGATGGTCCCGGCCATTGACGATGGCCTGGGGCGTATAGACGTTGCTGCGCCCCATCATACGGGCATAGCCGTACTGCCGCTCGGTATTTTCCTTCGAGCTCAACGTGTCGGCCCAGCCGAGATAATTCCAATAGTCAACATGATAGGCGAGCGCGATGACGTTGCCCTGGCTGACGAGCTTGCGGAATGCAGCATCGGCAGGCGGACAGGAGGCGCAGCCCTGCGCCGTGAACAGTTCGACGACGCCTTTCGGCGTGCCGTCTTCGGCCATGAGAGGACCTGCAAAAGCAAGCCCGACGATCAGCGGGATCATAAAACGCGGGGACATTCACCAGCACCTCTTTTTCAGTGCCGGCAATCCTGACCGCCGGCTCTGAGATATGAACGTACGAATAATCCTTCCGGCTCCAAACGCAAAGTCACGAACGGGTGAGACGAAGCCCCAGGCCGCAGGCTGCTGAAACACATCGGCGTGAGCAGTGATACCGACCTGTTTTGCGCAAAGAAAAACCGCCGGAAATTGCTCTCCGGCGGTCATTATCAGTCAAGTATCTTAAAAATCAGGCTGCGAGATCGCGCAGAACCGTCTGCAGGATGCCGCCATTGTTGAGGTAGACAACCTCGTCCAGCGTGTCGACGCGCGACACCAGCGGAACGTCCTTCACCGTGCCGTCGGCATAGGTGATCTTGGCGATCTTCTTTTCGCGCGGCTTGATGTTTTCGAGGCCCTCGATGGTGACGAGTTCGTCGCCCTTCAGGTCGAGGCTCTGCCAGGTCGTACCCTCTTCGAAGACGAAGGGAATGACACCCATGCCGACCAGGTTCGAACGGTGAATACGCTCGAAGCTCTGGGCGATCACGGCCTTGACGCCGAGCAGGTTCGTGCCCTTCGCAGCCCAGTCACGCGACGAGCCGTTGCCATACTCCACGCCGGCGAAGATGACGAGCGGGACACCCTCGGCCTTGTACTGCATGGCCGCATCGTAGATCGAGGTCTCTTCCTTGGACGGGTAGTGGATGGTGTAGCCACCTTCCTTGCCGTTCGCGCCAAGCATGAAGTTGCGGATGCGGATATTGGCGAAGGTGCCGCGCATCATGACTTCATGGTTGCCGCGGCGCGTTCCGTACTGGTTGAAGTCGGCGACGGCGACGTCATGGCCGAGCAGGTAGGCGCCTGCCGGCGACGCAGCCTTGATCGAACCGGCCGGAGAAATGTGGTCGGTGGTGATCTTGTCGCCGAAGAGGCCGAGAACACGTGCGCCCTTGATGTCGGATGTGCCGGTACCCTTCTTGCCCATGCCGACAAAGTACGGCGGGTTCTGGACGTAGGTCGAATCGTCGTCCCAGGCATAGGTCTGGCCCGGAGGAACCTGAACGGCCTGCCAGTTTTCGTCGCCCTTGAAGACGTCGGCATACTTCGTTTCGTAGAGTTCGCGGGTGACGTACTTCTGGATGAAGTCCTGCACTTCGTGCGAGGTCGGCCAGATGTCCTTCAGATAGACCGGGTTGCCGTTCTGGTCTTCACCGATCGGCTCCTTGGTCAGATCCTTCTGCACCGTGCCGGCGAGCGCGTAGGCGACGACCAGCGGCGGCGAAGCGAGGTAGTTCGCCTGAACGTCCGGCGAGATACGGCCTTCGAAGTTGCGATTGCCGGAGAGCACGCCGGAAACGATCAGGCCCTTGTCGTTGATCGTCTTGGAGATCGGTGCCGGCAGCGGACCGGAATTGCCGATGCAGGTCGTGCAGCCGAAGCCGACGAGGTTGAAGCCGAGCTTGTCGAGATCGGCCTGCAGGCCGGACTTGGCGAGATATTCGCCGACGACCTGCGATCCGGGAGCAAGCGAGGTCTTGACCCACGGCTTGGTCTTCAGGCCCTTGGCAACGGCGTTGCGGGCGAGAAGGCCGGCAGCGATCAGAACCGACGGGTTGGACGTGTTGGTGCAGGAGGTGATGGCGGCAATCGCCACGTCACCATGGCCGAGATCGAAATCCGTACCTTCGACCGCATAGCGGTTATTGAGCTGGCCGGGCTTCTTGTAGTCGGCATCCATCGAGCCGGCGAAACCGGTGGCGATGTTTTCGAGTGCGATGCGGCCTTCCGGACGCTTCGGGCCGGCCATCGAGGGAACGACGTCGCCGAGGTCGAGTTCCAGGGTGTCGGTGAAGACGAGGTCGGAACCGTCGCCATCGCGCCACATGCCCTGTGCCTTGGAATAGGCTTCGACGAGTGCGATCCGGTCATGCGTACGGCCGGACATCGTGAGGTAGTTGATGGTTTCGCCATCGACCGGGAAGAAGCCGCATGTTGCGCCATATTCCGGACCCATGTTGCCGATCGTCGCGCGGTCGGCGAGCGGCATGTTGTCCATGCCCGGGCCGAAGAATTCGACGAACTTGGAAACGACGCCCTTCTTGCGCAGCATCTGCACGACGGTCAGAACGAGGTCGGTCGCGGTGACGCCTTCCTTGAGCTTGCCAGTCAGCTTGAAGCCGATAACCTCAGGCAGCAGCATCGAAACCGGCTGGCCGAGCATGGCGGCTTCAGCTTCGATACCGCCAACACCCCAGCCGAGAACGCCGAGGCCGTTGATCATCGTCGTATGCGAGTCGGTGCCGACGCACGTGTCCGGATAGGCGATCGTCTCGCCGTCCTCTTCCTTCGTCCAGACGGTCTGGCCGAGATATTCGAGATTGACCTGGTGACAGATGCCGGTGCCCGGAGGAACGACGCGGAAGTTCTTGAACGCCTGCTGACCCCACTTCAGGAAGCGGTAACGCTCGCCGTTGCGCTGGTATTCCAGCTCGACATTCTTAGCGAAAGCCTGCGGCGTGCCGAATTCGTCGACAATGACGGAATGGTCGATGACGAGGTCGACGGGAACGAGCGGGTTGATCTTTTCCGGATCGCCACCGAGGGAAACCATCGCGTCGCGCATTGCGGCAAGGTCAACGACGGCGGGAACGCCGGTGAAGTCCTGCATCAGCACACGCGCCGGGCGATAGGCGATCTCGTTCTCGACGGCGCCCTTGTTGTTCAGCCATTCGGCGACGGCGAGGATGTGCTCCTTGGTGACCGACTGGCCGTCTTCGAAGCGCAGCAGGTTTTCCAGCAGCACCTTCATCGAATAAGGGAGCTTCGAAACGCCGGGCAGGCCGTTTGCCTCAGCCTTCGGCAGGCTGTAGTAGACGTAGTCCTTTCCACCAACGGAAAGCGTGGACCGACAATTGAAACTGTCAAGAGATTTAGACACGAGAGACCCCGTTTCTGATAGCCAACACAGTCGTGCGAACGCCTATGCACTTAATGCACATCAGGATGCGGGTACGGCCATTTCCGCTGTCCGCACGTGAGGAGAAACCTCAAGTTCGGCGCAAGGATGATATTCACGCCGACCGCTGGCGTGGTTGCAGGTCTTATAGATAATTTCGTAAAGACTTGCCATAGCGACAAGGTCAAAATTGGACATTTTTTGAGCCCGCCCGAGAGCGCCAACGAAGAAAGAGCCGATGCATGCATCTCATCGCTGAAAATCTGGCGGCCCGGCGTGGGGAAGATCTGATTTTCGTTAACGTTTCCTTTCACTTGCAGCCCGGCGAGGCACTGATCCTGACAGGCAAAAACGGATCGGGAAAGTCCACTTTATTGCGCGTGGTGGCGGGTCTTTTGAGGCCCGAAAAAGGCTCCGTTACAGTCAGTGATTCGCCAGCCGGCGAAAGTCGTCCGGCGGCCGAAGCGAGCCACTACCTTGGCCATCGGAATGCAATGAAGACGGAACTTACGGTTGCAGAAAATCTGGATTTCTGGCGATCCTTCCTGAGTTCTGGCACGAGAACTGGCCTGGGCACCGAAGAGGCCGCGGAAGCCGTCGGCCTGTCCGGCATCACGCACTTGCCCTTCGGCTACCTCTCGGCCGGCCAGCAGCGTCGCTTCGCCTTCGCCAAGCTTCTGGTTTCCCATCGCCCGGTCTGGATCCTGGACGAGCCGACCGCAGCGCTGGATGCGAATGCGGACAGGCTGTTTGCGCAATTGATCGAAGCGCATTTGACGGAAGGCGGGATTGTCGTCGCCGCGACGCATCAGCCTCTTGGACTGGAAAGGGCCAGGGAAATGAGAATGACCGGCTTTGCCGGCGTCGAGCAGGGAGTGTGGGGATGATCGCCCTCTTTCTCCGCGACCTCCAGCTTTCCGTCCGCGCCGGCGGCGGCGCGCTCATCGGCATTCTATTTTTCCTTACTGTCGTTGCTGTCATTCCCTTCGGTGTCGGCCCTGATCTGGCGCTTCTCTCGCGCATCGGACCTGCCATCGTCTGGATTGGCGCACTGCTCGCCGCCCTTCTCGGGCTCGATCGCCTGTTCCAGGCAGAGCGAGACGACGGCTCGCTCGACCTGATGCTGATGCAGGATACACCCCTGGTTCTGACGGTGCTCGTCAAATGCGCCGCTCACTGGACGGCAACCAGCCTGCCGCTGGTCATAGCCTCGCCGCTGCTCGGGCTCTTCATGAATATGAATGAGACGGCGATCGGCGCGACCATGCTCACCCTGCTCGTCGGCACGCCGGCAATCACCTTCATCGGTGCCGTCGGTGCAGCCGTTGCCGTCGCGCTGCCCCGAGGCGGACTGCTGGTCTCGGTACTCATCCTGCCGCTGACGATCCCAGTACTGATCTTCGGTGTCAGCGCCACCTACGCGGCAGTGGTTGGACCGTCACCTTTTCTGCCGCCGTTTCTGATACTCATTGCCCTGACACTCTTCTTTGCGGTGATAGGACCCGCTGCCGCCGCACTGGCACTTAGAAACACGGCGGATTGATCCGCGCTTCGATTGCGGCTCCCAGCGGATCAAGGTAAGGAAGCGGATATGAGCGAAACGAGCCTTGCCATCAGCAAATTCAGCGATCTCGCCAACCCGACGCGGTTTCTGGCGCTGGCATCGCGCGTCATTCCATGGCTGGCCGGCATTACGGCCCTCTGTTTCATCATTGGCCTCTATCTGAGTTTCTCGACCGAGGGCGACTACCAGCAGGGCGAAACGGTACGCATCATGTATGTGCACGTTCCCTCCGCCTGGCTCTCCATGATGTGCTATACGATCATGAGCATTTCGGCGATCGGCACGCTGGTCTGGCGCCATCCGCTGGCCGATGTTGCGGCCAAGGCTGCCGCGCCACTCGGAGCCGCCTTCACGCTGCTAGCGCTGGTTACCGGCTCCCTCTGGGGCAAACCCATGTGGGGTACGTGGTGGGTTTGGGATGCGCGGCTCACGTCCGTCTTTATTCTCTTCCTGATGTATCTCGGCCTGATCGCGCTCAACCGCGCCATGGACGAGCCTTCCAAGGCTGCTCGCGTCACTGCCATCCTCATCCTCGTCGGCTTCGTCAACATTCCAATCATCAAGTTCTCGGTCGACTGGTGGAATACGCTACATCAATCGGCAAGCGTTCTGCGCCTCGACGGACCAGCAATCGATCCGGAATTCCTCCGCCCGCTGCTGGTCATGGCGATCGCTTTCACCCTGCTCTTCTTCACCCTGCATCTGATGGCAATGAGAAACGAGATCTGGCGACGCCGTATCGCCTCCCAGCGTCGCATGGCCGCGCGTATGGCAAACCGGGAGGAATAGCGGTGGGTTCCTACGCTTTCTACGTCTACGGCTCCTATGGTTTCGCCGCCCTGGTGACACTTGCAGTGACGCTCTGGACCTGGGCTGACGGGCGCGCGCGTCAGAAGGAACTGGCAGCACTCGAAGCCGCCGGCATCCGCCGCCGTTCCGCCCGACCAAAGGATGCCGAATGATCGAAACTCCGCAAGAAAGTAGGCCGAGGAGCGGCGGCTTCAGCCGGTATGCTTTTGCACTGATCCCGCTCGTCGTCTTCGGCGGCATCGCCGCAACGGCTGCTAAAATGCTCTACGACCAGGATTTCCATGGCAAGAACATCGCCGAAATCCCCTCCGCATTGATCGGTACCAAGGCGCCGTCACTGAACCTGCCGCCGCTCGAGGGCTCCAACCTGCCGGCACTGACGGATGAAGCAATCAAGGGCAAGCTCACACTCGTCAACGTCTTTGCATCCTGGTGCATCCCTTGCCGTGACGAGCATCCCCTTCTCAAGCAGCTTGCCGAGGACGGGCGGCTGAACATCGTCGCGATCAACTACAAGGATAAGAACGAGAACGCCTTGCGTTTCCTCGGTGAGCTCGGCAATCCCTACCACGCCATCGGGATCGATCCGAACGGCAAGGCCGCGATCGACTGGGGCGTCTACGGCATTCCGGAGAGCTATCTCGTCGCGCCGGACGGCACGATCCTTTATAAGCGTGTCGGCCCCTTCGACGATATCAGCCTCAGGGAAGGCCTCTTTCCAGCAATCGAAAAGGCGCTGGGCAAGCCTGTTTCCTAGACGCCGCCCTGCCATATCTTGATCGCCTCGACGGGCCAGATCAGCATAATCACGTTCAGCGTGAGATTGTCGCGGATCACGTAGCCGGTGAAAATCTCGAAGAAGATCGCGATTGCCACCGTCAACGCCACCGGCGCTCTTGAAGCGAAAAAGAAGCCGACGGCCATGAAGATCGTATCCATCGCCGAATTGATGATGCTGTCGCCGTAGTAATCGAGCGAGATCGTCGCGGTTCGGTAGCGATCGATGATCAGAGGTGAATTCTCCAGAAGCTCCCAGCCGGATTCGATGACAACGGCCAGAAACAGGCGCGCCGCAAGCGGCTTGCCGCGAAGCACGAGATGCGCCAGCCCGTAAAACAGGAATCCATGGATGATATGCGACGGCGTGTACCAGTCGGACAGATGCTGGGAATTGCCGCTGGAATTGACCGTGCCTTCCCACAGCTTGACGTAGCCGCAAGTGCAGATCGGCACCCGGCCCATCATATATTCGGCAATGATCTGGAGGATCAGAACTGCGAAACAGGCGGAAAACCAGAAGATCTGATGCCGTGACCGGTCGGCGCCGTCGATGACAGTCACTTCTCGCTTTCAGCCTCGGTGGAAATGCTGTGCTTCAGCACCAGCGGCATCTGCGCCATGGTGAAGATGATGGTAATCGGCATCGTGCCCCAGACCTTGAAGGCGATCCAGAAATTGTCAGAGAAATTACGCCAGACGACCTCGTTCAGCACCGCAAGGAACAGGAAGAAGATGCCCCAGCGAATTGTCAGCTTGCGCCAACCTTCCGCATCGAGCTGGAAGGCCGCGTTGAAGACATAACCGAGCAGCGACTTGCCGAAGGCGAGGCCGCCAAGCAGGGTAAAGCCGAAAAGCGCATTGACGATCGTCGGCTTCATCTTGATGAAGGTTTCATTCTGCAGCCAGATCGACAGCGAACCGAAGATCAGCACGACGATCCCGGAAACGAAGGGCATGATCGGCAGATGGCCGAGTACGACCTTGGAAACCACCAGCGAGAGAATGGTTGCGCCCATGAAAAGCCCGGTCGCCACGAAGAGCGGACCGCCGAGCTCAGCCAACGCCGGAAAACGGGCGACGAGCCATTCCCCACGCAGATTGGCAAAGAAAAAGACCATAAGCGGCCCGAGTTCCAGCGCCAGTTTCAGAAGCGGATGATGCCGGTCTGCGGCGCTCGGAGTAATATCGCTTTCAGTCGTCATGCTCTTTCAAACCTGCTTTTTGCAATGCATGCAAGCCATCAACGGCTAATCTGTGGCATCACTGGCCGATGCCGGCAATAGCCTGGGCAAAATCCTCGGCCTCGAACGGTTCGAGATCGTCGACCCCTTCCCCGACACCGATGAAATAGACCGGCAGTTTGTGCTTGGCGGAGATCGCCACCAGAATGCCGCCGCGCGCCGTGCCGTCAAGCTTGGTCATGATCAGCCCGCTGACACCGGCGACATTGCGGAAGATCTCGACCTGGTTGAGCGCATTCTGGCCCGTCGTCGCATCCAGTGTCTGGAGAACAGTGTGTGGCGCATCGGGGTCAAGCTTGCCGAGTACGCGCACGATCTTCTCCAGTTCTGCCATCAGCTCCGCCTTGTTCTGCAGGCGGCCAGCCGTATCAATGATCAGAACATCGCATTTCCTGGCCTTTGCCTGCTCGAACGCATCATAGGCAAGGCCGGCCGCATCCGCGCCGAGCTTGGTACCGATGAATTCGGATTTGGTGCGATCGGCCCAGATTTTCAGCTGCTCGATGGCAGCGGCGCGAAATGTATCGCCTGCGGCCAGCATCACCTTGAGGCCAGCACCGGAGAGCTTCGCCGCAAGCTTGCCGATCGTTGTCGTCTTGCCGGTGCCGTTGACGCCGACAACGAGGATGACATGCGGCTTGTGCGACAGATCGAGCTGCAGGGGCTTGGCGACGGGCTTCAGCACCTTGGCGATTTCGGTTGCCATGATGCGGCTCACATCCTCGCCGGTGACGTCCTTGCCATAACGTTCGGAAGCGAGCGTATCGGTGACGCGCATTGCAGTCTCGACGCCGAGGTCGGCCTGGATCAGCAGATCTTCGAGATCCTGCAGCGTGTCGTCATCCAATTTACGCTTGGTGAAGAGTGCTGCAATCTGACCGGTAAGCTGCGAGGAGGTCCGCGCCAGACCATTGCGGAGGCGCTGAAACCACGAAAGCCTCGGCTGCGGAGTGACCAGAGGCTCGGGTTCGGCGAGGGGTCCGGTGGCGAAGCCTTTGGGAAGAACAGGGTCCGCGACTTGTTCGTCGGACACGATACCTTCCCCCTCTGGCAAGGATCGGGAACTTTGCTCTATCTCAAGCGGAGCCTCCTGCACGTCTCGAACAGGAATCTCTTCCGGGAACACCTCCGTGGGCTCGACTCGGCCTTCCTCTACAGGGGCAGCGGCATCCTCAAAACGATCTCCCTCCGTGTGGGGGAGATGATCCAAGACGACAGAGGAGGGCGCCGACGCATCGTCATCGGCATTTGCTTCCGCCTCGGCCTCCAGCAGAGACAAAGGCACGACGCCCATGTCACCCAGGTCATCGACGGGCGGCAGTAATTCCGGCTCGGCCTCAACGGGCTCCGGCTCCATCGCGCCATCCTGCCCGACATCTGCGGCCGGACCGCCGGCGGTTTCCATTTCTTCGGCAAGAACTGGATCAGCAGCAAGCGGCAGATCTTCGTCACGCGAGCGCGGCTCCAGCTCCCTTTCCACGACCTCCGGCACGGGCTCGTCCGTCGGCTTGCCGAAGGTGAAGACCTTTTTGATGAAACTGAGCGCCATGAGTTGTCCGTGAAGTCAGGCTGCCGCAGCAGCCGTCAATTGCATATCAAGATACTTGCCATTGTGGCCGGTGATCTTCACTTCGACGATATCGCGCGGGCGAAGACCGGGAACCGTGACGAGCGTGAAGTTTTCCGTATGCGCAAGACCGTTGTTTTCCACCAGCAGCCACTGCCGCGTTCCAACCATCTTGTCCAGATGGCGCTGGTGCAGCATCTGTCCAGTGGCGCGCAGCCGGGCGGCGCGGTCCTTGATGAGAGCGCGATCGAGCTGCGGCATGCGCGCGGCAGGTGTGCCGGCTCTCGGGCTATAGGGAAAGACATGCAGATGCGCGATCTCGGCTTCTTCGGCCAGCCGCACAGAATTCTCGAACATATCTTCGGTCTCTGTCGGGAAGCCGGCGATCATGTCCGCGCCAAAGCTGATCTCCGGCCGCAGCCGGCGCACGTCTTCGATGAAACGCAGAGCGTCGGCCCGGAGATGTCGGCGTTTCATGCGCTTGAGGATCATGTCGTCGCCATGCTGCAGGGAAAGATGCAGATGCGGCATGAAGCGCGGCTCGTCTGCGATCAGATCCATGAGATGCCGATCGACCTCGATACTGTCGATGGAAGACAGTCGCAGTCGACGAATATCGGGCACCTGCTTCAGGAGCGTCTTTGCGAGCAGCCCAAGCGTTGGCTCACCCGGAAGATCGGCGCCATAACTCGTCGCATCGACCCCGGTCAGCACGATTTCGCGATAACCGCTGTCGACGAGGTTGCGCGCCTGATCGACCACTGCACCCATCGGCACGGAACGCGAATTGCCGCGACCATAGGGGATGATGCAGAAAGTGCAGCGGTGATCGCATCCATTCTGCACCTGGATGAAGGCCCGGACATGACCGTCTATATGTCTCACCATCTGTGGCGCCGTATGGCGCACGCTCATGATGTCGTTGACGCGCAGCTTTTCTTCGGCTGAAACACCGAAATCCGGAAGCGCACGATAGGAGGCTGCCTTCAGCTTCTCCTCGTTGCCAAGCACGGCATCGACCTCCGCCATTTCGGCAAAGGTCTGCTTTTCGGTCTGGGCGGCACAACCGGTAACGATGATGCGGGCATGTGGATTGTCGCGACGCGCGCGGCGGATCGCCTGACGGGCCTGACGCACGGCCTCGCCGGTCACAGCGCAGGTGTTGACCAGGATGGCATTGTTGAGCCCGGCCGCTTCGGCCTGCGATCTCATGACTTCGGATTCATAGATATTGAGACGACAGCCGAAGGTAATGACCTCGACGCCGCTCACCGCACTTCCGCTCCGGGTACCGCATCGCGTGACCATGAGCCGGTCGTCGGGTCGACCGTGCCGGACCATTCCCATTCGGCAGGACCTGTCATGACTACATGGTCGTCTTCGCGCCAATCAATCGTCAGTGGCTGGCGGATCGGGCTGGACGCGACGTCGATCGTCACATTGCGACCGGTGCGGCCGGTGCGCGCCGCACTGACGGCAGATGCACAGGCGGCCGAACCGCAAGCAAGCGTCAGCCCCGCACCCCGCTCCCAGGTACGTGTCCGCAGCGCCGAGTCCGAGATGACTTGCGCCAGCGTGATATTGGCCTTTTCCGGAAAGATCGGGTGGTTTTCAAGCAGCGGACCGAACCGTTCGAGATCGAAGCTCATGGGATCGCGATCGACCCAGAAGATCGCATGCGGATTGCCCATCGACAGGGCCGAGGGCGAATGCAGGACAGGATTATCGATCGGCCCGATCTGCAGTTCGATACGGCTCGTATCGTGGAATTCTTCCGCAAGTGGGATCCGGTTCCAGTCGAAGACCGGCCGCCCCATGTCAACGGATATCGTGCCGTCCTCATGTTCGACGGCATTCAGGATGCCGGCAACCGTCTGGAAGGTGAAAGCCTTCTTACCGGTCTCGGTGGCGAGCGCCTGCACGACACAGCGAGTTCCGTTGCCGCAGGCCTGCGCCTTGGATCCGTCGGAATTGAGGATGTCGATATAGGCATCGGTGCCATCCGCCTTCGGATCATGGATCGCCATGATCTGGTCGAATTGCGTCTCGGCATCGGCATTGAGCGCGATGGCAGCCTGTGACGTCACCCTGTCGCTCCGCCCGCGCATGTCGACGACCAGGATCTTGTTGCCAAGCCCGTTCATCTTCGCGAATTCGACCGTGTTGCTCATCTGACTGTTTCCGCTGCGTTTCGGCTGTATATGGCGGAAATGCTCAGGGATTACCAGTGGGTGAGCGCCAGGCGAGCTTCGTCCTTCTTCTTACGCGCAAAGGCGAAGCCCGCGAAATCAGGGCGGATACGGCAAAGCCAACCTGTGGAAACCAGACAGAATCTGGATCTAGCGCGCCGCCGGGCCATCGGAACTGAGGGACGCTGCATGCGCTTCAACAATAGCGGCAGTAATGACCTTTCTGAGCTCATAGACCAACAAGCGAGACCGTTTGCGATCCAGGTCCTGTGCCGCCTTCGCCAGATTCAGGCCCTCCTTCAGAACTATATTATGGGCGCGTGCCAACGCCCAGCTTTCTATATCTGGGTTTATCATTTGATATCTCCGCCGATTCATTCGACTTCAAGGATATTCACGAATCATTTTACAGAATTTACTTAAGTAGAAAGTAGAATCAGAAGCAGAATATTTTGCAACTGGCTTTTAGAGCGAATTCGGGTCTGCGGCAGAAATATTCTACCAGACATCGGTGAATTCCATGGTGAATATGTTAGTATATATAGATATATACTTCCGTCGTCGCGACCGGTCGCATGGCGTATTATCCCGCACCACGCCTGCCGTTCGGGTTTGGAAAAGCCCGCCACAGCGCCGCCGGACGCATTCGCCTTGACTTTCCGGCAGCTTTCCTGTTTATCGCCCCAAATCCGCGACGAGTAAAAGACTCCGAGCCGCCGACCGGGACATTGGATTCCGGAGGTCAACACCCGACAGCGCGTCGCGCCCTCGGGTGCTTTTTGGCTTTGCGTCTTGTTTTCGTCAAGGAAAAGCACGACGTTCGGGACATCCCAAAACTCCCCGAAACGTATCAAGGAAGAGCCGATGTTTGAGAACCTCCAGGACCGTCTTGGTTCCATCCTGAATGGACTGACAGGCCGTGGCGCGCTTTCGGAAAGTGATGTTTCCGCAGCGCTGCGCGAGGTTCGCCGTGCGCTTCTGGAAGCCGACGTTTCGCTGGAAGTCGTGCGCTCCTTCACCGATCGTGTGCGTGAAAAGGCTGTCGGCGCCGAGATCCTGAAGTCGATCAAGCCAGGCCAGATGGTCGTCAAGATCGTCCATGACGAGCTGATCGAGATGCTCGGCGGCGAAGGTGTCGGTGTCGACCTTCATGCAGCCGCCCCGGTCGTCATCATGATGGTCGGCCTGCAGGGCTCCGGTAAGACGACGACCACGGCAAAGATCGCCAATCGCTTGACGACGCGCGAGAAGAAGAAGGTGCTGATGGCATCGCTCGACACGCGCCGCCCGGCAGCGCAAGAGCAGCTTCGCCAGCTCGGCGCTCAGGCAAACATCGACACGCTGCCCGTTATTGCCGGTCAGTCTCCGACCGATATCGCCGCCCGCGCCGTTCAGGCCGCCAGGCTCGGCGGCCATGACGTCGTCATTCTCGACACCGCCGGCCGTACCCATATCGATGAACCCTTGATGGTCGAAATGGCCGATATCAAGAAGAAGTCGAACCCGCACGAAATCCTGCTGGTCGCCGACAGCTTGACTGGCCAGGACGCCGTGAACCTCGCTCGCAGCTTCGACGAGCGCGTTGGCATCACCGGCCTTGTGCTGACCCGTATGGACGGCGACGGCCGCGGCGGTGCGGCCCTTTCCATGCGCGCCGTCACCGGCAAGCCGATCAAGCTGATCGGCGTCGGCGAACGAATGGGCGAGCTGGAGGAATTCCATCCCCGTCGTATCGCCGACCGTATCCTCGGCATGGGCGATATCGTCTCGCTCGTCGAGAAGGCTGCAGAAAACATCGACGCCGAAAAGGCGGCTGCCATGGCCGCCAAGATGGCCAAGGGCAAGTTTGACCTGAACGACCTCGCCGACCAGCTGCGTCAGATGCAGAAGATGGGCGGCATGGGCGGCATCATGGGCCTGATGCCCGGCATGGCCGGCATGAAGGACAAGATGGCCGCTGCCGGGCTGGACGACAAGCTGTTCGGCCGCCAGATCGCCATCATCCAGTCGATGACCAAGGCCGAGCGCGCCAATCCCGACCTGCTCAAGCATTCGCGCAAGAAGCGCATCGCTGCCGGCTCCGGCACGGATGCGGCTGCCATCAACAAGCTTCTAAAGATGCATCGGCAGATGGCCGACATGATGAAGATGATAGGCGGCAAGGGCAAAGGCGGCATGATGAAGCAGATGATGGGCGGCCTTGCCGGCAAGATGGGGCTGGGGGGCCTCGGCGGCATGGGCGGCATGCCCGATCTCTCGAATATCGACCCGAAGCAGCTTGAAGCGTTGCAGAAGCAGGCAGAAGCCGCGGGTCTCGGAAAGCCGGGTGGGGGTATGCCCGGTCTAGGCGGAGGCTTGCCGGGCGGATTGCCCGGTCTGGGCGGCGCGAAGCTGCCGGGCCTCGGTGGTGGTTTCCCGGGCCTGCCCGGATTGCCGAAGAAGAAGTGAAAGGATCGCCTGCCCCATGATTGATCCAGACGTCAAAGCCCAGCTTTCGAGCTACCGCCAGTCGATCGACAATATCGATGCGGCACTCGTTCATATCCTGGCCGAACGCTTCCGCTGCACCAAAGAGGTCGGCGTGCTGAAGGCCAAATACAAGTTGCCGCCGGCCGATCCGGCGCGCGAGGAATACCAGATCACGCGTCTTCGTCAGCTTGCCGAAGATGCGCATCTGGATCCGGATTTCGCCGAGAAGTTCCTGAACTTCGTCATCAAGGAAGTCATCCGGCATCATGAGCAGATCGCTGCGGATCACGCTGAACAGAGCGCCGCAGCCCGATAACCATGCCGCTCAACGAAGCGGTTCAAGAAAAGCCTAAGGAGTAAAGAACATGGCACTGAAAATTCGTCTCGCACGCGGTGGTTCCAAGAAGCGCCCGTACTACCACGTCGTTCTCGCCGATGCGCGCAGCCCGCGCGACGGCCGTTTCCTTGAGAACCTCGGTTCCTGGAACCCGATGCTCGCCAAGGACGATGAAAAGCGCGTTCAGCTGAACGGCGAGCGGATCAAGCACTGGCTCGATCAGGGCGCCCTGCCGACGGACCGCGTCCTGCGCTTCCTCGACGAAGCCGGCATCTCCAAGCGCGAAACCCGCAACAACCCGGAAAAGGCAAAGCCGGGCAAGAAGGCTCAGGAGCGCGCTGCCGAAAAGGCTCAGAAGGTTGCTGACGCCGCTGAAGCTGCTGCTTCCGCCGAATAATCGGTTTCGATCCCATCTGAACGGGCGGCATGGCGACATGCCGCCCGTTTTCGTTTCCATTCCCGCGCACTTCGTTTATGAGAAGCGTGATCTCGGCTTCTTGCCTGCGTTCGAATGAAGGACCCCATGACCAAGCTTGAAAACCCGGTGCTGATGGCGACCATCGGTGGCGCCCAGGGCATTCGCGGCGAGGTGCGTGTAAAAGCCTACACGGCCGACCCGACCGCGCTCGGCGACTATGGCCACCTGCACAGCATGGATGGGCGCATTTTCGAGGTTCTCGAATTGCGCGAGATGAAGAATATGGTCGTCGTCCGCTTCCGCGGCGTCAATGACCGCAACGCCGCTGAGGCGTTGAACGGCCTGGAACTCTACATCGAACGCGACAACCTGTCGGACGAGGAACTGGAGGACGACGAGTTCTTCTATGCCGATCTGGAAGGGCTCGAAGCCTTCGACGATCAGGGCATCAGTTACGGCACCGTGACCGGAGTCTTCGATTTCGGCGCCGGCGATCTTCTGGAACTCAAAGGCCCCGGCAAGCGTCCAGTGCTGATCCCCTTTTCGGAAGCCTCCGTGCTTGAAATCGACCTCGAAGCCGGCAAGCTGCTCATTGATCCGCTTGCCGCCGGCCTTATCGACGATCCCGACGATCTGAAGGGCCTCACTCCCGCCAAGCCGAAGAAAAAGAAGTAGGCGCCATGGCTTTCCGGGCGACCGTTCTGACACTTTACCCGGAAATGTTTCCGGGTCATCTGGGATTTTCGCTCGCAGGCAAGGCGGCAGAGCGCGGACAATGGTCGCTTGATGCCCTGCAGATCCGCGATTTTGCCACTGACAAGCATCGCACCGTCGACGACACGCCGGCTGGCGGCGGCGCCGGCATGGTGCTGAAGCCCGACGTGCTCGCCCGCGCCATCGACAGCACCTCTGAAAGCGACACCCGCCCGAGACTGCTGATGAGCCCGCGCGGCAAGCCGCTGACGCAGGAGCGTGTGCGGCAACTGGCAGCCGGCGATGGCGTTATCATCATCTGCGGCCGTTTCGAGGGCGTCGACCAGCGGGTGATCGAGGCGCGCGGGCTCGAAGAAGTCTCGATCGGCGACTACGTACTGTCAGGCGGCGAGCCGGCGGCGCTGATCGTGCTCGACGCGATCGTCCGTATCCTGCCTGGCGTCATGGGTAACGACCTCTCCGGCCTGCATGAAAGTTTCGAAGGCGGGCTGCTGGAACATCCGCACTACACCCGTCCGCAGGAATGGGAAGGACGCGAGATTCCGGCGATCCTGACGTCGGGCAATCACGGCGCGATCGAGAAATGGCGCCACGAACAGGCCGTCTCCCTGACGAAGGAAAGACGCCCCGACCTTCTTGCAGCGCAGAAGGCCGGAAAAGGCGGCTGATTTCATAAATTTGTCGTCCAAGGGATGACAAGCAGAAGTCTTTCGTGTATTGGCGCACGCGGAAATGGGGTTTAACCCTGTCTGCCAGCAAACAAAGAATGGCGAACCCGCTCCCGCCCGCAAGGGCAAACTCCGGAGGCATAGACCGAAGGACAGTGTGAGCGCTCTGGCTGTTTCAGAATAACCAAAGGTTAAGACGATGAACATCATTCAGCAGCTTGAGGCCGAACAGGCCGCCAAGATCGAAGCCAAGCGTACGCTTCCGGAATTCTCCCCGGGCGATACCGTCCGCGTCAACGTGAAGGTTACGGAAGGCAACCGTACTCGCGTTCAGGCCTATGAAGGCGTCTGCATCGCCCGCTCCGGTGGCGGCCTGCAGGAAAACTTCACGGTCCGCAAGATCTCCTACGGCGAAGGCGTCGAGCGCGTATTCCCGGTTTACTCCCCGCTGATCGAAAGCGTCGAAGTCGTTCGCCGCGGTAAGGTCCGTCGCGCCAAGCTCTACTACCTGCGCGACCGTCGCGGTAAGTCGGCTCGTATCGTCGAGAACACCGGCACCCGCGCCCGCAAGCTCAACGATGCAGAGCGTCAGGCCCTTGCCGAGGAAAAGGCACGGATCGAAGCTGAAAAGGTTGCAGCAGCGCAGGCTCTCGCCGCCGAGAAGGCAGCAGCCGAAGCCGCTGAAGCAAAGGCCGCCGCAGAAGCAGCAGCCGCTGCTGAAGGTTCGGCTGAGTAAGCTTCTCGCGAAAGCGAAAATCATTGCATGGGGAAGGCGGTCTTTGGGCCGCCTTTTCTTTTTTGCGCGGGTCGGCGATGCCTGCAGCCTTGCCATGAGCACATCTTCCATGACAATTCTGCCACTCAAATATTGGGGAGCCACATTATGTTCTTTCGCCGCACCGTTCTTGCCGGCCTGACCGCCGTCATGTTTTCGCCGCTCGCAGCCTTCGCCGCCAGCCTGCCGGACCTCGGCGGCAAGACAGTTGTCGTGGTGACGGAAAATGCTTATCCGCCGCTGCAGTTCGTCGATCCCAAATCCGGCAAGGCGATCGGCTGGGAATATGACGCGATGAACGAGATCGCCAAGCGGCTGAATTTCAAGGTCGAGTACCAGAACACCAGCTGGGACGCGATGATCCAGGCCGTGTCCGACGGCCAGTACAATATCGGCATGACCGGCATCACCATCAAGGACGACCGCAAGCAGAAGGTCGACTTCTCCGACCCCTACATGCGCTCGCAGCAGTTCATGCTGGTTCGTGGCGACGAAAAACGCTTCACCGACGCCAAGAGCTTCGGCGCCCTCAGCGATGGCCTGATCGGCGCCCAGCCCGGCACTTCGCCTTTCTATACCGCCGTCTACGAAATCCTCGACGGCAACGAACAGAACCCGCGCATCAAACTCTTCGAAACCTTCGGTGCGACCGTACAGGCCCTGAAGACCGGTGACGTCGATCTGGTCCTCACCGACAGCGTCGCTGCCAAGGGTTATGTCGATTCCTCGAATGGCGGTTTGAAGGTCGTCGGCGAACCGCTCGGCACCGAAGACTTCGGCTTTATCTTCCCCAAGGGCTCCGATCTTGTCGCCCCCGTCAATGCCGCCATCGCCGACCTGAAGGCAGACGGCACCTTTGATGCGCTCAACAAGAAGTGGTTCCTCGACTACAAGATGGGCCAATAGTCCCCGAGCGATCGCAGATGGCATTACCCCCATCCCCGCGACACGAAAAGTACGACCGTCCCTGGTGGCTGGTCGTCCTTGTTCTGATCGGCATCGTTCTCGCCGTCGTCATCGTCACCAACGATATCTACGCGCAGGTCTTCCGGACCGTCGTGAATGGTGCCGGCATTACCGTGTTCGTGACGCTTGTCGCCTTTGTGCTGGCGACCGTGCTCGGTCTGGGCATCGCGCTGCTGGGTCTCTCCGACAATATCGTACTGCGCCAGATCGCCCGCTTCTATATCGAGATCATACGAGGCATTCCGATCCTCGTGCTGCTCTTCTATATCGCCTTCGTCGGTGCGCCGGGCGTTGTCGCAGCCTATAATTTCTTGATCACACCCCTGGTGCAGGCAGGTATTGCCGAGCCTATCCTCGTGCGTGATCTGTCGCTGATGTGGCGCGCCATCATTGCCCTGATGATCGGTTATTCCTCCTTCATCGCCGAAATCTTCCGCGCCGGCTTCCAGTCGGTCGATATCGGCCAGATCGAGGCGGCCAAGTCGCTAGGCCTGTCGCGTTACCGCCGCTTCCGTCTGGTCGTCTTTCCGCAGGCGATCCGGGTGATCTTTCCGCCGCTTTCGAACGACTTCGTCTCGATGGTAAAGGATTCATCATTGGTCTCCGTTCTCGGGGTCGCCGACATCACGCAGATGGGCAAGGTCTATGCCTCTGGCTCGTTTCGCTTCTTCGAGACCTATTCGATCGTCACCTACATCTATCTGATCCTGACGATCGGTCTGTCGCTCTTCCTGCGACGGATCGAGAAGAAGATGAAGCAGATGCCGCGGCGCTAGAGCGCATGACGATTCGAATTGCCGTTTCGATCAAAAATCGCTATATCCAGCGCCATGGAATCCAAGTTCAGATGCATCGGTGCGCATATTTTCGTGCTGCAGGACCATTATCGCCTGCCGGCACGTTTCTTTGCGTCCGTTTCCGGTGCGCTCAACAGCCGACTTCGTTGATCGAATGACGGCCTGCGGAGCCTCTCCGCCACATCCTTTATTCCACGCTCCAGCCAAAACGGACGATTAGCCATGAGCGCACCGCGTACCCTTTACGACAAGATCTGGGCCGACCACCTGGTAGACGAACAGCCTGACGGCACCTGTCTTCTCTACATCGACCGTCACCTGGTCCACGAAGTTACCTCGCCGCAGGCTTTCGAAGGTCTGCGCATGACCGGCCGCAAGGTTCGCGCGCCGGAAAAGACGCTTGCCGTCGTCGACCACAACGTTCCGACCTCCGCTGACCGCCATCTCGGCATCAAGAATGAGGAAAGCCGCATTCAGGTCGAGCAGCTCGCCAAGAATGCCGCCGAATTCAACGTCGAATATTATTCCGAGAACGACAAGCGTCAGGGCATCGTCCACATCATCGGACCGGAGCAGGGCTTCACTCTGCCGGGCATGACGATCGTCTGCGGCGATAGCCACACCTCCACGCATGGCGCCTTCGGCTCGCTGGCTCATGGTATCGGCACGTCTGAAGTCGAGCACGTTCTTGCCACCCAGACACTGATCCAGAAGAAGGCCAAGAACATGCTGGTGCAGGTCGACGGCCAGCTGCCGCCGGGTGTTACCGCCAAGGATATCGTCCTTGCCATCATCGGCGAGATCGGCACTGCCGGCGGCACCGGCTACGTCATCGAATATGCCGGCGAAGCAATCCGCGCGCTGTCGATGGAAGGCCGTATGACGATCTGCAACATGTCGATCGAAGGCGGGGCCCGCGCCGGTCTGATCGCGCCCGACGAGATCACTTTCGAATATATCAAGGGCAAGCCCCGTGCACCCAAGGGCGAAGCGCTCGAGCAGGCGATCACCTACTGGAAGACCCTGAAGACCGACGAAGGCGCGCATTACGACCGCGTCGTCACGCTCAACGCTGCCGAACTGCCGCCGATCGTCTCCTGGGGCTCCTCGCCCGAGGACGTAATTTCGGTACAGGGGATCGTTCCGAACCCGGACGATATCCAGGACGAAACCAAGCGCGCCTCCAAGTGGCGTGCGCTCGACTATATGGGCCTGAAGCCGGGCACGCCGATGACTGATATCAGCATTGACCGTGTCTTCATCGGCTCCTGCACCAACGGCCGCATCGAAGACCTGCGCGCTGTCGCCAAGGTCGTTGAAGGCAAGACCGTCGCCTCGACCGTCAACGCCATGATCGTTCCGGGCTCTGGCCTCGTGAAGGAACAGGCGGAGCAGGAAGGCCTCGACAAGATCTTCAAGGCCGCCGGTTTCGACTGGCGTGAACCGGGCTGCTCCATGTGCCTCGCCATGAACGACGACCGGCTGAAACCGGGCGAGCGCTGCGCCTCGACCTCGAACCGCAATTTCGAGGGCCGCCAGGGTTTCAAGGGCCGCACCCATCTCGTCTCGCCGGCCATGGCCGCCGCAGCCGCGATTGCTGGCCACTTCGTCGATATCCGCGAGTGGAACTGATCTTTCTGGCCCATCGGGCATGACAAAAGCCCGGCGCGCGAGCGCCGGGCTTTCTTAATTGCGCAAAGCTGAGAAGACGGCGCTTAGAACGTTGCGGTGTAGGGATCGGGCCCCATGCGAGCGCCGGCGCTATCGAGCTTGGCAATCGCGGCCATGTCTTCACCATCAAGCTTGAAATCGAAGACATTGAAGTTCTCCTCGATGCGCGAGGGCGTCACCGACTTCGGAATGACGACAAGGCCGGTATCGATGTGCCAGCGAATGATGACCTGCGCCGGCGTCTTGCCGTGCTTGGCGGCAATCTTGCCGATGACCGGGTTGGAAATGAAGCGGCCCTGGCCAAGCGGGCTCCAGGATTCCGTGACGATGTTCAGCTTCTTGTGGGCTTCCTGGGCCGCCTTCTGCTGGAAGTCCGGATGCAGCTCGATCTGGTTGATAACAGGAACCACACCTGTATCGCCGATGATGTGGTCGAGATGGTCGGGATAGAAGTTGGAAACTCCGATGGATCGTACGCGGCCCTCTTCCCGCAGCCGCACGAAAGCTTTCCAGGTTTCGCGATAGAGCCCACGGTGCGGCGACGGCCAGTGGATGAGATAGAGATCGATATAATCGGTTCCGAGCTTCTTCAGGCTGACCTCGAAGGCACGCAGCGCATTGTCGTAGCCCTGGTCGGTATTACGCAGTTTCGTGGTGACGAAGATATCCTTGCGATCGGTTCCGGAGGAGCGGATGCCTTCGCCGACGCCCTCTTCATTGTCGTAGCCGGACGCCGTATCGATGTGACGGTAACCTGCGGCAAGTGCGGTGCGCACGGTCGGAGCCGCGATATCCTGCGGCGTCTGCCAGACACCAAGACCGACCTGTGGAATGGAGTGTCCGTCGTGAAAAGTAATGATGGGCTGAGTGGTCACAGTAGATCTCCGGAAGTTTGAAGAATTGGCCAAAGACATGAATTGAATGGGGCATGAATTGAAGCCGCGAAGCGGTTTTCCCTGGACACATCGAAGCCCGCGCGTCCGGTCAAAAATCCATATAGGACAGGTTGTCGGCAATACAATCAGAGAACGCGGACCATCGTTCCCTTTCTGAGATGGGGCAGAAGACGGCGCATGTCGCGGGCGCTGATCGCAACGCAGCCCGCAGTCGGCTCATATCCGGGCCGGATGAGATGGAAAAAGATCGCCGAGCCGCGATTGCGCGCCCGGGAGGTTATGTTCCAGTCGAGCACCAGACAGATATCGTAGAGCCCGTCCTCACGCCTCATCTCTTCATGGCTCGGCTTGAACGGCGCCTTCACCAGCCTGTTGTAGTTTGGATCATCCGATTGATCACACCACAGCATATCGGTGCGGATGCGCCGGATCGGCAATTCCGAGGGAAGATGCCCGTTTCGTTCGCCGCGCCTGAAACCGTAAAGAAGTCGCATGGCAGCAATCGGCGTTGCCCCGTCACCTTCCCGCTTGATCACGGTCCGGCCGCTGCGGCCGATCGCGGCAGGCAGGGTAAGCGGGCCGCAACGGATGATAGCCCTGCTCTTTTTGCCCGGAGCAGCACGCACAACGAGCGTAGGAGGCCTGCCGTTTCGCTCTCGCCTTGCTTTTTCCATTTTTCTCGCATGTTCTTGAATTGCCTTGGGCTTCGATTGAAACCATATGAAGCCTTAGGCAGCAACAGCAGCAGATCGCCAATCCTTGCCAAATGTGGAATTTGGCGTAGGAGTATCTGACCAACGCAAGGACGCACCCGCATGACCGCACGCACCATTCTTCTGGTGGATGACGACGACGACCTTCGCCAGACGCTGACGGAGCAATTGTCGTTGTATGAGGAATTCACGGTCCTGCAGGAAGCGACCGCGGGCAAGGGCGTCCAGGCCGCCCGCTCCAATCCTGTCGATCTTCTGATCATGGACGTCGGCCTGCCCGATATGGACGGCCGCGAGGCGGTGAAGCTGTTGCGCAAGGGCGGCTTCAAGGCGCCGATCATCATGCTGACAGGCCATGACACGGATTCCGACACGATCCTCGGCCTTGAGGCCGGCGCCAACGATTATATCACCAAACCCTTCCGCTTCGCCGTGCTGCTTGCCCGCATCCGCGTGCAGCTTCGTCAGCACGAGCAGAGCGAAGATGCGACTTTCACCGTTGGTCCCTATCTCTTCAAGCCGAGCCAGAAGCTGCTCACCACCGATAACGGCCAGAAGATCCGCCTGACGGAAAAGGAAGCGGCGATCATTCGCTACCTCTACCGCGCCGAACAGAAGGTGGTCACCCGCGATGTGCTGCTGGAAGAGGTCTGGGGCTACAATTCCGGCGTCACTACGCACACGCTGGAAACCCACGTTTACCGTCTGCGCCAGAAGATCGAGCGGGATCCATCCAACGCCGAGATCCTTGTGACGGAAAACGGCGGCTACAAGATTATCCCGTAGAATGTCTCTTTCCGACGATATCCTCCTGCTGGCGCAGCTGCCGCTGTTCAAGGACATGAACGACGACCAGTTGCGCCTTATAGCCTTCGGCGCGGACCGTCGCGTGATTGCGGCCGGGCAGATGCTGTTCCGTCAGGGCTCGCCCGCCGAAAGTGCTTATGTGATCACCAGCGGCAGTCTCGAACTCAGCGTGACGGGCTCGGATGGCATGGGCCGGACCGAAGCCATTGCCGAATCCGGATCGCTGATATCGGAACTTGCATTGGTGACGCAGGTAGAGCGCAAATTCACTGCGATCGCGCGCGAAGATACCGGCATCATCCGCATCACGCGGGCCCTGTTCCATCGCCTGATCGAAGAATATCCCTCGGCGGCACGCATTATCGAAAACCGCATCCGCGATAGCATTGCCGATCTTGCGGCGCAGGCCGCAAGCCAATTTCACCGGTTCAGTTGAAGCGTCTCAGAGATTGAGATGCACGGTCACCGGCACATGGTCGGACGGCCGGTCCCAGCCGCGTGCTTCCTTCAGCACCTCGATACGCTGCAGAAGCGGGCCAAGGTCGGGCGAGGACCAGATGTGGTCGAGACGCCGGCCCTTGTCGGCAGCTTCCCAATCCTTCGCGCGGTAACTCCACCAGGTATAAAGCTTCTCATTGGCAGGCACGTGCTGGCGCATGAGATCATGCCAGCCGCCGCGCTTCATCACGTCGAGCAGTCCGTCGGTTTCGACAGGCGTATGGCTGACGATCTTCAGAAGCTGCTTGTGCGACCAGACATCATGCTCCAGCGGCGCGATATTGAGATCGCCGACAAGGATGGCAGACGTGTTCGGCTCGGCGCTCGCCTTGAGGTTCTTCATCTCCTCGATGAAATCGAGCTTATGGCCGAATTTTGGATTGATCGTGCGGTCCGGCTCGTCGCCGCCAGCAGGAACATAGAAATTATGCAGGCGGATGCGCCGGTTGCCGCGCTGGAAGACCGCCGAGATGTGGCGCGCATCGCCGACATTGCAGTAATCCTGCCGGTGATCCTCGGTCAGCGGCACGCGGGAAGCGATGGCGACGCCATGATAACCCTTCTGGCCGTGGATGATGATGTGCTCGTAGCCCATGGCGCGTAGCGGTGCCAACGGGAAGAGATCGTTCGTAACCTTGGTTTCCTGCAGGCAGAGAATGTCGGGCCGGTGCTTCAGCACCAACTGCTCGACGATCGGCATGCGCAGCCGCACCGAATTGATGTTCCAGGTGGTAATGGAAAAGCTCATGCCATGCCCTTTCAGATCCCTCTGAAACGGCTTTAGAGCAAAGGGCGCAGCGAGAAAACCGGCCGCAAGCAAAAGCGGCCGGCGATCAACCGAAAAGGATCAGTCGCGGTTCGCCGAGGTGCCCTTGATATCCTCGTAGGGCACGCGGAAGACGCGCTCGTCGAAGGCCATGCCGGTTTTTACGTTGAAGATCATGACCGACGTATCCTTGCCCTGATTATCGGTGATCGTCCACTGGCGCAGGTCATAGGTCTTCGGGTCGAACATCATGGTGATGGTCGAGTTGCCGAACACCGTATTGTTGCCGAGCGAGATCGTCGTCAGATCGGACTCTTGCTTCACGCCCTTCACCATGCCGGCGGAAAGGTCGATACGCGGCGCAAGCAGCAGGCTGAGCGGTGTCTTGGAAAGCGGATAGAGATCCCAGGTCTTCAGCTTGATGTTGCCGATCGCGACATTCCTGCCGTCGGCAATGACGCGCATCGGCGACGGATCGTCATAGTTGAAGCGCAGCTTGCCGGGACGCTCGATGAAAAATTTGCCACCGGTCTGTTCACCCCGAGGGCCGAACTGCACGAACTCGCCCTGCATCGTGGCAACGGCGGAGAAATGATCGGCGATCGCCTGTGCCGTAGCGTTGTTGCCAGCGGGTGCGGCCGCCTGTGCGACCTGAGCGAGAGCGGGAAACGGGACGGCGCTTGCAACGGCCACAGCGGCAAAGACCCCAAGGACGTCGCGGCGGCTTACCGGCAGGCCGGAAAAAATGGATGCGGAGTTGGTCATATGAACCTCCTGTATGCGATCTGCATGCCGCCGAAAGGCGGCGTCTTCAAGGCGCCGCGATCACCCGGTGAAAGGTAACGGATTACACGGCCCAGGGTTTCCTTCGGACGGGCGGCGCTGCAAAATTTTCCTGTATCAGCGGTCGAGAATATCCCCGTCCGTGGGCACGAGAATCTCGCGTTTTCCGGCATGGTTGGCAGGGCCGATGATGCCTTCCTGCTCCATGCGTTCAATCAGCGAAGCAGCACGATTATAACCGATGCCGAGCCTGCGCTGAACATAGGAAGTGGAGGCCTTTCCGTCGCGCAAGACAATGGCAACGGCCTGATCGTAGGGATCCTCCGAATCGGCGAGATTTGCCGTGCCGGCCGGACCGCCACCATAATCACCATCTTCGTCGTCATCAGCAGTGATGGCATCGAGATATTGCGGCGAGCCCTGCGTCTTCAGATAGGAGACGATCTCTTCGACCTCGACGTCGGATACGAATGGACCATGGACGCGCTGGATGCGGCCGCCACCGGCCATGTAGAGCATGTCGCCCATGCCGAGCAGCTGCTCGGCGCCCTGCTCGCCGAGGATCGTGCGGCTGTCGATCTTCGACGTGACCTGGAAGGAGATTCGGGTCGGGAAGTTCGCCTTGATCGTGCCGGTGATGACGTCGACCGACGGACGCTGCGTCGCCATGATGACGTGAATACCGGCCGCACGCGCCATCTGGGCAAGACGCTGCACGGCGCCTTCGATATCCTTGCCGGCGACCATCATCAGGTCGGCCATTTCGTCGATGATGACGACGATATAGGGCATCGGCTGCAGATCGAATTCCTCGGTCTCGTAGACTGCTTCGCCGGTCTGCCGGTCGAAGCCGGTCTGCACCGTGCGCGAGATCGTGTCCCCCTTGGCAAGTGCTTGCTCGACACGCGTATTGAAGCCGTCGATATTGCGAACGCCGATCTTCGACATCTTCTTGTAGCGCTCTTCCATCTCGCGGACGGTCCATTTGAGCGCGACGACAGCCTTTTTGGGATCGGTGACGACAGGCGAAAGCAGATGCGGAATGCCGTCATAGACGGAGAGTTCGAGCATCTTCGGGTCGATCATGATAAGGCGGCACTGCTCCGGCGTCATGCGGTAGAGCAGCGACAGGATCATCGTGTTGATAGCGACCGATTTACCTGAACCGGTGGTGCCGGCAACGAGCAGATGCGGCATTTTCGCGAGATCGGCGATCACGGCCTCGCCGCCGATCGTCTTGCCGAGCGCCATGGCGAGCTTCGCCTTGGAGCTTTCGAAATCACGCGAGGCAATGAGCTCGCGCAGATAGACGGTCTCGCGTGACTGGTTTGGCAGTTCGATGCCGATCGCATTGCGGCCCGGCACGACGGCAACGCGGGCGGCAATCGCGCTCATCGAGCGGGCGATGTCGTCGGCAAGACCGATGACCCGGGATGACTTGATGCCGGGTGCCGGTTCCAGTTCGTAGAGCGTGACGACGGGGCCGGGGCGAACGTGGATGATCTCGCCCTTGACGCCGAAATCCTCGAGCACGCCCTCCAGCATGCGGGCATTCTGCTCCAACGCATCAGCCGAGAGTGTGGAATCGCGCACCACGTTCTTCGGCTCGGCAAGCAGATGCATGGAGGGAAGCTGGAAGCCCTCCGGCCGGATGAACGAGCCTTGCGCCTCGCGTTCGACGCGGGCGCCGGGCTTCGGACGAGATGAAGCGGGAATGACGCGCGGCTCGGGTTTGCCGGCCGATTTGGCCGGCGCGCGGATCATCCAGTCGTCATCATCGTCATCAGGCAGGATATCGGCCGGACGCGGAGGCAAGTCGCTATCGAACGGCGGATCGTCATCCTCGTCCTCATCGTCATTCAGAGAGATGGAAGGCGCAGAAACGACGCGGCGGGCGGATACGGCACGCGGCTCCATGGAAGGATCCGTGCGCTCGCCACGCGCTGCGGGCTTGGCGCGCACCGGTTCGTTCAACGTGCCGAATTCGTCATCGTTGAAATCATAGGGCGATTCGAAATCGCTCTGGCGCCGCTTGCGCGGTCCCATGCCGAAGAGCCGCCGGAAACGCGCCTGGTTCATGTACCAGGCATGCGTCATGGCACCGCTAAAGGCCATCCAGCGGGACCCATCGTCGTCCTCATCCTCGTCGCCGACGACGCGCACCTTGCTGCGCGTATCGACATAATCCTCTTCTTCGTCCTCTTCATCGAGCTCGCTGCGGCCGACGATACCGGCCGCAAAGAGCATCATCCACGCAGTCGGGACAGAGAAGATGCAGCCGATGGCGGTTGCGAAGACACCGGTCGGATAGGCGCCGACGAAGAGTGCCGGAAAACGCAGGATCATGTCGCCGATGACACCGCCGATGCCATTCGGGATCGGCCAGGTGAGCGGCGGTGGAAAACAACCGATGACGGCTGAGGAAAGCACTGTGCCTAGAAGCCAGGCGCCGGCGCGCGCCGGAATGCGGCTGATGCGACGGCCGGAAATCAGCGCCAGCGCCCAGGCGACGATCGGCAGCATCGAAACGACACTGGCGAGCCCAAGGAATTGCATGGCGACATCCGCAAAGGCAGCGCCGCTATAACCGAGAATGTTGGTCGGCAGGTTGCCGGTGGCGTAGGAATAGCTGGGATCGGTGACGTTCCATGTCGCAAGCGCCGCAACCGCGAGCGCCAAGACGAGGAAGACCGCAAAGCCGGCGAGAGCCTGGATCTGTCGCAGCATGAATGCCGAGAAGGAGAATCGGTCAGGACGGCCGTCCATCGCCGGCGACGTGCTTCTTGCCATATGTCAAACCCGTCCAATGCCTGGGGGCACGCGAATCGCCAATGCTTCGCTGCGCCAAATGCGTCCGCTCTACCTAATCAAAGTAGGGTTAAAGCGATGTTAACCATGCATATGCCGGATCGCTAAAAAGAAAAGGGCCCGAACCTTGAGAGGTCCGGGCCAAGAGCGGCTTATGGTTAGATAGGCCGCGACGGGCTGTTCGGCGGCGCCCTTGTGCCGGGCGCCGCAAACCCTTTGATTAGGCGTGATAGGCAGCTTCGCCGTGCGTTGCGAGGTCAAGACCTTCGCGCTCGGCTTCGACCGAAACGCGCAGCCCGATAATGACATCGACGACCTTGTAGAGGATCGCAGAGCCAATGCCCGACCACAGGAGCGTAACCACAACGCCCTGAAGCTGCTTGAATACCTGAGCTCCGGTGCCGAGATAGGTTGCCGCAAAGTCCGGTGTCCCATAGTCAACGATACCAGCGCCGCCGAGAGCCGGGTTGACGAGGATGCCGGTGCCGATGGCGCCAAAGATACCGCCAACGCAATGGACGCCGAAGACATCGAGCGAGTCGTCATAGTTGAACTTGTTCTTCACGACATCGACGAAGAAGTAGCAGACCGGCGAGACGATGAGGCCAAGAACGATCGAACCCATCGGGCCGGCAAAACCGGCTGCCGGGGTGACGGCGACGAGACCAGCGACGGCACCAGAAGCAGCACCGAGCATGGAAGCCTTGCCGCGAGAGAAGCTTTCCACGATGCACCAGGAAACAGCGGCAGCAGCCGTTGCGACGAAGGTGTTGATCATGGCGAGCGATGCATAGCCGTTGGCTTCTAGGTTGGAGCCGGCGTTGAAACCGAACCAGCCGACCCAGAGAAGCGAGGCACCAACCATGGTCAGGGTCATGGAGTGCGGAGCCATGATTTCCTTCTTATAGCCCGTGCGCTTGCCGAGCATGATAGCGCCGACGAGGCCAGCGATACCGGCATTGATGTGAACGACCGTGCCACCCGCGAAGTCGATCGCGCCAAGCGAGTAAATGAAGCCAGCCGGAGCAGTGTAAGCGCTCGGACCGCCCCAGAACCAGACCATATGCGCCATCGGGAAGTAGACGAAGGTGACCCACAGGATGACGAAGAGCATGACAGCCGAGAACTTGATACGCTCGGCGAACGCGCCGACGATCAGGGCCGGCGTGATGCAGGCGAAGGTCATCTGGAAGCAGATGAAGGTGAGTTCCGGAATGGCTACACCCTTCGTGAAGGTTTCAGCCAGCGAAGACGGTGTGACGCCGGCCAGGAAAGCCTTGGAGAAGCCGCCGACGAAGCTGTTCAGCGAGCCGCCATCGGTGAAGGCGAGCGAATAGCCGTATGTGACCCAGATGATCATGACGACAGCCGTGATCATGAAGACCTGCATGAGCACCGACAGCATGTTCTTGGCGCGGACGAGACCGCCGTAGAACAGCGCAAGGCCCGGGATGGTCATCAGCAGAACGAGCACCGTGGAGATGAGCATCCACGTATTGTCGCCCTTATCCATCGTCATGGCCGGAGCAGCAGCGGCTGCAGCATCGGCGGCGGCCGGGGCGGCTTCCTGCGCGAAAGCGACGACCGGCGCCAGGAGGGCGGCCGAAAGGGCGCCTATCCGTGCGATGTTGGAGGAAAACTTCGAAATTGACATTGGAAATGGCTCCTTGATCTGCCGTTCTTTACAGCGCTTCTGAATCGGTCTCGCCCGTACGGATGCGCACGGCATGGTCGATCGAGTAGACGAAGATTTTGCCGTCACCGATCTGGCCGGTCTTGGCAGATGCTGCGATGGCCTCGACCGCCTTGTCGACGATCTCCGATGCGACCGCGATTTCGATCTTGAGCTTCGGCAGGAAGCTGACCGCATATTCAGTGCCGCGATAAATTTCAGTGTGCCCCTTCTGACGACCGTAGCCCTTCACTTCGGTCACAGTCAGGCCTTGGATGCCGATCGCCGTGAGGGCTTCGCGGACCTCATCGAGCTTGAACGGCTTGATAATGGCCATCACAATTTTCATCTGGTTTCCCATCCTTCGTTATCCTCGGCGCGGAGCCGACTCTCCTTGCCGCTGACGGTTTCCTGACCAGCGACCGGCGATAGACATTCAAAGGGCGTGCCAGATTCGTGACAACGACATAAGTTATTGAAATATAAAGACTATAATTGAAGACGCCAATAAACAGGCAAATGATTGGCCAATAAGCGCACAAATAATGCGCAAATTTATAAATATGCACATTATTTATTCATTTGCCTTTTTCCGAATCAGGCCCTCCTGCGCCACCGACGCGATCAGGACACCGGATCGGGTAAACAGGCTGCCGCGGGTCAATCCCCGTGCGCCCGAAGCCGACGGACTGTCCTGCGTGTAGAGCAGCCAGTCATCGAGCTTGTCGGGACGGTGGAACCACATGGCATGGTCGAGACTCGCAACCTGCAGGTTCTGGTCGAAGATGGACGTTCCGTGGGCATGCAGCGATGCATCAAGCAGCGTCATGTCCGAGAGATAGGCAAGCACCGCAGCCTGATAGAGCCTGCTGTCCGGCACCGGCCCGGTGGCGCGAACCCAGACGTCCTGCCGCGGTTCGAGCTTCTCACGCGTAAAATAGTGCTTCAGCGAGACCGGGCGGATTTCGATCGGCCTTTCGCGCTCCCAATATTTGCGCACTGCGGCCGGAGCGTGAGCAAGATACTGCTCCTTGATCTGCTGTTCACCGAGCAGCGTTTCCGGCATCGGCACTGGCGGCATCGGGATCTGGTGGTCGAATCCCGGCTCTTCCACCTGGAATGAGGCGGAGAGCGCGAAGATCGCCTTGCCGTGCTGGATCGCGACGGCCCGGCGTGTGTTGAAGCTCGACCCATCCCGGATGCGCTCGACCTGGTAGATGATCGGCACGGAGGGATCGCCAGGACGCATGAAATAGGCATGCAGCGAGTGAATGAACCGCTCGCCGTCCACAGTGCGTTGCGCCGCCATCAGCGCCTGCGCGATCACCTGCCCGCCAAACACGCGCTGCCAGCCCACCTGCGGACTGCGGCCGCGAAAGATATCGACCTCGATCGGCTCGATATCGAGCGTCGAAATCAATGTTTCCATGGCGGTGGACTTGCCCGTTTGCTCCGTCATTTTGTTCAGCTCCCGGCGGTAGGAAGTGGTAACCTGATGATCTATATAGATCGCATCTGATCGCAGAAAGTAAGAGGAGCGGGCTATGCTGGACATGCTGGTTGTGGGCGGAGGTTATGTCGGCCTGTCCGTGGCAGTGGCGGTCAAGCAGGCGGCGCCGCATCTCGCTGTCGCGGTCGTCGAGGCCGCTCCCGAACATGCCTGGAAGAAAGATATGCGCGCTTCCGCCATTATCGCGGCTGCGACAAAGATGCTCGAAGTCTTCGGCATCTGGGACGAGATCCAGCCGGAGGCTCAGCCGATCACCAAGATGATCGTGACAGATTCCAAGATGTCCGATCCTGTTCGCCCGATCTTCCTGACCTTCGACGGCGAAGTTGCCGATGGCCGGCCCTTTGCCCACATGATCCCGAATGTTGTTATGGTCGGCGCGCTGCGCAGCGCCTGCGAGCGGCTCGGCATCGAGATCCGCCATGGCCTGAGCGCCACCGGCCTGAAGACGAGCGATATCGATATCGAAGTCAGCCTGTCCGATGGCAGCGCGCTGCAATCGCGCCTGCTGGTTGCCTGCGACGGTGTACGTTCCAGGCTGCGCGATTTTGCCGGTATCAAGACAGTGACCTGGGAATACGGCCAATCCGGCATCGTCACCACCGTCGAGCACGAGCGCCCGCACTACGGCTGTGCCGAAGAACATTTCCTCCCATCCGGCCCCTTTGCCATCCTGCCGCTGCGCAACAACCGTTCGTCGCTGGTCTGGACCGAGCGGACAAATGACGCAAATCGCCTTGTTACCGCCGACGATCTGGTTTTCGAGGAGGAACTGGAACGACGCTTCGGCCACAAACTCGGCGCCCTCAAGGTGGTCGGCGGCAAGCGCGCCTTCCCGCTCGGTCTCACGCTCGCCCGTTCCTTCGTCGCCCCGCGCTTTGCGCTTGCCGGCGATGCCGCACACGGCATTCACCCGATCTCCGGCCAGGGTCTCAATCTCGGTTTCAAGGATGTGGCCGCCCTTGCTGAAACCATCGTGGAAGCTGATCGCCTTGGGCTCGATATCGGCGCCATCAACATCCTGGAGCGTTACCAGAGCTGGCGCCGTTTCGACACGTTCCGCATGGGCGTTACCACGGACGTATTGAACCGGCTGTTTTCCAATGACGCGACGCCGATCCGCATCGCTCGAGATTTCGGCCTTGGCATTGTCGATCGCCTGCCCGGCCTGAAGTCCTTCTTCATCGGCCAAGCGGCAGGAACGACTGCCAAGGACAATCCGAAGCTGCTCGCAGGTGAGGCGATCTAGAGCTGAAGCTTAGTCTTCGAGGCTTCTGGCTTCCGAGACCAGCATGATCGGAATTCCGTCCCTGATCGGATAGGCAAGACGCGCCTTTTCCGAGACCAGCTCATTATGCTCGCGGTCGTAGGAAAGCCGCCCCTTGGTGAGCGGGCAGACGAGAAGTTCGAGAAGCTTGGGATCGACCCGACTGAGTTTTTCGTCCATCGCGCCCTCTACTGCAGCACGGTATCGGAATCGCCGAAGACGCGGGCAAGCACGATTTCGGTGATGGCGATCAGGGTTTCCGCCCTTGTCTTGAGGTCCGGCGCTTCGAGCAGCGCCTGCTTTTCGGCCGGGCCGAATGGCGACATCATGGCGAGCGAATTGACGAGGGTAAGGTTGCTAGCCCGCTCCACGCTCTCCCAGTCCGCCTCGAGTTTGTTGGCGTCGAGATAGGCCTTGAAGGCCGTCAGCAGTGCGCCGCGGTCGACGGCTTCTTCTTCATTCTCGGCAGAAAGATCCGATATGAACGGCGCGATACGGAAGCTGCGGAACGGCTGGCCATGCGATCGCTCCTCCAGCAGCCGGAAGCGGCAGACGCCCGTCAGCGAGACGATATAACGCCCGTCACCGGTTTCGGCATAAGAGGTAATCCGACCGAGGCAACCCACAGCCGCAAGCTCCGGAGCATGCGTCTTGTCTTCGTGCTCGCCGTGTGCCGGCTGCACCATGCCGATCAGACGGTTTCCAGTCAGGGCGGAATCGAACATCGAAAGATAACGCGGCTCGAAGATATTGAGCGGCAACTGGCCGGCGGGCAGGAGAAGCGCGCCGGTCAAGGGAAAAACTGCAATTTCATCCGGTAGATCGCCGGGCTTCAGGTATCTCGCATTGCCGACTTGCATGAAGACTAGTCCCGCACTCTTTCGGCGGGCGCATCTTCGGCGCCCGTCCTCACGAGAAATGTGGTGCCCTTGCGCAAAAACGCAAGGGTGGATGCGGCAAACTCAGGAAAACAGGATCGAGGACAGCTTCCGGCGGGCAGAAACCGTCGCCGGGTCCTTGAAGCCCCAGACCTCGAAGAACTGCAAAAGCTGGCGCCGCGCACCGTCATCATCGAAGGCACGATCCTTGCGCATGATGGTGAGCAGGTGTTCAGCCGCCTCCTCACGCCTGCCCTCGACATTGAGGATCTTGGCAAGCTTCAGCCGAGCCTCGTGATGATCGGGGTTCGATGCCAGCTCGCGCTCCAGGGCGACGGGATCGCCGAGCTTGCGGGCTTCTTCGATCTGGTCGAGCTTCTTCAGGACCGCCTGGATGCCGGCATCCTTGCCAAGTTCTTCCGGCAGCTCGCTCAGCATCTGGCGCGCCTCACCGTGCTGATCGGCTGCGATCAGGCATTCGGCCATGCCGGCGAGAGCCTTGGCATTTTCCGGATCGGCCTGCATGACGGCACCATAAAGCTGGCCCGCTTCATTGATGTTTCCGGCAGCGAGCAATTCGCCAGCCTGCGTCAGATAAGCCTCGATCTCTGCGGTCTGGTCGGCATCCGCAGGACCTGCGAGCCGATCGATAAACTGGCGAACCTGGCTTTCGGGCACCGCACCCATGAAGCCGTCGGCCGGGCGGCCGTTGACGAAGGCTATGACGGCCGGAATGGACTGGATGCCGAGCTGGCCGGCGATCGAGGGATGATCGTCGATGTTCATCTTGACCAGCTTGACGCGGCCCTGACCTTCATTGACGACCTTTTCCAGAACCGGTGTCAGCTGCTTGCACGGGCCGCACCATGGCGCCCAGAAATCGACCAGAACCGGCTGATTGCGCGATTCCTCTAGGACGTCCTTCCCGAAATTCGCCGTCGTCGTGTCCTTGATATGGCTGCCGCCCGCCTCAGGCTGGGATACTGCGCCATAACTTGCCGTTGCCGACATCTGGTTGCCGAAGGAACCGTTGTAAGGATTGTCGCTGCCGCTCATAGGTATCTCCCGCCGCGCCGATCTGCCGGCGTCTTTGATAGCGCTAAAATCGTATGTCAGGACGTCACTTTCAAGACAAGCGGCTTATGCCCTGTCGCTTCCATGAATCGTATCAGATCGGCGCTGGCAATCGAAGTCGTCGCGTCATTGGAAAGCGGATGGCAGTTGATGATCTCGTCATGCATCAGATCCGCATCGAGCACGAAAGTGACATCGTTGCCGGTATCGTTGATCGCGCCGAGCGCGGTGACAGCACCCGGAACGACGCCAAGATATTCCATCAGCTTCTCGGCCCTGCCGAAGGAGACCCGGCCGGAAGCGCCGATAAGAGTATGGACCTGCTTGAGGTCGACAACGGCATTTTCCTCCACCGTCAGCAGGAAATAACGATCCTTTTTGTCCTTCACGAACAGGTTCTTGGTATGGCCGCCCGGAATCTCGTCCCGCAGCGCCACCGATTCGGCCACCGTAAATACTGGTGCATGGTCCTTGGTCGTGTGGACGATGCCGAGGCCATCGAGAAAAGCGAGAAGATCCTGGCGAGTCCTGGGCTTGTTTTCGGTCATCGTCATTCCGTCAGACAGGAGAAAAGCAGATTGGACTGTCTGCTTACGTCCGCCTCATGCGCTTGGCAATCATCAGGACCGACGCTTTGCCCTGCATTCGCGGCGTTTTCGAAGCCTGTTTTCCACCGCCAGAACTTTTCTTCGTTTTTCCGTCATTTCCCTGTTGCATTTGAAAATCGTTTGGGCGATATAGCGCCCGTCGCCGCAAGGTGGCGCCCACGGTCCGCTACTTACTACCCCGGACCGGTGCGGATTTGAGCGGGTGTAGCTCAGGGGTAGAGCACAACCTTGCCAAGGTTGGGGTCGAGGGTTCGAATCCCTTCGCCCGCTCCAGTTTCTCCTTTTACGTCAGTAAGTGCTGTTGCGTCACATGATCTTGTGATGCATCACGGGTGCATCCGGTGTTTTCATCACCGGTGGTTCCGCTTTCTGCCTTCGTGAGATACTGGCGACATCCGATCGCCCTGACAGCGTCCGGCCAAATCACTCCTCATCGCGTTATCGGCTATCGCTCCCGGTACAAGTTGCGGCGCCCGATTGATCTTACTCAATGCAAACCACGCCAGTATCTGGCTAGGTTTTCCTGGCGCTGGCGAATGAGGTTCACAATCGTTCGGCCTCGATAGGCGTTGCAGACATTTTTGCCAGATCGCCGAGATGAGTTTAATGTAGCCGGAGCTAGATCGACATGCTTGTCAAAGATGTCATGACGACGGCGGTCGTCACATTGTCACCTGACAATAGCGTTCGGCATGCGGCCAAGCTGATGTCCGACCAGCGGCTGAGCGGTCTTCCCGTGGTCGACAATGAAGGGCGCTTGGCAGGCGTCATCAGCGAGGGTGATCTGATCCGTCGAACGGAACTCTCAAGCGGCGCGTTCGCCCCGAATGCGAACATGGAACTTGGTCCCGACGACAGGGCAAACGCTTTCGTTAAGCGATGCGCATGGAGAGTGGGGGATGTCATGACGCCCGACGCTATCACGATCGACGAAGATGCCCCCCTTTCCCGTGTTGCCGAGCTCATGCAGAACCGCAACATCAAGCGCATTCCGGTTCTTCGGGCCGGCAAGCTGATCGGCATCGTCAGCCGCGCCGATCTCCTGCGGGTGATTTATTCGGCAAAGCCGGACGATACGGCAACCGGTGACGAAGCGATTCGACGCAGCATTCTCGTTCGGCTCGGCGAAAACACCGGCCTGGAGGGATTGGATCTGTCCGTCACGGTGGCTGACGGTATCGTGCATTTTTGGGGCAACCTCGAGACGGCAGCTCGCCGCAGGGCCGCGCGGATCCTGGCGGAGGGCGTCAACGGTGTCCGCGGCGTGGTGGAGATTTCCCGGAATCTCCTCCTCAATAGTGCAGCCGTAACGACCGGAGACTGCACCGGCCCGAAACGGGCCGGCGAATTCAGCAATGTCATTTTGATCGGAGACTCAGATGGCTTCACCTGAAACGGCAGTGATGAAAAAAACCGCCTCGGCGGCAGCGCATGGAAAAGCACCGCTTTCGTCCGAGGAACTCCGCCTGATGGATGCCTACTGGCGGGCATCGAACTATCTGTCGGTCGGACAAATCTATCTGCTCGACAATCCCTTACTCAAAAAGCCTCTAGCGCGCGCGCATATCAAGCCGCGGTTGCTCGGCCATTGGGGAACGTCTCCCGGCCTGAACATGCTTTACGTGCACCTCAATCGGGTGATCAAGCGCGACAATCTCAACATGATCTATGTGATCGGCCCTGGCCACGGCGGACCGTCCCTCGTTGCGCATGCCTATCTGGAGGGAACCTACAGCGAATTCTACCCGAATATTGCCCAGGACGAAGAAGGCATGAAAAGGCTGTTCAAACAGTTCAGCTTTCCAGGCGGCATCCCGAGCCACGTCGCTCCAGAAACACCGGGGAGCATCCATGAAGGTGGTGAACTCGGTTATGCGCTCAGCCATGCCTATGGTGCAGCCTTCGACAATCCCGATCTGATCGTCGCCTGCGTCGTCGGTGACGGCGAGGCCGAAACCGGCCCTCTTGCCACCGGATGGCATGGCAACAAATTCCTCAATCCGGCCCGCGACGGATGTGTTCTGCCGATCCTGCACCTCAATGGCTACAAGATCGCCAATCCCTGCTTCCTTGCGCGTATTCCCAAGGAAGAATTGATGAAATTCTTCGAGGGCATGGGGTATGCACCCCTCTTCGTGGAGGGCCATGAGCCCGATCAGGTACAGCAGCAGCTTGCCGAAGCCATGGATACTGCCGTCGCGACGATCAAGAAGATCTGGGCAGAAGCGCGGGATAAGAAGATTGTCCGCCGTCCGGCGTGGCCGATGATCGTTTTCCGCACACCGAAGGGCTGGACCTGCCCTTCCGAAATCGACGGCAAGAAATGCGAAGACTACTGGCGCTCCCACCAGGTCCCGATGGGCGACATGGACAAGCCGGAGCATATCAAGGTGCTTCAGCACTGGATGAAGAGCTATAGACCCGAAGAGCTTTTCGATGACGAAGGCAGGCTGCGAGCTGAATTGGCCTCGCTGGCGCCGGCAGGACATAGACGGATGAGCGACAATCCGCACGCCAATGGCGGCCTGTTGCTTCGCGACCTCAAGATGCCGGATTTCCGCGATTATGCCGTCTCGGTGCCCAAACCCGGATCGGTGACCGCGGAATCCGCTCGTGTCATGGGCAAATTCCTGCGCGATGTGATGAAGCTCAATCTTAACAGCAAGAACTTCCGGCTGTTCAGCCCTGACGAGAACAATTCCAATCGCTGGCAGGACGTGCTGGAAGTGACGGATCGCTGCTACATGGCCGAGATTTATCCAGAGGACGATCACCTGTCGCCCGACGGACGCATCATGGAGGTGCTAAGCGAGCATCAATGCCAAGGCTGGCTCGAAGGCTATCTGTTGACGGGGCGGCATGGCTTCTTCTCCTGCTACGAAGCCTTCATTCACATCATCGACTCGATGTTCAACCAGCACGCCAAATGGCTGAAAGTGTGCAACCACATTCCCTGGAGACGGCCGGTCGCATCGCTCAATTATTTCCTGAGTTCGCATGTGTGGAGGCAGGATCATAACGGCTTCTCTCACCAGGATCCGGGTTTCATCGACCACGTGATCAACAAGAAGGCGGAGGTCATCCGGGTCTATCTACCGCCGGATGCCAATACGCTCCTGTCCGTTACCGATCATTGCCTGCGCAGCCGCAACTATGTGAACGTCGTTGTCGCAGGCAAGCAGCCGGCACCGCAATGGCTGACGATGGATGAGGCGATCAAACATTGCGCCGAAGGTCTGGGCATCTGGGAATGGGCAAGCAATGATCGCGGCTCGGAACCGGATGTGGTTATGGCCTGCTGCGGCGATGTGCCGACCCTGGAGACGCTCGCCGCTGTGCAGCTGATCCGTGAGCACCTTCCTGACTTGAAGGTGCGCGTCATCAATGTCGTCAATCTGATGAAGCTCCAGCCCTCGAGCGAACATCCCCACGGGCTTTCGGATCCCGACTTCGATGCGCTCTTCACGAAGGACAAACCGATCATCTTCGCATTCCATGGATATCCCTGGTTGATCCACCGGCTGACCTACCGGCGAACCAACCACAAAAATCTGCATGTCCGGGGATACAAGGAAGAGGGAACGACCACGACCCCATTCGACATGGTCGTTCTGAACCAGCTCGATCGCTTTCATCTCGTTGAGGATGTCATCGATCGGTTGCCACAGCTCGGAGCCCGTGCGGCCTATTTCAAGCAGGCAATCCGCGGCAGGCTGATCGAGCACCGGCAATATATCGAGGCGCATGGCGATGACATGCCACAGATCAGCGGCTGGACATGGGGCGTTAAGAGCACGGGAAAAGTGAAGGCAGCGACCTCCACTGAGGGAGACAATGCCTAGACGACACGTTGCGCACAAATCATGCCGGCAGGCGTCCTATCAGAGGCGCCTCCGGATGCTCGACGAAACCATCTGACTTCTTCGGTTTGCCTATGATGTCGGAACTGCTGTCCACCGATCCCGAACTGAACCGGATGCCGACGGATGAAGATCTCGGCCGCCTTCAGTTCACGACGTTGCTCTACTATCTGCAATGCACGAATCCGGATAACGGATTGGTGCGCGACAAGACGCAGGCCGGCGCCCCGGCAAGCATCGCGGCTGTAGGTATGGCGCTTGCCACCATTCCCGTCGTCGTGGAACGCGGTGTCGTCATTCGTGAGTTTGCCGCCAAGATCGCCCGGCGGCGACTGGAATTCCTGATCTCCTGCCATCAAGGGCCGGAACCGGACGCATCAGGTTACAAGGGCTTCTTCTACCATTTCCTGGACATCGAAACGGGACGGCGGGTCTGGCAGTGCGAATTGTCGACGATCGATTCTGCCTTTCTCTTTGCCGGCGCTTTGACCGTCGCGGCATATTTCGATGCGGACACCGAGGACGAGGCGAAGGTACGCGCACTTGCCATGTCGCTCTACGAGCGCGTGGACTGGAACTGGGCGCGCGACAACGGCGCCACGCTTACCCACGGCTGGCGACCGGAAAACGGCTTCATTCCCTATCGTTGGCGCGGCTATGACGAAGGCCTGCTTCTTTACATTCTTGGTCTGGGCTCACCGAGCCACCCGCTGCCTCCGGAAAGCTTCAAAGCGTATACCGAGAGCTACGAATGGAGGAATATCTTCGGTCGCGAACTACTTTATTCCGGGCCGCTCTTTACACACCAGCTCTCGCATATGTGGATCGATTTCCGTGAAATTCGCGACGAATTCATGCGCGAGCATGACAGCGACTATTTTCGCAACAGCCGCCACGCCACTTTCGTTCAGCAGGAATACGCAATCCGCAATCCGCTGAACTTCAAAGGCTACGGCGAACATTGCTGGGGTTTCACGGCAAGTGACGGGCCGGGTTGGACGAAGCGGACTGTCGACGGGATCGACAGGGAATTCTTCGACTATGTTGCGCGCGGCGCACCCTATGGGCCGGATGACGGAACCGTATCTCCCTGGGCCGTGGTCGCCTCACTGCCATTCGCTCCGGAAATCGTCATCCCGACCGTACGAAATTTCGCTCGAATGCAGCTTGGCATGACGCGCCTTTATGGCTTCAGGCCATCCTTCAACCAGACCTTTGCGATGGAAGACAGGAACGAAGGGTGGTGGGTCAGCCCCTACCATTTCGGGATCGACCAGGGCCCCGTCGTCCTGATGATCGAAAACTATCGAACCGGCTTGCTGTGGAACATTATGCGTCGATGCGAGCCGGTGGTCGTCGGACTAAGAAGAGCGGGGTTCTCAGGCGGCTGGTTGTGACGACCGTGCATTCGCCCGAGCTTCCCAACGCGCAACGGACTTGCCGTGAACGACAGGTCTAGGGCGGCTCAGGTCTTCAACTGCGTTGCAGTCAGGCCTTCTGTTTTTGATCGGTCCACGTCCAGGAGCCGTCAGAACCATATTCGAGAACTGCATCGTAGACCGAGCGCGGCGCACCCGGCTCGGCGAAGTTGACGCACGCGATTCTTCTTTCAGCCAAGAGCCCGAGGATTGCGAGCAGAAGCTCGTGACCGAAAATGGTATCGGCCTTTTCCAGAACAATGTGTGACGGAGCGGCTATGATCGCGCTTGCAAGTATGACGAGTTGCTGTTCGCGCGGTGACAGCAATGTGGACCAGTCCTGCTCGCTATCCAGGTCGCTGAGTGTCAAATCGTGCGCAAGGCCGAGATCCCTCAGCAAAGCCAGGATTTGCTCGTCCGTTGTCTCGATCGAGCGCTTCGGTGGCGCAAGAATCTGGCGGAGAGTTCCCGGACCCGCACAGGCCCGCTGGCCGAGAAACCGCACATGCTGACGAGGTGGGCTGACGATGCGCCCAGTCCCCGGTGTACCCAGTCCTGCCGTGGCCCGAAACAAGGCAGCACCCGCAGCATCGTCTTCTCCGGCAACGATCACTCGTGTATTGGGCGGGATGACAAGGGACAAATCCTTCACCAGTACCGTTCCTGTCCGCGACGTCAGCGTCAGGCGTTCATAGCAAAGGTTCCCCTCAGCCTCGATGAGTTCGACACTGTGATCGGACTGGCGGCGGGTCTCCTCGACCGCTTCCAGAAAGGAACTGATACGCGCGACGACGGTCGCGAAGTTCGAGATCGAGTTGAATTGTGCGACAATGAACGAGAATGCACCGACAAGCATGGCAAATGCTGCCGCCGACTGCGTGATGACGCCAAATTCCATGTCACCGCGCATGAACGCCGGCGCGATAATGACGACCGGAATGATCTGTATCATCCAGTTGTAGCCGGTGGCGAAGAATCCGACATTGCGATTGATGCCAATGATCCGCCTGAAGTTAGTGGCAAGGCTATCGAACTGCCTCAGCAGCCGATCTGCGTGGCGTTGCTGCGAGCCCTCGATCATGATTGATTCTGCGTTTTCCCGGACTTGGATCAGCCCGGACCGGAAGGCGGCTTCACTGTCGAGCTGATTATAGTTCAACTTGATCAAGGGCCGTCCCAACACGATCGTCATAAACGATCCGAAAGCCGCGTAGATAACAGCCGTGAAGAAAAGAAGCGGACTGATCAGCCACAAGACGCTCGAAAAGGTGAAGACCGTCAGCACGCTGCTGAGCAGCATGAGCAGAAAGGAGAGCGTCGTCGTCGTAAACGCTTTGATATCTTCGGCAATCCGCTGATCAGGATAGGAGACTTTGCCCTGAATGCCGAGCCGGTAGAAAGTACCATCGGCCATATAAACGCCGACCGCACGACGGGTGAGGTATTCTCTCCAAAGCAAGGCCAGTCGCTCTTCGGCAAAGCGGGCAATCACCGACGCGATCGTCGAAGCAGCAAAAGCGCCAGTGTAGAGGATAGCCTGGCGAACAAATTCGGCAGTCTGCCGTTCCGCGATCGCAGTCATGAAGTGCCGCCCGACGAAACTGTTGACGACATTCAAAGCACTGATACTGCCAAAAAGAACAATCAGGGAGACAAGCAGGAACCGGGCGCTCCCCGCGACATCGGATGTCATGAACAATTTGATCGCGCGGACGAACCGTATTGCCGTCACCCTGAGCGGAATTTGCTGCTGGCCCATGCTCGTCTCCCCCGCTTGCTCCTGGAACGAACTATAGCGTGAAATGCAGGCGACGGAGAGACGTCAGGATGGCGCGCGCGGGCGACCGATCCAGCGCGATATGTTACGCGCTGCATCTATTTGCTACTTCGCGTCTCAAGCAGATCGCGCCGACGTTCAACCCACCAGGCCGCTTGATGTTCGCGCTCCAGCGACGGCACAGCTCAATATGAATTTGCGTGTGAACAAATCTCTTGCGAATGATTTCCATTGGTTCACTCTGTCGTTGATTCTTGAAACCGGCCAATCGATGGCTTGATCAATTTTTCGTAATTTATTTCAGTTGATTAGTTCATTTTGTGAACTTATTGTCAGTGTGAGATCACGGGCGACAGGATCAGGATTTTTATGTTCAATTCATCGCAGCGCGAGCTTCTGCGGGTCATAAGTGAGTCCGGCCCCCTCAGCCGGACCGATCTTGCCTCTGCGATCGGGCTCAGCAAAGCGGCGATGAGTGGCATTGCCCGCGAGCTCATTGATCGCGGCGTTCTGCACGAGACGGAAACCGTCTACGGTCAGGGCCGGCCCTCCGTGCTGCTCGACCTGAAACCGGAATGCGCGTTCTTCATCGGCATTTCGCTTCTGGAAGATCCGGCCCCGATGATCCTCAGCGATCTTAACGGCAACATCATCGCCCGTCAGCAGCTGCCCTACTCCCGGGATCCCAAGGTCATTGCCAACGCGATCGCCTATGGCCTGCCGGAAATCCTCAGGGCCCATCCTCAGGCAAGCTCGAAACTGGCCGGCATCGGTGTGGCGCTATCGGGCTTCGTCGATGAAAGGCAGGCAACCTGCGTACAGTCGACCCTGCTCGGCTGGCAGGATGTGCCGCTTGCCGAAATCATCCGCCACGCAAGCGGCGTCGATACCTTTATCGAGAACGATGCCAAGGCGGTTGCTGTCAGCGAAAAGCTCTTCGGCATTGCTCGCGACACCCCGAATTTCTCGGTCGTGTCGCTCGGAGACGGCATCGGCTGCGCCCACGTTATCGACGGCAGGCTTTATCGCGGCAATCATGGCGGTGCGGGCGAAATCGCTCATGCGACGATCGAGCCCGGCGGCGCCCCCTGCCGCTGCGGCAAGCGCGGCTGCCTGGATACGATCGCCTCCATGAAGGCGATCAAGGAGATGGCGCGGGCCGCCGGCCTGAAATGCACGTCGCTATCCGATCTGGAAGCGGAAGCCTCGCTCGGCACAGCCGAGGCGATCTCAATCATCCACAAGGCCGGCGCAGCCCTCGGCCTTGCTATCTCGCACCTGATCCAGATGAACGACCCGGGCATGATCCTGGTGACCCATGTCGACGGCTCGTTCGACGGCCTGTTCGGCACGGTCGTGCAGCAGGCGATCGAAGCCAATGTTCTTCCGCGTTATGCAGGTCAGACCCCGATCCGCACCCGTCGCGTGGATAGCGACGTCTGGTCGCGCGGCGCAGCCAGCATTGCCGCTCACAATTTTCTGATTGGTCCCAATATAAGCTGAGGTTTCCCATGCGCATCGCTGTCGGTGGCATTCACATCGAATGCAGCACGTACAACCCCGTCCTGAACCAAGAGGCAGACTTCCGGGTGGTACGCGGCGAGGACCTGCTGGCAGCCCCCTATTTTGCCTTTCTAAAGGATTACGAGGCTGAATTCCTGCCGACGATCCATGCCCGCGCCATTGCCGGCGGCCCTGTCGCCCGTCACACCTACGAAGCCTTCAAGGCTGAATTCCTGGAGCGCTTGAAGCCGCTCCTGCCGCTCGACGGACTCTATCTGGCAATGCATGGCGCCATGTATGTCGAAGGCATGGAAGATGCGGAAGGCGACTGGATCAGCGCAGCCCGTGCGCTCGTTGGCGATGATTGTACGGTCTCGGCAAGCTACGACCTGCATGGCAATGTTACCCAGCGCATCATCGACGCGCTCGACATGTATTCCACCTACCGCACTGCGCCGCATATCGATGTCGAAGAAACGATGCGCCGCTCTGTCTCCATGCTGGTCAAGAGCCTGAAGACGGGCGAAAAACCCACCCTGCTCTGGGCGCCGATCCCGGTCGTCCTGCCGGGTGAACGCACCAGCACCGTCGATCAACCGGCAAAGAGCCTTTATGCCGAACTGCCCGGCATCGATGCGCTCGACGGCGTCTGGGATGCCTCGCTGATGGTCGGCTATGTCTGGGCCGACGAGCCGCGGGCCACGGCTGCCGCCATCATGACCGGCACGGACCGCGCGATACTGGAGCGCGAGGCAAAGCGTCTGGCAAAGGCTTATTGGGATGTGCGCGAAGAATTCGTCTTCGGCTGCGAAACCGGTTCGGTCGAGGAATGCGTCGCCAAGGCGATCACCAGCCCGACCGGCCCCGTCGTGCTCGCCGAATCCGGGGACAATCCGACCGGCGGCGGCGTCGGCGACCGAGCGGACGTACTGGCCGAACTGGTCGCAAGAGGCGCCACCGGTGTGGTTTTTGCCGGCATCGCCGACAAGACTGCAACGGAGAGATGTTATGCGGCAGGGATCGGCACGACGCTGGAGCTGACTGTCGGCGCTTCGCTCGATGCCAAAGACAGCAAGCCGGTGACGGGACAGTTCACGGTGAAGTTCCTGCACGAGACCACCGACGCTACCGACCGCCAGGCTGTCGTCTCCATCGGCGGCATCGATCTGGTCCTCTCGGCCAAGCGCCGCCCCTACCACAATATCGTCGATTTCACCCGCCTCGGGCTCGAGCCGCGCACGGCAAGCATCGTTGTCGTCAAGTCAGGCTACCTGTCGCCGGAAATCGCGCCGATTGCCAATCCGAGCCTCATGGCACTGTCCCCCGGCGTCGTCGATCAATTCGTCGAGCGCCTTCCGCGCCTGCGCAAAGCGCACCCGACCTATCCTTTCGACAAGGATTTCAGCTTCGACCCGCAGGCCTTCCTTTCCGCGCGCTCCATGAACCGCTGAGCCACAACAAGCGAACCAATTGATTTTTGGTATCGGGGCTCGCTCAGCATCCCGCACGCAGGAAAACGTGCATCCACTCCTTATGCCTGCTCTAAATCTGCGCGATGCGATCAAAAAACGTGCAGGTATTTATCTGCACAAAAAAGCGCTTGACGATGCCATTGATTTGGTTTGCATTGAACCAATATCAAATTGGTTCAAACAGCCATGGACGAAGCACAAGGCAATTCGAACTATGCACTGGAGAAGCTGAGGGCTCTCCTGCAGTCGAATAGTCTCGATGCCGATGGCAAGCTGCCAACCGAACGTACGCTCTCCGAAATCCTCGGCGTCAGTCGCCGCTCCATCCGCCGTGCACTGGAAGTACTGGAAGCCGAAGGCCGCATTTGGCGCCGGCAAGGCTCCGGCACCTTTGCCGGCAAGCGGCCGGATGGCTGGAGCAACCATGTCGATTCCATCATCGCCGACACCGATCTCATGGAGATCATGGAAGTGCGCTTGCGCGTCGAGCCGCAGCTCGCACAGCTTGCCGCCATACGCGCCAAGGCAGCCGATATAGAGCGCATGTATGATCTGGTGAAAAAGATCTACGAAAGCACGGATGCCGACGGCCGCGAACTCTGGGATGGCGCGCTGCATCGCCAGATTGCCCAATGCGCCGGCAACTCATTCTTTCTCACGATCTTCGACGTCATCAACCGCGTGCGCCAGGACGAAGCCTGGCAGGCGATCCGCGAGCGCGCCCGCAGCGCCAGCCGCACGCGCGAAGTCACCCATGGCCAGCACACAGCCATCGTCGACGCTATCGCCGCGCGTGATCCAGGAAAGGCCGGCGAAGCCATGCGCCAACACCTGCTGACGCTGCAGGAAAGCCTCATCCGCATCACCTCTCTCGACCATGGCGAATTGGTGGCCGAGAAGGAGCCCAGCTGAGCGGAGAAATCGGCACGGCAGAGATAACCGCCGGCTCGACACGACAGACGTGAAACAAAAACATAAAAGAGGAGAATGGAATGAAACTCGCCAAATTGCTGACGACCGCCACGGCAGCAGCGCTTTTTGCGCTTCCCGCTTTCGCGGTCGAACTGAAGATCGGCCTCCAGGACGACGCCGACGTGCTCGATCCCGCACAGTCGCGCACCTTCGTCGGTCGCATCGTCTATACCGCGATGTGCGACAAGCTCGTTGACGTCTCGCCGGACCTGAAGATCGTGCCGCAGCTCGCAACCGAATGGAACTGGTCGGCTGACGGCAAGGAGCTCACAATGAAGCTCCGCCAGGGCGTGAAGTTCCAGGACGAAACGCCCTTTAACGCCGAAGCCGTCGTCGCCACCATCGAGCGCAACATGACCCTGCCGGAATCGCGTCGCAAGAGCGAGTTGAGCTCCGTGCAGAAGGTCGAGGCGTCAGGCGAATATGAAGTCAAGTTCACGCTGAAGAGCCCAGATGTCACCTTGCTCGCCCAGCTTTCCGACCGCGCGGGCATGATCGTCTCGCCGAAGGCTGCAAAGGAACTCGGCGCAAAGTTCGGCGACCATCCTGTTTGCGCCGGCCCGTTCAAATTTGTCGAACGTGTCCAACAGGACCGTATCGTGCTCGAGAAGTTCCAGGACTACTGGAACAAGGACAACGTCTTCATCGACAAGCTGACTTACCTGCCGATCCCGGATTCGACCGTACGCCTGGCCAATCTGCGCTCCGGCGATCTCGACATGATCGAACGCCTGGCCGCCACCGACGCCGAGACGGTCAAGAGCGACGCCAACCTCGTTTACAAGGATGTCGTCAACACCGGCTGGCTCGGCATCTATGCCAATGTCGGCAATGGCGCGCGTGCGGACAATCCGATCGGCAAGGACAAGCGCCTGCGCCAGGCCTTCTCGCTGGCAATCGACCGTGATGCCGCCATGCAGATCGTTTTCGAAGGCACGGGCGTTGCCGGTAACCAGCCTTTCCCGCCGAGCAGCCCCTGGTTCGACAAGGATGTCCCGGTACCCGCTCGTGACGTCGAAAAGGCGAAGGCCCTTGTCAAGGCTGCAGGCTTCGACCGTGTGCCGGTCGAAATGCAGGTTCCGAACAGCCCGGTCACGATGCAGATGATGCAGATCATCCAGTCGATGGTTGCCGAAGCCGGTTTCGATGTCAGCCTGAAAGCGACGGAATTTGCGACCCTGCTCAATGAGCAGACCGCCGGCAACTACCAGCTCAGCCGCTCTGACTGGTCCGGCCGCGTCGATCCCGATGGCAATATCCAGCAGTTCGTCACCTGCGGCGCCGGCCTGAACGACAGCAAATATTGCAACGCTGACGTCGACAAGCTTCTGACCGAAGCGCGCCAGTCCACGGATGACTCCGTGCGCAAGCAGAAATACGATGCCGCGACCGCAATCCTCAACGACGATTTGCCGATCATCTTCATTGGCCACCAGTCCTGGATCTGGGCGCTGCACAAGAACATCACCGGCTTCGTTGCTTCTCCCGACGGCATGATCCGCCTCGTCGGTGTGAAGAAGGAAGGCTGACAGCCACACGCGTCAGGTACGCGGCGCCTGTCGCCGCGTACCGCTGATGGTATCGGAGCGCCTATGTACAGGTTCATCGCCAAGCGGCTGCTGGTCGCCATTCCAACTTTGCTGATCATTTCGGTCTTCGTGTTCTCCCTGCAGAAACTTCTGCCGGGCGACCCGGTTCTGGCCATGGCCGGCGAAGAGCGCGATCCGCAGGTGCTGGAATTCCTGCGGGAAAAATATCATCTCAACGACCCTGTTCCCTATCAGTATTTCTACTGGCTAGGCTCCGCGCTTCAGGGTGATCTCGGCATATCGCTGCGTACCAACCAGCCGGTTCTCGAGCTCGTGGCCGAGAAACTGCCGGTCACCATTCAGCTCGCGATCATGTCGATGATCTTCGCATTCGTGATCGGCGTGCCGATGGGCATTCTGGCCGCCGTCAAGAAGAACACCATCATCGATTATCTCGCCAACATCATCGCTCTCTCAGGCCTGTCGATCCCCAATTTCTGGCTCGGCATCATGCTGATCCTGCTGATCTCGGTGAACCTCGGCTGGCTTCCGGCTTCGGGTTACGAGCCCTTCTTCTCCAATCCGCTGCGCTCGATCGAAACCATGATCATGCCCGCCTTCGTGCTCGGCAATGCGCTCGCTGCCACATTGATGCGCCACACCCGTTCGGCCATGCTGAGCGTCCTGAGCGCTGATTATATCCGGACGGCCCGCGCCAAGGGGCTGCCGGAGAGTTCGGTGGTGCTGGAGCATAGTTTTCGCAATGCCGTATTGCCGATCGTAACGCTCAGCGCCCTGCTCTTCGGCGAGTTGCTCGCTGGTGCGGTTCTCACCGAGCAGATCTTCACCATTCCCGGTTTCGGCAAGCTTATTGTCGATGCCGTCTTCAATCGCGATTACGCCGTCGTCCAGGGCGTCGTCATCTGCACGGCCATCGGCTTCATTCTGATGAACCTCGTCGCTGACATCCTCTACGTTCTCCTCAATCCGCGCATGAGGGCTTCGCTATGACCGCCATCGATCAAGTCGCGGCCACACCCGTTGTCTCGACCGAGCAACGCTCGCCAAGCCGCGCTTGGCGCAAGCTCAAGGCCAACAAAGGCGCGCTCGTCGGCCTCGCCATCATCGCCTTCTTCGCAATCCTTGCCATCATCGCGCCACTCCTGCCGCTCCCCGACCCGAATGCCACAAGCTGGTCGACGATCCGCAAGGCCCCGTCGGCCGCCCACTGGCTCGGCACGGACGACATCGGTCGCGACATCCTCTCCCGAATGATCTGGGGCGCCCAGGCCTCGTTGATGGCGGGCGTCTTTTCCGTAGCGATTGCCGTCCTCATCGGCGTACCCTTTGGCCTGATCTCAGGCTATTTCGGCGGCTGGATCGACATGATCATCTCCCGCATCACCGAGGCCTTTCTGGCAATGCCTTTCCTGATCACCGCGATTGCGCTCGCGGCCTTTCTCGGCCCGAGCCTGAGCAATGCGATGATCGCGATCGGCCTTTCGGCCATGCCGATCTTCGTACGCTTGACGCGCGGGCAGGTGCTGGCGGTCAAGACCGAGGAATATATCGAAGGTGCGCGGTCCATCGGTCTGCGTCACTCCAGCATCATCACCCGCTACATCCTGCCAAATGTCTTTGCGCCGATCCTCGTACAGGCGACGTTGACGATCGCAACCGCAATCATCGCCGAAGCCAGTCTTTCCTTCCTCGGCCTCGGCCAGCAGCCACCGGCACCAAGCTGGGGCTCGATGCTGAACGTTGCCAAGAACTTCCTGAGCCAGGCACCGTGGATGGCGATGTGGCCAGGCATTGCCATCTTCCTCGTCGTCATCGGTTTCAATCTCTTGGGCGACGGCCTGCGCGATGCGCTCGATCCGCGCGAAGCATGACCTCTCGAAAGGACATATGAAATGACCGTATTCACGACCCGCCCCGAAATTCTGGGCACATTCGGCGTCGTTACCTCAACGCACTGGATCGCTTCCGCCGTTGGCATGAGCATCCTGGAAAAGGGCGGCAACGCCTTCGATGCGGCGGTTGCTACCGGCTTCACATTGCAGATCCTGGAGCCGCATCTCGTCGGCCCGGGCGGCGACATGCCGGCGATCATCTATTCCAAGAAAAAGGACAAGGTCGAGGTTATCTGTGCCCAAGGTCCTGCGCCCGCCGGCGCCACTATCGAACACTATACGTCCGAGGGCCTGAAACTGATCCCAGGCGACGGCCTGCTGGCAACTGTCATTCCCGGCTCCTTCGATGGCTGGATGCTGATGCTACGCGATTACGGCCGGCTGAGCGTGCGTGACGTTCTGGAACCGGCGATCTATTACGCCGAAAACGGCCATCCGCTGCTGCCGCGCGTCTCCGCAACCATCAAGGGTCTTGCCGAATTCTTTGAAAAGGAATGGCCGACCTCCTACGAAACCTGGGTACCCGGAGGTTCCGTTCCCGAACCCAATTCCAACTTCAAGAACCCGGTTCTGGCCGAGACCTGGAAGCGCATCATCTCCGAGGCCGAAGCCAAGCAGGGTCGCGAGGCCCAGATCGAAGCAGCCCGCGACGCCTTCTACCGCGGTTTCGTCGCCGAAAAGATCGCAAACTACGTGAAGACCGCCGAAGTGATGGATGCGAGCGGCAACAGCCACAAGGCGGTGCTGACGGCCGACGACATGGCGAAATGGTCGGCAACGATCGAGGAACCGCAGACCTACGACTATCACGGCTGGACGGTTGCCAAGATCGGCCCCTGGGGCCAGGGTCCGGTCTTCCTGCAGACCCTGTCGATCCTCAAGGGCATGGACATCGCCGCAATGGCGCCTGATGGAGCCGACTTCGTCCATACCGTGACCGAAGCCATGAAACTCGCCTTCGCCGATCGAGAGATCTACTATGGTGATCCCAAATTCGCCGAGGTGCCGCTCGATCAGCTTCTGTCGGACACCTACGCCGCCGCCCGCCGCAAACTCATCACAGACGAGGCCTCCTTCGACCTGCGTCCTGGGAAGCTGCCCGGCTTCGAGCAGCAATACGATGTGACGATGGACATGCTCGGCGCCGATTCCAAGACCGGGGCCGTCTACGAGCCGACCATGGCGCACCTGAGGGAAAAGCGCGGCGACACTGTTCATATCGACGTCATCGACCGCGAAGGCAACATGGTGTCTGTCACGCCCTCGGGCGGCTGGCTGCAGTCCTCGCCGATCATCCCGGGTCTTGGCTTCTGCCTGAATTCGCGCGCCCAGATGTTCTGGCTGAAGCCCGGCCTGCCGACATCGCTCGCTCCCGGCAAACGCCCGCGCACGACGCTGACGCCCTCACTTGCCCTCTACGAAGGCCGGCCGACACTCGCCTTCGGTACCCCCGGCGGCGACCAGCAGGAGCAGTGGCAGCTTTCGTTCTTCCTGCGTTATGTCCACCACAAGATGAACCTGCAGGCGGCGATCGACCAGCCGCTCTTCCACACCTCGCATTTCCCTGGCTCCTTCTATCCGCGCACACGGGAGCCGGGCGGTCTGATGGTGGAAGGCAATTTCAGCGCCGATGTGCTCGAGAACCTGCGCGCCCGCGGCCACGCGCTCACAGTCTCCGACCCCTGGACTATCGGCCGCCTGACCGCCGCGCGCCGCGATGCAGATGGACTGCTGCGTGCCGCTGCAACGCCACGCCTCATGCAGGCCTATGCGATCGGGAGATAGGCATGACATGGTCCATCGTCGCCCGTGATCCCGGCACAGGCTATCTCGGCATTGCCGTCGCCACCCGCTTCTTTGCGGTCGGCGGCTTGGTGCCGCATATCCGCGGCGCTATCGGCGCGGTCGCCACCCAGGCCTTCGTCAGCCCGCTCTACGGCACCGACGGGCTCGCCATGCTTGCCGAGGGCAAGGCGCCGGATGAGATCATCGCCGAACTGACAGGCCGAGACGCCGGCCGCGATCAGCGCCAGCTTCATCTGATCGACGCCCGAGGCTGCAACGCCGCCTTCACCGGCACCAAATGCATCGATTGGGCCGGTCACCTGGTCGACGATAATGTTTCCGTCGCCGGCAATATGCTGGCAGGTCCTCAAGTCGTCGCCGAGACGCTTGCTACCTACAAGAAGGCAATGGACAAGCCCTTCATCGAGCGCCTGCTGGAATCCATGCAGGCCGGCGAGGATGCCGGGGGCGACAAACGTGGCAAACAGTCTGCCGCCCTCCTCGTCCACCGTGATCAGGATTATCCCTGGCTCAGCATCAGGGCAGACGATCATCCCGATCCGCTCGCGGAATTGCGCCGGCTCTATGCAGTAGCGCAGGAACGCTTCATGCACGTCGCCGAAACGATGGCGACGAAGGCCAATCCCAATGGAATGATCGACAGGCGCGAGATCGATGAAAAGATCGCGGCGCTGGAAGCCGCGCGCATTGCGGAAGGACGACCGTCCGCCTCACTTGCCACGCCTTTGAAGACCTGAAGCCTCTCCGGCAAAGAACCTGCCTCCGGCAAAAGAAGAACACGGGAACGATATGAGTGATCAGCCTGCAGCATCCGTCTCTCCGGTCCTTTCCGTCCGGAACCTGACAACTTCCTTTCTCTCCGATGGCGAATGGAGATCGGTTGTTCGTAATGTCTCCTTCGATGTCATGCCGGGGGAAACGGTCGCCATCGTCGGAGAGAGCGGTTCCGGCAAAAGCGTCACCTCGCTTTCCATCATGCGCCTGCTCGCCAAGGGCTCAAGCCGCGTCGAAGGCAGCATCACGTTGACCGGCCGCGATGTCCTCTCCCTCTCTGATCGGGAGATGCGGGCCGTGCGCGGCAAGGATGCCGCGATGATCTTTCAGGAGCCGATGACCAGCCTGAACCCGATCTTCACCATCGGCCGGCAGATTTCCGAAGCGCTGACATGCCATGGTGATATCAGCAAAGCCGACGCGCGCGCCGAAACAATCCGCCTTCTCGAGAAGGTACGCATTCCCAATGCCGCATCCCGTTTCGACGAATATCCTCACCAGTTTTCAGGTGGCATGCGCCAGCGCGTCATGATCGCCATGGCGCTCGCCTCCCGGCCTAAGCTGTTGATTGCCGACGAGCCAACCACCGCGCTCGACGTCACCATCCAGGGCCAGATCCTCGATCTCATCAAAGTGCTGCAGGAAGAAGAGGGCATGTCCGTTCTCTTCATCACCCATGACATGGGTGTGGTCGCCGAGATCGCCGACCGCACCATCGTCATGTATCGCGGCGAAGCCGTCGAAACCGGCACGACGGACGATATCTTCAATCGCGGCAAACACCCCTATACGCGTGCCCTGCTCTCCGCCGTGCCGCGCCTGGGCTCGATGGATGGCCGCAAATGGCCGCTGCGTTTCCCCGTCGTCGACACGATGACCGGCGAGCGATGCGATCCGGTGGAAGTCGCCGAAACCGTCGATCGCCGAAAGACGCCGATCCTCGAAGTGAAGAACCTCGTCACCCGCTTCGATATTCGCGGCGGTCTCTTCGGCCGCAGAACCGGCGCCATCCATGCTGTTGAGGACGTCTCCTTCGAGCTCTTTCAGGGCGAGACCCTGTCGCTCGTCGGCGAATCCGGTTGCGGCAAATCCACGACGGGCCGCTCGATCACCCGTCTGGTGCAACCAAATGCAGGCTCCGTCAGCCTTGATGGCTATGATGTCCTGAACCTCGATGCGGTCAGCCTGCGCAATATGCGCCGCAGCATCCAGATGATCTTCCAGGACCCCTTCGCAAGCCTCAATCCGCGTATGACGATCGGTGCCGCTGTCGCCGAGCCCTTCACCGAACATGGGCTTGGCAGCCGCGCCCAGGCCCGTGAAAAGGCTGCCGACCTGCTCGAACGTGTTGGCCTGAAGCCTGACATGATGAAGCGCTACCCGCACGAGTTTTCAGGCGGCCAGCGCCAGCGCATCTGCATCGCCCGCGCCCTTGCCCTCGACCCGAAGGTGATCGTCGCCGACGAGAGCGTTTCGGCACTCGATGTTTCCATCAAGGCGCAGGTGTGCAATCTCCTGATGGATCTGCAGCAGAGTCTGAACCTCGCCTTCCTCTTCATCTCTCACGACATGGCGGTGGTCGAACGAGTCAGTCATCGCGTCGCGGTCATGTATCTCGGCGAGATCGTCGAGATTGGTCCCCGCGAAGAACTCTTCCGCAATCCGCAGCATCCCTATACCAGGAAGCTGATGGCGGCTGTGCCCGTGCCGGATCCTGCTCGCCGCGGGATCCGCCGCAACCTCGGCACCGACGAATTGAAAAGCCCGGTCCGCCCTGTGGGTTATATTCCGCCCAAGCGTCAATATCGCGAGGTCGCTGCAGGCCATCTGGTGCGCCTAGAGCAAGCCGCTTGAGCTAGTCCGGGAGGTTTAGGCGACGGCCAAAGCGCGCAAGTATTGCAGGAACTGGATAGCATCCGAGGGGGTGCGGTTAATCCATTTTGCTGCATCGCTTATATTATTTATTCCAGATATTATTTCACTGACGATTATTAACGCCAACTGCGGCCGTTTGTGATCTCTTATCCCTGCGAATCAAAAAGGTTTGATTTGCATGGGGACAGCCACCATGTTGAAGCATGGGGCGATCAAACAGTTGGGCAGGAGCACATGCTGCAACGGATTGAAGACATTGATGCCGCGCTAGTCGACAGGCTGCAGCACTCAGCGTTCAAGTATTTCCTGAAATATTCCAATCCCGAAAACGGCCTCGTGCCGGATACCTCGATCCCTGGCGTGCCGGCAAGCATCGCCGCGGTCGGCTTCGGGCTTTCCTCCTATCCCGTTGGTGTGGAACGCGGCTGGATCAGCCGTGAGGAAGCCGCCGAGCGCGTCTTCAATACGCTGCATTTCTTCGCCAATGCCAAGCAGGGTACGGAACGTCACGCGACCGGACATCGCGGCTTCTTCTATCACTTTCTGCACGTGGATACCGGCAACCGCGCCTGGAATAGCGAGCTTTCGACGATCGACACTGCTCTGCTCATTGCAGGCATCCTGACCGCCGCCCAATATTTCGACGGCGAGGATCAAACCGAGACCGAAATCCGCGCGCTCGCAACATTCATCTACGAGCGCGTCGATTGGCGCTGGGCTCTGAACAAGGGCGATTGCATCTCGATGGGCTGGAAGCCTTCTTCCGGCTTCCTGCGCTGGCGCTATCACGGTTTCGACGAAGCGATCATCCTCTATACGCTGGCGCTGGCATCGCCGACGCATCCGATCCCGCAGTCGTCTTACGATGCCTTCACGGCAAGCTATTCGTGGATGATCTTCAACGAACAGCCCTATCTCTATGCCGGCCCGCTCTTCATCCATCTGTTCTCCCATGCCTGGATCGATTTCCGCGGCATCCAGGACAAGCCGATGCTCGAGCGGAACTGGGATTATTTCCGTAATACGCAGGTCGTCATCAACGTCCAGCGCGATTATGCGGAACGCAATCCCGGTCAGTTCGTCGGCTATAGCAAGGACATCTGGGGCTTCACGGCCTGCGATGGCCCGCCGCCGACACGCCGGATGCGCGGTGGCCGTAGCCCGAAAGTGTTGGGTTATGCCGCACGCGGTGCTCCACTCGGCCCCGATGACGGCACGATCGCACCCTGGGCGCCACTCGGCTGCCTGCCCTACGACCGGCAGGCCGCCCTCGATGGCACCAAGGCTCTGCTGACCACCTATCCGAACCTGCTTCTGGAAGGCGGCTTCCCCGGCGGCTTCAACCCGACGGTCCAGACCAAGCGGCCGGAAGGCTGGGTCGACGACCGCACCGTGGCTATCGACCAGGGCCTCCTCGTCATGACGGTCGAGAACGACCGCTCCGACTTCATCTGGAAGCTGATGCGCAAGAACCCGGTCATCCGTCTCGGTCTCGAGCGTGCCGGCTTTACCGGTGGCTGGCTGGCCGGTGAGGGATCCGAAGAGCTGGTTCTGAAGGCGGGCTGAACTTACCGCACGAAGACATGCGCCTTGCCGGCGATATCGAGGCGAACGAGATCGCCTCGCGTCGGCAATGCCACGCTTGATGTCTTGATCAGGATCGGCGGCAGGGCGACAGCCGCAAGCGACACTGCCACCGTGCAAGTCGCGCCGCCGAATTCCACATCCACGACACGCCCGCCGTATTTTGCGTTGGCCTCGTCGACGACGACACGGATCTGCTCCGGCCGCAACATGATTTCCGCTTTGCCCTGATGGGCCCCCTCAACCGGCACACTGCCAAGCGCGCAATCGGCAAAGCCGTTTTTGATGATAGCGGGCAGCATCACCGCATCACCAAGGAAAAGCGCCGTCTCGCGATCCCGCGGTTTAAGATAGAGCGTCTGCGGCGTGCCGGCCTGCACCAGCTTGCCCTCGCGCAGTACCGCAACCTGATCGGCAAAGGAGAGGGCCTCGCCCTGATCATGGGTCACGAGAACCGCAGTGATGCCAGCCGTCTGCAGGACGCGGGCAACCGCCTTGCGCATATTTTCCCGAAGGCCTGTATCCAGCGCGGAAAAGGGTTCGTCGAGCAGCATGAGGCGCGGACGACGACCGAGCGCGCGGGCAAGCGCCACACGCTGCTGCTGCCCGCCGGAAAGCTGATGCGGCCGGCGATCCAGCATGCTGTTTTCCAGTTCCACCATTTCCAGAAGGTCGCGAATACGCTTTTCGCGATCGGGCGCCCCGCGCTCGAAACCGAAACCGATATTTTCAGCGACACTCAGATGCGGAAAGAGAGCGCCATCCTGCGAAACGATGCCGATACCGCGCTTGTGGGCGGGAACACAGGCCGGCCCGTCGGCGAGCACCTCACCATCGAGCATCACCCGGCCGACATCAGGCTGTTCGAAACCGGCGATGATGCGCAGCAGCGTCGTCTTCCCGGAACCGGAGGGACCGACGACCGCCGTGCGGCTGCCTGCCTGAACTTCGAGCGAAATATCCTTCAGGGCCTGAACCGGGCCATAACGCTTGCTGATAGTGTCGATGGTAAGCAGCGTCATTGGCCGGCAGTCCGTTTCGATTGGGCATAGAGCATGAGGGTGAGCGGCAGCGACAACACGACCATCATGAAGGCGTAGGGTGCTGCCGAGACGTAATCGATCTCGCTGGTCAGCGACCAGAATTTCGTCGCGAGTGTATCGACGCCGTTCGGCGACAGCATCAGCGTGGCCGTCAATTCATTGGTGATGCCGAGCGCGGCAAGGGCCATGCTGGCGGCAGCCCCCGGCGCTGCAAGACGCATGGTGATCTGGCGCACCGCCTGTCCCGGCGTGCGGCCAAGCCCCATTGCCGCGCGCTCCAGCTCGACAGGCGCCTGCGCGATGCTGGCGCGCAAGCCCACCATGGCGCGCGGCAGGAACAGCAGCACATAGGCAACGAGCAGCGTTGCAAAGGTCTGGTAGAGCGGCAGAATAAGCCGGACAGTGATGGAAACCAGCGCAAGCGCCACGACGACCCCGGGCAGCGAACCGACATAATAGTGGCAGGCTTCGAGAATACGCTGGAGGCGGCCCGGCGCGCGCACCGAGAGCCAGGCCATGGGGGCAGCGGCGATTGTCGTCAGCACGCCGCCGGCAATGGCGAGAACGATCGTCTGCACAAAGGCGCTGACGACCTCGAGACGCCAGATGCCGAGCCCACCGAGATAAAGCCAGCGACCGAGCGTAATCAGCGGCACGCCGAGCGTCAGCACTGCGAGGATGATCGGCAGTGCCAAGGCAGGCGCCACGAACCAGCCGAGCCGGCGGCGATCGGCAGGGCGCGCCGAACCGGAGCCGACGCGCGCATATCGCTCATTGCCGCGCAACAGGATCTCGAGGCCGAGCAGGAACAGGCAACAGGCGACGAGCACGCCACCGAGCATGTTGGAAGCCGGGCTGTTGTAGGAAGACTGGAACTGGTCGACGATCGCGGTTGCAAACGTGTCGAAGCGGATCATCACGAACAGTCCGTATTCCGACAGCAAGTGCAGTGCGATCAGTAGCGAGCCGCCGCAGATGGCAAGGCGCAGCTGCGGCAGGATCGTGCGGAAGAAGACGCGCCACGGATCGAGGCCAAGCGAGGCCGCAGCATCCTCGATTGCCGGATCAAGCCGGCGAAGGGCGGCGGCAACCGGCAGGTAGAGGAAAGGGTAATAGGCGAGCACCGAAACGAAAACGCCGCTCTGCAACCCGCGCATGCCCGGAAGCAGGCTCACCCAGGCATAGGAATGCACGAAGGCGGGCACGGCGAGCGGGGCGATCGCCAGCCATGCCCAGAACCGTGCGAAAGGGATGTCCGTCCGCTCTGTCAGCCAGGCGAGGGTGACGGCAAGCACGATCGACAGCGGAATGGTGATCGATTCCAGGAGAACCGTATTGACGAGAAGCTCGCCGACGCGCGGGCGGAAGACCAGCGTCTTCACCGTTTCCCAGCCGACATCATAGGTCACCCAGGCAATGAAGCCGAGCGGCACAAGGCTGAAGACCGCGACGATGGAGGCAAGCAAAACGACGGAAGCGTGCGGCATGCGCCCGCGCGGCAAGCTCATTCGCGCGGCCCCTGGCGTCACCGGCGCATTCTTGCCGGATGCAAGCAATCTATTGTCCTGCAGCAAGGCCGATGCCTTCACACGCTGAAAAAGGAAGGCAACCGCTTTTGAAGAGCGGTTGCCGGATTTCGTCATGCCCTAAGGTTTTCTTGAGCCAAAAGCAATAGTTTTGGCCGGAAGAAGCCTGCGGCAGAAAGGTTAGATGAGGCCGGCGGCCGTCATCAGCTCCACGACCTTCTTGCTGTCCAGCGTCGAGGCTTCGACCTTCGGCGCGTCAAGGTCGGCAAGCGGAGTAAGCTTGTCGTTGGAAGCGGCGTCCTTGCCGACGGCATATTCATAGGAATCGCCATCCTTGAGAACCGCCTGGCCGGCCTTGCTGGTCAGATACTTGATGAAAGCCTGAGCTTCCTTCATGTGCTGCGTGGACTTCAGGACACCGCCGCCGGAAACGGAAACAAAAGCGCCCGGATCCTGGTTCTTGAAATAATGCAGGCCGACATTCTTGCTGTTTTCGCCGGTCTTGGCCTGATCGCCGAACCAGTAGTAGTGATAGATGATCGCGCCTTCGACTTCGCCGGCATTGACCGCCTTCATGGCGACGCTGTTGCCCTTGTAAGGCGTGGCGTTGTCCTTCAGGCCCTTTAGCCAGGCCTTGGTGGCGTCTTCGCCCTTCAGCTGCAGCAGAGCGGCAACGATTGCCTGGAAGTCGGCGCCGGCGGGAGCCGCGCCCCAACGGCCTTTCCAGGCCGGATCCTGCAGGTCGAGCATCGACTTCGGCAGCTTGTCTTCCGTCAGCTTCGTCTTGTCATAGGCGAAAACCGTGGTGCGGGCAGCAATGCCGGTCCACATGCCGTCAGCCGGTCGATACTGCTCGGGAACCTGCTCCAGCGTGTCCTTCTCGATCGGCGCAAACAAGCCGGCACCGTCGACCAGCGTCATCGCCGGCGAGTTTTCCGTCAGGAATACGTCGGCCGGTGAAGCATCGCCTTCCTGGATGATCTGGTTTGCGAATTGCATGTCGCTGCCCTGGCGCATGGTGACCTTGATGCCGGTCTCCTTGGTGAAGGCGTCGATCCATTCACGGCCCAGGCTTTCGTGCTGGGCATTGTAAACGACGATACCTTCGGACTCCTGCGCATAGGCGCTGCCTGCGAGCGCGGTGGCGGCGAGAAGGGAAGCGGCAAGCGCGAACGCGCCGGAAAGACGGTTAAGAGCAATTTTCATGATGGCCTCCGTGGCGATGTCACCCGAGCTCCCAAGGGTGATGGCAGGCGTATATTTTTGTTGACTGATTAGTTCAAGTTTCGAAGTCAAAAAAATCATCACATTATCTTGACTCAATATTTCATCTTCGCAGGGAATAAATCCGGATTTCGTTAAAAAAAAGCGACGCCGGTGAGGCGTCGCTTTTGTGGTTCCAATGCGTCAGCTTATTCGACGTCGAACTTGACGCCCTGCGCCAGCGGCAAGGTCTTGCCGTAATTGACGGTGTTGGTGGAACGGCGCATGTAAGCCTTCCAGGCGTCCGATCCGGATTCACGGCCGCCGCCCGTCTCTTTCTCCCCGCCAAAGGCTCCGCCGATTTCAGCACCGGATGGACCGATATTGACGTTGGCGATTCCGCAATCCGAGCCGCGCGAGGAGAGGAAGGTTTCCGCTTCGCGCATATTGTTGGTGAAGATCGAGGACGACAGGCCCTGTGGGACAGCGTTGTGCAGTTCCAGCACGGCATCGAAATCGCTGTACTTGATGACGTACAGGATCGGCGCGAAGGTTTCGTGCTCGACCGGGCCGGTCTGCTCCCGCATTTCGACGAGCGCGGGGCGAACATAGAAGGCTTCTGCCGAACCATTGTCGACACGCTCACCACCGACGACGGCGCCACCGGCAGTCCTTGCCTGGCCGAGGGCCGTCTGCATCTTCTCGAAGGCCTGACCATCGATCAACGGGCCGACCAGTGTACCGGTTTCCAGCGGATTGCCGATCGTCACCGAGCCATAGGCCTTCTTCAGCCGCGGAACGAGCTGGTCATAGACGCTCTCATGCACGAAGAGACGGCGCAGCGTCGTGCAGCGTTGGCCGGCCGTGCCCATGGCCGCAAAGGCAACACCGCGCAGCGTCAGGTCGAGATCGGCCGTTGGGCAGACGATCGCGGCATTGTTGCCGCCAAGTTCCAGGATTGCGCGGGCAAAGCGCTGCGACAGGCGCGGGCCGACGGCGCGGCCCATGGCGGTGGAGCCGGTGGCCGAAACCAGCGGGATCTTCGGATGGTCGACCAGCACTTCGCCGATCTCGCGGCCGCCGATCAACAGAGTAGAGAGATTTGCCGGTGCCTTGCCGCCTTCGGCGACGAAACGCTTCAACGCCTTCTCGAACAGGGCCTGCACGGCAAGAGCCGTCAGCGGCGTCTTTTCGGAAGGCTTCCAGACGGTGGAATTGCCGCAGACGAGGGCGAGAGCCGCATTCCACGACCAGACGGCAACCGGGAAGTTGAAGGCCGAAATGATACCGATGGCGCCAAGCGGATGCCAGCTTTCCATCATGCGGTGCTCGGCCCGCTCGGTAGCAATCGTCAGGCCGTAAAGCTGGCGGGAAAGACCGACGGCGAAATCGCAGATATCGATCATTTCCTGTACTTCGCCGAGGCCTTCCGAAGTGATCTTGCCAACCTCGATCGAAACCAGGCGGCCGAGCGCCACCTTGGAGGCGCGCAACTCTTCGCCGAGCAGACGGACCAGCTCGCCGCGCTTCGGCGCCGGAACGGCCCGCCACTCGAGGAAAGCCTTGTGTGCCGCATCGATCGCCGCCTTGGCGCCGGCGACGGAATGCTCCTTCAGCTTGCCGATTTCCTTGCCTGTGATCGGCGAGGTGACGGACAGCGTGCCGCCCGTGTAGCTCCGGGCATCGACGCCGAGATCGGCGAGCAGCTTGGCGGTTTCGGTGGCGAGATCGAGGACGGCGATGTTCATTGTCGTGGTTCCAGTCTTGTTGTTCTCAGAAACGGGCATCGGCGAAATGGGCGACCTGAGCGCCGGCTTCGTACCATAGTTCCCTAAGCGCGCGGAAGCTCTGCTCACGAGGGTCGGTCAGCGGCAAAGGCAGATCCGCTTCGCCAATCCGGCCAAGAATATGCTCCGCCAATGTGCGGCCGAACACCGTGCCGGGCGCAATCCCGCGGCCATTATAGCCCGAAAAGCCGATGACATTGGGGGCGAATTTGTGGAAACGCGGCAGGGCGTTGTCAGTCATGCCGATCTGCCCGTACCATTCGCACTCGAATTCGGCGTCGCCGATCTCGGGGAAAAGCCGCTTCAGCGCGCGCTTGGCCCAGCCCTTGTGCACGGACAGGCCGGTATTGCGCAGCGCCCCGACACTTCCGAAGACCAGGCGGCCAGCCTGATCCATCCGGAAGGACGAGAGAATTTCCTTCGTATCCCATACGCCCTCGCGATTGGGCAGGATCGACTGACGCAGATTTTGGCCGAGTGGGACGGTGGCGAAATTGAAATAGGGCAGAAATACCTGTTCGTTGCGCACCTGTTCCCAGGGACCGGTGCTGTAGGCATCCGTCGCCACGATGATCCAATCAGCCGTTACCTGCCCATGCTCCGTCTTCACCACCCACCGGCTACCTTGCCGCTCGGTCGCAATGACGGAGCTTGCCGTGTGCAGCACAACGCCCGCCTTCTGGGCGGCATGCGCCAGCCCGCGCGCGTAGGCAAGCGGTTGCAGCGTGCCGGCCCGCATGTCGAGCAGCGAGCCGGCATAGGCATTCGTGCCAATGCGTTTTGCAGTCTCATCGGCATCGAGCAGTGCGACAGGCGCACCCCGTGCCGACCACTGCTTGTAGCGCTCCTCGACTTCCTTCAGACCATCGGCGCCGACAGCGCAATGCAGCGTACCCTGCTTTTCGAGCTCGCAGGCGATCCCGTGCTTTTCGATCAGCTCCATCACCAGCCGCGGTGCATTACCGAGCAGGTCGAGCAGCCGCTCGCCATAGACGGGGCCGAGCACCCCAGGCAGATCATCAGGCATGACCCACATGCCGGCATTGATGAGCCCGACATTGCGGCCTGCGCCGCCGAAGCCGATCTCCTTCGCCTCCAGGAGCACAACCCGCGATCCTGCCTCGGCCAGATGCAGGCCGGAAGAAAGGCCGGTATAGCCGCCGCCGACAATGACAACATCGGCATCGCCGGCGCCTGACAGTACAGACGTGACGGGTGGCTGGGGAGCAGTCTTTTCCCATAGGCCGTGGGAGCGAGGATCATTGAGCATCGGACAGTCCAGTCTGGATCGAAATCGGTACTCTAGCGCCGCTCCCGCCGCTGCGGAAGCGGCCGATTGTCAGGCGACCGTCTTCAGCTTCAGGCCCGAAAGGCCGAGCTCTTCCATGGCCATATCAAGCGATGCGGCCTGCCGCTCGGCATAAAGCGCGAGCTCGTCCTGCACGTCGGCGCCAAGCGCCTCCTCGAAAGCCGCCCTGTTCGAACGTGTCGCATAATTCTGCTGCTGGTCCGTGCCGAGATTCGATTGGAAGATACCGGCCGCGCTGACGGGCAGGAAATCCTCGTAGATGACGGGATCGAAAAGCAGATAACCTTTGGCGATCAGGGCCTCCGGATCGGACGGCAATTGGCCCTTCGCAGCAAGACCTTCAGGCGTCGCCGAATAGTGGAAGAAGGCCAGTCCTTCGCGCCGCAACTCGTCCCAACCGTCCGGCAATGCCTTGAATCGTCCCGCGAGCTCGACACCATAGTCGCCGGCCTTGGCCCCGGATGCGCCGACCTGCACTTCGCCGCGCACCGAGGCGAGCAAGCGATCGTAGAGCGCCCGGCCCTTGGCCGTCAGCGCAACGCCACGCTGTTCTATCTCGCCAAATCGAGCCGTATGCGTGCCTGCCTTCGTGCCGGCAGCATCCGTGAAGGCAATCGGCTCTTCCAGCGCCTTGAAACTCGTCTGCCGCAGCAGGATATCGCAATTGCGCCGCGGCGGTCCTTCGATGACGGCCTTCGGCGTGATGCCACGCTCCGGCATGCGCCGCTGCACTTCATCAATATCGAGCGTGCGCGGAGTGAGATGGTTGATATGTGGGCCCTTGAAGCTGACGACATCGGCAATGAGGCGGTGTGCGTCATGCAGGCGCTTGTAGGTCTCGGCACTGACGGTTGCCTCGCCATGCCAGCGGAAGGTTTCCAGCGCCTCGGCGACAAATTCTGCAGCTTCCGCTTCCGTCAGTCCACCAGCCTTCTCATGCTGCTCGATGAGTTTGATGGCGCGCGGCGTGTAGATCTGCCGCTTGGCCAGGATATCAGCGGCTTCGGCGCGCAATTCCGCGTCCTCGATCAATTCCAGCCGCAACAGCGAGGTAAAGACACGGAACGGATTGACGTTCAGCGCCTTTTCTTCGACAGGCCTGAAGCAGGTAGAATGCACGGGAACACCGGCGACCGAGAGATCGTAATAACCGACCGACTGCATGCCCATGACGGCAAAGAGCCGTCGGATGGTGAAGAGTTCCTCAGCCGTTCCGAGACGGATCGCACCGTGGCGCTCGACATCGATGCGCTCGAGCTCACCTGCACGCCGAAGCCGCTCGCTAAGTTCCTGGTCTTTCGCGAGGACTTCGGCGTTGACCTCCCCCACAAGCTCGATCAGCGTCCCGTATTGCGGCACCTCCGTCCGGTACATCTGTGACATGGCTTCGGTGAAAAGCGAACGGATGCGGTCCGTGGAGACGAAAGCGCCGGGCATTGAAGAAAACTCCGCGTTCATTCCGATTTTGCAGGATGAAGTTCTTTACAAGGGCTCTTAGGCGGTGAATATCGACGTTTCGGAAACAGCTCATTCTAAAATGGAATGATCATGCTTGCACCAAGGCGCTTTCTGCCATCGATTGCTCATCTTGCCGCCTTCGAAGCGGTCGCCCGCACCGGCAGCGTAACATCTGCCGCCCGCGAGCTTGACCTGACACAGAGCGCCGTCAGCCGCCAGATCAAGGCGCTTGAGGAACATCTTGGGGTCGAACTGTTCCTGCGCGAGCGCCAGACCGTGCGCCTTACCCTTGCCGGCGATGCCTATGCCCGCGAAATCCGGGAAGCGCTGCGACGCATCTCCAGCGCCTCGCTAAACCTGCGCGCCAACCCGCACGGCGGCACGCTGAACCTTGCGATCCTGCCAACCTTCGGCACACGCTGGCTGGCGCCACGCCTGGGCCGTTTTCTCGGTGCCAACCCCGGTGTCACGATCAACCTCGTCACCCGGCTCTCCTCCTTCGATTTCCGTCTCGATTCCATCGATGCAGCCATCCACTTCGGCCATCCGCACTGGCCGGGCGCCGAACTCGCCTTCCTGATGTCGGAGCGCACGCTGCCTGCCTGCAGTCCCGATTTCTTCAAGCGCAATGAGATCACCCGGCCGGAAGATCTGCTCTCGGTGCCGCTTCTGCATCTGACGACCCGTTCCGACGCCTGGGAGCGCTGGTTTGCCGATAACGGCGTTGCCTTCGAAAGCGTGCATGGCATGCTGTTCGACCAGTTTGCCACCGCAGCACAGGCGGCCATCGCCGGCCTAGGCGTCGCCCTTCTGCCAACCTTCCTTATCCAGGATGAGCTGGAGCGCGGCGATCTCGTTGCTGCCGTCGACCGCGAGATGGAGAGCCGCGAGCGTTATTATCTCGCCTTTCCGCCGGAGCGTGCCGATTACGCCCCGCTTGCCGCTTTCCGCGACTGGATCGTCTCCGAAGCCCATTCGGGTTCCGAGGCGTAAGGAAAGCTTGCATCGCGGACGCGCTTTCGACCATTATGCGCGCCATCAGAATTCGATGCAGGAAATTCCTATGAAGCCGATTTTCGTCCAGCTCCAGTGCGCCCCCGGCAAGACCTACGAGGTCGCCGACGCCATCTACAAGACCGAGCTGGTCTCGGAGCTCTATTCGACATCAGGCAACTACGACCTGCTGCTCAAGGTCTACATCGAGGAAGGCCAGGATATCGGCAAGTTCATCAACGACAACATCGCCAATATCCCCGGCATCGTTCGCTCGCTGACGACATTGACCTTCAAGGCATTCTAAAGCGGTTAACCATCGCACCAATAAAGCCGGAAGGGTCACTTCCTCATATACCGCACCTTAAGGCTCGGTATGGCTGGTCATTCCCATAGAGAACAGGTGGGAAATGTCCCTCTCCGTGGTAGAGACCGTCGAGAACAGCCCGCAGCCGAAAGCTGCGCCCCTCATCGTGCACGTCGTACGGCAGTTTCTGCCCAACCGTGGCGGCCTTGAGGATGTGGTCGCCAATCTTGCCCGGCAAACGTTGAAACGCGGATACCGCGTCCGTGTTGTCACGCTTGATTCCCTCTTCACCGCTCCCGACGACAAGCTTCCCGCGCGCGAAACCATCGACGGCATCGAGGTTGTCCGTATCCCCTGGTCCGGCAGCAGTCGCTATCCGGTAGCACCACAGGTCTTCCGCCATATCGGCGACGCCGATCTTATCCATGTCCATGCGATCGACTTCTTCTTCGACGCGCTCGCTTGGGGCAGGTTCCTGCACCGCAAGCCCATGGTCGTCACGACCCATGGCGGTTTCTTTCACACGAAGAAATTTCTTGTTATCAAGAAGATATGGTTCCGAACGTTGACACGCCTCTCGGCGATCGCCTATCGCCGCGTCGTCTGCTGCAGCGCGTCGGACCTCAGCCAGTTCATCCAGATCGTCCCCGATGGCATGACCATCGAGAATGGCGCCGATATCGGCAAATTCGCCGATGCCGCCTCGCGCACGCCCGAGCGACGCATCATCACGATCGGGCGCTTCTCGGTAAACAAACGGCTCGATCTTCTGCTGGATGCGATGGCCGCACTCGTAAAACGCAATCCCGATTGGCATCTGGACGTTATCGGCGCCGAATCCGATCTTGATGCTGCTGACGTCAGGCGGAAGATTGCCGCAAGATCGTTGGAAACATCCGTAACCCTGACTATTTCACCGGACAATCACGCGATCCGCGGCATCATTGCCAAGGCATCACTCATGGCTTCGGCATCGGAATATGAAGGCTTCGGCATCGTTGCGCTGGAAGCGATGAGCGCTGGCCTGCAGCCGGTCCTCAACACCAACGAGGCCTATCGCGCGCTCGCAGGACGGCATGAGGAAATCATCCTCGCCGACTTCACGAAGCCGGAACTCGCGGCGGATGCGATCGAGAAAGCCTATCGCGACGTCACCGTCGAGGGTTCGTCCTTGCGGGAGAGCCTCATGCAGGCCGCCCACGCCTATTCGTGGAATGCCGTTGCGGAACGTTATATCGACCTCTACCGCTCAATCGGCATTGCCACTTAAAAGATCCGGAAATTCCTAAGCTTTCGCCAGCCGGACGATCTCGTCCAGTACCAGCTTGCGCGATTCCGGCGGCGTCAGATTGTGGTCTGCATCCTGCAGCATCACCAGACGCACGTTCGGATGCCGGGCGAACTTGTGGCCACGCGGACCGAAGTGGAAATACATGTGGTCGAGACCGACATCGCCTTCGCTGTAGATCAGCGTCAGCGGCACCTTGCGTTTGCCAAGCGCCGCAAAGGACTGACGCACCTGGCGTGCGATATGACGACGGCCCGGAATGAGTTCCACGAGCGGCGCGATGCGCGGCGAAAGCCGGCGGCCGACCGCGATAAAGATATTCTGCAGAGCCGCGAAGACATCGACCTCACCACGGAACAGCCGCCTGACCGTGTCGAGCCGCATCATCCGCTGGCCGTAATCGTCGACGCTGCGAGGAACCGAGACGACATGCTCGCGCCGCACCGGCATTTCCGGATCCCAGTAGTAAACGAAGGGATTGATGGAAACGATCGCCTTCAGGCGCTCGTCCTCGATACCCGCGCGAAATGCCACATAACCGCCGCTGCAGCGACCCGCGACCATGATCGGGCCGGCGACGAAGCTTTCCAGCAAATCGATGGAGGCCAGTGCATCGTCCGTCTGTGTCACTGAATAGAGAACCTGTTCCGGGGCATCCGGACGCGGAACGCTGTCGCCGACATTGGCAGAATCGAAGCGCAGCGAAACGACGCCCTGGCGAGCGAGCTCGCGCGCCATATCGACAGTCGTCCGCCCCCAGCCGGCATGGCGGTCATAGGCCGTCGACATGAAGAGCACGGCGTTACCCTTGATCTCGCCCTGCGGCCGGCTGACGACGCCGATCAGATGCTGGAAGGCGCCGAAACGAACCGGAATCTCCTCAAAACCGTCACCTGCGAGCGGCCGGTTTTCGACCGCCTGCGATGAGTGACCGACGGACGGGGCGGGCGCGGTTGTCTCGACAAGCCATTCGGCAAGCAGCTCGATGACTGCCATCGGCGTCTTGGCAAACAGCGGGTTCGTGACCAACTCGTCATAACCTTCGAAAACGCGCTGCTCGACATTGCCGCCGAGTGCCTTCAGGGCGTCAGCGAAACTCGTGTCATCAACCCGAGCCGGACGTTCGAGGATAAGATAATTCGGCGCCGCAAGCTCCTGCGGCGAACCGATATTGAGTTTGCCGATTTCTGCAGCAATCGTGTCCGGCAGGGTCAGGCCGGCGATCTGAACCTGGGCGCTTTGCGCATGCTCCTTGCCGAGACCGAGGTCGGCATGAATGATCCGCGACCACATGTTGATTTCGCGCAGATGCCCCCTGCCGCTGAGGACAGGCGCAAGCAGCACGATACTGTCGACGCCCTCGATCGTGTGGCCGGTCAGATGAGCAAGCGTGCCGCCGAGACCCTGGCCGACAAGAATGATCTGCGAGCAACCGCTGAGCGTCTTCAATTTTGAAGCTGCCGCGCGGATGGAATTCTTCCAGATTTCCAGACTGGGTGCCTGATCGCCGAAATCGAGCGCGTCACCCGTCCCGGTATAGTCAAAACGCAGGCTCGGCACGCCAATGTCAGAGAAATGCTCCGCCGCGACTCGATAGAATTTCCGCGTGCACATTTCTTCGAAGCCCCAGGGGCTTACGAAAAGAACGGCAGCCGAGCGTTTTTCAACATCAGCCTTTTCCGGCATGAAGAGACCGATCGTCCCGTCGAACACGACAGGAAGGGCAGCGGCACGGCCGGCACCTTCGGCCGGCTCGCGCGAGAACTCTTCGTTATCGGGCTTCTTCTCCCCACGTTCGGGGGTCGGCGTAGAGATGAAATTGACGACACGCCTTGCTGGTCCCTGCAGGAGAGCCGGTATCTTGTCGAGGATCGAGCGCAGCACCTGGATATCTTCGACCGGAATGGCACGGAGGACTTTCAACGCAGCGAAGTAAGCACACGCGCCGGCGATCATCGCAGCGACAAGACCGATCGGACCCTGGATGAGCTCAAGCGCGGTGATGGCGCCGCAAGCACAAAATACCGCCGCAAGCGCAATCTTCGCAAGGCTGAGATAAAGACCCGAAAGCTGAGTTCCGAAGCCCGTTTGTCTGACCATCATTACCGACATCGCAACAAATACGGCGATGCGCACAAGTGCGGCACCCTCGGCGGCCAGCCTAGGTACGATGAGTAAACAACCCACTACCATAAGAAGGCCACCTATCACACTGATTTTCAACCGTACATTGGCCTTGTCGATTGAAAGCAGGTATAGGCTGAGAACCTGCATGAGCGTGTAGGCTGGCGCGACGAGCGCAAGCAGCGCAACAACTCCGCCGCTTCGGTCGAAGGCTTCGCCGAAGACCACGTGCACCAGTTCGCTGGAGATTGCGGCGAGCCCGAGGCTCATGGGCAGCACGATATAGGCCATGCTGCGGATGACGGCTGCAAAGGCCTCGACCGGGAACTTCGAGTCGGCGCTGGTATGCCGCCGTTCCGAATAATAGGGCAGCAGGCTGCCGCTCATCTGGATCGGAAGCTGCAATGCTATATTGGCGATCGACAGACCCGCCGCATAGAAGCCGACCATTTCCACCGACCAGAACTGCTGCAGGAAAAGCAGTTCGATACGATTGAGGAAGATCGAGTCGATGATGAATTGCATCGACAGGATCACGGAAGACGAGGCCAGATATTTAAGCGATACGCCGCAGCGATCGCGCCGGGCAAAAAGAATGGGCAAAGTAGCGACGAACAGCACCAACTGGCCGAGCGCGTAGCCGACGAGCACGCCCTCCACCCCGTAGAAGACGGCACCGACCGCCACGCCCGCAAGCTGGAAGACCGAGACAATCAGCGTCAGCTGGAAGAACGTGCCGAGCCGTTTTTCACCGATCAGGTAGAATTTGACGAAGGAGCCGATCGCCTGGATGAAGAAGAGCATACCTGTCACAAGCGCCACAGACGGCGCGGTGTCGGCCCAGTGCATTTCCTCCGATGTCAGGAAGAACAGGGCGTAGAGCCCCAGCAGCACCAACGTGGAACAGACCATGAAGGCGACCAGGATCGAGGCAAACCCCTTGCGTTGCTCGAAACTGTAGCCCTGTGCCGAAAGCTGCGGCAGCGTCTTCAGCAGCGTGATGCTGGAGCCGAGTTCGGCAATCGAGGCACCCGTGACGACGAGCCAGAGCGAAAAGGCAACGATGCCGTTCGCCTCCGGACCGAGCAGACGCGCGGTTATGATCGAGGAAACGAACCCCGTTACCAGAAGCAGCATGCCCGCCGCCGCATTCATCACCGAATTTGCAATAATGCCCTTCGACATCCGTCCATCCGCCAGAAGCCGCACCGCGGCCGAAACAAATCATCACTAGATTGGAAATGTTAAAATAAAGGGGAGTAAAGCGCTCAGCTTAGCTCGCCTGCATCGCAGAAAGCCGTGAAAGCGCCTTGTCGTAGCTGTGCTCGGCGAGGTGGCGCACCAGATAGGTCCGCGCCGCCTCTGCTTTCTGCTTCGCAGCCTCGGGATTGGAATAGATGCTCTTCAAATGCGCCGCCGCGGTCGCGGGTGAAGGATCGGCCCAGACGGCAGTGAGATCGGCAAATTCCGGATGGCTGTCGACGACGGGAATAAGCGACGGCTCGACCAGCCATGTATTGTCGGGATCGCAGAAATCAGCCGTGCCTGACCAACCGGTCGAGATGACGGGCGTGCGATGCATGATCGCTTCAGCCACCGTCAGGCCGAAACCCTCCGAACGATGCAGCGAAAGATAGACATTGGAATCGCGGATGATGCCGTTGATCTCCGAACGCGCCAGATTGTCTGTAACGATCCTGATGTTGCGGTCGCCTTCCACGGATTGCATGAGCGTGCGGAGTGCCTCGTCCCGGACCGGATTGCCACTCGCCTTCATCAGCAGGAAGGCATGGGGGCATTCGGCGCTGAAGAGCCTGAAGGCCTCGATCGCCGCCTGCGGGTTCTTGCGGTTGATCGAGGAACCGGCGCTGAAGACGAACGAGACGAGGAAAGCATCCGCGGCAATCCCGAACTTCTGCCTGATGCCGTCAGCAGCCGGCCGCTCCGTCACCGGGTGCGGCACGACAATGACAGGTGCAGTCGTATGCGGCGCGATTGCCCGCCTGGTGAATTCCGAGGGAACGAAGACAGCGTTCATATAGTGCATGGCATTGCGCCATTCCGCCGGCACCACTTCCAGCTCCCAGGCCCAATAGCCGATATTGAAGGCACGGGTGAAATTGCCGAGACCCTTCTTAAGGATCGCGCGCGGCAGCATGGGCGGATTGAGATGCCATATGCGGCTTCCCGGCTGCCCGCCGGAGATTTGCTCGGACGTCCATTCGACCAGCTTGCCTTCATCCGGATGTGTGCTGACATCCGCAAGCATGATCTCACGACCTGCCTGGGAGAGCGCGGCAGCGCAAAGCCGTGCGGATTCGCCCACACCTGCCGCCATCGACAGATAACCGACAATCTCGACCGGTCGGCGCGGATTGAAGGCAAGCCGCGATTTGACAATCAGCCGCTGCAACAGATGCCCGCGCATGCTTCGATAGACGCCCCGCAAAGCCTCTTCCGCCTGCACCCTGATCGTCATGACCGCTCCCTGGTCCCTAAAGCGCGAAACGGCGCAAGGCGCCGACGCTCCTGATTTCGCCTGCCGGCAATGCATCGCGATCAATGCCCGCAGCGGCGATGAGCTTCACTCGCTTGGCAGGGCCTGGTGCCAGATGGAACCAGTCCTCTTCGGCCCGGTAGCCTTCGACGTCGATATGCACCGACTGGGCAAGCCTGTCGGTCGCAAGCGTGATAAACCAATCATCGCCCTCACGCAGGAAGGACGCCTCGATCGTCGCGTCGTGGAAGGCTTTCGCCCGGCCACGCGGGAAATGAAAAGCCTGCGCCAGCAGCGCGCCGTCCATCGCCGAGCGCAGCCACGCAACGCTGACGTCATGCGATGGCGCACCGAAACGAAAGGCATAAGTGGCATCGAAGAAGCCGCCGAAGAGATCGGTGCAGGCAATCCGCTCCACGCTTCTTGGATCGAGATTGAAGGCCTTGCTACCGCTCGCGACCTGCTGGCGCCCCTCACGGAGGCAGGCGACATCGAGTTCGAGAGCCACCACCTTGTCGGTTTCATTGATGACATGGACATAGAGGCCATTTGTCCCCTCGTCCGTAAAGACTGCCTGCGCAGGACGGAAGGCCCGGCGCATCGCATGCCAGACAGGTTTGGGCTCGCCAGTGGAATCGATCACGCCCCAGCCGGGACCCGGCAACAGATCCTGCAGGGTCCAGACAAGCGCCCCGTTGCAGGTCGATCCCTTGCGCCGCCATTCGGCAAAGGTTTCCTCCAGCACCTCACCTGTGACGGCGCGCGACAGGTCGAGATAACGTTCGGGATCTTCACGGCGAAGCTTGGCGGGGTCGACGTCATAGAGAAGCCCGAGATAGAAATCCCTGACATCCTCGAAATCCCAGGAAGCGCCGCGGTCGCGCGGCACCCGCTCTTTCCAGAGCGGACTGTGAACTGAGGGCACGTCGAGATGCCGTTGCAACGTCTTCTGCTGCGGCACATGCGCGAAGGCGAGGCTTTCCGCCGCAAAGCGCACCTCCGCGCGGCGCGCATCCTCAAGCGGCCGCATATAGGCGCCGACGCCGTAATAATGCGTGACGCCCACATTGGGCGAAAAGGGCATCGCTCCGCCATAAGGCGAATTCGGCACGTAAGGGACGTCAGGTCGCATGCGCTGGCAGATCGCCGGGATGATCTCGTCGGTAATCGGCCCGCTCCAGAAATCCGAGGGCAGGCCGAACATCGCCGCCTGCTGGTGGATTTCGCTGCCGCCGCAGAGCACGGCAAGCGACGGCGAAAGCTGTACGCCGTGCAGGAATTCCTCCGCCTCGGCATGCACATGGCCGATAAACGCCTTGTCGTTCTTCGGATAGTCGAAATTGGCGAACATGAAGTCCTGCCAGACCATCAGCCCAAGTTCGTCACAGAGCGCGAAGAATTCCTGCGTCTCATAGGCCATGGTCCCGCCGATGCGGATCATGTTCATGCCGGCCTCGGCAGCAAGCCGCAGGAAGGGCTCATAATCGGCACGCTCGCCTGGCAGTCGCGCTATGTCGGCTGTCGTCCAGACCGCGCCACGGCAGAAGATCCGTTCGCCGTTGACGCAAAGCGCGAAATCACTGCCGTCAGCGCCGTGGTCGACCTCGATACGCCGAAATCCCGTCCTGCCGAGCGACTGTTCCTCGCCGTCAAGAACCAGCGTCACATCATAGAGATGCGGCGCGCCATGCGTATGTGGCCACCAGGCCTCGACCTCGGGCAGCTTGAGGATTGCAGAATAATGCCTGTCACCGATCTTCTCGAAACCCTGCTCGATACCGGCGCAGCGCAGCATCATCACAGGCTCTTCGCCATCGGCATGAAGAGAAACGCTGAGCCGTCCTGCTCCGTTTTCCTCCAGAACGGTACGCGCCGTGACATTGTCGACAGAGGCAACGCTTCGGCGCACGAGCGAGATCGGTCGCCATGGCCCGACCGCATGGATCTCCGGGCACCAGCCGGGCATATGCCCGAGCAGCGTCGTGCGGATGTTCTTCAGCCCTTGCGGCGTGATCATCTGCGGGCGCCAGCGGGCTCGCGGACCGGGTTCGCCAAGGCGCGGGGCGAGCGCCCGGAAGCAGAGCGCCAGTTCATCACCGCCTGCGAGCGTCACCGGTATTTCATGGGCGGTGAACATGCTCTCGGAGAAAAGGATCTCAACGCCGTTCAGAAAAACATGGCAGATCGTCGCCAGCCCCTGAAAACGCAGAAGCGCTTCGCCCGGCTCCGCATCGAAGAGGCGGGTCAGATACCAGGCGTCCCTGGTGTTGAGCGCCTGAGGATTTTCCCGATCGAAAAGCCCGGCTCTTTCCAGCGCAGCTGCGACAGTACCCGGAACGGGTGCTGGAATGAACTGCGCCGACAGATGGATATCGTGCGGCGTCGCACAAGCATCAGGCTCGGTCAGAACCACATTCCAGCCTTCGGTAAGAAGGCTTTCCTCAGCCCCTATGCTTGCCAACCGCCCCCGCATGGTCAGATCTCCGGCTTCAGGCCCGCTCCGCGAGCGATGCCATCATCGAATCCCATGCATCGGCAGCCGGATCAAGGGCCGCTTTCAACGGCTCGAACTTGCGGCGGGTGACAGCACGCGCCAGCTGGAACTGAACAGACTTCGCCACCTCCGAGATGCGGCGTGCCTCCTCGATCGCGACCCCGAACTCGCCGGCCGAAAGCCAGGTCAGATGAGCGGCCGCTAATTCGAAATTCGCCCCCACCTGTCTGAGCGTGTTGAAGGCATATTTGTGGAAGAAGCCGAAGGGCCGATCAGCCACCGCTTCAACCTGCAGCGGGAAGACTTCTGCAAAGGCGCGGATTGGATTGGCACCCGGGCGGCGGGCGAAATGGAAGTGAAGGAGTCGGCGAGAAACCTCACGCAGATGCGTTTCACCTACTGGCTGCTCCGGAAACCTGGCAAATTCCGTATAGGGCAGGAATGGCGCATCCTCAGCTGTCAGATGCGACTGGAACAGCCCGTCGAAATCTTCGCCCTCGATACGGAAATAACCGGCATTGTGGAAATAGTCGACGCGCTTGCCGGCAAAGTCGAGCCGGTTGATCGCAACCGTGGTCTTGCCGTGCTCCTGCCGGTAGGCGGTGCCCCGCGTATCCGGCATATAGAAGGAATCCATCTCGATCAGGCAGAGCCGCCCGCGAGCGATCTGCACTTCGGCGTGCCGCTCCACGCGGTCGTAGATCGCAAGTTCGGTGGTGCGGATGCCATAGAGCGCTTCGAGATCCTCCAGCGGTACCTTGAAGAAGGTGAACTGGTCGCCCTCGAAATCCTGCGTCAGCGTAAAGCCGAGCATCGCTTCCGGTGCGACGCCGAAAGTCGAGAGCACCTCGATCCAGAGATCGATGTAACAATTGGTCTCCGGCCACATGCGCTCGCCGGAGTGCAGCGCATGCGGCTTGTAGGTATCGGGATCGATACCCGCAAAAACCGAGGTCATGGAACCGCTCAGCCCCACAGGACTTTCCGTACGCTGGCCGGCCATTCCTTGACGTCGAGGCCGTGGTGATGGAAGAGCGCGAGCGCGATGCGCTCGAGGCCGAAGCCGACGCAAGCCGTGTGAGCCACGCTGCCATCTTCGAGGTTCAGGCCCCATTTCACACCGAAAGAGTCCTGATGGTAGTTGAAGCTCATGCACGCGGTCGGGTTCGCCGACGAGGTGATCGGGATCAGCAGCTCGAACTTCAAGTTCTGGTCGCGCTGGTTGTTGACCATCATCTTGCCGGCGCGGCCGAAGAACGGGTCGTTGGCAACATCGATCGTCACATCGAGGCCGACCTGCTTCATCATTTCGACGCCGCGGTCCATCCAGCTCTGACGGAAATCGGTCACATGCTGCTCTGTGCCCATGCAGACATATTCGCGCATGCGGAAAAGCTGCTGGCGGGCCGGATCCTTCGAGGGTTCATGGCGGAAGCAGTAGGACTGGAGATCGAAGAGGCCACCCTTGGCCGGCAGGTTGCCGCGCTTGGCAACTGTCGGATAAAGCGGGTAGCAGGCGGCAGGCGTCAGAACGATATCGGTCGCCTTCTGATCCTTGGTCCAGTCCTCGCCGACTTCCATGCATTGCAGCAGGCTCATATGGTCGAGTTCGCTGCCGCAGAAGCTGTGCACCGTGCCGGCAAGCTGCGGGAAGCTCTTCATGTAGCCGCTCTTTTCGAAGAGCGCACGGTTCATGCCGGGCGGGAAACGCATCGCTTCGGCGCCATCGGCGCCACCGAACCTGTCGATCAGCCGTTCGAAAGCGGCGATGACGTCTTCGAACTGGCCGCTGCGGCCATAAAGACCGTCAACGCCGGTATCGATCAGCAGGCCGGACTCGAAGAGCCGGTCCAGAAACGAAGTCTGCATATCCATGGCTTTACCCCAGTAGGCTAGTGTCCTGCTTATGGACAAGGAGCATGCTCGACGTATTGCCGAGGATGCGGTCGTTCGAGATCATGAGCTGCGCGGAATGCGCATCGCGCAGATGGCGTCCGAGGCTGAAGGGCGTACCGTTCTTGTAGCCCATGATGCCGCATATCAGCATGGCATGATTGACGATCTCCAGGATCGTTTCCGAGGAAGCGATCTTGACGTTGTTCATCGCCACGGCAAAGCCCATCGAGGAAAGCTTGTCGCCGTCAGCCTTGGCGTCCTCATAGGCCTTGAGGCCGGCAACCACATTCGACTTCACCATCTGCAGCAGGTTGGAAACCTCAGCGAGGCGAAGTGCGCCGGGAGGGGTAGCATCGGGAGACTTGCGGGCAGCAGCGCGCACGAAAGCCTGCGCGCGGGAAACGGCGTCAACCGCGATACCATACCACACGCCGCTCCAGAGCAGATGCGAAGAGGCAAGCATCGACTGGGCAGCAATCTCAGCAAAGGGTTTGGGCAGGATCTGTTTAGCCGGTGCTTCACCCTTGAACAGGAAGCCGTCGGAGCAGGTACCGCGCATGCCGAGCGTGTTCCAGGCATGCGTCTTTTCGAGTGTGTACTGATCTTTCAAGAAGGCGGTCAGGACTTGATCGGAAGAAGCGGCCTGCGGATGGCTGCGCGAGGTAATCAGAATGGCATCGGCATGCGAGCCGTAGGAAATGACGGTCGCGTCCTTTTGCAGCCTGCAGATATCGCCGTCGATTTCGATCGCGCAGATGCTGTTGCGCAGGTTGCCGCCGATCCCCCCTTCGGTGGTGGCGGAAGCGATCAGAAGCTGTTCGGCGGCGATACGGCGCATGAAGGCGCTATGCCATTCGCTGTCGACGCCGTGTTCGACGAGGCTCGAAAGCTTGATATGGTGCATGGCGAAGACCATCGCGCTTGCCGCGCAGGCCTGGCCGAGCATCGAGCACAATTCGGCAATATCGGTCGTGGAAGCAGCCTCGCCGCCAAGATGGCGGGGGATCTGGATACCGAGCAGCCGCTCGGCCTTCATCGCGTTGACGGCTTCCTGCGGGAAACGGCCTTCGAAATCGACGGCATCCGCATGTCTTGCCGCAATTTCGGCGACGCGGGCAGCCCTTGCGACCAGGCTGTCTTCCGTGATCTTGACCGGGAAATTCATCAGGCGACCTTTCGGCTATCCTGGATGAGATCGACCGTCTTGACGATCGCCGAGATGCTCGCGAAGGACTTGCGGTTCAGGAGATTATCGGGAAACTCGATGTCGAAGGCCTCTTCGATGCCGAGCATGAGTTGCACGGAAGCAAAGGACGTCAGACCCGCGGCGTAGAGATCCGCATCGTCGGCAACCTGATCAACGGGCACAGGAAGCTTACCGAACTTGGCTACGAGGTCGCGGACTGTCTTGTTCATCCCATTCACTCCAGATTTTCATGATCCTGAGCCGGCATGCATCGCCTTTTCATGGGAGTGCTTTTAGTGCGGAAAACAGAACATTCCGCTAATATAATTAGTTAAATATGACTAAGACTCATACTTTGCATTTTACGGATTATGCTTAGTTGGGGCCTAATACTTCATTTCTATCAATAGTTTGATATAGCCCGAGAAATCGGGCAGCAAGTCGCTCAAGCCGTGCGAAGTGCAGAAATGGTACGCCAGGAGCCCGCTGCTACGTCAAACTGCGGGCGGATAGGGATGCTCGTTGCCACGATAGTCCGAAATCGAATAACAACCCTCGCCGGTTGCCTGCACGGCGCTTTCGCCGATCACGGCCTTGCCGTAGCCGCCGGGAATATCGAGAATATAGGTGGGCTGGCAAAGACCGGAGATACGACCGCGAAGCGAGGAGACGATTTTCTGCCCCTCCTCTATCGACAGGCGGAAATGACTGGTGCCGGGCGCAAGATCCGGATGGTGCAGGTAATAGGGCTTCACCCGCGCCTCGACGAAGGCTCGCATCAGTTCCGCCAGAACATCGGGATCATCGTTGACGCCTTTCAGAAGCACCGACTGGCTGACCATGACGATGCCGGCATCCACAAGACGGGCACAGGCGGCGCGCGCTTCCGCAGTCAGCTCGCGCGGATGGTTGGCGTGCAGCGCGACATAAACTGTCTTGCCGCTCGCCTTCAGTGCGGCGATCAGCGCCCCATTGATCTTCTGCGGGTCGACAACCGGCACCCGCGTGTGGAAACGCACGATTTTTACATGCTGGATTGCCGCAAGCTCGCTTAGAATGTCGCCGAGACGACGTGGTGAAAGCACCAGCGGATCGCCACCGGTCAGGATCACCTCCCAGATCTCGCTGTGGCCGCGAATATAGTCGAAGGCGGCAGCCAACGCCGCCGGCTCGAGAGTGCCAAGCCCCTGCGGCCCCACCATCTCGCGCCGGAAGCAGAAGCGGCAATAGACCTGGCAGACATGCACGGCTTTCAACAGCACGCGGTCCGGATAGCGATGCACGATGCCTTCCACCGGGCTATGCGCATGGTCGCCGATAGGATCGGCCCGTTCCTCCGGCGTGGTCACCAGTTCCGCCGCATCGGGCACAAACTGCCGGGCAATCGGGTCGGCGGGATCGGCATGATCGATCAACCTTGCCATGGCAGGCGTCAGCGCAATGGCATAGCGGGCAGCAACCTCATCGAGCGCCAGTCGCTCAGCGTCGTCGATCAGGCCTGATCTGACGAGATCGTCGACACTCTTGATCGGCCGCAAGACGTTCATCGACCATACTCCGCAACAGGCGCCCAGAGCACCTGATCGATCCGCGACGCTCCCGTCGCCAGCATCACAAGCCGGTCGAAGCCGAGCGCGATGCCGCTCGCTTCCGGCATGATCGCCAGCGCAGCCAGAAAATCCTCGTCGAGCGGATAGGTCTCGCCATAGACGCGCATCTTCTCGCTCATCTCGATCCCGAAACGCCGCCGCTGTTCGGCGGCATTGGTCAGTTCGCCGAAGCCGTTGGCAAGCTCGACCCCGCAGGCATAGAGCTCGAAGCGCTCCGCCACGCGCGGATCGCCTGCCGAAGGTCGCGCGAGAGCCGCTTCCGAAACAGGATATTCGTCGAGAATGGTGACGCGGCCGAAGCCGAGATGCGGCTCAACCTTTTCCACCAGTACCCGGCTGAAAAGATCGGCCCAATGATCATCATCGGCAACGCGCATGCCGATCCGCCGCATTTCGGCGGCAAGATGCGCGCGATCGGTCGAGCCGTCAGCAGATACAGAAGCCAGAAGATCGATGCCGGCATGGCGGGCGAACGCTTCTGCGACGCTGATACGCTCCGGCCCGGCGAAGGGATCGCACTCGGTCCCGCGATAGGCAAGCATTGCGGTCTTGACCGTCTCGGCAGCGAGCGCCAGCATGCGCACGCAATCCATCATCAGGCTCTCATAGCTTTCACCCGCCCGATACCATTCGAGCATAGTGAACTCGGGATGGTGCAGCGGCCCGCGCTCGCGGTTGCGATAGACATGCGCAAAGCAGGCAATGCGTTCTTCACCGGCGGCCAGAAGCTTCTTGCACGCAAATTCCGGCGACGTGTGTAGGTAAAAGGGCGCAGCCTGTCCGTCCGTCGTCAGCGCCTGCGTTGCGAAGGCATGCAGATGCGCCTCATTGCCGGGAGACACCTGCAGCGTCGCCGTATCGACCTCAATGAAGTCCTCACGGGCAAAATAACCCCGCAGCGCTGACTGGATCGCGTTGCGCCCGATAAGGAACGGACGGCGATCGGCATGCACTGATGGTGTCCACCAGGGAGACGCCTTGGCGCTCGTGAGGTTCATACAACGCTTCCTTCCCGGATTCGGCGGGGATGGGGTGGCTATTTCCGCGATTTTAGGTTAGTGCCGCCCCGAAGAAAAAACATTTTGCGTCTTCAGGACTATTCTGACTGTCCTCTACGACGCCGAAAGCTGACTTACAAGGAAGTCTTATGGTCAAGGTCATCGCCTCTTCGGTCCGCAAGGGCAACGTTCTCGATGTCGACGGCAAGCTCTACGTCGTTCTCACGGCTCAGAATTTCCATCCGGGCAAGGGCACGCCGGTCACCCAGGTCGACATGCGTCGCATCGTCGACGGCGTGAAGGTTTCCGAACGCTGGCGTACGACCGAACAGGTCGAGCGCGCCTTCGTGGAAGACGTCAACTTCCAGTACCTCTACGAAGATGGCGAAGGCTTCCACTTCATGAACCCGGCCACCTACGACCAGGTCGTCGTCAGCGCCGAAACCATGGGCGACCAGAAGGCTTACCTTCAGGAGGGCATGACCTGCATCCTGTCGATCCACGAAGGCAATCCGCTGGCGCTGGAACTGCCGCGTCACGTCACGCTTGAGATCGTCGAGACTGAACCAGTCGTCAAGGGCCAGACGGCCTCTTCTTCCTACAAGCCGGCCATGCTTTCGAACGGCATCCGCACCTCGGTTCCGCCGCATATCGATGCCGGCACCCGCGTCGTCATCGCGACGGAAGACAATTCCTACGTCGAGCGCGCCAAGGACTGATTGCATCAGTTTTCAGAGTTTAAAACGGCCTGAGGCAACCGCTTCGGGCCGTTTTCATTTTTGCCCGATGGCGAGACAGCAAATAGGCCAGCAACATGCCGGCCTCTTTGCTCAGAGATGAGGATTACGCGGCCGGTACTTCTTCACCAGCTTCTGATTGATCTCAGCGGCACCCGGCATATTGGCGCTGAGATAGACGGGCGCGTCACCGGATTTCGAAAGCTGCGAAGCAACATCTGCGAAGATGGCGTTGATGACCGTCACCCCGACCGCCGTAGACACCGGACCGACACGAAGACCCGTGCCTTCGAGATCGAGGACGGCGTCACCCGGCGGCAGCCCGTTATCCAGAACCACGTCGGCCACATCGGCAAGCCGCCGGCGCCCATTGGCAATCGCCGTCGAATAGGCGATCGAGGTAATGGCTATCACCTTTGCGCCGATCTCGCGCGCATAGTCGGCCGCCTCGATCGGCGCGGCATTCACACCCGAATTGGAGGCGATGATGATGACATCGCCCGGCTGCATGCCGTAGCGCTCCAGCATCGGCCGCACCAGGCCCTGCGTGCGCTCATAGACCGAGCTGATGACCGCCCCCTCATGCAGCATGGCCGAGCCGACGAGAACCGGCACCGTGAAGGCGAGCCCGCCAGCCCGATAATGCACCTCTTCCGCCAGCATATGCGAATGGCCGGTGCCGAAGACATAGACGCGCTTGTCGCCACGGGCCGCCTCAAAGATTACAGCGGCAGCCTGCGCCATCGGCGCGGCAAGCGCCCGCTTCAGCTCCTCAAGCCGGCCGATGAGATTGGTGAAATAGGCGTCCGTAATGTCAGTCATCGGCCACTCTCCTTCACGCCATTTCGCCGTTGAGCCAGGTTGCCGTCACTTCTATCGCATCGGTGAAATGCACGAGATCAGCGCGCGCGCCCGGCGAGAGCTGACCACGATCGGCAAGCTTCAGGAAGCGCGCCGGATATAGCGTCGCCATCCTCAGTGCTTCGGCAAGCGTCAGCTCCAGATAGGTGACGCCGTAACGGATCGTCGAAGCCATATCGACATCCGAACCCGCCAGCGTGCCGTCCGACAGCACGAGTTTGGAGCAGAAACCGCCCCTTTCGCGCCGCACGGTACGGCCGTTCAGCGTGAACGTATCCATCTCGGAGCCGACCAGCGACATGGCATCGGTCACAAAGAAAAGCTTGCCTTCGCCGCGCTTGGCACGCAGTGCCGTTCGCAACGCCTTCGGATCGACATGATGTCCATCGGCAATGATGCCGCACCAGACGGACGGATGATCGATCGCGGCACCAACAAGACCCGGCGCGCGGTGCGCCAGCTGGCTCATGGCGTTGAAAAGATGCGTGACACCACGTGCGCCCGCATCGAAACGCGCTTCGGCTGCCTCACTCGTGCTGTCGGAATGGCCGATACTGACGATGACCCCGGCTTCGCTGAGTTCGCGCACCTGAGAAACCGTCACCTGCTCCGCGGCCATGGTGACGAGCAGAGTGCCGATTTCCTCGCGCGCGGCGATGAAGGATTTGACATCCCTGTCTTCGACCGGACGCATCAGCTCGGCGAGATGCGCACCCTTGCGCGCCGGCGCCAGATGCGGACCTTCGAGGTGCAGGCCGGCAACGCCCCGGTTCGTCTTCACCGCTATCTTTGCCGCCGCGATCGCGGCAGCCGTCGCTTCTGCCGTATCGGTAATAAGCGTCGGCAGCAGCGCCGTCGTTCCATACGGCCGATGTCCGTCGGCAATCATGTACATCGAGTTCGGCGACGGCTCGTCGTTCAGCATGCGGCCGCCACCGCCATTGACTTGCGCATCGATGAAACCGGCAGACAGCACGCCGCCTGCCAACGTCACGACATCGCCCTCGGGCAGATCATTCAGACCGACGATCGCCTCGACGCGTCCGTCCTTGACGATCAGCGCCCGCTCGTCATGGAAGCGTTCGCCATCGAAGATACGAGCGCCGGTGAAGATCTTGTGGGGCATCAGACGGTCTCCGTCACCTTGAGCAGGTTTGCCGGCTTGTCAGGGTCGAAACCCTTGCGACGCGTGACGGACTCGATCAGACGGTAATAGACGAGCAGCGAAACCAGGGGATCAACCAGACCGTTGCCGGTCGTCGGAACCTGCAGATTAACGCCGGCAAGAGGCTTCGTCGAGAAGGGCACGGTGGTAGCGCCGAGCTTCTGCAGCCGATCGAGGGCCTTCACGTTGTTGTCGAAGGCCGCATCTTCAGGCACGAAGCCGACAATCGGGAAGCCCGGCTGCACCAGGCGCATCGGCCCGTGCATCAGCTCCGCAAGAGAGAAGGCTTCGGCATGAAGGCCGGCAGTCTCCTTGGCCTTCAGCGCAGCTTCGAGAGCAATGGCGAAAGCCGTGCCGCGGCCACCGGTATAGAGCGAGGCGGCGTTGAATAGAACTTCCTCGGCAGCAGCCGTATCGATGCCCGATGTCGCAGCGAGTGCGGCCGGCAGTTTTTCGAGCGCCGCCTGCAGATCGGCCTTGCTGCCGATCGCAGCCGTCACGCCGGTGAGGGCTGCGACAGATGCAATGAAGGACTTGGTCGCTGCAACGCTCTTTTCGGCGCCGGCATTGAGGCCGAGCACGATATCGGCCTGGTTCGCAAGGGGGCTGTCTGTGACGTTGACCACGGCAATCGTCGTTGCGCCGCCCTTCTTGGCCGCATCCTGCAGCGCCACGATGTCAGGGCTCGCGCCCGACTGTGAAACGGTGAAATGGATGCCGCCCTTCAGATGCAGGGGCGCGTTATAGACGGAGGCGATAGACGGGCCGATCGAGGCGACCGGCACGCCGCAAGTAATCTCGAACAGATATTTGAAGAAGGTCGCGGCATGGTCGGAAGAACCGCGCGCCGCCGTCGTCACGACGCTTGGGCGAGCGGACGAGAACAGCCGGGCGATTTCGGCAAAGGCCGGCTTTTCCTTTTCGAGCAGGGTGGCGACCACCTCGGGCGACTGGCCCGCTTCCTGCAGCATCAGCGACTGGTTCTCACTCATAGGTCATCTCCAATTCTCAATTCGGCAACGAAGTCATAGGCGTCACCACGATAGTGCGAGCGGGTGTATTCGACGACACGCTGGTCTTCCAGGCGTGAAACGCGTTCGATCAGAAGCGCCGGCGCACCGGCCTTCACGGCAAGAATAGCCGCCGATGAAGGATCGAGCGTGACGGCGGTCAGGCGCTGCATGGCGCGCACCGGCTTGTGGCCGCTCTGGGCAAGCGCATCATAGAGCGAGCCTTCGCCGCCGGCATCCTCGCCGAGAAATTTGACCGGCACGACGGCGCGTTCGATCGCAAGCGGCAGCCCGTCGGCCAGACGAAGGCGATCGAGCCGCAAAACCGGCTCATCCACACCGAGACCGAGCAGGAAGGATTCTTCCGGGGAGGGATTGTTGATGGTGCGCGACAGGATCTTCGCCGCCGGCGAGCGCCCGCGCGAGCGCATGTCCGCCGAGAAGGAGGAAAGCCGCCACAACGACTGCTCCATGCGCTCCACCCTGCTGGAAACGAAAGTGCCGCTGCCATGGCGCGATTCCAGCGCGCCCGATGTCATGAGGTCGCGATAGGCTGTCCGAACCGTCACCCGGCCAAGCTTCAGGGCTTCCGCCAGGTCGCGTTCGCCGGGCAGCGCTGTTCCGGGTTTCAGCAGACCTTCCTGGATGAGACCGGTGAGCGCCTGTGCCAGCCGCTTGTAAAGCGGTCCAGTTGCCGCCTCGTCGCGCAGCCCACGGCCATTCAGTTCCGCTATCAGACTGGTTCTATCCATGGACACACAATAGAACCTATTTAGAACCAATCGGCAAGCAGATTCATTCCGCCGAAAAAGAAAAACCCTCGCGAGACACCGCGAGGGTTTCATTGATCTAGGCCGGAAGGCTGAGCTCAGCTCTTCGTGAAGATGTAGTCCGTTTCCTGCCGCAGCACCTCACCGGGACGCAGAACCGCGTTCGGAAAGCCCGCATGGTTGATGGCGTCAGGCCAGATCTGCGTCTCGAGGCAAAAGCCGGCGAAAGGACCATATTTGCGGCCGCCAAGACCAGGCACCGGCACACCGAGTTTGAAACCGGCATAGAACTGTACGCCCGGCTCGGTCGTGCGCACCTCCAGCGAGACGCCGGAGTGCAGGCTGCGGGCAAGCACGACCGAGCGCTTGGCCGTGCGCTCGCGCGAGAAGCAGAAATTATGGTCATAGAGCGCCTGCTCCTGACCGTCGAAACGCTTCATCGGCGCCATCACCCGGAAGTCGAACGCGGTGCCCTCGACGGAGCGGATCTCGCCGGTCGGTATCTGCTTCTCGTTGGTCGGCAGGTAGTGGTCGGCGGCGATCATGATGTCATGCGCCAGTGCATCGTCCCGGCCGTCGAGATTGAAATAGGAGTGCTGGCAGACATTGGCGATCGTCGGCTGATCCGTCACCGTCTCGTAGTTGACCGAAAGCTCGCCGTTGCCATGCACGCGATAGGTCGCCTGGATCGTGCAGTTGCCGGGATAACCGGCGCGGCCATCGGGATCGACGATCTTCAGCACGACACGGTCGCTCTCGTGCTCGACGATCGTCCAGACGAGCGTACCGATATTGTTGCTGCCGCCGTGAAGATGCGTGACGCCCTTCTCGTTCAGTTCGAGCTGGTAGTTCTTGCCGTCGAGCGAAAACTTTCCGTCGCCGATGCGGTTTGCACAGCGTCCCGGCGTCGCGCCGAAGAAGGGCGAATGAGCAAGATAGCCTTCGAAATCCTCGAAGCCGAGGACGAGCGGTGCGTCATGACCCTCCAGCCGCGCATCCTGGATGACCGCGCCCCAGCTCAATACCTTGACCGTCAGTCCGCCGCCGCGGATGACGACACGATGGACGGTCTCTCCGTCCTTCGTCTGTCCGAAAACTTCCCGTTCCAATTTGTCCGCCATGATCGACGCTCACTCCATCCCTAGGATTCAGGAACCGGAACCTGCCCCCATTCGCCGCAAACCGCAACCGGGCAGGGCCGGAAAACAAAACGCCGCCGCAGAAATGCGACGGCGTCATTTCTAAACCTGACTGGTGACGCTCAGATGTCCGAGCCGATCTCTTCGATATCGTAGGATGTCGTCTGGTAGATCTCGTTGATCCAGTTGCCGAAAAGCAGATGCGCATGGCTGCGCCAGCGGTTCTGCGGCGCGATCGCCGGGTCGTTATGCGGGAAATAGTTGTGCGGCATTTTGATCGGCACGCCGGCATTCACGTCGCGGAAATATTCGTCCGAAAGAGACGTGGAATCGTATTCGACGTGATTGAAGATATAAAGCCGCCGGCCCTTCGGCTCGTGCACGAGACAGACGCCCATCTCACTCGATTCCATCAGGATCTCGAGGCCGTCGATCTTCTCGATGTCGGCCCGGCGCACCTCGGTCCAGCGCGACACCGGAACCTCGAAATTGTCGGAGAAACCGTTGAGATAAACGGAAGACGGCTTGAGATTGCGGTGGCGGTAAACGCCGAAGGCCTTTTCCTTCAGCTCATACTTCGGCACGCCGTGGAAATGATAAATCCCCGCCATCGCGCCCCAGCAGACATTCATGGTCGAATGGACATTTGTCTGCGTCCAGTCGAAAATCTGCTGCATTTCCTTCCAATAGGTAACGTCCTCGTAAGGCAGCGTCTCGATTGGCGCGCCCGTGATGATGAAGCCGTCAAACTTGCGGTGCTTCACTTCCTCCCAGGTCTGGTAGAAGGCGAGCAGATGTTCTTCAGACGTATTCTTGGCCTTGTGGTTGCCGACGCGGATCAGCGAGAATTCCACCTGCAGCGGCGAAGCGCCGACGAGGCGCGCCATCTGCACTTCGGTCTTGATCTTGTTCGGCATGAGGTTGAGCAGCCCGATCTGCAGCGGGCGGATATCCTGACGGATCGCCACCGTTTCGGTCATCACCCTCACGCCCTCGTTGACGAGGGTTTCGAAGGCTGGCAGCGTATCGGGGATTTTGATGGGCATTGCGGTCAACTCGATCAAAATAAAAAACCGGCGGCGAAAGAATCGCTACCGGTCCGCACGCGGCCCTTTAGCGACTTATTTAACGTGGCTGCAAGCCGGCCGGCCAAATCACCACGAGACATCATAATTAACGCCAGTGCGCCCGCGAATCAACTGTCAATAAGAACAACTGTCCAAACCATCACGCTTTCTTTATGGGTGGTGGAATCTGTTGATGGACCAGTAACGCCCCCATGGTATTAATGGTGTGATGGGCGATTTTGGAAAAAATAATGAAAACTGACGTCAAAGGGGGGAAGGGCATCCAGAATCAGGACCGGGTGGGATACGATCTCAGCCTGACATATCGGCTTGGAGTGATGTTCTCCGCATTCTGGAATTCGCAGGTCCGCGGCAAGGTCGTCGCGCTTGCGATCCTGCTGGTGGTCATCATCCTGGCGACCGCCTATGGACAGGTGATCCTCAACGAATGGAACGCCCCTTTCTACGATTCCCTTGAGCGTCGTGATCTTGGCGAGTTTTTCCGCCAGCTCGAAGTCTTCGCGATGATCGCCGGTGCGCTGCTGCTGCTCAACGTGCTGCAGGCATGGCTGAACCAGATGACGGCGCTTTACATGCGCGAAGGTCTTTCGCGCGATCTCGTCGATCAGTGGCTGGAGCGCAAGCGTGCCCTCAAACTCTCCACCATCGGCATCCTCGGCGTTAATCCCGACCAGCGCCTGCACGAAGATTCTCGCAATCTCGCTGAAAGCACGACCAACCTCGCCCTTGGCCTCCTGCAGTCGACCATTCTGCTCGTCAGCTTCATCGGCGTGTTGTGGGAGCTTTCGAGCGGCTTCATCTTCCGGATCAGCGGCTACAACTTCACCATCCCCGGCTATATGGTCTGGGCGGCAATCTTTTATGCTGCATCGGCCTCGGTATTGAGCCAGGTCGTCGGCCGCAAGCTCGTCAAGCTCAATGCCGACCGGTTTTCCAAGGAAGCCGAGTTGCGCTTTGCGCTGATGCATGCCAACGAAAATATGCCGGCGATCACAGTGGCGCGCGGCGAAGAGAACGAGCGCAAGCGGATCAACAACGATATCAGCAACGTTCTCGCGGTCATCAAGCGGCTCGCCATGGCCAATACCAACCTGACCTGGGTTTCGGCAGGCTATGGCTGGCTGGTCATCGTCATTCCGATCATCGTCGCCGCGCCCGCTTATTTTTCCGGCGGCCTAACCTTCGGGCAGCTGATGATGTCGGTCGGCGCGTTCAACCAGGTCAATACCGCGTTGCGCTGGTATGTCGCGAATTTCGGCCCGATCGCCGAATGGCGCGCGACATTGATGCGTGTCACCGACTTCCGCCAGGCGCTTCAGGAGATGGATGATGGCTTCGATTTGAAGGATTCCATCGTCTATGAGAAAACCGCACCTGATACGTTGACGCTGAAGGATATCGTCATCGTCGCCAAGCTTGGCGAGGAGATCGATGACTGCGGCGGCTTCCGCTTGCGTGAGACGGACGTGGTGATCAAGGCCGGGGAAAAGGTCATGATCAACGGCGATCACAGCGTGAACCGCCGCCTGCTCTTCCAAGCCATGGCAGGCCTTTGGCCCTGCGGCAAGGGCACGATCGGCCTGCCCCCGATTGACGACATTCTGTTCATCCCCCAGGTCGCCTATGTACCGGGCGGCACGCTTCGCGAGGCGATCGCTTTCCCGGGAAAACCCGAGGCCTTTGATAGGACGGCCATCGAAGCCGCACTTGAGGCTGCGGGCTTGCATTCGCTTGTAGCCCGCCTTGATAGCCGCGCACGCTGGGACAAGCTTCTCGATGCCGATGAGCAGAAGGCAATCGCTTTTGCCCGCCTGCTGCTCGTGAAGCCGCGCTGGGTCGTTTTCGACGAAGTGCTCGAAGGCATGGAGCCCGAATGGCAGCACACGATGACCAGGCTGCTCACCACCATGCCGGAGACCAGCATGATCTATATCGGCCGTTCGGAAACCTATATGGAGGCACTGCATCCGCGCACGCTGCACCTGCAGGCATTGCCTTCCAAACCGGAGGAGCAATCAGCGGCAACTGCGGCCGGATCGAGCGCCGCGGCAGCTCCTGCCCCGGCGCTCTAGCAAAATTCCTGCAAAATGTGCGGCGTTTGGTGTCCGGGTGCTCCGGACGAGCTCACATTGGCGGCGTCACACCATTCACGCCGACGGTGACCTGCGAAGCCGAGATGGCCCCGTCGGCTGCCTTTTCCGCCATGACGATGACACCGGCACCCGGCTTCAGATCAGCTTTCGTCGCCGGAGTAAAGGTGACGATCGGCGTGCCGTCGGCAATCGAGACGGTCTTTTCCTTGCCCTGATAAGTCAGCGTGATCGTATGTCCATCGACGGCCTTCACCGCGCTGCTGACGGTCGCATTCGTCATCGAGCTATTCGGCTGCAGATCCCACGGACGGTTGCCTTCTCCGGTGCCTTTCATCGACGCGGGGAAGATCAGTACTTCGATGGCACCATCGGGACCGGTGCCTTTCGGCAGCGAGGCAACTCCGACGAAATCGCCGACCTTGATGTCGTCGACCGATGCATTTTTGATACCGGCGACTTTCCAGCCCGATTTGAGCGCAACCGTCGCATCGCTGCCTTCGCGGGTCTTGACGACAAGCGTATCGCCGTTGAGGCTCTCGATCGTGCCCCGCACGCGCAAGCGCTGGCTTTCCTGCGCACTCGCCGCCTGCGAAAGGCCAAGCACGAGGAAGCTGCTGGCTGCAAGCGCCATGATTATTCTGGTATAGGATTTGCGAGACATGTGACTCTTCCTTATCGCCATTGATCGGCACAATCCCCGGCTGCCGGAAAGCAGTGTATGCCGCGTGTCGCGACACGTGCGAATCAAGGAAAAGTGAGGAAGCGGACCCCGGCAAACCGGTCGTTGCCGGAGTCCGCAGAGACCGCCTCAGCCGGCCGCGGACATATCCATATACATGATTTCCCAGACATGGCCGTCGGGGTCTTGGAAGCTGCATCCATACATTGGCCCCATATCGAGGATCGGCTTCCAGGGCTTGCCGCCAGCCGCCAATGCCTTTTTCAAGTAGTCATCCACTTCGCCGCGACTGCCGGCCGAAAGGCAGGTTAGGACTTCCTTACCCTTCGACGTATCGGCGATATCGCCTTCGATGAACTGCTGGAAGTGGGAGTGGGTCAGCAGCATCACATAGATATTTTCCTCGACGATCATGCAGGCGGCATCGTCAGTGGTAAAATTCGGATTGTAGGAAAAGCCGAGCGCCGAGAAGAATTCCTTCGACTTGACGAGATCCTTGACCGGCAGGTTCACGAAAATCATGCGCATGAAAAATCTCCCTTTGGTGTAACGGCGCCATGCCGTTGATCACGTTCGGCTCAAGGACGGACGAAAACCACCCGATCCGACAAACGGAAGAATTTTTTCGGATCAGCCTTCCAGTTCCTCGCGCAACATTTCGAGTTCCAGCCATTCCTCTTCCATCTTGACCAGACTTTCGCGCAGCTTCTCCATCTCGGCAGCCAGCCGATTGAAGGCCGCCGGATCCTTGGTGAAGAGGTTCGGATCAGCCATCCTCTCCTCCCGCTTGCCAATCTCCGCTTCCGCCTTGGCCATTTCCTTCGGCAGGTTTTCGAGCGCGAATTTCTGCTTATAGGAGAGCTTGCCCTTCGAAGTCGAAGGAGCGGCAGCCGCAGCCTCCTGCGCCTTCGGCTTTTCCGCCGCTTTCTCGGCCCGCCTACGCTCCTCGGCCGCACCCTTGCGCTGTGCCAGCATGTCGGAATAACCGCCGGCATACTCGATCCAGCGCCCATCCGGTGTTTCCGGATTGGCAGGCGCAATCGTCGAGGTCACCGTGCGGTCGAGGAAATCGCGATCGTGGCTGACGAGGATGACGGTGCCGACAAAGCCCGTGACGATCTCCTGCAGCAGATCCAGCGTCTCTATGTCGAGGTCGTTGGTCGGTTCGTCGAGAATGAGCAGGTTTGCCGGTCGTGACAGGATGCGCGCCAGCATCAGCCGGGCGCGCTCACCGCCGGAGAGGTTCTTGATCGGCGTACGCGCCTGCTCCGGCTGGAACAGGAATTCCTTCATATAGCCGGTCACATGCCGCTGCTCGCCATTGACCAGCAGATTCTCGCCGCGCCCGTCCGTCAGGTAATTGGCAAGCGTATCGTCAGGATTCAGATCCTCGCGCTTCTGGTCGAGGGTGGCGATCTCGAGATTGGTGCCGAGTTTCACCGTGCCGCTGTCAGGCGAAAGCTGTCCCGTCAGCATCTTCAGGAGCGTCGTCTTGCCGGCGCCGTTCGGCCCGACGAGACCGATGCAATCGCCACGATGCACGCGGATCGAAAATGGCGTGACAATCGGCCTGTCATCGTAACTCTTGGTGATCTTGTCCGCTTCGATGACCAGCTTGCCTGATTCCTGCGCGTCGGAAGCACTCGCCTGGACCGTTCCCTGCGGCCCTTTGTGACCGCGATATTGCGCCCGCATCGTCTGCAATTCGCCGAGGCGGCGCATATTGCGCTTGCGCCGCGCGGTTACGCCGTAGCGCAGCCAGTGCTCCTCACGTTCGATCGCCTTGCCGAGCTTGTGCTGTTCCAGCTCTTCCGCCTCCAGCACCTGATCGCGCCAGGCTTCAAAAAACGCAAAGCCCTTGTCGAGCCGCCGCGATGTGCCGCGATCCAGCCAGACTGTCGCCGTCGAGACTTTTTCGAGGAAGCGACGGTCATGCGAAATCAGGACCAGCGCACTGCGCGTCTTCTGCAGCTCGCCTTCCAGCCATTCGATGGTCGGCAGGTCGAGATGGTTGGTCGGCTCGTCAAGCAGCAGGATATCGGGCTCCGGCGCCAGCACGCGAGCGAGGGCCGCGCGGCGCGCCTCGCCGCCGGAAAGGTTATTCGGGTTCTCTTCGCCGGTCAGTCCGAGATGCGATAGCAGGTAAGTAACGCGATAGGGATCGTCGCCCGGTCCGAGCCCAGCCTCGGCATAGGCCTGCACGGTCTGGAAACCGGCGAAATCCGGCGCCTGCTCCAGGTAGCGCACCGTCGACGCCGGATGGCGGAAAACGTCGCCCGACTGTGCGTCGACGAGGCCGGCAGCGATCTTCAGAAGCGTCGATTTGCCCGAGCCGTTTCGGCCAACAAGGCAGATCTTGTCGCCGGCTTCCACCTGCAGGGCAGCGCCTGCCAAGAGCGGTGTGCCGCCGAAGCTCAGGAAGATGTCGTCAAGTTTCAGAATGGGGGGCGCCAAGTATCAGACTCCGGAAAGATCATAAGGCCGCGCGAGCACGATGGCCCTGCCGCTGGCGAGCGAAAAGCGCACAGGGCCCTCCGCCACGTTGGAAATGGTGCGCGACGAGCCGAAGGGCAAATGGAAGTCAGCGAGCGGATAGCGGGCATTCTCTATGAATAGCCCCTTCAATTCGCTGAACCCTGGCACGGAAAATAGGCTGCCTTGGGGAAGATCGATCTCTAGCGAGCCGGGAAGCAAAGGCACTGCCTCCTCGCTGCCCGACGTGAGCAGGACGTCAAAGCCTTCCTGGGCCAGTTCGACGCCGTATAGCAAATGTTGAAGCGCGTGGTCGGAGCGTTCGCCACCCAGGGCGCCGGCAAGGATCAGGCGTTTGGCGCCACGATCGATCGCCGCGGAAACGGCGATTTCACCGTCAGTCGCGGCCTTTGCGGCCGGATAGGGCTGGCGCGGCACGTCAGGAAATGCACCGTCGAGATCCGGCGGTGTGGAATCGAAATCGCCAACCCACAATTCCGGCACCACCCCCAACGCCGCTGCGTGGCGCATGCCGCCGTCAGCCGCGATGAAGCGGCTGTCCCGCACGGCGTCACGCAGACGATCCGTCAGGCTGAGTGCCCCGCCGAGCAGGATGGTGAAGGTGGATTGGCTCATGGGCATTGCCCATAGCGCAAACGGGGGGTGAAGGGGAAGAGGCGGCGCGAATCCGGCGCCTTCAGTTTAGAAGCGGTAGGTTACACCGGCGCCAATCAGCCAGGGATCGAGTTTTGCCTTGCCGCTGACATCGGCGCCGCCGACTGTCGCATCGAAATCCGGGCGCAGGAATATCTTCTTCACGTCCAGGTTCGCCCCCCAGTGTTCATCGAACATGTAGTCGAAGCCCGCCTGCAGCGCCACGCCGAACGTGTTCTTCACGTCGAGCCTGTCGGCGCTTTTGCCGGACTGGTTGTAGAAGACCGTATAGTTCACACCGGCACCGAGATAGGGCTGGAAGGCACCGAAATCGGTAAAATGATATTGAAGCGTCAGCGTTGGCGGCAAAAGCCACGCCTTGCCGATTTCTCCGAGGCCGGCAATCGAGCCTTCGCCTTGCACATTGGCATAGGTCGTGCCGAGAATGAGCTCCGCCGAAATATTGTCGGTGATGAAATAGGAGATATCCACTTCCGGAACCACTGTGTCCGAATAGGACAGACCGGATCCGGAAATGCCATCGACCGAACCATTGTCGCGCGTGATCACGCCGAGCGCACGCAGGCGTATCTGCCATGCGCTTTGTACAGCAGCCGATGGAGGCGCCAGATCGGCGGAAAGCGCCGCATGCCCGAAGGACACGAAAACGATGGCGGCGAAAATACCCCGCAGCCGAAGCTGATGATGTTTCATGTGAATCTCTCCTGATCTCGTCGAACGGAGAGAGACTTAGGCTTGCCTCGGACGGGTCAGCTTGAGCGAGATCAAACGCCCGGACTATTTTCTTCAGCCCGGCGTATCCTTGTCGCGGGAAAGGAAGATCGTCTCGTAACCGCCGATGAATTTCTCGAACAGCCGCGAGAAGCTGTCGATTTCTTCCTGTGGCCAGTCCCGCACGACTTCGGAAACGAAAGCGAGCTTCTGAGCCTGGATTTCTGCCAGCAAATTCTGCCCGACCGGCGTCATGACGACGACGATCCGTCGTGCATCCGCCTGTGAGGCCTCGCGGCGCAGGACGTTGCGGCCGACCATGTCCGACACGACCCGGCTCGCCCGCGATGGATCGATGCGCAGCGTCTCGGCAATGGCACCAACGGTTGCTTCGCCGTTTGCCTGAGCCCGCCTCACGGCATCGAGCACATCGAGATGCGAGAGCTCCAGATCGGGCGCCACGCTCTGAATCGCCAGCCGGCCAATCAGCCGGCGGCCCGTCATCATACGCATGCGCGTCATGGTGCGGCCGATGCGCGGCACGCTATCCATGGAAGGATCATCAAGCTCGGTCGTTCTTGTCTTGGTCAAGGTTTCATTCATGACGGAACCATAACAGACGGGAATCAAAATTAAAATATGCCAATGTCAATAACGTGCCATTGACAAATACATGACATTAGCACATAAAAAGCCGACCTAATGAAAATGGCATCCCATGGATATGCAACTCACCTCCGCACCGCTCGTAACGGATCCTCGTCGACGGCTCATCCTCTTCTTCTTCCTGATGACCGCCATGTTTATGGCCACGCTGGATAATCAGATCGTGTCCACCGCACTGCCGACCATCGTCGGCGAATTCGGTCACCTGGATCGCTTCGGCTGGGTCGGTTCGGCCTATCTGCTTTCACTGAGTGCCGTTATGCCTCTTTATGGCAAGCTCGGTGATCTCTTCGGCCGCAAATATGTGATGATGACGGCAATCGCGATCTTCACGATCGGGTCGACGGTCTGCGGTCTCGCTGTATCCATGAACACGTTGATCGCTGCGCGCGTGCTGCAAGGTTTCGGCGGCGGCGGCATTATGGTTTCGATCTTCGCCGTCAATGCCGACCTCTTCGAGCCACGCGAACGCGCCCGTTATCAAAGCTATTCCAGCCTTGTACTGATGGCTTCAGGCGCGATCGGCCCGGTCCTCGGAGGCACGATGAGCGATCTCTTCGGTTGGCGCTCGATCTTCCTCGTCAACGTGCCGATCGGCTTCATCGTGCTTACCGGCCTCGCCTTCATGCTGCCCTACCGCAAGCCGCATCGCCGACCGAAGATCGACTATGCCGGCGCGCTCCTGCTGGCGCTGACGACAACCAGCATCGTACTTGCGACCGACAGCAGCGAGCTTTTCGGTGCGCTGATCTCGCCGCAGAGCATCGGCATCGTCACCTTCGGCGTGATCTGCGCCATCACCTGGGTTTTCGTCGAGCGCCGCGCGCCGGAGCCGATCGTGCCGCTGCCGCTTTTCCGCAATTCCACGTTCAGTCTGCTGCTGGTGATCTCGATCATGGGTGGTGGCATTGCCATCGGCATGGTCAATTACCTCGCCCTTTTCCTGCAGACGACGACGGGTCTATCACCCTCGGGCGCTGGTCTGCTCTTCATCCTGCTGACGGGCGGTCTCGTCGTCGGCTCTTTGAATGCCGGCCGCATCATTTCGAAGACCGGCCGCTACAAGCCTTTTGCGATCGCCAGCATGACCTGCAGCGCCATCGCCTTTGCGCTGATCTCTCAGGTTCATGCCGGTACGCCGATTGTCTTCATCGGCGCGATCATGCTGCTGCACGGCATTGGCATCGGTCTTGCCCAGCAGGTTCCAGTCATCGGCGTTCAGAACGCCGCACCGGCCCGCGATGTGGGTGCTGCGACCGGCTCGGTGACGCTGTCGCGCATGGGCGGCGCATCGATTGCCATCTCCATCTACGGTGCGATCATTGCATCGCAGCTCGGCAGACTCGGCTCCTCCATACCGGGTGTAGCCAATATCGAGGAACTGACACCGAAAATGATGGCAGCGCTTCCCGACGCCAGCCGTCAGGCCGTGGCTGACGCCTATGCCTCCGCCTTCTCGCCGCTGTTCATGACCTCGTGCGGCATTGCTTTGATCGGTCTGATCGCCGCTATCATGCTGAAGCCTGTACAGTTGCCCCGCGCCGGAGAACAGAAGGCCAGCCCGGCCAGCGCCACCGCCGAAGCTGCGGAATAAGCAGGAGGCGACCACCACCCGTGGGTCTGCTCAACTCAGTCAAACCAGAGCAACCATTAATTGCATTCTTCGCGCAGGCGTTATAGTTGCCCGTATCGGTCGCCGTACTGACCGATTTTTTCCGCAGTGCGGCCGGAATCTGCACTTGCGATGGAACTTTCGCCATAATTTCATCGGAGCCAGAAGTGCCTCGACAAGCGAGGCATTGCCGAAATGCAACGGCGCCACATTTAGATAGAGTCTCGCTATGCAACCCATGCGGAAATCGGCTACAGCAAAGACTTGGATGGGCCGATTGTGCAGTGCGAGAACCGAGGCGGAAGCCTATTGAATTTTCCTGGCAACGGCCGGCCCGAAGACGCGGCAGACCGGCGACTTAAGATGGTGCGGAGAGACAGACTGGACAGCATGACGACGTGGAAATCGCCCGCGCTTTCCAGTGATGCCATTTTTGCGCCGCTCCGTTGGGGGCGCCGTCTTCTGTTGCTGTCGGCCTGTGCAGTCGCACTGAACAGCTGCGAATCGCTGATCGAACAATCCTATCAGCCGACCGTCGGTCCTTCGTCCAATCCGCAAATCGTCGATGAAGTGCAGAAGAATGACCCGCGGGCCGCCATGGGCGCCCGCGAGCATCCGCGCATCGTTGCAAGCTATGGCGGCGAGTACAAGGATGCCAAGACCGAACGTCTTGTTGCCCGCATCGCCGGCGCGTTGACGGCCGTGTCGGAAAATCCGAGCCAGTCCTACCGCATCACCATCCTGAATTCACCCGCCATCAACGCCTTCGCGCTACCGGGCGGTTATCTCTACGTCACGCGCGGCCTGCTGGCGCTCGCCAACGACGCCTCGGAAGTCGCGGCCGTGCTGTCGCACGAAATGGGCCACGTCACTGCAAACCACGGCATCGAACGACAAAAGCGCGAAGAGGCGGAAGTCATCGCCAGCCGCGTCGTCGCCGAAGTGCTATCGAGTGATATAGCCGGCAAACAGGCGCTTGCCCGCGGCAAGCTGCGTCTCGCCGCATTCTCCCGTCAGCAGGAACTGCAGGCAGACGTTATCGGCGTACGCATGCTCGGCGAAGCCGGCTATGATCCCTATGCCGCAGCCCGATTCCTTGATTCCATGGCTGCCTATAGCCGCTTCATGTCGGTCGATCCCGAGGCCGACCAGAGCCTGGACTTCCTGTCGAGCCATCCGAACTCCGCCCAACGCATCGAGCTTGCCCGCAGCCATGCCCGCGCCTTCGGCCAGGAGGGCGCGGTCGGCGACAAGGGCCGTAACTACTATCTCGATGGCATTGATGGCCTTCTCTATGGCGACAGCCCGGAAGAGGGATATGTGCGCGGCCAGACATTCCTGCACGGCGGCCTCGGCATCCGCTTTGACGTGCCGCCCGACTTCAGCATCGACAACAAGGTCGAGGCCGTCATGGCAACCGGCCCGAACGATATCGCCATCCGCTTTGACGGTGTGGCGGACAACCAGAACCAGAGCTTGACGAATTACATTTCCAGCGGCTGGGTTACCGGCCTCGATCCTTCGACCATCCAGCCGATCAACGTCAATGGCATGGAGGCTGCGACCGCGCGCGCCACTGCCGACCGCTGGGACTTCGACGTCACTGTCATCAGAAACAACAACCAGATCTTCCGCTTTCTGACAGCAGTGCCGAAGGGAAACCCTTCACTGGAGCCGACGGCAAACGTTCTGCGCACGAGCTTCCGCCGTATGACGCCGGATGAAGCCGCTTCGCTGAAACCCCTGCGCGTGCGGGTGGTCACGGTCCGCCCCGGCGACAATATTACAACGCTCGCCTCCCGCATGATGGGCACCGATCGCAAGCTCGATCTCTTCAAGCTGATCAACGCCCTGCCGACGGGCGCTGCCGTTTCCCCTGGCGACCGCGTGAAGATCATCTCCGAATAAAAAAGGCCCGGCTTATGCCGGGCCAGTCTGTGCTGCTGGGGAGTAATTCCTGGTCAGGCATAGGCTGCCATGTGCGGATCGGCGCTGACGAGTGCCGTACGAAGCTTTTCCATCGCCCGGCTTTCGATCTGGCGCACGCGCTCCTTGGAAATGCCAAGGTCAGCGCCGAGTTCTTCGAGTGTCGCCCCGTCTTCGGCCAGCCGGCGCGCGCTGATGATCTTCATTTCACGCTCGTTGAGATGCTTGAGGGCAGATGCAAGCCAGATCCGGCGACGTTCGCCATCGATCATGTTGGAGACCTGCTCATCCGGCAGCGGTTCGTCGCTGACGAGGAAATCCATCTTCTCAGCACTGTCGGCATCGCCCGAAACAGAAGGCGCCTGCAGCGAGGCGTCGTTGCCGGAAAGGCGCGCATCCATGGTCTGCACGTCGGCAAGGCTGACACCGAGAGCAGCGGCAATTTCCTGATGAATGGATTGCAGCGTCAACTGCGTGTCGCCCTTGGCAAGCTTGGCGCGCAGACGGCGCAGATTGAAGAACAACGCCTTCTGAGCCGAACTCGTGCCACCGCGCACGATCGACCAGTTGCGCAGGATATAGTCCTGGATCGAGGCGCGGATCCACCAGCTTGCATAGGTGGAAAAGCGAACATCGCGTGCCGGTTCGAAACGAGCTGCTGCCTCCAGAAGCCCGACATAACCTTCCTGTACGAGGTCGCTCATCGGCAGGCCGAAATTGCGGAACTTACCTGCCATGGAAATGACGAGGCGCATATGCGCCATGGCAATCTGGTTGCGAGCGCCACGGTCCTCGTGATCCTTCCAGCGGATCGCCAGATTGTGCTCTTCTTCACGGGCAAGATAGGGAGCCGCCATTGCTATTTTGATCATGCGCCGATCTGCAGACATGTTCTTCATAATCGCTCTCCTAAATGGGCCACGTGCCTAAAAATGAACAAGCAAACACCGTTTCCGGAACATCACTGAACCAGAGCAAAACAGGGTCTTGAATGCATAAAGGCCTCCTCCTGGACTTTTCAGGAGGAGGCCCTATCTCTCTTCATGTGCCGGCAAGACGGCAGGGTTGGATCTGTTTCTCGAGGTTGCCGCAAAGGCAAATTCTGGAAATCATGATCCGCTCCTCATCGAACGCTGACAGCTCCAGCGGCATCAGACCGAGCTTCATGAGCTCTGGTGAGTCCGCATTACTGTGTATGAACGTCGCAACGGCAAAAAAGTTCCAATAAAAAACCCGGCTCCAAGGCCGGGTTTTTTTGTCAGCAAAAACAAAGCTCTATCAAGCAGCTTCGTCCTGCGAGTCGTCTTCCTCGATTACCTTGCCACGCTTCGGACCCTTGTTGAGGTTGGTCTCGACGAGGCGAACAGCTTCGGTTTCAGACATCTTGTTGACGGCAGCGATTTCGCGAGCCATGCGGTCGAGAGCTGCTTCATAAAGCTGGCGCTCTGAATAGGACTGCTCCGGCTGGTTCTCGGCACGGTAGAGGTCACGAACGACTTCTGCGATGGAAATCAGGTCGCCGGAATTGATCTTGGCATCATATTCCTGGGCGCGGCGGGACCACATGGTGCGCTTGACGCGAGCCTTGCCCTGCACGACCTTGAGAGCGCGCTCGACGAAATCGGTCTCGGAAAGCTTGCGCATGCCGATGCTCATGGCTTTCGCGACCGGAACCTTCAGACGCATCTTGTCCTTTTCGAAATCGATGACGAAAAGTTCAAGCTTCATGCCGGCGACTTCTTGCTCTTCGATAGCCGTGATGGTACCGACGCCGTGTGCGGGGTACACGATCGATTCACCAGTCTTGAAGCCGTGACGTGCGGTAGAAGGTTTTTTCTGCTGGGTGGTCATTCTAATCAAAAACTCCCTGTTACGCTTCCGGCGGCGGCCGGAGCCGGGTCAGTCAGGCCCGGATGAGACGGTTAAATCCGTCGGGTGACTTCACTCTGGTTCCACCAGACAGAAGCAAAAGCTTTCCTTGCGCGCGATCTTGGGATCCGACAGCTCAAGTTATTGATATGTCACGGAAACCGCGTGCGGATTTGTTTTACTTTCGTGATGGTTTTGGGCATGCGTCATGCCACAAATGGAACAGTGTGGTGAACGTATCACAAAAATATGAGGAAATCAATAATTTGCTTAACGTGAGTCATGTCGGCAACACATAGCCTCCATGTGACTCACGCGTAATTTGAAACGTTTAACCTGCCGCTGAACCCGGTTTCAACAGCAGTGCACGCCGCGATTTTCAGTCGCCGCTGCCAGGCTTTTCCGAGAAGTATTTCTCGAATTTTCCGGCCTCGCCGTCCAGTTCCTTGGCCTCGGCCATCGGCTCTTTCTTGACCGTGATGTTCGGCCAGATGCTCGCATATTCGGCGTTGATCTTCAGCCATTTGTCGAGACCCGGCTCGGTATCGGGCTTGATCGCCTCAGCGGGACATTCCGGCTCGCAAACGCCACAGTCGATACACTCGTCGGGATGAATGACGAGGAAATTCTCGCCCTCGTAGAAACAGTCGACAGGGCAGACTTCAACACAATCGGTGTATTTGCAGCGGATGCAATTGTCGGTCACGACATAGGTCATGAAGAACTCCAGGATTTTCCATGCGGGCGGGGCCGGGCAACCTGGAACGTCGCGCCTGTCCCCTAAGCCGGAGATAAAGCGTGTACAGGCTTGGGAGGCAAGCACGCTACCCGGCAGGTTGTGTGTGACGTATCGACTTTACGGCAGGATTTCAAGGACAAACGATCTTCGAAAAGCCCACGGCAGGAAGAGTTTTCTAATCCTCATCCGACATAAGCCTGTCAATTGCGCGCCGTTCCTTTTTCGTCGGTCTTCCGGAGCCGGTGGCCCGAATGGCCTGCTCATAGGGGGTGAGGCGTTTTGCCTCATCCGAAGGTGGCGACAGATCCTCATAGAGCAGCTTCGCCTCCTCATAAGGTCCGCGCCGGTCGCCGGGCTGGCGAACGACGAGAACGACGTCCCTCCGCTCCAGCGTCAGCTCCACCCGATCGCCTACCTTGACCGTTTGGCTCGGCTGCCCACAGCGCGTACCGTTGATGCTGACGTGGCCGGACTGGATATGGCTCTGCGCCAGCGAGCGCGATTTCACCATGCGCGCGAAGAACAGCCATTTGTCGATGCGCTGGCGCGAACCGCTTCCTGGCTGTGTCTCTGCGCCCATGATTACTTCTTCATCTGCTCCTTGAGAGCTGCAAGCTTGGCGAAGGGTGAATCCGGATCGATCGGCTTCTCCTTGCGCGGCGGCTTAGCTTCGAAGCGCAGCGGCTGCGAATTGCCGCGATTGTTGTTACGGTCGTTGCGATCACCGCGATCCTTGCGGTCACCACGGTCCTGGCGATCGCCGCGCTGCTCGTTGCGGTCATTACGCGCGTTCTGAGGCCTGCCCCCATCACGATTGCCGCCGTCCCGGTTGCTGTCGCGATTGCCGCCATCCCGGTTGCGGTTTTGATTGCGATTGCCGTCCCGGCCCTCGCCGCCTTCACCACCTTGACGGCGATTGTTGCGCTCACCGCGGTCCTGACCCTGGCCTTGGCCCTGGCTCTGTCCGCCACGGCGATCGCCGTGGCCGCGGGCCTGCCGCGGGTTCTCGTTGCGGCCACCGAGGCGCCACAGGAGAACCGGCTTCGGTTCTGCAGCCTCGGTCTCGCCGGCTTCTGCCGAACCTTCGGCGACAGCAGGCGTTTCCGCGGCCATAGGTGCAGCTTCGACGACCGGCGTTTCTTCCGAAGCGCCGTCTGCGTCATCATGGTCGGCCTTTTCCGCCGTTTCTTCTGCCGCGGGTTCCGCCGTCGCCGCCGGAGCAGATGATGCATCCTGTGTTGCAAGGAATGCGGCCGCTTCCTCAGCCTTCACGGCATCGGCGCGGTAGCCGAGACCCTTGAGGATCTCTTCCATATCTTCCAGCGTCGCGCCGAGAATAGACAGCATCGCCGTCGTCGTCGTGAAGCGGCGACCGTCATATGCGCCTTCCGGGCGCGTGCCCTGACCCGGCTTCCATTGCAGGAGCGGACGGATGAGGTCGGCCAGACGCTCGAGAATATCGATGCGCACGGCGCGCTTGCCGAGGAAACGGAAGCCCGCCAGTTTGTAGAACATGCGCTCGAAGCTCGGATCCGTGACCACTGAGGTGCGGCCGGCAGCGAGCACCGGAATGAGGTCGCCATAACCTGCCTTGTCGAGGCCATCGTTCTTCAGCGCCCAAAGCAGGGTGATGAGCTCTGCCGGTGCCGGCTTCAGAAGCGCCGGCACGAAGATATGATAAGCGCCGAATCGGATACCATAGCGACGCATGGAGGCGCGCGCATCCTGATCCAGAGACTTCACTTCTTCCGTCACGTCGCGGCGGAAGAGCACGCCGAGATTCTCGACGAGCTGGAAGGCAAGCCCCTTGGCAAGGCCCTGCAGGTCTTCGGCACGCGACAGATCGTCGAGCGGCTTCAGGACCGTGCTGATATGATGATTGACGAAACGTTCGATACGGGCGGCGACATGGTCGCGCGCGTTGCCCGTAAGCTGGTCGTCGGCAAGCAGGATGACGCGCGGACGCATCACATGGTCGCTGCCCGAAAGACGGCCAACGGGATCGCCGAGCCACCGCACGAGTCCATCCGAGCCGATCGCCAGATCGGCATTGCCCGCGGCATGCAGGCGCGCGGCGCGAGCTTCGAATTCGAGCCCAAGCGCCTTTTGCGACGCAGCCTGAACCGCCTTGGCGTCCGGCCCGTCCGTTCCACCGACAGGCGTAAAGCGGAACCCGGTCAACTGCCCCACATGATGTCCTTCAACAAAGACATCGCCATTCACACTGATTTCAGCTTCCAGCATCGCATTCTCTCTCAGGCGCTTCATGAGCACAGATGTCCTGCGATCAACAAAGCGTTTCGTCAACCTTTCATGTAACGCATCGGACAATCGATCTTCGATTTCCCGCGTCTTTTCCTGCCAGTGTGTCGGATCGGCAAGCCAGCCGGGCCGATTCGATACATAGGTCCAGGTTCTTATCTGCGCGATTCGCGCCGAAAGCGTGTCAATTTCTCCATCTGTCCGATCCGAACGGTGAACTTGTTCGGCGAGAAACTGCTCATTCACCGTGCCATAGCGCACCAGATCGGAAAAGAGGGTAGAAATAAGATCGGCATGTTGCGCAGGCGTTATGCGCCGATAGTCCGGCAAAGCGCAAGCCTCCCAGAGCTTTTCGACCCGCGCAGGCGTATTGGCGAGGTCGACGATTTCCGGATAACGCGACAAATGTTCAAGCGCCTGTTGGTCGACAGCGGGCAATGCCCGCGTCAGCCCCGGCACGCGGGGACCGGTCTCAAGGCTTGCCCGCAGGGATTGTATCGTCGAGAAATCGAGATCCTTGGTCCGCCATTGCAGAACCTTGACGTTGTCAAACTCGTGGCTCTCGATGCGCTGCACGAGCTCCTCGTCGAAGGGTGAAACCTGGCCGGTTACACCAAAGGTTCCATCACGCACATGGCGGCCGGCGCGGCCGGCGATTTGGCCGAGTTCGCCTGGATTGAGATTACGGAACTGATAGCCGTCAAACTTCCGATCCTGCGCGAAGGCCACATGATCGACATCGAGATTGAGGCCCATGCCGATCGCATCGGTCGCAACGAGATATTCGACATCGCCCGCCTGATAAAGCGCCACCTGGGCATTGCGGGTACGCGGGCTGAGCGCTCCGAGCACGACGGCCGCACCGCCGCGCTGGCGCCGGATCAGCTCCGCGATCGCATAAACTTCATCAGCCGAGAAGGCGACGATCGCCGAACGCTGCGGCAACCGAGTAATCTTCTTCTGCCCGGCATATAGAAGATGAGAAAGCCGCGGCCGCTCCGTGACCGTAATTCCCGGCAGGAGCTGCTGCAGGATCGGCCGCATGGTGCCGGCGCCCAATAGAAGCGTCTCCTCGCGGCCGCGCAGATGCAGGATCCGGTCCGTAAAGATGTGACCGCGCTCGAGATCGCCCGCAAGCTGCACTTCGTCGATGGCGACGAAGGCAGCCTTGGTTTCCCGCGGCATCGCCTCGACTGTACAAACGGAGAAACGCGCGTTCGGCGGCGAGATCTTTTCTTCGCCGGTCACCAGCGCCACGTTCTGGGCGCCGACCTTTTCGACCACGCGCGTATAGACCTCACGCGCCAGCAATCGGAGCGGCAGGCCGATCACACCAGTGCCATGCGCCACCATGCGTTCGATTGCATAATGGGTCTTGCCGGTATTGGTCGGTCCGAGCACCGCGGTCACACCGCGCCCGCTCAGTATCATCGGCTGCGAAGTCAGGGTCATGGTCCATGCAAGTGAGGCGATAGCGCCCAGGGTCAAGTCGGAGCTTCGGATGAGGCAAAGAACACATGGACAGCCAAAGCTCCAAACGCAAGGGCGGATTTGAAATAGACTTTGGATTGAGCACAGAAGTCACAGCCCGCTAAGTCCTTGATTTAAGATTCGGAACAGCTTGAGAACGAATCGGAGACGAATCGCTGACTCCGGCTGATTCAGCTTTTGTTCACGGCTAAGTATTGATTTTGAATCGCTTTTTTACACTAGATACTGAATCTGCAGCATTACCTGAGAACTGGTAACGGCAGCTGCCGTTAACGCTTGTTGCCGAATCGTAAAAGCGCAAAGGTCAAGCCTGAAATTAACGCTTCGACCAAAGCCGGAACGAACGGGAGACGAATCGCTAAAGTCGAGGCTTTCCCTTTTTGTTCACTGCGAGATCTTGTGCGCATTTTCGCACCGATCCCAAGATACGGATTCCGGATTTGCTGTGGCCACTCCGGACCGCCGGAAGCCATTAATCTTTTACATGCCAAATTTACGGAGCATTAAACCGGCCGGTGCCAACGATCCGGTAAAAGGTCATGCCCGATCAAAGCCGGAACGAATCGCTGACGAATCGGAGACATCTCCATTTTCCCGCTTTGTTCACCGCAACATATTGTATTAAAAGATATTTTTAACCATACTTGGAAAATGTCCGACGGCATTTCGCCGACTTGCTTTCCACGAAACCGGCTAAAGTCGGCTTTCGTTGCAACAGCTGATAACGCCGCCGTGATATTCTGAGAGCTTAGCCGGGAACAAAATTCGCCGATGTGGGTTTCTAGTCCAGTCGAAATGAGGATGAGGCAGGACAAATACCATGCTTGGCACGATACTTCTTATTATCCTTATACTGTTATTGGTCGGCGCCTTGCCGAATTGGGGTTATAGCCGCGGATGGGGCTATGGACCTTCAGGTGGTTTGGGGTTAGTTCTCGTCATCATTATCATTCTTGTGCTGATGGGCCGAATTTAAAGGCCGATAACCTGGGGAGTTTAGACATGAAGAAGATCATCCTTAGCTGCGCTCTCATTGGCGCTCTCGCATCCTGCACCCCGACGGAGCAGGGCACGGCGATTGGCGCCGGCACGGGCGCAATCATCGGTGGCGCTGTCACCAACAGCTGGGGTGGCGCGGCAGTTGGCGCAGTCGCCGGCGGTCTGACAGGCGCGCTGATCGGCCATTCGGTCGAACGTCAGGGTTACTGCATCTATCGCGACCGTTACGGTCGCCGCTACGAAGCGCGTTGCCGCTGATCGATCCTGGCCCATCGGAAATTTTGGACGGGCGCTTCGGCGCCCGTTTTTGTTGCCGGCTATAGTCGTCAACGCGGCGTTGACAATCGGTCGCTGAAGTCAAATCTACCGCCTTGGCAGACGTGAGCCCATATTCCTTTCAAGATCGCAGGCAAAGCACGTGCCGCCCGCGAATGGAAAGGAGCGCTTACCATGGCCCAGATTTTCTTGAATTCCGTCGTCGCTATCCTGCTCGCCTCAGCCTTCCTGACGACGGCAATCGCCGCTGTCCGCAGCCACGACCGCGCCGTTCAGCAAGTGCCCGTCAGAGCCAATAGACGGCGCAATCCAAACGCTTGACAGCATCAACGAAACCGAAGCCGCGGACGGCACTATCCGAGCGCTCGTCCGCGGGGAGACATCACCATGAACAGGATCATCGCGATCGCCGCCCTCATCACCATTGTGCTTGCCGCCTATGGCGCATCTGCCGGCCCCTATGACGGAACCGGCAGCTTCCCGAGCAACTACGCTCACAGCCACAAGAAATAATTCAGGCGAAGAACTGACCGCCATTGGCGGTCAAAGTCGAACCGGTAATGAACCCGGCATCGTCGGAAACGAGGAAGGTCACGCAGCGCGCGATCTCCTCGGGTTCGCCGAGGCGTCCGACCGGAATTTGCGGAATAATCTTCTCGTTCAGTACCTTTTCGGGCACCGCAAGCACCATCTCCGTCCCGATATAGCCGGGGCAAATGGCATTGACGGTGATATTCTTGACCGCCCCTTCCTGGGCAAGTGCCTTGGTAAATCCGAGGTCGCCCGCTTTCGCGGCAGAATAGTTCACTTGCCCCATCTGGCCCTTCTGGCCGTTGATGGAGGAGATATTGACGATGCGGCCGAAGCTGCGGTCGCGCATGCCGCTCCAGACATGGTGCGTCATGTTGAAGAGGCCGGTGAGGTTGGTATTGATCACCTCGTGCCATTGCTGGGCCGTCATCTTGTGAAACATAGCATCACGAGTGATGCCGGCGTTGTTGACGAGGATTTCGACCGGGCCGAGATCGGCTTGGACTTTTGCTATGCCTTCGCCGCAGGCAACATAGTCTGAGACGTCCCACTTGAAGACGGGTACGCCGGTAACGCCATGAAATGCTTTGGCCTTTTCATCATTGCCGGCATAGTTGGCAGCAACCTTGTAGCCGGCATTCTTTAGAGCCATCGAAATTGCCGCGCCAATGCCGCGCGTACCCCCAGTGACCAAAGCCACTCTGCTCATGCTTCGCTCCCTCTTGTTGTCAACTCGCCCTCAGTCGCACCCGATGAACATACATCGCGTGCTATTTACATTGCTTCGAAGCACATGGCGACGCCCATGCCGCCGCCGATGCACAATGTGGCAAGGCCTTTCTTGGCGCCGCGGCGCTTCATCTCGAAGAGCAGAGTGTTGAGAACGCGGGCACCCGAAGCACCGATCGGATGACCGATCGCGATCGCACCGCCATTGACGTTGACGATATCAGGATCCCATCCGAGATCCTTGTTCACGGCACAGGCCTGGGCCGCAAAGGCCTCATTGGCCTCGACAAGGTCGAGGTCGGCGACAGACCAGCCGGCCTTTTCCAGCGCCTTGCGGGAAGCAGGGATTGGGCCAGTGCCCATGACCTGGGGATCGACACCTGCTGTTGCCCAGGAAACGATGCGGGCGAGCGGCTGGATGCCGCGTCGCGACGCTTCCGCTTCGCTCATCAGGACGGCTGCAGCAGCGCCGTCGTTGAGGCCGGAGGCATTTGCCGCGGTCACCGTGCCGTCCTTGTCGAACGCCGGCCGCAGCTTCGTCATCGCCTCCAGCGTCGCGCCGTGACGGATATATTCGTCGGCATCAACGGTTACGTCACCCTTGCGGCCCTGAATGATGAACGGAACGATTTCGTCCTTGAAGCGGCCAGCCTTCTGCGCGGCTTCGGCCTTGTTCTGCGAGCCGACGGCGAATTTGTCCTGATCGTCACGTGAAAGCTGCCACTGGCGTGCGATATTTTCGGCGGTAACGCCCATGTGATAGCCGTAAAAGGCGTCAGTCAGACCATCCTTGATCATGGTGTCGATCATCTTCATGTCGCCCATCTTCACGCCGCCGCGCAAATGCGCCGCATGCGGCGCCATCGACATGGATTCCTGACCGCCGGCGACGATGATCTTCGCATCACCGAGCGCAATCTGCTGCATGCCGAGGGCAACGGCACGCAGACCTGAACCGCAGAGCTGGTTGACGCTCCAGGCCGTCGCCTCCTTGGGAACGCCGGCCTTCATTGCTGCCTGACGAGCGGGGTTCTGGCCTTCGCCGGCCTGCAGGACCTGGCCAAGAATGACCTCGTCCACATCTTCAGGGGAAACACCTGCCCGCTCGAGCGCGCCCTTGACGGCGGCTGCGCCGAGCTCGTGAGCGGGAATTGTGCCGAAAGCACCGTTGAAGGAACCGACAGCGGTGCGCGCTGCAGAGGCGATGACGACGGATGAACTGCTCATGGGGTGGTTTCCTCGTTTCTCGTCACACATATAAGTGGAAACTGACAAAGCTGCAGGCGCAAGTCAAATGCCAACACCGTTCCACCTTTTGCTGCAGCGCCCTCGAATGGATTTATCCGTACAGGGAAAGGGCTTGCCGCATCGCACAAAGAGATTGTCACCGCCCTTCTTTTGCGTCTACAGTCTCTGGCGGGGGAGTATCCATACAATCAGACGGGGTTTGGGAGACTGATATGGCGAAGACTGAGGGTCAGATCGTAATCAAGAAATATGCCAATCGCCGCCTCTATAATACGGGCACCAGCACCTATGTGACGCTGGAAGACCTGGCGGAGATGGTGAAGAAGGGGGAGGATTTTGTCGTTCAGGACGCCAAAAGCGGTGACGACATCACGCATTCGGTATTGACCCAGATTATTTTCGAGCAGGAATCGAAGACCGGCAACACGCTGCTTCCGATCTCTTTCCTGCGTCAGCTGATCACCTATTATGGCGACCAGATGCAGATGGTCGTACCGAGCTTCCTCGAACATTCCATGCGCGCCTTTACGGAGCAGCAGTCACAGATCCGCGAGCAGGTAAACCGCGCCTTCGGCGAAACGCCGCTCGGCAAGAACCTTCAGCTTCCCATGCAGATGGTCGAAGATCAGGTCCGACGTAACACCGAGATGTTCCAGCAGGCCATGCAGATGTTTTCGCCCTTCATGACGCCGCCACCCAAGGAAACCCGCAAGGCGGAGGCCAAGGACATCGATGAGCTGAAGGAACAGCTTCGCGCGCTGCAGAACAAGCTCGACAGCCTATAGGCCGATCGAAACGTCCCGGTTGGCACTGCGGATCGATACCGCAAAGCCGCCAATCACATCGATCAGCGCAATGGTCATCAGGATGAAGAAGACCTGGGTCGCCGCGTCCTGGACGAGGAGAAACTCGACCAGGAAGGCGATGAAGACCAACATCGACAGCATATGGTTGATGAGGTTGCCGGAACCGTTCCGGGTTGCCTTCAGGATCTCGAAGAAGAGGACGACGAGCGCCACGACGATAAAGAGGTCGCCGAGCGCCATGCTCCAGATTGCGCCCGACAGCATCGACAGTACGATCACGTCATGCTGGAGCGACGGAATGCCGCCACCGCCCATCAGGCCCAACATCGCCAGATTGTAAAGAATAAATGGAATAACCATCAGCGGTATTGTGTTAATCATGCAGAAATATCTCCCCGATCTCGCGGGAATACTGCCTGATATCAGCGTCTCACTTCAAGACACCGAAGATTATAATATCTCGAAAAGAAAAAGGCCGGCGTTGAGCCGGCCTTCAAAACTTCATCGGACAAGCCGCATAAAGAATTATGCGCTTTCCTTCGGCGTCAGAACCTGACGGCCACGGTACATACCGGTCTTCAGATCGATATGGTGCGGGCGGCGCAGTTCGCCGGAGTTCTTGTCTTCGACATAGGTCGGAGCCTTCAGTGCATCGGCCGAACGGCGCATGCCGCGCTTGGATGGGCTCGTTTTTCTCTTCGGTACAGCCATTTCTCTTACTCCACTTGCGGGCAAAACATATCCACGGCCAGACTGGCGGCCGAAACGGACATGTCGCGATTTCGGAATTTTGCGCGCTTATACATGCAAGGGGCCGCCTTGACCAGTCCCCATATGTATTTTTTGCGATGCCTCTGATTCTCCGCTCAGACTTCGTCTTCCGGGACGATCCACGGCTCTGCGCGGGCTGCTTCTTCCCACTTCCGCCAGGCGGGATGCGCCTTCATCGCATTCATGTAAGGCAGTATATCGGCACTGCTCACGAGATCATAGATATCGAAGCGGTTGACGACAGGCGCAAACATCGCATCCACCCCGCTGAATTCACCGAAGAGGAACGGCCCACCGGATTTCTGCAGAAGATCGCGCCAGATCGTCTCGATACGGCTGATATCGGCGGAAACCCCGTCGGGAAGCGCGATTTTACCCTTCGGCCGGCGGATATTCATCGGGCAGGCACTGCGCAATGCCCGGAAGCTCGAAAGCATCTCCATGGAAACCGAGCGGGCAAGCGCCCGCTCGGCACGATCGCCGGGCAGCAATCCTGCTTCGGGATAAAGCTCGGCCACATATTCGATGATCGCGAAGGATTCCCAGATCTTAAGGGAACCATGCTGCAGCAGGGGCACATGGCCGCTCGGCGAGACCGCCTTGATTTTGGGATTACCATCAGGATAGTCGAAGGGGATCAACACCTCCTCGAAATCAATGCCGACGCCCGCTAGCGCCATCCACGGCCGGAACGACCAGGAAGAGTAGTTCTTGTTGGCGATGTAAAGCGTCAGCTTGTCCATGGTGTTTTCCTGTCAGGGTTCGAAATCGAAAATCAGCACTTCGTGGAAGTGGTTCATATCCTCGAACACACAGAAGGCGGGCGGATTGAGCTCCAGCACAGGCGCCCTGGTGCGGATATGATCTGTCACCTCGTCAAGCATCGCCTGCCAGCGCGGCAGCGCCTCGTCTTCCAGCCGCTCGATCGGGTAGGCAAGAGTCATATGGAACTTATAGTTCTCATGGTTGGGCTGACGATAACCCAGGAGATTTGCGAATGCGTCGCGCCAGGCGCGCATCACCTTGCGGTCACCCTCTGTCGCCCCCTCGAGAAGCAGGCCGGACGGACGAGCTTCGACGATTGCCACCTTGAAGGGATCGAACATCGTGAAGCCTTCGAGCCGCGCCGCCATGAGCTCCGTCATGTCGTCGATCGGCGCATCGAGTGGAATGTCATCGGGCCAGTGGTTCTTCTTGCGGCCGGTCTCGATCACGCCTTCGAAAAGCGTCATATGGAGACTGGTAATCGGCGTGAAGATGAATTGCGCGGCCTCCGGCATCGCCAGATATTTTTCACGCGCTTCGATGAGCACCTGCAGCGTTTGTGAGCTCCTCGGGGGATGGCAGACAATCGTGTTGCCCTGCTCCGGCAGGAAGCCCCCGAGTTTGTGGTAGCGGGAGCCGAGATGCACTGGCGGAGCGGGATTGTGCGTCATCGAATAGTGGAGAAGCTCGGGCGAAAGCGTCGTAGATCTCATGGGCGACTCGGGGCTTTGGTTGCTGATGCATCGCCCATATGGCAGAACCAAGAATGTCAGATGACGCTTGCCGCTTCCAACGACAAGTTCTGATATCATTCATAGATGCACTTGATGTAATCGCCCGAACCCTGCGCCCGCCGCTCGATGATCGCCGCCAGCCTGCGCAGCCCTCGCCCGGGTTTTCCGGCATTGCGGTCGATCGGGTTCGGCAGCGAAACCGCAAGCAGCGATGCCTGCCGGCGTGTCAGCTTCGAGGCAGGCACCTTGAAATGATATTGCGCCGCCGCCTCGATGCCGTAGATTCCTGGCCCCCATTCGGCGATATTGAGATAGATCTCCATCAGCCGTCGCTTCGACCAGACGAAGTCGGAACCGACAGCCAGCGGCAATTCCAATCCCTTGCGGATGAAGGAGCGGCTGTTCCAGAGGAAAAGGTTCTTCGCAGTCTGCATGGGGATCGTGCTGCCGCCACGCGTCTCCTGGCCCTTCAGCGCGTCTTCGACCAGCATACGCATCTCGTCCCAGTCGACACCGCCGTGGAAGCAATACTGCCCGTCTTCCGACATCATCACCGACTGCACGAGAACGGGCGCAACGTCGTCGATCGACACCCACTGCCGGTCGTAACCGCGCAGAAGCACCAGATCACGCAGCATCAGCGTCGAAACGGGATGGATGAAGGGCAGCAGATAGATAAAAATCAGCACATAGGGCAAAAGCAGCACCGCCAGAACGGCAAGAACAATGCGCTTCAGCACCTGGCGGTCTCCAAGCCAGCGCCGGCGAACCGGCGCCTCGACGCTCTCCTCTGTCTGCGGCGCTATATCCAATGTCCCAGTCCGTTTTCGCCCTCTTCGCTGTCATACCGCCTGAAAACCCGCATTGCCAGAGTGCAGCGGAAATCTTGGCTCAGTGATCGACAATTCCGTTGCCAGCAGCCATTCCGCCGTGCCAAAGAGCGCGCATGGACGCCAAACGGGAAACATTCGAGACACGGTTGAAAAACAGCGCCGCCGAGATCGAGGCGCTGCTCGATCTCCTGCTCTCTCCCGCCGTGTTACCTCATGAGATTGCCCGCCCGGACCTGCTGCGGAATGCCATGCACTATGCAGTGCTCAACGGAGGCAAACGACTGCGTCCTTTTCTTGTCGTCGAAAGCGCCACGCTTCTCGGCGGCAACAGGCAGGCGGCGCTGCGCGTCGGTGCGGCCCTCGAGTGCATCCATTGCTATTCGCTTGTTCACGATGACCTGCCGGCCATGGATGATGACAATCTGCGCCGCGGCAAGCCGACCGTACACATCAAATTCGACGAAGCGACTGCCATTCTGGCCGGCGACAGTCTATTGACCTACGCCTTCGACATCATCGCCGCGCCGGAAACCGATCTGCCGGACCGCAGCAAGACGGAACTCGTGCTGGCAATTGCCCGCGCGGCCGGTCTCGGCGGAATGGCCGGCGGCCAGGCGCTCGATCTTGCCGCAGAAAAGCAGGCGCCGGACGAAGCAGGCATCGTCCGCCTGCAGGCGATGAAGACAGGGGCGCTGATCCGCTTTGCCTGCGAGGCCGGCGCCATCATCGCCGGAGCATCTGCAGAGAACCGTCAGCGCCTACGCCGCTTCGGTGAAAAAATCGGCCTCGCCTTCCAGCTTGCCGACGATATTCTCGATCTGACTTCCGATTCCCTGACCATGGGCAAAGCGACTGGCAAGGATGCGGCCCGCGGCAAGGGAACGCTCGTGGCGCTTCACGGCATGGAATGGGCAGAAAAACAGCTGCGCCGGCATGTCGAGGACGCGGAAGAACTGCTCGCCCCCTATGGCGAGCACGCCGCATTATTGATTACGGCGGCCCACTTCATAGCCGAGCGCAAGAGCTGAGGCTGATGAAAGGCGGAGTGATTATTCCGCTGCTGTCTTCTGGCCGAATCGCTTCTCGATATAGTCGATGACGAGCGCCTCGAAATCCGAAGCGATATTCGGGCCGCGCAGCGTCAGGGCCTTCTTGCCGTCGATGAAAACGGGTGCAGCCGGCGTCTCTCCGGTGCCGGGGAGCGAGATGCCGATATCAGCGTGCTTGCTTTCACCCGGTCCGTTGACGATGCAGCCCATGACCGCGACATTGAGCGCTTCCACGCCCGGATATTTCTCACGCCAGATTGGCATGTTTTTGCGGATGTCGTTCTGGATGTTCTGTGCGAGCTCCTGGAACACCGTCGAGGTCGTACGCCCGCAACCGGGACAGGCCGCAACGACGGGCACGAACTGACGGAATCCCATCACCTGAAGCAGTTCCTGCGCCACCTGAACCTCGCGGGTGCGGTCGCCATTCGGCTCCGGCGTCAGGGAAATGCGGATCGTATCGCCGATACCGTTCTGCAGCACATAGCCCATCGCAGCCGAGGACGCGACAATGCCCTTGGTGCCCATGCCGGCTTCGGTCAGGCCGAGATGCAGCGCGTGGTTTGAGCGCTCGGCGAGCATGGAATTAACGGCAATCAGGTCCTGAACCTGGCTGACCTTGGCCGACAGGATGATACGATTGCGCGGCAGGCCGATCTCTTCGGCAAGCTGTGCCGACAGCAGCGCCGATTGCACGATCGCCTCATGCGTCACCTGCCGGGCAGAAAGCGGCGAACCCTCGGCCTGGTTCTTGTCCATCAGCTGCGTCAGCAGTTCCTGGTCCAGCGAACCCCAATTGACGCCGATGCGCACCGGTTTGTTATAGCGGATCGCCATCTCGATGATTTCGGCGAACTGCTTGTCCTTCTTGTCCTTGAAGCCGACATTACCAGGATTGATGCGGTACTTCGCCAGCGCTTCGGCACAGGCCGGATGATCGGCAAGCAGCTTGTGGCCGATATAGTGGAAGTCGCCAATCAGCGGCACATCCATGCCGAGGCGCAAGAGGCGCTCGCGAATCTTCGGCACGGCGGCAGCACTTTCGTCGCGATCGACGGTGATGCGGACGAGCTCCGAACCTGCACGATGAAGTGCGGCCACCTGGGCGACGGTGGAATCCACGTCAGCCGTATCGGTGTTCGTCATGGATTGCACGACGACCGGCGCCCCACCGCCGACAATGACGCCGCCGACCTCGACAGCAACGGAGGCGCGGCGCGGTTTCGGATCGAAATCGAAAGCAGACATGAAGAGCTCTACACCCGGAAAACAGAGCCTTTCAGGTGGATCAAGCCCGCGAGCTTGTCAACCGCCCCGTATATCACTTTTGTTTGGAGGCGGCTCAGTGGCCGCCACCCGAGACACCGTCGGCATAATGCGCAAGTTTGGAGAATGCGAGAACCACGAGCAGCAGCACCGGCAGCGCCATAAAGACGGCAGCAAAACCCACATGCTCGGCGACGAAGCCGATTACCGAGGGCGCCACCAGCATGCCGGAATAGCCCATGGTCGTGACGACGGAGATACCGATGCCAGGCTTCAAGCCGGGGATGTTGCCCGCTGCCGAAAAGGCGATCGGCACCATGTTGGAAATACCGATACCGCAGAGTGCGAAGCCGAGGATGGCGATCTCGGCGTCAGGCGCAAGGCTTGCAAGCAGCATGCCGGCAATCGCAAACAGCGTGCAGATACGCAGCGTCTTCACACCACCGAGACGATCGCGGACCAGGTCGCCGGCAAAGCGCATGATCGCCATGGTCGCCGAGAAGGCCGCAAAACCGAGGCCGGACAGCGCGACCGATGCGTCCATTTCCTGCCGGAGATAAAGCGCACCCCAGTCGAGCACCGCGCCTTCCGGTACCATGCAGAACAAGGCCATCAGACCGAGCAGCCAGGGGAGCGGCACCATCGGCAACCGCGTCTTTTCCTTCTTGTCTTCGGGATGCGGCGGGTCGGCCAGGATCATCGGCCAGGCGATAGCAACGAAGATCGCGGCAAGCACGGTTGCCAGTTCCGCGTGACCGAGAATACCGAGTCTGGAAATCACCAGGCCGCCGAGGCCGGAGCCGATCAAGCCGCCGAGGCTCCAGAAAGCGTGGCAGGACGACATGATAGCGCGGCGCATGGATTTTTCCACTGCCACGGCATTGGCATTCATCGCCACATCCATTGCCCCGATGAAACCGCCGAAAAGGAAGAGCGAGATCGCCCCGGTTATGACGTTCGGTGCGAGCGTCAGCGCCAGAAGCAGCGGCAGCACGCAGAGGGCCAGCACCCGCACGACAACGCGCGAACCATGTTTGGCGATCTGCGCACCGGCGATCGGCATCATGACCAGCGAGCCGAAACCGAAGACGAGGATCATCAGCCCGAGCTCGAACTTGGTCAGTCCCAGCCGCTCGGCAAAGTCGGGAATCTTTGGCGCCCAGCAGCCGACGACGAAACCATTCATGAGAAAGAGCAGCGAGACCGCCGCTCTGCTCTTGGTGATGAAGCCGCTCCGTGCCCTCGGCACTGCACCCACGCTACTATCCATTTCCTTGTCTTTCCTCTTGATCGGGCATGCGTGCCCGATCCCCATAACAGGCGGAACGGCCTCAGGCAGTCTTGTCCGCAATGATCGTCCGGCACCCGCGTGCACGGTATTCCTGAAGCATGGTGGCATCCGCATCGTGCTCGACGATGAGGCATTCGCAATGAGCGACCGGCAGGACGCTGTGTGGTGCAGCCGTGCCGAATTTATCCGATGTCGCAGCGACCATGACCCGCTTGCTTCTGGAGGTGGCGAATCTCTTGAACTCCGCATCCTCGAAGCCGAATGTCGTTAATCCCGCCTCGATATCGACACCGCAGGCGCCCAGGATGCAGAGATCGGGTGCCAGCTGCTCCATGTCTCGCAATGCCTTGGCGCCAAGCGAACCGCCGGTTTGGCGGTCCACCAGACCACCGATCAGGATGACATTGACACCGGGCTTCTCGATCAACGCGGCAGCAATCGCCGGGGCATTGGTTGCCGCCGTCAGCGCAAGATCAGTCGGCAAAGCGTTGGCAATCGCCAGATTGGTGCTGCCCGCATCAAAGAACACAGTCGTCCCTGCGACGATTTCCTCCGCAGCAGCACGCGCCAGTGCCTGCTTTCGCTCAGTGGCAAAGCTCATGCGCTGGGTCAGGCTTCCGTGCGCCGGCGAAATCGGCAAGGCTCCGCCATATACCCTCTCGCAGAGCCCTGCTGCAGCCATCTCGCGCAGGTCGCGCCGCACCGTATCTTCCGAGACGCCGAATTCGAGCGCCAGTTCCGCGGCCAGCACCCGACCATGCGTCTTGAGCCGCTCGGAAATCACAGTATGGCGTTCCCGCAACAGGAAATCTTGCATGTTCATACCGGATCAATTTCTCAGAATCTGAAATCATGCATAAACACTGATAATCGTGCATGCAACATGCACAGCCACACATTTTCTGACGCTCTGAAACAAAGTGCCGCCGGCAGGCGAAATCTCGCATATTGACCGCCTCCGAGCGCGGGATTATCGATCGCGCATCCTCGATTCCCGCCGGCGTCACCCGCCTCTGGTACATTTCCGTGAAAAACTCCGTCAGCCTGGGCATTCTGCTCACGACATCAGCCTACATGGCGTTCACTTTCCATGATGCGATCGTCAAGGTTTTGACGGCGAGCATTCCCGTCTGGCAGATCCTGTTTTTCCGCAGCCTAACCATTCTCGTCGGCTGCCTCGCCTATGGCCGCGGCCAGCTTGTCCATAAGACAATTACGTCACCGATCATCAAGCCGATGATCGCCCGAAGCATTCTGCTGCTTTGCGCGTGGCTTTCCTATTATACCGCCGCAAGCCATCTTCAGCTCGCTGAAGTCACCACACTTTATTACGCCGCTCCCGTCGTCGGCACCGTACTTGCCTGGTTCATCCTGAGAGAAGAGGTGACACCCGCGCGTTGGCTCGCCGTTGGCATCGGCTTCGTGGGCGTTCTCATTGCGTGCAATCCCGCCGGCCTCACGATCTCCTGGTCCGTCTATCTGGCGCTGCAGGCAGCCGTACTCTGGGCCTCCGCCATGGTGCTGCTGCGCAAGACCTCGCTGCATGAAAAGACGATCATCCAGCTTGTGGTCTCCAATGTTTTCTTTCTCATTATGACGGGCATCGCTGTCGTCTACACCTGGCAGACACCAACCTTGACGCAACTCGGCTTGCTCGTCGGCACCGGTGTCGTGGCCGGCTGTGCCCAATTCGCCCTCTTTGAAGGCATGCGTCAGGCACCGGTCTCGGTGCTTGCACCATTCGAATATACATCGCTAGTCTGGGCCTTCATCCTTGGCTATCTGATCTGGGCCGACATTCCGACGCACAACGTTATCGTCGGAGCGATCATGATCCTTGGCGCGGGTTTCATCATTATCGTCAGCGAGAGACTGCGCCGCCGCGTCGCGGCCTGAGACCGGTTTCTGCGGAATTCGGGACTAGAACGACTGCTTGAGAAAAATATTCGCAGTTGCCGCTTTTATTTGCAGTTTTCTACGCTTCCGTCGCCGCAATTTTCTGCGATGTATCGCCATCCGAACAGCTTTTCCCAAGGATGGAAAGAACAATGAACTGGTTGAAGACCGTCGCCGCCGCAGTCCTTATTCAGGCCGCAGCCCTTATTCCCGCCCATGCCGGTGAAAACCTCAGCGCCATCAAGTCTGCCGGTGTCTTCAAGATCGGGACGGAAGGCACCTACGCCCCGTTCACCTATCATGACGAAAGCGGCAAGCTGGTTGGCTTCGACGTCGAGATCGGCGAAGCGGTCGCTGCCAAGCTCGGCGTTAAGGCCCAGTTCGTCGAGGGCAAGTGGGACGGTCTGATCGCCGGCCTCGACGCCAACCGCTACGACACGGTTATCAACCAGGTCGGCATCACCGATGCGCGCAAGCAGAAATACGACTTCTCCGAGCCTTACATCGCCTCCAAGGCCGTTCTGATCGTCCGCGACGGCGACGACAGCATCAAGTCCTTTGCCGATCTCAAGGGCAAGAAGTCCGCCCAGTCGCTGACCAGCAACTTCGGCAAGCTGGCGACCGAAGCCGGCGCAGAACTTGTCGGCACCGACGGTTTCGACCAGTCGATCCAGCTCGTGCTGACAAAGCGCGCCGACGCAACGATCAACGACAGCCTCTCCTTCCTCGACTTCAAGAAGCACAAGCCGGACGCTCCGGTAAAGATCGTGGCTCAGCAGGAAAATGCCGATTACTCCGGCATCATCATCCGTAAGGGCGAACCGGAATTGCTCGAAGCGATCAACAAGGCGCTCGCCGACATCAAGGCCGACGGCACCTACAAGAAGATCGCTGACAAGTACTTCGGTCAGGACGTTTCCAAGTAAGTCGCGACACAGGCGGTTTCCCGCCGCCGCCATATCCTTTATAGCTGCATGAAAAGCGTCCGGCGAACCCTCGCCGGACGCATCTTTTCTTGAGGATACGCCCTTGCCGCACTGGCTCCAACTGATGGCGGAATCGCTTCCCTCGCTCCTTTGGGCCGGGCTGATCTTCACCATTCCCCTCACTCTGCTTTCTTTTGCCTTTGGGCTGATCCTGGGCCTGATCACTGCGATTGCCCGCCTGTTCGGCCCTGGACCCGTTGCAGCCATTGCCCGCTTCTATGTCTGGGTCATCCGCGGCACACCGCTGCTCGTCCAGCTCTTCGTGATCTTTTATGGCCTGCCGAGCATCGGCATCCTGCTTGATGCCTTTCCGGCAGCACTCATCGGCTTCACACTGAATATCGGCGCCTACAGCTCCGAGATCATCCGTGCTGTCATATCTTCCGTGCCGAAGGGTCAATGGGAAGCAGCCTATTCGATCGGCATGAGCTGGCGCCAGGCCATGAGCCGCACCATCCTGCCGCAGGCCGCCCGTGTCGCAGTGCCGCCGCTCTCGAATACCTTCATCTCGCTGGTGAAGGACACCTCGCTCGCTGCCGCCATTACCGTGCCGGAGCTTTTCCAGGCTGCCCAGCGCATCGTCGCGACCACCTACGAACCGCTGATCCTCTATATTGAAGCGGCGCTGATCTATCTCGCCTTGAGCTCCGTACTCTCGGCGCTGCAGCAGCGGCTGGAGCGCCGCTTCGCGCGCTATGGTGGGATGCTGGAGGCAAATGCATGATCGAGCTTTCCAATATCGAAAAGCGCTTCGGCGACGCGGTCATCCTGAAGGATATCAGTATCCGCATCCCCGAAGGCAGCGTCACCGCCCTCGTCGGCCCCTCCGGCGGCGGCAAGAGCACGTTGCTCCGCTGCATCAATCTCCTGGAGATCCCCACCGTCGGCACCATCCGCCTCGGCGAAGAAACGCTCTCTTTCACGCCCGGAAAGCGTGTCGGCTGGCAAGCGATCCAGAAGATCCGTCGCCAGACCGGCATGGTGTTCCAGAACTTTCAGCTGTTTCCGCACCAGACGGCGATCGAAAACGTCATGGAAGGTCTGGTCACGGTCCTGAAATGGCCAAGGGAAAGGGCGCGCGAACGCGCCATGGAGCTGATGACCAAGGTCGGCATGGCGCACAAGACCGACGCCTGGCCCTCGACACTCTCCGGCGGCCAGCAGCAGCGCGTGGCAATCGCCCGTGCGCTTGCGCCGTCACCGCGTGTCCTGCTCTGTGACGAGCCGACATCCGCGCTCGATCCGGAACTTTCGGCCGAAGTGGTAGACGTGCTGGGCCAGCTTGCCCGCGAGGGCACGACCATGGTCATGGCGACCCATGATCTTCGCCTCGCCTCCAAGATCGCCAATGACGTGGTTTTTCTCGAGGCCGGCAGCGTGGTCGAAACGGGCAGCGCCAGGGCGATCTTCAATACACCGGAGAAGGAACGCACCAAGCGCTTCATCTCCACCATCAACGCCGCTCATACCTACGATATCTGAGCCAATGCCGGGATGTGAGCATCCCGGCATACGGAATTCCGATCAGGCGGACGTGACGACGGCACGCGCTGCCTTCAGCGCATTGCCCCACCAGGTCATCTGATCGAGCAGGTTCTTGGCGGCTTCGTTCAGATGCGCGTAATCGCCGAGACTCTTGCCTTCCTTCAGAACGGCAAGATATTCGCTGAACGCGATGTGAACCCCCGTCCTGACGGAAGCTGCACTCATTTCGACGAAGACCAGGCGAAGCTGCTCGACGGCGCGTGCGCCGCCGACGCCGCCGTAACCGACGAAGCCGATCGGCTTCTGGATGAATTCGCCGAGATCGATCGCGTTCTTCAGAACGGCCGTCGGAGCATGGTTATATTCGGCGACCGTGAAGATGAAGCCGTCGAATTCGCGCAGCTTCTTCTTCCAGCGCTCGGCGGTTTCGCTTTCCGCCGTGGTGGCGCGCTCTTCGCCGAAAAAATGCATGGGGTAGTCGAGAAGATCGAGAACTTCGACTTCGAGATCGGAACGCTGGCCGACGAGCTCGGCGATCCACTTGGCCGGATGCTCGGCAAAACGGCCAATACGCGTGCTGCCGACGATGACGGCAATCTTCAACTTGCTCATGAAATGATCCTGATTGGTCTTGGGGGCGGTGAGGGGAGCCGAAGTCTATGAGAAAGCCTCCCCGCCCGACAAGGCGAGAAGGCTGCTAACTTATCGAAAAATCAGCTTTTTGATCGGCTGATCGCACACATTCGGGTGATCGCGGAACGGTCGCGCGTTCCGAGCTCATCCCGCGTAAACGACGAGCAGATCCTTGGCATCGATCTGGTCGCCGGCCTTGACGAGGACTTCCGAAACGGTCCCGTCCTTCTCCGCATGCAGTGCCGTTTCCATCTTCATCGCCTCGATGGAGACGAGTACGTCACCGGCACTGACGACTTGGCCCGGTACAACGAAGGCGCGTGATATGACGCCTGGCATCGGCGCACCCACATGGGTAGCATTGCCCGGCTCCGCCTTGCGGCGGGCCGCAGCGCCCGAAGCACCATGGGCCCGATCCGGCACCTTGATGCGGCGCGGCTGGCCATTGAGCTCGAAGAAGACAGTGACCATGCCCTGGCTGTCGGTGCCGCTCATTGCCTGATTGACGATGACGAGCGTCTTGCCCTTCTCGATATCGGCAAACAACTCTTCGCCGTCGGCGAGACCGTAGAAGTAGGCAGGCGTCGGCAGAACCGACACGGGGCCATAAGTGTCCGAAGCCAGCGCGAAATCGGTGAAGACCTTCGGATACATGAGATAGGATGCGAACTCGAAGTCGCTGACCTCACGCTCCAGCTTGGTCTCGATAGTCTTGCGCTCCGCATCGAGATCGGCATCATCAAGCAGCGATCCGGGGCGCACCGTATAGGGCTGTTCACCCTTCAGAGCCTTCTTCTGCAGCGCTTCCGGCCATCCCGACGGCGGCTGGCCGAGATCGCCCTTCAGCATGGAGACGACCGATTCCGGGAAGGAAACCTCCTTCTCGGCGCTGACCACATCGGCGACCGTCAGGTCCTGGCTCACCATCATCAGCGCCATGTCGCCAACGACCTTGGAGGATGGCGTTACCTTGACGATATCGCCGAACATCTGGTTGGCATCGGCATAAGCCTGGGCGACCTGATGCCAGCGGGTTTCGAGCCCCAGCGAACGAGCCTGTTCCTTGAGGTTGGTGAACTGACCGCCCGGCATTTCGTGCAGGTAGACTTCCGATGCCGGGCCCTTCAGATCGCTCTCGAAGGCTGCATACTGATTGCGAACCGCTTCCCAGTAGAAGGAGATGCGGCGGATCCATTCCGGATCGAGGCCCGGATCTCGCTCGGAACCGCGCAGCGCTTCGACGATAGAGCCGAGGCATGGCTGCGAGGTATTGCCTGACAGCGCATCCATTGCCGCATCGACAGCATCGACGCCGGCATCCACGGCAGCAAGAACAGTGGCCGCGGCAATGCCCGACGTATCATGCGTGTGGAAATGGATCGGCAGGCTGGTCGCTTCGCGCAGGGCCTTGAACAGCACCTTGGCTGCGGCCGGCTTCAGAAGACCTGCCATGTCCTTCAGCGCGATGATATGTGCGCCGGCCTTTTCGAGCTCGACGGCAAGGTCCGTATAATATTTCAGGTCATATTTCGGGCGGGCCGAATTGAGGATATCGCCCGTATAGCAGATCGCTGCCTCGCAGAGCTTGTTCTCCTCGGCCACCGCATCCATCGACACGCGCATGTTCTCCACCCAGTTCAGGCAGTCGAAGACGCGGAAGAGATCGATGCCGCCCTTGGCGGCCTGACGGACGAAATATTTGACGACATTGTCGGGATAGTTCTTGTAGCCGACGCCGTTTGCGCCACGCAGCAGCATCTGCAGGAGCAGGTTCGGTGCCGCCTCGCGGATCAGCCCCAGGCGCTCCCACGGATCCTCGGTCAGGAAACGCATCGAGACGTCGAAGGTGGCACCACCCCAGCATTCCAACGACAGCAAGTTCGGCAGCGCATGCGCATAGGTGCCGGCGATCTTCGCAATGTCATAGGTGCGCATGCGGGTGGCGAGCAGCGACTGGTGGCCGTCGCGCATTGTCGTATCCGTTAGCAGCACCTGCTTTTGCTCGCGCATCCACTCGCCGAATTTCTTCGGGCCGAGCTGGTCGAGAAGCTGCTTCGTGCCATCGGGGATCTTGCCGCCATCAATATAGGGCACGATAGGATTGGCAGCGTCCTCCGACGGGCGCGGGCGGTCCTTTGCTTCCGGGTGGCCGTTGACGGTGACATCGGCGAGATAGGTGAGAAGCTTGGTGGCGCGGTCCTGACGCTTGACCTGCTGGAAAAGTTCGGGCGTCGAGTCGATGAAGCGGGTCGTATAGCTGTTATCCCTGAACTTCGGATGCGTAATGATCGCTTCGAGAAAGGTCAGGTTGGTAGCAACGCCACGGATACGGAATTCACGCAGTGCGCGGTCCATGCGCGAAATGGCTTCCAGCGGATTCGGCGCCCAGGCCGTCACCTTCACCAGCAGCGGATCGTAGTAACGCGTGATGATCGCGCCCGTATAGGAGGTGCCGCCATCGAGACGGATACCGAAGCCCGATGCCGAGCGATAGGCGGTGATGCGGCCGTAATCCGGGATGAAATTGTGCTCCGGGTCTTCCGTCGTGATACGGCACTGCAGTGCGTGGCCGTTGAGCCGGATATCCGCCTGCTTCGGCACGCCGGATTCCTCAGTGCCGATCGCAAAGCCGTCGAGGATATGAATCTGCGCCTTGACGATATCGATGCCGGTGACGACTTCGGTGACTGTGTGCTCGACCTGGATGCGCGGATTGACCTCGATGAAGTAGAATTTGCCGGTATCGGCATCCATCAGGTATTCGACGGTGCCGGCGCCGACGTAGTTGGTCGCCTGCGCGATCTTCAATGAATAGGCAGCAAGCTCCTGACGCTGCGCTTCCGAAAGATACGGGGCAGGGGCGCGTTCGACGACTTTCTGGTTGCGGCGCTGGATGGAGCAGTCGCGCTCGAAGAGATGCACGACATTGTTATGTGTGTCGCCGAGGATCTGGCTCTCGACGTGACGGGCGCGCTCGACGAGCTTTTCGAGATAGACCTCATCCTTGCCGAATGCGGCCATCGCCTCGCGCTTGGCTTCCGTTACCTCGCGGGCCAGATCGGCTTCGGAGCGGATGACGCGCATTCCACGGCCACCGCCGCCCCAGGATGCCTTCAGCATCACGGGATAACCGATCACACCGGCCATCTTGGCAACTTCCGCCATGTCGTCCGGCAGCGGCTCGGTCGCCGGAACAACAGGAACGCCGACGGAAATGGCAAGGTTGCGTGCCGCCACCTTATTGCCGAGCTGACGCATCGTATCGGCCCTCGGGCCGATGAAGGTGATGCCCGCAGCGTTGCAGGCATCGACGAATTCGGGGCTTTCCGAAAGCAGGCCGTAGCCGGGATGAATGGCATCAGCGCCGGAAAGCTTGGCAACACGGATCACTTCGTCGATCGAAAGGTAGCTTTCGATCGGTCCGAGATCGCGGGAAAGATGCGGGCCGCGGCCGACTTGATAGCTCTCGTCGGCCTTGAAGCGGTGCAGCGCCAGCTTGTCTTCCTCAGCCCATATCGCGACCGTTTTTATTCCGAGCTCATTGGCCGCGCGGAAGACGCGGATGGCGATTTCGGAACGGTTGGCGACAAGGATCTTCGATATGGGCAATGTACTCTCCTCAAAGCACGAAAAAACGGGCAATGCTGCACCCGCGAAGAGAATTCTTAACGTGCTGTTACAGAAAGTTCAATTTCCCTCATCTCGAGGAAATAGAATTTCTCTGGATCTCAGGTAATCAGACCATACCGGAAAGCAAGTGCCACGGCCTGCTGCCGGTTCTTGGCCCTGAGCTTATCCTGCAGGCCGTTCATGTACCAGTCGACCGTATGGTTGGAGATCTTCAGATGTTTGCTGATTTCCATCGAGGTCATGCCTTCGGCGAGATAATGGAGGATTTCCATTTCGCGCCGGGTCAGCTGCGTATCGGTTATCGGCACCGTTTCCAGTGCTGCAGCCTCTCCCTGCAGATCGAGCAGCCGCCAGAAGGCCTTGCGGGCAATCGCCTCGAAAAGGGAGATTTCCGCTGGTGAGAACTCCACGGGCTTGCCAGCGAGGCTGAGGCTGCCGAGGATGCCGTTTCGTCCGTAGATCGGGAAGACATAACCGTCTTCCAGACCATGGCCGAAGGCGTCGACCATCATCTGCTCCATGCGGCGCTGATGCGGATCATCACGAAAGGCAGCCATGCTGTCACGCCAGCGGAAGGGCCGTTGCGCGCGAGCAAGATACCGTACGGTCGGATCGACGAGCACATATTTTTTTACCGCATAAACGTGTGACCACCTGTCCGGCCATCGACTGGCCATAGTCACACTCCATGGGTTGTCTCCCTGCTTGGGATGGCGAAGCAGCCCATAGAAATCGAATCCGCTCGCGCGGATCACCTTGTCGAGTTCGTCGACAGCACCTTCGCTGTCGGAATGTTCCTCTAGAGTGACAAGCAATTGAATTAAAGAATGAATTTGCACAAAATGCCCCTTGCCCGGACCAATGAGGCCGCCGAAGCAGGCCTTGATAACCCGCCACAGAACGGTCTTTACAAAAAATTACAGTTCACAAACTGGATGGTGCGCTAGACGCTCCAGGTAATGCAAGCGCAAATTGTTACGATCTATGCCTAAGCAACAATTTCGAAACTATGGCCAATTATCGCACTGGCGACTGCGCCAGAAGGCGAATTTCGAAGCCGGACCCCAAACCTGAATATCCTGTTAATCGTCGGTTCAGGTAGATTTCTGTAGCATCGCACCATCCCGTTTTTCGCAGATGCAAAAGAGGTCCCGACGTGTCGTTATTCAAGGTCTATGCAAGGGCTCTGCGCTATCTTGGCGCCTACAAGCTCCGCGTATCCCTCGTCGTTATCGCGAATATCGTATTGGCGGCCATCACCATCGCCGAGCCGATACTGTTCGGTCGTATCATCGACGCGATTTCCGGCAAGGGTGAAGTCAAGCCGATCCTGATGATGTGGGCGGCATTTGCCGTCTTCAACACCATAGCTTTCGTTCTCGTGGCGCGCGAAGCCGACAGGCTGGCCCATGGCCGCCGCGCAACGCTTCTGACGGAGGCTTTCGGTCGCATCATCTCCATGCCGCTTTCCTGGCACCACCAGCGCGGCACATCCAACGCGCTGCATACGCTGCTGCGCGCTTGTGAAACCCTGTTCGGCCTGTGGCTGGAATTCATGCGCAACCATCTTTCGACGGTCATTGCGCTTGGCCTGCTTATCCCGACTGCAATGTCGATGGATCTGCGTCTCTCCGCAGTCCTGATCGTACTCGGTATCGCCTATTGGATCATCGGCCGCGTGGTCATGAGCCGCACCAAGGACGGCCAGGCTTCGGTCGAAAACCACTATCATACCGTCTTCGGCCACGTCAGCGATTCCATCAGTAACGTATCGGTGCTGCATAGCTATAACCGCATCGATGCTGAAACGCGTGCATTGAAGTCCTTTGCCGACCGCCTGCTGCAGGCGCAGTATCCGGTGCTCGACTGGTGGGCGCTTGCGAGCGCGCTGAACCGCATGGCCTCCACGATCGCCATGATGATCGTGCTCGTCATCGGTACCGTGCTTGTTCAGAACGGTGAACTGCGTGTCGGCGACGTCATTGCCTTCATCGGCTTTGCCAACCTTCTGATCGCCCGCCTGGACCTGATGCGTCAGTTCGCCACGCAGATCTTCGAAGCCCGTTCGAAGCTGGAAGACTTCTACAATCTGGAAGATTCCGTTCGTGAACGCGAGGAACCGGCCGGCAACGGCGAGATCAAGGACGTCAAGGGCGATGTCGAATTCAACGACGTTTCCTTCGGCTTCGCCAACAGCTCGCAGGGCCTGCACAACGTCTCCTTCAAGGTGAAGGCCGGCCAGACGGTTGCGATCGTCGGCCCGACCGGCGCCGGCAAGACGACGCTCGTCAACCTGCTCCAGCGCGTCTACGACCCGCAGGGCGGCCAGATCCTCGTCGACGGCCATGATATCAGCAAAGTCACGCGCAAGTCGCTGCGCCGCTATATCGCTACCGTCTTCCAGGACGCAGGCCTGCTGAACCGCTCGATCAGCGACAACATCCGCCTCGGCCGCGAGAACGCTTCGGAAGAGGATATGCGCCGTGCCGCAGAAGCCGCTGCCGCTGCCGACTTCATCGAGAACCGTGACGAGCAGTACGAAACCCATGTCGGCGAACGCGGCAACAAGCTCTCCGGTGGTGAGCGCCAGCGTATTGCGATTGCCCGCGCCATCCTCAAGGATGCGCCGATCCTGGTGCTAGACGAGGCGACTTCCGCCCTCGACGTCGAGACGGAAGCGCGCGTCAAGGCGGCAATCGACAACCTGCGCCAGAACCGCACCACCTTCATCATCGCTCACCGTCTCTCGACGGTCCGCGAGGCGGATATGGTGCTGTTCCTCGACAATGGCCGCATCGTCGAGCACGGCAGCTTCGATGAGCTCAGCCATTCGAACGGCCGCTTCGCTGCTCTGCTCCGCGCAAGTGGCATCCTGACGGACGACGAAGTCCGCAAGGCTCATGCGACGGAAGCAGCCTGATCGGCTCGCAAGCGAATGACAAAAAGCCGGAAGGGCATCGCTCTTCCGGCTTTTTTGTTGGCTGGAATTCCACGTGAAACACTGACGTCAGGCCCACTCGTCATATGCGACGCCGATCGCAGTACAGAGCTGACCTAGGCTGCCTCTTCATAGACAAGATCGGGCGCGACGATCCATTCACCCTGCTTGAGAGACAGGACATCCAGTCTGCCGCGGCCGTCTCTCGCAGCGACGCCGACGAAGCGGTAGCTGCTGCCGTTCCTGTCTATAACCAGAGCGGAAATCGGTTTGCCGCGAAGATGGCCGACCACAGGCCCGTCAGTCTTGGCCGCGTCTATCAGGAAATATTCGTGTGGGACATTACGGCTGACCATCAGGACCGGCCCCCGCCCCGGATGATCGTGCTCGCGGTCGTCTTGGTTCCCGCGTGCAGCACGACATCTACCCGTCCAGTCTCAGTCGAAGCGGGCTTGCGGACAAACTGTTTCGTCTTCTTGATCTCGACAACGAATGGCTTTCGCTGCGGCCTCATGATCTGTCCTTTCAGTTTGAAGTGAGTGTCACCCGAAGATGCATTCGACCTGTCCAAGTGGCCCGAAATCGGCGGCCAGATGCTGGCCGGGCCAGACCTGGAGAATGGCGGTGCACGATCCCGTGGCGACAATATCGTTGGCTTGAATCTGCCTGCCGTTTGCAGAGAGCCGGTCTGCCAGCCAGACAATCGCATTGAGCGGATTGCCCATGACTGAAGCTGCTGTCCCGGCAAAGACCGTCTGCTTGAACAGGAAAGTCGTAATCTCGATGGCAGCAAGGTCAGCGGGCGACAACGTTCCGGTATGATCACCACAGATGGTCGCGACATGCAGGCCGAAATCGGCGATCGCGGCGTTGTCTCCCACGAAGACACGCCGCGTCCGCCGCCCGAGGATGCCGATGGCCGGCCGGCAGTCGAGCACGGCGTCGGCAGCAGTATCGAGATTGATCGGTTCTCCGGCCTCCGGATAGGCCCGCAACATCTTGAAAACCAGTTCGCACTGGACACCGATTGTGCCGGTCGGAAGCCGGAATTCCTTGGTAGCGGCAAGCAGCGCGGAAGCGGGAAGCTCGGAGTAGATCGGCCTCTCAAGGCCGAGGACGCGGCGCGATTCCTCGCTGGTGCCGACAAGTGCATAGCCCTTGCGCTCAAAGCCCAGCGCATCCTGCGCAATCGCCTGAATGTCGTAGGCTTCACGTTCCGAGGAGATCAGGTCAAGCGGAAGATCGCAGAGTTCGTTGCGCCAACGGCTCTTGGCGAGAATGTCGGCGGTGGCGTCCTTGAGTTCGAAGTACATCGTCGTGCTCCCTATCATTGGCATTGCCTTTGGGAGCAAAGATGGATCGCGGCTCGTAGCCGTTCCATTCCTGATGAACAGCGAAAAAATCAAAATCTCATAGTGATCGCCGAGGGATCGTCGTCACGGTTTCTATCGTAGCCTTGCACGCGTCTCGCGGCAGGCCCGTGGCCGTCTGCATCGAACCGGCAGCCTCTCGACTGCCGGCTTACTCAGACCCCAGGAAGCCTTGCCTATTTCCGTTTGTTGTGGCCGTAAGTATCCACGGCGCGGTTGACGCGGACCGGCACCGGGATGGCGCCGCCGGCGAGTGGCCGGCCCTTTTCCTGTTCGCGCTTGTATTCAAGATAATAGGCATAGGCGAACTGCGCTGCGATGCCGGCAAGCACGAAGATCGGGCCGATGATCTGGTCGCGATTGGTGATGTAGAGCAGCACTTGGCCGACCATTGCAAGGATGGTGCCGGCGACGAAGATGTTCAGCGAGTGGCGGCCGAGGATTGTCAGCGGGTGATCGGCCGGGCGACGGAAAGCCTGTGACACCGCTGGAATGTTGATCACCAGATAGGCCAGCGCCAGTATGTGCAGAAGACGTGGCAACGACAGAAATGTCTTGTCGAAACCGGTCAGCACTGCAGGCAGGCCAAGCGCGGCCAGATAGTTGCCGAGATCCCAGAGACGTGCCGTCACCCAGATGAAGGAGAGCACGACATAGCCCAGCGACAACGCGAATAGCAGCGGATGGTGGGGAAGCGTGCCTCCGCGCTTTATATGCATCATCGAGACGATGCCGATCGTGAAAAGGAACTGCCAGGAGAAAGGATTGAGGAACCAGTCTCCCTCGAACAGCATGTTCTGCGGCGCGATCTGATAGATACCTGCAAGAAGCCAGACCGTTCCGGAAACGGCAAGCGCCAGCAACGTGCTTTTCTCGTTCAGAAGCAGGATCAGCGGCACCATCAGCATAAGCGCACCGTACATCGGCAGGATATTGTTGTAGCCGATCTGATGGCCGAGCAGGAGCAGCGCTGGAATGCCCTCCTTCAGGTTCATGAGCACCGCCAGAATGTTGATCTCGACCAACAGGCCCGGTCGGTGAAACAGCCAGGCGCCGCAGATGAAGAGCGCGAGCGTCACGAAAGTGGTGATCATATGGGCAAGATAAAGTGTGAACGCACGCTTTGCCGCCTTGATCGCCACCTCCAGCCGCTTACCCGCCTTGAAGCGCGAACCATAGGCAAGGCCGACTGCGATGCCCGAGATCAGCACGAAGGCTTCGGCGGCATCTGAAAAACCAAAATTCTTGGTCGTAATATATTCGAAAATTTGCCCCGGAACGTGATTGATGAAGATCGTTATGAGTGCAAGACCACGAATGACGTCGAGCCTCGTATCACGCTTGGACGCCGCTACTGACATGGAAGTTCGTTGGGCGCCAATGGCTTTGGTCGGCATACCTGCCATGGTGTCTCTCCTGTTATCCGTTTTGCAAACGCTACGCCGGCCAAAAGGGTTCCCCGTTTGGCCGCACGAATCGCCGGAAAATCAGCTTGGAGATTGCTGTTGCCCGACCGGATATCCCTCCTGGGGATTGGCGACTTCGCTGCCGTCTATCGACACACTGTAGCCGCCAGCATTGGACGCTTTTGAGACCGAAATGCGGTATTTGCTTCCGTCGCGTTCGATCTCTGCCGCAAACCCGTCCCAATTGGAAGGGAGCGACGGGTTCACAAAAAGTTGTCCACCCTTTAGCCGGATACCGAGGATACCTTCCACAGCCGCGCGGTAGAGCCATCCGGCCGAGCCGGTGTACCAGGTCCAGCCGCCGCGCCCGACATAGGGGGCATGTCCATAAACATCGGCCGCCACGACATATGGCTCGACGCGATAGCGTTCGGCGGCCGCCCTATTCAGCGAATGGGTGATCGGGTTGAGGATCTGGAAACAGCGCAAGGCATCGTCGCCCCGCTTCAATTCCGCCAGCGCCATGACCACCCAGGTCGAGGCATGCGTATACTGGCCACCATTCTCGCGAACGCCGGGCGGATAGGCCTTGATATAGCCTGGATCCTTCAGCGATCTTTCAAAAGGCGGTGTGAAAAGGCGAATGATCCGGGCATCTTCGTCAACCAGCCGGTCGAGTACCGCATCCATCGCCTTGGCGGCCCGCCCCGGATCACCTTCACCTGAGAGCACGCTCCAGGATTGTGCAATCGAATCGATCTGGCATTCCAGGCTCTCCTTCGAGCCGAGCGGCGTACCGTCGTCGAAAGTGCCGCGACGATAATAGTCGCCGTCCCAGGCAACGGTTTCGAGCGCTTTTTTGAGGTCGACGACATGCGCGTTCCAACGCTCGACACGGGGTTTGTCGCCCCGCTCCTCGGCATAAGGAATGAAGGAGCGCAGCGTGCCGGCAAGCAGCCAGCCGAGCCAGACACTCGTACCCTTGCCGTCGATGCCGACACGGTTCATCCCGTCGTTCCAGTCGCCGCCGAGGAAGAGCGGCAGGCCGTTCGCCCCCTTGCGTGCAATGGCAAGATCGAGCCCCAGAGCCGTATGCTCATAGATGCTTGCCGTATCTTCGGATACTTCCGGTTTGAAGAAGGAGTCATGTTGGCCTTCCAGCAGCGCCGGACCTTCGAGGAAGGCGAGTTGTTCGTCGAGCACGCTCTTGTCGCCGCTGACGCTGCAATAATGATCAATCGCATAGGCGAGCCAAACGACATCATCGGAGATAGTGGTGCGTACGCCGGCTCCAGTTCCTGGCAGCCACCAGTGCTGCACGTCGCCCTCGCGGAACTGTCGGGAGGCCGCGTTGATAATCTGTCTTCGTGCAAGCTCAGGCTCCTGCAGCACGAAGGCCAGCGTATCCTGCAGTTGGTCACGAAAGCCGAAGGCTCCGCTTGCCTGGTAAAAGGCCGTGCGGGCCATGATGCGGCAGCCGATACTCTGATAGGGCAGCCAGATGTTGATGAGCTTGTTCATGCCCTGATCCGGCGTCGAAATCTGCAGCTTGCCGGTGAATTCCTGCCAGAAATCCCGGTTTGCCTTCACCGCCTCATCGAACGAGGACTCTCTGATATTGGTAAGCAGGGTGCGAGCATCCTCTTCGGTGGAGGCATCACCCAGGAAGAAAGTGATGTTGCGCTCCTCGCCGGCGCCGAGTTCGATATCGATCGCGAGGATCGCCGCCGGATCGCCGTCGAGGCCTACCGAGCCGGAAAGAGCAGTAGCTGTCGTTACGGCAACAGGCGCCTCAATCCTCCCGCTCCTGCCTATGAACTCGCGACGGCTTGCCGAGAAACTCGAAATCGTCTCGCTTGCGGCGAAGAAAGCGGTGCGACCCGAATAGTCGATGCTGTAGGGGTTCGTCGCAAACAGCGCCCCTGTCTCCTCGTCAAGTTTCGACAGGATGAAAGAAGCGGTCTTCTGCGGATTATTCCCAAGGATCCATTCGACATAGGCGTAGAGCCTGAGCTTGCGGCTTGCAGAACCGGCGTTGCGCAGGCGCAGGCGCTGCAGCTTCACCGGCTTTTCGCGATCTACGGTCTGCGTCACTTCGAGCGCAATCTCGTGCTGCGTGGTGGAGAAGGTGGAATAACCGAGACCATGACGCGCTTCGAAACGAATATCGTTGCGACGGGAAAGGCCCGCAAATGGCGTCATAACCGCGCCACTTTCGAGATCCGTTAGGTAGAGAGCCTCGCCGGGACGGTTGATGACTGCGTCATTCGACCAGGGAGTGAGTTGGTAATCGCGCGAATTGACACTCCAGGTGAAACCGGCACCTTCCGCCGATACATGGAAGCCGAACCGCTCGTTCGAGATGACATTGATCCAAGGCTGCGGCGTTGCCTGTCCACCCGGCAGGCGCACGACATATTCATTGCTGTCGCGGGCAAAGCCGCCGATACCGTTCCAGAAGTCGAGATCGCCCTCCTCCTCGATGGCAACGGTCTTGATGGACGGAGCCGGCAGTGGCGGTATGCGCTTGACCGGCGTTAGGGTACGCTCGGCTTTTTCCGCGATCTCCGGCATTTCCTTAAGGGGCACAGACAGGACGCGGGCACGGTTGATCTGGTCGACCACTTTGCCGTTCTTTGCATGTAGCGTCACGCGCGAGGCGGCGATCAGCGCCTCATAGGTACTGTCTTCCATCAAGTCCTTGCGGACCGCAAAAATATGCTGACGCAACCCGTCGGCCTGCCCGAGGCGCCGCACGTTCTCGCACATGGCGTCGAGAGCGTGCTGCATATCCTGCGCATAGGACGAGGCGCGCTCATTCATGATGACAAGATCGGCGGCCACCCCGCGCGAACGCAGATATTCCTGCGCCAGCAGCGCTTCTCGGGCGACTTCAAGATCCATGTCGTCATCGATGCGCAGCGTGAAGATCGGGAAATCGCCCGAAATCGCCAGCGGCCAGAGCGCCGACTGCGACTGCATGCCCGCACTGACGGCGCCGTAGTCGCCGCGAAGCTGCATGTCGGGATAGACGAGATGACGGCCGAGATGCTGGAATGCTACCGCTTGCTGCGAACTGACACCGACATGGCGCATCTGCACCTGTGTGCGCGTCCAAGCCTGGATGAGCTCATGATTGAAGGCATCCGGATGGCGGTAGCGTTCGACCGCCTTGTCCACCTCGGCACGATCAGGTGCTGCAATCGTCCAGAAGATCACGCTGATCTTCTTGCCGGCCGGCACGCGCACTGTCCGGCGCAACGACAGGACAGGATCCAGCGTGAAACCGTCAGTACCGGAAAGGCGGACACCCGGGTCAAAGGCAGCGGCATTCGAAAGGCTGCGGCCACGACCGATGAACGCCCGCCGTTCGGTTTCGAATTCGGTGTGACGCGTGTCGCCGGCGTTGTCGACGATCAGATGCGCGATACTCATGTTCGGCTCGTTCGGATCGCGCTTGTTGCGTTCGGCGCGGATGACGTCACCGCGCTTATCGATCTCCGTTCTGACGAACATGCGAGCGAAGGCCGGATGCGCGTTGTCCGTCTCGTCGGATGTGATGACCGGCTCCAGATAGGAGGTTACTTCGATGAAGCGATCTTCGGCGCCCATGTTGAACAATGTCAGGCGGCGGGCCTCCGCATCATGCTCGGTGGCAACGATACATTCGACCTCACTCAGGAGCTCGCCAAGAACCTTTGTGAACACGGCCTTCTCGTCAGCAAATTCCACTCTGACCGTTTCACCCTCCACGCTCTTCGGCTCCGCTGTCGCCGACCACCATTCATTGGTCGCCGTATCGCGCAGGAAAATGAAATTGCCCCAGCGGTCTTCGGTCGGATCTGGCTTCCAACGAGAAACGGATAGACCGTTCCAACGGGCGTAACCCGCACCTGTTGCCGTCAGCATCAGGGAATAATGACCGTTCGACAGGAAAACGAGCTCTCGTTCGCGCGAAGCCGGATCGTCGACTTTGCGGATCACGGGGCGCATCAGATCGTCCTGGATGCTGGCAGGCGTATTGGATTCATCCTTGCCGCTCATGACCGGAATGTCGCGCGGTGCTTTTTCCTGCAGCAGCAGTTCAGCCGCTTCGATGACCGGATCAGAGTGGAAGAGTTCACGCAGGTGGCCGTTGAAGGCAACGTTGGCGACAGCCGCGATCGACATGCCGTGGTGGTGGGCATAGTAATTGTAGACGACCGCACACTTCTTGCCCTCGGGTACGCGGGTCGGCGTGAAGTCGACGGCGTCGTGAAAGCCGAACTTGCCGAGAGCGCCAAGCTTGCGAAGCCTTTGCAGGTTTTCGAGCGATGCTTCCGGATAGTACTGGCTGGCGAGCAGCGAAGCATAGGGTGCGATGACGGCATTGTGGCCGAGACCGCGCTTCAGGCCAAGCGTCGGCACGCCGAAGTTCGTGTACTGATAGTTGAGGTTACGGTCGCGGGCATTAAAGGCCGCTTCCGAGATGCCCCATGGTGTGCCGAGCTTGCGGGCATGGTTCATCTGTTCGACAACGACGAGATTATTGGTCTGGTTGAGGATGCCTCCACCGCGCTCCTGCATGACGAGTGGCGGCATCAGATATTCGAACATCGAGCCGGACCAGGAGACCAGCGCGCCGCGAGCACCAACCGGTACGACCTGGCGGCCGAGCTTGTACCAGTGCTCCGTCGGCAGGTCGCCTTTGGCGATACCGAAGAGCGACGTAAGACGGCATTCCGAAGCCAGGAGATCATAGCATGCCGCGTCGAGCTCGCCGCTTTCCACGCGGTAACCGATCGACAGAAGGCGACGCTCCGGACGAAACAGAAAGCCGAAATCCATCGAAAAGGCGAGATCGCGAGCCTTGTCGCGGAGCGCTACCAGGCGGGGCCGCAATGCATCGATATTGGAAAGGTCGAAGGTACTGTCGGCGATATGTGCCTCACAGACCTTGACCAGCGACACCGCCCAGGCCGTGACTTCTTCCGTCTGCTTCGACTTCACTTCGTGATGCAGGTTGCCGGCGAGGTTCTGAATGTCGCGCGCCAGGACCGTAAGGTTGATCACACGGATGGAGGCAAATTCATGCTCGCGTTTGACGGCGGCAAGCGCATTCTGGAAGCCGGCTATGCGCTCTTCCAGACGGCGACGCAACGGCCGCACGGTCTTTCGATCATCAGGCAGGTCGGCCAGCACTTCACCGAGAATGCCGACGGTGTCACCCACACCGTCGAGATTGCCCTGGACATGCGCCGAAGGTGCTTCCGCCCAATCGCGGCACGCTGAGGAAATGGCAATCAGGTGACCCGCGAGATTGCCGCTGTCGACTGCAGAGACATAACGAGGTGCAAGCGCCTCAAGCGTATCGGTGTGATACCAGTTGAAAAGATGGCCACGGAACTTCTCCATGCGGTCGACCGTGGAGATGGTCTGCTCCAGGCGCTCGATCGTCTCCTGGAAGGAGAACCATCCAAAATGGCGTCCCGAAATGACGGACAGCAGATAAACGCCGATATTTGTGGGCGAAGTGCGCGTCGCGACGATGACGTGGGGCGTTTCCTGCACGTTGTCGGGCGGCAGATAGTTCTGCTCCGCCGTCGTGAAAGTCTCGAAGTAGCGCCACGTGCGTCGCGCGATCTTGCGCAACTCGCTGGAAACCGAATCCGGCACGTCGAGCCGGTCTTCCGTCTCGGCCGACTGGCTCACATACCAGGCGACAGCCGGCGAACAGATCCAGAGCAGCGCGAAGGGAATGCCGACAAGGAAAGAGTCACTGCCGGACAATGCGGCGAGGGCGACCGACAAAATCGCCAGAACCGGAGCGTGCCAAATCGCTCTGTAGTAGGAGAGGATGGTGCCCTGCTTCCCGGCCCCGACACTGGCAGCGGTACGCCATTGCAAGAGTAGCTTGCGGCTGACGAAGAGGCGGTAGAGTGATCGGCCGATCGCATCCACCGTCATGCAGACGGTGTCGGCGATGAAGATGATGCGCAAAGCCACTTGAGCGTTGGCGGCAGCGATATCCGACCAGACAGTATAAAGATGAGCGCTGGCGACTGTATCACTGCTGCGCGGCATGATGCCGCTGATGAGCGACAGGGTCGGGGCCACAAACAGGCAGAAGATCAAAAGGATCTGCCAGATCAATGCCCCGAAAGGCTCCATCAGATACCAGCCGAGCACCGATGCAAGAAACCAGGCGATCGGTGTCAGCGACCGACGCAGATTGTCGAACATTTTCCAGCGCCCAAGCGCGGTGACGCCGTATTTCGGATTGAAAAGGTAGGGCAGGAGCTGCCAATCGCCCCGCGCCCAGCGGTGCTGGCGCGAGGTTTCGACTTCGTAGCGTATGGGAAAGTCCTCGACGAGTTCGAGATCTGTGACGAGCGCGCAACGCGCCATCGAACCTTCGAGAAGATCATGGCTGAGCACCGAATTCTCTTCGATCCGCCCCTTCAGTGAACCCTCGAAGGCATCGACGTGATAGAGGCCTTTTCCGGTGAACGTGCCTTCGCCGACAAGATCCTGATACACATCCGAAACCGTAAAGACATAGGGATCGAGACCGCGATTGATCGAAAAGATGCGTTGAAAGACCGACGCATCCTTGCCTGTCGTCAGTGACGGCGTCACGCGCGGCTGCAGGATGCCATAGCCGCTTTTGACGCGTCCGCTTTCCGGGTCGATGACAGGGCGATTGATCGGGTGGTGGAGCTTGCCGACAAGTTTGGTGACGCTGTCACGCATCAGGCGCGTATCGGCATCGAGCGTCATGACATATTCGACATCAGCCGGGACGGTGTTGGCGCCCGGCAGATAGGTCGTATCGCGATCACCACGCAATAGCAGGTTCAGCTCGTGCAGCTTGCCGCGCTTGCGCTCCCAGCCCATCCATACGCCTTCAGAGGGATTATAGAGGCGGCGGCGGTGCAGCAGATAAAAGCGCGTCTTGCCGTCATGGGCATAGCGGGCCGAGAGATTGGCGACTTCCCGGCGCGCATATTCCAGCACTTCGAGATCGGCCGAAGTTTCCTCAACCTCGCTATCCGGCCAGTCGCTCAGCAGCGCAAAATAGATCTCACCGCGCGGATTGGCGAAATAGTGGACCTCGAGATTGCGTACCATCTCGTCGACACTATCGCGATTGGAAATCAAGCACGGCACGACGAGAAGCGTGCGTGCATCCTCGGGAATGCCCTGCTTGAATTCATAGCCGACAAGCCGCGCCGGCGTGACGAAGAAAGAGAGCACCGTATTGAACAGGCCGCTCGCTCCATCGGAAGCGGGCAGCGAGAAGAGGATCAGCAGCAAGGCGATTTCAATCGGCCCCATGCCGGCACTGACCATGAAGCTTCCAATGACGGTCATGGCGGCGATGGTGACGAGCACGATCGGAACGGCGATAGCCATCCAGTTGAACTTTCGCACCGAGCGGGCGAGACGTTGCGCCAGCGTTGGACGATAGTTTGCGCGCGCCTCGAGCTTCAGGCGTTGAGTGCCTGCTATGAACTCGCCGACATTTGGCTGCTGCAGTGGTCGCTCATCGGAAAGCCTCGATTCCGCGACCATGTCCACGGCAAGCTTGGCGATTTCCACTTCGCTCAGCGGCGAGTGCATGGCAAGCTTCTCGATCTGTTTGCGATAGGTATTGCGCGAGCCGGAATCGAGATCGCCATAGTCCGAATGATCCCAGAGCAGCCTGTCGACATGACTGACCTGCTCGACCCAGACGGACCAGTCCGCATCGTTTATCTCCCGCAGACTGCGGATGATGTTACCCATCATGACATTGCCGGAAGAGAGCCGGCTGTGTTCCGCCATCAGCGTTTCTTCGCTGTCACGACCAAGTTTCTCGAGCCGCTCATCGAGCCAGGAAAGGGCGAGGCTCGAAGTCCGCGAGCCATCACGCATGCGATAGAGAAACTGCGTCGAAAACGTATTGTCCTCGGCAAACTCCTCGAGCGTCTTCAGATAGGCAGCGGCCTTTGCCGTGTCGGCAAGGCGCACCAGCTCGTCCGCGGCCTCATTGGCACGGCGGCGCAGGCGGCGGCTACGCTCGACGCGGCTCGAAATACGCCGGAGATTTTCGACGAGCACGAACCGCACAAGCGTCGGCAACGCCCAAAGCTCGCCGATCTTCAGCGTCTCATGCTGCTGGAAGCCTTCGACCAGCGCCGTCAGGCTTTCCTCTGAGACAGTGCTGTGGGTATGGGCGACATAGAGCCAGGCGAGGACAAGCGTGCGTGGAATCCCGACACCGTCGACCTTCATCAACGGCAGTTCGCGATAGAAGCGGCGCGGGAAATCGCGGCGGACCTCGTGAATGGCCTCTTCGATGATATAATGGTTGTCGAGCAGCCATTCCGCCGCTGGCGTAATCGTCTCTCCGGCTTCGACATCGGTTGCGGTCGTGCGGTAGACGCGCAGGATTTCCTTCTCGTTCTCCCTGTTGCGCGCGAAGAAGTCGAAAGGTGCGAAGGCAGGCAGCGCGCTGACGGCATTGCGGGCTACATCTTCGCCCAGCACCCTGATGTCTTCGTTGGACAGATAGGTCGAGCGGATCGAGTCGCCTTGGTCGATCTGCTTCTTGTCGGACTCGCGCGACAGGCTTGGAGACGGGCTGGAAATGTTCATGGGTTCGGTTCTGGATCCAAACAACTCTGCGATTTTGGCTAGGTCTGCACTGCTTGCGATGACTGTCGCATGAACGGGTCAGTCATCTTCGACGGCCGGCAAAAGCAGGATCATCAGACGGTTCGCACACTTTTCGGCGATAAATCGTCCGGCTCCATGGCATGACTTTGCGGATGGTCATGGCTATCCGACGCCCCTGCGAAGCCACTGGGGAAACTTGGACACGATCAAAATAATTCAAGGCAATGACCATCTCGCGCTTTCCGCCGTCGGCATGAAAAAGGCGCATGGACATATCCATGCGCCTGCGCGGCGTTCCCGGCGCGATCCGCGCCCCTCGCCTACTTTCGGCAATGGGCTAGACTGCGTGGAACAGGTAAAGAAGGATGATGATGGGGATCGGTATACCGAGCAACCACAGCAGGATGCCTTTCATGACGATTCTCCTATGAACACCGAAGTGTCAGGAGAATGCTGATGCATCCTAATTGTTCCGGACGGACATATGCTCGATCAGACGAGCACCATCAGAGTGGCGCTCGAGGACGTGCCGGCATCAGCCGACGACGCCGCAAACCATGGCGACGACGAAAAGGAAAGCCGCCGTGAAAAGTGTTGCATGGATCGCGGTCTGGATTCTGTGCCGCGTGGTGACCGGCTTCTTCGCCGGTACGGATCCGTACTGGTTCACGTGAGTATGCGAAATACCCAGATTTGCCATGTGTCGCCTCCGTCTGTTTGTTTTGCGGCCGAATTGCTGGCTCGCATTTATATTCTTATATTCCCTATAAGGTAGGTAGAGATAAAATTCCGTCCAGAGCAGACGGAAGAGAAAATCCACCCAGGCGTCAACTCAGCAGAGCGTGCGCCATGCCCAGATCCAGGAGCGCTCAACGGCACCATCGCTCTGGGGTGCATTGGGGGATGTTTCGATCAACCGGCGATCCTTTTCCGCCGGGATGGTCACGGAGGAGGTATCCCTCCGCTCGGCCTTAACCGGAGGATCGAGGTAACCCATGGTCATCCCACCGAGAAAGAACATGCCTCAACCTCCATCGATCACGAAAGCTAACGGTCGTTAACGGGATCATGACAGAACCAAGGCAGCTGTCAATAGTCTAGTCGAATGGTCGTGTTTTAGGAAAACATTATCCTTAACGCCGATGCCGTGCGAAGTTTTTCAAAGGCTTGAAAACACTGGCTTTCAAGCCTTCACGAAACCCTTGCTCGCGATCATCAAATTTCGCGTGTACTCCTCGTGAACGCTCCCGGCGGCAAGTTCGGCCGATGTCAGCCGTTCAACAACAGCGCCGCCGCGCATCACGGCAAGCCTCTCGCACATGTGGGTGATGACCCCGAGATCGTGGCTGACCATGACGAAGGTCAGTTTCCTGTCACGGCGGATCTGTTCCAGAAGGTTGAGGACTTCGGCTTGCACGGAGGCGTCGAGCGCCGACGTCGGCTCGTCGAGCAGCAGGATCGACGGCTCGACGATCAGGGCGCGGGCGATCGCCACACGCTGCCGCTGGCCTCCGGAAAGCTGATGTGGGTAGCGGAAGCGAAAACCGTTGCCGAGCCCGACCTCGTCGAGCGCCCTGGCAATGCGCTTCTCGCCGTCGCCGATACCGTGGATGGCGAGCGGCTCCAGAAGCAGCCGGTCGACGGTCTGGCGGGGATGCAGCGAGCCATAGGGATCCTGAAAGACCATCTGGACGCCTCGGTAGAAGCTTCTGCTTCGCTTCGAGCCTTTAAGCACCTCGCCATGGATGTGGATCGTTCCCTCACTGACCGGCGCAAGCCCGGCGACCGCGCGCAGCAGCGTCGACTTGCCCGAGCCGGACTCACCGACGAGGCCAAAGGATTCGCCGCTCTCGATGGAAACGCTCACGTCTTTCAACGCATGGAAATGGTCATAGACGACACCGAGATGGTCTGCAGACAGCGCTGTACTCATGCTGCCCACTCCGGCTTACGGTCAAGGACCGGCAGCGGATGCCGATCTTCACCGATCTGCGGCATGCAGTTCAACAAGCCCTGCGTATAGGGATGCTTCGCATTGCGAAGCTCAGATGCGGCTATCTCTTCGACAATGCGGCCAGCATACATAACGATGACGCGGTCGCAGAAGGAGGAAACGAGCCTCAGGTCGTGAGAGACGAAAATCAATCCCATGCCACGCTCGGACACCAGCCGGTCCATGATCCTCAGTACATCGAGCTGGACTGTTACGTCGAGGGCCGAGGTAGGCTCGTCGGCGATCAGGAGTTCCGGCCCGGCGATCAGCATCATCGCGATCATTGCGCGCTGACCCATGCCGCCCGAAACTTCGTGGGGATACAGATCAAAGACGCGCTGGGGATCGCGGATCTGCACCGCTTCCAGCATGTCGAGCGCACGGTCTCGCGCCTCGCCTCTGCCGATCCTCTCATGCGTGCGCAGGGTTTCGCAGATCTGCTTGCCGATGGTCATCACCGGGTCGAGCGAATACTTCGGATCCTGCAGGATCATAGCGATACGTTTGCCGCGCAGCTTGCGCCGTTCGGCCGCCGATGCCTTCAGCAGATCGATGCCGCTGAAATCCAGTGTGTCGGCGGTGACGACACCGTGGTTCGGCGTCAGGCCCATGATGGCGCGGCCGGTCTGCGACTTGCCGGAGCCGGATTCGCCGACGATGCCCAGCCGCTCCTTGCCGAGTGTGAAGGAGACACCACGCACGGCTTCGATGACGCCGGTCCGGGTCGGGTAGCTGACGCGCAGGTTTTTCACGGCTAGAAGCGAACTCATTGACCAGCCTCCTTCGGATCGAGCGCATCACGCAGGCCGTCACCCAGGAGATTGAAGCCGAGGCTGACGACGAGGATGGCGATGCCGGGCATGGCCGCGACCCACCATTGGTCGAGGATGAAGCGGCGGCCGGACGCAATCATCGCGCCCCATTCCGGCAGCGGCGGCTGAGCGCCAAGACCGAGGAAACCAAGGCCGGCCGCCGTCAGAATGATGCCGGCCATGTCGAGCGTCACGCGCACGATCAGCGAGGAGATGCAGAGCGGCATGATGTGCCGCACAATGATGCGCAGGGGCGAGGCGCCCATGAGCTTGACCGCCGAAATATAGTCGGACCGCCGCACGGTCAGGGTCTCTGCGCGGGCGATACGCGCATAAGGGGGCCAGGAGGTGATGGCGATCGCGATGATGGCGTTCTGGATGCCAGGCCCGAGGGCCGCGACGAAGGCGAGCGCCAGCACGAGCTTCGGAAAGGCAAGGAAGATATCGGTGATGCGCATCAGCGTCGCATCCACCCATCCGCCGGCATAACCCGATACCGTACCGACGATGAGTCCGATCGGCGCGGAAATGATGGCGACCAGCACGACGACGAGCAGCGTCAGCCTGGAGCCGTAGACGAGGCGCGAAAAGATATCGCGACCCTGGTCGTCGGTGCCGAGCAGATAACCGGCGCTGCCGGGCGGCAGCAGGCGGGCATTTTTCAAGTCCCCCATGACCGGATTATGCGTGGCGATGACATCGGCAAAAGCAGCGACAAGCAGCAGCGACAAGATGATGAGCAGACCGACGACGGCGAGCCTGTTTGCGGTGAACTGCCGCCAGGTAACATAGGCGCGGCCGAGCCGGGCCTGCGTGCGCGACTGCGGTCGATCCGACAGAAGCCACTCACGGCGGCTGATCGGCGTGGAAGGCGTGGTCGGAACCGTCATCGGTTTCGCGTCCTCGGGTCGAGTATCCGATAGAGAAGATCGGAAATGAGATTGATGCCGACAAAAACCGTGCCGATGACGATCGTGCCGCCGAGCACGGCGTTCATATCTGCGCTTTGCAGCGAGTTGGTGATGTAGAAGCCGATCCCGGGCCAGGAAAAGACCGTCTCCGTCAGCACCGAGCCCTCAAGCAGGCCTGCATAGGAAAGCGCAATCACCGTCACGAGTGGCACCGCCGCATTCCTCAATGCATGGCCCCAGATCACCCGCGTTTCCGAAAGTCCCTTCGCGCGGGCCGCCACCACATATTCCTGCGACAGCTCGTTCAGCATGAAGCTGCGGGTCATACGGCTGATATAGGCGAGCGAGAAATAACCGAGCAGCGAGGCCGGCAGGATGATGTGACGGAAGACGTCGTAGAAGACATCCCATTGGCCCTGCCAGGCGCTGTCGAGAAGGTAGAAGCCGGTAACCGGGGTGAAGCTGTATTCGTAGACGATGTCGATGCGACCAGGGAACGCCACCCAGCGCAGCTGCGCATAAAAGACGACGAGCGAGATCAGCGCCAGCCAGAAGATCGGCACCGAATATCCGACAAGCCCGATGACGCGCACGATCTGATCGACAATGCTGCCGCGGCGCACGGCAGCGAGTACGCCAAGCGGAACACCGATGACCGAACCGATGATCGTGCCGACGGTCGCAAGCTCCAGCGTAGCGGGGAAAACGCGGCGGATATCGACCATGACCGGATTGGTGGTCAGGACGGAATTGCCGAAATCCCCGGAGAGAATGCCTTTCAGATAGATGTAGAACTGCTCGTAAAGCGGCAGGTCAAATCCCATCTCGCGGCGAACGCGCTCCACGACATGGGTCGGCGCGCGATCGCCGAGTATGGCGAGCACGGGATCGATCGGCACGACGCGGCCGATGAAGAAAGTGACGGCCAGAAGGCCGAGATAGGTGGTGACTGCGGCGAAGAGGAAACGCCCCAACGCCTTTGCGAAGGAGAGTGCACGGCCCTTGCGGGGCCGCGCCTCCTGTCTTGTTTCGACAATACTCACTGGATCAGCCTGACCGGCTCATCACTTCGAGATCGGGCCTACATAGTTGGTATCGAAGCTTGGACCCAACTTGAAGTCCTTGAGGCTCTTGCGATAGCCGGCCACTTCGATCTGCTGGAAGATGATGACGAAGGGGCTGTTGGCGAGAAACTTCTTCTGCACGTCCTCGTACATGCCGGCGCGTTTGGCGGCGTCACGTTCGAGCAGGGCAGCCTTCGTTTCCTTGTCAAGCTCGGGCGCTTCCCAGGTATTGCGCCATGCAAGGGTCTTCACCGTGCCCGCGTCGGAATTGTCCGGATTGGAGGTGAAGGTATCGGCGTTGGAGTTCGGGTCGAAATAGTCCGAGCCCCACTGGCCGATATACATGTCGTGCGTGCGGGCGCGGTACTTCGTCAACGTCTGCTTGCCGTCGCCGGGGATGATCTCCATCTTCACGCCGGCCTGAGCGAGCGTCTGCTGCATGGATTCGGCAATGCCGGTGACCGGCTGTGTGTTGCGCACGTCCATGGTAACCGAGAAACCATCCGGAAGGCCGGCCTTGGCGAGCAGTTCCTTCGCCTTGGCGACGTCGAGCTTGTAGGGGTTCTCGTTCAATGCACCGAGCTGGCCGGTCGGCAGGAAGGTCTGGTGGATTTCACCGATACCCTTGATGAGGGTCGCACCGATCGCGTCATAGTCGACGAGGTACTTGAAGGCTTCCTGGACCTCAGGCTTCTTCAGGTTCTCGTTCTTGCTGTTGAGGCTGACGTAATAGACGGTGCTTTTCGGCGCGTTGGTGGTCGCCAGATCCGCATTCTTGGAAACGGCGTCGAGATCATTGGGCTCGAGGTTGCGGGCGATATCGATATCACCAGCCTCGAGCGCCAGGCGCTGAGCCGAGCTTTCCTTCATGTAGCGATAAATGACGCGGTTGAGCTTCGCCTTCTCGCCGTAATAATTGTCGTTGCGCTCCATGACGACAACTTCGTTGGCGCGCCACTCACGCAGTTTGTAAGCGCCGGAACCGGCATAATTCGTCTTCAGCCAGTCATTGCCGAAATCGTTGTCGTACTTGTGGTCGGCATCGACGGTGACCGGTTTCACATGGTCCACCACCAACTTCTTGTCGACGACGGAAGCAACCGTTGCCGTCAGGCAGTTCAGCACGAAGCTCGGCGCATAGGCCTTGTCGACAGTGAAGGTGAAGGTGGTCGGGTCGACAGCCTTGGCCTTCTCGGCGACGTTGTCGCCGGTCAAGCCGAACTGCGTGAGAATGAAGGCCGGGCTCTTGTCGAGCTTCACGGCGCGCTCGAAGGACCAGGCAACGTCTTCGGCGGTGATCGGATTGCCGGACGCAAACTTCAGATCCGGCTTCAGCTTGAAGGTGTAGGTCAGGCCGTCATCGGAAACCGTCCAGCTGTCGGCGAGGTCACCCTTGATCTTCGAGGTGTCGTTCATGTCGAGACGAACGAGCAGGCTGTAGGTGTTGCTGGTAACCTCGGCCGTCGAAAGCTCGAAAGCCTCGCCCGGATCCATAGAGATGATGTCGTCGATAGCAAAACCTTCGACGAGCGTGTCCTTCGGCGTCTCTGCGAAGGCAGCAGGCGCTGCTACCATCAGGAGCGAAAGGGCCGCCCCTGCGGAAAGAAGGCGGAAGCTACGGTTCAGTTTGGTAATCATCATGGTTTGTTCCCCTGTTTTGATTGATTACTAAGTATTATTTGGTCTCAGGCGTCCTCTTCCCTCCACGCCGAAGCCAGAATGCGAAGCCAGTTTTCGCTGGCCATTTTGGTCAAGTCCTCCGCACCATAGCCAGCTTGCCGGAGAGCGGCAATCAGCCTCTGGTTGCCCGAGGCATCACCGATTTCTTCCGGAATGGTAGCACCGTCAAAGTCCGAACCGAGCGCCACGCAATCGATCCCGACCCGGTTCACGAGGTAATCGATATGGCGGATCATGTCGGAAAGCGGCGTATCGGCATCGGAGCGGCCATCCGGACGAAGCATCGCCGTCGCATAGTTCACACCGACAAGACCGCGACGCTCACGGATCGCGTCGAGCTGCCTGTCGGTGAGGTTGCGGGCGACCGGTGTCAGCGCATGAGCGTTGGAATGGCTGGCGACGAGCGGCTGGTCGCTCGTCTCCGCCACATCCCAGAAACCCTTCTCGGTGATATGGGCAAGATCGATCAGGATGCCGAGGCGGTTGCACTCGCGCACCAGCGCGAAGCCGGCTTCCGTCAAACCCGGCGCCGTATCCGGCGAACTCGGGAAGGCAAAGGGCACGCCATGCCCGAAGATATTGTGCCGGCTCCATACCGGGCCGAGCGAACGCAACCCGGCAGCATAAAAAACATCCAGAGCAGCGAGATCGGCGCCAATTGCTTCACAGCCCTCGATATGCAGGACAGCAGCAAAAACGCCTGATGCCATCGCCTTGCGGATATCTTTCACCGTTCGGCAGAGCCGCCAGGCGCCGGCACGGTCGAGCCTGAGCGCAATCGCCGCCATCTCCGTGGCGATAGCAAGCGAGGGCAGCGGGTCGAGGGGAGCAGCAAGCGGCGTCGCGTAATGGCCGTTCACATCAGGATCGGCAAACACGAGATCGCCCGATGGGACGTAAATGGCACAAAGGCCACCCGCCAGACCGCCAGCCTTTGACCTGATGGCATCTATATGGCCTGCCGTCGTACCGTTTGCGAATTCCGCGACCGGATCGCTTCCGTCTTTCGCATGGGACCAGAGTCGAAGGAGAACGTCGTTATGACCGTCGAATACGAGTTGCATCTGCTTTCCTGCACTGCCCGAACGGGCGGACCGAAGCGGCAACAATAGAAAAGCTGACAGAAAGCGCCACCTCTTTTTTTACAAATGCGCAATGTGGAAACCATGCAATTTTGCGATGCAAAAGGGCGGCGCCGCAGATACCTTGCATGCTGCGGTCCGCATTCTCAATCACCGCAGACGGTCTTTTCTGCCAATGATCTGAAAGAACCCCATGAGTGAGGAAATTTTCCACGCGCTTACTCGACAATACCCGAATGCCAGGCTGACGGCGACCGATCAGCCCCTACCGGAAGCTGATTTTAAGGCACAGAAACACAAGCACTTTTCCCGCCGGGCGCGGGGCGGAGCGATCGGCATCATCCACAATGCCAGCGGTCAAATCGTCCTCGCGAAGAGAAGCGGCATGCACGCGGGCTGGTCCCTGCCGGGTGGAACGGTCGAAGAAGGCGAGGATTTTTTGGTCGCATTTCGCCGCGAGATATCAGAGGAGATTGGCGTGTCCCTGGATAGCGTGGATCTGATCGAACTCGAGCGAAAAAAGTTTATTTCACCGAAAGGCGAAACCTTCGACTTCCTGCTTGCGGTCTTCGAAGCGCGCATAGCTGAAAGGCAACTGCCTGGACCGACAGATGATGCTCTCGCCGAGGGATTGAAAATCGATCTCTTCTATCCGGCCGATATTCCTCCCGAGATGATTTTGGGGGATCGCCAGAAACTCGTGCACCATCTGGAGATATCCGGAGCCCTGGATCCTTCGTTGTGACCACAGCCATTCTCCATAAACAGTGAAGGGGGCCGAAGCCCCCTTTTTCCGGTTCAGTGCTTGGTTCGTTTCTTCTGCCTGTAGACGTCGATAACGACGGCCGCGATGATGATGACGCCCTTGACGATTTCCTGGTAGTAAGCGTCGATCCTGAGAAAGGTGAAGCCTGACGTCATGACGCCGAGAATGACGGTGCCTATAACGGTGCCAGTGATGCGTCCGACGCCGCCGGTGAGCGAAGTGCCGCCGATGACGGTCGCGGCGATCGCGTCGAGTTCATATCCGACACCCATGCTGGCTTGGGCGGTTTCAGCGCGAGCCGCCGTAACAATACCGGCAAGACCGGCAAGCAATCCCGCAATCACATAAACCTTGACGAGATGCGCCTCGATATTGATGCCCGAGACGCGCGCGGCCTGCGGGTTCGCACCGATGGCGTATGTGAACTTGCCGTAGCGGGTGTAGCGCAGCGCAATGTGAAAGATCAGCGCAACAACCAGAAAAACGACGACGGGCCACGCCTTGGTTCCGATGAAATGGAATTGCTCGGTGATCCCGGAAACCGGCTGCCCCTTCGTATACCACTTCGCCACGCCTCTCGCCGAAACGAACATGCCAAGCGTTGCGATGAAGGGAGGGATCTTCGTATAGGCGATGAGCGCGCCATTTATGAGACCGGCAGCCGACCCGATCAGCAGGCCGATCATGATCGGCACGAGAGCGGGCAGGTCGGTCAGCGAGGGGAAGACGGCTCGTCCCCAGGTAGAGGACTGGGCGAAGCTGGTTGCGATCATCGCCGTCATGCCGACGACCGAGCCCGACGAAAGATCGATGCCGCCGGTGATGATGACCTGGGTGACGCCGACAGCGATGATGCCGATGACGGAGACCTGCAGGATCATGATCGTCAGGCGCTGCGAGTTCAGAAGAAAGCTCTGGCCGATAAAGATCCAGCCGAGAATTTCATAAACGAGCGCAATACCGACCAGCACGAGGAAGATGCTGAGTTCCGGCGGCACACGCCGCCGTCTCGGCCGGGTTGCGAGGGGTGCTGTGCCCTCTGCTGCCTTGATAGTCATGTCAAACCTCCCTTTGGCGATCGTTGTCACGCGCAATCACTGCGCGGCGAGTTCCATCACCTTGATCTGCGTTGCTTCGTCGCGATTGAGAAAACCGGTGACGCGCCCCTCGTGCATCACCATGATACGGTCGCTCATGCCGAGAACCTCGGGCATCTCCGAAGAGATCATGATGACGGCGACGCCGTTGCGCGCCATTTCCGTGACCAGCCGATGGATTTCCGCCTTGGCCCCGACATCGATGCCGCGTGTCGGCTCGTCGAGAATCAGGATTTTCGGATTGGTGAGCAGCCAGCGGCCGATCAGCACCTTCTGCTGATTGCCGCCCGAGAGGTTCTCGACCCGCTCATAGAGGGTCGGGGTCTTGACACGCAGCTTGCGCGCCATGTCCTCGCAGGTTTCCTCAATCGCGCCTTCCTGAACAAAGCCGCCCTTGACGAATTTGTCGTGCAGCACGGCGACCTGCATGTTTTCGAGCACGTTGAGGATCAGAAGACAGCCCGTATCCTTGCGATCTTCCGTGAGGAAAGCCATGCGATTGCGGATCGCTGTCGTCGGCGAAGTGATCTGTACCTGCTTGCCGAAAAGCTCGATCGTGCCGGAGCTTGCCGGTGTCACGCCGAACAGCGTTTCGGCGACATTCGATCGGCCGGAGCCGACGAGGCCTGCCACACCGAGGATTTCGCCCGAACGCACCTCGAAGGAAACGTCGCGGAAGATGCCGGACAGGCTGAGGTCCTTCACCGACAGTACCACCTCGCCGATCGGCACCTCTTCCTTCGGGAACATCTGGGTGATCTCGCGGCCGACCATCATGCGGATGATGTCGTCGCGGGTGACATCAGTGGAGGCATGCGTGCCGATATATTTGCCGTCACGGAACACGGAGAACTCGTCGGCGATCTCGAAGAGCTCGTTCATCTTGTGGGTGATGTAGACGATGCCGATGCCCTGGGATCTCAGGTCGCGAATGATGCGGAAAAGATGCTCGACCTCGCGCTCCGTCAGCGCCGAGGTCGGCTCGTCCATGATGAGGACGTCGGAATTGTAGGAAACTGCCTTGGCGATCTCGACCATTTGCCGGTTTGCGACCGAGAGGTAGCGGACCTCGATATCGGGGTCGATCGCGATATTGAGCCGGGCAAACAGCGCCTCGGTCATGCGATGCATCGCGCCGTGGTCGACGAATCCGAAGCGGTTCTTGGGCTCGCGGCGGATCCAGATATTTTCGGCGACCGTCATGAACGGCATCAGGTTCAGCTCCTGATGGATCATGGCGATCCCATTCTCCAGCGCATCGAGCGGAGATTTCAACCGGATTTCCGCCCCTTTCAGGCGGATATCGCCCTTGTCGGGCGTGTAGATGCCGGCGAGGATTTTCATCAGAGTCGACTTGCCGGCGCCGTTTTCACCCATCAGCGCATGCACGGAAGCGCGCTTCAGCCGGAACTGCACATCGTCGAGCGCGACGACCCCCGGAAATTCCTTGCGAACGCCCTCTGCGCTCAAGAGATATTCCGCATTCGGAACTGCGCCGCTTGCGCGCACTGCGGCCATGGTTGACGGGCTGACGACCATATCATCTCCTCCGGATACGGACAGGCTGAAAGGATGCGGGCAGAACCCGCATCCTGCTTGGCGTTTGCCTCAGTTCTTGGAGACAAAGTCCTTGACGTTGGCAGGCGTGACGAGCTGGAAGGGGATGTAGACCTTCTTCTCGACCTTTTCGCCCTTGGCAATCTTGAGCGCCGTGTCGAGCGCGCCCTTGCCTTGGCCCGCAGCATCCTGGAACACGGTGACGTCGAGGTCGCCCGCCTGCATGGCGGCAAGCGCGTCCTGCGTGGCGTCGACGCCGCCGACGACGACCTTGGTCATATCCTTGCCGGCTGCCTTCAGCGCCTGGATGGCGCCGATCGCCATTTCGTCGTTGTTGGAGATCACGGCATCGAACTCGATGCCGCTGGAGAGCCAGTTGGTCATCAGGTCGGCGCCCTGGGTACGATCCCAGTTGGCCGTCTGCTCTTCCACGATCTCCAGTCCCTTGCATTCGTCCGTCTTGACGACATCATGAACGTCCTGGGTGCGCATGCGCGCAGCCTGGTTGGAAAGCTCGCCCATGATGACGACGGCCTTGCCCTTGCCGCCGAGAATACGGCAGATTTCCTTGGTTTCCAGCGTGCCGGATTCCTGTTCGTTGGAAGCGACGAAAGCCTGCTTTTCGGGCAGCGTGTCGACGTTGACCGGCTGACGGTTGACGTAAACCAGCGGAATGCCGGCATCGGCAGCGAGCTTCGACATTGCAGTCGTCGCATCGGTATCGACAGGGTTGACGATGATTGCATCGACCTTGGAGGCGATGAAATTCTGGATCTGGCTCTGCTGCTTGGAAACGTCGTTCTGCGCGTCTTCAACCTGCAGGGTGACGCCATTCAGCGTCTTTGCATAATCGGTCATGCCGTTGCGCAGAACGGTCAGGAAGTTGTCGTCGAATTTCGCCATCGAAACGCCAACGGTTTCCGCATGTGCGGCCGTCGACAGGACGAGCGCCATCGCGGTGCCCAGGATAAATCTTTTCATTGCATTTCCTCCACAAAGCGGTGCCCGGCTGCACCCTCCTCACGCCGGGGTCCCAGACATCCGTCTGCGAACCTCAATCCCATGCCGCCTCTCCCGTGGCGGTTCCGTTAAAACGGAACAAACAAACCGTAAAATTTGTTTCGCGGAATATTCATTCCATTTTATCGAAACGACGTCAAGTCTCTTTGCCGATTTCCGCTGTCGCTGCGGAGTAGAAGCCATTCTGCCAAGGTGAATTGTGCATGATTGGTCTGTTGCAATCTGGCCATCATGGGAAAGGACCGTCACAGGCGCGTATTGCGAAAGCCGTAGAGATCCCCATCTAGGCGGAGCCCCAACGGCCTGCGCACACAGCCGTTTTTTAAAGAATTTGGAGAGAGGACCAATGTCCATTTCGATGTATCGTTTGACCGTGCCGATGTTCCAGCGCGGCATCGCCAGTCTGAAGACCTATCTCGACAAGGCGGAAGCCTATGCCGAGGAAAAGAAAATCGACCCGGCCATCCTCATAAATGCACGCCTTGCCCCGGATATGCTGCCGCTTTCCGGCCAGTATCAGCGCGCCAGCGATAGCGCGAAGTTCGCGCTCGCCCGCCTGACGGCAACTGAGGCGCCGAAGTTCGAAGATAATGAAACGACGATCGCCGACCTGCGCGAGCGTATGGCCAAGACCGAAGCTTACCTTGCGAGCTTTTCTGCCGAAGCTCTTGATGGCAGCGATCTAAGGGAAATCACGGTTCCGGGCCGCAACGGCTCTGTCGTTCCCGGCATCGAATATGTCGCGCTCTTCGCGCTGCCGAACTTCTATTTCCACGTGACGACGGCACACGCCATCCTGCGCAACCAGGGTGCGCCAGTCGGCAAGCGGGACTTCCTCGGAAACTTCTGACGCCGCTCAGGGCCGGTGCGACACCGGCCCTTTTTCCGTCAGTTCGGTATAGGCAAGCGTCTGATCCAGATGCCGCGCCCGGAGCGACAGCAGCCGTTCGGCATAGTGGAGCCGCACCGAAGCATAGGCCGGATCATCGGCAAGATTGCACAGCTCCATCGGATCCTTGACGAGATCGAAGAGCAGTGCTGGCAATGAAGTGAAATGGACATATTTGAACCGTTCGTCGCGGATGACGGCAAGATTCAGCTCGTTCGGCCGAAGGCCGAAATGCCGTTCCGCTTCGCCATGGGCGATATCCCGGAAATCGAATTCCCAGAACGCCGCATCCCGCCAGCCCTGCGCTATACCGCCATCGAGGAAAGGCGCAAGCGAGCGCCCGTCGATAACGTTGTCAGGTCTGATGCCGAGCCGATCGCAGAGCGTCGGGAACACATCGGCAGCACTGGTGAAACTCTCGACGATACCGCCGGCTGAAGCCGCGCGAGGATCGCGGATGACGAGAGGAATATGATAGCTGCCCTCGAAATAGCCGCCCTTGCCGAGCGTCCAGTGATCACCCGCCATCTCGGCATGATCGGACGTGAAGACGACGATCGTGTTGTCCCATTCGTCCGCATCCTTCAGCGCCTGCCAGATCCGACCGAGCTGGTAATCTACCTCGGCGATCATCCCATAGTAGATCGACCGGATAGCGTCGAAGTCGGCAGCGCTCAAATCGCTGAGCGGTCCCTCCGCTCCATGGATGAAGCTGCCCTTTCCAGTTCGCGGCATGGCATAGGCGAGATAGGGATGGCCTTGCTGTTCCCTTTCACGGTCCGTCGCACGCGCAAAAGCTGGGCCTTCCCCAGGCCCGAACATCCGGTTGAAGGGCTCCGGCACGGAGAAAGGCGGGTGCGGCCGCAGGAAGGAAATATGCGCGAACCATGGCGCATCCTGCTCGCCCATCCAGCGGATGAATTCCCCTGTCAGGAAAGCGGTCTGCGTCTCGTCGCGTGAATAGGCTGGCGCCGCATTCGAAATTTCCCCTGCGACAGTCCCGACCGGAACATGGATATCGCGGCTGGCGGCATCCGCGCGGCCGCGTGAGCGTAGCCATGAGAGCCACTGCCTCTCATGCTCCGGCAGAAGCTGGCGGACAGTGAAACCCGGCAACAGACCTTCATAGGTCGTCAAATGCGGGTCATTGGCATCCATATCGCGCGGATCGGGCGCCGTATCCGTATAGCCGAACAGCGTTGGGTCGTAACCCGCCCGCCTTGCTGCCAGCGCCAGATTGTCGAAACGCCGGTCGAGCGGCGAACCGTTCCGGCAGACCCGGTGGTTCATCTGGTAGAGGCCGGTATAGAGCGTGGCCCGCGCCGGCGAACAGGGAGCGGCACCGGCATAATGCCGCCGGAAGAGCGTCCCGTCTTTAGCCAGGGCATCGACATTGGGCGTCCTGACGCAGGCGTGCCCCACAGAAGAGAGACAATCGCCGCGCCATTGGTCCGCAGTGATGACGAGAACGTTGGGCTTTGAGCCGCGTTCAGTGATGGTTTGATCGCGCATGCCAGTTCCAGGCCGACTGGATGATCCGCGAGAGATCATATTGCGGCACCCAGCCCAACACGTCCCGCGCCTTGTCGTTATTGGCAACCAGCGTATGCGAATCGCCCTCACGACGACCGATATACTCGACCGGGAACGGCTTTCGGGAGACATCTTCGATGGCGCCGAGCAGTTCCCTCACCGTTGTGCCGGTGCCCGTGCCAAGATTGAGCGCGACGGATTCACCGCCATCAAGCAGATATTGGACGGCGCGCACATGTGCGTCCGCAAGATCGAGAACATGGATATAGTCGCGCACGCAGGTGCCGTCGCGCGTCTCGTAATCGCTGCCGAAAACCTTGAACCCCTGGCGACGGCCGAGCGCTGCATCGATAGCCAGCGGGATCGCATGCGTTTCCGGCTGGTGCCATTCGCCGATCCGGCCTTCGAAATCGGCACCGGCGGCATTGAAATAACGCAGCACGACGGAGCGAAGGCTCTTGTACTGGTCGTAATCGGCAAGCGCCTGCTCGACGATATATTTGGTACGGCCGTAGGGATTGATCGGCACCTGGCGATGCGTCTCATCGAGCGGCACGCTCTGCGGCAGACCATAGGTCGCGCAGGTGGACGAGAAGACGAAGGCATTGATGCCGGCGGCCTGCGCCGCCGACAACAGCGTCAGCGTGCCGATGACATTATTCTCATAGAACGAGACCGGATCCTTGACCGATTCGCCGACTTCGATCAGCGCCGCGAAATGCAGGATTGCCGACGGCTTATGCTTTGCCAGCACCTCATCGAGACGGGCCCTATCGCGAATATCGCCCTCTTCCGCCGGTCCCCATTTGACGAATTCGCGATGGCCGTTGGAAAAATTATCGAAGACGACGGGCTTGTAACCCTTGTTCGCCAGATCAAGACACGTATGCGAGCCAATATATCCCGCACCGCCGACGACGAGTACCGTTTCACCTGCCATGCATCTCACCTTTTGCAAGCCACAGATGCGCGGACCTTAGCCAAGTTACACGTCAGTAAAAAGTTATCTCGGTTACATATCTGCAAAAATAAGAAGATTAGAGGCGGCTTGTATATGAAAATGCACGTGTTTACAGGGCGATTGCTTGGCCGGCCCCGTCGAAAAGATGCAGTTCATTCCTGTCGAACTGCAGGCTGATGGCCTCGCCGACGGTGAGTCGTGCATTTCCGGCAAGCCGTACCGTTACCAGCGCGCCGTCGGAAAGCGCGACATAGGCGTAAGTATCCGAGCCCAGTCGCTCCACCACGTCCACCTTGCCGTCGAGATTTCCCTGGCCGACAGCGGTCACAGTAATGTCTTCCGGCCGTACGCCAAGCTTGGCTGCATTGGCGGGCGCCGAAGCGAGGTCGAGGCGCCCCGAACTGGCCACGCGTAGTCCGCCATTCACGCGTTCCGCGTCGAAGACGTTCATCTTCGGCGAGCCGAGAAATTGCGCGACGAAAAGATTGGCCGGCCTCTCATAGAGATCGATCGGCGAGCCGATCTGCTGGATTTCACCGTCTTTCAAGACCACGATCTTGTCGGCAAGCGTCATCGCCTCGACCTGGTCATGGGTGACGTAAATCATCGTCGCTTTCAGCCGCTGGTGCAGCTTAGCGATCTCGATGCGCATTTCCGCTCGGAGTGCCGCATCGAGATTCGATAACGGCTCGTCGAACAGGAAGGCGACGGGATCGCGCACGATGGCACGGCCGATCGCCACGCGCTGCCGCTGGCCGCCGGAAAGCTCCTTTGGTTTGCGGTCGAGATACGGTTCGAGCCTCAGCGACGCCGCCGCCGCCTGCACGCGCCGCGCAATCTCCGCCTTCGGCGTGCGCGCCACCTCCAGCCCGAAGGCCATATTGGCGCGCACGGTCTTGTGCGGATAGAGAGCATAGGACTGAAAGACCATGGACAGGCTGCGGTCTGCCGGGCCGAGCTCCGTAACATCCTCGCCGTCGATCAGGATTTGGCCGGAGGTGGCCTCCTCCAGACCGGCGACGAGGCGCAGCAGCGTTGACTTGCCGCTGCCCGACGGACCGACGAAAACGACGAATTCGCCGTCTTCTATATGGAGGTCCAGTCCGCCGATGATGTCGAGTGCACCGAAGGATTTGCGGATCTTGCGAAGTTCAATGACGGCCATGTGCCAGTCTCCTCACGCCTTGACGCCGCCGGCGCCGAGGCCGCCTTGCCAGAAGCGTTGCATGACGATGAATGCGATGATGACGGGAACGATGCTGATGAGTGCGCCGGCCAGTACCAGCGTGAAAAGAGCCGCCCCGCCGCCCGAGCCGACGGTCGCCGTCGCGTACCATTGCGCGAGCCCCACCGTGACGGGGAAATATTCGGCCGAACTCAGCACCACGAGCGGCAGGAAGTAGTTGTTCCAGGTCGCCACGAAAGAGAGGATCAGCACGGTGGCAAAGCCCGGCATCAGAAGCCTGAGCGTCAGCGCCGAGAAGATATGGAATTCACCAGCGCCATCGACTCGACCGGCATCGATCAGCTCATTCGGAATTGCATCGTCGGCATAGACCCGCATGAGAAAGACGCCCGGGGGATAGACCAGCGACGGCAGGATGACCGCCCACGGCGTATTGACCATGCCGACCTTCGACATCAGCAGGAAGAGCGGCACGACCAGCGCCGTCTGCGGGATCATGACAGCGCCGAGGATGATCGCAAAGATCAGGCGCTTGCCGCGGAAGTCATATTTTGCCAGCGCATAGCCGGCCATGGTTGAAAACAGTGCCGCGCCGACGCCGGCAACCGTTGCATAGAAAACGGTATTGAGCAGCCACCGGGCAAAGATGCCACCCTGATAGGAAAAGACCTGGCGGATATTCTCGAAAAGCCGGAAGTCGCCCGAGAACCACAGCCCGAAGGTGGTAAAGAGGTCGTTGTTCGATTTGGACGCCGCCACCAGGACGTAAAACAGCGGCAGCGCCGTATAAAGCCAGATCACGGCGAGGATTGCCGTCAGCGTCCAGCGATTGCGGCGAAAGGCGGAAGAGCGTTTCGATTTGCCGACGATGGTCATTTGCGGCCTCCACGGTTGACGATCAGCATGAAGGCATAGGAGATCACCGCCGTGACGCCGCCGAGCACGAAGGAAACCGCAGCCGAATAGTTGTACTGCTGGTTGGTAAAGGCGAGCGTGTAGGCGTAGTAGTTCGGCGTAAAGGCATTGTTGATGACAGTCGGCGCCAGATTGCGCAGCAAATAGGGCTCGGAGAAGAGCTGCAGCGAGCCGATGATCGAGAAGATGATCGTGACGACGACCATCGGAGCGATCAGCGGCAATTTCACCCGCATCGCATAGGTAAAGCTGTTCGCCCCGTCCATGGAGGCCGCCTCTTCGAGATCGGCCGGAATGGCCTGCAGGGCGGCGTAATAGATGATCATCTGATAGCCGGTATATTCCCAGTTCGCGATATTGGCGATCGACGGCAATATCGTGCTCGGCCCGAGGAAATTCGGCGGCGGCAGACCAATGGCCGTGGCAAGCTGTGTGAACGGTCCAAACGACGGGCCGTAGAGATAGCCCCAGATCAACGTCGCGATAACGGCCGGCACGGCATAGGGAATGAAGAAGCTGATGCGGAAAAAACTCTTTGCATAAACCGTGCCGCTATCGAGAATGAGAGCGATAAGTAGCGCCGCTGCCACCATGCCGGGGATCTGGATCAGGGCAAATTTCACCAGCACGATGACGCCCTGCCAGAACTTGGGATCGCCGAGCGCGCGCACGAAATTCTCCGCGCCGACGAATTTCGTCCCGGCAACCACTGTTGTCTTGTAGATTGCCAGCGTGAAGGCATAGGCCATCGGCGCGATCAGGAAGGCGATGAAAAGCAGTGCGAAAGGCGCGAGGAAGAGATAGGGCGCAATTCCCTTGCTCACCCGGTATCGCCGCTTGCGGCTTTTCAAACCGGCCATGTATCCGTCTCCGGCAGTTCAATGCGAAGGGCGCCGGCATGGCGCGCGTGATGCAAAAGGATGCGGGAAGAAAATCCCGCATCCCCGCGGCTCATCCTTGGGAGACGGTGTAGCCCTGGTCGGAGCAATAGGCGCTGACTCCTTCCTGCAGGCGATCGAAGGCATCGCTGAGCGAGCCCTTGCCGCCGATGGAGGCCGAGAATTCCTGCTGCACCTGGGCAGCGAGATAATCCTGGAACGGCGCATACTGGAACGAAGAGTCGACGTGTTTGGCGCTTTCGGCGAAGACCTCGTTGACGGCCTGGCCGCCATAGAGATCGTACTTGTGGCCCATCAGCTCCTGATCGGAGGTAAGCTCCTTCAGAACCGGGAAGAGGAACTGCTTGGTCGTCCACATGCGCGCCACTTCCGGATTGCTGCCGAGGAAGACGGCAAGCTGCGTGGCTTCCTTCGGATGCTTCGTCGTGTTGAAGACGGCGAAGGTGGATCCGCCGAGATTGGCGGAGACATATTTGCCCTCTTCCCACTGCGGAAGAGGTGCTGCGCGCCAGTGGCCGTTGCTCTTCTTGGCAAACTGCGGAATGAAGACGGCGCCCCAGGCACCCGTCATCCACGAGGCATAGGTGCCTTCATCGAGCCCGGTGAACCAGTCGGTCGTCCAGACCGGTGTCTTGACGCCGACGGCGTCGGCATCGATCAGGTCCTGCCAGAAGACGGCCCATTTCTTGGCGATCGCATCGTTGAGGTTCAGCTTGAGATCCGTGCCCTTGAGCTCGAAGGGCTTCCAGCCGGCCTGCGCGAGAAGTGCAATCACCCAGCCGCCGTCGGCCGTGCCGCCGAAATTGGTAAGGTAAGTGCCGGGCGCGGCCTTGGAGAGCGCCTTGGAGTTGGAGGAGAATTCGGCCCAGGTCTTCGGAACTGCAATCTTGTGCTGGTCAAGCACGTCGGCACGGTAAAGAATACCCATCGGGCCGGAGTCCCACGGAATACCGTAGACGGCATCGCCATCCGAAGCAGAAGCCCAAGTCCAGTCGATGAACTTGTCCTTGACCTCGTTGGCGCCATGCTGGCCCATATCAAGCAGCGCCTGCAGCTGGCGGAAACCCGGAATGTTCGTGAATTCGACCTGGCCGACATCGGGCAGGCCGCTGCCGGCCTGGATAGCGTTGCGCAGTTTCACATATTCATCCGGACCCTGGCCGGCATTCTCGAGCTTCACGCTGATATTCGGGAAGGCCTTGGTGAAGAGGTCGATCTCGCTCTGCGTATTGGGCGTCCAGGCCCAGATGGTCAGCTCCACCTTCTCCTGCGCGCTCACAATCGAGCCGAAGCCGGACATGGCGGCAGCCGTAGCACCGGCGCCGGCAGCCTGCAGAAGCTGGCGGCGACTGATCATCGCCTGAATGAACTCGCGTTTCATGTCGTTTGTCATGGAACTCCTCCTCCCGAAACCGACGGCACCGGACTGAGCGCAAACACAATGCGCGGCCGCGGGACCGTCCTTCTACAGGGTCGCAATTCTGCATGCGCAATTTGCGTTGTCAATTGCGCAAATTTCAGTTTTGTGCAAATTTGATTGCGCAATACATCGCCTCTTGCGCTGCGATAAGCTGCGGAGAGCTATTGAAAATGCGTGGCAAAGGGTGGATTTGTCGCGGGAATCCTCGTTTGATCGAAGGGTTCAGGAGGACAGGTAGTGAAGAAATCAGGTAAGCCCGACGCGAACCAAATTGCGATCGCAAAAGCAGCGGGCGTTTCCGTCAGCACGGTTTCGCGCGCACTGTCCGATGCGCGAGGCATCAGCGACGAGCGCCGCATGCAAATCCGCAAACTTGCGCAGGATGCCGGTTATCTCGGACGCGGACGCCAGCCGGCCGCGCAAATGCGCCACCTGCGCGCCTATGTGACGGGAAGCCTTGCCACGGGCGGCCTTGCGCCCTTCTACGAAGCTGTCATCGCCGGCCTGAAGAGCAGCGCCCGCGACGGCGGCTTCACGCTCTCCATCCGCATGGTGGACGAGACCTCCCTTGGTCCAGAGCGCATGCTGCGCGACCAGGAGAATGAAGAAGCGAACATGACGATCTTTGTCGGCATCGACCTCTCCGAAAATCTTGCATCGCATTTCCTCGATGGCACGCGCCACGCCGTGCTGGTCAATGGTTATGATCCCGCCATGCGCTTTGACTGCGTGGCGCCCAACAATTTCTTTGGAGCTGAACTCGCAGGCCGCACCCTACTAAACGCGGGTCACCGGAATCTTCTTTATATCCATGATCATACGCGCTGGACGACGACCCAGCGCCGCCGCGGTTTCTATTCAGCGCTGGAGGCCTGTCCCGATGCGGTCTCTACGGCAATCAGCGTTGCTGGCGGCACCGATGCGGAATTGCTGGCTGAGGTGGAGAAGCGTGCCCGCGGCGAAGCCGGTTGGACGAGCGTTTTCTGCGCCAACGATATGGGTGCTTTCCGTCTCATGAACGCCCTCGGGGCGGCCGGCATTCCCGTGCCGGAAAAGATCTCCGTCATTGGTTTCGACGACCTTCCCTATGCCGCGCTCATGCATCCAAGGCTGACGACAATGCGCGTCGACTGTGCCGAGATGGCCCGGCAGGCCATCGGCCTTGTACAGCGGCGGCTTGCAGATCCCAGTGCCACGCCCCTGCAGATCGAATGCGGCGTCAGCCTGCAGCGCGGTGAGACCGTTGCGCAAATTGCGCAAACTTGAGAAAAATGCGTAATTAGCTTGCGTAACTTGCGCATCCATGCGATCTGATGCGAGAGGCGGCTTGACCGCTCCGGTACTGCGCGAAGTTCTTCTTGGCGCAAGGGAGAGTGCAATTGCTTCAGGATGCTTCGATCGCAGAGAAAGCCCGCCCCGCCCTTGCTTTCGCCTTCGGACCCTTTGGCATTGAAAAGCTCTTTGCCACTGCTGATACTGCCAGGCTGAATCAGGCCTGCCGAATGCCGGGCGAATTGCCGATCCGCGATTTCTCTACCGCTGCAGCAAGGCAGATTCTCGCGGATACGGAGATCCTCGTAACCGGTTGGGGCTGCCCGATGATCGATGCAGCGGTCCTCGACACTGCACCCAAACTGCGGCTGATCGCTCATGCGGCCGGGTCGGTTAAGCATTTCGTCGCGCCGGAAGTTTTCGAGCGTGGCGTGTTCGTTACCAATGCTGCGGATGCGAATGCCGTTCCTGTCGCCGAATTTACACTTGCCGCCATTCTTTTTGCGAACAAGCAGGTTTTCCGGTTTCGCCGGGACTATACGTCGAAGCGCAGCTTCATCGGCGTTTCCCAGCAGTATGACGGCGACGCCGGCAATTGGGAAAAGCGTGTCGGCATCATTGGCGCCTCGCGCATCGGCCGTCGTGTCATTGAGCTTCTGCGACCGTTCGGCATCGAAATCCTGCTGCACGATCCGTTGGTCGATGCGTCAGAAGCGCGCCGCATGGGCGCAACGCTTGTTCCTCTCGACGAACTGATGAAAAGCTGCGACACGATTTCCATCCACGCGCCGTTGCTCGCATCCACCCGCGGCATGATCGACGCCGGCATGCTGGCCCGCATGCCCGACGGCGCAACGCTGATCAACACCGCCCGTGGCGGCATAGTCGATAGCGCAGCACTGGAGGCCGAACTCGTCAGTGGCCGGCTCTGGGCAATTCTCGATGTGACGGAGCCGGAAACACCGCCGGTCGATTCCCCTCTTTATACGCTGGAGAATGTACTGATGACGCCACATATTGCTGGCGCCATCGGACGCGAGCGCCATCGTCTTGGCCGCCTCGTGGTCGAAGAGATAGAACGCTATCTGGCCGGCGAGCCGTTGCGCCATAGTGTTACCATCGAAGGTCTGCTGCATCAGGCCTAGAGCAAGTCCGGTGAAAGCAGGCAGCGGTCTTACCTCCGGAATTGCGTGAAGACAAAGAGATAGAGAATTTTCGTAGTTCAAAGAAAAAACGGAAACGCTCTGAAGGAGGAAGGATGAAGAAGGCGATCATCGTCTGGGGCGGCTGGGCAGGCCATGAGCCGGAACCATGCGCCAATATCGTCGGCGAGTTGCTGCGTGAAGATGGCTTTGCGGTCGAGATCACCAATGATCTCGACATCTTCGGCTCTCCGCAGCTTGCAAAAGCCGACCTTTTGGTCCCTGTAATCACCGGCGAGACGCTGGAAAAGCCGCATGCCAATGCGCTGGTTGAAGCAGTACGTGGCGGGCTTGGCCTCGGCGGCCATCATGGCTGCCTTGCCACTTCCTTCAAGGAAAGCGCCCCCTTCCGCTACGTCTCAGGCGTCACCTGGGTCGCCCATCCCGGCAATATCATCGACTTCCGGGTCGCGGTGACGCGGCAGGACGATCCGCTGATGGAAGGTATCCCGGATTTCGACTACCGCTCGGAGCAATATTACCTGCACTACGATCCGTCAGTCGAAATCCTCGCCACCACAACCTTTACCGGCCAGTACGATCCGGCCGCGCGCAATATCGCGATGCCGGTAGTCTTCAAGCGGCATTTCGGCGAGGGCCGCATCTTCTATTCGGCACTCGGTCATGTCGCCGCCGAATTCAACCATCCCTACATGCCTCTCATTCTCCGGCGTGGCCTCAGTTGGGCCGCCCGACAGTAGTCGCCCATCAGCAGTCCCACTCAGCAATCAAGGACAAAGTCATGACCGTCCAATATCGCTTCATCGCGCCGCGCCTAGACGATCCGCGCCTTCTGCAGGACCGCCGCTATTCCATGCTGATCGATGGCAGGAGCGTTCCCGCCCAGTCAGGAGAGACGATCAACCGCGAAAGTCCTGCTCACCCCGGCCATATCGTCGGCGCCATTCCGAAAGGTTCGCGTGCCGACGCCGAGGCTGCAATTGCAGCTGCCCGCAACGCCTTCGACAATGGCCCCTGGCCGAAAATGACTGGTGGCGAGCGTGCCCGCATCATGCGCCGCGTCGCCGATCTGATCGAAGCGAACATCGAGGAGCTTGCCACCATCGAGGCGCTGGAGGTCGGCAAGGCAATCAACCAGGCGCGCGGCGAGATGGGCTTTTCCGCGACGCTCTGGCACTATGCCGCCGGCCACGCACAGGGCCTGGAAGGCGAGACGCATAATGATATGGGCGCCAATACGCTCGGTCTCGTGCTGCGCGAGCCAGCCGGCGTCGTCGGCATCATCACGCCCTGGAATTTCCCGCTGTTGATCGGCTCCGAGCGCATTCCCTGGGCGATTGGCGCAGGCTGCACCGTCGTCATCAAACCCAGCGAATTCACCTCGGGCTCGACCATCCGCCTCGCAGAACTTGCCCGCGAGGCTGGCTTGCCGGACGGTGTGTTGAATGTCGTAACAGGCTATGGCGCCGATGTCGGTCAGATCTTCGCCGAGCATCCCGATGTCGACATGGTCACCTTCACCGGTTCGCAGCGCGTCGGCCGCATCATCGGCGCGATTGCCGGCCAGAACATCAAAAGGGTCGGCCTGGAACTCGGCGGCAAAGGTCCGCAGGTTGTCTTCGCCGATGCCGATCTCGATGCCGCCGCCGCCAAGATTTCAGGCGGCGCCTTTCATTGCTCGGGTCAGGTCTGCATCGCCGGCAGTCGCCTGATCGTTCATGAATCCGTCGCCGACAAGCTTCTGGAAAAGGTCGAGGCTCTGGCGGCAGGGATCGTCACCGGTGATCCGCTCGACGATTCCAGCACCGTCGGCGCGCTGATCCACAAAGCCCATCTCGAGAAGGTCTCCGGCTACGTGGCCGCAGGCAAGGCGGATGGTGCACAGATCTATAGCGGTGGCACCATTCTCGGCGAAGGCGGCGCCTTCTACGCACCGACGATCTTCACCGGCGTGAAGCCGGATATGTCGATTGCTCGTGAGGAGATCTTCGGCCCGGTTCTTGCCAGCTTCCGCTTCAAGGATCCAGAAGAGGCAATCCGCTTGGCCAATGATACACCTTTCGGCCTTTCTGCCTGCGTCTGGTCGAGCAATCTATCGACTGCCCTGCAGGCGATCCGCCGTATCAAGGCCGGCCGTACCTGGATCAACGGCATGGGCGACGGCACGCCGCAAATGCCGATCGGCGGCTACAAGCAAAGCGGGATCGGCCGCGAGCTCGGTCGTCATGGTTTCGATGAATATTCGGAGCTGAAGAACGTCCACATCACGCTTGCGGATAGCCTGGCGCAATAATGCAAAAGCCGCCGGCCTGATGGTCGGCGGCTTATACAAGCTCGTATGAAAATCACTTTTGCCACGCGGCCGGATTCAACCTAGCGGCCTGCCGTCTTGCGCTGGCTGCTCTGATTATCCTGTGCGTCGGCCTCGTCATAGGTCCGCATCAAGCGCCCGGCTGCCTTCAGTTTTTCGATGAGATCACTGCCGTCGGCGGAAGCCTTGGTAGCTTCGAGCTGTTCGAACTCCCTGAGCGCCTGCGCCCAATGGCTCTCGCCCCGACCATGCGGCCGGCCTTCCTCTTCCCAGATGGCATATGCCCGCTGGTTGACCCAATCATCCCGATTACGATTCATTTCAAAACCCCAGCCTGCAAATATGTTCACGCAATGCCAATGGAAATAAAAGTGACAGCCCGGACTTTAGGAGTCGTTACTGCGGGATGTAATATTGCAGGATAAATTGCGTCGGAAAGAGTAGTATTTCAGTAGCTATAGTTAAAAGGGCGGAAACGTTTGTCCGCCCTTTTCCGTTCAAACAGCAATAGGCTCTTCAGCCGCTTCGCCGGCTTTGCCGACACCGCGTCCCATGAAAGTGAAAATGACGATTGCCGTCAGAACCGTGATGCCGGTTAGAAACCACAGAAGCAGGCCGAAAGCATCATTATAGGCATGGATGAGTTCCAGTTCGCCCATTCCGGAAAGAGCCTGGCCCGCACCGTCGAGATCGCCCGTCACCAGGCGCTGTGCCGCCACGATCGCTTCATGGCTTGTTCCAAGATAGGACTGCGTCAGCGCGGAGAGGACCGCACTCACGATGGCGAGCGCCACCCCTTCGCCAGCGACGCGGGTCGTGCTGAAGATTCCGGTTGCCATGCCGGCACGCTCCTTCGGCACGACACTGACGGCAAGCCCGTCCATGAGGCCCCAGGGCAGGCTGATGCCGATACCGATCGTCAGCAACGGCGCAACAAGCGCCACATGGTCCGAACCGACGGGAATATGGGCGAGCCAGAAGAGACCGGCAGCCGAGACGACGAGACCGGCGCTGCAGATCGTTGCCGCCGGCAACCACCGGGTCAGCAACCCGGCCGCGATCGGCAGGATGAGAAGCGGGCCGGAAAGCGCGATCATCATCTGTCCCCCAGCAACCGCACTCAAACGCTCGATACCGACGAAACGCACCGGCAGCAGGATCAGCAGGACAACGAATGCATAGGCTGGAGCAGCCGCCAGCAGTTGCACGCCGACGAAACGGGGATACCGGAAAAGCGTTAGATCGAGCATAGGCCGCTTTACGAGGTGCTCGATGAAACAGAAGAGAGCCATCAGCAGCGCCGAGCCCAGAAGGAGCCCAAGCGTAAAGGCATCGCCCCAGCCGCTCTCCGGCGCCCGCAGCACGCCATAAGTAAAGAGCGACAGAGCGAGCGTGAAGCTGATTGCGCCCGGCCAATCGAGCCCCCTTGCCTCGGGATCGCGGGTTTCCGTCAGGAATACCGCACCGAATATGAAAGCGATGATGGCGAGGCCAACAACGAGTGCGAAGATCGCCCGCCAACCGAAGGCTTCGATCATCATGCCCGACGCCATCGGTCCGAAGGCCAGGCCAATACCGAAACTCGCGCCGACGAGACTAAAGGCACGCATGCGTTCCTTTCCGTCGAACTCTTGCGCCAGCGATGCCATCCCGCCGGAGAAGGCCGCGGCCGAGCCGAAACCCTGAAGCGCGCGAAGGCTGTCGAACCAGACGATATCCGGCGAAAAGGCTAGTCCGCCGGAAAACAGGATGAAGGCGGCAAGGCCGCACAGGAAGATGCGTTTGCGGCCATAGCTGTCCGCGAGCGCACCGGCGGCCATAAGCGTGCTGCCAAAGGTAAGCATGAAGGCGTTGGTGACCCAGTTGTGGGCAATGGGGCTGCCGCCGAGTTCGGCACTGATTGCCGGCAGGGCCACGGCGGGACCTGTAAAGGTAAGAGGCATAGCCGCCGCTGCGGAGCAGACGGCGATCAAGACGAAGATTTTCTCCGCGATACTTGCAGGTTTAGACTTGTGGGGAACGGTCATCAGATATCCGCTGGTTCGAGGGTGGGACGCGCTTGGGAGGGGCACGGGCGGCGCTGAAACGCCTGGACTTCGAATGCGGAAAGCAGCATAAATTGAGGATAATGCTTCGATAATCTATGGTTTGTTCCGCATATAAAGGAAGAAACCGCTCGAATGGATCTGTATATGGACCAGCCTCTGGGTGGCCTCACGGCATTCGTCAGAACGGCGGATCTTGGAAGTTTCGTCGCCGCCGGCCGTGCTCTCGGCCTTTCCGCCTCCGCTGTCGGCAAGGCCGTAACCGCGCTTGAACAACAGCTCGGCGTCCGCCTGTTCCAGCGCTCGACGCGGAGCTTGCGACTGACGGAAGAGGGTCGCCTGTTCCATGAGCGCTGCCGGCGCATCCTTGATGACCTGGAAGATGCCCAAGCCTCGCTCGCTCAGGCGGTTGCGACCCCTCGAGGACGGTTGCGCGTGAGCGTACCGCTGGTCAGCTACCATCTGATCCTGCCGATCCTGCCGGAATTCGTGAACCTCTACCCGGAGGTCGAACTCGATCTCGACTTCAACGACCGGATTGTCGATCTGATCGAAGAGGGTGTCGATGTCACCATCCGCAGCGGAACCTTGCCGGATTCGCGGCTGATGTCGCGTGCACTTCGCCCGTTCCAGCTCCTGCTATGCGCGGCTCCCGCCTATCTTGAAAAACACGGCACTCCAGATTGCCCACGTGACCTGGAAGGTCACTTAAGCGTCCGCTTCCGATTTCCGAATTCCGGAAAACTGCAGCCCTGGCCGCTCAGCCTCACCGCCGACCATCCGGAAATCAGAACCCGCACGGTGCTGACCTGCAACAACATGGAAGCCCTTCGCGGCGCCACAATCAGCGGCATGGGCATCGGTTGCATGCCGGATTTCCTCGCCCGCGATCCGCTTGCAGATGGCAGGCTGCGCACGGTGCTCGATGCCCATATCGATGCCCCCGCCCAGTTCCATCTGCTCTGGCCATCCAACCGGCACCTTTCGCCCAAGGTCCGCGTGCTTGTCGATTTCCTCAGCGAAAAGCTCTTTTCCAATCATTGCGAGAGCCTCCCTCTTACACGCCACGCTTGATAAAATGATTTATGTCCTGAATGCCCATACATACCTAGGGATTCATCCGCCGGATAAAATTTCAACTAAAAACTGAAACCTGGACTTGAAAGCACAAAAGCAGTGCTTTATGTTTAAAAGCATGGCCCAAACCGCTCACACATCGATTTTGCACTATGACCTTTCGCCTGACCCTGAGGCAAAACAGGCTCTGGACGAGACCTTTGCCGCCTACGCAAAAATGCTCGCCATGCTCGACGAGATGCTGACGGAAGAAGACGGAGCCAATCTCGTTACGCTTCACGAACTGGCTTATGAGACCGTTCGGGAGAAGACCGGTCTGCCGGCCAGGCTGGTCACCCTCGGTCTGCGCGACTTCGCGTCCAATCGCAACCATCCGATATCACCGGCAAAACTGCCTCTGGATGAAAAACTGTTCTCGATAAAGGGACCAGCAACGCTGTCACTTGCGACCGTTCGTGGCCGAATGATCGTTCCTTACGACGTCGCGGGCTATTCGAACGGGTCAATCAACATCTTTGCGGCTCAACTCGTTGCCAACAACGGTGCCTTTCAGATCGATATCGGCGTCACTCCGCATGCAAACCGAAGGGAGATCAATATCATGACAAGTGAAGGGATATTGTCGCGCGTAGGTCGCCTTATCGCCGGACTTGCGAATGCTGCCGTCGACAAGGCCGAAGGAGCAAACAAAATCGCGGTCGTCGAACAGGCGCTTCGTGACATCGATTCTGCTGCCGACGAGGCCCGTGTGGACCTCGGCAAATCACGGGCGGAAGAATACCGCATCCAGACCCGACGCAGCGAGATCGAAGCTGATCGGCGCGCCCTCGATGACAAGATCCGCACAGCCATGTCGGCCAATCGAGATGACCTTGCGAAGGCGGGCGTGGCAAGACAGATCGATCTGGAGGCGCAGCTTGCGGCACTCGACAATGCCCTATCGGCCGCCAGAACACAGCTGGATGAGGGCCAGCAAGCGCTTCAGGCAATCCTGGCGACACGCCGTGAGGCAGAAGAAAAGCTGGCCGCTTTGAAGCGTAGTCTTCAGCATCTGCATGAGGCTTCCGACACTGCAGCCGGCCGAAACCGGCCGACTGACGGGGCAGCCCGCGCGGCCGCGGCCGTCTCACGCCTCACGGGAGTTCCGTCAGAGGATAAGGCTGCAAGCGCAGAACTGGATGAACTTGACCGTCTGCATCGGGAACAGGCTATCGAAGCCCGGCTCGCGCAGCTCAAGGCCGGTCAGAATTAAGCGCCGATGGATCTTTTCCTCGACCCTCACTCCACCCCCTTTGCGGTTGCGGCAATCATACTGGCTGCACTAACCTTTCTGGAAATGTGCTGCCTTTTGATTGGGTTTTCGCTCAGCGAGCTGATCGGAAAGGCATTACCCGACGATCACGGCAGCGGCGTGTCGGGGCTTCTGTCATGGCTCAACTATGGTGGAGTTCCGGTTCTGGTGCTGCTGATGCTGTTTCTCGGCATGTTTGCCATAAACGGTTTTGTTTTCCAGGCGATTGCCCGAACCCTTTGGTTGCCTTTGCCGACACTCGTGGCCGCGGTGCCTGCTTTTCTTGTTGCGATCCCTGAAGTCCGATCCCTGACCAGGATCGTCGGGCGGCTCGTACCACGTGATGAGACCTATGCCGTTGACCTCGCCGAATTCATTGGAAGGACTGGCGAAGTGACAGTCGGCCCGTTGGATCAAGGGCTGCCCGGCTGTGTTCGCATTAAGGACCGGCACAGCAATTGGCATACGTTCAGGGCTAGAGCCGCGCCGAACGAACGACCCATGGCGATCGGCGCCCAGGTCCTCATTGTCGACCATAAATCCAATGTTTTCATAGCCATCACTCCGCCGTCAAACATGCTGAAGGCGCCAGATACATATACCGGGGAATCACCATGATATTCGATCTGCTATTGCCGGCCATTATCGGCCTTGTGCTGATCCTGGGCATCGGCCTGGTTTTCGCAACACTCTACACTCGATCCAGCCGGGACGAGGCCTATGTTCGCACCGGTCTCGGCGGCCAGAAGGTTGTCCTTGATGGCGGCTCGGTCGTCCTTCCGATCTTTCAATCGATAGCGCGCGTCAATCTCAAGACGCTGCGGCTTGAGGTACGGCGCGGCGAAGGTGACGCACTCATTACCAAGGACCGTATGCGGGTCGATATTGGTGCGGAATTCTACGTGCGCGTCAAACCCGACGCCTCATCGATCGCGCTCGCTGCGCAGACCCTCGGCAATCGCACCAACGATGCGGAACAGCTTCGGATTTTGATCGAGGCGAAATTCGTGGACGGTCTTCGCTCTGTCGCCGCCACCATGAACCTCGATGCGCTGCAGGAACAGCGCATGGATTTCGTCAAGGCCGTGCAGGAGGCTGTCGGCGCTGACCTGCAATCGAACGGCCTCGAGCTTGAATCGGTCTCCCTGACCCGCCTTGACCAGACCGACATCAAGCATTTCAATGCCAACAACTTCTTCGATGCGCAGGGCCTCGCAACGCTGACCCGCATCACCGAAAGCCGCAAGAAGGAACGCAACGAGATCGTCCGCGACACGGAAGTCGCCATCGCCCAGAAAGATCTCGAAGCGCGCCAGCAGTCACTGGCAATCGAGCGCACCAAGCGCGAAGCCGAGCTCAACCAGGAGCGTGACATCGCCAATAAGTCGGCCGCAACGCGCGCAGAAACCGCCCAGCAGGAGCAGGCTGCCAAGCGCGCGGAAGAAGAGGCCCGCATCACCACCGAGCAGGCGATTGCCGAGCGTGAGGCCCTCGCCAAGCAGGTCCGCGAAAGCGCGAATATCGACGCATCCCGCGCCGTGCAACAGCGCGATACCGAAGCCCGCCGCGACCTGCAGATCGTTTCACAGGAAAGCGCCATTGCCGTCGCCACCAAGAGCCGCGAGGAGTCCGAAGCCAAGGCTAAGGCGGAACAGGCAAGGGCCCTGGCTATCGCAGCGGAGGAAAAGGTTTCGACCGCAAAGGCCGTCGAAATTGCCGAACGCGAACGTCAGATCGCCGTCATCGACGCCCGCAAGAAGGCGGAAACCGAAGCGACGGCCGTGACCGTCGGTGCCGAAGCTGAAAAACAGGCCGCCGTCGACCAGGCGGACGCCATCAAGACGCTCGCGGTGGCAGAGGCAGACGCCGCGGTCATCAAAGCGAAGGGCGTTCTGGAGACCGGCAAGGCGGCGGCCGAAAGCGAAGCCCTGCTGAACGAAGCACGCAACCGGTTGAGTGCGGCGATCATCGACTACGAAATCCTACGCGAGCGTATCCGTATCATCCCGCAGGCGCTGGCTGAGGCGGTGAAGCCGATCGAGAAGATTTCCGATATCCGTATTTTCGACACCGGCGGCATGCTGGGACGCGGCGGCGACGCCCGAAGCGGAAGCATAGGGCTCGGTGACGGACTTGCGGGCCAATTGCTGAATTATCAGGCCAACAAGCCCGTCCTCGACCAGCTTCTGAAAGAAGCGGGCTTTGCTGGAGACAACGCGGTTTCTTCGCTGCTCGGAAACCTCCAACCGAATTCGGCTGCCCGGCAGGAACCCGCTGACCTCGATGTTGATCTAAAAATCGACGACCTATATCCGCCGAGATAAACTTAATATCCAAAACCCAAAAGGGCGGGTTACCCCGCCCTTTCTTTGTACAGGCCACATCTGCGCATATCCGGACTACCGGCGCTTCTTCCGCCAAGGCGCGTTTTTCTGCCAGTCGCCCGCCATGATGTTTCCGTAAGGAATTACCTCGTCGACCACCTCGGCAAGACCGTACTGTTCGATCTGCGCCCGGACATTGGCAGCCGATTTGTAGGCACCTGGCAATTCGGAAATATCCGCGAAGCCGGAGAAGAAACGCGCGTCGATCCCAGCCGCTTCCTTCGCCAGAATATCGGCGATGTTGTTCGGGCTGAGCCCGCGGGAGTCGGCACCGTATTCTTCTGCAAGACGCCGCAGATGGGCGCTGCGCGAGAAGTTGCGGCCGGCACCGTGCGGTGAGAAGCCCAAGCCATGCGCGGCATTCGAACCGCGAACGATGAGGATCGGTTCCGCCATGTTGAGCGGAATGATCGTCAGATCCGTTGCATCTGCCGCCCATTTGTCGAACGCCGGGGTCGCACCTTTCCCGTGATAAAAGAGGCCATCGGACTTCCTGAAAACGAAGTTGTGCTCGTTCCAGAAGCGATCAGCGACCTTGGCGGAGAGATTTTCCGCCGCCATATCATGGATGACATAGTGGTTCTCCTTCGTCCACTGACGCACCGTCTGAAGTGCCGCCCAGTAGAGTTCTGCCTCCTCGGTATCGCTGGGAATCCAGGCATTATCGCGCAGCGTTTCCGGCGAGATCTGTTCGCGGAAGCGGTTTGCAACCTTCATCCCACGATCATAGAGACGCGCACCCGGGGCCCGTGAACCGTGATGGGTCACGAGAGCCGTCTCGCCGGTCGATTTCATCGTTCCGACATAGGCAAAGTGGTTTCCGTCACCCTGCGTCCCGAAGTGTTCAATTCCCGCGCTGAACGCACCATCCTTCAAATACGGATTCTGCTGAAAAGCAGAAAGCGTGGCTTCAGACGGTTTGATCTGCGCACCGCGTGGACGGCCACCCGGACCGAAATGCGTCACGGCATGAACGGCATCCAGCAGCGATTTCGGATCGACGCTCGGAAAGATAGAGATCGCCATCGAGCAGCATATATCCGCAGAGTGCATGCCCGGATGGATTCCTTCCGATGCGACGACACCGCCGACCGGAATGGTTCCAACAGGCCCGGCCGGGCAGGCATCCGGCATGATTGCTGCCGCACGGATGACGGGCGTGCGGACAAGCTCGCGCATCGTCGCATTCACCTTCTCGACATTGTCTTGCTCGAAAGAGTTTTCAGCGCGGATGTTCGAATAGATCTCGATGTCGCCAGACGTGCGCAGCGCGAGCGTCGGCCCCGGCTGGAATGTCCGCGCAGCCGCCATCGCCTCATCCATCGAACCATTTTCGCTCACAACCTTATTGGCAGCATCGAGCGCCGGGCGAAACCACTTGCCCTGCAGCATGCCTGCGTCGATCAGATCCTGTCCGCTTACGACTTTAACCATTGTCTTTTCTGCTTCTGCAGTCCTTCTATTCGTTCGTTTTTCCACACCACCCAGGCGACGATCTTTTCGCATCAGACTTTTGCCAAAGGCGTGTCACGCAAATTTTGTGACGCCGGATACGATTCAAGTGGTGTGCCAATTGGACGCCCAAAGCACAGAAACAGCAGAAATTTATTGCTATCCAATTGTTTTAAAACGGATAAAAAATTCGAAAAGAACTTTCAGCCTAAAATTGCGATTTCATTCGAGTTTTCATATCGTATCTTAAAATATAAACTTTATAAAATTGGATAACCCATGAAACGTCGAGTTGCCATCAGCATCCTTGGGACGACGCTTGATCTCGGCCGCCACGAAGAGCGCTGGAACCGATGGCGGCCGAACGTTGGTCTGTGCCGGCAGCCCGGAATGTTCATCGATCGCCTTGAGCTCATTCACGACAACCATTCGGAATGGCTGGCAAAAGGGATTATTGCGGATATCGAAACCGTCTCACCGGCAACCGAAGTCCGCCAGAACATCATCAATCTCAAGGATCCCTGGGATTTCTCCGAGGTCTATACGAGCCTACGAGACTTTGCCCGCAACTATAATTTCGATCCGGAGAGCGAGGACTACCTCGTCAATATCACTACCGGCACGCATGTCGCCCAGATCTGCTGGTTTCTGCTGACTGAGGCGCGGATCATTCCCGGCCGCCTTTTACAGCTCTCGCCGCCGCGCGGCCGCGAACCGGATCGGGACTTTGCAGGCACGCACGCCATTATCGATCTTGATCTCTCACGATACGATGAAATCGCTAAGCGCTTTGCCTCGGAAAGGGACGATGCCGCATCCTTCCTGAAATCCGGCATTTCTACGCGTAATGTCGCCTTCAACCGGATGATCGATGAAATCGAACGCGTCGTCATCCGCTCGAGCGCACCTGTGCTGCTCACAGGGCCGACAGGCGCCGGCAAATCGCAGCTTGCCAAGCGGATTTACGAACTGAAAAAGGCCCAGCGCAAGGTAACCGGACCTTTCGTTGAGGTGAACTGTGCAACGTTACGCGGCGACCAGGCCATGTCCACCCTCTTCGGCCACGTCAAAGGCGCCTTTACCGGTGCCGCCGGCGAACGACCGGGTCTCCTGAAATCCGCCGACAAGGGCGTTCTCTTTCTGGACGAGATCGGTGAATTGGGTGCAGATGAACAGGCCATGTGCCTGCGTGCCATCGAGGAAAAGCGCTTCCTGCCGGTTGGCTCGGACCGAGAAGTGTCCGCCGACTTCCAGCTCCTCGCCGGAACGAACAGGGATCTGCGCGAAGCCGTGCAGAAGGGGCAGTTTCGCGAAGATCTCCTTGCGCGATTGAACCTCTGGACATTCGGGCTTCCTGCCCTGCGCGAGCGTCGGGAAGACATAGAGCCCAACCTCGAATTCGAGCTGCGGCGTTTTCTAGAATTAGAAGGTCAGAACATCACCTTCAACAAGGAGGCTCGCCAGCGCTACCTTTCCTTCGCAAACAGCCCAGAGGCTCTCTGGAGCGCCAACTTCCGCGATCTTTCCGCCTCGATCACCCGCATGGCGACGCTTGCCCCACAAGGACGGATCACCGTGGAAGCGGTCGAGGACGAAATTCGCCGACTGAAAGCCTCATGGAGGAATTCGGCCCAGAGCCTGTCGAATGACGATATTCTCATCGAGATCCTCGGCCGAGACGCGGTCGCCGGGCTCGACCTCTTCGATTCGGCCCAGCTTTCAGCCGTCGTCCGCATATGCCGGGAACATGCTAATATCAGCGCCGCAGGCCGAGCCCTGTTCGCAAGCTCACGCCTTGAGAAAAAGAGCAGTAATGACGCAGATCGCCTGTCGAAATATCTGGCGCGCTTCGGATTGAGATTTGAAGACGTCCGCACGGCGCGTTGAATGCCGGGACCTTGGGCAGGCTTTCGGTGTGATCGGATCGCCGGATTTTGTAATGGCGGAGAGGGTGGGATTTGAACCCACGATACCCTTGCAGGTATGCCGCATTTCGAGTGCGGTGCATTCGACCACTCTGCCACCTCTCCGCATATTTGGTCGGCGCTTGTTCGGCGCGGGCGTTCTCATAACGAGCAAATGACAGGCTGGCAAGCCGAAATCTCAAGCTTTTCCATCCTTTTGCCTTGACACCTTTCTGTCACTCGCGTATCCCGCATCCGCAATAGGAGCGGAGTAATCCGCCCCTTGCCCGCCTCGCGCTCGCGCGGGGTTTCACCGGCAGACCAGAGTTCCGGGCTAGTTCCCTGAAATCCCTGCTTAACTTCGACTGATAAGAAGACAGCCACCTGCGCTTTGCGGGGAGAGCTGGATCGAACATGAAAGGATAAAATAATGTTCGCAGTCATCAAGACCGGCGGTAAGCAGTACCGTGTGGCAGCCAATGACGTGCTGACCATCGAGAAGCTTGAAGCCTCCGCTGGCGACTCCATTGAATTCACCGAAGTCCTCGTGATCGGCGAAGGTGCCGACGCAGCGATCGGTGCGCCCTTCGTAGCCGGCGCCTCCGTCAAGGCGGAAGTCGTCGACCAGACCCGCGGCAAGAAGGTCATCGCCTTCAAGAAGCGTCGTCGTCAGAATTCGAAGCGTTCGCGCGGCCATCGCCAGCATCACACGGTTGTCCGTATCACGGACATCGTGGCCGCCAAGTAAGATCAACGGGTTTCAGGTTTAAAGGAGAACTCCAATGGCACATAAAAAAGCTGGCGGTTCCTCGCGTAACGGTCGCGATTCCGATTCCAAGCGCCTCGGCGTGAAGAAGTTCGGCGGCGAAAATGTCGTAGCAGGCAACATCATCGTTCGCCAGCGCGGTACGCAGTGGCATCCGGGCGCCAATGTCGGCCTCGGCAAGGATCATACTATTTTTGCGCTTACGGCAGGCAATGTGGACTACCGAACGAAGGCCAATGGTCGCGTGTACGTGTCTGTAATGCCGAAAGCGGAAGCAGCGGAATAAGCCGGTAGCGCTCTAAAACAGCCGGCGTCTCATCGACCCGGCTGACCGTACCAGGTTCAGTCCAGAAAACAGGGGAGATGGGGCGCCATCTCCCCTTTTTCTTTGTCCAAACAGGAGGACTGAACATGCAAGGCGAATTGATAAGGGTTGACCAATCACGGTCATCCCGGGAAGACCAGAGGTCTTCCATGGAACGGCTGAGGCCGGAGCGGTTAAGGACCGATTGCCCTGTCTTGTTATCGGAAAGGCTCGTCATGCGCGCGCCCCACGAGGAAGACATTGACGCCCTTGCCCATCTCGCCAACAACGCCAAAGTCGCCACCATGGTATCGCGTATGCCGCACCCATATACCGCCAATGATGCCGCCGACTTTGTTTGGCGTACGCGAAATGGCGAGATTGGCAAGTGCGTCTATGCCATCACCAAAGCCGAAAACGGTGCCTTCATGGGGTGCTGCGGGGTAGAGCCGCATACCGACGAGAAGACCGTCGAGATCGGCTACTGGCTGGGCGAACCCTATTGGAACCAGGGTTATATGACCGAGGCATGCCATGCCCTCGTCGACATGGTGTTCAGGACGCGGCAGCAGGTCGAGCAGATCGATGCCCGCTGCCGGGTCATGAACGTCGCTTCGCGCCGCGTCATCCAGAAGTGCGGCTTCCAGTTCCAGGGGTCCGGCCTTGCCGCATCGCTGGCGCTCGGCAGCAACGTGCCGGTCGAATGGTACCGGCTCGACCGCAAGACCTGGATGTCGCTGAGAAGCTGGGGGGCAATCTCATGAGTTCGGTTACCCTTCAGCGGCCCAAGAGCAAGCCCATGATGCCCGGCCCTGCGCCGGTCATCACCACGGCAAGGCTGACGCTTCGCCCGCACAGGCTGAGTGACGCTCCGGCGATCGCGGAATCGCTTTCCGATTTCGCGGTCACCCGCATGCTGGCCCGCGTTCCCGCCCCCTACGACCGGCAGGATGCGTTGGACTGGCTGATCCCGGTTACGTCAGGCGTAATGCCTGATTGGAGTTTGGCGATCACCGGCAGTGATGATGTTCATATCGGCAATGTGTCGATCGAACTTCGTCACGGCCGCTGGCACCTCGGTTATTGGCTGAACCGCTACTACTGGCAGCGCGGCTATATGAGCGAGGCGGCGGAAGCCGTGCTGGAACGTTTCTCGCGGCGCATGCCTGACGTCCCCGTTCATTCGGGCGTCTTTGCCGACAATCCTGCTTCCCTCCGGCTGCAGGAAAAACTCGGTTTCCGGATGACCGGCTGCAGCGAAATCTACTCTTTCGCCCGCAACACCATGGTCGCCCATATCGAAACCGTGCTGCAGCCTGGCGCTCTGCAGCAGAAAAAGGTCGCCTGATATAGGAAGGACGCCGCTATGATGTCTGTCGCGCAAAAGTGTGCAGTGGTTTTGCGGTAACGGCATGCACGAAACAAAGACCTTAAGGCGAGGTGAGCGATCTGAAAGATCCCGGCACGCTTTAAGGGCGGCGTCCTTTCAATCGCCGATCTCGACCCGGAGGGGAAAATGATCGGAACCTGGCGAATCCGTATCGATGACAGCGGATTTCAACCGGTCCTTGAGACCGCAACTGACGAAACAGTAATCGATATGCATCCGCTTGCCGTGATCTTCCGGATCCATCCAGCTGTAGCTTCCGGGCGTATAGGCTCCAAGCGCCGCAAAGGCGTCGATCGGCGTGCCGATCCGCGCCGTACGGCCGTAAAATCCGTCGACGGATCCGGCGAAGGCGCAGTATTCCGGCGATTCCGGCTCCATGTTGAAATCGCCCATGATGACGTAATCCTCCGGCAGCGGCAGCTCCGGAAGCCCGAATTCGCTGCCCCCGCTCAGCGATGCGCCCTCCTGAACAAAGGCATTGATGCGCTCGCCAAAATGCCGGAGCTGCGCAATGCGTTCGTCGATAGAGACATGATCGAGATGGACGGAATAGACGCGGACAGCGCCGCCGGGGGTCGCAATAACGGTTTCCGTAGCAGCACGCTGCAGGTTTATCTTGTCGATCGTACGGCTGCGCGGCAGAAGCAGCGTGCGCGTCGACAGAATAGGCCAGCGCGACAGGACCATATTGCCGAACTGAAAACGGGTATCGCGTGGCAGCGAAATCCGGCCCTTCGGCGCCTCGACATGCATGTCGCAGGCCGGTCCATAGACCCAGAAATGGTCGGGAAACAGAGCCGCGATAATATCCGGCATATTGGCATAATCGTTCCGAACGAAGCCTCTCGTCACCTCCTGGAGCGCGATGACATCAGCACCTTCGAGGCTTCCGGCGATACGTTCCGGATCGTATCTGCCGTCGAGACCGAAGCCATACTGTATGTTATAGCTCGCAAAAATCACGATATTCTTTGACCTCCGCCTGAACCGCCTATATCGAATGGGCCAAGAGGGGTCGCCCAAACGCACTGAGTACTGGAAGTAAAATGAAATTTCTCGATGAAGCAAAGGTCTATATCCGGTCGGGTGATGGTGGCGCGGGCAGCGTCTCCTTCCGCCGTGAGAAATTCATCGAGTTCGGCGGGCCCGACGGAGGTGACGGCGGGCGCGGCGGCGATGTCTGGGTCGAGGCCGTCAATGGCCTCAATACGCTGATCGATTTTCGTTACCAGCAGCACTTCAAGGCCAAGGTCGGCATGCACGGCATGGGCAAGAACCGTACCGGCGCCAATGGCGACGACGTGACGCTCAAGGTTCCCGTCGGCACGCAGATCCTCGAGGAGGATCAGGAAAGCCTCATCTGTGACCTGACCGAGGAAGGCCAGCGCTTCTGCCTCGCAAAAGGCGGCAATGGCGGCTTCGGCAACGCCCACTTCAAATCCTCGGTCAACCAGGCGCCGGACTGGGCCAATCCCGGCCTCGAGGGCGAAGAAAAAACCATTTGGCTGCACCTGAAGCTGATCGCGGATGCCGGCCTCGTCGGCCTGCCGAATGCCGGCAAGTCCACCTTCCTCGCTTCCGTGACCCGCGCCCGGCCGAAGATCGCCAATTACCCCTTCACCACGCTGCACCCCAACCTCGGTGTCGCGACCATCGACGAGCGGGAATTCATCCTTGCCGATATTCCCGGTCTTATCGAAGGTGCGCATGAGGGCGTGGGCATCGGCGACCGTTTCCTTGGCCATGTCGAGCGCACGCGCGTACTGCTGCATCTCGTCTCTGCCCAGGAGGAAAAGGTCGGCAAGGCCTACAAGACGGTCAAGCACGAGCTCGAAGCCTATGGCAACGACCTTACCGACAAACCGGAAATCGTTGCGCTATCCCAGATCGACGTCCTCGACGACGCGACGCTGAAGAAGAAGGCCAAGGAACTTGCAAAGGCCTGCGGCAAGACGCCGTTCCTGATTTCGGCCGTTACCGGCAAGGGAATGACGGAAGTGCTGCGCGCGCTGCGCGACATCATCGTCGAAGCCAATATCGAGGAAAAGCCGGCCAAGACCCCCAAGCTGCGCCATCGCGACATGATCCTCAGCGACGAGGACGAGAGCGATGAGTAGCCGCAAACCGCTGGATCGCTATCGCCGCGTCGTCATCAAGATCGGCTCGGCGCTCTTGGTTGATCGCAAGACCGGTCTGAAGAAAACCTGGCTCGATGCCATGTGCGCCGATATTGCGGCGCTGAAGTCCAAAGGCGTCGATATCCTCGTGGTATCGTCAGGCGCTATCGCGCTCGGCCGCTCTGTGCTCGATCTTCCCTCGGGCGCCCTGAAGCTGGAGGAAAGCCAGGCGGCAGCGGCGGTCGGCCAGATTGCGCTGGCACGTGCCTGGTCGGAAAGCCTTTCACGCGACGACACCGTCGCCGGCCAGATCCTGCTGACGCTCGGCGATACCGAAGAGCGCCGCCGTTACCTCAACGCCCGCGCCACCATCAATCAGCTTCTGAAGATCGGCGCCGTGCCGATCATCAATGAGAACGACACGGTCGCGACGAGCGAGATCCGCTATGGCGACAACGACCGCCTCGCTGCCCGCGTCGCTACCATGACCGGCGCTGACCTGCTGATCCTTCTCTCCGATATCGACGGTCTCTACACAGCTCCGCCGCATCTCGATCCGAATGCGCAATTCCTTGAGACCATTGCGGAAATCACGCCCGAGATCGAGGCCATGGCCGGTGGTGCGGCCTCGGAGCTATCACGCGGCGGCATGCGCACCAAGATCGATGCCGGCAAGATCGCGACAACTTCGGGCTGTGCGATGATCATTGCGTCCGGCAAGACGGAAAGTCCGCTGTCGGCAATCGAAAACGGTGCGCGCTCCTCCTGGTTTGCACCTTCGGGCACGCCCGTCACCGCCCGCAAGACCTGGATCGCCGGCCAGCTTCAGCCGGCCGGCATGCTGCAGCTCGATGAGGGTGCCGTCACGGCCCTCGGCGCCGGCAAGAGCCTGTTGCCCGCTGGCGTGCGCAGCATCTCCGGCAATTTCGCCCGCGGCGATACAGTTGCGATCATCGCTCCCTCCGGACGCGAGATTGCCCGCGGGCTCGTCAGCTACGATGCAGAGGAAGCCCGCCAGATCGCCGGCCGCAAATCGGCTGAGATCGAGGCAATCCTCGGTTATCCCGGCCGCGCCGCCATGGTCCATCGCGACGATATGGTCATGACGGCGCAGATCGGCTCGAAATCGGAAAGGCAGAAGAAGGACGCAAGCTATGCTTGATACTGTTGCGCTAAGCCCTGACATTGACGTGCTGATGAACGACATCGGCCGCAAGGCCAAGGCCGCCGCGCGACCATTGGGCTTTGCTTCCACCAATGCCAAGAACAAGGCTCTGAACGCGATGGCGGATGCCATCCTTGCGAACAAGGCCCGTATCCTTTCGGAAAATGCCAAGGATTTGAAGGATGTGGAGGGCACGGACATGCTCGTCTCCTTCATCGATCGCCTGACGCTGAACGACAAGCGCGTCACGGAAATGGCCGAGGGTATTCGCGCGATTGCCGCTCTTCCCGATCCTGTCGGGGAAGTCATCGCCGCCTGGAACCGGCCGAACGGCCTGAAGATCGAGCGTGTGCGAACACCGCTCGGCGTCATCGGCGTCATCTTTGAAAGCCGGCCGAACGTCACGGCCGATGCCGGTGCGCTCTGCCTGAAGGCCGGCAATGCGGTGATCCTGCGCTGCGGTTCGGATTCGCGCCGTTCCTCGGCTGCGATCCATGCCTGCATGGTCGAGGGCCTGAAGGAAGCCGGCTTGCCGGAATATGCGATCCAGCTCGTACCTGTCACCGATCGCGCCGCCGTCGGCGCCATGCTGCGCGGGCTTGATGGCACGATCGACGTCATCGTGCCGCGTGGCGGCAAGAGCCTCGTTGCCCGCGTGCAGAGCGAAGCGCGCGTGCCGGTTTTCGCCCATCTCGAAGGCCTCTGCCATATCTATGTCGATGCCTCCGCCGATCTCGAAATGGCGAAGGATATCATCGTCAATGCCAAGATGCGTCGCACCGGCGTCTGCGGTGCAGCCGAAACCCTGCTGGTTGACGGGGCCGTCGCTGGCACGCATCTGAAACCATTGATCGAGGTTCTGAGCCGGGCCGGGTGCGAGGTTCGCGCCTCGGCCGCCGTTATCGACGTCGTGCCGGGCCTGAAGCCTGCGACTGAAGAAGACTGGTCGACCGAATATCTGGATGCCATCATTTCCGTTGCTGTCGTCGACGGCATCTCCGGCGCGATCGGTCATATCCAGAAATATTCGTCGAACCATACTGAAGCCGTGCTTGCCGAAGACCCAGAAGTCGTCGAGCGCTTCTTCACCGAGATCGACTCGGCCATCCTGCTGCACAACGCCTCCACCCAATTCGCTGATGGCGGTGAATTCGGCATGGGTGCGGAGATCGGCATTGCCACTGGCAAGATGCATGCGCGCGGCCCTGTAGGCGTCGAGCAGCTTACTTCTTTCAAATACCGCGTTCGCGGCAACGGACAGACGCGGCCCTGACGTGACCACGGAGCATATAGGCCGGCAGTATCTGCGCATGCCGCATTGCGAACGCGGCATGATCGTCGGCCTATTCGGCGGCTCCTTCAATCCACCGCATGAAGGCCATGCCTTGGTCGCCGAAATCGCCATCCGCCGCCTGGGGCTGGACCAGCTCTGGTGGATGGTGACACCGGGCAATCCGCTCAAAAGCCGATATCATCTGGCACCGCTTGCGGAGCGTATAGCGCGCAGCAAGGCGATCGCCACCGACCCGCACATCAAGGTCACGGCCTTCGAACAGGCATTTGGCGTGAGCTACACGGCCAGTACGCTCGCCCGCGTGAAGGCGCGCAATCCGCATGTGCATTTCATATGGATCATGGGCGCTGACAGCATGGAAAATTTCCATCGCTGGCAGAAATGGCAGAATATCGCGCGCACCTTCCCGATCGCCGTCATCGACCGGCCAGGCTCGACGCTCTCCTACCTTTCCTCGAAAATGGCCAAGACCTTTGCCTTTGCGCGCATCGACGAAGATGACGCCCGTGTGCTCTGGAAGAAGCCGGCGCCCGCCTGGACCTTCATTCACGGTCCACGCTCCACCTTGAGCTCGACAGCCATCCGCAACGGCGACCAGCACAAGGCCGCGGAATAATCGGATTGTTTTGGAAGTTTCCAGAAATGAAAAGCCCGACGCGGGAGGAGGTGCGTCGGGCTTAAAACTTGATCGACAACTGGGAGGAGGAGTGTTGTCGATCCTATCGGACGGCTATGGGAGGAGGAGAAGCCGTCGGATGATTGTCTTTTAGCACATTTGTTCAGAAGGTGAATATATACAAGTGCATTGCAGCAATGCGTATCATGCAAGCCTCGTCGAGATACGACGACGACGGCTGCCATTTTAATCAGCAATAACAGATCGATTTAGGCTTTCCATTCTCTCAGCTTGTCATTTGCAAGGCTGAACTGCCACATTTACGCCTCAGCAATTTTTGGCTCGCCATGAGCCATGCATCTCACGAATGCGTGAGGGGCCGTGCGTGAAACCTACGCTTTTTTGCTGCCGATATATTTTATAAAACACAGCCCTAGCCAAACCTTACCTGCCGTTATATCCGTCAAGATATTTCGTTCTTGGGGAGAAAATCATGTACAATCGCCGCCGCTGGATGAAACTGGCAACCGCCGCAATCTCAGCGATCTGGCTTGGCGCAGCAGCGCTTTCCGCGCCCGCTGAAGCCGCCGAAAAGGTCACCGTTTTCGCAGCTGCAAGCTTGAAGGATGCGCTCGACGCAGCCAACGCCGCCTGGGCGAAGGAAAGCGGCAAGGAAGCCGTCGCCTCCTACGCCGCAAGCGGTGCGCTTGCCAAGCAGATCGAAAACGCCGCCCCGGCCGACGTCTTCATTTCCGCTGACCTCAACTGGATGGACTACGTCGCCGACAAGAAGTTGATCAAGGCCGACACACGCTCCAACCTGCTCGGCAACCGACTCGTCCTGGTCGCCGAAAACGGCAAGCAGAAGCCGGTCGAGATCAAATCGGGCTTCGATCTCGCCGGCCTGATCGGGGATGGCAAGCTCGCGATGGGCGAACCGAAGTCGGTTCCGGCCGGCAAGTATGGCCAGACAGCGCTCGACAAGCTCGGGGTCTGGAAATCCGTGGAAAGCAAGGTTGCCTATTCTGAAAGCGTGCGTGCTGCCCTCGCCCTCGTTTCCCGCGGCGAAGCGCCTTACGGCATCGTCTATCAGACCGATGCGGCCGCCGATAAGGGCGTTGCGATAGTCGGCACCTTCCCGGCTGATTCCCACCCGCCGATCATCTATCCGATCGCCCTGCTTGCCGAGAGCAAAAACCCGGATGCTGCAGCCTATCTCGAATTCCTGAAGTCGGACAAGGCTGCTCCCTTCTTCACTGCACAGGGCTTCACCATCCTGAAATAATTGCGCAATTGGCGCCTAGAGCTTAGCGTGAAGGCTCGCTTCGGCGGGCCTTCACTGTTTCGGAGAAGATGACGCTTGGATATGTTCGGTTTGAGCGATGAGGAATGGACAGCGATCCTGCTGAGCCTGCGTATATCCTCCGTCGCCACTGTGGCGAGCCTGCCGCTCGGCATCCTGGTCGCCCTGTTGCTCGCACGCGGTCGCTTTTGGGGAAAGTCCGTAGTGAACGGCATCGTCCACTTGCCGCTGATCCTGCCGCCGGTCGTTACCGGCTTTATCCTCCTCGTCCTTTTCGGACGCCGTGGCCCGATCGGCAGCCTGCTGGATCAATATCTCGGCATCGTACTGGCCTTCCGCTGGACCGGTGCGGCGCTCGCCTGCGGCGTCATGGGCTTCCCCCTGATGGTGCGCAGCATTCGTCTCTCCATCGAAGCCGTCGACCGGAAACTGGAGGAAGCTGCCGGGACGCTCGGCGCGAGCCCGGCCTGGGTTTTCCTGACCATCACGCTGCCGCTGATCATTCCCGGCGTCATCGTCGGCATGATCCTCTGCTTTGCCAAAGCGATGGGCGAGTTCGGCGCCACCATCACCTTCGTCTCCAACATCCCGGGCGAGACGCAGACACTGTCGACCGCCATCTACACCTTTACCCAAGTGCCGGGCGGTGATGCCGTCGCCATGCGGCTTACCCTTATTTCCATCGCCATCTCCATGCTGGCCCTTCTCGCTTCGGAATTTCTCGCCTATCTCGCCGGCCGGAGGATCGATCCGGAATGACACTCATCGTCGAAGCAAGACATCGCCTTGGTGCCTTCGGGCTTGATGCCGCCTTTACATCCGAACGCGGGGTGACCGCTCTCTTCGGCCGTTCCGGCTCCGGCAAGACCTCCGTGATCCGCATCATTGCCGGCCTCACTCGACCAACTGATGGCATGGTCCTGCTCGACGGCGAGGCGCTGACGGATACGGCAAAGGGCATCTTCATTCCCCAACATCGCCGTCGCTTCGGCTATGTCTTCCAGGAAGCACGCCTCTTTCCGCACTTGAGCGTCCGGTCGAACCTCTCTTATGGCCGGTGGTTCACGCCGAAATCCGCACATACTGAAAATTTCGATCGCGTCGTCGATCTGCTCGGCATCGGCCAGCTGCTCGACCGCAGCCCTTCAAAGCTTTCGGGAGGCGAGAAACAACGTGTCGCGATCGGTCGCGCGTTGCTTGCTTCGCCGCGCCTGCTGCTGATGGACGAGCCCCTGGCCGCATTGGATGAAGCCCGCAAGGGCGAGATCTTGCCCTATCTCGAGCGTCTGCGCGACGAGATGGATATTCCGATCGTCTATGTCAGCCATTCGATCGCCGAAGTCGCGCGCCTCGCAAATCAGGTCGTCGTCATGCGTGACGGCAAGGTGGAAGCGGCAGGTCCTGCGACAGAAGTCCTCAGCCGCTCCTCGCTGCTGCCGGAAGACCGAAGAGAGGCGGGCGCCGTGCTGGAAGGCACAGTCGAGAGCATCGATTTGACCAATCGAATTTCGGTGGTGCTGCTGAAGGCGGGCAGGCTCTATGTTCCAGGTGCCGCGCCGGCCGCGGGCAGAACCGTGCGCATCCGCATCCCCGCCCGAGACGTGATGCTGGCAATACAAAAGCCGGAAGGGTTAAGCGCTCTCAACATTCTGGAAGGGACCATCTCGCAGGTTTCACCGGCGGAGGATGGAACCGTCGAGATCCGCCTCGATTGCGCCGGCGATGCCGTGCTCTCGCGCATCACCGCACTGTCCTGCGAGCGCCTGGGGCTAAATCCGGGTATGCCCGCTTTCGCCGTTATCAAGACTGTCGCGCTGGAAGCCTGATCAACGCCGGTCGTCCGGCTGCGGATTGCGGTTATTTTCCAGCCAGGTGAGATCGTCGGCAAGACTGCTGCGCACGGTTTTTTCCATGTTGCGAAAGCGCGCCAGCAATTGGTCCCCGAATGGAGTCAATGCCGCACCGCCGCCCTTCTGGCCGCCGCGCTGTGATTCAACCACCTGAGCCTTGAACATGCGATTCATCTCGGCAACAAGCAGCCATGCGCGGCGATAGGACATGTCCATTGCGCGGCCGGCAGCGGAGATCGAACCTGTCTCGCGGATATGCTCGAGCAGCTCCATCTTGCCGCGGCCGAGGCGATCGTCATCGGGAAAGGTGATTCGCAGGACGGGCGTAAGGGAATTTTTGGCGGGTTCGGTCATATCGGTCGGAATTTGGAGACGTTATCGGCACTTTACGCCCGACCGCAGACGCTGTACATCGCAACTCCATTCGACCTGGGGTCGAAATCTCGATTTCGTGACGCCAAATGCGCCTTTTGGCCGTTCGCGCGCTGCGCCGCGTCTTGAAACGTTAATGGTTTGATGCCTATCTTAACCATGATCCGGTGACGCCGGATCTGTGTTGTGCATGGTTTGTCATTCCAGGAAAGGGAAAGCACTGACAACAGTACACGCCAAGGGAAAAACGCTTGCCGTTCTCCCGAAGGGTTCGGAACGTGGCGCCGATGCCGCCGCCCGTGCTCTGGAAGCCGTCCTCGTCAGCCTCGAGGACTCCAAAGCTGAAGATATCGTCACCATCAACATTGCCGGAAAATCGGCGCTGGGAGACTACATGGTAGTTGTCTCCGGCCGCTCGAACAGGCACGTCATGGCGATCGCCGATCATCTTCTGACTGATCTCAAGGACGAGGGTTTCGGTACAGCCCGCGTCGAGGGTCAGGAAGGCGGTGACTGGATCCTTATCGACACCGGTGACATCATCGTGCATGTGTTCCGTCCCGAAATTCGCGAGTTCTACAACATCGAAAAGATGTGGGCGGCTCCGGATATGGACGAGGAAACGCGGCACTGACAGGCAGCCCGGCATTCGCCCGGCGCCTGAGACGTGGTAACTGGCCGGGCCAGCTTTCGATCGCTGGCCGGTAAGTCCACATTGCGCTTCCAAAGCGCGGCATAGCAGGAGCGGATGAATGCGGATTGGTCTTTTTGCGGTGGGACGGCTGAAGTCCGGCCCCGAAAAGGATCTTGCGGCCCGTTATTTCGACCGTTTTGCCAAGGCCGGCCCTGCGGTTGGCCTGGAATTCTCTCGCATCGCCGAAGTGGCTGAAAGCCGCGCCTCCAATGCGGAGACCCGCAAGCGCGAGGAGGCGGCCATGCTGCAGAAGTCGCTCTCCGAAGGCAGCATCCTCATTCTGCTCGATGAACGCGGCAAGGCGCTGGACAGCGAAGCTTTCGCCAATCTCCTCGGCACCTATCGCGATCAGGGCAAACGCGACCTGACGATCGCGATCGGCGGCGCCGATGGCCTCGATCCTTCCCTCTACGACCGGGCCGACATGACCCTTTGCCTTGGCAAGATGACATGGCCTCATCAGATCGTCCGCACGCTGATTGCCGAACAGCTCTATCGGGCGGTGACCATCCTTTCCGGCCACCCCTACCATCGTGTGTGACGCGGCCAAAAACACTCACGCAGCCGTGTTTTGCGTGACGACCTCTTCTCCTTCAAACTTTCTGGCCAACGGCCCCAAATCAGCTTAGGTTCCGGGCGATTTGAACGAGCAAACCCCGACACGCATGACGAGAGCTGCCCCCAAGCGATCCCGCCTGTTTTTGCCGGCCGTTGCCGCAGGGCTCGGTGCGGCCGTCATTGCCATTTCGGGAAACCCCTTTTCCGTACAGGCGCAGGACGCGCCGGCTCCACCCGCAGCAGCCGAACAGACCGCCCCGGTCACGTCAGCCGAGCAACCGCCACCTGACCCCGCGGCCGAACTGGCGAAGAAGCGCGACGAGACGCGGGCCGAGCTCGACAAGCTGTCCAAGACGATCAACCTCTCCTCGGACAAGGTGAGCGAGCTTCAAAGCAGCATCGACAATCTGGAAAAGAGCACTGCAAGCATTCGCCAGGCACTGATCGATTCCGCCGCGCGCCGCAAAGGCCTGGAAGGCAAGATTCTCGACAGCGAAAAGAAGCTCGCTGACATCGGCGTCAAGGAAGACGGCATTCGCCGTTCGCTGCACGAGCGCCGCGGCGTTTTGGCCGAGGTCCTTGCCGCCTTGCAGCGTATGGGCCGCAACCCGCCGCCCGCCCTTCTCGTCACACCCGATGATGCTCTTGCCTCGGTCCGCAGCGCTATTCTGCTCGGCGCCGTCGTTCCGGGCATCCGCAAGGAAACCGAAAAGCTGGCGGCCGATCTTGCCAATCTTTCAGCATTGCAGACGGCAAGCGCCAAGGAGAAGGAAGATCTGACCATCACCATGGCAAACAGCCTGGAGGAGGAGCGGCGCATGGACTTGCTGCTTGCCGAAAACGACAAGCTGAGCCGCACCAATACCGCCGAACTGGAAGCCGAGAAGCAGCGCTCCCAGGAACTGGCAAGCAAGGCGACGACGCTCGAAAGCCTCGTTGCCTCGATGGAAACGGAGATCGCCTCCGTGCGCGACGCCGCCGCTGCCGCCCGGCAGGCAGAGGAAAACCGCAAGCTCCTGACCGACGAGCAGCGCGCCCAGGCAAAGGCCCTGGCCGACAGCGGAGTGCCCGATAAAAACCGCATTGCGCCCGCATATCCCTTCGGAGAATTGAAGGCGAAGCTGGAGTTGCCTGTGGCGGGCGATATTCTGCGCCAGTTCGGAGATGCCGATGGCACCGGACACGAGGCCATGGGAATGACTGTTGCGACCAATCCGGAAACGGTGGTGACTGCGCCTGCTGACGGGCTGGTGGTTTTTGCCGGCGCTTTCCGCAGCTATGGCCAGATGATCATCCTCGACGCTGGCGACGGATACCACCTGGTTATCTCAGGCATGGATACGATCAGCACTCGTCAGGGAAAATTCGTTTTCTCCGGCGAACCGCTGGCCGTGATGGGTGCTAAAAGAGTGGCAAGCGCAACCGCATTGGCGCTGGAAACAGATCGGCCAACGCTTTACATTGAGTTTCGAAAGGACGGTAAACCGGTCGATTCCCGACCGTGGTGGACCGCCAAAGACACTGGAAAGGCACGCAATGATTCGTAGGGCTTCTCTTGTTCTGGTCGGCGCACTGATGGGCGCGACCGCGATGAGCGTCATTTACTCCGCAGGCGTGCCTGCAGAGGCGGCGGGAGCATCGACCTATAAGGAGCTTTCGGTATTCGGTGACGTCTTCGAACGCGTGCGTGCGCAATATGTAACGCCGCCGGCCGAGGACAAGCTGATCGAGAGCGCCATCAATGGCATGCTGTCCTCGCTCGATCCGCATTCCAGCTACATGAATGCGAAGGACGCCGAAGACATGCGCACCCAGACCAAGGGTGAGTTCGGCGGCCTCGGTATCGAAGTCACCATGGAAGACGAGCTCGTCAAGGTCATCACGCCGATCGACGATACTCCGGCTGCCAAGGCTGGCGTTCTCGCCGGCGATTATATTTCCGAGATCGACGGCCAGTCCGTCCGCGGCCTGAAGCTTGAAGACGCCGTCGAGAAGATGCGCGGCGCCGTCAACACGCCGATCAAGCTGACGCTGATCCGCAAGGGCGCTGACAAGCCGATCGAACTGACGATCGTGCGTGACGTCGTTGCTGTCCAGGCCGTCAAGTCGCGCGTCGAGGATGATGTCGGTTACCTGCGCGTCATCTCCTTCACCGAAAAGACCTATCCGGATCTCGAAAAGGCGATCCAGAAGATCAAGGCGACCGTTCCTGCCGACAAACTCAAGGGCTTCGTTCTTGACTTGCGTCTCAATCCCGGCGGTCTGCTCGATCAGGCGATCAACGTATCCGATGCCTTCCTGGAGCGCGGCGAAGTGGTATCCACCCGCGGCCGCAATCCGGATGAGACGCGCCGCTTCAATGCCGGCCCTGGTGACCTGACCGACCACAAGCCGCTCATCGTTCTCATCAACGGCGGTTCGGCTTCCGCGTCGGAAATCGTTGCCGGCGCCCTGCAGGATCTGCGTCGTGCCACCGTTCTCGGCACCCGCTCCTTCGGCAAGGGCTCCGTCCAGACGATTATTCCGCTCGGCGAAAACGGCGCGCTGCGCCTGACGACGGCGCTCTACTACACGCCATCGGGTCGCTCGATCCAGGGCACCGGCATTACGCCTGACATCAAGGTGGAAGAGCCCCTTCCGGCCGATCTCCAAGGCAAGATGGTGACCGAGGGCGAATCCGCCCTGCGCGGCCACATCAAGGGCCAGAGCGAGACTGAGGAAGGTTCGGGCTCGGTCGCCTATGTCCCGCCGGATCCAAAGGACGACGTCCAGCTCAACTACGCACTCGACCTGCTGCGCGGCAAGAAGACCGATCCGTCCTTCCCGCCGGACCCTGAAAAGGCCGTGGTCGCCAAGTAATTCTTCGATTTCAAGGCCGGGCGATTGTCCGGCCTTGAGGCTTTCAGCTGTTTCCCGGTTTTGGAGCGGGCAAGGAATTGGGAACGGACCTGCATGCACCCCTAGGCCGCAACCGCAAGGCTGCGCGCAAACGCCCCGGCATATTGCGGATCGGGCAGATAGTCGCGAGCATCTGTCTTGTCGCGATCGGCGGGTTTTCTCTTTACACGGCATTTCACGACGATGGCCTCGAGCGGTCGAAACCGCCGGCATCGCAGGATGTCACGGCCGCTCCGCCGACCGACACGATCCAGCAACCGCCGACCTCGGGCAATCAGACAGCAAACGGCATGCCACGCTCAGAACCGAGCTCGGGCGCCAACGTGGAACGCATGGTGACCGGAGACGGCTCCGTCGTCACCAAATACAGTCCGCGCCCACGCGACGGCAACGGCCCGGTTCTGGTCGACGCCATGCAGGTGGGTCAGGATCCCCGCATGGCGGCCATCCCCAATGACAATCTGTTGGAAGATACGCCCTTCGGCCGGCTGCCGATCACGGGCCCCGACGGTAAACGGCCGATGGATCAATATGCGCGTCCCTGGTCCGGCACGCGCGGCACACGCATCGCGATCGTCCTCAGCGGCCTCGGTCTCAGCCAGACCGGCACGCAGCGCGCCATCAAGCAATTGCCGGAAGAAATCACTTTCGCCTTTGCTGCCAGCGGCAACAGCCTGCAGCGCTGGATGCAGGATGCCCGTCGTGGCGGCCATGAAATATTGCTGCAAGTGCCGCTGGAACCATTCGATTACCCGGCGAATGATCCAGGTCCGGATACGCTGCTGACCTCGAAGCCAGTGGCACGCAATATCGAAAGCCTGCACCGATCCATGGGCGAGATCACGAACTATACCGGCATCATGAACTACCTTGGCGGACGTTTCCTCTCCGATCCCAAGGCCATGGAGCCGATCATGCGCGATATCGGCAAGCGCGGGCTGCTGTTCCTCGACGACGGCACTTCGGCACAATCCAAGACGGCTGCGGTCGCCAAAGGCACGGAGCTTCCTTATGCTTTCGCCGATCTGCAACTGGACAGCCAGGTCGACGTGAACACGATCCTGCAGAAACTCGACGAATTGGAGCGTATCGCTCGCCGCAACGGCCAGGCAATCGGGGTTGCCTCGGCTTTCGACGAGAGCATTGACGCGATCTCCAAATGGAGCGAGGAAGCGGCCATGCGCGGCATTGAGATTGTCGGCGTTGCAGCACTCGTCAACGACCCCAAGAATCCCTGAGCGGAGAGAACCATGAGCCAGGCGACTGTAAGAGCCGAGGACCTGCCCTATCGCCCCTGCGTCGGCGTAATGATCCTGAACCGCGAGGGCCTTGTCTGGGCCGGACGGCGCATCCCTGACGGCAATTCTGAATATGACGGCTCGCCGCAGCTCTGGCAGATGCCCCAAGGCGGCATCGACAAGGGTGAGGACCCGCTGGAAGCGGCCTATCGCGAGCTTTACGAAGAGACCGGTATCCGGACCGTGACGCTGCTTGCCGAGGCGAAAGACTGGATCAATTACGACCTGCCGCCGCAACTGATCGGCATCGGCTTAAGGGGCAAGTATCGCGGCCAGACGCAGCGCTGGTTTGCCTTCCGCTTCGAAGGCGATGAAAGCGAGGTCGCCATCAACCCGCCCCCCGGCGGCCATGAGGCGGAATTCGACGCCTGGGAGTGGAAGCCGATGGAGGAACTGCCGGGCCTGATCGTTCCCTTCAAGCGCACTGTCTATGAACGGGTCGTGGCGGAATTCCGTCATCTTTCCGGCCTGATCCCGGAAGACTGAGCGTCGAACGAAGCTGTCATCGATACGCAATAAACGAAGCCGGCCGCCTGAAAGGCGACCGGCCGAGATAGGATGTCGATGGTGAATTACTCGGCTTCGTTCGCCGAGTCTGCGTTGAGCTGGCCGTATTTGGCCTCACCGATCTTCTCGAGCAGATCGAGTTGGGTTTCGAGGAAATCGATATGGCCTTCTTCGTCTGCCAGCAGCTCTTCGAAGAGCTTCATGGAAACGTAATCGCCGGCGTCATGACAGATGTCGCGAGACTTCTTGTAGGCGGTGCGGGCGTCGTATTCTCCGGCAAGATCGGCTTCCAGAACTTCCTTGACGTTCTGCCCGATGCGCAGCGGTGCAAGCGTCTGCAGGTTGGGATGGCCTTCGAGGAAGATGATACGCGCGACCAGGCGGTCGGCATGGTGCATTTCCTCGATCGATTCGGCGCGCTCCTTCTTGGCGAGCTTGGTATAACCCCAATCCTCAAGAAGGCGATAATGAACCCAATACTGGTTGACTGCACCGAGCTCTAGAAAGAGGGCCTCGTTAAGCCGCTCGATGACTTTTTTGTCGCCTTTCAATGTCCGCTCTCCTGTTTTCTTCATGGAATTCTCTGAGGCGGGACATGAAATCAAATATTTCCGCTTCCGTCGAGTGGCGGCGAGCGTGATAATCTTCGGTTGTCTGGATGATGATATCGACAACGTTCGGGAAGCAACCGCAGCAACGGCCGCGCTTGGCCATGGCGTGATAGACCTTCGCAGGTACGATAAGCTGCCAGCAATCCTCATCGAGAAGATTGTTGATAACGTCCCGGATTTCCTTGTCGGTTATGTAATTGCAACTGCAGACGAGCACGTCTTCATTCCAAACATGACACTTACTATCGTGTTTTCTGCAAAAGAAGATAGGAACTGTCAAGAAAATTCGCGACCCTCATTCGATCACGATTCAGCAGCGGGACATCACACACTGGCGAGCTTGTTCGTAAGTCCTTAAGAAGCATCAATTTCCAGGCGCGAGGATCATCAGTGGAAATTGCGCCCGCGCGGCATCACGCTCGCGGTCTCCGCGATATCACCATCCCTCGCCCTCTCAGATGGTCTTTTCTCGCCGATCTTCCTGAGCAGGTTGTCCCGCACCAGGCTATCCGCCTCCTTCTGCTGCCGGTGATCCTGTGTCGCGCGCAACACCTCGTCCGAGCGTTCGCTGACGCCGAAGCGTTTCGTCTCTCGCTGAAGGATACCGAGCAGCGGCGTCATATCCTCGATATGTTCGACAACGGTATGGATGACGCCGCTCTGGCTTTGTAATTTGCCATAGATTTTCACGAGCCGGGCGCCCATGACCACGGCGCGGTATTTTTCGAAGACTTTCTTCCAGACGATGGCATTGGCAACGCCGGTCTCGTCCTCCAGCGTCATGAAGATCACACCTTTCGCGGAACCCGGCTGCTGGCGTACCAGCACCAATCCCGCGATGATCACGCGCCTCCCATTCGTAACGCGAAGCAGATCGACATTGCGCGTCACGCCCGTCCTGCCTAGCTCTTCACGCAGGAAGGAAACGGGATGCCCTTTCAAAGAGAGCGACAGGTAGCGGTAATCCTCGATGACCTGTTCGCCCGGCAGCATGTCAGGGAGCTTGGCAGCCGGCTCAGGCTGAAGATCGATGTGGCGAACCTTCTCGAAGAGCGGCAGTTCCTCAGTCGCGCTTTTCACATCCAGTGCTCGCACCGCCCACAACGCCTGACGTCGTGATAGTCCGATGGATTGAAAGGCATCTGCATCTGCCAGCCGCTCGATGACAGATTTCTGCAGGCCGGAGCGTAACCAGAGGTCACGTACAGAATGGTAACTCTCACCGCGGTTTTCGATGAGCTTTCCCATATCTTTAGAGGAAACACCCTTGATCTGCAGAAGACCAAGCCGAACAGCATGGCGAGTCTTGATGATATCCCGCATCTCGCCGTGGCGAAAATCGATTGCTGCCGGCTCAAAAGCCGCCTCTTCAAGCGTACACTCCCAATTCGACAGATTGATATCTGCCGGCAGGATTTTCACCCCATGCTCACGTGCATCCCGCACCAGTTGCGCCGGCGCATAAAAACCCATCGGCTGCGAATTCAGCATCGCCGCGCAGAAGACGTCGGGATAATAGGCTTTCAGCCACGAGGATGCATAGACGAGCAGAGCAAATGAGGCCGCATGGCTCTCGGGAAAGCCATATTCACCAAAACCCTTGATCTGGTTGAAACATTGCTCCGCGAACTCAGGTTCGTAGCCATTTTTAATCATTCCATCCACGAACCGTTTTTGGAAACTATCAATGGTGCCGGTTCTCTTGAATGTCGCCATCGACCGTCGGAGCCGATCTGCTTCTGCTGGTTCAAAGTCTGCTGCGGTAATGGCGATCTGCATGGCCTGCTCCTGAAACAGGGGAACCCCAAGGGTTCTTTCAAGAACAGTTTTTAGTTTCTCACTTGGATATTCGATGGGAAGATTCTTATCCCGCAACTCTCTACGCTTAAGATAAGGATGTACCATATTGCCTTGAATTGGCCCTGGCCGGACAATCGCCACTTCAATGACAAGGTCATAAAACACGCGTGGTTTTAGCCGCGGCAGCATGCTCATCTGAGCTCGGCTTTCGATCTGGAAAACGCCAAGCGTATCGGCGCGGCCCATCATGTCGTAGACAGGCTCACCCTCCTCTCCGTGCTCCTTATTGCCGAGATCAGCGAGCGTCTTCTTTACATCGTAGTGTAGCTCAAGCAGCGTGAAGGCCCTTCGCAGGCAAGTCAGCATACCAAGCGCCAGCACATCCACCTTGAGGATCTGGACATTATCGAGATCATCCTTGTCCCACTCGATCATGTAGCGGTCCGGCATCGCCGTCTTCATGATCGGTACCACCTCATCGAGCCGGTCCCGCGTGATAACGAAACCGCCGACATGCTGGGTAAGGTGACGCGGAAAGCTCAAAAGCTCGGAGGCGTATTTCAGCACGTTCCACGTCACCCGATCCTTCATATCGAGGCCCGCCGCCTTCGCATCCCGTTCCGAAAGATTGTCCTCGGACCAACCCCAGACCAGACTGCTGATTGCCGACTGGACATCTTCCGACAGACCGAAGGCCTTGGCGACCTCGCGACCGGCCGAACGGGTGCGGTAGCTGGTAACAGCTGCTGTCAGACCGGCATGCTCATGACCGTATCTTTTATAGATGGACTGAATGACATCCTCCCGCCGTTCATGCTCGAAATCGACATCGATATCGGGCGGTTCGTCCCGATCCATCGAAATGAACCGGTCGAAGAGGAGCGTGGTCTTTGTGGGATCGACTTCCGTGATCTCAAGGCAGTAGCAAATGACTGAGTTGGCCGCCGAACCACGTCCCTGACAGAGGACCTTGAGCACATGGCGGGCGTGATGAATGATCTTATGGACCGTCAGAAAGTATGAGGCGTAATTCTTGCGCTTAATCAGATCCAACTCGTAGGCGATCTGTTCATCAACCTTTTTCGGAACCTCATCAGGAAAGTAGCGCTTTATCGCACCCGCTCTGGTAAGCCTCTCAAGCGTCTCCTGTGGTGTTTCGCCAGGATCGTTTTCAGGCGGATAATTGTGCTTCAATTCATTCAGCGAAAAGCTCAGCTTCCCGAAGAACAGCTGCGCATTCTCGACCGCATCCGGATAATCCCGGAAGATCCTCGATATTTCACGTGAACCCTTGAGATAGCGCTCTGCATTCGGTGCCAGAAGGAATCCGGCTTCCGATATCTCCACATGCTCCCGTATGGCGATCACGATATCCGAAAGCGGCCGGCGCTCGGTGTCATGATAGAGCGGCTGATTGGTCGCAATCAGAGGCACCCGGTTGCGGGCGGCAAGCATGGAAAGCACCGCAAAGGCCTGCCGGTCGCGGCCGTCATAGGCTGGTGACAGCGCCATGAAAAACGCCTTGCGGAACCGTTTGCGGAACCGGTCCAGATATTCTTCAAGAGCAGGCTGGCAACCCGGATCATTTACGACAGCCCGGTCGGGGACGAGGGCGAGCATCATCTCGTCACCCCATTCCATGAGCTCCGCTTCCGTCAGGATGCAGGTTCCCTTGACCGCTTCTTCCTTCAGATTGCCGGCACTGAGCAGACGGCAGAGATTTGCCCAACCTTTCCGGTTACACGGATAGGCAAGGACATCAGGTGTTCCATCCGAAAAAACGAGGCGGGCACCCGGCTGAACCCGGATAGGATCGAAAATGATCTCCGTTTTTCCCTTCTTCTTCGCCTCGGCTAAAATCGCATCCCTGTTCCTGTATCTCTCCTCAAGCTGCTGTGCCTGCGCATGGGCCCGCACCACGCCGGCAACCGAATTCCGGTCCGCGATGCCGAGGCCGCCGAGCTTCAGGCAGGCGGCCTGTACGACCATCTCTTCAGGCTTCGAAGCGCCTTCGAGGAACGAGAAATTCGTCTTCGCGCCGATCTCGAAAAATGCCGGTTCGGGTTTCATGCAAAGACTCCATGCATGAACCAGCGAGGATCGGGGCTGTCTCCATAGAGACCCCGGCGATAGATCCAGAAGCGGTGACCGGCCTCATCCTCGATCCGGAAATAATCCCGCGCTTCGGCATCATCGCCATCGATCCACCATTCCATGGCAATTCGTTCAGGGCCTTCGCTTCTTGCCACCTGATGCTGCAGGCGCCGCCACCGGAAAGTCTGCGGCGCACCGTCGGGCACTTCGGCAAATGCGACCTCGACCGGCTCCGGCGTTGCAAAGAGCCGCAGCGGACGTTCCTCACGAAAAGGCAGCGCGCGCCTCTGCTCTGATTTGCGCCGTGCCGGAAGGTTCTCCATTGCCGGTACCGTGATGACGGCGCGCTCCGGCACGTGGCTCTCCCGAAGCTGGAAGCTCTGCAGGCAATCCGCGCCAAGCCGCGCCGCGACACGGTCGACAAAACTCGAGAGCGAGATTTCCCCCTGTCGATCTCCCTCGAAATCACCCTGCGCATCGTTGAACGGATCATGCCGCAATACATTCAGGCGCAGGATCTCAAAACCATAGCCGGCGTCGATATCGTCATAGATCACCTGTAGGCGCTCGGAAAATAATCCCGCTATAAGCTTCGGTTCGCGAAGCGGCCGCGAGGCCCCGACGGAAATGCGGTAAACCCGGCCATCGACACGAAACAGCACCAATTCGAACACCCGTCCGCCGGCGCCGCGCGCTTCCAGAGAGGGTTTAAGTGATATGGCAACCTGCCCGGTAACCGCGAGGATCTGTTCCTCCGTTCCGATCGGCTCGGCCAGGCGACATTCGGAAGAGAGGCTGGCAACGGGAAGCCGGGGCGAAATCGGCTCCTCTTCATGGCCCAGCGCCTGATCGAGGCGCAGCAGCAGTGCCGGCCCGAAGCGGCGGGTCAGCGGCGCCCGCGGCGCATGGATAACGTCACCGACATATTTGAGACCGAGCTTCCTCAAGGCATCGACAGTCTGGCCTTCCAGCCGCAGGGCCGCGACGGGCAGCGGCATCAGCATGCGCTCACTCTCCTCGTCGTCCACGACGCCACCCTGTCCGAAACGGGAGACAGCCCAGGAAAGACCAGGCGACGAGGAGATCGCTCCCCGCGCATCAAGCCCCATATGAAAGAGCCGTGACAGGATATCCTGAAGAAGCGCCCTCTCCCCACCGAAGAGATGAGCGCAGCCGGTAATATCCAGAAACAGCCCATCCTTTCCATCGAGCGCCACCATCGGTGTATAGCGGTCGCACCAGTCAGCAATCGCCTCCAGCAGCCGGCGGTCGGCCGCAGGATCCTCTTCCACGACATCGAGCGCCGGATACATGGCGCGCGCCTCGGCAACGCCCTGCTCCTTCCGCAATCCCAGCTTCTCGGCGAATTCATCCAGCGCCGTCAGCCGCATGGCATTGTTGAGCTTGCCGGAACAGACGAGGGGGGCCGCTTCAGGACGCCCTTTCGAACGCCAGAACAGCCCCCATCGCCTGCGGGCGATGCGGTCCGTTGGCAGATGCGGAAAGCTGAGCGACAGAATGCGCTGACTGTTCGCCTGGAGGGCGAGCGAAGCTTGGTTCGTTGACGGGGAGAAATTCGCGTTCATGGGGGTTCCACTCCAGAAGAAAGGAGAGCGGGGCCGGATTGCGGCTCTTCTCCAGCGTGAGACGGAAAATCGGATTGCCGATGCTGCCGGAAAGTTTTGATCCGTCCGGCAACGGTCGCAGATCCGACGGCGCCGGCTCGACATGCAGGCGGAAGGCGGCACTGCTCGCCTCCTCCTCTCCCGCCTGCCGGAGGAGAAAGAGCGGACGCTGCACCGCACGCGCCCTGAGACTGAGCCGGCGGCTTTCGGTCAGGCCGAAATGCAGTGGATTGCCGCGCACTTCGAAGACGACGGCTGAGAAGGCAGCACTTTCGATGGCTGCTTCCGCCAGCCAGAGCGCATCTTCCAGCTTGCGCGGCGCGGCATGGAAAAACCTCTCCGGCTTCAGCCCGAAATCCCTCAGCCCCGGAGCATAAGGGCGCCCCGCCTCCAATGTGCCGACAACATCACCGATCCAGAGCAGCGGCAGCAGCCTGCTGGTCTCCTCTTCCTGCTTCTGCAATCGCGCCGCAATGGCCATCGCCAGACCACTTGCCGCTCCTGCATCGCAAGAACTCGCCGCGCGAAATTCGGTAATTGCATCGAGCTGAAGGCCACCTTCCAAGGCGTCATCGAACTGCTCCACACCGAAAGGCAGGCGCGGCAGAATGCGCCCCTGCCGCCGCTCGCGCCCTTCCGACAGGGCTTCCCGTTCCGCTGCGGCCAGCGCCGGCGCGGACTTTCCCTCCAGTCGGGCAATGGTTTCGCGGAGCGTAAAAAGCCGCTCGCGCGCCAGGGCGGTCTGCGCCATGGCGGTCTCTCCATTCGTCTTGTTCCTGTTATGTTCCTATGGATTCCAGAGCTCTAATAAAGAGTCAACCGTCATTTTATAAGAATTTATTCCTGCCTTTGATTCCGCACTCGAAAATCGGCGATAAAGGTTCTATATGGGCCGGCAAAGGAAGGAATATTCATGGCCCACGTAGACCGGAGCGATGATTGGCGGGATCGCCATGCGCCGACGATCAGCACCTTCGAGTCGCTGGCAATGGAGGCCTACAGCCATCTGCCGGACGAATTTCGCAAGCTGACGACCAATCTGACCATCGAAATCGAAGACTTCCCCGATGACGAAGTTTTCGAGGATATGGCGCTTGAAACACCCTTTGACCTGCTCGGCCTTTTCGAGGGACGCGGCATTTCGGAGCGCTTTACCGTGGAAACCGGCGAGATGCCGAACCGCATCCGCCTCTATCGCCGTCCGATCCTCGATTACTGGGCCGAAAACGACGAAACGCTGGGCGACATCATCACCCATGTGCTGATCCATGAGATCGGCCACCACTTCGGCCTCAGCGACGATGACATGGAACGCATTGAGGCAAGCGCCGAAGAAGCGGCCGAACGCTGACCTTATTGCTCGGACAGCTTCATGTCCGGGTGATAATCCTTACCCTCGACGTCCTTGACGACGGCCTGGCCACACTGCATCTGGCCGGTCGCAGCGTTGAAGCTATAGGTGGGCGAGCCCGACAGCGACCAGCCCTTGTTCAGCGCCGTCGTCACCTTGTGGCAGAAGGAAGCGTCATCGGGACCGGTCAGGAAGCGGTAGAGTTTCATCAGGCGGGCTTTCTTGCGGAAATCAGGTGCGCTTTATGGACCAGAGCTTCCGCCTGGACAAGATGCAGCCGCTCGATCATCCGCCCGTTCGCATTGATGACATTGAGCCCATCGGTCGCCGGATCGGCAAAGGCGGCGATGATGGCCTCCGCCTCCGCGATCTCCTCCTCGTCAGGTCCGAAATGCACGTTGGCGGCTGCAATCTGCGCCGGATGGATCAGCATCTTTCCGGCAAAACCCATGGCACTGCCCTGCTCGCATTCGGCATCGAAGCCATTGCCATCCCGGAAATCGTTGAACACGCTGTCGAGCGCATCGAGACCGTAGGCTTTTACTGCCAGAACGACCTGCATCAGCCAGGGCACGAGATAGGTCCGCCCCGGCTGCGGCAAGACGCCCGTTTCCTTGCGCAGATCGTTGAGCCCGACGACCAGGCAATCGAGCCGTGATCCCGGTGTGCGGCCGGATTCGGCGATTGCTGCGGCATTCAGCACGCCGCGCGGCGTCTCGATCATCGCCCAGATGCGCAATTCGTCCGGCGCATAGGCTTCGGCAAGCAGATCACCGATGGCCATGACGTCCTGCGGTTCGTCCACCTTCGGCAGGAGAACGGCATCGGGCGATAATGTCTTTATCAGTTCCAGATCCGCCAGCCCGTATCCGGATGACAAAGAGTTGATGCGGATGATCCTTTCCTTGCCCTCAAGCGGCGGTCCGGCAAAAAAAGCTTTCAGATTGTCTCGGGCTTCCGCTTTCTTATCGGGGGCTACGGAATCCTCCAGATCAAAAATAACTGCATCGCAATCAAGGGAATAGGTCTTTTCAAGCGCCCGCGCATTGATGGCGGGCACGCTCAGTACAGAGCGGCGCAGACGCAGGGAACGGAGAGGTGGTGTTCGGCTCATGGATTATTAGTGCCAAGCTTCGCAAAACCCGGCAAGACAACAAAAAGCCATGCTTGGCTTGCAGAGAGAAAAAAGAAGGACCACATTCCTTTCCGTAGAAAGGTCTCTAACCAATGCAGAACATTCGCTCCATCTTCTTCATGCTTGCCGGCGCCACGGTTTTCGTAGCCATGCTGCTTCTCACCTTCTCGGTCACGCTCGCCGTTGGCGGCATCCTGACCGTGCTCATGGTCGGCCGCGCCCTTTCGATGAAGATGAAGCCGGCTCCCGTCCGCGCCCGCGCCGACGGCAAGCGCGAAATGCGCATCTGGAACGACGGCCGCGGCACCATCATCGATCTCTGATCGCTTTTCCCTGAAAATTCTGACCGACATTGTCGGCTCACACTCCCTTGCTACGTCCTTGAAGCAGCCGAGCATTCAGCCGGCACTTCAAAAAACGAATGGAGGACGAGCATGGACGCGATGGAAAGCAACCAGGCCAAGATGCCGCCGGTCAAGAATGGCCTGCTTCCTTATCTGACGGTCGATGGCGCGGCAAAGGCTGCGGAATTCTACAAGAAGGCTTTCGGCGCCGAACAGGCCTATATCGTGCCGCCCGATGAAAGCGGCCGTACGATGCATATACACCTCTATATCAACGGCAGCTCGCTAATGCTGTCGGATGCCTATCCGGAATACGGTCATCCCTTCAAAGGCCATGAAGGTTTCGCCATCCAGCTTGTCATCGATGATATCGATTTCTGGTGGGATCGCGCGGTGGCTGCCGGCGCCGAAGTGGTCATGCCGGTCGAACTGATGTTCTGGGGCGATCGCTACGGCCAGCTTCGTGATCCGTTCGGCGTGCTCTGGGGCCTGAACGCCCCATCCAAGTAAAGGCCTAGTAAGAAGACATACGCAATCGGCAGGCCACGCGAAACGTGCGTGGCCTGCATCGGCGAAAGATTCTTCTTCATTTCGGCGGAAAACTGGAATAGATGCAAATTCAGAAAGTACGTTTTGCTGAAATGGAGCATGGGTCATGGATAAATTCGTGAAGCTCACGGGCGTTGCAGCGCCCCTGCCGGTCGTCAATATCGACACCGACATGATCATTCCGAAGGACTATCTGAAGACCATCAAGCGCACCGGCCTTGGCAAGGGCCTTTTCGCCGAAGCCCGCTACAATGAAGACGGTTCCGAAAACCCTGATTTCGTCCTGAACAAGCCGGCCTACCGCGAGGCAAAGATCCTGGTTGCCGGCGACAATTTCGGTTGTGGCTCCTCGCGCGAACATGCTCCGTGGGCACTACTCGATTTCGGTATCCGCTGCGTGATCTCCACGAGCTTCGCCGACATCTTCTACAACAACTGTTTCAAGAACGGCATCCTGCCGATCAAGGTCAGTCAGGAAGACCTCGACAAGCTGATGGACGACGCCGAACGCGGTTCCAACGCCGTTCTGAGCGTCGACCTCGAAAACCTCGAAATCACCGGTCCGGACGGCGGCTCGATCAAGTTCGATCTCGACGAATTCAAGCGTCACTGCCTGCTGAACGGCCTCGACGATATAGGCCTGACCATGGAAAAAGGCAACGCGATCGACGAATTCGAAAAGAAGAACGCCGCTTCGCATCCTTGGGCTGCCTGAGCCCTATCAAATTGCTTTTAGATCAAGCCGGGCTTTCTGCCCGGCTTTTTCTTGCCCGGGTCTCAGAGAAATTTCTCTTTCCAGAGGTCAAGCTTTTCGAGCGACACGCCGATACCGCCACAGACTTCGATGAGCGGATTGTTAAAGCGCGACAGCAGGCCAGCGTGGACATCGGCAACGGCCAGTGCTGCACCACAGGCCGGTTCGACCAGGATGCGCTGCGCATCGGCAAATTTCCGGCAGGCGGCAACGGCATCGGCATCGCTGACGAGAACACTTTCAATCGGATGGTGCTTTGGCAGATCGAAAACATGCTGCGCCACCTGCCGTGCGCCGAGTGAGGTGGCAATCGATGTAATGGCCGGTAGCGAAATACGCTCGTTGGCCTTGAGGCTGGCATGAAATGATGCCGCTCCCTCCGTCTCGACGGCAATGACAGGCACGTCGGAGAGCCCATTCCGCCTCAGTCCCTCGACGATTCCGGCAAGCAACCCGCCGCCGCCAACGCTGGTAACGACGCAGTCGAATTTGGCCCCTTTCGCCACCACCTCGTCGATCAGCGTGGCATGGCCATCCCACAGGAGCGGATGATCGAAAGGATGCACATAGGTTGCCTTGCGGCTCTCAGCGAGAGCGATTGCATGCGCATTGGCCTCGTCGAAGACAGATCCATGGACGAGCACCTTGGCACCTGTTGCAGCAATCGTCCGGCGCACGTCCGGCGCTGTCGTCTCGGGCACGACGATGGTAACAGGCACGCCGAGCGCCCGTCCGGCATAGGCCGCGGCAATGCCGGCATTGCCGCCCGAAGCGCAGAAGATCTCGCGCGCGCCGTTTTGAACCTCATGCTGGCAAAGCCGGCCTACACCGCGAAGCTTGAAGCTGCCGGAAGGCTGCAGCGCATCGAGCTTCAGCCAGAGCGGCTTGCCACTGGTGCTGTAATCAGGTGCCGTCTGGAAGAGAGGCGTGTCGAGATGGAGAGGCGCGAAAGACATGGACGAATATCCGAAAAAGAATGGGCAGGGTTATCGTTCTAGCCCGTTTGCGAGCACGGGAGCAACCGTGTCGGACATCACATGACACCAAGCCAGGCGTACCGATTCACCCCTTCTCTCGCTTGAAATGCCCATTTCCGGGGTCTAAGAAGCCGCAGCTTGTTTTTCCGCGGAGGCTTTCATGACAGTGCGCAATCTTTTCCTGCTGCCGGGCGACGGCATCGGCCCCGAAGCGATGGGCGAGGTCCGCAAGATCATCGCTTACATGAACGAAGCGATGAATGCCGGTTTCGTCACCGATGAAGGCCTCGTTGGCGGTTCTGCTTACGATGCGCATGGTGCGGCGATCTCCGAAGACGACATGAAGAAGGCGCTTGCTGCCGATGCCGTGCTCTTCGGTGCCGTTGGCGGCCCGAAGTGGGATAGCGTTCCCTATGAAGTTCGCCCGGAAGCCGGCCTGCTGCGCCTGCGCAAGGACTTGGAACTCTTCGCAAACCTGCGCCCTGCAATCTGCTATCCGGCGCTTGCTTCCGCTTCCTCGCTGAAGCCGGAACTGGTCGAAGGCCTCGACATCCTCATCATCCGTGAACTGACGGGCGGCGTCTATTTCGGCGAGCCGAAGGAAATCATCGACCTTGGCAACGGCCAGAAGCGCGGTATCGATACCCAGGTTTACGATACCTACGAAATCGAGCGCATTGCCGGCGTCGCCTTCGAAATGGCCCGCACTCGCAACAACCGCGTCTGCTCCATGGAAAAGCGCAACGTCATGAAGTCGGGCGTGCTCTGGAACCAGGTCGTGACGGAAACCCACAAGGCGAAATATTCCGACGTCCAGCTTGAGCATATGCTGGCCGATGCCGGCGGCATGCAGCTCGTGCGCCAGCCGAAGCAGTTCGACGTCATCGTCACCGACAACCTCTTCGGCGACATGCTCTCCGACGTGGCCGCCATGCTCACGGGCTCACTCGGCATGCTGCCGTCTGCCTCGCTCGGCGCCCCGGACGGCAAGACCGGCAAGCGCAAGGCGCTCTATGAGCCGGTGCACGGCTCGGCGCCCGATATCGCCGGCAAGGGTATCGCCAACCCGATCGCCATGATCGCCTCTTTCGCCATGTGCCTTCGCTACTCCTTCAACATGGTCAAGGAAGCGGATAACCTGGAAAAGGCGATAGCAAACGTGCTCGACAAGGGCATCCGCACTGGCGACATCATGGCACAGGGCAGCCGCCAGGTCGGCACCGTCGAAATGGGCGAAGCCATTCTCGCCGAATTCAAGGCGCTTTCCGCCTGATATTTCACGTGAAACGCTTTTCGGCCCTTCGCACCCGTGCGGAGGGCCTTTTATTTGGCCCGGTCTCATCCATCAGCGCCAAGAGCGGTCCTTACCAGGATCGAAAAGAATTATCTGAGCAAACCCGGTCTCTGTCGTAATCCTGTGCATCTTCACTGCCTATTCCTAGTCCTAAAGGATTATACGGGTAGTATGGATGCGGGCACTTTTAGTCTCTCTGGACAGGCGCTGGCGCAGGAATAGATGCGTCATGCCACCATTGCGCTGGCGCGCATGCCTTTTCGTTACCCTGAATGCCGTCATCCTTTCCATGCTGATCTTCGATGCACCGATTGGTGCCGGTCACCTACCGGAACCCATTCAGCGCTTTGGGGAAATGTTGACCGATTTCGGCGATTCCGCCTGGCTGATCCTCACCAGCGTCCTGCTCTTCTTTCACGGCAGAGCTGGCTACAAACTCTTGAAAAGCGCAAAGGCAAGGGCCCAGGCGCTCTATGTGAGCTGGATCGGCGCCTATCTGTTCACGACTGTCGTCTTTTCCGGCCTGCTTGCAAATCTTCTGAAACGCACGATCGGTCGTGCGCGCCCTGAACATTTCCAGGATCTCGGCGTGCTTTCCTTCACGCCCTTCTCCGGCCGTGCTGCATTGGAGAGTTTTCCGTCAGGCCATTCGACCACGGTAGGCGCTTTCTTTGCCGCCTTCGCGTTGCTGTTCCCGCGCTACCGAGTTCCCTTCATTGCCGGCGCCATCTGGCTCGGCATGACGCGTGTCATGGTCGGCGCGCACTATCCGAGCGATGTCATAGCCGGCCTCGCCTTCGGCGCCTGGTTCTCGCTGCTGACGGCGATCGTCTATGCCCGCTACGGCCTGCTTTTCAGGCTCGCGCCGGACGGCTGGCCGATGTCCAAGCGATACTTCCCGGACGCATAAGAGATGCGCATGAGAAAATGACACATGAAAAACCCGGCGCCTTTCGGGCGCCGGGTCTTTGATCTCAGGATATCCACCGCGTCTCAATCCATTGCGTGAATATCGCGGTTCTTGGTTTCCGGCAGGAACAGAATACCGATGACCAGCGTGATCGCTGCGAAGACGATCGGATACCAGAGGCCATAATAGATGTTGCCGGCGGCAGCACTCATCGCGAAGGCCGTAGCAGGCAGCAGACCGCCGAACCAGCCGTTGCCGATATGATAGGGCAGCGACATGCCGGTATAGCGGATGCGGGTCGGGAAGAGCTCGACCAGCAGTGCCGCGATCGGGCCGTAGACCATCGTCACGTAGAACACGAGCACGAAGAGGATGGCGATCGTCCCCACCCAGTTGACGCGGGCAGGATCGGCCGTCATCGCGAACGAACCGGCACCGGGGATCGTGTAGACCGCCATATCCGTCATGCTTTTTGCTTCATCCGCCGTCAGCAGCTTGCCGGCAACGAGTTTGTCGGCCGGCAGCGTTTCCTTCTGGCCGGCACGTATCGCATCGGCATTGAGGGTGAGCTCCGGATTGGCAGCGATGAAGGCATCGAGCTTGGCATCGGCAACCTTGGCAGCGCCGCGCTTCAGCGGGTAGCCAGCATCATGAAGGGCAAGATTGACACCCTTTTCGAAGGCGGCGCCGGTCTTGGCCGCATCAGCACCGGCTGCAACGGAGTCGTAGCTGGTGATCGTATCGTCACCGACCTTCACGGTTGCAGGCTGGCCAACTGGACCCGGCACCACGTCATAAGGCACAGAGTTCTTGGTCAGGAACGCCGTTGCGATATCGCAGGAGCTGGTGAATTTCGACGTACCGGTCGGATTGAACTGGAATTTGCAATCCGCCGGATCGGCCGTAACCGTTGCCCGGATGGTCGCCTGCGCCTCGTAAAGGGCCGGGTTTGCCGTATAAGTCATCGCCTTGAACAGCGGGAAGTAGGTGACCGCTGCAATTAGAAGACCCGCCATGATGATCGGCTTGCGGCCGATCTTGTCCGACAGTCCGCCGAAGATGACGAAGAACGGAGTGCCAAGGAAGAGTGCGATGGCGACCATGATATTGGCCGACTGAAGATCGACCTTCAGCACGTTCTGCAGGAAGAACAAGGCATAGAACTGCCCGCCGTACCAGACCACCGCCTGACCCATGGTGGCACCAAAAAGCGCAATCAGCGCGATCTTGGCATTCCGCCACTGACCAAAGGCTTCCGTCAACGGCGCCTTCGATGCCTTGCCTTCGGCCTTCATGCGCTGGAAGGCGGGCGACTCGTTCATCTTCAACCGGATCCAGACGGAGATGCCGAGCAGGACGACGGAGACAAGGAACGGAATACGCCAGCCCCAGGCGGCGAAGGCAGTTGGTCCCATGATCGACTGGACCGAGACGATGACGATCAGCGACAGGAAGAGACCGAGCGTTGCCGTCGTCTGGATCCAGGACGTGAAATAACCGCGACGGCCGTTCGGCGCGTGTTCGGCAACATAAGTCGCCGCACCGCCATATTCACCGCCGAGTGCCAGACCCTGCAGCAGACGCAAGCCGATCAGGATGATCGGAGCGGCAATGCCGATCGAGGCCGCGCCCGGCAGGATGCCGACCAGGAAGGTCGAGAAGCCCATGATGAGAATGGTCATCAGGAAGGTGTATTTGCGGCCGACGAGGTCGCCGAGACGGCCGAAGACCAGCGCGCCGAATGGGCGCACCAGGAAACCCGCAGCGAAAGCGAGCAGCGTGAAGATGTTGCGCGTTGCTTCCGGATACTGGGTGAAATAGGTCGCGCCGATATAGGTAGCGAGCGAACCATAAAGATAGAAATCATACCATTCGAAAACCGTGCCGAGCGACGAGGCGAAGATGACCTTCTTCTCCTCGCCCGTCATCGGACCGGCTTTCGCACCGTCGACGCTTGCGACATTTGCCATTGTCTGTCCTCCACAGAGTGATGAGCAACGGTCGCGGCCTACTCTCCTCAAAGCATACCCCTGGCCACGACACGCCTGACGAGAGTTTGACAGAAAAGACGAGTCAGAAAGAGGGATGCTTTGGGATTATGACTTTAGTCTAATTTTTGTGCATGGATGGTCACAGCATGGCGGGACAGGCCCGCCGCAATGCTCACCCCCGCAAAGCCTGGGCCGGAGACTGTCGATAGGCGAGCACCGCCGGCAAGGCGGCAAGGACAGTCGCGAAGGCAAGTAGGACTACAGCAAGCGTTCCGTCTTCACGGGCGAAGCCGACGGGCAGGTTGACGCCACTGCTTTGTGAGAAGAAGCCGGAAAAAATGAGCGCGGCACCATAGCCGAGTGTAAAACCAAGCCCGACCCCAGCGGCAACAAGAATAAAGAACTCCAGCCAGACAATACCGAATATGGCACTGCGGGGAGCACCGAAGGCGCGCAGCGCACCGATCTGCCTGCGGCGTTGGTCGATATGGATGACAGTCACAAGGATCAGCGAAGCTGCGACCAGCACCTGCGCACCAGAGGCAACGGCAACAAGAATCTGCTTGGCATCACCGAGCGTCGCATAAAGATTGGTCAGAACTTCGCCGGGAAAGACGGCAATCGTCGTGCCATTACGATAGTCCTGCCGCAGTTTGTAGGCATCGGCAATCGTCTTCGGCTTGACGAGGATGGCCGGAAGACCGGGTGTTTCTCCAGTCCAGTTCTCGTTCAGGCCGGCATGGGTTTCAGCCTCCGCATGATGGTCGGCTTCCTCAAGAGCGTCTTCCGCGGCGGCGTGGTCATGGTCGTGCTCGTCGCCCGCTTCCAGCCCATGAATATGCCAGACGGCCTGGATCGGAACGAGAATGGCCCGGTCCCATGCTGTGCCTGTCGGTCGTAGGCGCCCTATCACGCGATAGGCAAGTTCCGTATGCGTATGGCCGCCGGTTTCGATCGTGCCGTGCATCGGTTTGACCTCGCTGCCGATAGCCAGGTTAACGCTTGAGCCGATGACAGCCTCGCCCTCGCTGGCGAAACCTTGACCTTCGGAAAAGCCGCCGGAAATCGTTTCCGTCAACGCTGTCGTCGTGCCGATGATCGGATAGCCTGAGAAGGAATCGCCGAAACCAACGGGGGCAGCCCATTCGACGCGCTGATCGGCAGCGAGTTTTGCCAGGACGTCGCCGGACATCAGCGGCAGCGCGGACGGCTGCAGGAAAACGGACGAGAGCACGAGCTGGGTCTCGCTGCCGCCCGCGCCGATGACAAGATCGAACTTGTCGGCCGCCCGCGCACTGCCGATACGAAGAGCCCTTTCCTGCAGGATGACGGAAACGCCGAGCGCGGTCGCAAGCGCCACGAGCAGCACAACAACGAGAGAGCCGGCCCATAAACGGCGCAGATCGGCAAGGATGAAGCGGATCATGCGGCCGCTCCCTTGATCGCGGAATCGTCGATAATGCAGCCGGAACGAAATGTCAGGCGTCGGTCGAAACGAGTGGCGAGGTGGGGATCGTGCGACACGACGATCAGGGTACTGCCTTCGGCCATGGCAAGATCGAGCAGCAGATCACCGACGGCATCGCCGCTGTCGGCATCGAGGCTCGCGGTCGGTTCGTCGGCGACGATGACACCAGGTTTGCGCAGGAGCGCCCGGGCAATCGCCACACGCTGCATTTCGCCACGCGACATGGTTTCGATCCTCTGTGCGGCGCGCTCAAGACCGACAGTGTGGAGGAGATCGTGGGCGCGCTCGATTATCGTCGACGTCGCGGCACGCGCGAGACGCGCAGGCAACAGCACATTTTCGACAGCGGACAGGCCGGGGAAAAGGTGAAATTCCTGCATGACCAACCCGATATTGGCAGCCCGAAAGCGGTCACGGCGACTTTCGGAGAGCGCAGCAATATTCTCACCGTTCCAGCGGACACGGCCCTCGCGAACCCTCTCCAGCCCGGTGACGATATTGACGAAGGTACTTTTGCCGGATCCCGAGGCGCCGGTAACCACGACACGGCTGCCCGCGGCGATCGACACATGATCGACGGCGAGCGCAGGTGCCGAAAGGCCAGGAAACGTCATGGCCAGTTGTTCGATTTCAAGAGCTAGCATCGATGCTCAGACGCTGGAATATTCGGCCTGGCGGATACGCAGCAGGCTTACAAAGCCGGTTTCCGGGTCCTTCCACGACCCGAACTCGAGCGTGCCACGCACTTCGATAGTCTGGCTCGGCTGTACGAAGGTCTGCTTCTCGCCGAGATAAACGACGACGATATTGTCCGGCCAGTCTGCGTCGGAAGAGCAGAAGGGGCAGAGTGACATCGGTATCTCCGTAAGTACGAAGAATTGCGCCTCAGCCTTTAACGGCGGCGCCATGAAGCCCTTGATACTGATTTCCTTGCCAGCAAGGCGCTTTACCTTGTCGGAAAATTCGAGACCAAGCACACCAAATTTTCCGTAGAGTTCATCGAAGCTGATCGAGGAATCATCGGCAATCACAGGCCGGGCGACGGCGAAGGGAACCGCGGCCATGACGCCCATGAGGCGACGGCGGCTGAGATTCAGCAAAGCGAGCCTTTCCATAGCGGTCTCCAGAAACGGATACCCGGCCGCATAGCGACCGGGATGAGGATCGATGAAAAGTCCCAGACCGGCAAGCGGCCTGGGACACAGGTGCTTAGTTCGTCTGCTTGGCGCCGAGCGCAAAAGCGTCGGCGAGAACGCGGTAGACGTCGCTCTGTTCCATATAGCCTTTGAAGCCCTCCGATCCGGGGCCGGTCGACTGCAGGACAACGTCATCGACGGTATGGGCGCCGGTGGCCGCACTCTTCGGCAGGTTACCCGGAACGAAGACGGCGCCAGGAGCATCCTTGTAGGCTTCGTTGGCGACGTAGTCCTTCTTCTCGTTCTGGATAGCCGGAGTGTATGGGTTATCCAGCTTCGGGCGGAAAGTTTCGTAGTGGTCAGGATAGTTACTGACGAACAGGGCGAGACGTTTGGAGACGTCAACGCTGTCGGGATAGCCGTCATTATTGGCATCGACATAGTTGGTGAAGCTGCGGCCAGCGACTTTCTCTCGCATCTCCGTACCTTCAATCGTATCGTCGATCGTGCCGACGATCGTGATGCCGTGCGTATGGTCACCGGTGACGACGATCAGCGTGTCGGGATTGCTGGCGGCGAATTCCTTCGCCAGTCCGACGGCCTTGTCAAATTCGATCGTATCGATGGCAGCGCGCTCGCCATCGAGAGGATGCGACATCTTGTCGATGTTGGCAGCTTCGACCATCAGGAAGAAGCCTTCGGGATTCTTCGAGAGCTTGTCGAGCGCGACCTTGGTCATTTCAACAAGGCCGGGCTGGGCCGGGAATTTACCGACAGTGCCCTTCTTCAGGAATTCGCGGTCGAGCGTCGTATCCATGTTGCCGGTGTGGAACAGGCCGAGGATCTTGCCTTCGTTGGTGCTGGCAGCAGCGGCGAGTTCCGTCTTGTCGATCGCGAGCTTGTAGCCGGCGTCCTGGAACATCTTGACATAGTCCTTGTCGTCCTTGCGCTTCGAGCCGGCAGTCGCCTGCGGCAGGAAGTAGGCCGAGCCGCCACCGAGGATGACATCCGGCTTCACGTCGAACAGCATGCCGGTGATTTCAGCTTTGTCATCGCGACGACGGGTATGGGAGACGACGGCAGCGGGCGTCGCGTCCTGAAGTTCGGAGGTCGTAACGACGCCGATCGACTTCGAAGTCTGGCGACGCAGGGCTTCGCCGAAAGTTTCGACGCGCGGGTCGTCCAGCGTGTCGAGTGTCCTGTCGGCATAGACGCCGAGCGAGTTGATGGCGCCCTTATGGCCTGTCATGTAGGCCGACATCGTATTGGCGCTGTCGGTGGTAACCGAATCGGTGGCGGACGTGCCGATAAAGGCCATATGATCGAGATCGTCCATGTTCAGGCGGCCGTTCGCCTTGCCTTCAGTCATGCCCTTGGACATGATACGGGCGGCGGTGCGATGAGCGACGGAAAGACCATCACCGAGGAAGAAAATGATGTTCTTGGCTTTCGGCTGTGCGGAAGTGCCGAAAACTTCCCAGGTCACCGCCTTCTTTTCGTCGCCGGCGGCGACTTCAACCTTGTAGGTGCCCGGAGCGGCGATCTTCAGGCCGCGCAGCAGGAGAGCTGAACCGAGAGCCTTGTCTTCCTTGCCCTTTTCCAGCTCGACGAACTGTGCCTCGCCCCCGAGGACAGTCTTGTAATCCTGGCCATTGACCGTGATCTTCACGTCTTCCGGCTTGACCTGCTTGGAAAGCTCGACCTTGAAGTCGAAAGGTGAACCGGCAAGAATCGTAGCACGATCAAGCGGATAGATAGAAGCTGCTTGAGCAGCGCCGGCCAGAATCGTGGTGGCCGCAAAAGCGGCGAGAAGCATACGCATGGAAAAACCCCCGTTTTTCGTTGCAGTCATCACAACGGGTCGGGGATACCCCTCGGCAATGACAGAGGGATGACAAAACGCCGCAGCATGGCAACCCCCTCTCCTCCGCTCGCCACATACGCAAAAACCTTGACTCCTGTGGAAAACGTTTTATGAGCAACGACGGAAAAGGAATATCCATGGTTCGCCACGAGCATGCCATCGCTGAGCGCAACAACCTGGCAGGAAGTGCCGGGCTGGATTTTGCCGTTCCGGTTTCTTCCAAAACCAAGGCCAAAACGACGACGAAAACCGTCTGACGTCTCTGGCCTGCCGCTCTCTCCCCGGCCCGGCCGGGGACAGGAAGTCGCGATGATGTCGCGCTTCCCCCCTCACCGGACAAGAGGAGAGAAGAGAAAGAGAGCTTGAGAAATGGGTTTCAAAGTTGCAGTTGCCGGAGCCACCGGAAATGTCGGGCGGGAAATGCTCAACATTCTCTCCGAGCGCGGTTTCCCAGCCGATGAAGTCGTAGCACTCGCCTCCTCCCGCTCCCAGGGCCTCGAGGTTTCCTATGGCGACCGGACGCTGAAGGTCTCCAATCTGGAGAATTACGATTTCTCTGACACCGATATCTGCCTGATGTCGGCCGGCGGCGAGGTTTCCAAGCGCGTCTCCCCGAAGATCGGCCAGCAGGGCTGCGTCGTCATCGACAATTCCTCGGCCTGGCGCTACGACGCCGACGTGCCGCTGATCGTTCCGGAAGTAAATCCGGACGCGATCTCGCTCTTCACGAAGCGCAACATCATTGCCAATCCGAACTGCTCGACTGCCCAGCTCGTCGTCGCGCTGAAGCCGCTGCATGACTTCGCCAAGATCAAGCGTGTCGTCGTCTCGACCTATCAGTCGGTCTCCGGCGCCGGCAAGGAGGGCATGGACGAGCTCTTCAACCAGACGCGTGCCGTCTTCGTTGCCGATCCGATCGAGAACAAGAAGTTCACCAAGCGCATAGCCTTCAACGTCATTCCGCACATCGACGTCTTCATGGAAGACGGCTACACGAAGGAAGAATGGAAGGTTCTGGCTGAAACGAAGAAGATGCTCGATCCGAAGATCAAGGTGACCTGCACTGCGGTGCGCGTTCCCGTCTTCATCGGTCATTCGGAATCGGTCAACATCGAATTCGAAAACGAGATCACCGCCGATCAGGCCCGCGATATCCTGCGCGAAGCGCCGGGCTGCCTCGTCATCGACAAGCATGAGGACGGCGGCTACATCACGCCGTATGAATCTGCCGGCGAGGATGCGACCTACATCTCGCGCATCCGCGAAGATGCGACCGTCGAGAACGGTCTCAACCTGTGGGTCGTCTCCGACAACCTGCGCAAGGGTGCGGCTCTCAACGCCATCCAGATCGCCGAGCTGCTCATCAATCGTGGCCTCGTCAAGCCGCGCAAGCAGGCAGCCTGATACCATTTGTAAACCATAATATGCTAAAGCCCTGCTCGACGAGCGGGGCTTTTTCGGGCAAATACCGCCGTATAAGCGTTCGCTAAAAGGCGACCGTGACAAAATCGCCGGTGACTGGCATTCTCTTGCCTGGCCTGAAAGCTATGCAGATCGAGAGCGGGGTTTCTCAATGCGCATGACAAAATTGATTCTGGCGGCCGCCGCGGCAATGGGCGTCCTCCATGCGGTACCGGCGTTCGCGCAGGGTGCCCAGTGCGGTAACACCAGTGCCGGTTTCGAGGCCTGGGTCGCCGATTTCAAACAGACGGCGGCAGCCAATGGTGTGAGCCAGTCCGTCTTGAGCCGCGCCTTCGCCAATGTCAGCTACAACAAGCCGACGATTTCGGCCGACCGCGGCCAGAAGAGCTTCAAGCTCTCCTTCGATGCTTTCATGAAGAAGCGCGGCGGTGCCGCCGTTATCTCTCGCGGACGGTCGATGAAGGCCGCCAACCAGGCTCTCTTCGCTTCGATCGAGCGCCGTTTCGGCGTTCCGGCCGGCCCATTGATTGCCATCTGGGGCATGGAAACCGGCTTCGGCAGCTATATGGGCAACCAGCATACGATGTCCGCAGTCTCGACCCTCGCCTATGACTGCCGCCGTTCGGAATATTTCACCGACCAGCTTTATGCAGCCCTGCAGCTCGTTTCTGAGGGTTATCTGAGCCCGCAAGCCCGAGGCGCTGCCCATGGCGAAATCGGCCAGACGCAATTCCTGCCACGCAACGTGGTGCGTTACGGCGCTGATGGCGATGGCGACGGACGCGTCGACATGGTCGGCTCTCGCGCTGATGCACTGGCTTCGACTGCCAATTTCCTCAAGGGTCACGGCTGGCGCGCCGGTGCAGGCTACCAGCCGGGCGAACCGAACTTCGTCGCCATCGAGGGATGGAATGCCGCAACGGTCTATCAGCAGGCAATCGCCTATATCGGCCAGCAGATCGACGGCAACTGAAGAGACGTTCGATAGGAAATGTCAGGAACGCCGCATGCGAATGCGGCGTTTTTCATATGCGGATATCGTGGCTTCCGCCAGCAGCCTTGCGCCGCTCTTCCTGCGGTGCCGTGGCAGGAACAATCGGCCCGGCAACAACGCAATTGCGTCCCGAGGCCTTGGCCGCATAGAGCGCCAGGTCGGCGCGCTTTACCAGATCATCGAAATTGCGATTGCTTACGGCATTTGTGCGCCCCGCACAGCCGAAGCTTGCCGTAACCCGCAGGCGCTCGCCGCCGGGCAGTTCGATGTCGGCAGCTTCGATCGCCAACCGGACACGTTCCGCGACGATGGCCGCATCCTCGGGTGTCGAGTCCGGGAGCAGCGCCATGAACTCTTCGCCGCCATGGCGCACCAATAGATCGAAGGAGCGGAAGCTTTCCCTTGCGACGCCGGCCACATGCTTCAGCACGACATCACCCGCGTCATGGCCATGCACGTCGTTGATTTTCTTGAAGTGATCGAGATCGAACAGCACGACGGAAATCCAACGTGAACCAGCCTGCATCAGAAGCGCTAGAGCAGCAGCCTCAAAACCGCGCCGGTTATAAAGGCCTGTCAGAAGATCGGTCTGGGCGGCATTGCGCAGTTCGTTGACGAGCAGTTCACGCTCTTCGGTAACGCGGGCGACGAGACGGATACCGCGAACCGCAAGCGCTGCAATAAGGGCAACGAGCAGCACCAGCCCGGCTGACAGAGCAAGCACGATCGTCATGTGGATATGAGAGCGCATCGACAGCCTCTGCCCAGTCACATGGATGTCATCGGTGACGGACGCGATCTTCTGCCGCAGAAAATCCAGCCGTTCGTTCTGGATGCCGATCCATTTGTCCCGGATCGCCTTGTCCGGTCGCAGCACCCCGGAAACCATTGCCTGGGTGAAAGTATCGGCCCAGACTTCATCGGGCTGCGCCCTATAGTCGAGAATCTCCTGGATGACAGGCGAAGAAGAATGAAAGCGCAGCCGATCCATACCGTTGCCGAGCATCATTTCGCCTTGAACGAGCTGCTCGTGCGACATGGCAGAAAAATCGGTCCGGTCGAGATAACGCTGGCCAAGACTGCCGATCAGCCGCTCGCCGTAATAAGTGAGAAGGATGCTCATCAGCTCGCTGGATTTGCGCATCAACACGGGATCATGGATCCTCGACGAAAGCGACTCGACGAGTCCAAGCTGCTTCAATCCAGCCTGCCCATAGATATGAACGGGGTTGCCGCCTTTGCCGTAATAGCCGCGATCGACTGCCGATCGTGCCGCAACGATACGACTATAAGCGAGACGGAGATTGGAAAGCTGCGACTGCAGACCGACATCCATTGCTCCAGCGGCTGGAAGACTTGCGTTGAAACGCGCGAGTTCGCTATCGAGTGAGTTTCGCCTTTCGATCATCGACGCCCTGGTGATCTCATCGCGATCGTTGATATAGGCTCGCGTCGCGACGAGTTCCGCTAGGATCTCATTGGCCGCAATCGATCCCCCGCGAGCAAGAACATCGGCAAAGAGATGGTCATTTTCGAGCGCGTGGTATTGCATGAGCGAGGAGCGGATCAACACGACGCCTTCGACAATCATGAAGACGAAGGGCAGCAGAATGGCGGCGAGCACAGCCCTTCTGATATTCTTGAATTTCACCGCTTCGAAATTCATGTTTAATCCACGTCCAGCTGCTCCTCGTAGGCGAGCTTAGTGGAATATCTTAAAAAACCGATAAAGCGGTCTATCCCTAGATTTCGGGACGGACGAAATCGAGTGTCTCAGAATCCATCACCCAGAGTTCGCCGGTCGAAATGTCGAACCAGGCACCATGAAGCTCCAGCTTGCCCTCTTCCTCGAGCGTCTTGATTTCAGGGAAAGATCTGAGATTGTTGATTGAATTGCGAATGGACACCCGCTCCAGCGCAGTCTGTCGTTCGCCTGGCGTCATGATGTCGTTGCTGCCGATCTGCTCGGCGGCAGGGCGCACGAGCGACATCCAGCGGCCGATGAAATCGCCGGGCGACAACGGCTCAGCATCGGGGTCGAGCGCCGCGCGGATACCGCCGCAGCGGCCGTGGCCCATGACGACGATATTCTTGACCTTCAACGCCTGCACGGCAAATTCAAGCGCTGCCGAGGTGGAGTGGAAATGGCCGTCTGGCTCATAGGGCGGCACCAGGTTGGCGACGTTACGGATGACGAAGAGTTCACCTGGCCCGGCATCGAAGATCAGTTCGGGCGCCGCGCGGGAGTCGGAACAGGCAATCATGAGCGTTGTCGGACTTTGCCCATTTTCCGCAAGTTGCCGATACCTGTCGCGGGCATCGGCATAGCGCCCACTCATGAAGTTGCGATAACCGTCCAGGAGGGAGTTGGGAAATCTCGTCATGCTCTTGGATTAGCGCGCGCGCGAGCCAAGATCAACTGCTGCGCTGCAAAAGCATCAGCCCTATTTTTTCCGCCGTTGCGCAGGATGGAAGAGATGACGCATCTGCACCATCGCCAGGGGCGTCAAGAGGCTGGAGGCATCGCTTGCCAGCATCAGTTCGTTACTGCCGCGCTTGACGGCGCGCGCCAGCACTTCGAACACGCTGGCGGTCGCCAGCTGCAGCGCCTTCTCATCCTCCATCCCCGAGAGCAGACGAGAGAGGAATAGAGCGGCCAGCAGATCTCCGAGGCCGTTGGGTGGGTTCTCGACGACACGATGTTCGGCAAGCAGAGCATGCTTACCGGAGAGATAAAGATTGCCCGTGCCGCCCGCCATCATCGGCACCGCCGATGTGACCAGCATGCGCGAGGGACCGAGCGAAAGGGCGGCCTCCATGACCGCGTTGTTGTCATCGAGGGCTGCGCCCGACAGCCAGGCAAGTTCGTATCGGTTGGGCGTGGCGAGCGAAGCAAGTGGTATCAGGTGATCACGGATCGCCTCGGCTGTAGCTTCGGGCACGTAGAGGCCACCGAGATCGCCCATGACCGGATCGCAGACATAGAGCAGTTCCGGATTCCTCTCGCGCAACGACGCAACGAGCTTCGCGACGGAACGGGCTTGGGCCGCGTTTCCGAAATAGCCCGACAGGACGGCCTTGACCTCACCGATCCACGGCGCGCGGATGAGATCATCGATCGCGGCCTCGAAATCGGCCTCGGCGAAAGTAAGCCGTGTCGAACGGCCATGGCCTGGATGCCAGGGCAACACGATCGTCGGTAGCGCCCAGACCTGATGGCCGAGCGTTTCCAGCGCGAAGACCGCGGCACGGTTTCCGACCGACCCGCGCACGACATGGCTGGAGATGACGATAACTGCGCCCGCTGCGTTTTCCGACATGGCATCCGGTTCCGAATTTCGACCGCCGTTGATGATCTTTTTGACGAGGCGCTGTCAACCATTCTTCATGCGAGCGTGGAAATGTGCGGCGGGACGGAAAAGCCGGATAAAGTGATTTTACCGTCCGTCGGCATGAAACGACCCAAAAACTTTCGAAATCTCTCGTAAGCATAGCCAAAAAAGCACGAAAACGACTTTTCGAGGCCCTCTTTTAGAGATTCTTTCGAAGAACCTTCTGCTAACTTGCCCACATCAAAACAATCGGGGGGATGATCCATGGCCGCCAGAAACAATCCGAAACGGGAAAAGCAGATCGAGAGCGCGCGCAAGATCGCAGCCGCGACCGGTGAGCCCCATCTCGATCCCGAAATCCTCTTCGGCCGCGCAAGCGGCGACGACCTCGAACTCTACACGCCGGAAATGCTTGCGCTTTCTGCGGTTCACTCGGCAGCCGAAATCGCCGCTTGGAGCGGCAAGACACCGCGTGTCAGCATCGACACGGTCGCCGATGTCACCCCCGATGGCATCGCAGTCTCCATTCTTTCGGTGACGGATCACAACAAGCCCTTCCTGTACGAATCCGTCATGGGCGAGGTGACCAGCACTTATCGCGACATCTGCATGGCAGTTCATCCGATCCTGATCCTGGAGGACGGCAAGGCCCCGGAACTCTATTCCGCTGATGTAGCGAGCGACCCGGCTAAGCGCGTTAGCCACATCCAGCTTCACGTTTCGCCGCTCAGCCCCTCCCAGGCAGCCGACCTGATCAAGCGGATCAGGGCAGTGCTCGAGCAGGTGGAACTTGCCGTTTCCGATTGGAAGCCGATGCTCGCCCGCGTCGATGAGGTGATTTCAGAGCTCTCGAACTATAGCGCCAGCCGCAAGAAGGTCGACCGCGACGAAGCGATCGCCTTCCTGACCTGGCTGCGTGACGAGAACTTCACTTTCCTCGGTATGCGAGACTATGTTTATTCCGGCAAAGGCCCGGGTGCGAATGTCGAACGCGACAAGGGAACGGGTCTCGGCATTCTCTCCAATCCCGAAGTTCTCGTTCTGCGCACCGGCAAGGACGCCGTGACGACCACGCCGGAAATCCTCGCATTCCTCGACGGTCCAGACTTCCTGATCGTCACCAAGGCCAATGTGAAATCCATAGTCCATCGCCGCGCCTATATGGACTATGTCGGCGTCAAGCGCTTCGACTCTCAGGGGAATGTGACAGGCGAATTGCGCATTGTCGGCCTCTTCACCTCGACTGCCTACACCTCCTCGGCATCTGAAATTCCGCTGCTGCGCTCCAAGATCGAGAAGGTGAAGGAGCATTTCGGCTTCGACCCGATGAGCCATTCCGGCCGCATGCTCGACAATACGCTGGAATCCTACCCCCGCGATGATCTCTTCCAGATCGATACTCCGCTGCTTGCGACCTTCGCCGAGCAGATCAACGATCTCGCCGACCGCCCGCGCGTACGCGTGCTGCCGCGCATCGACCATTTCGACCGCTTCGTCTCCGTCATCGTCTTCGTGCCGCGAGAGGAATATGACTCGATCGTTCGAGAGCGCATCGGCACTTATCTGAAGACTGTCTATGATGGCCGCGTTTCCGCCTACTATCCGGCCTTTCCGGAAGGCGGTGTCGCACGCGTTCACTTCATCATCGGCCGCTCGGGCGGCAAGACGCCGCGCATCCATCAGGCCAAGCTCGAGGAGACGATCCGCCAGATCACCGCGCGCTGGGACAGCCGTTTCGAGATGCTCGCCGGCCCCAAGGCGCCGAAGCTCGGCGTCAGCAACGCCTTCCAGGAAGCCTTCACGCCGGATGAGGCGGTCGGCGATCTGCCCGACATCACCGCATGCGCCGCAGGCGAGCCGATCCGCATCGAATTCTACTATCGCCAGGACGACGAACGCGGCCGCATCCTGTCGCTGAAGATCTTCCATAGCGGCGAGCAGCTGCCGCTGTCGCGCCGCGTGCCTCTCCTCGAAAACCTCGGCTTCAACGTCCTGAGCGAACGGACCTTCGATATCGAAGTTCCGGCCGCCGGCGGCGCGATCAACATCGTCGTGCTGCACGACATGGAACTCGAGGCCCGCAGCGGTGCGGACATTGACCTCGCACGTTTTGGCGCACCGCTCGAAGAAGCCTTCGTCGCAGCCTTCAGCGACACGATCGACAATGACAGCTTCAACGGGCTGATCCTGTCGGCCGGCCTTTCAGCCCGCGAGGTGAATGTGCTGCGCGCCTATGCGCGCTACCTGCGCCAGGCCGGCATCGCCTATTCGCAGGATTATATCGCGACCACCCTCGACAAATACCCCGCGATCGCCGCTTCGATCTTCCGCTTGTTCCACGACACGCTCGATACGAAGCTATCGGAAAAGGCACGTATCAAGAAACTCGCCGAGCTGCATCAGGCAATCGAAGCCGAGCTTGCCGACGTGCCGAGCCTGGATGACGACCGTATCCTGCGCCGCTACGTCAATATCGTCGATGCAACGCTGCGCACCAATTATTTCCAGCGCAATGGCGATGGAACACCGAAGGCGATGCTCGCCTTCAAGCTTGACCCGCACCTGGTGGATGGCTTGCCGGAACCCAAGCCCTTCCGCGAGATCTTCGTCTATGGCGTCGAGGTCGAAGGCGTACATCTGCGCTTCGGCCGCGTCGCCCGTGGCGGCCTGCGCTGGTCGGACCGCGCCGAGGACTACCGCACCGAAGTTCTGGGCCTCGTCAAGGCGCAGCAGGTCAAGAACGCCGTGATCGTGCCCGTCGGCGCCAAAGGTGGTTTCTATCCCAAGAAACTCCCGGTCGGCGGCAGCCGCGAAGAGCTCTTCAACGCAGGTCGTGAAGCTTACAAAACCTATATCCGCACGCTGCTTTCCATCACCGACAACATCTCCGGCGCCGATATCATCCCGCCTGACAATACGGTGCGCCTGGATGGCGATGACCCCTATTTCGTCGTCGCCGCAGACAAGGGCACGGCAACCTTCTCCGACACCGCCAATGCGCTTGCTCAGGAAGCAGGCTTCTGGCTGGACGACGCCTTCGCTTCTGGCGGCTCCGCCGGCTACGACCACAAGAAGATGGGCATCACCGCGCGCGGCGCCTGGGAAACCGTAAAGCGTCACTTCCGCGAGATGGATATCGACATCCAGACAACGCCCTTTACGGTGGCCGGCGTGGGTGACATGTCAGGCGACGTTTTCGGCAATGGTATGCTCCTCTCGCCGAAGATCCGGCTGGTCGCCGCTTTCGATCACCGCGATATCGTCATCGACCCCGATCCCGATATGGAAAAAACCCTCGCTGAGCGCCAGCGCCTGTTCAACCTGCCGCGCTCGAGCTGGCAGGACTTCGACAAGTCCGTGCTCTCGAAAGGTGCCATGATCATTTCGCGCTCGGCAAAGTCGGTTACGCTGACGCCGGAGGCCGTGGCCGCAATCGGCATCGACAAGACTGTCGCCACGCCCTTCGAAATCATGACCGCGATCCTGAAAAGCCCCGTCGACCTGCTCTGGTTCGGTGGCATCGGGACCTATGTAAAGGCGGCATCCGAGACCGATACCGACGTCGGCGATCGCGCCAACGATCCGATCCGCATTACGGCCGACGAAGTGCGCGCCAAAGTGATCGGGGAGGGCGCCAATCTCGGCGTCACGCAGAAAGGCCGAATTGCCTACGGCCTGAAGGGCGGACGCAGCAATTCCGACGCCATCGACAACTCCGCCGGCGTCAATACTTCCGACGTCGAAGTCAATATCAAGATCGCGCTGGCGAACGCTATGCACGAACAGCGGCTTAGCCGCACCAAACGTGACCAGCTTCTCGGCAGCATGACCGATGAGGTGGCTGCGCTCGTACTGCGCAACAACTACCTCCAGTCCCTGGCAATCTCGCTGACAGCCCGCAAGGGAACGGCAAACGGCCTTGAGCTCGGCCGCTTCATGAGCGTCCTGGAGGCGTCGGGACAGCTGAACCGCAAGGTCGAAACGCTTCCCGACGACGCCTCGCTGTCCGAGCGCTACACTGCCGGCCGGCCACTGACGCGCCCCGAGATCGGTGTGTTGCTCTCCTATGCCAAGATCGTACTCTTCGATGCGCTGATCGCCAGCGAACTGCCTGACGATCCCTATTTCGTCGACACGCTCTTCCATTACTTCCCGGCGAAGATGCAGAAGTCCAACGCATCCGATATCGACAGCCACCGGCTGAAGCGGGAAATCGTCGCGACGGTGCTCGCAAACGAGGCGATCAACCGCGGCGGGCCGGGCTTTGCCGTCAGCATGATGGATGCGACCGCAGCATCTGCTCCGGAAGTCGTGCGCGCCGCCATCGTTGCCCGCGACGGCTTCGATCTCAACCGGCTTTGGGCCGAAACGGATGCCCTGGACAACAAGGTTTCCGGCCAGATCCAGAACCGCATCTATGAAGAGATCGGCAACAGCTTCACGGTGCTGACGCGCCTACTGCTAAAGACCGGCATGACCAAGGGCGACATGGCCGAGATCATTAGCCGGCTTCAGGCGACGCTGAAGAAACTCAAGCCTTCCTTCGCCGATCAGGCCGCAGCTGACGTCGCCGCGCGCCAGGAGGAGTACCAACAGGCCGGTCTGCCGGAAAAACTGGCGGCCGAAATCGCGGCTCTGCCCACCTTCGCTCTGGTACCGGAGATCATGCAGATCGCCGCTCGCACCGGCGAGGCGCTGCCGCGCGCAGCCGAAAACTACTTTGCTGTCACCCAGACTTTCCGTGTCGGCCGGCTGCTGGCTGCGGGCAACCGCATCATTACCTCCGACCACTATGAAAACCTCGCTCTTGCCCGCAGTATCGACCAGATCGCCAGCGCCCGTCGCGATATCGTGATCTCCGCGCTTTCCGATCACGGCAAGGAAAAGCAGCCGGTCCAGGCCTGGCATGCGCAGGACAGGGTGCGCATCAACCGCATCGTCGAGGAGCTTGCAAGCCTCAGCGATGGAGCCGATCCGAACCTCGCCCGCATCACTGTTGCCGCAGGCATCCTCACCGATCTTGCGCGCGACCGGGCGAGATGAGACAGTCCGCCCCAAAAAGGAGCGGACGTTTGAATCGCATAGACTGGACAGGAACGCAGCCGCCGAAAGCCACGGAGAAGGGCATATGGGGCTGGATGCTCTTTGATTGGGCAGCCCAGCCGTTCTTCACCGTAGTAACGACTTTCATTTTTGGCCCCTACTTCGTCTCGCGGCTGACGTCCGATCCGGTCGCCGCGCAGACGATGTGGAGCAACATGGCGACGATCTCCTCTATTATCATCGCCGTCCTGTCCCCCATCCTGGGCTCCATCGCCGACCAGTCCGGTGCGCGCAAACCCTGGATCGCCTTCTTCGCGGTCATCAAGATCGTCAGCCTCTGCTGCCTCTGGTTTGCTGCTCCGGGCTCGCCGATCATCTATCCCGTCATCTTCATGATCCTCGCCTCGATTTCGGCAGAGTTCTCGATCGTCTTCAACGATTCCATGATGCCGCGCCTCGTCAGCAAGGACGACGTTGGCAGGCTTTCCAACACCGCCTGGGGTCTCGGCTATCTTGGCGGCATGATCGTGCTGATCGCCGTCGTGGCTCTGCTGGCCGGCAGCCCGGAAAGCGGCAAGACCATTCTGGGTCTCGATCCGCTTTTCGGTCTCGATCCTCATACGGGCGAGGACGCGCGCGTCACCGGCCCGATCTCGGCTGTCTGGTATCTGATCTTCATCCTGCCGATGTTTTTCTTCACGCCGGATGCCCGGAAAGGCCTGCCTTTCGGCTTTGCGGTGCGCTTCGGTCTCAAGCAATTGCGCAATACGCTCGGCGAACTCAGGACGCGTCGCGGTATCCTGACCTTCCTCATCGCCCGCATGATCTATCAGGATGGCGTCAACGGCTTGCTGATCCTCGGTGGCGCCTTTGCGGCGGGCATGTTTGGCTGGGCAACGATCGAGATCGGCATTTACGGGATCATCCTCAATATCGTGGCGATCCTTGGCTGCCTGATCGCCGGACGCGTCGACAGGGGGATAGGCTCCAAGGTGACCGTTATCATCAGCCTGACCATGCTGTTGCTGGCCACGATCGGTATTATTTCCACCGGCCCGGGCTACACTTTCTTCGGGCTGATGCCGCTTTCGACTGCCGACAGCGGCGGGCTTTTCGGCACGATGGCGGAAAAGGCCTATATCCTCTATGGCTTGTTGATCGGCCTTGCCTTTGGCCCGGTGCAGGCCTCATCGCGCTCCTATCTGGCGCGTAGCGTCAGTCTCGAAGAGGCCGGCCGTTATTTCGGCATCTATGCTCTATCCGGCCGCGCCACGAGTTTCATGGCGACGCTCCTGTTTTCGATCGTGACCTATTTGACCGGATCGGCGCATCTCGGCATGTCGACGCTGATCCTGTTCCTCGCCGGAGGTCTGGTGCTGCTGATCCGCACTCCCTATCCGGCGGACCGCGCCTGAGAACTCCCCGGCCGCAAAGCCGGGGATCTGTCCGTTATCTGCTCAGTGGCGGAAGTGACGCATGCCGGTAAAGACCATCGCGACATTATGTTCGTTTGCCGCATCGATGACTTCCTGGTCGCGCATCGAGCCGCCCGGCTGGATCACGGCGGTGGCGCCGGCAGCAATCATCGACAGCAGGCCATCTGCGAAGGGCAGGAACGCCTCCGAGGCGACTGCCGAACCATGCGTCATCGGAACGGCAAGTCCGAGCGTCTTGGCCGCTTCCTCGGCCTTCAGCGCCGCAATGCGTGCTGAATCGACACGGCTCATCTGGCCGGCACCGATACCTGCGGTCTGGCCGTCCTTGGCGTAGACGACAGCATTCGACTTCACGTGCTTGCCGACCTTGAAGGCAAACTTCATGTCCTCAAGCTCCTGAGCCGTCGGCGCACGCCTGGTAACGACCTTCAGTTCCAGATCCTCGACCATGCCGTTGTCGCGGCTCTGGACGAGCAGGCCTCCCGAAACGGTCTTGGCGGTGATGCCGGCCGCACGCGCATCCGGCAGACCGCCAGCTGAGAGCAGACGCAGGTTCGGCTTGCGGGCGACGATTGCCTTGGCTTCCTCGGTGACGCCAGGTGCAATGATGACCTCGGTGAAGAGCTGGATAATCTCTTCGGCCGTCGCTGCATCCAGTGTCTGGTTCAGTGCGATAATGCCGCCGAAGGCCGAGACGGAATCGCAGGCAAGCGCCCGCTTGTAGGCTTCGAGAAGCGTCGAACCGGTCGCGACGCCGCAGGGATTGGCGTGCTTGATGATGGCGCAGGCCGGCGACTTCTCCGGCAGGAACTCGGCCACGAGCTCATAGGCCGCATCGGTATCATTGATATTGTTATAGGAAAGCTGCTTGCCCTGCAGCAGGACGGCAGTCGAAACGCCCGGGCGCTTTTCGCCCGTCACGTAGAAGGCGGCCTTCTGGTGCGGGTTTTCACCGTAGCGCATCTCTTCCTTCAGCACGCCGCCAATGGTGCGGTGACGCGGCGTATCGATCGAAAGCGCTTCGGCAAACCAGTTGGAAATCGCGGCGTCATAGGCGGCAGTGCGGGCGTAGGCTTTGGCCGCCATGCGCTGACGGAAGGCATAGACCGTCTTGCCGGCATCGGCCGACAGTTGCTCGGTCAGCTCGGAATAGTCCGCCGGGTCGGTGATGACGGTGACATAGGCATGGTTCTTGGCAGAAGCGCGGATCATAGCCGGGCCGCCGATATCGATATTCTCCACCGTCGTCGGATAATCGCCACCGGCCGCACGCACATCCTCGAAGGGATAGAGGTTGACGACCAGCAGGTCGATGCCGTCGATCCCATGTGCCTTCATGGCTTCCTGGTGTTCGGCATCGTCACGGATCGCGAGCAGGCCGCCATGCACCTTCGGATGCAGGGTCTTCACCCGGCCATCCATGATTTCCGGAAACTGCGTCACTTCGGAAACATCGGTGACGGCAAGTCCTTCGGCCGCGATCGCCTTGTAGGTGCCACCGGTCGAAAGCAGGCGCACGCCACGCGCCGAAAGCGCGCGGGCAAGTTCGATAATACCGGTCTTGTCGAAGACAGAAAGCAGCGCAGTCTTGATCTCGACCTTGTCGGGGGCGGGGATTTTCTTGGAAATGACGGCCATGAACCTTCTCCGTTCGGGCTTCGCGGGAGACATCCGGGCGAGGGACGTTTTGATGAGGCCGCGTTAGCACAGCTTGGAGCCGGCGCAAACAGTCGCTAGCTCTTGCGTGACAAAAACCAGCGAATTTCGGGTTTTTCCGCCAGATCGAAATCCACCTCTATCTGGTCGGAGCTGCTGATGCCGGCACTGTCGGCGAAGAAAATATCCTCCGAAATCAGCACTTCATTGCCGGGAGAGGAAAACAGCCAGCTTTCGCCATCCGGGGCCGTCAGCAGCACCGATTCCGTATCATTCTGCCGCGGCACGATGGCGGGATGGATGTGGAAGCGGGCAACCGCGCGCAGCGGTCCTTCGCTGTGATACCGGTCGTCGGTCACGAAACGGTCCATGCCGGTCACGATGGAGCCAGCCGCGTTCAGCGTCAGCTCTCGCTCATGAATGACACCAAAAGTATCGAGATAGCCGTCATGCCTGGCCTTGATGCCTTCGCGGCCATCCTCGGTTTCCACGCGCTCGGCAGCAACCGTTTCCACAGGCTCCGTCATCATGTGGGCCAGAAAAGCCGAGGGGGAGAACCGGCTGGAGGATGTATCGTTCAGGACCACGGTGGAATGAGCAGCGGTGGTGCGGGCCATCTGGACATAGCGCTGGCCTGCGAATTTGGGAGATCCTGAATTGACGATGAAGCGGTAACGGCCGGAGGACATTTCGAAGGAGAGACTGCCTGCATGAGCTGTTCTGAAGCAGCCAGGCGCTGGCGGTCCGGTATCGGCAATGATCACCGTCTTGCCGGCTGCAAGTCGCTGATAGCGCGAATGCGGCAATGCCTTGAAGGGCTGACCCGCCGTCTCGTCGTAGCGCAGTACGGACATCAACTCATCCGCCAGCGTGGATGTCGCACCGTTGAAGAGTGCCAGATCACCATCCTGATGGCGGAAGAAGCGCAGGGCAGGGTACATGCGGTCAATACCGGAGATCAGCTTCTGCGGCAGGTCATGGCCCAGATTGACGTAGGTCTGCCGGAGAGGCAGCAGATCGAGCAGCAGCTCCAGCCCGATGCGTGGATTGCGGGAGATATGGCCGCCATCGGGGAGAATCTGGCTATCGAATTCGCGGTCGAGCGCCTGGGCTGCCCGCCGCACCGTCGAAGCACGCACAGGCATGGCAACGGACGCGGTTGCGAGGGCGATGCGCAGGCGGAAGCGGACTTCGCCAGTCGAATAGGGCGCCATGCGGCGCAGATAGCCGATGTGGAAGGCGAGCGATTTCATGAACCGGCGATAGAAGCCGCGATCGGCGTTCTGCAGGACGACTGGAGAATGCGCCAGCCAGGCAATGACACGCTGCGAAACGACGTCGGTCTCCCAGGCGATGCCTTCGATCCGGCCTCCATGGATCGAGAGCCAACTATCGACGATGACACGGGCGACGGCCGAGCCGCGCTCGCTCTTGTTGGCGCGCATGTGCCGTAGCCAACCGAAACTGTGAAGCCTGACTGCGAACGCACGCGAGGGAAGGGTCAGCGTGAAGGGCGATTTCCCGTCGGTTTCCAGCATACGGCCGGCAAGCGGAAACCGGCCGTCCATGATCTCTTCGGCAACGTGGGAATCGATGCCCCTCAGATCCGTCGGAGCGACGATCAGGCGTTCCGGTACCGATATGGTATGGCGTGAGAAGCGCAAACGCAGAAGCGCGGCACGGCGCGTACCGCGCCGCCAAGCTTCCCGAACATATATGCTCGCAAGACGCCGACCGGACTGCATATCAATTGTCTATTGACCCTCGTGGTTAAGAATAGATGAATCAAAACCGATTTCATTAGCTACGATGTATTATTTTGTGATGAAATTAGAATATAATAGCAATCAGATGCGTCTGAGTACCGCAGCGTAGAAGCCATCTAGGCCCGACGCAAAGTCATCTGGCATATCCAGCATTGTAGGGAGCGTGCGAAACTCGCCTATCGGTGTAATAGCCTGCTCCATGCCGGGCCATTTTGCAGCGTCGATCGGCACTCGTTCCAGGTTCTTCATATCCTCAAGAACACGAGCCACAACCTCTTCGCCTTCCTGTGGATCGAGCGAGCAATTGGAAAAGACAAGAACGCCGCCCGGGTTCAGCAAGGTAACTGCGTGGCGCAGAAGGCGCTCCTGCAGTGTCGCGAGCTTGGCGATATCCCCGGCGCCTTTCGTCCAGAGCACGTCGGGATGCCGGCGGGTCGTGCCTGTCGACGAGCAGGGCGCGTCGAGAAGAATTGCGTCAAAACGCTCGGATGGTTCGAATTTCGTAAGATCCACCGCGATGGTTTCGGCTTCAAGACCAAGCCGCTCGAGATTGGAGCGCAAGCGCTTCAGCCTGTTTTCGGACTGGTCGATCGCCGTCACCCGGCCACCGGCAAGGATGAGCTGGGCGGTCTTGCCGCCTGGCGCGGCACAGAGGTCGGCAACGCGCTTGCCGGTGAGGTCACCGAAGAGCCTTGCAGGAATGCTGGCAGCCGCGTCCTGAACCCACCATTCCCCCTCTTCGAATCCGTCAAGCGAGGGGATGCTGCCTTCAAACGCGGAAAGCCGTACGCCGCCAGTGGGTATCACTGCGCCGTTCAGGCGCTTCGCCCAGCCTGCGGCATCGGATTTAACAGTAAGGTCGATGGCTGCCGGCTCAAGCTGGGATTCGGAAATGGCGAGTGCCCGCTCTTTTCCATAGGCTTTTGCCATCCGCTCGATGAACCACGGAGGCATTGGCGGTATGTCGGCGATCTCGCCAAGTATGCGCTCCTTCTCGCGGCTAAGACGGCGCAGGATGGCGTTGACGAGCTTGGCGAAACGCCGATTGCGAGGATCCTGGTTGGCTTGCTCGACGGCGAGATCGACGGCGGAATGATCGGGAACGTCGAGATAGAGGATCTGCGCTGCACCGGCGGCAAGCACATGATGCAAAGCTCGGGCACCTTCCGGCAGCGGTGTTTCGAGCAGCGAGGCAATGGCGGCATCGATGCGCGGCAGATGCCTGAGCGTCGTGTTGAGGATGGCGCGGACCAGCGCGCGATCGCTTTCCCCAAGCGCCTTGTAGGCCGGATTTCCATGCTCATGATCCAGTGCACCATCGAGCGGCAGCTTTTTATCTACGACGGCGGCAAGGATCTTGGCGGCAGCCGCACGCGCCGGCAGGCCGGGTTTCACCGGCGCCGGTGCTGAGCGTTCTGCAGCAGGTTTATGTTTGCGCGTTGGCTTCTTCTTGCCGTCTGAATTCAAGACCACGGACCCTTCGGCGGTTGCGAGTCATCGCGGCCGAAACCGGTATTGGGAACCGAGCGCGATTTGCGTGTCGGATTAGCAGCGCGAACCGGCGGCGTCGAGACGTCGAAACCTCCCCGTGCCATTTCCTGCAGGGCAGCAATACGATTTTCGGTGTTCGGATGGGTCGAAAACAGATTGTCCATGCGCTCGCCGGAAAGCGGATTGATGATGAACATGTGGGCGGTGGCTGGGTTGCGCTCCGCGTCATAGTTCGGCACATGTGCCGCACCGCGGGCGATCTTGCCGAGCGCCGAGGCCAACCATAACGGATTGCCACAGATTTCAGCACCCCGCCTGTCGGCCGAATATTCGCGGGTACGGCTGATCGCCATCTGCACCAGCATGGCGGCAAGCGGCGCCACGATCATCGCGACGAGCACACCGATGAAACCCAACGGATTGTTGTTGTTTTCACGATTGCCACCAAAGAAGAAGGCGAAATTGCCGAGCATCGAGATCGCGCCGGCAAGCGTGGCGGTGATCGTCATGGTCAGCGTATCGCGGTTCTGGACGTGGGCAAGCTCATGCGCCATCACGCCCGCAACCTCTTCTGGCGAGAGAGCGGCAAGCAGGCCGGTCGAGGCAGCGACGGCAGCATTCTCCGGATTGCGGCCGGTCGCAAAGGCATTCGGCTGAGGGCTGTCATAGAGATAGACCTTAGGCATCGGCAGGCCGGCATTGCGGGCGAGATCGTGCACGATCCGGTAAAATTCCGGGGCGTTGCGCTCATCTACCTCCTGCGCCCGATAGGCCGACAGCACCATCCGGTCGGCATTCCAGTAGGAGAAGAAATTCATGCCGGCAGCGATGAGAAAGGCGATCATCATGCCGCCCCGGCCGCCGATCAAAAAGCCGACAAACATGAAAAGCGCCGTCATGAAGGCAAGCAACATGGCAGTACGCATGAGGTTCATCAGAGGTCTCCATCTCCAGATTGCGGCGTAATGCTTTAAATCCCGGCGCCGACGCACTATGATTTGGTTATTCGCCAGCCATTTTCAATATTCTCAGGCGGGAGTGCAGCATGCAGACGGCCGATAACGACAATGTGGAAATTCCGGTGCCTGAAGGTTCGGAGCCGCCGCGCAAGATGCTCTCTCCAGCTGCCAAACGGGCGCTGGCCGAAGCTGAGGAACGCCGGAAGAACACCAAGCCTGCCGAACTGCCGCCGGAGATCGGCGGACGCGGCGGAGCTGAGCCTTCCCGCTTTGGCGATTATGAAATTAATGGCCGCGCGATCGATTTCTAGGTAAATATTCCCATTGACTTTCCAGCATGATCGGAATTTATTCCTGTTATGCTCAAGCTGTTTTCAATTGTCCTGCTAGTTCTTTCGTCTGTGCCGGCTTTTGCCGCACGCGACGAGATTGAAGGTCCCGTATCGGCGAAGATTATCCGGATCATTGACGGCGATACGCTGCTGGTTGCGGCGACACCCTGGCCGCAGCAAACCATGGAAGTCTATGTCCGCATTCGCGGTATAGACGCACCCGAAATCCATTCGAAATGCGCTGAAGTCCGGAAAGCCGCTCTCGAGGCACGAGTAGCACTTGAACAAATGATATCAGGCGCCGCCACTATTCAGCTGAGAGAGATAGCCGGTGACAAATATTTCGGACGAATTCTCGCCAACGTCACCTTCGCGGACGGGCGCAATCCTGCACAGGATCTTCTTTCGGAAGGAAAGGTCCGCGCCTATGACGGCGGCCGCAAGCCACAGGTTGTTTGTGCGGATGAATAGGGCCGCTCCCGATAGCGGAGCGGCCCTTAGTCTCAAGCCGTAGCCTTGTTTTGCCGGTTGGCGATCAGATCGTCAACGACAGCCGGATCTGCGAGCGTCGAAGTATCACCGAGCGAACCGAAATCGTCTTCGGCAATCTTGCGCAGGATACGGCGCATGATCTTGCCCGAACGCGTCTTCGGAAGGCCGGGCGCGAACTGGATTTTGTCGGGTGCGGCAATCGGGCCGATTTCGGCGCGCACATGTTTGACAAGCTGCTGGCGCAGTTCGTCTGTGCCCTCATTGCCCGCCATCAGCGTGACGTAGCAGTAAATGCCCTGACCCTTGATCGGATGCGGATAACCTACGACGGCAGCTTCCGAAACAAGATTGTGCGAGACGAGAGCAGATTCGACTTCCGCAGTGCCGAGACGATGACCGGAAACGTTCAGAACGTCATCGACGCGGCCGGTGATCCAGTAATAACCGTCCTCATCGCGGCGGCAGCCGTCACCTGTAAAATACTTGCCCTTGTAGGTAGAGAAGTAGGTCTGGATAAAGCGCTCATGGTCGCCATAGACCGAACGCATCTGGCCCGGCCAGCTGTCGGTGATGCAGAGATTGCCGTCGGCGGCACCTTCCAGCACCTTGCCCTCATTGTCGACGAGCTGCGGCTTGACGCCGAAGAACGGCTTCGTGGCCGAACCAGGCTTGAGGTCGGTCGCACCCGGCAGCGGCGTGATCATGTGACCGCCGGTTTCCGTCTGCCACCAGGTATCGATCACCGGGCAGCGCTTGTCGCCGACGACATTGTAATACCATTCCCAGGCTTCCGGATTGATCGGCTCACCGACCGTGCCGAGCAGGCGCAGGCTCTCGCGCGAAGAGCGAGTCACGAAATCGTCGCCGGCGCCCATGAGCGAGCGAATCGCTGTCGGCGCCGTGTAGAAGATATTGACCTTGTGCTTGTCGATGATTTCCCAAAAACGGCCCTGGTCCGGGAAATTCGGCACGCCTTCGAACATCAGTGTCGTAGCACAGTTCGCGAGCGGCCCGTAGACGATATAGGAATGACCGGTAACCCAGCCGACATCGGCCGTGCACCAGTAGACGTCGCCGGGGTGGTAATCGAAGACATATTCATGCGTCATCGCCGCATAGACCAGGTACCCCCCTGTCGTGTGCAGGACACCCTTCGGTTTGCCTGTGGAACCCGAAGTGTAGAGGATAAAAAGTGGATCTTCCGCCTTCATCTTCACCGGCGGGCACTCAGCCTTCACCGTGGCGATTTCCTGATGGTACCAGAGGTCGCGCCCCGGCGCCCAGCCTGTCTTGCCGCCGGTACGGCGCACGACGAGCACCTTGTTGACCGCCACATACTGACGGGCAGCGATGTGGATGGCCGTATCCGTATTGTCTTTCAGCGGAACCGGCTTGCCGCCGCGAATGCCCTCGTCGCAGGTGATGACGAAGGTGGATTCGCAGTCGACGATACGGCCGGCCAGCGCTTCCGGTGAAAAGCCGCCGAAGACGACGGAATGCACCGCGCCGATGCGGGCGCAGGCGAGCATCGCATACGCCGCTTCCGGGATCATCGGCATATAGATGGTGACGCGGTCACCCTTCTTGACGCCATGCTTCTTCAGCACGTTCGCCATGCGGCAGACATGCTCGTAGAGCTCGTTATAGGTGATTTTTTTATCGATATAGGGGTTGTCGCCTTCGAAGATGATGGCCGTTTGGTTGCCGTTCGTCTTCAGGTGACGATCGATGCAATTATAGGAAACATTGGTCTGGCCATCCTCGAACCACTTGATCGACACTTTGCCGGTAAAGGACGTGTTCTTGACCTTGGTATAGGGCTTGAACCAGTCGATGCGCTTGCCGTGCTTGCCCCAGAACTTGTCCGGGTTTTCAACGCTTTCCTCGTACCATTGCTCGTACTTGGCCTGATCGATCAGCGCGCGGGTCTTCACCGGTTTGGAAACCGGATAGATCTTCTCCGACATGGGAACTCCTCCTCACAAGGCTATGCAACGGCCTACGCTTCGACGCATCGACCGGGACTCGAATTGCGCAATTCATATCAGGTAGTCTGGTGACGGCAATTAGACAAAGGTCATTTCATTTCTGAAGAATTGCAATTCTGCGACAGTGCGGTTATATACCGCCATATTTCCCGGACATTGTGGTGACAATCCACGGACCGCGACCGGCGCGGACGATAGAAGGACTATATCCATGGCTCAACAGCTGCTCATGCCAAAGGCGACTGCCATCTGGCTCGTCGACAATACAGCCCTGTCTTTCGACCAGATCGCTCAGTTTTGCAAACTGCATCCGCTCGAAGTCAAGGCAATTGCCGATGGCGAAGCCGCGCAGGGCATCAAGGGCCTGGACCCGATCGCCACCGGCCAGCTTTCCCGCGATGAAATTGCCCGCGCCGAAGGCAACCCGAACTACAAGCTGAAGCTTTCCGAGCCGAAGGTCCGCGTGCCGGAATCCAAGCGCCGCGGTCCGCGCTATACACCGGTTTCCAAGCGCCAGGACCGCCCGAACGCCATTCTCTGGCTGGTTCGCAATCATCCGGAACTGAAGGATGCGCAGATTTCGCGTCTCGTCGGCACCACGAAATCGACGATCGAGCAGATCCGCGAGCGCACTCACTGGAATTCGGCAAACCTGGCACCGATGGACCCGGTTACGCTCGGCCTCTGCAGCCAGATCGATCTCGACATGGAAGTGGAAAAGGCTTCCAAGGGCCGTCCGCTGCCGACCGCGGCAGAACTCGGTGCAACGCTGCAGTCTGCTCAGGAAACCGAGCGCCTGACGCCGAGCTACGAGCGCGAGGAAGAAAAGGAAATCGACGCCGATGCCGTCTTCCGCAAGCTGAGCTCGCTGCGCTCGACGCCGAAGGACGAGGATGAAGACAATCAGTTCTGAGATCGGCATCTCCTGAAATGAATAAACCCCGCCGATGGCGGGGTTTTTTGTTACCGTTCTTCCGCCAGGCGTTAACTGCGGAAGAGCGAGAGAATGTTCTGTGCCGAAGAATTCGCAATCGACAGAGACTGGATTGCAAGCTGCTGCTGCGTTTGCAGCGCCGAGAGCTTGGAGGACTCTTCTTCCATGTCGGCGTCCACGAGGCGGCCGACACCCGAGTCGATCGAGTCGGTCAGGGCGCTGACGAAGGTTTCCTGCAACTGAATTCGGGTCGAAATCGAGCCAAGCTGCGAACCTGCATTGGTCATGGCCTGGAGCACGAGCTCGACACCGGAAAGCGCCCCGTCGAGCTGACCTTGCGTGAAGTTGGTGATATCGAGCGCGTAAATCGATGGCATGACGATAACGGTGTTGCCATAGGTCCCGTTGAATGCTGTGCCGATGATACCGCTCGTCGTCTGGATCGTGCCGTTGCTGTTCATGCCGAACAGGACATTACCCAGCGTACCCGCATCGAGAATGTAATCCGTCATCTTGACCGAAACGGCATTGGAACCGTCACGGACGAAGGAGGAGACGACGCTCTTCGTGCCCGAAGCGCCGGCAACCCAGTTTTCACCGGAGAAGGAAGCCGACTGAGCGATGCTCACCAGCTGCTCCTGCAGCTGGTCGAGTTCTTCCTGAATCTTGGTTTTGTCGACGCCCTTTTCCGTGGCAGCGACAATCTTCGCCTTGATTTCCGTGACGACGTCGATGGCGTTGTCCATGGCCGTGTAAGCGGTGTCGACCTTTGCTGCACCGAGGCCGAGGGCGTCGGAAACCGCGCCGAGAGCCTTGTTGTCCGAACGCATTGTCGTCGCGATCGACCAGTAGGCAGCATTGTCGGCAGCTTTGTCGATACGATAGCCCGAGGAGACGCGGCCCTGGGTGTCCTTCAGGCTGTCGTTTACGCCGCGCAGGGTCTGCAGCGCTGCCATGGCAGCGTTGTTGGTGAGGATGCTTGTCATGTTCCGTTTTCCGCAATCAAAGTGAAAGGGGTCATCCGGACGAGTCCGGTAACGGCGACGCTTCATGCAAAACCCGAGAGCCAGGTCATTGCCGTTAACGAATGGTTGCGCCCAACATAGTTAATAATTCCTCAATTAGCGTTGCGGAAAATTTAATTTAAGCTCTTGTTAGGGCTTTTAAGTGCTCCCGACCGGGTTTTGAAAGAGGCTCGAAAGCGACAAATATTATCTAACAATTTAAATAGGTTAGAGAATTATAGCGAGTCTCCACAGTCAAACGTTAACGGGAAAAATCGCCCGTTTAAAACTTTTTTCGGATTAATAAATATTATCGCTTTCCAAACAACGGCCACAAGATCCCCGTCCGAATCATGAGTAATCCTCTGATTCGAAGAAGCAGTTTCCGCTATTTGTTAACGCGCGCCGAAAATTGCCGAGCCGACCCGTACGCTGGTCGCACCGAAGGCAATGGCAGTCTCGTAGTCACCAGACATGCCCATGGAGAGTTTCTTGACACCGCACTTTTCTGCGAGCTTGGCGAGCAGGGCGAAATGCGGGCCGGGATTTTCATCCGCCGGCGGGATGCACATCAGTCCTTCAATGCCAAGGCCGAGTTCACCGCGGCAGAAGTCGACGAAAGCTGGCGTACCGTCAGGTGCAATGCCGGCCTTCTGCGGTTCCAGGCCTGTATTGACCTGAACATAGAGACGCAGTGCCTTGCCCTGTCGCTTCATCTCCTCGGCAATGGCGCGTGCGATCTTCTCGCGGTCCACGGTCTCGATCACGTCGAAGAGCGCAACTGCTTCTGCAGACTTGTTCGATTGCAGCGGACCGATGAGATGCAGCTCAATGTCTGGCGTTTCCGCCTTCAACCCCGGCCATTTTCCCTGGCTTTCCTGAACGCGGTTTTCTCCAAAGATGCGCTGGCCGGCTTCGATTGCCAGCCGAATGGTATCGGCCTCAAAGGTCTTCGAGACGGCCACCAACTGCACCGCGCGGTCCTGACGGCCTGCATCCCGCCCAGCCGCATCGATCCTGGACCGTACTTCGTTCAACCGCTCTTGAAGTTCCATCGCTCTGCCCCAACATCCGGCTTGTCCACCGGCAATCCACTACTGGGCTGCCGTGGCATTGCCAAGGTTGATATCTCTGAAATCGCCCCAATACCAAGATCGAACGCATGAAGCGCCCGCAAAACTTGACGCTTGGTTGGTTTCATGGTGAAGGTCTCGGCCAACCTCCCCTGATTTTCCGGAAATTCTGATACTATGGCTACCGAACGTTACAATCCGCGCGATGCTGAGCCCCGCTGGCAGCAGAAATGGAACGAGGAGAAGGTCTTCGAGACTGACAACTCCGATCCGCGCGAGAAATATTACGTCCTAGAGATGTTCCCCTATCCGTCGGGCCGTATCCATATGGGCCATGTCCGCAACTATGCCATGGGCGACGTCGTGGCGCGCTATAAGCGCGCCCGCGGCTATAATGTCCTTCATCCGATGGGCTGGGATGCCTTCGGCATGCCGGCCGAAAATGCCGCGATGGAACGTGGCGTGCATCCTGCGTCCTGGACCTATCAGAACATCGGCTCAATGAAGGCACAGCTGAAGGCGATGGGCCTTTCGCTGGATTGGTCGCGCGAATTCGCGACATGCGACGTCGAATACTACCAGCAACAGCAGCATCTTTTCCTGGACTTCCTGGAAAAGGGTCTCGTCTACCGCAAGCAGTCGAAGGTGAACTGGGATCCGGTTGACAATACGGTTCTCGCCAACGAACAGGTCATCGACGGTCGTGGCTGGCGTTCCGGCGCGCTGGTGGAACAGCGCGAGCTGACGCAATGGTTCTTCAAGATCACCGATTTCAGCCAGGACCTGCTGGACGCGCTCGATACGCTCGACCAGTGGCCGGAAAAAGTACGGCTGATGCAGAAGAACTGGATCGGCCGCTCTGAAGGTCTCACGATCCGCTGGGAGATCGTCCCGGAAACCGCACCTGCCGGCGAAACCGAGGTTGTGGTCTACACGACGCGCCCGGATACCCTGTTTGGCGCCTCCTTCCTGGCAATCGCCGCCGATCATCCACTCGCCAAGGAAGCGGCAGGAAGAAATGCGGACATCGAGGCCTTCTGCGAGGAATGCCGCCGAGCCGGCACCTCTCTTGCTGCCCTCGAAACGGCAGAGAAGAAGGGCATGGACACCGGCATCCGCGTGAAGCATCCGCTGGATCCTTCCTGGGAATTGCCGGTCTATGTCGCCAATTTCGTTCTGATGGATTACGGCACAGGCGCCATCTTCGGCTGCCCCTCCGGCGACCAGCGAGACCTGGATTTTGCGCGCAAGTATGGCCTTTCGGTCGTACCCGTCGTGATGCCGAAGGACGGCGATGCGGCGAGCTTCACCGTCGGTGATGTCGCCTATGACGGCGAGGGCGTGATGATCAACTCACGCTTCCTCGATGGCAAGACGACGGACGAAGCCTTCCAGGTTGTTGCCGACAAGCTGTCTTCAACGCTGTTCGGCAATGCGCCGCAGGGCGAACGCAAGGTCAATTTCCGCCTGCGCGACTGGGGCATTTCCCGTCAGCGTTACTGGGGCTGCCCGATTCCGGTCATTCATTGCGATGATTGCGGCGTCGTGCCGGTTCCAAAGAAGGACCTGCCGGTAGAGCTGCCGCAGGATGTGACTTTCGATCAGCCCGGCAATCCGCTGGACCGTCACCCGACCTGGCGTCACGTCGCCTGCCCGCAATGCGGCAAGGATGCGCGCCGCGAGACGGATACGATGGACACCTTCGTCGATTCGAGCTGGTATTTCACCCGCTTCACGGCACCCTGGGAGAAGCAGCCGACAGATCCGACTGCGGCAAACCGCTGGCTACCAGTCGACCAGTATATCGGCGGTATCGAGCACGCGATCCTGCATCTGCTCTATTCGCGTTTCTTTACTAGGGCGATGCGCGAGACCGGCCATGTGGATGTCAAGGAGCCCTTCAAGGGCCTGTTCACCCAGGGCATGGTGGTTCATGAAACCTACAGCCGCGGCGCCGGCATGCATCGCGAATGGATTTCGCCCGCCGATATCCGCATCGAGGAAATAGACGGCAAGCGCAGCGCCTATCTGCTTGATGGAGGCGAGGAAATCGCGATCGGCTCGATCGAAAAGATGTCGAAATCGAAGAAGAACGTTGTGGACCCGGATGATATCATCGCCTCGTACGGCGCCGATACCGCGCGTTTCTTCGTCCTGTCGGACTCTCCGCCCGATCGAGACGTCATCTGGTCGGAAGCCGGTGTTGAAGGTGCTCATCGCTTCACGCAGCGCCTCTGGCGCCTGATTTCGGAAGCCGCTGAAGCACTGTCCGGTGTCGATTCCAAGCCGGCAAAGGAAGGCGAAGCACTGGCGATCTCGCAGCTCGCCCACAAGACGCTGAAGGCCGTCCAGAACGACTATGACAGGCTCTGGTTCAACAAGGCAGTTGCCCGCATCTACGAACTCGTCAACGCGCTGGCAGGCCCGCTGACGAAGGTCGCAGCCGGCGAGGGCGATGCAGCCTATCGGGCTGCCATCCGAAACGCGGCCGAGATCCTGATCCAGCTCGTCGCGCCCATGACGCCGCATCTGGCCGAGGAATGCTGGATGACCCTTGGCAACAAGGAACTCATCGCCCACGCAGCCTGGCCGGGCTACGACGCATCTCTCGTCGTTGAAAACGACGTGATCCTTCCCGTGCAGATCAACGGTAAGAAGCGCGCCGAATTGACAATTTCTCGCGACGCAGATCAGAATGCCGTCACCGAAGCCGTGCTGGAATTGGACGCGGTGAAGAATGTCTTGAACGGTCAGGCACCGAAAAAAATCATCGTGGTTCCACAGAGGATTGTAAACATTGTCGTCTGATTTCGCCCGCAAGCTTGCGCGTCGCGCCGGCATCGTCACGATCCTTGTCTCCACGGCGTTTCTTTCCGCCTGCCAGGTTCGGCCGCTCTATTCCGAAAGTACCGGCGTTACCGAGAAGCTCGGCTCCGTCGGCTTTTCCGAAGCGGGCACGCGTGTCGGACAGGTAGTTCGCAATCGTCTGATTTTCCTGGCTTCCCGGGGCGCCGGCGAAGTCGAGAAGCCGGAATACATGGTTGAATTGCAGGTTTCGTCCTACGTTGCAGATACCTTGCTCGTTCAGTCATCGGACACGTCTCGCGCGGGCCGCGTGAATGTTTCGGTCAGCTTCATTTTGCGCACGACCAAAGACAATCAGGTGATCAAGGCGGGCAGACGCGACGCGACGTCCCTGGTGGACTTTCCGCGTCAGGAATTCGCCAAGCAGCGCGCGATCCTCGATGCCGAAAATCGCGCCGCCAACCAGGCCGCTGAATTCGTGGGAGCAGACCTCGCCGCCGCGCTCAGCCGCTAAGGGAGTCATGGCGTGGCGGAAATCAAATCCCATGAATTCGACGGATTCCTGCAGAAATCTGCACGCCTGTACCGCATCTATCTGATCTATGGCCCCGACCGCGGACTTGTTTCCGAGCGCGCCGGTATGATCGCCGGAAAGACTGGCATAGATCAGAATGATCCGTTCTCCGTTACGAAGCTCGACGTCGGCGATCTGCAGAAAGAGCCCGGTCGCCTGGTCGATGAAGCCCAGTCTATAGGTCTTTTCGGCGGCGAAAAGCTGATATGGGTGAGGGGAGCCGCAAACGAGAAATATCTCGTCGATGCTGTCGCATTTCTGTCCGGAGCTTCCCTTGACGCAGCCAGCATCATCGTCGAAGCGGGTGACCTGAAGAAGGGATCGGCGTTACGCAAGACAGTCGAAGCCGCTCGCACTGCTGTTGCAATCCCTTGTTATGCCGACGACGGCCGCGCTCTAAACGCCTTGATCGACAATGAACTTTCTGCCGAGGGGCTGGGCATAACGCCTGCTGCGAGGCAAGCTCTCGTGGCGCTGATCGGCGGCGACAGAATTGCTTCCAGAAACGAAATTCGCAAACTGGCGCTTTATTGCAGGGGCACGGAAACGGTTGACGATCATCACGTTACCGAAATAATTGGCGACGCCAGCGCCATTTCGGTCGACGATGCAGTTGACGCGATATTAAGCGGTAACAGCACCAATTTCCTGCATGCGATGCAGAAGATTACCAGTTCCAAGACCTCGGTCTTCCTGGTTCTCCAGGCTTGCCTGCGGCAGTTTCAGCTTCTCGACACAATGCGGGCCGAAATGGATGAAAAGAGAGTGTCGCCCGCACAGATCATGCAGACGCAGGGCAGGCATCTTCATTTCCGACGTAAGCCGATCATCGAACAGGCACTAAAAAGCTGGAGCGCAGACGCCATCACCCGTGAAACGAAGCGCCTGCAGGCTGCCATCCTGCAAACGAGGCAGCGTCAAATATTGGAAGACAGCATCGCTATGCAGACATTGCTCTCCACGACACTGCAGTCGGCACGGCGACCACAAGCCTGATCAGCGGCGTTCCAGAAGTCGGCAGACTTCCTCGAGCTGCTCCAGAGACTTATAGGAAATTCGTATCTGACCACCACCGGCCTTGTGGTTGATGGATACGTCGAGACCAAGTGTATCCGACAGCGTGCGCTCCAGAGCTAGCGTATCGGAATCCTTCTGGTTCTTTTGAACAGCCACCTGCGGCTCTGACTGAGCCTTGATGTCGTTCTGCGCAAGCTTTTCCGCATCGCGGACTGACATGCCCTTGGAAACGATTGTACGTGCAAGCGCGGCGGGATCTGATGTCGACACCAGCGCACGCGCATGTCCCGCAGAAAGGCTGCCGGCAGCCAGCATGTCACGAACAGGATCAGGCAGTTTCAACAGGCGCAACGAATTGGCGACATGGCTGCGGCTCTTGCCGATGATTTCACCGAGATCGTTTTGGGTATATCCGTACTCGGCAATGAGCTGTTCATAGCCTAGCGCCTCTTCGAGAGCATTGAGATCGGATCGCTGAACGTTCTCAACGATCGCAATTTCCAGCGCCGTTTTATCATCCACATCCCGGATGATAACGGGGATTTCAATCAAGCCTGCCAATTGGGCGGCACGCCAGCGTCTTTCGCCGGCTATAATTTCATAACGATCCCGCGCAAGCGTCCTGACGACGATTGGCTGCACAATACCATGCTGACGGATCGAGCTCGCAAGATCGTGAAGCTCAGCGTCATCGAAAAAACGGCGAGGATTGCGAGGATTGCGCGTGACGAACTCGATCGGAATCATCCGGTCTGCGCTGACCGCAGGTCTTTCCGTTTCCGCCGGGACAGGCTGATCCATTTCGCCTATAAGGGCTGCGAGACCACGGCCGAGCCGTCTTTTCGATGTATCATCATTCATGTTCAAAACTCGCTTACTCTGTCATGCACGCGTTCAGGCTGCTAGCCTCTGCCGCTCCCGCTGGATAACTTCAGATGCGAGCTGCAGATAGGCCTGGCTGCCGGCACACTTGAGATCGTAGAGAATCGCAGGCTTGCCGTAAGAGGGCGCTTCCGAAACGCGAACGTTCCGCGGAATAAGTGTGTGATAGACCTTCTCACCGAGATGGGTCCGCACGTCGTTTACGACTTGTTGCGCCAGATTGTTACGAGCATCAAACATCGTCAGCACGATGCCCTGAATGTCGAGTTGTGGATTGACCGTCCCGCGGACCTGGTTGACGGTCTCCAGAAGCTGACTCAGACCTTCAAGTGCAAAGAATTCACACTGTAGAGGCACCAGCACCGAATGAGCAGCCGCCATGGCATTCATCGTCAGCAGGTTGAAGGAAGGCGGGCAGTCGAGAAGGATATAAGAAAAGGACTTCGCCTCGGTTGAAGACAATGCCTTCTTGAGTTTGAAGACACGGTCGCTCTGCTGGGAGATTTCCATCTCGACGCCGAGAAGATCCATGGTCGAGGGGACAATAAAGAGATTGGGAACCGCTGTTTCCAACGCGGTTTCGACGACGCCAGCTTCGCCGACCATGAGATCATAGGAAGAAAGCTTCCGATTGCGGCGATCAATACCCAAACCAGTGCTTGCATTACCCTGTGGGTCCAGATCGATAATCAGTACCTTTTCGCCGATAGCGGCGAGAGCCGTTGCCAAATTGATTGCCGTGGTCGTCTTGCCGACACCACCTTTTTGATTTGCGATGGTGATAATCCGATTACGTTCGCCAGCCATTGCCGCAATATCCGCGTTGTTAAACCAGGCGCCGGAGATTTGATACTTCGAGAATAACAGAATCTTGCTCGACAGCGCTATTGTGTTCTAGCAGATCAAAAGCCCAGCGACCACGTGCTTTCTGGATCTCTCTCTGGTAATCCCGGCCTTTGTGAAAATATGCGCGATTATTTTCCGTCACAACCATCCACGGCGCCGCATATTCAATCAGCTTATCCAGATCGGCCAATGCACGGGCGGAAATAGCGTCGCATGCAGCTATTGCTGTCGGCGCATCCTCTATCCTGATCGCATGTACCTCACCGCGAGCGCCGGTTTCTCTCAACGCTGTTCGCAGGAATGCTGCCTTCTTATTGTTACTCTCGACCAAATGAACCCAGCCCTGCTGTTGTTCCGAAAGAAAGATCGCAGTAATCACACCAGGAAAACCGCCGCCGCTTCCGAGATCGATCCAGGTTTGAGGCTGAGGAGAGATCTGAAATATCTGTGCGCTATCCGCAATATGCCGGCTCCACATATCGCTCATTGTGGAAGGCGCTACAAGATTGATCGCCTTTGCCCATTTCGTAAAGAGATCCGCAAAATGCTGCAGACGTTCTTGTGTTTCACGTGAAACACGTAATCCGTTTAATTCCATTCCCGAAGACTCTCAAACCTTGCAGCAATTAGGCGACTTGTGTCCGAACACTTTCGTCGCGGCGCAGATATACCAACAGAAGCGAGATCGCTGCGGGTGTCATGCCTTCCACCTTCAGAGCCTGCGCTATATTCGCGGGCTTCTGGATGTTCAGCTTGTTCTTCAACTCGTTCGAAAGTCCAGACAGGCTACTGTAGTCAAAGTCCATAGGAATCGCTCGCGCCTCATCGCGCCGCTGCGCCTCTATGGCAGCGGCCTGACGATCCATATAAACCGAATAACCCGCCTCAATCTCCAAGGCCTCCGAAACCTTCCGTGAGAAGGCGTGCAAATCCCCCCAGACATGTCCCAAATCCGAGAACGTATACTCGGGATAGGACAGGAGTTCATAGGCGGTTCTGCGCTGGCCATCCAAGTTAATGTTAAGCCCAACCTTTCGGGCCTCATTCGGCGTAACTGACAGAGACTGAAGCAATGCCCTCCCATTCTCCAGTTCGTCCTGGAATGCCGCAAAACGAACACGGCGTTCAGAGGACACACAACCCAGTTCGATTGCGGCGGGCGTAAGCCGCGCATCGGCATTGTCCGCACGAAGCGTCAAACGATATTCAGCTCGAGACGTGAACATTCGGTACGGTTCCGTAACACCTCGCGACGTCAGGTCGTCTATCATAACACCGATATAGGAGTTTGTGCGGCTGAATATGAAAGGCTTCGAGTTCCCGCTCGACAATGCCGCGTTAAGGCCCGCGGCAAGGCCTTGGGCGGCTGCTTCTTCATAACCTGTCGTTCCATTGATCTGCCCCGCCAGGAAGAGTCCGGGAAGCTTCTTGACTTCCAACGTGGCCGTCAACTCACGTGGATCGACATGATCATATTCAATCGCGTAGCCCGGGTGCAATATCTCCACGCGCTCCAAGCCTGGGATAGTGCCAATAAACGTGGCCTGCACATCTGCCGGTAGAGATGTTGAAATTCCATTCGGATAAACGGTGTCGTCATCGAGCCCCTCTGGCTCAAGAAAGATCTGGTGCCCGTCTCTCTCGCCAAATTTGACGAGCTTATCCTCGATCGATGGACAGTAGCGCGGACCGACACCTTCGATCTGCCCAGAATACATCGCCGATTTCTGCAGATTGTCGATGATGATCCGATGCGTCGCTTCCGTGGTCCTCGTTACACCGCATTCGACCTGTGGATTTGCAATATGGTCCGTCATGAAGGAGAACGGAATCAATTCATCATCCGCAGCCTGGCGCCCTACTGATTCCCAATCAATCGTCCTTCCGTTCAGTCGAGCTGGAGTCCCGGTCTTAAGGCGTCCCAGTTTCAAACCCAATCGGAGAAAGGTCATCGAAAGTCCCATCGAAGGCGGCTCTCCCGTCCGGCCTGCTGGTGTCTTTACGCTTCCTATATGGATGAGCCCCCGAAGGAACGTGCCGGTCGTTATGACAACAGATGGGCTCGCGATGAACCTCCCGTCCTTCATCATTACGCCAGCGACTCGATTGTCCCTAATGTCTAGATCAAAAGCATCGCCCTCGATCACGTTGAGGTTCTCGATGGCTTCAATGGCATCCAGCATAGCAAGACGATAGAGTTTACGATCGGCCTGTGTCCGTGGACCGCGTACAGCCGCACCCTTCTTCTTGTTCAACATTCGGAACTGGATGCCCGCTGCATCGGCAATACGGCCCATAAGACCGTCCATCGCATCTATCTCGCGGACGAGATGGCCTTTACCGAGGCCGCCGATGGCTGGGTTGCAGGACATTATTCCGATTGTATCGCGTCGATGCGTAATCAAGGCAGTCTTTGCACCCATCCTGGCAGCCCCAGCAGCTGCTTCGGATCCGGCGTGACCGCCTCCGATTACGATAACGTCATAACTGCAGGCGCTCATGCGCTACTCCACAAAAGGTTTCACGTGAAACTCTGCATCTACTGCGATCCGTGTTCCACGTGAATCATTTACCGATACAGAACTCAGAGAAGATGACGCCGAGAAGATCTTCAACATCCACTCGTCCGGTAATACGTCCCAGATAGTCACCCGAGAGCCTCAACGACTCCGCTCTGATCTCCAAACTCTGCTCCGTCTGATCGATCGCCACCGAGAGGGCAGTCAGGCACTTCGCAAGCGAATCCCTGTGGCGCTCCCGTGTTGGAACAGCAAGGGACAATCCCCCGAACTTCTGTTCAATAGAGGAGAAAACGAAGTCCCGAAGTTCCGGAAGACCTTCACCCGTCAATGTCGAGATCTGAAGATCGTAGGAAGCAGCCGAAGGATATAGATCTCGCTTGGTCCCGACAATAACATGCGAAGTTGCGCGTTCCAAGTCGGCGGCGTCTATCGGATTCGATGATCCGATGTCTGCCAGAAAAAGTACGAGATCCGCGTTGGTCAATGCTACCTGCGCTCTCCTGATACCTTCCTGCTCCACGATATCGGCCGTATCCCGCAGGCCGGCAGTGTCATAGAGCCTGACTAGATAGCCGTTCAAATTGATATCGACATGGAGAACGTCGCGCGTCGTGCCCGCGATTTCGGTGACGATTGCCACGTCTTTCTGCGCGAACCAGTTCATAAGGCTCGACTTCCCGGCGTTTGGTGCGCCCGCAATAACAACCTTGAAGCCGTCTCGAACGATTTCACCCATATCCGCATGCGAAAGATGATCCCGGATCTCTTGGCGAAGTTCTGTGAGGGATATCCAGATTTGATCTGAAACGGAGCCTGGAACGTCGTCTTCATCCGGAAAGTCGAGTTCGGCTTCAATTAGGGCACGAGAACGCGTAATTCGTTCCGCCCACGAATCGTATAGTCGCGACAGTCCTCCCGAACTCTGTTCGAGCGCCAGCCGGCGCTGCATCTCCGTCTCGGCGGCGATAAGATCTGCCAGACCTTCGACTTCGACAAGATCAAGCTTGCCATTTTCAAAGGCACGGCGGCTGAACTCGCCTTGCAGTGCAAGTCGGGTATCTGGGAACGCCGCCAGCTCCCGGGACAGAGCCGATATAACGGCTCTTGAGCCGTGGATCTGAAATTCTGCTGAATCCTCGCCGGTAAAAGAGGCCGGGCCGGGAAAGAAAAGGATCAGACCGGTATCGATGGGAAAACCGTTCCGAGTCCGAATCGTTCGGTATGACGCCATTCGCGGCGATGGAATCTCACCAGCCAATGCCTCCAGGATCACAGTGGTTTGCGGGCCACTGACACGAATGACGGACACGCCTGACGGCGGCGCACCGCTCGAAAGAGCAAATATGGTATCGTTCCACGCTTCCATGGACCTTGGCCTATCGGTTCGCTTCCGAATCTATCTGAAACTGAAAAGGCTGGCGGTCGTATAAACGACTCACCAGCCTCAATCTGAAGAATCCGGCTAATAATCAGGTATTCATCGAGTCGAAGAAATCACCATTATTCTTCGTCTGTTTCAGCTTGTCGATAAGAAATTCAATCGCATCCGTCGTGCCCATCGGAGCGAGAATACGACGCAGAACGAAGATCTTCTGCAGATCCTGGCGCGGCACGAGCAGGTCTTCCTTACGCGTACCGGACTTGAGAATGTCCATGGCCGGGAAGATACGCTTGTCCGCGACCTTGCGGTCGAGGACGATTTCAGAGTTGCCGGTGCCCTTGAACTCTTCAAAGATGACTTCGTCCATGCGGCTGCCGGTATCGATAAGAGCCGTCGCGATAATGGTCAGCGAGCCGCCTTCCTCGATATTGCGGGCCGCGCCGAAGAAGCGCTTCGGGCGCTGCAGCGCGTTGGCGTCGACACCACCCGTCAGAACCTTACCGGACGAAGGAACGACGGTATTGTAAGCGCGGCCGAGGCGGGTGATGGAATCGAGCAGGATGACAACGTCGCGGCCGTGTTCCACGAGACGCTTGGCCTTCTCGATCACCATTTCGGCGACCTGCACGTGCCGAACCGCTGGCTCGTCAAATGTGGAAGAGATAACTTCCCCACGGACCGAACGCTGCATGTCCGTGACTTCTTCCGGGCGTTCGTCGATCAGCAGAACAATCAGATAGCATTCCGGATGGTTCGCGGTAATCGAGTGCGCGATGTTTTGCAGGAGAACCGTTTTACCGGTACGCGGGGGCGCAACGATAAGACCGCGCTGGCCCTTGCCGAGAGGCGCTACGAGATCAATGACGCGCGGCGAAAGATCTTTCGACGTCGGAACATCCAGTTCCATCTTGAACCGCTCGTTCGGATAGAGCGGCGTCAGGTTGTCGAAGTGAACCTTATGACGGATCTTTTCGGGATCGTCGAAATTGATCGTGTTGACCTTGAGGAGTGCGAAATAGCGTTCGCCTTCCTTCGGACCGCGGATAGGACCCTCGACCGTGTCACCGGTCTTCAGCGAGAAGCGGCGAATCTGGGAGGGGGAGATGTAGATATCGTCCGGGCCGGGCAGGTAGTTAGCGTTTGCGGAACGCAGAAACCCGAAACCATCCTGCAAGACTTCAACGACGCCTTCGCCGATGATTTCGATGTCCTGGCTGGCAAGAACCTTGAGGATTGCGAACATGAGCTCCTGCTTGCGCATCGTGCTCGCATTCTCGACCTCGAGCGATTCGGCAAAAGCCAGAAGATCCGTCGGGGATTTACTCTTAAGTTCCTGAAGCTTCATTTCAGCCATGAAGTGACCAATACTCTTTATTTTAGAAGGGGAAAGGCGATGTTGGGTCGTATTCGGTACTGCGAAAGGGGCTCGCAGGCGACTGAACTCTACACACATGCCACGAAGATGAGATGCGCGGAAAATAGCGAGTCACAACCCGGCCCGCAAGGGGGCTGCTTAAAATGACTGAAATTTAACCGCAGCCGCCTCCAACCTTAAAAAGGCTTTACCACGACGAGGATAACGATGAGGATCATCAACACTGTCGGAGCCTCGTTCATGAAGCGCCAATAGCGGGCCGAACGGCGGTTTTCGTCACGTTCAAAGGCGCTTACGGCCCTGCTGAAGAAAACATGGACCAGCGTCAGAAGAACCACGAGCCCAATCTTGGCATGCAGCCAGCCGCCCTGGAAACCATACACTGACCAGGCGAGATAAAGGCCGAGAATCCATGTCAGCATCATGGCCGGGTTCATGATGATCCTGAGCAACCGCCGCTCCATCACCTTGAAGGTTTCGGATTGCGCCGAACCCGGCTCCGCATCCGTATGATAGATGAAAAGCCGTGGCATATAAAAAAGCCCCGCCATCCAGGAAATCACGGCGATGATGTGAAGCGCCTTGATCCACAGATAGAGATTATCCGGGTTCCAGACGAAAAGCCCAACGGCCAGAAGTGCAAAGAAGATCAGCGCAAAATGGGCGCGCCGGCGCGCATAGACACCTGGTCGCTTATCCGTTTGCTTCTCCACTACGCTACCCTCGCGCCGCGCACGCGCTCGACAAGACGGCGTACATTCTCCGGATCCGCCTGCGGCGTAATGCCATGCCCGAGATTGAAGATCAGCGGTCCGTTTCCGAGCACCTGAAGAATATCGTCGATACCTTCCTCCAGTGAGCGACCGCCAGCCACGACACGCATTGGATCGAGATTGCCCTGCACTGCTCCGTCCTTCTGCAGCTCGGCCGCAAAGGCAAGCGGCACGGACCAGTCGAGCCCGATCGCATCAGCCCCGGTCTTCTGCCGGTAAGTCTTGAGCATATAGCCCGCACCCTTGGCGAAAGCGATGATCCGCGCCTGCGGCCGCCGCGCCCTGATAGAAGCGATCATGCGTGCCACGGGACGGATTGCGAAAGCTTCAAACTCCTTCTCGCCGAGAACACCGGCCCAGGAATCGAAGATCTGCACCGCATCAGCACCCGCATCGATCTGGGCCACGAGATAGTCGGCAGAGACATCCGCAAGCAGCATCAGCAAATGCTCGAACGCACGCGGATGCCTATACGCGAACAGACGCGCAGGCGCCTGGTCAGGCGTGCCTCGGCCAGCGATCATATAGGTCGCAACCGTCCAGGGAGCGCCGCAGAAGCCGAGGAGCGTCGTTTCTGAAGGCAACTCATTCCTCAGACGCTTTACCGTCTCCAGCACAGGCTGCAGGTAATCGACGACATTTTCCCCGTTGAGCCCAGCGATGCCCGTCTCGTCAATCGGATCCATCTCCGGGCCATGCCCCTCGGTAAAACGCACATTGCGCTTCATCGCATCAGGAATGACAAGGATATCCGAAAACAGGATAGCGGCGTCAAAGCCGTAGCGCCGTATCGGCTGAAGGCTCACTTCGACTGCATGGTCAGGCGAATAACAGAGATCGAGGAAACTTCCTGCCTTCGCGCGCGTTTCTCGGTATTCGGGCAGATAGCGACCTGCCTGTCTCATGAGCCAGAGGGGAGGGGGCGAGAGGGTTTCTCCATCGAGAACCCGCATGATTTTCCGGCGCGTTTCGTTCAAGCGCTTCTTCCCTATAAAAATCCAAAGATATTTTAAAAGGTTTCTATTTCTTAGAGTCGGTGTCTATCAAGGATTAAAATCCATCCACTGACAGCGCGATTTGTCACGCCAGCGGAGCTGACGGGGATCGAAATTCCTGCACTTCTGAAGAAAATGGTGATCGCTTCGAATCCGGCAAAGATTCCAAAGCCTTCCAGGCTCTCACTTTGACCCTCAAATTGTGGACAAGCTGTGCATCATATCGGAAGGCATGAATATCATCCCCACAGTCCACAAGCGTCTCCGGAGTGACACTCGAAAGTTCCGGATGTGGATAATCGGGCATGTTTTCCCTTGCCTCGATCCCCGCCCCGCCATTAGCTCTTCGCTATCCAGTCTTTTCAACAGGCAGCGGAAAATACCGTGGAGAACAGAACGAACTTCTTCCATCTGCATCTGATTTCTGACTCGACCGGGGAGACTCTGATCTCCGCCGGCCGCGCCGCTTCGGCTCAATTCAAGTCGTCTCAGCCGATCGAGCACGTCTATCCGCTGATCCGAAACCGCAAGCAGCTGATGCCTGTCCTTCAGGCGATCGACAGTGAACCCGGCATTGTTCTCTACACGATCGTCGATCCCGAGCTTGCCAGCATCATTGATGAACGCTGTGCGGAAATGGGCGTTGCCTCCGTCAACGTGCTGGAACCTGTTATCGGCGCGTTCCAGATCTATCTAGGAGCTCCCTCGAGAAGGCGGGTCGGGGCGCAGCACGTCATGAATGCCGGCTACTTCGCGCGCATCGAAGCACTGAATTTCACGATGGATCACGACGACGGCCAGATGCCGGAGGATTATAATGAAGCCGATGTCGTTATCGTCGGCATCAGCCGCACGTCGAAGACGCCGACCAGCATCTATCTCGCAAACCGTGGCATCAAGACTGCGAATATCCCGATCGTCTATGGCGTCCCTTTGCCCGAAGCTTTGGCGACCGCGACAAAACCCTTGATCGTCTGCCTCATCGCCACGACGGACCGGATTTCTCAGGTCCGGGAAAATCGCCTTCTCGGCTCAACGCCCGGTTTCGACCGGGAACATTATACCGACCGTGCCGCAATCTCGGAGGAGCTGAAATATGCGCGCTCCCTTTGCGCTCGCCACAATTGGCCAATGATCGACGTCACCCGGCGCTCGATCGAGGAAACCGCAGCGGCAATCGTTGCCCTGCGCCCAAAGCTGCGTTAAGCGCTGAACGACTGAATCGCTCTCGAGGACCTGGATGACACCGAAGCTCGTTCTCGCATCATCGAGCCCGTTCCGGCAGATGCTGATGAAAAATGCTGGCTTGGCTTTTGAAGCCCATGCCGCTCACATTGACGAACGGGCAATCGAAGCACCTCTGGAAAAATCGGGCGCTACGCCGGATGAGGTGGCACTCGTTCTAGCCGGGGCAAAAGCGGGTGAAGTCAGCCGGCGCTTCGGTGGTGCCCTCGTCATCGGTTCGGACCAGACGATGTCTCTCGGTGCCCAGGTCTTTCACAAGCCGAAGGACATTGCGGATGCCACCAACCATCTGCGCATGCTAGGCGGCAAAACGCACCGCCTGAATAGTGCAGTCGCCATCGTCAGAGACGGCGAGGTCTTATGGCAGCATGTGGCGCATGCCGAACTGGCGATGCGCCCGCTGACTGATGATTTCATTGCGCGCCATTTGAACCGCGTTGGATCAAAGGCGCTGGCGAGCGTCGGTGCCTATCAGCTTGAGGGGGAGGGGATCCAGTTGTTCGAGAAGATCGACGGAGATTACTTCACGATCCTCGGCCTACCCATGCTGCCCCTCCTTGCAAAACTCCGGGAACTGGATGCGATCGATGGATGATTCACGTGAAACACGTGGGCCGAAGGCGTTTGTCACGGGCTTTCCCGTCAAGCACTCGCGCTCACCATTGATCCATGGCTACTGGTTGAAGACCCTCGATCTGCCCGGCAGCTACCGCGCGCATGAGGTCGCCCCGGAAACCTTTGCAGATTTTATCGTCTCGTTAAGAAGCGGCAGCGCCGGTTTCGTCGGCGGCAATGTCACGATTCCCCATAAGGAGATGGCGTTCAAACTCGCTGACAGACCGGATGAGCTTTCGGAAGAACTCGGCGCCTCGAATACGCTGTGGCTGGAGGACGGGCAAATACTCGCGACCAATACGGATGGTCGCGGCTTCACCGCCAATCTCGATGAGCGCCATCCGGGATGGGACCGGCATGACCGGGTCGTCATCTTCGGCGCCGGCGGTGCAAGTCGCGCCGTCATCCAAGCGGTCCGCGACCGCGGCTTCAAGGAGATCCATGTCGTCAACCGCACCGTAGAGCGGGCGCAAGAACTCGCTGATCGCTTCGGTTCAAAAGTCCACGCCCACCCGACCGCAGCTCTCGGCGAAGTGATGAAAGGGGCAGGCCTCTTCATCAACACCACCTCTCTCGGCATGGACGGCGAGGCAGCGCCAGCCATCGATTTCTCTCCGATGCTCTTGGACGCGGTCGTCACCGACATCGTTTATGTGCCGCTGAAAACACCGATCCTCGCACAGGCAGAAGAACAGGGTTTTGCTATCGTCGATGGCCTCGGCATGCTCCTGCATCAGGCGGTTCCGGGATTTGAAAAATGGTTCGGCAGGCGGCCCGTCGTCGATGAAACGCTGCGCGCACTGATCATTGCCGATATGGAAAGACACTGATGCTGAAGATCGGCCTCACCGGCTCCATCGGAATGGGCAAGTCGACAACGGCGAAGCTCTTTGCCGAAGCCGGTGTCGCGGTCAACGATGCGGATGCTGTCGTACACGATCTCTATGCCGGCGAGGCAGCACCTTTGGTCAACGCTGCTTTCCCTGGCACGATGAAGAACGGTGTCGTCGATCGCGAGCAGCTTGGTCGGCAACTCGCTCGAGATCCAGCTGGCTTCAAGCGGCTCGAAGAGATTGTTCATCCCCTTGTGCGCAAGCGAGAGAGTGAATTCCTGGCACAACAGAAAAAGGCGGGAGCAGATATGGTCGTGCTCGATATTCCCCTGCTCTTTGAAACCGGCGCCGAAAACAGAGTGGATGTCATTGTCGTTGTCAGCGCCGATCCACAGATTCAGCGGGAGAGGGTGCTTGCGCGCCCGAACATGACGGAAGAAAAATTCAATATGATTCTCTCCCGCCAGATGTCGGATGAGGAAAAACGCCGTCGGGCCGACTACATCGTGGATAGCAGCCACGCCATAGAGACGACGAGAGAACAGGTGGCAGATATCGTCGCCGACTTGAAGAAGCGGATAGCGAAGGAAGAAGTCCCGCATGCGTGAGATTATTTTCGATACGGAAACCACCGGCCTCGACAACCGCATGGACCGCATCATCGAAATCGGCGGCATCGAACTCTTCAATCATTTCCCGACAGGAAGGACGCTTCACCTTTTCGTCAATCCGGGTGATCAGAAGGTCCATCCGGATGCGCTCGCCGTTCACGGCATCACAGACGAGTTCCTGAAGGACAAGCCGCCCTTTGCCGATGTCGTCGAGGAGATCCTGGAATTCTTCGGCGACGACGGCAAGTGGATCGCCCACAACGCCACTTTCGACATGGGCTTCGTGAATGCCGAGCTTGCCAGGCTTGGCCAGCCGCCGATCCTGCCGGATCGCGTGATCGACACGCTTTCTCTTGCTCGCCGCAAGCATCCGATGGGACCGAACTCGCTCGACGCTCTCTGCCGCCGATATGGCATCGACAACTCGCACCGTACCAAACACGGTGCTCTCCTCGACTCCGAACTTCTCGCCGAAGTCTACATAGAAATGATCGGCGGCCGGCAGGCTGCACTGGGGCTCGGCGTCGCAGGATCTGCGAGCCAGAACAAGGACAATGCCGAGGCAGACGAAGTTGTGGTCGCAGCCATCTTGGAGAGACCGCGGCCCCTGGCGCCGCGATTGAGCGAAGCGGAAGCCGAGGCCCATGAGGCCCTGATCGCCAAGCTTGGTCAAAAGGCGGTTTGGTCGAAATACGAACAGCTCAATTGAAAATAAAAATGCCCGGACAAAAGCCGGGCATCTGATTTCGAGGGCCTGTGAAGAGCGGCTTAGTTCGGAACGGCCTGAACCTTGGAACGGGCCTGCTCTTCAGCAACACGCTGCGCGAACATCTGCGCGAAGTCGATCGGGTCGATCATCAGCGGCGGGAAGCCACCATTGCGCGTGACGTCGGCAATGATCTGGCGCGCAAACGGGAAAAGCATGCGCGGGCACTCGATGAAGAGAACCGGCAGCATGTGTTCCTGGGGGAAGCCGGCAACGCGGAAGACGCCACCATAGACGAGCTCGGTGTGGAAGACCGTCTTGTCGCCTTCCTTGGCTTCGGCAATCAGCGAAAGCACGACATCGAAATCCGTGTCGGACAGCGGATTGGCATTGACGTTCACATTGATGTTGATCGCCGGTGCCTTGTCGCGGGCCTGAAGCGAGCGCGGTGCGCCCGGGTTTTCGAAGGAAAGATCCTTGACGTACTGGGCAAGGATCGAAAGGGTCGGGCTCGTTGCGCCGTTGCTGTTGTTGTCGTCTGCCATGGGCTTTTCCTCGAGGGGCATTGGATGGTGCCGCCATCTAACATTTCGGGGAGGGGCTTACAACCCTGGGCCTCCGGGGCAGTTAACGTGCCTCGGCCCTAGTCGCCGAGCCTTTTTCCGGACCAAGGTGAGTTTTCGTTCGGTTGGCGATGATAGTCCTCTTCATCGAGATCGACCACCTTTGAATCGCTTGGCTTGCCCGGCCGGTTCTCAAAATCCGGACGCGACGATGCGGAGAAGCCTCCGCCGCTGGTGCCGACGACGACGAAACGCTTCGCAATCGACCGCCAGAGCAGGTTGCGAACCTGCGGGACAAGAAGCAGGATCGCCAGTATATCCGAGAGAAAGCCGGGGATGATGAAGAGCAGCGCCGCGATCACGTTCATTGCCGGATTGAGCAATTCCCGTCCGGGCATTGTACCGCCGCGCCCTTCGGCAGACATGCGGCGCAGGATGCTGATACCTTGCCGGCGTAAGAGGAACGAACCGATGACAAAGCCAAGCAGGACAAGCGCCAGCGTCGCGGCGAGTCCGACTGCGCGGCCGACGATCACGAAGCCGGCGATCTCGGCAAGCGGCAGAAGCAGCGCGAAAACCGGCAGCATGGAAAAACGCATCTCTTTATCCCGAGTGGCCCGGGCTCCTCTTGGCAGTGGCAAAGATACCAGCCATGATTTGAATCATTCGTATAGCCGGACTATATGGGGTTAGAAATCAGGGATGTTAACAGCGAACGGCGGGATATGAGTTCAAACGACTTCATCACATTATTTTTCTTGGTGGCGGCGGTGCTGATTTTCTTTCAGCTTCGGTCCGTTCTTGGACGCCGCACCGGAAATGAGAAGCCGCCGCGTGATCTCTATACGCCACGGGATGCTGTGCAGAACGATAGCGCCGATGCCGGCAAGGTCGTAACCCTGCCGCGGCGCGATGTGAACGGAGAAGAGGAAGATCGCTTTTCCGCCATCGACGCCTTTGCGCCGGCAGGCACGCCGCTGAATGAATCGCTGCGCGCGCTCAACAGAGCAGATGCCTCCTTCGACCCGAAGGAATTCTTGAACGGCGCCCGGATGGCCTACGAGATGATTGTCATGGCCTTTGCCGACGGCGATCGCAAAACGCTGAAGAATCTTCTCTCCCGGGAAGTCTATGACGGCTTCGACGCAGCGATCACCGATCGCGAAAGTAAGGGCGAGAAGATGAAGTCCACTTTCGTGGGCATCGACAAGGCCGAGATCACCCATGCCGAAACCAAGGGCAGCGAGGCGCAAATCACTGTGCGCATCATCAGCCAGCTGATCTCAGCGACTTACGACAAGAGCGATGTGCTGATTGATGGCGATGCCGAAAATGTCGCCGAGGTCAACGATCTCTGGACCTTCGCTCGCGATACGCGATCGCGTGACCCCAACTGGAAACTCGTCGCGACCGAATCGGAACATGAGTGACGCAGCCGGCTTTGCCCTTCAGGCAGTCAGTTTCGACGCATTGAAAGGCTGGAGGGATGACGATCCCTCCAGCCTTTTTGAAGTCATGGCTGCCTGTCGCCGCCATATTTCCGAAACGAAACACTATCGTAGCGGGTCGCTGGGGCTGAGTTCAGCAGACCTCATTCCATTGCTGGAGGAAGCAGAGGCGTTTCATCCGTCTTCGGCCGACGAAGCGCGCGCCTTTTTCGAGAAGCACTTTCAGCCGTTTCGGATTGTCCGGGCCGACGGTGCTAGCGGTTTCGTCACCGCCTTCTACGAACCCGAAATCGAAGTTTCCGACAGACGGGACGCGACCTACCGGTTTCCGATCTACCGGAGACCGGACGATCTTGTCGACCTCGACGATCAAAATCGTCCCGGCAATCTCGATAGTTCCTACGCGTTCGGGCGCGTGCGTGACGGGCTGATCGATGCCTATCCGGACCGCCGCGAGATCGATCAGGGCTATCTCGAAGGTCGTGGTCTCGAGATCGCCTGGGTAAAATCGAAGGTCGATCTTTTCTTTGTCCATGTGCAGGGCGCCGCACGGCTGCGCTATCCGGATAGCAGACTTGGCCGCATCACCTACGCCGCAAAAGCTGGTCATCCATTTTCGGCTATCGGCAAGCTTCTGATCGACCGCGGCGAGATCGACCGCGCGAAAATTTCGATGCAGGCGATCCGTGTGTGGCTTGCCGCTCATCCGGACCAGATTGACGAAGTCCTCTGGCATAACCGGTCCTATATTTTCTTTCGGGAAACAGCGGTTGACGATGCAAATTCAGGGCCGATCGCCGCCGCGAAAGTGCCGCTGCTTGCAGGACGATCGCTCGCCGTCGACCGCCTGATCCATACATTCGGTTTTCCATTTTTCATCCGCTCCGAAACCCTGACACACCTTGATGCCGGCAAGCCGTTTCAACGGCTGATGCTGGCGCTGGACACCGGTTCGGCAATTGTCGGTCCCGCGCGCGGAGATATTTTCACTGGTTCGGGCTATGATGCAGGAGAGTTGGCGGGAACGGTACGCAACGATGCCGATTTCGCAATTCTCATCCCCAATGCCGCTGCAGCGAGGTTCCTCTGATGGCGAAGGACCGCAAGCTCAGTGCAGACGAGAGAATCCTCTGGGGGAAGGTCGCCCGCAGTACCCGGCCCATGCCCGGGAAGACGAATGAATTGACTGCCCTCGATGCCTTCTTGGCGGAGGCTGAAGCGGCCGCCGAACAGGAAAAAGTAGAAAAGCAGAGGGCGACCACACCGCTCCCGCAGCAAGCAGCAGCCCAGATACCCACAAAACAGCCCTCGGGCGTCCACCATCCGCTGGAGCGTCCGGTCAAGCGCAAGATTGCCAAGGGTAAGCTGGCGCTGGAGGCACGGATCGATCTTCATGGCATGGTCCAGAGCGAGGCGCATTCATTTCTACTCGATTTCCTGATCCGCGCGCATGAACGTGGCATGCGGCATGTCCTTGTCATCACTGGAAAAGGCAGTTCAATGGGCAGCGAAGGCGCCTTGAAGCGCGCAGTGCCGCTCTGGTTTTCCAAACCGGAATTTCGTTTTCTGATTTCGTCATATGAACCTGCGGCCCAACATCATGGTGGGGCGGGTGCCCTCTATATCCGCCTCTCGCGGCGGGCCGGGGAAACGTTGTGACGCCGTTTGCCGAAGCGGTACGAAAGCTGCGCGCCCGCAAGGGAGTCACGCAGAAAGAGATGGCTGCGGCGCTCAATGTCTCGCCCGCCTATCTCTCGGCGCTCGAGCACGGAAAGCGTGGTGTGCCGAGCTTCGATCTGCTGCAGCGCATCGCAGGCTACTTCAACATCATTTGGGATGAGGCCGAGGAACTCTTCCTCGTTGCCGGCTCTTCCGATCCGCGCGTGGTGGTCGATACCTCGGGCCTGCCGCCCGAATATACCGAATTTGCCAATCGTCTGGCCAAGCGAATCCGCAGCCTTGACAGCGGCGATATCGCCCGGTTATCGGCGCTTCTTGAAAATGGCGGCAAAGTGGACGGAAAAGCGTCATAATCCCCTGATTTATGCCTTGTTTTAGGGCCTTGCCATTGGGAACTCGCTGCAAAAAACCTATATTCGACATTGAAAAAGCCGGTGATTCGCAAGGCGCGCAGTTGCTGACGACAACAGGGAAAATCTCGACAGAATGACCGATGCACCCGCGACGGAAAACGGCGTAAACACCGAATATGGCGCAGATTCCATCAAGGTCCTGAAGGGCCTCGATGCCGTGCGCAAACGCCCCGGCATGTATATCGGCGATACCGACGACGGCTCGGGCCTCCACCACATGGTCTATGAAGTCGTCGATAACGCGATCGATGAAGCGCTGGCCGGCCATGCCGATATCGTCACCGTTTCGCTCAATCCGGATGGCTCTGTAACCGTGACGGACAACGGCCGCGGCATTCCGACCGACATCCACAGCGGCGAAGGCGTATCGGCAGCCGAAGTCATCATGACCCAGCTCCACGCCGGCGGTAAATTCGACCAGAATTCCTACAAGGTTTCCGGTGGTCTGCATGGTGTGGGCGTTTCGGTCGTCAACGCACTCTCCGTCTGGCTGAAACTGAAAATCCGTCGCCAGGGCAAGGTTCATGAGATGAGCTTCACCCACGGCGTAGCGGATGCTCCGTTGAAGGTGACGGGCGAAGCGGGCAACGAGACCGGCACGGAAGTCAGCTTCATGCCGAGCAGCGGAACCTTCACGATGACGGAGTTCGACTATGGCACGCTCGAGCACCGCCTGCGGGAACTCGCCTTCCTCAATTCCGGCGTCCGCATTCTGCTGACGGACAAGCGTCACTCCGACATCAAGCAGGAAGAGATGGTCTATGACGGAGGTCTCGAAGCCTTTGTTTCCTATCTCGACCGTGCCAAGAAGCCGCTTGTCGAAAAGCCCGTCGCGATCCGCGGCGAGAAGGATGGCATCACCGTCGAAGTGGCCATGTGGTGGAACGACAGCTATCACGAGAACGTGCTTTGCTTCACCAACAACATCCCCCAGCGCGATGGCGGCACGCATATGGCCGGCTTCCGTGCCGCATTGACGCGTCAGGTCGTTTCCTATGCCGATAATTCCGGCATTACGAAAAAGGAAAAGGTGACGCTGCAGGGCGAAGATTGTCGCGAAGGTCTGACCGCAGTCCTGTCGGTTAAGGTACCGGATCCAAAATTCTCATCGCAGACGAAAGACAAACTTGTTTCGTCGGAAGTTCGCCCTGTCGTAGAAAGCCTCGTCAATGAGGCCTTGAATACCTGGTTCGAGGAACATCCGAGCGAAGCCAAGATTCTCGTCGGCAAGGTCGTCGAAGCCGCTGCCGCCCGTGAAGCAGCCCGCAGGGCACGCGAACTGACACGCCGCAAGGGTGCGCTCGATATCGCCTCGCTGCCCGGCAAGCTTGCCGACTGCTCGGAACGCGATCCGGCCAAGTCAGAAGTCTTCCTCGTCGAGGGTGATTCCGCAGGCGGTTCTGCAAAGCAGGGGCGCTCGCGCGAAAATCAGGCGATCCTGCCACTGCGCGGCAAGATCCTGAATGTCGAGCGTGCCCGCTTCGACAAGATGCTCTCCAGCCAGGAAATCGGTACGCTGATCACTGCGCTCGGCACTGGTATCGGCAAGGACGAGTTCAATGCCGAGAAGCTGCGCTACCACAAGATCATCATCATGACGGATGCCGACGTCGACGGCGCCCATATCCGCACGCTGCTGCTCACCTTCTTCTTCCGCCAGATGCCGGAACTGATCGAGCGCGGCCATCTCTATATCGCCCAGCCACCACTCTATAAGGTCTCGCGCGGCAAGTCGGTCCAGTACGTCAAGAACGAAAAGGCGCTGGAAGATTATCTGATCGGCCAGGGTCTGGAAGATGCGGCGTTGAAGCTCGCCAGCGGCGAAGTCCGTGTCGGCCAGGATCTGAATGAGGTCATTCACGATGCCCTGCGCCTGCGCGCGCTGCTCGACAACCTGCATTCGCGCTACAATCGTGCGGTCGTCGAACAGGCGGCCATCGCCGGCGCGCTCAATGCCGAAACCGTCAGCAATGCCGAGCGCGCCCAGGAGCTGGCAACCGAGGTGGCCAAGCGTCTCGACATCATCGCCGAGGAAACCGAACGCGGCTGGGAAGGCAACCTCACCAGCGAGGGCGGCATTCGCCTGGAACGCATGGTTCGTGGCGTCAAGGAAGTTGTTGTGCTCGACATGGCGCTGATCGGCTCGCAGGATGCCCGTCTTATCGATCAGCTGACGCCACGCATGAAGGAAATCTATCAAACGCCGCCGGCACTGAGCCGGCGTGATGGCGATGTCGAAATCTCCGGTCCGCGCGCTCTTCTCGATGCGATTTTTGCAAGCGGCCGCAAGGGGCTGACGATGCAGCGCTACAAGGGTCTCGGCGAAATGAATGCCGAGCAGCTCTGGGAAACGACGCTCGATCCGAACGTTCGCTCGCTGCTGCAGGTCAAGGTCGCCGATGCGACCGATGCCGACGGTCTCTTTGCTCGCCTGATGGGCGATGAAGTCGAACCGCGCCGCGAATTCATCCAGGACAATGCACTGAGCGTTGCAAACCTCGATATCTGACCCGAAACCGGTCACAAAAAAGCCCCGCAGCCATCCGCTTGCGGGGCTTTTTATTTGGCGATCAATCGTTGCCGATGAAATGGCCGTTGAAGACGACCTCCGAGAGCGGCTTTCGCTGGCTCGGAAATTCGCGTTCGCGGTTACGCTCGGAAAGGGTGTTCTTATCGGCGATGCGACCGACGGCAATGCCCGCTTCGACGCGGTAACCATCGGGAACACCGAGCTTTTCCTTGATCTCTTCGTGCTTGATGCCGCCCATGCCGTGGGCATAGAAGCCGGAAATGCGGGCCTGCATGGCGAGGTGACCCCAGGCTGTGCCGGCATCGAAAGAGTGCGTATAGCTTGACCGCCCCTCGCTGCGAGCGCCGTTGAAACTGCGCGAAACCACAAAGATCAGCGCTGAAGCGTTCTTCGCCCATTCCTGGTTGGATTCGACGAGCAGGCTCACGAACTCTTCCCAATGCTCCGAGCCCTTCAATGCGTAAAGGAACCGCCAGGGCTGCATATTCGCGGAAGATGGTGCCCAGTGCGCGGCGTCGAGCAGTGTCAGAAGCTGGGTTTCTTCGATAGTCTCACCGGTAAAGGCGCGTGGTGACCAACGCTCGAGAAACATCGGGTCGATTGGATATTGGGATTCGCGGCTGTTGGCTTTCGTCATGCTGGCTTCCGGAAGTTAGCGATGGATGGAGGATTCCATTGCGGATATCGCTCAAGTGATATTTCCGTAGCCGCTTGCTTGGCAAGCAAAGTTTGATCGCGGCCAGTGCACAATCTGTTTCCAGAAATTGATCTTACGCGCGCGAAGAACTGCCGGTAAAGCAGCATCAATCCGATCGATCAGGAGATACGGGATGTTGGTGAATGGGAAATGGACCGAGGACTGGCAGCCGGTCCAGGCCAAAGATGAGAAGGGTGGTTTCGTCCGCCAGATATCGAGCTTCCGTAACTGGGTAACGCCTGACGGCAGCGCTGGCCCGACGGGTGAAGGTGGTTTTGTCGCTGAAGCTGGCCGCTATCATCTCTATGTCGCTTATATCTGCCCCTGGGCTTCGCGCACACTGATCGGCCTCAAGCTTAGGGGCCTGGAGGACGTCATCTCGGTTTCAATCGTCGAGCCGACACTCAGCAAGCAGGGCTGGCGTTTCGGCGATTATCCCGGTGCTACCGCCGATGACCTGAACGGCGCCGCCTACATGCATGAGATCTACACGAAAGCGGATTCCGGCTTCACCGGGCGTGCGACTGTGCCGGTTCTCTGGGACAAGAAGCGCGGCACCATCGTCAACAACGAATCCTCCGATATTCTACGCATGCTGAACAGCGGTTTTGGTGATCTTGCCCGTGGTGACATCGATCTCTATCCGGCCGCTCTGCGTAACGAAATCGATGCCTTCAACGAGCGCATCTATCCCTCCTTGAACAACGGTGTTTATCGTACCGGCTTTGCAACGACCCAGGTCGCCTATGAAGAGGCTTTTGCTGAGGTTTTCGCTTGCCTCGACTGGATTGAACCTCAGTTCGAAGGACGCAACTTTCTCTTTGCCGAGCATCCGACGGAGGCCGACATACGCCTGTTCGTCACGCTGGTGCGTTTTGACGTCGCCTACCACGGTCTCTTCAAGTGCAACCTGCGGCGTTTGTCGGATTACGCCAATCTTCGGGCTTTCTGCCGGCGGATGCTGGATTGGCCCGGCATTGCCGAGACCGTGAATTTTGATCACATCAAGCGCGGCTATTATTCGATCGAGAGCCTCAATCCCACGCGGATCGTCCCGATGGGTCCGGAGCTCGCCGAAATTTTCTAGATAGGCGTACCGCTTCCGCGGAAAGTCATAATGACACCGATGAATAATTCGTTCATAGGTGGCGCACCCCGCTTTCCATGAGGAGGATATTCATGAAGCTGATGCGCGTTGGAGAAGCGGGCCGCGAAAAGCCGGCCCTGCTTGATGCCGATGGCAAGATCCGCGATCTTTCTGCCCATGTCGCCGATATCGGCGGCGAGGCGATCACGCCGGCAGGTCTTGCAAAGATAGCTGCCCTTGATCCGAAGAGCCTGCCGGAACTGTCGCCCGGTCGTATCGGCGCCTGCGTTGCCGGCACCGGCAAATTCATCTGCATCGGCCTGAATTACTCAGACCATGCGGCTGAGACCGGCGCGACTGTGCCGCCCGAACCCGTCATCTTCATGAAGGCAACGTCGGCGATCGTCGGCCCGAACGACAATGTCCAGATCCCGCGCGGTTCCGAAAAGACCGACTGGGAAGTCGAGCTTGGTGTCGTTATCGGCAAAACCGCCAAGTATGTGAGCGAAGCCGAGGCCCTGGATTATGTCGCCGGCTACTGCGTCTCCAACGACGTCTCCGAGCGCGCCTTCCAGACCGAGCGTTCCGGCCAGTGGACCAAGGGCAAGTCCTGCGACACGTTTGGGCCGATCGGCCCTTGGCTCGTCACCAAGGATGAGGTCGGGAACCCGCAGGACCTCGGCATGTGGCTCAAGGTCAACGGGCAGACGATGCAGGACGGATCCACCAAGACCATGGTCTACGGCGTCGCTTTCGTCGTGTCCTATCTCAGCCAGTTCATGTCTCTGCAGCCGGGCGATGTTATCTCGACCGGCACGCCTCCGGGTGTCGGCATGGGCATGAAGCCCCCGCGTTTCCTGAAGGACGGCGACGTTGTCGAACTCGGTATCGACGGCCTCGGCACCCAGAAGCAGCTCTTCGTAGCGGATCGTTAACTGTTTTTCCGGCTGAAAAGCTTAAACTTTGTGCACCAAGATAATGCCGGGGATCAATTTCCCGGCATTTTTCTTTCGGACTCTAATGTTATGTTGCTGTGCAACAAAAACCTGTTAGCCTACGTTGATGTGCCAGCGTTAACGGAAAGAGTCCGGTGCCCTTCAATCGGCGCCGTCTTTGCCGGATAGAGAAAGGTGGCGCCCTCCATGTTCTACCAGCTTTATGAATTAAACCATGCGGCGTTGGCTCCCTTCCGCGCTGCAGCCGATATGATGCGTTTTGCCTATGCCAATCCGCTGAATCCCTTCTCGCAGACACCGCTCGGCCGCACCATTTCGGCCAGCCTCGAAATGTTTGAGCGCACGACGCGCCGTTACGGCAAGCCGGAATTTGGGCTCAATGAGACCGTCATCGACGGCAAGAAGGTTGCAGTTCGTGAGGAAGTGGTCTGGACGCGCTCCTTCTGCAGTCTCCTGCATTTCTCTCGCGATGTACCGGCCGGCCATAGCGGCGACCCGCGCATCCTCATCGTAGCACCGATGTCCGGCCATTACGCGACGCTGCTGCGCGGCACCGTCGAAGCGCTTTTGCCGAGTGCTGATATCTATATTACCGACTGGGTCGATGCCCGAATGGTGCCTATGACGGAAGGTACTTTCGATCTTTCTGATTACATCGATTACGTCATCGAGATGCTGCATTTCCTTGGCCATGACACGCATGTTATCGCCGTCTGTCAGCCCTCGGTGCCGGTCCTCGCAGCTGCTGCGATCATGGAAGAGGCCAAGGATCCGCTCGCTCCGTCATCGATGACGCTGATGGGTGGCCCGATCGATACCCGTATCAATCCGACGGCTGTCAACAAGCTTGCCAAGGAGCGCCCGCTCGAATGGTTTGCCGACAATGTCGTCATGAATGTACCCTGGCCGCAGCCGGGCTTCATGCGCCCCGTTTATCCGGGTTTCCTTCAGCTTTCCGGCTTCATGTCGATGAATCTCGATCGCCACCTGATCGCCCACAAGGAATTCTTCATGCATCTCGTGAAGAACGACGGCGAGCCGGAAAAGCATCGCGATTTCTACGATGAATATCTGGCCGTCATGGATCTGACCGCGGAATTCTACCTCCAGACGGTCGATCAGGTCTTTATGAAACACGCGCTGCCGAAGGGCGAGCTGATGCATCGCGGCAAGCGGGTCGATCCCTCGGCAATCCGCAACGTCGCTCTGCTGACCGTAGAGGGCGAAAACGACGATATCTCTGGTGTAGGCCAGACACACGCAGCCCAGACCATCTGCGTAAACATCCCCGAGCACATGCGCATGCATTACCTGCAGCCGGATGTCGGCCACTATGGCGTCTTCAATGGTTCCCGCTTCCGCCGCGAGATCGCGCCGCGCATCGTCAGCTTCACGCGGCAGCACTCGCGCGCCAAGAAGCCGCCGGTCCAGCGCGTCATCAAGGGCGGCAAATCGGCGTGAGTTAGAAAACGCTGATTTAATGTCATCGATTCAAGGCTTTGCTCGATTTAACCTGATATCGTCTTGAAGGCCGGTTCAGCGGTAACCATCTGTTTTTTCAGCACTCGGCATCCTGTCGGGTGCTGAACGCGAGGATACCGCACGATGAACCAGTCAGCATTGCTTCGCCCGGATTGGACTCCGGCTACCGTTGCCTTGATGATCCTCGGCTTCATGGTTTTCTGGCCTCTGGGGCTGGCCATGCTTGCCTACATCATCTTCGGCGAGCGGCTGCGTGGCTTCAAGCGTGACGTCAACCAGGCAACGGATGGCTTCTTTGCAGGCTGCCGCCGTTCGCATGGCCGTCACCGCCCGCATTTCTCGACGGGCAACGTCGCCTTCGACGATTGGCGCAAGGCCGAACTCGATCGCATCGAGGAGGAGCGCCGCAAGCTAGATGAAATGCGTGAGGAATTCGATTCCTACCTGCGCGAGCTTCGCCGCGCCAAGGATCAGGAAGAGTTCGACCGCTTCATGCGCGATCGCAAGAACGGTCGACGCGACGACAATGGACCGGTCGCCGAATACCAGACGCCGTAAGCAGATCACAGAAAATCTACGGCCGGCATCGCTTCCGATGCCGGTTTTTCTTTGCCCGGATTTCTGCCGAATCGTATAGAAAACTCCTATGTTTCCGCTCCCGAAGATCCGCCGTGCGACGAAAAAACCGGCCCCGCCTGAAAAGCGGACGCTGGATGTCGCCGGCCGCCTCATGCCCCTGACGATCAAGCAGCATGATCGGGCGACCCGGATCACCCTTCGCATCGAGCCAGGCGGCCGTGCACTGAAGATGACGGTTCCGAAAGGGCTTGCCGCCCGCGAAGTCAACGCCTTCCTTGATCGGCATCAGGGCTGGCTGCTGACCAAGCTTGCAAAATTCTCGACAGATACGGGCCTGCGCGACGGCGGCGAAATTCTCTTTCGCGGCATCAGACATCGCATCGAGCACACCGGCAGCCTGCGTGGTCTGACTGAGGCTATCGTGCTGGACGACAAACCGGTGCTTCGCGTCAGCGGCATGCCGGAACATGTCGGCCGACGCATCGCGACCTTCCTCAAGAAAGAGGCGCGCAGCGATCTCGAGAGACTGTCGCGCCTGCATGCCGGCTCCATCAAGGCACCGATCCGCTCGATTTCCATGAAGGATACCCGTAGTCGCTGGGGTTCCTGCTCCTCGGAAGGAAATCTGAGCTTCTCCTGGCGCATTGTCATGGCACCACCTTCGGTGATCGATTACCTCGCCGCCCATGAGGTTGCGCATTTGAAGGAAATGAACCACGGCCCACACTTCTGGGCGCTCTGCAAGAAGCTTTGCCCACACATGGAAGAGGCGAAATCCTGGCTGAAGCGTCATGGCAGCCAATTGCACGCGATAGAGTTCGAATAAGCGCTCCCGTTAAATACGGCCGGCATTGCAAATTGGCTCGACTCTTCGCTCGTTTCGTGTCACTTCGCTGCCATGAGACCGGATATCAAGATCTGCGGTTTGAAGACGCCTGAAACTGTCGAGCGCGCATTGAAGCGCGGAGCGACGCATATCGGCTTCAACTTTTTCCAGAAAAGCCCGCGTTACGTCGAGCCGGACATTGCCGGCAAGCTGGCCGAACCTGTGCGCGGCAAGGCTAAAGTCGTTGCCGTCTTGGTTGATCCGAGCAATGATGATCTTGATGAAATCGTTGCACTTCTGCGCCCTGACATGCTCCAGCTCCACGGCAGCGAGAGCCCCGAGCGCGTGCTGACCATCAAGGCGATGTACGGCATCCCTGTTATCAAGGCATTGTCGGTCCGCACCACCGACGACCTGAAGAAGGTCGAAGCCTATATTGGCATAGCTGACCGCTTCCTCTTCGACGCCAAGCCGCCGAAAGGATCTGAACTGCCAGGCGGCAACGGCGTTTCCTTTGATTGGGGCCTGCTCACCTGGCTTGACGGTAATGTCGACTACATGCTGTCAGGCGGGCTCAACAAGGCCAATGTCGGCCAGGCTCTTGCAATGACGAAGGCGCCGGGTGTCGATACCGCCTCCGGTGTCGAGAGTGCACCGGGCGTGAAGAGCCTGGAGATGATCGATGAGTTTTTCGATGCGGTTGATCAGGCATGTATGCCTGAAACGACCACAGGGAGTGTAAATTGAACGAGACGCCTAAACCGAATTCCTTCCGCGCCGGTCCGGACGAAGAAGGCCGCTTCGGCATTTACGGGGGCCGCTTCGTGGCCGAAACCCTGATGCCCCTGATCCTGGATCTGCAGGAAGAATGGAACAAGGCGAAGGAAGATCCGGAATTCCAGGCGGAATTGAAGCATCTCGGTACCCATTATATAGGCCGTCCGAGCCCGCTTTATTACGCCGAACGCCTGACCCAGCATCTCGGCGGCGCCAAGATCTATTTCAAGCGCGAAGAGCTGAATCATACCGGCTCGCACAAGATCAACAATTGCATCGGCCAGATCCTGCTTGCCAAGCGCATGGGCAAGACCCGCATCATCGCCGAAACCGGTGCTGGCCAGCATGGCGTGGCTTCCGCCACCGTCGCCGCACGCTTCGGCTTTCCCTGTGTCGTCTATATGGGCGCCACCGACGTCGAGCGTCAGGCACCGAACGTTTTCCGCATGAAGCTGTTGGGTGCCGAGGTAAAGCCCGTCACGGCGGGTAGCGGCACATTGAAGGATGCGATGAACGAGGCGCTGCGTGACTGGGTCACCAACGTCGATGACACCTATTACCTGATCGGCACGGCCGCCGGACCGCATCCCTATCCGGAAATGGTCCGCGATTTCCAGGCCGTCATCGGCACGGAAGCCAAGCAGCAGATCCTTGAGGCCGAAGGCCGTCTGCCGGATCTCGTCATTGCTGCCGTCGGCGGCGGCTCGAATGCGATCGGCATCTTTCATCCTTTCCTCGATGACAAGGACGTCAAAATTGTCGGCGTCGAAGCCGGCGGCAAGGGCCTGCAGGGCGACGAGCACTGCGCCTCGATCACGGCCGGCTCGCCGGGCGTACTGCACGGCAACCGTACCTATCTGCTCCAGGACAATGACGGGCAGATCAAGGAAGGACATTCGATCTCGGCTGGCCTTGACTACCCCGGTATCGGCCCGGAACATTCATGGCTGAACGATATCGGCCGCGCCGAATATGTGCCGATCATGGACCATGAAGCGCTTGAAGCCTTTCAGACGCTGACGCGCCTTGAGGGCATCATTCCGGCGCTTGAGCCTTCGCATGCGCTTGCCGAAGTCATCAAGCGCGCGCCCAAGATGGGCAAGGACGAGATCATCCTGATGAACCTCTCCGGCCGCGGCGACAAGGATATCTTTACCGTCGGCAAGATCCTGGGAATGGGGCAGTAAGTAACATGACCGCACGTATGGACAAACGCTTCGCCGACCTGAAGGCGGAAGGCCGCCCGGCGCTCGTAACCTATTTCATGGGCGGCGATCCGGACTACGAAACCTCGCTCGGCATCATGAAGGCGCTGCCGGAAGCCGGCTCCGACGTTATCGAGCTCGGCATGCCCTTTTCCGATCCGATGGCCGATGGTCCCGCGATCCAGCTCGCCGGCCAGCGTGCCCTCAAGGGTGGCCAGACGCTGAAGAAGACGCTGCAGCTCGCTGCCGACTTCCGCAAGACCAATGATACGACGCCGATCGTCATGATGGGTTACTACAACCCGATCTACATTTACGGCGTCGAGAAATTTCTCGATGATGCGCTGGCATCCGGCATCGATGGCCTGATCATCGTCGACCTGCCGCCGGAAATGGATGACGAACTCTGCATCCCAGCTCTGAAGAAGGGCATCAATTTCATCCGTCTGGCGACACCGACGACGGATGAAAAGCGCTTGCCGACCGTTTTGAAGAACACGTCGGGCTTCGTCTACTATGTCTCGATGAACGGCATCACCGGTTCGGCTTTGCCGGATCCGTCGCTGATTTCGGGCGCAGTCGAGCGCATCAAGGACCATACCGATCTCCCCGTCTGCGTCGGTTTCGGCGTCAAAACGGCTGAACACGCAAAGATCATCGGTGCTTCGGCCGACGGCGTCGTCGTTGGTACCGCAATCGTCAATCAGGTGGCCAACAGTCTGACGGCAGACGGGAAGGCGACAGCGGATACGGTTCAGGCCGTTGCGACGCTGGTTCGGGGTCTTTCCACAGGAACGCGTTCGGCGCGCCTTGTTGCTGCCGAATAGTTTCCCCACATTGGCACCAGTCAATCAGGAGTACTCGAGTTGAACTGGATCACTAACTACGTTCGCCCGCGGATCAATTCCATGCTGGGCCGTCGCGAAGTGCCGGAGAACCTCTGGATCAAGTGCCCGGAAACGGGTGAGATGGTCTTTCACAAGGATTTGGAAAGCAACAAGTGGGTCATCCCCGCTTCCGGCTACCACATGAAGATGCCGGCAAAGGCGCGCCTTGCCGACCTGTTCGACAACGGCGAATACGAAGCTTTGCCGCAGCCGAAGGTCGCCCAGGATCCGCTGAAGTTCCGCGATTCCAAGAAATACAGCGATCGTCTGCGTGACAGCCGACTCAAGACCGAGCAGGAAGACACGATCGTTGCTGGTCTCGGCAGCGTCCAGGGCCTGAAGCTCGTCGCCGTCGTCCATGAATTCAACTTCATTGGCGGGTCGCTCGGCATGGCTGCCGGCGAAGCGATTGTCAAAGCCTTCGAACGCGCGATTGCAGAAAAGTGCCCGCTCGTGATGTTCCCGGCTTCGGGCGGCGCGCGCATGCAGGAAGGCATCCTGTCGCTGATGCAGCTTCCGCGTACGACGGTCGCCGTCGATTTGCTGAAGGAAGCCGGCCAGCCCTATATCGTGGTTCTGACCAATCCGACTACCGGCGGCGTGACGGCGTCCTATGCGATGCTCGGCGATATTCATCTGGCCGAGCCAGGTGCGGAAATCGGTTTTGCCGGCAAGCGCGTCATCGAGCAGACGCTGCGTGAAAAGCTTCCCGAAGGCTTCCAGACATCGGAATATCTTCTGGAGCACGGCGTGGTCGACATGGTCGTCAAACGTCACGATATCCCGGAGACGCTGGCGCGCCTGTTGAAGATCCTGACGAAGAAGCCGGCGACAGCAGCAAATGATGCCAATGGTGTGATTGCTCTGGCGGCGAGCGCCTGAGCAGCATTCTCACAGAATAGGGCGGGCCGATGACAGACAGAGGCCAGATCGCGGTGAGTGAGGCGGCGCGGGAGATCGAGAAGCTCATGGGATTGCATCCCAAGGGCTACGATTTGTCATTGGACCGCATCAGACGCCTTCTGGAAGCGCTCGGCAATCCCGAACGCAATCTTCCCCCCGTCATCCATATTGCCGGCACCAACGGCAAGGGCTCGACATCGGCTTTCTGCCGTGCGCTCCTGGAAGCGGCAGGCCACAGCGTCCATGTCCACACCTCTCCACACCTCGTAAACTGGCATGAACGCTACCGTCTTGGTGTTCCAGGTGGGCGTGGACAGTTGGTCGATGATGCTGTCTTCGCCGATGCTCTGAGACGCGTGGCGAAAGCCAATGATGGTGAGAAGATCACCGTCTTTGAAATCCTGACTGCAGTCACTTTCATTCTTTTCTCCGAACATCCGGCCGATGCCGCCATTATCGAGGTAGGCCTCGGCGGTCGTTTTGACGCGACGAACGTGATCGAAGACCCTGCCGTTTCAGTCATCATGCCGATTTCGCTGGATCATCAGCCCTATCTCGGCGACCGGGTGGAACTGATCGCTGCGGAAAAGGCCGGCATCATGAAGCGCGGGCATCCCGTCGTCATCGGCCATCAGGAATATGACGCGGCGCTCGACGTGCTGATGTCGACCGCCGAGCGGCTGAACTGCCCGAGTGCCGTCTTCGGTCAGGATTTCATCGCCCATGAGGAATATGGCCGGCTGATCTATCAGGATGAGTTCGGCCTGGCGGATCTGCCTTTGCCGCGTCTTCCCGGTCGCCATCAATATGCCAATGCCGCTGCCGCCATCCGCGCCGTCAAGGCCGCGGGCTTTACCGTCACTGAGCCGATGATGGAAAAGGCGATGGAAACGGTGGAGTGGCCCGGCCGTCTTCAGAAATTGACGGAAGGCAGGCTTTTGAGCCATGCACCGGCACGGTCGGAAATCTGGGTCGACGGCGGCCACAACCCGGGTGCGGGTGAAGTGATCGCCGAAGCCATGGCGAATTTCGAAGAGCGCCAGTCCCGCCCGCTGTTCCTGATATCGGGCATGATCAATACCAAGGATCCGGTCGGCTATTTCAAGGCCTTCGCCGACCTGGCAGAGAAGATCTATTGCGTACCGATCCGGGGCAGCGAAGCGATGATCGATCCGGTGATCCTGGCCCATGCCGCGTATGACGCCGGCCTCGTGGCCGAACCGATGTCATCAGTCATCGATGCCCTGGATGCCATCGCTTCGACCATCGACCCTGAGGCCCCTCCACCGCGTATTCTTATTGGCGGCTCTCTTTATCTCGTCGGCGACGTACTCGCGGAAAACGGTACACCCCCCAAATGAAAAAGCCCGGCAGATGCCGGGCTTTTCGTATTGAACTGTCGATATCGTCAGGCTGCGCTGGAAATCCAGTTGGAAAGCGCCGTCTTCGGCTTTGCGCCGATGGAGATGTCGGCAACTTCGCCGCCCTTGAAGATTGCAAGCGTCGGGATCGAGCGAACACCGAACTGAGCGGCCAGTTCCGGGTTTTCATCGATGTTGAGCTTGGCAACCTTGACCTTGCCGGCGAGTTCCGTGGCGATTTCCTCGAGGCTCGGAGCAATCATTTTGCACGGACCGCACCATTCAGCCCAGAAATCGACGACGACGGGTTCTGCGGATTCCAGAACTTCCGACTGGAAATTGTTGATATCGACCTTAACGGTAGCCATAGGCTGCTCCTTTACCGGAATTTGCTGTTGAACAAGATGTGAGGGTGCGGTGCCGGAATTTCAATGTCCGATATTTCACTTTGTGTTGAGTCCCGCAAGTGCAGAAGCCAAAGCCTGTTCACTCAGCGTATGGATGGTCGCATTTTCGGTGTAGATCAGCATGCAATCGATCCGCATGGCCGGGTAGAGCGGTTTGAGGATTTCACGGTAGATGGCAAGCTGTGCCTTGTGGGAGAATGGAATCGTCTCTTCGCTCGCTGGCGGCACGCGGTTTGTCTTGTAATCCAGAATGACGACGCTGTCGGACAGGACGGCAAGCCGGTCGATACGGCCGGACACCGCATACTCCCGGCCCTCTAGCGTCAGCGTTCCCATGATCGAGATTTCCGCCTGCGCATGAACGGCGAAAACGGCATGAAGCCGTTGATCTTGTAAAAGTTTCAGAACCGAATCGATCAGGACTTGCCGTTCGGCCGCCGGCCAGAATCGCGCTGCGCGCTCTGCATAACGTTTTGCCGCCTCAGCCCGCTCCTCCGCTGGAATATCGGGTAGGGCCTGCAGCATCCGGTGAATGAGGCGGCCTTTTTCAAGGGAACGATCATTGCTTTCAGGATCACTGAAGAGTGGCGAGGTCACCAGCAGGTCATCCGCCTCCTCGTCGATAATGGTGCCGGCACCGGAAGGGCTGAGCGGCCGTGGCAATTGCTTCTGTGGGGGCAGAGGGTTGAAAAGGTTCGGTGGGACCGTTTCAATGGTCACCTGCTTGGGAGCTTGATCCATCCGCTCAAAGCTGCGCTCGACCTGTGGCACACGCCAGCGCATGCCATCCCACGCTCCATCCGGGGCTGAGAAGGTTGTCTTCTGGACATGCGGATGTTCCTCGCTGAGCGCACTGGAAATCATCATATGCCATGTGTCGTTGTTCAGTCGGACACCGCGATAACCGCAGACGATCAACCGATCCGCGGCACGCGTCATCGCCACATAGAGCAGGCGCCGGTATTCCTCTTCGGCGAGAAGCTGAATACGCGCCGCATCGTTTGAGGTCACCGAATTGCCGAGATCGCTGACCGGGATCCAGACCGGTATCGGCGGCTCATCCGGCCCGGCATCGATCAGCCGAAGCTTCGGCAGATGCGTGTGCGTAAATGCCTTGGAGCCGCCATCCACCAGGAAAACAATCGGTGCTTCAAGGCCCTTGGAGGCATGCACCGTCATGATGCGCACCTCGTTGCGGCCCTTGTCCTGCTCGCGCTTCACTTCCGGCGCTTCTAGCTCCAGCGTCGAGATAAAGGATTGCAGGCCCGGGAGACCGGATGTTTCGTGGTCGAGCGCAAAGGTCAGGAATTCGTCGATGATATCGCTGACTTCAGTGCCGAGGCGCGCCAGGAACTGCCGCCGGCCGCCGTGACTGCCGAGAACGCGCGCATAGAAGTCATGGACTGAAAGGCTTCGGGATTGAGCAAGAAAGAGCTCCAGCCTCGCAGCCGCGGCGCCAAGCCGCTCATGACCGTCGGCGGCATATTTGCGAAGATGATGCCACACGCTTTCATTATCGCCGCGCAGTGCCGCAACGGCGAAAATATCCTCTTCCGAGAGATTGAAAAGCGGACTTTTCAGGACTGCAGCGAGCGAGAGATCATCTTCCGGCAAAAGCAGAAAACGGCCAAGCGCCATCAGATCCTGTATGGCGATATGGCTGGTCAATACCAGTCGATCCGCGCCGGCGACCGGTATATCGCCGCGTCGTTTGAGTTCGCGGGTCAGCGCATTGACGAAAGCATCACGCTTGCGAACGAGAACGAGGATATCGCCGGCTTCTATGAAGCGTTCCTTGCCCTTCTCGACGATGGTTTCGCGGCCGACGAGCGTGCCGATCGTATGGGCGATGCGCCGCGCCAGGATCGCTGCGGGCGCGCTTTCGGGGGTGGCGTCGAAGGGAGCGGTCCAATCCTCGTCCTTCACGACGACATCGGGCACGACCATGTCCCAGAGGTCGACGGCGCCGGGATGACCTATTCGGCTGGAGCGATGTACGACCGGCTCGAGGCCCAGGCCGCGCGCATTTTCGGGCGGTGTGAAAATATGGTCGACGGCAAGGAGTACGTCGGAGGTGGAGCGGAAGGAAAGCGGCAGGCGAACGGTCGAAAAATCAAGACCGCTGTTCTGCACCCGCCGCTGAGTCCGCTCCTTCTCCTCGGCAAACCGTTCGGGTCGGGCACCCTGGAACGAATAGATCGACTGCTTCTCGTCGCCGACCGCAAAGAGCGTGCGGACGACGGGTCGTGAACTTTCGCCGGAGAAGAAATCTTCTGCCAGCGACTGGATGACGCTCCATTGAATGGGGCTCGTATCCTGCGCCTCGTCGACGAGGATGTGATCGATACCCTGATCGAGCTTGTAGTGGATCCACGGGCCGACGCCGCTCTTCGTAAGCAGGTCAGCGGTGCGAGTGATCAGGTCTTCGAAGTCGAGATGGCTACGCTGCCTCTTCAGTTCCTCGTAGTCCCGGTTCAGGCGATCGGCAAGCACGAGAGCAGCATGGGTGGCGGCATACATCCGCATCATTTTCAGCCGATCGCGGCAATTGACGACATGGGCGCGAGCCGACGCAATCGCATCGGCAAGTTGCGGCGCTTCGGCAAGCATTGCCTTGACGAAGAATTGCCCGTCCGTTTTTGGTTCACCCTTTGACGTCAGGAAAACCTTCTCCAGAATCTGCGAACGCGCCGCCACATCCTGTTCGCGGCCGGCGCGACGGAGGCTTTCGGCAACATCATGCGCTTTCGCTCCCCCCTTTGTCGCGGCAAGCGACAGGTAAAGTTCCAGCGTCGCACCCGAGAGCCCCGGCAGCGGCCAGTATCGGCCCGCCAGCCCTTCTTCTGTATCGTCAGGCGAGAGACCGAGCTTCTTGCGAAGCAAGCGATCAACGCTGCCATGCGACTCGGCCGCGAGCATGAAGCGGCGGATGGCATTTCGGTTGGCAACGATCTCGCCGAGCAGATTTTCAAGTCCGGATTCATCGCCGAGATTGAGCACATAGGCGAAGGCATCGGCGAGCTCTCGATCTTTATCTGGGGCCGTTGCCGTCAGAAGCGAGCGTCGTGCATCGGCAAGCAGTGTCGCAGCCGCCCGGTCATCGAGAACGGAGAAGTGCCCTGCGACATTTGCTTCCAGTGGGAACTGGTGCAGCAGCGCCTCGCAGAAGGCGTGGATTGTCTGGATCTTGAGCCCGCCCGGTGTTTCGAGTGCCTTGGCAAACAGCCGTCTCGCTTCGGCAAGCTTCAGGGAATCCGGCTCACGACCTTCAATCTGCGCGATGCGTCTGGCCAGCTCCTCATCCGGAAAAATCGCCCATTCCGCCAGCCGCTCGAAAACGCGGTTCGACATTTCGGAGGCGGCGGCTTTGGTATAGGTAAGGCAGAGGATAGCGGAAGGCCGCGCACCCGCCAGCAGCAGCCGGATCACCCGCTGCGTCAGAACATGGGTCTTGCCGGAGCCGGCATTCGCCGACACCCATGCCGAACGGGCGGGATCGGAGGCGATCGCCTGCTGGATCGTCGTCCAGCTGATCCATGTGCCGGGATCATCACCCTCGGGAAGCGCGGTCGGATCAATCATCGCCACCACCTTCAGGATCGGCGGTTGCCCATTCCGCAACGCGGGCGAGATGGTCGTAGTCGCCGCCAAAATCGAATTGCTGGGCAGGGATCAGCCGCGACGTGAAGCCTTTTTCACCCGACTGCAGCAGGCCCACGAATTTCACTAGCTGGTCGATCGATTCTTCGGCGAGCTGCATTGCCGATTTTGCCTTGTCGCTGTTGGCTTCCTCATTGTTGACCTTGTCGACCAGAAAGCGCGTGCCCGGCCGGAGGCGGACATAGAGAAGGTCATTCGGGACAAGGCTTCCGGCATCGCGGAAGGCGCCGGCTTGAAGCGCGGCCGCCTCAAGCGCAAGCTGCGGATCCAGCAGGGCCCGGGCCTGTGTCGGAGAGGGATTGTAACCGGTCTTGTAGTCGATGATATCGGCGCTATTCGGCCCCCTGATATCGATACGGTCGGCAACGCCGGTAAGCCGAATGTCGATACCCTCGAGTTCGACCCCACCCCTCACTTCCGTCAGCCTCTTCTGCACGTCGGGTTGCCGTCCGGCTTCCCAGCTGAGGAAGGCCCGCGCCACTTCCCGGAAGCGCGGCCGCCAGACGGCATCGATGTGCGGCGGCAGGCTTTCCATGTCGAAGAACTCCGTCAGGATGATCTCCATCGCCGCTGCCGCATCCGGCGTTCCTGCAATGTGGCCTTCGCGAACGAAGCGATCGATGATCTTGTGATAGAGCGTGCCACGCTCCGCCGCGCCTGGATCGCGATTGAAAGGGTCGACAGGATCAAGCCGCAGGACGCGCCGTGCATAGATCGCATAGGGGTCGCGGCGCAGCCGACCAACCTCGCTGAAGGAGTAGGATTTGGGCTGCAGGTCCCGCGGCGGCTTCGGAGAAGGCCGCTGCGCCGGCGCCTGATTATCGCCGAGGTCGATCTGGTTTGCCCAATGAACGAAGCGCGCTCCACGTTCGCGCAATTTCTCTTCAAAATCCTCTCCGCCGAGCGCCAGAAGCCGCTGCAGCCAGCGGGAGGCGACCGTCGGTGTCGAACCCTGACGCAGGGCGCGCGAATAGATGAGGTGGCGGGTGCCGTTCGCCATCTCGAAGTCATGCGCCAGTTGGCCGATGCGCCGTTCCGGCGGCTCCACTCCGATCTCCGTCTTCATCATGCGGGAGACGAAAGGATTGTTGGCGGTCTGCCCCGGCCATGATCCTTCATTGAGGCTGCCGAGGATCAGCGTATCGACATTCTGCAGGCGCGCTTCCAGCGTACCGAAGATAAAGAGGCGAGGGTGGCTGAGGGCACCGGGCTTGACGGCATGGCCGGCGGAAAGTGCCTGCATGATATCGATCCATTGCGGCCCATCCGCTTCCATCTGGCCGTCGGTATCGATGACTTCGCCAAGCAGGCTTGCCAGGGCATCGCCTGCCTCGCCGGACCAGAGGTTTGCCAGGTTGCCGCGCTCATCGGCTGCGACACGCTCCAACGCGCGACCGGTCCGTTCCGCCCATTGCGACAGCGTAAGGCCCGCCATCAGGCCTCCGCCGTCCCGCCCAGGTGCCGACGCCAGCGTCTCCACGGCACGTTCCACTTGCCGTGCCAGTGTGCGGGCCATGTCTGCCGCCCCGGATGGGAGCGATTTGCGCCAGATAGGCGCGTGCCTGTCGAGCGCCTGTTCGGAAAGCTGGTGGTCAAGCAGTGCTTCGAGCGATCCGATACCCACTTCCGCCACGCCGCCGCGCAGCGCCAGCAATTCCAGCGCTTCCGCGGCCGCAACCAGAACGCCGCGCTCCAGCCCGAAATGGGCAAGTGGATGTTTGAGCAACGAAACGATGGCGACCGGATCGCCTGGTCGCAGTGTCGCTTCCAGGAGCAGCTGCAGCAATGTGCCCTGCGGTGTCGCCGACAGCGGCGTGCCGGCTGAATCGTCTGCGAGAATGCCGAAGCGGGAAAGATCCGCCATGACCCGACGCGCGAGATTGCGATCAGGCGTAATAAGCGCAGCCCGACTTTCGCCGTCTCTGCCCGGTCGTTCCAGCGCAAGCCGCAGAGCGACAGCAATGGCCGTCGCCTCCTCGCGTTCGTTGGCGGCTTCGATCATCGATACGTCCGCGAATGCCGCCGCAACGGTTCCTTCCGGCAGGTTCTTCTTCCAATCACCCCAGCCGCTCGTCGCGTCCGATGGCGTCAATGCGCGCGAGAGTACTTCCGCACGAGAGCGCAGATCGGCTTCCGCCTCCTCGATCGGTTGGACATCCTCGCGGGTGAGCTTCAGTCGCTTCAAAAGAACCGAAAGACCATACTGCGGATGTGTACGGCTTGCCGGATTGGCGCGTTGACCCGGCAGGAGATCAGGGGCGACCAGACGCCAATGTTCCTCCGGCATGGAAAGGTCGAGGCCGGGCAACACGATCACGCCTTCCGGAAGGTGTGCTACGGCGCCGATGAGATCGGCCGTGGCGGGAAGTGAACCCGTCGAACCGGCAATGATGATCGGACCGGCGGGTTTCATCGTCGAGAGACGGCCGGCCTCGGCGCGCAGGATGGCGTTGCGGTGACGGGCCGGCGAAGAGCGGCCGAGCTCGATCAGGCGTTCGGGCCAGAAGGCGCTGGCAATCTGCAGAAATTCCGCCGTCAATTGCCACCAGGCCGCATAGTCGCCTGTATCGAGCCTGCCGAGCTCCGACCATGCCAGATCCTCGGTCTCGATCGAATCGATCAGCTCTGCCAGATTGCGGGCAAGCCAGATGGCGTCTGCCGGGCTTGCCGGCGCGACAAGAGGCGATTCCGAATGGATATGCCGGACGATTTCCGGCAGCTTGTTGCGCCAGGCAAGGATCAGTCGCGCCAGTTCCAGCAAGCGCGCGGTATTGGAGAGCGGCTGCGCAAGATCGATCGTCGCCGGCAGTGCCTCGTCGAAGTAACCGCTGTCGTCGTCCGTTTCGCCGAGCGGCCGGATGACCGGCAGGATCGCCGAACGGCCGCCAAGCAGATCGACGAATTCCGAGCGCAGCACGCGCACGGCGCGCCGGGTCGGCAGGTAGATCGTCACCTTGGCAAGCGACAACGGATCGGATGGATCATGCCGGAAGAGCGGTGTCAGGCGTCCATCACAGAGCGAACTTGCCAGCGTCTTCAGAAAGGGAAGACCAGAAGGAATTGTCAGAATGCGTGGCCTGTGCCGTTCCGTCATGCCTCACGCAAACGTCCGGAACCGCCGGATCGTCTCCTCCGCATCGTGAATTGCATCAGGCGTGCCGACCGTCAGCCAATGGCCTTCCATCATCATGCCGAAAAGCCGGCCGCGAGCGATCGCCTTGTCGAAATAGATATTCAGGTTGAAAGCATCTTGGGGCGCATCGTCAAGCAGCGTGGGGCTCATGACGATAGCGCCGGCATAGACGACCGGATTTGAGGGATCGTCGCGATATCGTGTCAGTCTGCCGTCAGAAGCCAGGCTGAAATCGTTCTTGCCGTTATGGCCGGTCGTGTCTTCAATGCGTACGCAGAGCAGCGCCATGTCCATATGTTCGGCATCGAAGAATCCGGCTAAACGCCGCAGATTGCTCGGCCGGTCTGCAGGCTCGCCGATCCAAAAGAGATCGGCGTTCATGACGAATACCGGCTCTCGATCCAGCAGTTTCAGGCCCTTTGCCAAGCCCCCACCGGAATTCATCAGCGCATCGCGCTCATCGGAAACGAGAATATTCAGCCCGCGATAGCTTTGAAGGTGCGCTTCCATCTGATCGGCAAAATGATGGACATTGATCGCAGCCTGTTCGACCCCGGCCTCGACAAGCGAATCCAGCGTATAGTCGATCATCGGCTTTCCGCCGATCTTCACCAGAGGCTTCGGAATCGTGTCGGTAATCGGGCGCATGCGGGTTCCGAGGCCCGCGGCCAGTACCATGGCTTGTCTGACGGTCATGCTTGTCCGGATTTATGATTCGACTGGCAGTATTCCAGCCCTTGTGCACCATTCGCGCAAGGGGGCAAGTGCCTCGTGTTCCAGCGCCGCCTTGAGATAGGAAAGCGTACGCGGCATATGCTGCAGATAGCCGGGCTTACCATCGCGCTGCAACAGCCGCACCCAGAGACCGGCGAGCTTGCAGTTGCGCTGCGCCGACATGATGGCCCATGCCTTCATGAAGCCGGTTTCGTCGAAACCGCCCTGCGCGCGCCGCAAGGAAAGATAGTCGTCCATCAACTGTCGGCAGAGATCCCGTTCGATCGTGACGCGGGCATCTTGAACGATCGAGGCGAGGTCATAGGCCGTCGGCCCGATCATCGCATCCTGGAAGTCGATGATGCCGATCTTGCGGATGCCGATCTCATGCTCGCGCCAGATGATATTGGGCGAATGGAAGTCGCGCAGCAGCAGGTTTTTTTCGGCCGATTGCAGCTCGTCGATCAGATTGTCCCAGATTGCCAGATACTCGTCCCGTTCGGTATCCGTCGGTCCGGTGCCGCGCCTCCAGGCCATATGCCAGTCGAGCACAAGCCGCACCTCCATCGTCATGGCGACGCGGTCGAAATCCGGAATGTGGTGCGTGTGCGTAGCCGAAACCGGGATATCCTGCGGGATTTTCATCGAGTGGAGATGGGCAAGGCAGGCGACGCTTTCGCGGTAGCGCTCGACGATCGGCCGGCCTTCGTCATTCAGGACACCGTCCGTGCCCAAATCCTCGATCAGCAGAATGCCTTGCTCGTAGTCGACCTTTTCGATTTCCGGGGTCGCGAAACCGCGCTCGCGCAACGTCTCGCCGATGGCAACGAAAGGATAGGCGTCCTGCGCAAGATGCGCGACCTTGGGATAGGACTTGCCCTCATAGATCGGGGGGCCTTCCGGAGGGGGCCGCCAATCCATGAGGATTTTCCGTGAGCCGTCGCTGAGGCGGAAATATTCATAGGCGCGAAGTGAAGCATCGCCGGTCAGGAACCGCCGTTCCGCATCGCCGTAGCCGGCGTCAATGAGGAAGCGGCGGATCGCCAGCATCCGATGGATTCGGGCCAGAGCCTTCTCCGGTGCCGTGATTGTCGCACGACGGCCGGCACCTTCATGCTCCAGCCGCAACGAGATGCGCGATGCCGGCAGCTCGCCTTCTGCCATTTCGGGCCATTCGACGATGCAGATGCCGTGCTCAAGCGCCTCGTCGAAACCGAGCTCTGTCAGTTCCGAGGCATCGCCAAGCCGATAAAGATCGAAATGCGAAACGGGAATGCGCAAATCGTAAGATTGCACCAGCGTGAAAGTCGGGCTCGGAACTTCCAGCCCGTCATCATCGGCGATGCTTCGCAAGAACGCGCGCGCCAGAGAGGATTTTCCGGCGCCGAGATCGCCGGATAGCGCCAGGCAATCGCCGGCTTTCAGCGCCAGCGCCAGATCATTGCCAAGACGAAAGGTTGCCGCATCGTCTTCCAGAAAAAGCGAGATGATGTCGCCTTGCGTCATTCGGCGGCGACGGAATGCGGTAGGTTGATGGAAGGGATGCGGCAGGTCACCGTCGTTCCCTTGCCGGGTTCGCTGTCGATGCTGACCTCGCCATTGTGCAGGCTGACGAAGCTGTCGACGATCGAAAGGCCAAGCCCGGCACCACCGCGCTTCCCGCTCTTCGCGCCGGTTGCGAAGCGGTCGAAGACAGTCGCGATCATATCAGGTGAAATGCCGGGGCCGCGATCCCGGACGGAGAAGACGAAATCAGTACCCTCGCGACGGCATTCCAGCGCGATCGATGCACCCTCGGGCGAGAAATTGGCGGCATTGGCCAGTAGTTTCAGCAGGATTTGCTTCAGCCGCTGCGGATCGGCAACGATCGACCCCAGATAGGCCGGAGCGGTGATCTCCAGCGAGACGCCGCTTTCCTGCAGTCGGTCGGCGATCTGCATGGAGACGTCGTCGAGAAGATCGGCGAGATCGATTTCAGCATAGTTCAGCCGCATGATCCCGGCATCGACGGTCGCAAGATCGAGGATGTCGTTGACGAGCGTCAGCAGCACCGAGGATGAGGTGGCGATATGGTCGATGTATTCGGCCTGCCGCTCGTTCAGCGGGCCGACGCCCGGCGTGCGCAAGAGATCGGTGAAGCCGATGATGTTCGTCAGCGGCGAGCGCAGCTCATAGGAGACGTGCTGCACGAAATCGTTCTTCAGCTCGTCCGCCTTACGCAGCGCCTCGTTCTTTTCCGTCAACGCGCGCTCGGCGCGAACGCTGTCCGTCATGTTGACGAAGGTCAGCATGGTCTGTGCGTTCGGCAGCGGGATCACTGCGAAGTCGAGCACGAGACCGGACAGAAGTTCGAGCGTTCCCTGGCTGGAGCGGCGCTCGTCGTCGAAGCTGGTGATCAGCTCTGCAAAGTTCTTCCAGCCATCGGGCTGGTCATAGGACGGGGCACAAGCCCCGCCGATGCCGCGGATATGGGTGCCGGGCTTGGCTTCAGTCTCCGTGATGCCCCAGAGCGCCCGGAAGGCTGGGTTGGAGAGGCGTATACGGCCGTCCGGCCCGAAGACCGCGACACCTTCCGAAAGGTGGTCGATCGTCTCGCCCTGTACCTTCACCAGCGTATTGTAGCGCGTTTCGAGATCGACCTGCTCGGTCAGGTTCTCGAATACCCATGTCGCACCGCCCTGCGGATGCGCGGTCGCAAAGACGCGCAGCGTCTGCCCGTTCGGCAGGTGCCAGAGGTCGGATTGCGTATCGAGCGAGCGATAAACGGAAAGCGCCGTTTCCTTCCACGATTTCCAGTTCAGCTGGTCCGGCAGTTTCTTGGCTGCGCGAAGGCGTTCCAGAAGCTCGCTATTGTCAGGCTTGCTCTCGAGGAACGCGATGTCCAGCTCCCAGAGCGCGACGAAGGCCTGGTTGTAGAATTGCAGCCGGCGGTCGCCGTCGAAAATGGCGACCGGTGTCGCCAGATGATCGAGCGTTTCCGCATGGCTTTTGAGCGTCCGTTCCAGTTCGGCGCGAACCGCTTCGACATCGGAGACATCGACGGCAATTCCGGCGGAGCCGCTGGGGACCTTTACGTCAACTACGTCGTAGAACGTGCGATTGCCGCGAACGACTGTCGAAATCGTATCGTGGAAAGGCGATTCTGGCGTTGCCGTGGCGCGAATACGCTCACGGGCGACAGTCGTCAGGATTTCGCGGCCTTCATTGACAGCCTGCTGGGGCGATTGTGCCTCGACGGCATCGCCATAGGCATGGTTCACCCAGGTCAGGCGGCCACCGGTATCACGCTGCCAGGCCGGCATATCGATTGCATCGAGCATGGTCTGGAAGGCGGAGATCGACGTCATCAGCCGATCGCGCTCGATCTTCAGCTCTGCCAATTCGGCGCGCAGATTGTTGAGCGCCACGAAGCGCACGAAGGCGCGGCCGCCGGAAACCCGGCCTTGAGCTTCGATTACCTCGTCCCTGATGGTCTCGATCACAATGTCGAAACTCTCGGCCTGTTCACGAAGACGGCCGACAGCCCGCTCCAGCTCAGCAGCCGATCGCGCCTTCAGCCAGAGGCCGAAGGCAAGGAATTCATTATCCTGTGGGGCGCCGGTCTCCGGTGGAAGCTGACCGAGGAGCTCCGGCCGCGCGACACCGTCCCAGATCACGATGCGCCGGTTCTTGTCGGCAATCAGTGCCTGATATTGGGAGATACGCTGCTGTGCATCCGAAAGCGCCGAGCGAATCTCCCGGCTTTCATTTTCGAGATTGCCGCGTTGTCGCACCAGCCACAGCGTGGAAAGTAATGCAGCCGAAATGACACCAATGACGACAGAAAGTCCGACAACCTGCGAAGACGTGAAAAGATGTGTCGAGGCGCCGATACCCGGCTGCGCCTGCGCCAGAGCCGGCCAAGCCGGTATGATGACTGCAGTGCTTGCAGCGCACAGCTTTGCAATACGTGCCAAGGACCAATACTTTTGCCTTGCGGTCACACTGACCGTGGCAAACCCATATTTTTGGCCTGCCTGAAGCGGACGGTCAGCAGCATATGCGCGACCTTCCGCCTGGCTGTGCAGGCTGTGTTTCATTTCCGACATCGGCGGTATGTCTCCGTCCTTTAATGTGCCGCATCACGACAAGACATCCCATTTTCGCGGAAAACGGAGAGCTCCGAAGCCACGAATCAAGTCTTAAAACAATACTTCGTTAGGGAATCGTCGGAAAGAGCGCGCCCAAAAAATAAGCCCCGGCATTTGTCAATGCCGAGGCCACCACATCTTGTGGATATCGAAGATGAAATCAGTATCTGTAGTGGTCGGCCTTGAACGGGCCCTGTGGCTTCACGCCGATATAGGCAGCCTGCTCTTCGCTGAGCTGGGTAAGCTTCACGCCGAGCTTGTCGAGATGAAGACGGGCAACCTTTTCGTCGAGGTGCTTCGGCAGGATGTAGACCTTGCTTTCGTACTGGCCGGGCTTGGTGAAGAGCTCGATCTGCGCCAGTGTCTGGTTGGTGAACGAGGCCGACATGACGAAGGACGGATGACCCGTTGCGTTGCCGAGGTTCAAGAGGCGGCCTTCGGAAAGAAGGATGATGCGGTTGCCCTTCGGGAACTCGATCAGGTCGACCTGCGGCTTGACGTTGGTCCACTTCAGGTTACGCAGTGCTGCAACTTCGATCTCATTGTCGAAGTGGCCGATATTGCCGACGATCGCCATATCCTTCATCTGACGCATGTGGTCGATGCGGATAACGTCCTTGTTGCCTGTCGTGGTGATGAAGATGTCAGCCGAGGAAACGACGTCCTCGAGCAGAACGACTTCATAACCGTCCATGGCAGCCTGCAGGGCGCAGATCGGATCAGCTTCGGTGACCTTGACGCGGGCGCCGGCGCCGGAAAGCGAAGCGGCAGAACCCTTGCCCACGTCGCCGTAACCGCAGACGACGGCAACCTTGCCGGCCATCATGACGTCGGTGCCGCGACGGATGCCGTCGACCAGCGATTCCTTGCAGCCGTACTTGTTGTCGAACTTCGACTTGGTGACGGAGTCGTTGACGTTGATGGCCGGGAAAGGCAACAGGCCCTTCTGGCTGAGCTGGTAGAGGCGGTTGACGCCCGTCGTGGTTTCTTCGGTCACGCCCTTGATGGCGTCGCGCTGCTCGGTGAACCAGCCGGGCGAAGCAGCAAGGCGCTTCTTGATCTGGGCGAAGAGGATTTCCTCTTCTTCGGAATGCGGGTTGGAAAGAACGTCCTCACCGGCTTCGGCACGAGCGCCGAGCAGGATGTACATGGTGGCATCGCCGCCATCATCGAGGATCATGTTGGAGAAGCCGCCATCGGCCCACTGGAAAATCTTGTCGGTGTAAACCCAATAATCCTCAAGAGACTCGCCCTTGATAGCAAAGACCGGAACGCCGGAAGCGGCGATCGCTGCAGCGGCATGGTCCTGCGTCGAGAAGATGTTGCACGAAGCCCAGCGAACTTCGGCGCCGAGCGCGACCAGCGTCTCGATGAGAACGGCGGTCTGGATCGTCATGTGCAGCGAGCCGGTGATACGCGCGCCCTTCAGCGGCTTGGATTCACCGAATTCAGCGCGGCAGGACATGAGGCCGGGCATTTCGGTTTCGGCGATGGTGATTTCCTTGCGGCCGAAATCTGCAAGGCCGATATCGGCGACAACGTAATCTTTCTCAGTGCTCATTGGGCTCTCCAGGCTGAAACGTCTCAAAAACATCGCAAGGACGCGACGATGACCGCAACGGATCGAACGCGTGCGAAATGCACGTCATGCCCGCCGTTTATCAGGCTTCAGCCGGGAAGGCAACGGGGATATAAAGAAGTCTTTATATCTTTATATGGCGCTGAAGATCAGATCTCTTCGCCGAACTTGTTTTGGATAAGCTGATCGAGGGCCTCAAGCGCTTCGACAGCCTGATTGCCAGTCGCCGAGACGAGGACGCTTGAGCCGGGACTTGCCGCGAGCATCATGAGGCCCATGATGGAGGTGCCGCCAACCGTCATGCCGTCTTTCGAAACGGTGATCGTTGCATCGAAGGCATCGACCGTCTGGACGAATTTTGCCGAAGCACGCGCATGCAGACCGCGCTTGTTGATGATGAGGAGTTCCCGGGAGAGCGGTGTCATGGAGGCTTTTTACTTTCCGCTCAGGACCCGGCTTGCAACGTTGATATATTTGCGGCCTGCCTCGGAAGCCTCCGCGAGCGCCTTTTCCATGTTGTTCTCGCCGCGCACGCCGGCGAGCTTGATCAGCATCGGCAGGTTGACGCCGGCAATTACTTCGGTGTGGCCGCTGCTCATGACAGAGATTGCAAGATTGGAAGGGGTACCGCCGAACATGTCGGTCAGAATGACGACGCCATGGCCGTCGTCCGCGCCGGAAACAGCTTCGAGAATGTCCTGTCGTCTTTGGTCCATATCGTCTTCCGGTCCGATGCAGACCGTTTCGATGAATTTCTGAGGACCGACGACGTGCTCTACAGCATGACGAAACTCTTCAGCCAGCTTGCCATGAGTGACAAGCACAAGTCCGATCATGATATTACTGCTCCCATGGCATACGCAAACCGTGGCCCCAATATCGCAACGCAGCAATTACGTCCACCGGTGGGGGCACATCTTGGCGATCAAAAGCCGAAGTGCAAGATAAAAATACAAACATGTAGGTCGTATCGGGCGCTGCGGAAGGCCTCAACTTCCGATTTCCGGTGCTTTTGCCATCAACACGGCAAGAGGCAAGGGAAGATTGGGCAGCAATCGCAATACAGGCAGCTCGAAACCCTCGGCAAGAACGACGGTTTCTCCGTCCGCAGGCAGCCGGTTTTCTCCTGTTGCGCTGGCCGGCAGGATCGCAAAATGCATCTCTGCCCGGTCGATATGGTCGTGCTTGACGATCCCGGTGCCGCGCAACTCGATGAGGCCGGCGATAGTGGGCGGACAGGCGGCAGTGATTGCCCCGCCCTGTTTCGAAAGAAATACCTGATCATCGGCCACGAGAACAGAAGAAACACCCTGCCGTCGCGCCTCCGCCATGCAGGTAAAAGCCGTCATCGACTTGCCCCAGCCGGAGGGGCCGGTGAAAAGAAGGCCGGTCCTTCCGATGACGATTGCTGTGGCGTGGATGTTGATCATGTCGCGGAATCGGCGGGAAGCGCAAGGATGAAGCGCGCGCCAAGCAATTTTCCGTCCTCGTCATCGACGATGTTTTCGGCTCGCAACGAACCACCATGCGCCTCGGCGATCTGCCGGCTGATGGAAAGCCCAAGGCCGGAATTCTGGCCGAAGCCTTCGGATTCAGGCCTGTCTGTATAAAACCGTTCGAAGATGCGGTCGATATTCTCCGCCTGGATGCCCGGACCATTGTCTTCGATATAAACGACGCAACGGGAGCGGGTACGGACCAGGCGCACCGTGATTTTGCCGTTCTGCTCCGGAACGAAGGAGCGGGCATTTTCGATCAGGTTGGTGATGATCTGGCCGATGCGCAGGTCATGCCCTTTAACGACAAAGCGAGTCTTGACGTTCGGCTTGCGATCGACTGCATACTCGATCTCGACCTTCTTCTTGGTGCTGCGAATCTGGCGCGACACGTCGATAAGGTCGCGCAGAAATACCTCGAGATCGACCGAGCCGGCATCGACGCGCGCAAGCTCGGCATCGAGACGGGATGCGTCGGAAATATCGCTGATCAGGCGATCGAGGCGGCGGACGTCGTGCTGGATGACATCCATCAGCCGCTTCTTGGAATCGTCGGATTTGGCGAGCGGCAACGTCTCGACGGCGCTGCGCAGCGAGGTCAGCGGATTCTTGAGCTCATGGCTGACATCGGCCGCAAAACTCTCGATCGCATCGATGCGGTCGTAGAGGGCGGTCGTCATCTCGCGCAGAGCGATGGAAAGGTTGCCGATTTCATCCTGACGTACGGAAAAATCAGGGATCTCCTCGCGTTCCTTGGCGCCGCGGCGCACCCGGATCGCGGCCGCCGAAAGCCGGCGCAGCGGATTGGCGATGGTCGAAGAGAGAACCAGCGACAAGAGAACGTTCACGAGCGTTGCGACACCGAAGACACGCATGATGGCAAGGCGTTCCGCATGCACGATATTGTCGATATCGCCGGCCTGCGTCGACAGCAGCAGCACGCCGAGCACGGCCCGGAAGCGCTGGATCGGTACCGCAACCGAAACGATGAGCTCGCCCTTTTCCGTCGTGCGGACAACTGCGCCGCGCACGCCCGTCAGTGCATTCATCACTTCGGGATAGATGGAGCCGTCACCACCTGGCGCTTCCTTGTAGACAGGAAGATTGCCCGGTTGCAGTGCCTTGTTGAAGAGGGCCGTGAACCATTCGCCCCAGGTCTGTTTTTCCTCTTCCACCGGCGGCAGATCGAAACGCAGAACCTGGCCACGGGAATAGAGATGACGGGAATCGAGTAGCAGATTGGCGTCGGCATCGAAGATGCGGGCCCGGGTGCGGGTCGGCGAGATCAGCCGGCGCAGAACGGGCGCCACCTTTTCCGGGTCGATCGGAAATTCGAGATCCTCGTCGTTTGGCACCGGTGTAATGCTCTGGCCGGCCTGCAGTTCGAGCAGCTTCTGCGGATCGATGGTGATCGAGTTCGTGTCGACCGAGGCCGATGCCGACACGGCGCCGGCGATGATTTCGCCCTGTGTCAGCAGGCTCTCGACGCGCGCGTCGATCAGGCCTTCGCGGAACTGGTTGAGATAGAGAATACCACCGACAAGGACGAGCAGGGCCGCGAGGTTGAAAAAGACGATGCGGCGCGTCAGGCTGGAAAAGACGGCATTGCCGAAGATACGGCGGATCAGGGTGAAGGGATGCGACCAACGCCGACCCCTGACGCGTCGGGTGCTTACGCCCTCCGCATCATCCAGATCCCTTTCCTGCACCAACTGTGCCAATCACGGCCCTTTCGGAGGGCGGGGCCAGTTTGACCGGCCCGCCGCCCTCATTCATCTCTTCCCGCGCTTTAAAGCGTCAGGCTGCTTCGCGGAAGCGGTAACCCACACCGTAAAGCGTTTCAATCATATCAAAGTCAGTGTCGACCATCTTGAACTTCTTGCGCAGCCGCTTGATGTGGCTGTCGATGGTGCGGTCATCAACATACACCTGTTCGTCATAGGCGGCATCCATCAGGGCGTCGCGGCTTTTCACCACACCTGGACGCTGGGCCAGCGAATGCAGGATCAGGAACTCGGTGACGGTGAGGGTGACTGCCTCGCCCTTCCAGGTGCAGGTGTGGCGTTCCTGGTCCATGACCAGCTGGCCGCGTTCGAGCGAACGGGCCTGCTGAACCGCGCCCGCCTTCGGCGTGCCGACGGTAGCGACGCCGCCAGCTGCGGCTGCCTCACGGCTCGACGCGCGGCGCAGAACGGCGCGAACACGCTCGACCAGCAGACGCTGCGAAAAAGGCTTGGTAATGAAATCGTCGGCGCCCATCTTCAGGCCGAAGAGCTCATCGATCTCTTCATCCTTGGAGGTGAGGAAGATGACGGGCATGTCCGATTTCTGGCGAAGGCGGCGCAGCAGCTCCATGCCGTCCATTCGTGGCATCTTGATATCGAAGATTGCTAGCTGCGGCGGGCGGGCGAGCAGACCATCCAGCGCTGAAGCGCCATCCGTATAGGTCTCGACCTTATATCCTTCAGCTTCCAGTGCAATCGACACGGAAGTGAGGATGTTGCGGTCGTCGTCAACGAGCGCGATTGTCGGCATGGTGTTGGTCTCCGTCATCAGTGCGCAATCTCCCGGATTGGTCGTCCCCAGGCGGTCTTCGTGACCGGGTGCGCTTATGGAGGATAAAGGTGGAACAAATTGTGGCAAAGATAAAGGGGTAGATTGCCAGCCACTGCAAGCCACAATCGACAGTAGTGCGACAAGTTGTTTCAACAGGAGGTCTTCAAACGATTTAAAAAGAATTATCGGAATTTAAATCGATTAATTATTTGATATCATTATCTTTTCTAAGATTATCCCTATTGCCATTTAAAATTTCTCCTTTTACTTTCGCGATAATTTAACGGCCAAGCCGCCTCAGCGAAGGAAAAAGCTATGGAGACGTTCGGAGTTCATAACCAGGCAATCGAGCTGGCGACGATCGGTTTCAGCAACGTACGCAGCGTACGTTACAACCTGTCCGCAGCTCTTCTCTATGAGGAGGCGATTCGCCGGGGAGAAGCCGAACTGACAGCACAAGGCGCCCTTCGTGCCACGACTGGGCAACACACGGGCCGCTCACCGCGCGACAAGTTCGTCGTTCGCGATGGCAATACCGACGGGCAGATCTGGTGGGATAACAACAAGCCGATGTCGCCGGAGCATTTCGCGTTGCTGCACAAGGATATGCTGACCCATGCTGCCGGCAAGGACCTCTTCGTGCAGGATCTCGTCGGCGGCGCCGACGCGGGCCACGCATTGCCGACCCGCGTTGTGACCGAATTCGCGTGGCACTCGCTTTTCATCCGCAACCTGCTGATCCGTCCGAAGGCTGATGCACTCGCAGGCTTTGCGCCGAGGCTGACGATCATCGACCTGCCAAGCTTCAAGGCCGATCCGGAGCGTTACGGTTGCCGCACCGAAACGGTGATCGCCTGTGATCTGACCAACGGCATCGTGCTGATCGCCGGTACCTCCTATGCCGGCGAAATGAAGAAATCCGTCTTCACCGTGCTGAACTACCTGCTGCCGGAAAAGGGCGTCATGCCGATGCACTGCTCGGCCAATGTCGGCCCGGCAGGCGATGCTGCCGTCTTCTTCGGTCTCTCGGGCACCGGCAAGACGACCCTTTCGGCCGACCCGGCACGCACCCTGATCGGCGATGACGAACACGGCTGGAGCGAAAACGGCATCTTCAATTTCGAAGGCGGCTGCTACGCCAAGACCATTCGCCTCTCGGCAGAGGCCGAACCGGAAATCTATGCCACGACACAGCGTTTCGGCACTGTCCTTGAAAACGTCGTTCTCGACGAAAACCGCGAGCCGGATTTCGACGATGCGTCGCTGACGGAAAACACGCGCTGCGCCTATCCGATGGATTTCATTCCGAACGCATCCGAAACGGGCCTTGCGCCTCATCCGAAGACGATCATCATGCTGACGGCCGATGCCTTCGGTGTCATGCCGCCGATCGCCAAGCTGACGCCTGAGCAGGCCATGTACCACTTCCTCTCCGGTTACACTGCCAAGGTGGCAGGCACCGAAAAGGGTGTCACCGAGCCGGAAGCAACCTTCTCGACCTGCTTCGGCGCACCCTTCATGCCACGTCATCCGGCTGAATACGGCAATCTGCTGAAGGAGCTGATCGGCCGCCACGGCGTTGAATGCTGGCTGGTCAACACCGGCTGGACTGGTGGCGCGTATGGCATCGGCAAGCGCATGCCCATCAAGGCAACCCGTGCGTTGCTGACGGCCGCCCTTTCGGGCGAGCTTGCCAAGGTCGAGCTTCGCGCCGATCCGAATTTCGGCTTTGCCGTTCCGGTCGCAGTCGAAGGCGTGGATACGGGCATCCTCGATCCGCGTTCGACCTGGGCCGATAAGCAGGCCTATGACGCGCAGGCTGAAAAGCTGGTCTCCATGTTCATCGCCAACTTCGCGAAGTTCGAAAGCCATGTCGACGGCGGCGTGCGCGATGCAGCGCCCGGCATCAAGGTCGCAGCCGAGTAACTCGGTACCCGAACCAGTCGATTCACGTGAAACCCGGTCGCTCCTGTGCCGGGTTTCACCGCTTTCAATTCGCAGTGATTATGCGCTAGAAGGCGGTATGGCCAGCGACGCGCTCTACATCAACGACAGGATCACCATCGCCGGATGGGAGCTGACGGAACAGTTCGTTCTGGCGGGCGGTCCGGGCGGTCAGAACGTCAACAAGGTGTCGACCGCCGTCCAGCTCTTCTTCAATATCCCGAATTCGCCTTCACTCAACGAACGGGTCAAGGCCAATGCGACCAAGCTTGCCGGCAAGCGCATGTCGAAGGACGGCGTATTGATGATCGAGGCAAGTCGGTTCCGCAGCCAGGACCGCAACCGCGAAGATGCGCGCGAGCGGCTGAAGGAACTGGTCCTCGAGGCCGCCAAGCCGCCACCGCCGCCACGCAAGAAGACAAAACCGACCAAGGGCTCGATCGAACGACGGCTGAAGGAAAAATCCGGCCGATCTGAAGTCAAGAAGATGCGTGGCCGCCTGGGCGGCGGGGAGTGATATGCCGGAACTTTTGAGCGGTATTCGCCATCTTCCGGAATATCTGGATCGTGCCCGCCAGGAGGCACTGGTCGGCATCATCAGGACCATCGTCGCAGAAGCGCCGCTCTACGTGCCAGTCATGCCCGGTACCGGCAAGCCGATGTCGGTGCGGATGACCAATTGCGGTTCGCTCGGCTGGGTCACGGACAAGGAGCGAGGCTATCGCTATCAACCGATGCATCCGGCAACCGGTAGGCCATGGCCGGCCATACCTTCTGAATTGCTTGATATCTGGCATGACGTTTCGGGTTACGACAAACCGCCCGAAGCTTGCCTCGTCAATTTCTATTCCGACGAGGCGCGCATGGGCCTGCATCAGGACAAGGATGAGAACGATCTGAAGGCGCCGGTCGTGTCGATTTCCCTCGGCAACGCCTGCCTCTTCCGTGTCGGTGGGGTGAACCGCAACGACAAGACCATGTCCTTCAAGCTGTCGAGCGGCGATCTCGTCATTCTCGGCGGGGAGGGGCGGCTCTGCTTCCACGGCGTCGACCGCATCTATCCGGCAACATCCACGCTTCTGAAGAACGGCGGACGCATCAACCTGACGCTCCGTCGTGTCAATCCTTGACCCGTGAAGACCCCTAGAGCTTGCGCAGTGCCACCTGCTCGATCAGGTGATCCTTGCCCTTGCGCAGAATAAGATCGGCGCGTGGCCGCGTCGGCAGAATATTCTGGCGAAGGTTCTTGAGATTGATATTCGCCCAGAGGTCTTCTGCAATCGCCACGGCTTCTTCCTCGCTGATCGATGCATAACGGTGGAAGTAGGAATTCGGATCCCGGAAGGCAGTTTCCCTGAGGCGCATGAAACGCGTGACGTACCAATTGTGGATCTGTGTTTCCTCGGCGTCGATATAGATCGAGAAGTCGAAGAAGTCGGACACCATGGGCACGATCTTGCCGTCCGCCGGCAGGTCACGTGATTGCAGGACGTTGATGCCCTCGAAGATCAGAATATCGGGCCGGTCAACGATCTTGTACTCGTCCGGCAGCACGTCATAGACGAGGTGCGAATAGGAGGGTGCCCTCACATCCGGGAGGCCGGCCTTGATCGCCGACAGGAAACGCAGGATTGCGCCGGTGTCGTAACTCTCCGGAAAACCCTTGCGCTGCATCAGGTTCTCGCGCTTCAGCACGGCATTCGGATGGAGAAAGCCGTCCGTGGTAACGAGATCGACCTTGGGACTGGACGGCCAGCGGCCAAGCAGCTCTTTCAGAATACGCGCCGTCGTGGATTTGCCGACAGCCACCGATCCCGCAATGCCGATCACGAACGGGGTCTTCGTCACGTTCGAGAGACTGAGGAACCGGTTGCGCTGCTCGAACAGCAGCTGCGAGGATTCCACATGCGCGGAAAGCAGGCGCGACAGCGACAGGTAGATGCGCCTGACTTCGTCGAGATCGATCGGGTCGCCCATGGAGCGAAGCCGTTTGACCTCGTCGGCCGTCAGCGTCATCGGCGTATCGGCACGAAACTTCGCCCACTGTTCCGATGTGAAGAAGTGATAGGGGGAATAGGAGGCGGTCTGGAAGTGATCCAGCTTTTCCGCCACTCCGATAATCTGTGTCGCGATACTCATGAATTCTGCCGGCTGGCCTTTTCCTTGAGGCCGGATTGCGCGGTCCGTCGCGCAAGTTCGGTCATGACATTCTCTAACGGTATTTTAGCAATCTTCAATACGACCATTAGGTGATAGAGAACGTCGGCTGCTTCATAGGTGAGGTTATCGCGATCGTTGGTGATGGCCGCCATCACAGCTTCGATCGCTTCCTCGCCGAGTTTCTTGGCTGCTTTCTGCTGTCCGCCCGCTATCAGCTTGGCGGTCCAGGATTCATCCGGAGAGGCCTTCGCCCGCTCTTCGACGATCCGCTCGAGGTCGGAAAGGGAAAATCCGCTCATGATACTGCTTTCAAACTCAGTCGAGGCGCATCGCGATGCCGCGCTCTGACATATAGTGTTTTGCTTCGCCGACGGAATAGGTGCCGAAATGGAAGATTGACGCGGCGAGCACCGCATTGGCATGACCTTCCTTCACACCGGCCACGAGATCGTCGAGATCACCCACACCGCCAGACGCGATGACGGGCACGCGGACGGAATCGGCAATCGCCCGGGTCAGCTCCAGATCGTAGCCGATCTTCGTGCCATCGCGGTCCATCGAGGTGACGAGCAACTCGCCGGCGCCGCGGGCAACCATCTTCTGCGCGAATTCCACTGCGTCGATGCCGGTCGCGTTGCGGCCGCCATGCGTATAGATTTCCCAGGCACTGAGATTGTCGCCGCCGACCTGCTGCGTCAGGCGCCGTTTGGCATCGATCGACACGACGATGCACTGGTCGCCAAACTTGTCGGCTGCCTCGGCCACGAAATCCGGATTGTTGACCGCCGCCGAATTGATCGAGACCTTGTCGGCACCGCAAAGCAGCAGCTTGCGGATATCGGCAATGGTGCGAACGCCGCCGCCGACGGTGAGCGGCATGAAGCATTGTTCGGCCGTGCGCGCCACGACATCGAAGATCGTCTCGCGATTGTCCGAAGAGGCGGTGATGTCGAGGAAGCACAGCTCGTCGGCACCGGCTGCATCATAGGCCTTGGCCGCCTCGACCGGATCGCCGGCATCGACCAGATTAAGGAAGTTGACGCCCTTGACGACACGGCCGTCCTTGACGTCGAGGCAGGGGATCACACGGGCTTTCAGGCTCATTATGCAGTCTCCTTGGCCCCGGCGGCCCTCATGAGGTCGAGCGCTTCCTTGGGGTCGATCCGGCCGTCATAGAGCGCGCGGCCGGAAATGGCGCCTTCGAGCTTACTCGCATCCGGCTGCAGCATACGCTTGATATCGTCGATCGAGGCAAGGCCGCCCGATGCGATGACCGGGATGGAAACGGCGTCCGCCAGCTCCAGCGTCGATGTCCAGTTGATGCCTGTCAGGATGCCGTCGCGGTCGATATCCGTATAGATGATCGCGGCAACGCCGGCACCCTCGAATTTCTTTGCGAGTTCGATGATGCCGAGTTCGGAAGCCTCCGCCCAGCCTTCTACGGCCACCTTGCCGCCTTTGGCATCGATGCCGACGGCAACATGGTCCGGAAATTTCTTGCAGGCTTCGATCACAAGTGCCGGATCACGCACGGCAACGGTGCCGAGGATGACGCGGCGCAGCCCACGCGAAAGCCAGTTCTCGATATGATCGAGCGTACGGATGCCGCCGCCGAGCTGAACAGGGTTTTTCGTGGCCTTCAGGATCGCTTCAACCGCGTCGCCATTGGCCGAATGTCCCGCGAAGGCACCGTCGAGATCGACCACATGCAGCCATTCGAAACCCTGCTCTTCGAAGGATTTCGCCTGGCCAGCCGGATCGGTATTGTAGACCGTTGCCTGTTGCATGTCGCCGAGCTTCAGGCGAACGCATTGTCCGCCCTTAAGGTCGATCGCGGGAAAAAGGATCATTCGTCTCAGGTCCGTAGCGTCGTGGGCACCATCAGTGCATTCCACGCATCTACGATATCCGAACGAAAAAAGACAGCGGCAATGGTGAGAGCGGCAAAAAGCACCAGCAGCAGCAACGTAACAGTGAAGCCGACCCGCACCTGGCGCCAGAAACCGGTGCGTTTCTTCACCGACTTCTCGATATCGCGCACCTGACGCAACGCCTCGCTATTGGTGGCAACGAGCTGGATTTGCGGCTCCATGGCTTCGACATAGATTTCGGCATAGCTCGACAGGATCTGCGAGGCGCGGTCGCGCAAGGTGTTGCGCAGATCGGCGGAGAGGTAGTTGCTCGTTACAGCCGCGATTTCCGCGTCGTTTGGTGAGCGGCCCGCATTGCGCTTGCGATGGCTGACGATAAAGTCCCGCTTCTGGCGCTCATAAAGTGCATAAGCAAGCAGGCCGATCAGATCGTCTTCGCCTTCGATGTAGAATTCCAGCACCGCTTCGGCGAGATCGCCGGCGCTTACCTCGCCCGATCGCAGTCTTGGGTTCTCTTTTCCCGGAAAGGTCTCCTGCATCAGCCGCCGAGCCTCTCTTTGAGCCCCTTTGATGCGTTCACGAGTGCTTTGCGATGCAGGGTCTCATCGACTTGGCGGATGATCACCCCGCCAGGCAGCCGGATATCGACGAACGGCGGCTGGCCCTCTCTGGCCGGCCGCAGCCTGTAGAATATCTTGCCTGATTTCCGCGAAGCCGGCATTGAGCACGCTCCTGTATCCACCCCTTCACTTATAGGGGAAATAAGGCGCGCGTATTAAAAGACAGCCCTTACGGCGCCCAGCGCAGGAAATTCGCGATCAGCGCCAGTCCGAGCTTCTGGCTCTTTTCCGGATGGAACTGCGAACCCGCCATGTTGTCCCGACCAACGAAGGCCGTCATCGGCCCACCATAATCGGTCGTCGCAATCACATCGCCGGCATTCTCGGCTGCCAGATGGTAGGAGTGCACGAAATAGGCGTGCAGGCCATCAGGCCCCGTCGGAATGCCGTCGAAAAGCGGATGCTCATATTTCAGATTGAGCGTGTTCCAGCCGATCTGCGGGATTTTCAGCTCGGGATCGGCAGGCGTCATCTCGACGACGTCACCCGGAATCCAGCCGAAACCCTGCGTCACCGTCTTTTCGAGCCCGCGCGAAGACATGAGCTGCATGCCGACGCAAATCCCGAGGAAAGGCTGCGCCCTTTTCTCGACAGCCTCAAGCAAAGCTTCCGTCATGCCGGGCACGGCATCGAGCCCGCGGCGGCAATCGGCATAGGCGCCGACACCGGGAAGCACGATCCGATCGGCGGCGGCAACGATCTCGGCCTTGTCGGTCAGATTAATCTCGGCCTCGATGCCGGCTTCGCGGGCGGCGCGTTCGAAAGCCTTGGTGGCCGAGCGCAGATTGCCAGAGCCGTAGTCGATAATCGCGACGCGCATTATTTGCGCCCTCCGTCAAAGCCGAAGAGACCGAGCGAAGTGGAATGACCCGGCCGCATCTGCGGACTGGAAGCCTGGTTCCATTCGGGCACCTTCAGATCGGCGCCGGTCTCGATGTTGGAAAAATAGATCTCTTCCGCAAGATCGATCGAGGAAGCGCTGATTGCGACCTCCTCGCGCCAGCCGCGGGAGGCAAGGCCGCGGATACGGAAATTCTGTCCCTCGAACCCGACGAGCAGGTTCACGCCGAAGGCGAGAGCCATTCCCGCCGGCCCGAAGCCTGGTTCTTCCGCCAGCACGCCGCCGATCGCCTGCAGCGCGAACGCAATGATTGCGTGAAGCCAGAGGCGATGCGCAAGCAGCCAGATCCAGGGAAAGAGGAAGGCAAGCCACGAGAAACCGTCACGGATCGTGCGCGTATCCTCGCGCTGACCATCAGGTGGAACAAGAAAAACGTAGCTGGATGCCATCTGACGCTCCCTGATGGGGCTCAGGCGAGCGTGCCCTTTGTCGAGGGAACGCGGCCTGCCTGCCGTGGATCGATCTCTGTCGCAGTGCGCAGAACGCGGGCGACGGCCTTGAAGCATGTCTCTGCAATATGGTGGTTGTTGGCACCATAGTGATTGAGAATATGCAGCGTGATCCCGGCATTCTGGGCAAGCGCCTGGAAGAATTCGCGCACCAGTTCGGTATCGAAAGTGCCGATCTTCGGCGCGCTGAAGGAAACGTTCCAGACGAGGAAGGGGCGGCCGGAAAGATCGACGGCAGCCTTCGTCATCGTCTCGTCCATGGCGAGATCGATCGAGGCATAGCGGGTGATGCCGCGGCGGTCGCCGAGCGCCTTGGCGATCGCCTGGCCGATGGCGATGCCGGTATCCTCGACCGTGTGATGGTCGTCGATATGCAGATCGCCCTTGGACTCGATTTCCATATCGATCAGCGAATGTCGCGAAAGCTGATCCAGCATATGGTCGAAGAAGCCGACGCCCGTCGAAATCGTCGACTTGCCGGTGCCGTCAAGATTGACGGAAACGGAAATGGACGTCTCGTTGGTCTTGCGGGAAACACTGCCCGTGCGGCTTGCTGCGGTCTCGGCCATATGGCTTTCTCCTTGAAATCAAGGTGGTTCCTTATCAGGCGGATTGCGAAATATCCAGAAGCGTGGGGGCAGAAAAGGAAGGCCATTTGCAATCGTCGCGGGCCCTCTTACATAGGGTTCAACAGGGCCGGCGTTCGGCCCGCTGGAACCGCCCGCGTGCCGGGCAACAGGTGTTAGATGACGACAATTATTACAGTTCGAAAAGGCGGCAAGGTCGTGGTGGCCGGCGACGGTCAGGTCAGCCTGGGCCAGACCGTCATGAAGGGCAATGCCCGCAAGGTCCGCCGTATCGGCAAGGGCGAAGTGATCGCCGGCTTCGCTGGTGCGACCGCCGATGCCTTCACCCTTCTGGAAAGGCTTGAAAAGAAGCTGGAACAATATCCGGGTCAGCTGATGCGCGCCGCCGTCGAGCTCGCCAAGGACTGGCGCACCGACCGCTACCTGCGCAATCTCGAAGCCATGATGCTGGTTGCCGACAAATCGGTGACGCTCGCCATTACCGGCAATGGCGATGTGCTGGAGCCCGAACATGGCGTTGCCGCTATCGGTTCGGGCGGCAATTTCGCGCTTGCCGCGGCTCTCGCACTTACCGACACAGACAAGTCCGCCGAAGACATCGCCCGTCGTGCGCTCGATATCGCTGGCGACATCTGCGTGTACACGAACCACAATGTCATCGTGGAAACGCTGGACGCGGAATGACGGAATATGTCTTCCGTCCCGTCACGGTGGCTGATCTGCCCCTTCTGGCCGAATGGCTGGGGAAGCCGCATGTCCGCCGCTGGTGGAGCGAGCCGGAAGAAGCACTGGCCTCGATCGAGGAGCATCTGCGTGATCTGGCGGTCGAGCCCTATATCGTGACGCTCGACGGCAGGGATTTTGCCTTCATTCAGGTGGCTGATCTCGATGATGAAGACGATGCTGCACTGGACGGTCAGCCCGATGGTACCTGCGGCATCGATCAGTTTATCGGGGTCGCAGCGCTTCTGGGAAAGGGTCACGGCCCGGCCTTCATGGCGCAGTTTTGCCAGTCGCTTTTCAACAGGGGCAAGAACCGCGTGCTGGTCGATCCGCATCCGGACAACGCTTTCGCAATCAGAGCCTATACCAAGGCAGGCTTTCAAAGACTTGGCGAAACTACTACGAATTACGGCCGGGCGCTTCTGATGGCCCTGGACCGCCAGGAGAATGACAGACAATGACCACTTTTTCTCCCCGCGAGATCGTTTCCGAGCTCGACCGCTACATCATCGGCCAGCATGAGGCCAAACGCGCTGTCGCGATTGCGCTCCGCAACCGCTGGCGCCGTCACCAGCTCGATCCGAGCCTGCGTGACGAAGTCATGCCGAAGAACATCCTGATGATCGGTCCGACCGGCGTCGGCAAGACGGAAATCTCCCGTCGCCTTGCCAAGCTTGCTGGCGCACCTTTCATCAAGGTCGAAGCCACGAAATTCACCGAAGTCGGTTATGTCGGCCGCGACGTCGAGCAGATCATCCGCGATCTCGTCGAGGTCGGCATCGGCCTTGTCCGCGAAAAGAAGCGTGGCGAGGTTCAGGCAAAGGCCCATATGAGCGCCGAAGAGCGCGTTCTCGATGCGCTGGTCGGTGCGACGGCCTCGCCCGCGACGCGTGAAAGCTTCCGCAAGAAGCTGCGCAACGGCGAACTCGACGACAAGGAAATCGATATCGAAGTAGCCGATACCGGCTCCGGAATGGGCGGCTTCGATATTCCCGGCATGCCGGGCGCCAATACCGGCGTACTGAACCTGTCGGAAATGTTTGGCAAAGCGATGGGCGGCCGCACCAAGAAGGTGCGCACCACGGTGAAGGCCTCCTACACCGACCTGGTCCGCGACGAGTCCGACAAGCTGATCGACAATGAGGTCATTCAGCGCGAGGCCGTGCGCTCGGTTGAAAATGACGGCATCGTCTTCCTCGACGAAATCGACAAGATCGCGGCTCGCGATGGCGGCGCCGGCGCTGGCGTTTCCCGCGAGGGCGTGCAGCGCGACCTGCTGCCGCTCGTCGAAGGCACGACGGTCTCGACTAAATACGGCCCGGTAAAGACGGATCACATCCTCTTCATCGCCTCAGGCGCCTTCCATGTTTCCAAGCCGTCGGATCTGCTGCCCGAATTGCAGGGCCGCCTGCCGATCCGCGTCGAGCTTCGTCCGCTGAACAAGGAAGACTTCCGCCGCATCCTGACGGAAACCGAGGCCAGCCTCATTCGCCAGTACAAGGCGCTGATGGAAACCGAAAGCCTGACGCTCGATTTCACCGATGACGCGATCGATGCGCTCGCCGATGTCGCCGTCCATCTGAACTCCTCCGTCGAAAATATCGGCGCGCGCCGCTTGCAGACGGTCATGGAGCGGGTGCTGGACGACATCTCCTACAATGCACCGGATCGCGCCGGCACGGATGTGAAGATCGATGCCGCTTACGTGCGCGAGCATGTCGGCGATCTCGCGCAGAATACCGACCTGTCACGCTTCATCCTGTGATCGGGAAACATCGTTTCCTGTCTTTGCGCAGGTAACGCAGAAACTTTGACGATCTGAACTCTCGACAGCGGGCCTTTTACTTTTTAGTGAAAGGCCCGCTTTGTTTTTTGTACGGCTTTATTCGGACAAGATTCTGGTCCAGTCAGCCGCGACACGAAGACGACAGGGAAAGACGGGAAAGCAGATCGTGCGACGCCTTTTGACAAGCCTTGTGATTGCGATGACCATTGTGGGCTCGGTTCCTGCGCTTGCGGCGCAGGCAGTCCCGCCCGGCAACCGTCATGCCGAGCAGCCGGATATTCCAGGCGCTTCGGTCCGCCGCACCAAGGGCACCAAGACGACGTTCGATATCAAATATGAGAAGGTGTACGACCTCCTGTCGACCGACCATGAACTCATGGGCAAGATCAAGAAGGTTTCGAATGCCTATGGTATCAATCCCATTCATGTGATCGGCGCGATCGTCGGCGAACATACTTATAATGTCGATGCCTATGACCGCCTGCAGTCCTACTATGTGAAGGCCGCGTCCTATGCCGGTCAGAGCTTCCGTTTTGCCTATGATGGCGAGACTGTCGATGATTTCGTCGACCGGCCGCAATTTGCCGCCTGCAACGGTAAGAGCGATTCCTACACGCTCTGGAGTTGCCGCGAGGACGTTTGGGAAAGCGATTTCCGCGGCAAGACCGTGGGTGGCAAGAGCTTTCCAAACAATCGCTTCAGCGCTGTCTTCTTTCAGCCCTTCTATGCCGGTCAGACCTTCGGTCTTGGTCAGGTCAATCCGCTGACGGCGCTCATGTTGTCGGATCTGGTATCGCGCGTATCGGGATATCCCAAGCTGGATGAGAAGAACGCCGGATCGGTCTACAAGGCCATCATGGACCCCGATATCTCGCTCGCCTTTGTCGCCGCCTCGATCCGCCGGTCGATCGACGACTACAAGGAGATCGCCGGCATGGATATCTCCGGCAATCCAGGGGTGACAGCCACACTTTATAATGTCGGCAATTCCCGCCAGCGTGCCGCAGCCCTCGCCGCCAAGAATCGTTCCTCTGGCACGACGGTCTGGCCGGAAGAAAATTATTACGGCTGGCTGATCAACGACAAACTGGACCAGCTCAAGGGCCTGCTCTAACTTCAGGCCTGCCGGGAAGACGATATCTCCCGGGAAAGGCTATGCTGATGGACATGCGTCCGGACCCCTTCGTACCGCCGGCACCGCTGCCGCGCACCGTGCCGCCGTCGCGGCTCGAAATCATCAGGACGATCTTCCGCAACCCGCTCGAACTTTGGGGCGAGCCCTCGTATACGCTACCCTGGATCTACACCAATTTCTTCGGGCAGCGAACGCTGATCGCCAACGATCCCGGGCTGATCAAGCATGTGCTGGTCGACAATGCCAATAATTACCGCATGTCCGACGTCCGCCAGCTTGTGCTGCGCCCGATCCTGCGCGACGGACTTCTAACCGCCGAAGGTTCGGTTTGGAAACGCTCGCGCAAGGCTGTCGCCCCTGTTTTCACGCCCCGCCATGCCAAGGGCTTTGCCAGCCAGATGCTGCGCCAGTCGGAAGAATACGTCGGCAAATATGCCGATGTCGACGAAGACGGCACGATTTTCGATATCAGCACCGACATGACGGAGCTGACTTTCGCCATTCTCGCAGACACGTTGTTTTCCGGTGAGATCGTCACATCGAGCGGCCACTTCGCCGATGATGTCAATGAGCTGCTGCATCGCATGGGCCGCGTCGATCCGATGGATCTGCTGCGGGCGCCGTCCTGGGTTCCACGTGTGACACGTATCGGCGGCCAGAAGGTGCTGGAGAAATTCCGGGCGATCGTGCGCAACACCATGGATATGCGGCTTGCCAAGATGAAGGCAGATCGCAGCACCGCGCCGAACGATTTCCTGACCCTGCTGCTGGAGCAGGCCGGTCCTGATGGTCTCACAAAGGAGGAGATCGAGGATAATATCCTGACCTTCATCGGTGCGGGCCACGAGACCACAGCCCGCGCGCTCGCCTGGACGCTCTATTGCGTATCGAACAGCCCGCATATCCGCGAGGCGATGGAAGAAGAGATCGACAGGATCCTCGCTTCAGGCGCAGACCCGGTCGAATGGCCGGATCTGATGCCGCAGACCCGCGCCGCCTTCGAAGAGGCACTCCGCCTTTATCCGCCGGCCCCGTCGATCAATCGCGCGGCCATTGCAGATGATTCCTGGACCAGCCCCAAGGGCGAGCGGGTCGAGATCGAGGCTGGTGTTACTGTGCTCGTCATGCCCTGGACACTACACCGCCATGAGCTCCATTGGGACCGGCCCCGCGCCTACATGCCGGAACGCTTCCTTCCCGAAAACCGCGCCTCCGTCGGCCGCTTCCAGTTCCTGCCCTTCGGTGCCGGTCCGCGCGTCTGCATCGGCGCGACATTCGCGCTTCAGGAAGCGGTGATCGCATTGGCTGTGCTGATGCATCGCTATCGGTTCGATTCGACCGATCAGACGAATCCCTGGCCGGTGCAGAAACTGACGACGCAGCCGCAAAACGGCCTTCCGATGCGCGTGACCCGCCGGACTGTTTCCAAGCCTGCATAAATCTTTCGAATTGTTGCTGAATTGACTGTGAATGAAAGCCGGGCAAAGTGGCAGCATGAAAAAGCTGCCACTGCAAGGGAGACACCGCATGAGCCGCATTGAAAAGAATGGTCTCTTCATCGAAGCCGTCCTTCATGATTTCCTCGTGAAGGAAGCGTTGCCGGGCCTCGCAATCGATGCGGACAAGTTTTTCGCCGATTTCTCGGCGATCGTGCATGATCTGGCGCCGAAGAATCGCGCACTGCTTTTGAGGCGCGATCAGCTGCAGGCAAAGATTGACGATTGGTATCGCCAGAACGGCGCACCGACGGATATGGACGCCTATCAGTCCTACCTGAAGGAGATCGGCTATCTCCTGCCCGAAGGCCCGGATTTTCAGGTTTCGACTGCCAATGTCGATGCCGAGATCGCCTCCATTGCCGGCCCCCAGCTCGTCGTTCCCGTCATGAATGCCCGTTACGCCCTGAATGCCGCCAACGCCCGCTGGGGATCGCTCTATGACGCGCTCTATGGCACCGACGCTATCCCGGAAACGGACGGCGCCGAAAAGGGTAAGGGATACAATCCCAAGCGTGGTGAGAAAGTTATCGCCTGGGCACGTGATTTTCTCGATTCCGCGGTTCCGCTTGAAGGCAACTCCTGGAAGAATGTCGGCTCTTTCGCGGTGAAGAACGGTGCAATCGTTATCGCCGCCACCAACGGCATGGCTCTCGCGCTCAAGAATGCCGAGCATTTTGCCGGCTATCGCGGCGATGCGATCGCGCCGACCCATATTCTTCTCAAGAATAACGGCATTCACATCGAAATCGTGCTCGATGCGTCGACCCCTATCGGCAAGACCGATCCGGCCCACATTTCCGATGTCTGGCTTGAATCGGCGATAACCACGATCATGGATTGCGAAGATTCCGTTGCTGCTGTTGATGCCGAGGACAAGGTCACCGTCTACCGCAACTGGCTTGGCCTCATGAAGGGTGACCTGCAGGAGGAAGTGACGAAGGGCAGCTCCACTTTCACCCGCAGGCTCAATCCTGATATCGCTTATACAGCGCCCGGCGGTGCGACCTTCGAGCTGCATCGCCGCTCACTGATGCTGGTGCGCAATGTCGGCCACCTCATGACCAACCCGGCGATCGTCGATCGGGAGGGCAACGAGGTGCCGGAAGGCATCATGGATGCCATGATCACCGGCTTGATTGCGCTTTACGATGTCGGCTCCTCCGGACGCCGCAAGAATTCGCGCGCCGGCTCAATGTATGTCGTCAAGCCGAAGATGCACGGCCCAGAAGAGGTCGCCTTCGCCGTTGAGATCTTCTCGCGCGTTGAAGATGCCCTCGGCATGGCGCGCAACACCATCAAGATGGGCATCATGGACGAGGAGCGCCGCACCACGGTCAATCTCAAGGAATGCATCCGCGCTGCCCGCGAACGCGTCGTCTTCATCAACACGGGTTTCCTCGATCGCACCGGCGATGAGATCCACACTTCTATGGAAGCCGGTCCGATGATCCGCAAGGGCGACATGAAGCAGGCTGCCTGGATCGGCGCCTACGAAAACTGGAACGTCGATATCGGCCTCGAATGCGGCCTTTCCGGCCACGCGCAGATCGGCAAGGGCATGTGGGCCATGCCCGATCTGATGGCCGCGATGCTGGAGCAGAAGATTGCGCATCCGAAGGCGGGGGCGAACACAGCCTGGGTGCCGTCACCGACGGCCGCCACCCTGCATGCCACGCATTATCACCAGATCAATGTCTCCAAGGTGCAGGAAAGCCTGAAGGATCGCACCCGCGCCAAGCTCTCCGATATTCTCTCGGTGCCGGTCGTTGTGCGGCCGAACTGGACGCCGGAAGAAATCCAGCGTGAACTCGACAACAACGCTCAGGGCATTCTGGGTTATGTCGTGCGTTGGGTCGACCAGGGCATCGGTTGCTCCAAGGTGCCTGACATCAACAATGTCGGCCTCATGGAAGACCGTGCGACGCTGCGGATTTCCGCCCAGCACATGGCGAACTGGCTGCACCACAAGATCGTCACCAGGGAGCAGATCGTTGAAACCATGAAGCGCATGGCCGCCGTCGTCGATCAGCAGAATGCCGGCGATTCGGCCTACATACAGATGGCCGGACATTTCGATGATTCGATCGCCTTCCAGGCGGCACTCGATCTGGTCCTGAAGGGCAGGGAGCAGCCGAATGGCTACACCGAGCCTGTCCTGCATCGCCGTCGAATCGAGCTCAAGGCAAAGCAGACCGCCTGAGCCTGAACTTGCCAGATACAAAAAGGCCGCCGAACCCAAGGTCCGGCGGCCTTTTTTATACCGAATTCGGCTTTTAGCTTACTGGATAACGATGACCTTGGATGTGGTCTTGCCTGGACGGACGCGGCTGTAGAGGTCGATCACGTCCTGGTTCATCAGGCGGATGCAGCCCGACGAAGCGGCAGTACCGATCGAGGCCCATTCTGGAGTGCCGTGCAGACGGAAGAGCGTGTCCTTGCCCTCTTCATTGAAGAGGTACATGGCGCGTGCGCCGAGCGGGTTGGTGAGGCCTGGACCCATGCCGTCTTCGACATACTTGGCGATTTCAGGACGACGGACGGCCATTTCCTTCGGCGGGTGCCAGTTTGGCCATTCCTGCTTCCAGGCGACATAGGCCGTTCCGGACCAAGCGAAGCCCTGTTTGCCGACGCCAATGCCGTAGCGAACAGCCTTGCCGTTGGGCAGGATGTAATAGAGGTGACGCTCGCGCGTGTTGACGATGATCGTGCCGGGACGTTCGTCGCTCTGGTAGCTGACGATCTGGCGGCGGAATTCCGGCTTGACGCGGTCGATCGGGATCGCCGGCAGGGAGTATCCGGCATCCGACGTTACGCCATAGGCGTCATTGAAGATTTGTGCCGTCTGAACGGTCGGACCCGCGCCCGTGTCGGTGGATGCGGTTTCGGACGTCGTGGAGCAGCCGGCCAGTGCCAGGGTCGCCAGCAGGCCAAATACAGGGAATGCATTGCGGATGCGCATGGATGACTCGTGAAGGTTTTGGGCAATTGGAGGATAGTCTTTCGACCATCGTTATTTATGGTTTATTTTCGATTAACTTTGCCTTTGCAAGGCTGCTGCGGTGCGACAAAATCCATCTGAGCCGCAAATTAAAAGCGCATGGCTTTTTTGCAACAACGGCCAACCCCACTTGATGGTTATCCATGACGATTTTGAGCGTTTACAATAACAATCCGTTAATCGATGGCCGGCAATCGGACAGGGCCATGATGGTGCGCCGTGGCATGCAGATTTTGCTTCACGACATGCGCCACGCGGTGCTGCCGGAGCTGCCGCTGGCGAGCGGTCGCCGGGCCGATCTGATCACGATCTCTGAAAAAGGAGAGGTCTGGATCGTCGAGATCAAGACGTCGATCGAAGACTTCAAGGTCGATCGCAAATGGCCGGATTACCGCCTGCATTGCGACAGGCTATTCTTTGCAACACATAAGGATGTGCCCCTGGATATCTTCCCGGAAGAGTGCGGCCTTTTTCTTTCAGATGGTTACGGGGCGCATATGCTGCGCGAAGCACCTGAACACCGCCTGCCGCCAGCGACCCGCAAGGCCGTGACGCTCAATTTCTCGCGCGCAGCCGCTCAGCGGCTGATGATGGCCGAATGGGCAAACGGCAAGCCCTTCAACGTCGACGACGTCTGATTATTTCGGAGCGCGTTTGGCGAGGATGCGCTGCAGTGTGCGGCGATGCATGTTGAGCCGGCGTGCCGTCTCGGACACGTTGCGCTCGCACATTTCATATACACGCTGGATGTGTTCCCAGCGCACGCGATCGGCCGACATGGGATTTTCCGGCAGTTCCGCCTTCTCTCCCGGCCGCTGCGTCAACGCGGCAAACACATCATCGGCATCAGCGGGTTTTGCAAGGTAATCCACAGCCCCGAGCTTCACCGCGGTCACGGCAGTAGCGATATTTCCGTAGCCCGTCAGCACGATGATTCGCGTATCGTCACGCCGCTGGCGGATAGCTTCGATGACATCGAGACCGTTGCCATCGCCGAGCCTTAGGTCGACCACCGCATATTTCGGCGGCCTGCCTTTTGACTTGGCCACACCTTCTGCCACCGATTCGGCCGTTTCCACATGAAAGCCGCGCGCCTCCATGGCCCGCGCCAGGCGACGCAGAAAGGGGCCGTCGTCATCGACGATCAGCAGGCTCGGGTCGGGCCCGATATGCTCCTCGTTGGAGCCGGCGGAAATCTCGTGATTCTGATCTGTCATTGCTACGGTCCCGACGGTTGAATGTCCAAAAATGCGTCAACCGCTCATATCCTGTTTATGCCCACAAAGTCATTTTGTCGAATTTGCGTCCATCAATACGCGCGGCCATTCGATTCGAATGCGCGCACCGGCGTTTTCCGGTTCGCGGTTTTCGAAAATCAAGGATGCACCGGAGCGCTCCAGCAGCGTTTTGGCGATGAAAAGCCCGAGTCCAAGGCCTCCAGCCGTATCTTCCTTCTGCCGTTTGGTGACGTAGGGTTCGCCGATCCGCGTCAGAATATCGGGTGCGTAACCGTTGCCGTCGTCCTCGATGACAATGAGCACCTTTTCGTGATCGTGTTCGACCGTGACCGTCACCTTCTCCCGCGCATAGTCGACGGCATTCTCGACGAGGTTGCCAAGCCCGTACATGATGCCGGCATTGCGGTCGGTAACAGGCTCGCCCCTGCGCGGGCTCTTCTCCACCAACTCCAGCTTGATACCGAATTCCCGATGCGGCGCCACGATCTCCTCCATCATCGAGGAGAGCGGTAGCCGCCGCAGATGCGCATCGCCCTCGGCAGAGAGCGTCGTCAGCCGGCGAAGGATATCGCGGCAGCGCTCGCTCTGGCTGCGGAGAAGCTGTACATCCTCGCGGAACCGGTCGTCATTCTTGAGCTCGCGCTCCATTTCCTTGGCAACGACACTGATCGTGGCAAGCGGGGTGCCGAGCTCATGGGCTGCGGCGGCGGCAAGCCCGTCGAGCTGCGAAAGATGCTTCTCCCGCTGCAGCACAAGCTCCGTTGCTGCCAGCGCGTCGGCAAGCTGGCTCGCTTCCATCGACACCCGGTAGGCATAGAAGGCGGCAAAGGCCATCGTCGAGGCGATCGAGCACCAGACACCGAACTGCATGACATTGTGCACATTGATTTCCATCCCGTCGAACCACGGAAGCGGGAAGGGCGAAAAGGCAAGCACGGTAATGCAGACCATCGCAAAGCCGATCAATGCCGTGCTGTAGCGGATCGGCTGTGAGGCGAAGGAAATGATGACGGGTACGCAGACCAGCGCTGCAAAGGGATTGGCCAGGCCGCCGGTAATGAAGAGCAGCGCGCAGAGCTGCAAAAGATCGAAACCCAAAAGCGCGAAAGCGGCAGGCGGCTCAAGCCGGTGGGTCGGCGGATACCGGATCATCAGATAGAAATTCACCCAGGCGAGTGCGGCAATCAGCGAGCAGCTGGCAATCAGCGGCAGGGGGAATTTCAAGAGGAAGGCGACGATGACGACCGTTACCGCCTGGCCGGTGACTGCCAGCCACCGCAATCGCACCAAAGTCTGCAACCGCAGCCGGCGGCTGCTCAGCCTGTCTTCCTGTGTCTGGATCTCGGTCTTCTCGATCACGCCATACTCCTACAGCCCACACTCTCACAGCATCGACGCCGGCGCTCCAAGGACGGCAGATTATGTACCACGGGGCTTTGCCCTTGTCGTTGGCGCCGCTTCGTCAGGCCTCTCCGGCCAGGGATGTCTCGGATAGCGTCCCCGCATGTCGGCACGCACATCCCTCCATGAGCCCGCCCAAAAGCCGGGCAGGTCGCGGGTCGTCTGGATCGGCCTATGGGCCGGAGAAGTAAGCTCCAGAAGAAGGGGCAATCGTCCCCCAGCGACCGCCGGATGCTGCTTGAGACCGAAGAGCTCCTGAACCCGGATCGTCAGCGTTGGTTCTTCGCCGTCGTACTGGATCGGATGACGCTGCCCCGTTGGTGCCTCGAAATGCGTTGGAGCAAGCCGTGCGAGATCGCGCTGCAGATCGTGCGGCACGAGCGCCATCAGCCCGTTGGAGAGCCCGGAGACGGAAATATCCGAAAGCCCTCGCGCGTCCGTTTGGAAAGGGATGAACCAGTCTTCCATCCGGCCAAGTAGTGCTTCATCGCTCATGTCGGGCCACGGTTCACCGATCGTCCGATACAGGAAGCCGATTCGCTCCCGAAGTTGCAGGGCCTCCTTGGAAAAGGGAAGCTGATCGAGCCCTAGTTCCTGCAATCCCTGCGCAAGCGCCCGCACCACCGCCTCGCCCGAGGGGCGCGGAAGCGGCGCTTCCTCGAAGATGATCGCTCCGAGCCTTGTGGCCCGGCGTGCCCGCACCTGCCGGCTCTGCCTGTCGAAAAAGGTCTGGTCGTCCGTCCGGATTTCGCCCGGCAGTTCAATCTCGATGTCGGCACGGGAGATGTCCGCTGCCGCCAGAATTCTCCCCTGCGCGGCCCGGCCCGTCAGATCGGCAATGACCAGCATCTGGCTGCCGGCCAGCCGCTCGGTCTCCGCCAGCTCCGCGCCGCGGCCATTCGCCATGACATATCGCCCGCGCGCGCCGCGCTGAAGTGCGACCCGATCCGGGAAAGCGTGCAGCAGAAGCCTTCCTGCGAGCGCAGGTTCAGCACTTGAAACCTTGTTGAAGCCTTCCGAGAGCCTTCCCGCGAGCCGTCTCGAAGCCTCTGCCCTTTCGCCTTTTTCGCCTTTGAACCGTCGCAGGCGCTCTTCCAGATCGAGGCTGGTGCCGCCGAGCCCTTGCTCGGTCAAAAGCACGGAGATCAGCGCCGCATCCTTGGCATGACCTGATTCACCAGCCGAGACCACCATGGCAGCCAACCGCGGCGGCAGGGCGAGGTCGCGCATGACCTTTCCGCGCGCTGTCAACGCGCCGTCCTTGTCCAGCGCCCCGAGCTGCACCAGCAGCGCACGGGCTTCCCTGATCGTTGTCTCCGGCGGCTGATCGACAAAGGCCAGCGATTTTGTGTCCTGAACGCCCCAATGGGCAAGATCGAGTACGAGACCGGAAAGATCGCTCGAAAGGATCTGTGGTGGTGTGAAGGCCGGGAGCGCCGCCGTCTGGCCCTGGTGCCACAGACGGACGGCGATGCCCGGCTCCGTTCTTCCGGCGCGGCCAGCACGCTGATCGGCCGAAGCACGAGAAACGCGCACGGTTTCCAGCCGCGTGATGCCCGTCGATGCCTCGAAAACAGGCAGCCGCTGCAACCCGCTGTCGATCACGATCCGTACCCCGTCTATGGTAATCGAGGTTTCGGCAATCGAGGTCGCAAGCACGATTTTGCGGGTACCCGGTGCCGCAGGGCGGATCGCCGTATCCTGCTCCTTCTGGCTGAGATTGCCGTAGAGCGGTGTAATCAGCGTCTCGGCGCCGAACCGCCCCTCGAGTCGCTCTGCCGTCCGTGTGATCTCCGCCTGACCGGGAAGGAAAGCGAGGATCGATCCGGATTCGCTCGCATGAAAACCCGCGATCGCCCGCACCATTGCGTCTTCAATTCGCTCGCCGCCCGGTCGGTCCTGATAGCGGATATCAATCGGAAAGCTTCGCCCCATGCTTTCGATGATAGGCGGATGTTCAAGCAACACAGCCACCCGCTCGACATCAAGCGTTGCCGACATCACAAGGATTCGAAGATCGTCGCGAAGCGCCGATTGAACGTCAAGCGCCAACGCAAGACCGAAATCGGCATCCAGCGACCGCTCGTGAAATTCGTCAAAGATGACGGTGGAGACGCCTGAAAGTTCGGGATCATCGAGGATCATGCGAGCGAAGACTCCCTCGGTGACAACCTCGATCCGCGTCCTTGCCGATATCCTGTTGTCCAGGCGCATGCGGTAGCCGACCGTTTCGCCCACCTGCTCCCCGAGCAGAGACGCCATCCGGCTTGCCGCGGCGCGTGCCGCCAGCCGGCGGGGTTCTAGCAGGATGATCTTCCCGTCAGCGCGCCAGGCCTGGCCAAGCAGATGAAGCGGTACGAGCGTCGTCTTCCCGGCGCCCGGAGGAGCCGAAAGTACGGCGCGCTTCTCCTTGCCAAGCGCCGCGCTGATATCGGGCAGCATGTGCGAAACCGGAAGCTCCGGCAAAGAAGGCATGGTCTTCACTTTCCGCCCGTCACCATTTCATAGGCAAGGATGGCGGCGGCCAGATCCTCGAGCGCTGCACCAACGGATTTGAAGAGCGTGATTTCCTCATCGTCCTTCCGTCTACCGCAGGTGCCAGCGATCAGTTCTGCGAGCTCGCCGCGTATATCGTCTGCTTTTAATACCCCGCTCTTCAGCGGTTGCGCGATGTCGCCACCTTCGCTGAGCGCGCCGGCTCTCGTATCGACATATACGGCGGAGCGACGCACGGCATCATCGTCGCTCTCGCGCATGCTGGGTTTGAAAGCGCCGACAAGGTCGAGATGGGCACCGGGCTTAAGCCACTCGCCACGAATAAGAGGCTCGCTGGAGAGCGTCGCACAGGAAATGATATCGGCCGTTTTCGCCGCCGCTCCAAGATCGCTCACAGCTTCGGCCTGCAGCCCAAGTGCTCGCGCCTCCTCGGCTACCTTCTCCGCCGCTTCGTTATTGCGTCCCCAGACATGGTAGCGCCGGATCGGTCTGGCTATCCCATGTGCCTGCATGAGGTTGAGTGAAAGTCGGCCGGTACCGCAGACCAGCATTTCCTCGGCGTCCGACCGGGAAAGATAGCGCGACGCCAGGGCCGAGGTCGCTGCGGTCCGGCGTGCCGTGAGCTCTCCGCCCTCGATGACCGCCAGCATCTGGCCGGTTGCTGCAGAGGAGAGCAGATAGCTTCCGAAAATCGCCGGAAGGCTTCGGCGAACATTGCCGGGAAAGACGGAAACAGTCTTGATGCCCGTATACTGCCCGGGGAGCCAGGCCGGCATCAACAGAAGAGTGGCATTCTCTTCCCCGGGGACCTCCATATCGTGGTGATGGCGAACGGGCATGACGCAGGTGCTTCGAAACATTGCCTCGATGGCGTCGATAAGCTCCGCCCAGGGCAGTGCGGATCGCGTCTGTTCTTCATCGAGGACAAGCATTCTGAAACTCCGTATCGGCTTGGATATGACTGTTTCAGACTAGCGATTGGGGCGGTCGAGGCAAGCGGTTGGAATTCGGGGCCATGCTTCCCATATAAGGACGGCACCCAAAATCGAGACTGCTTGACCGTATCGAGCGAAAACCGATCCGAAACCGGGCTATTTTGACCGGCAAATTGGCGCGTGTGATCGAGCGCTCAAAAACAGCAAGCAAAATCAACCTGTTACAAAAATGTCAAAAAAGTTGGATTGGTGGTGTTGACTGTTTCGGTGTGTGAGGATTATAAGCCCACTCACTGACGAGGGCGGCGGCGCTGCTGGCGACGAAGTCTCTCGTTCTA